>BNJU01002511.1_pt1 | contig 626670 bp, 911 predicted proteins | sample 8539281 | NCBI WGS metagenome assembly BNJU01 (sample SAMD00202456, study PRJDB9452) | human saliva metagenome | isolation source: human saliva | place: Japan | reverse complement strand
CTCGGCGATGAGGTCCATGCCGCCGCCTCTTCCGGCGAGATAGAGGGATTGTCAGCGCAGGTCGATGACGCCCGTGCCCACTTCGATGTTTCTTCGTCGACGCCGCAATCGCCGCGAGGATCGGCATGGGCGAGGATCCTGCGGGAGCGAAATGGTGGACGCGGGAAGTATGCGCGTTGTTGACGCCGATCTCGTCCCGCGGCCCGCGCGAGCTCGATCTGCTGGCGGAGCGTCTCTCCGGCGAGCGGCCCGTGTTTGCCGTCGAGCGAATGATGGCCAAAGCTGAGGAATCCGAATGACTTCATAGTTGAAGATTAAATCATCTGCGAGCCCGTGTCGACATGAGGTGGCTCACGGCGCCCCGCCGGCGACTCACAGCACTGTCGCGAGCGCGGCCGCATGGACAAGGGCGGCGAAGGCGGCGCCGACGGCCATTCCTTTTCAGGCGATTCGCGACGGCAGCCACGACGTCGGCGATTTGCGGCGACGGCGACGCCGAGAAGCAGCGCCGTCGCCCGCCCGTCGGGGGCGGCCCACACAACGGCGGACACGGCCAAACCGAGCGGGATGGCGCGTCCGGCGTACATGGCGGCATAGAGGCGCGCGGCTTCGACATCGCCGCGCGCGTCCAAAGCCGCCGCATTCCCCAAGACCCGCCCCCGCCGCGAGGCCCGCTCAACGCCTCCGGCCGAGACCAACGCGAGGACGCCGAATGCGGCCGACCCCAGCGCCATCAGCGAATTTGCGACACTCAGCCATAACGGCATAGCCCTCTTTCAAATAATTCTGTTCTTAATCATTCATTTCTGAATTAATCATAATGTTACCCTCTTGGCGTGGACGACGTCGACGGCATGACGATCCTCCAGGCGGCGTGCTTCCGCCTGGGCATGGCCGGATCCCAGATAACACGCTTTTTCCCAGCGTGTGGAGCGGCTGGGCCTGACCCACAAACAGGTTGGACTGCTCGCAGCCGTAGACGCGGGCCACGCCTCGTCCCAACGCGATATCGCGACTCGCCTCAACGTCGCCCCCAGCCTCGTCGTCGCCCTCGTCGATCAGCTCGCGGACCTCGGGGCCGTCGGCCGCGAGCGAAGCGCCGCCGACAGACGGTGCAGGTCATCACCCTCACCTCGAAAGGACGGGAGCTGTTGGCAGAAAGCGCCGCGGCGGCAGAGGAGCTCGACGCCGAATTGCGCGCCCGCCTCTCCCCTGCCGGCCGCAAAGCGCTCGCTACGGCACTCGACGAGTTGGAGCTTTCCGACTGACGCTTCGACAAACGGCGACAACGGTTCAACGGCCTGCGGCAGCACCTCAACGGCCGCAGCGGCTCAACGGCCGACAGCGACAACGGCTCGACGGCCGACGTTCGCGCTTGACGCACGTCTATTTTTGACTTACGAGTCAAAAATGAATAGCCCTCGTCCCATGAGCAGACTCCTCGAAAGTTCGACGAGGACGACGTCGTCGAACGCGCGATGGAAGAGTTTTTGACGAACGGCTATGCTGCCACCTCGCCCGCGCGTTTGGCCGAGGCCACCGGCGTCGCCAAAGGGAGCCCGTACAACGCGTTTTCGAGCAAACGCGCGCTCTTTGAGCGATGCCTCGACAAGTACCAGCAGCAGATCGGGAAACTTGCGGAAGGCCTGATGGACCATCCCGGAAGCACCCGCGAGTGTCTGAGGGACGCGCTGCGGGCGGTCGTCGATTCGGATCTGGCTCAAGCGCGCCGCCGCGGATGCCCTCATCGGCAACACCGCCGTCGAGCTAGCGGGCGATGACTCTGATCTGGCGCGAAAAATACGGAAGATGCGGGACGAATCGACCGCTTGGTTCGCCCGACGCGTCGAACGCGGCCAGCGCGAGGGCGACGTCCGCCCGGACCTCGACGCCGCGGCCTTTGCCGAGCACCTGGCGACGACGCTTGCCGGCCTTCGCGTCATGGCCGTCACGCACGAAACCGAATCACTCTACGGAGTGATCGACATGGCCCTGGCGGCGCTTCAAACGAATTGATCGCCACACGCAAAGGGATCGCCCCCGCAGGGTTGATCGCCACACATCAGTAGCTAAGAACAAAGGAGAAATATGAATCTCAACCTCGAAGGCAAAAACCGCTCTCGTCACGGGAGCCAGCCGCGGGATAGGCCTCGCCGTCGTCCGCAAACTCGCGGAAGAGGGAGCTCAAGTGGTTGGCGTGGCCCGCACGATCACCCCGGAGCTCGAAGATGCGAGCGCACTCGCCATTTCGGCCGATTTATCGACGCCGGGCGGCGCCGAAGCGGCGGTCAAAGCGGCGCTGGCAGAGCTCGGAGGAATCGACATCCCTCGTCAACAACGTCGGCGCGGGCGACCTGACGTCACGAAGCTCGGCGGCTCCTCGACATCGACGACGCCCAGTGGCACGACCTATTCAATCTGAACTTCTTCAGCGCAGTGTGGATGAGCCGCACAGCCCTTCCGAGCCTCCTCCGAGCGCCGCGGCTAATCGTCAACACTGGATCCGTCAACGCACCCGTGCCCGCGCAAGGGCCGGTCGGCTACAGCGAGGCCAGGCCGCGCTCGTGGCTTTCGGCAAGCGTTTGAGCGAAGAGTTCGGGCCGCAGGGTTGCGCGTGAACACTCGTCTCCGGGCGCGGTCGGCACCGGGCTGTGGCGCGACGGGGACGGTTTCGGTTCGCGTGGCAGCCTCGATGGGCATGTCCCACAGCGACCTTCTCTCAGCGATGCCCACCGCATTCGGCATCACTTCTGGGCGCATAGCCGAGCCCGAGGAGATCGCAGCGCTCATCGTTTTCGTAGCTTCGCCGGCCGCCGAGTACCTCGCGGGGGCTAACATCGTCATCGACGGCGGGACGGTCAAGACGGTCTGATTCGGCCAAATCACGGGGGTTCGTCCGGCTCGGGCGGCTCTGGTCAGTTCGCCCAGTTTCATTAGGGTCGCAGGGTTTTGGCGGGATCGCGGGGGTTCGGAAGGATCGCCGAAGTATGGAAGGATCGCTGAGGTCCGGAAGGATTGCGCGGTTTTGGCCCGCCGGGCCGAACCGCGCGCCCCGCAAACGCATGCGCCGCGACGCCCACATTTTTTGCGGTCGACACCGGGAGCGAATGGGCCCGGCATGGCCCACTGCGACGTCGCCGTTCAGGCCGCCGAGCTCGGTTTGGGCATCCGACGTCGCAGCGCCCGCAGGTCGGCGAGCCCTCGCCACGGCGGCTATCGGTTTGACGAGAATCTGCTCGCCGAAGCGGTAATCTGCTCCCGCGCACGAGCCTGTCGGCGATGTCCGGGCGCAGCTCGCGCAGAAGAATCCTCCTTTGAGCGCATGCACCGAATTGGAGACGATCGCGACGGAGGCGGCGTCCTCGATCAGCGGGATCGCATTTTCGATGTTTTGGAGCGTCGATCGGCTCTCGCGGTCAAGGCGGATCGGCCCCGCATATCCACGGGCTCGCGCGTAGTTTTTCCATGACGTCGGCCTCGGGGACGGGCCCCGACACCGCGCCGCCGCACAGCTATTAGCACATCCGCAGCTGCGGAGGCATATGCGATACCTGAGAGCGGAAGCAGACGCAATACCCTGAAACTGCGGAGGAATGTGCAGTGCTCGAAACTGTGGAGGTATGCGCAAAGCCGGAAACCGAGGGCATCAGCGAAGGCGCGTCCGCTCCCGGAAACAAGCGCTGCGCCAGAACTTTGCCGAACGGATCTACGGGGAACTGCCGATTCACATCGGGTTGCCGAACCGCGCTGAAAACCAATGCCCCGCAGCCCGTCAGACTCAAGCGAACGGAGTTTGGCACGTTGCCGCCCGGCAGCGCTTCAAGCGAGCGAGCCCGCGCGCACCGATACCGGTTGACGAAGTTCGCGCGGGTGCCCCGGTTGGCGAAACCCAGCACGACAGGCCTGGCAACGCCCGCCCCGACGGCGTCTCTTCGCCGACGCCGGCCTCGCGCTTTCCGCCGACCTCGCCGATGTCTCTCTGCCGCGCATCCAAAGCTCGTCCGCCCGCTTGCACACGTGATAGCCGACGAGCTTGCCGGAACGCCTGACCTTTGGCGGCCTCGCCCCGGCCCAAGCACTGCCGGCTCGCGCGCCAATGCACGAGTTCGCCCCACGCAAGCAGGGCGGAGGCGGCGATCAGGAAGCGGCGCAGCATGCTCACTTTAGCCGCATGCCGTCACTTTAGCCGCATGCGTTCACTTTGGCCGTGCCGCACGGCCCGTGGCGCCCCGTCAGCCCCCTGCTTTCGTTCGCGCCAGCCCCCTAGTCGCACTCCTGCCAGCCTTCCGCGATTCGGCCAGTTCGCGGGATGTGAAACCGAAATCCACGCTGAGAAGATTGAAGCATGAGATTCGAGAATCAAAATGAGCCGCACGACGACGAACAGACAAGGCCCGACGTTTCCCGCCGCTCCCGAGGCGCAGGGGCCGAGATGCAAAATGGGGCAACCAGACGCTGGGGGCGAAACGGGGCAGCCGACGTCGGCCGGCAAGGCTCGGGTCGGCGGACCCGGCGGCGTCCCACAGGGTTTTTCCCAACCGAACCAACCAAGAACCGGACAGCGAGACCCGTCTCGGGCCGGCCGGCCAGGCGCCGCCAACGCCTCCATTTCCGTCCGTCAACTCACGCGCGTATACGAGGTGCCGGGCCGAAAGGACGCCAGGGTTCTCGCCCTCGACGGCGTCGACGCCGATTTCCCAGAAGGCAGCTTCACCGCGATTGTAGGAGCCTCGGGTTCGGGCAAATCGACCCTTCTGCACTGCATGGCGGGACTGGACGAGCCCACGGGCGGGCGCGTGACGATGCTGGGAAGCGCAACCTCCGAGATGAAGCCGCTAAGCGCGCGACGTTCCGGGCGCAGCACGTTGGATTCGTGTTCCAGGAGTACAACCTCATCGCCTCCTTGACGGCCGCGGAGAACGTGTCGATGCCTTCGCGGCTTGCCGGGCGGACGCTTTCCAAAGGCCAGATCGATGCGGCGCTCGATGCGGTGGGCTTGCGGCATCGCGCGAATTTGAAGCCCCATCAGCTTTCCGGCGGCGAACGCCAGCGTGTGCCATCGCCCGCGTGATGGCCAGCGAGCCGCGCATCGTCTTCGCGGACGAGCCCACCGGCGCATTGGACCTCGACTCCAGCGGCGTCGTCCTGGATTGGCTTCGTCAGCTCGCCTCGCGGGGAACCACCGTGGTCATGGTCACGCACGACGTTGAAGCGGCGGCCCTGGCAGACTCTGTCGCGGTCATGAGCGGCGGCCGCCTGGCGACGTGGTCGAGCTGCCGCGACGCCCAGCGGATCGCCGAACTCGTCCACGCCGCCCGCGCGCGCTGAAGGGAGGGAAAGATGTCGACCTTGATATGGAAGGACCTGCGTCACCACGCCCGCCAATGGCTGTGGTCGCTGCTGGTGGCCACAGCGGGCGCCGCCGTCGTGGGGATGATTGTCATCGCATGGTGGAGCGCCACGCAATGGTCGCTGAACCAGGACAAAGGAGAATACTTGGCCGCCAGCAGCCTCGATCGGCAGCAACCTGGTGGGGTACGCAGGGCTCCGCGACGGCGATCGTCATATCGACCACGCTGGGTCTGACGGTCACGGCCCAGCAGCGTTCACACGCCCTGTGGAAGGTGCTCGGGATTCCCGGCAGCCGCATCCGTGCGATCATCCTGTGGCAGGTTTGCGCAGTCGGAGTGATCGGGGGCCTGCTGGGCGGGCTGCTCGCCCTGCCATTGGGGCGGATCTACCTGCTGACGTGGGGAATTCAATTTGTTTCCCCGGAACCTTCCCCTGTCGATGCCCGCTTTTTCTGCGTGCCTGCGACGGTGCTCGTCACGGCCTGTTCAGCGTGCTCGAGGCCTGGGCGCTGCGCGGCGGGCGCCAATGTGCCCGAGATGCAGGCGCTGCGCGAGGCCGCCGCCCCAACCACGCGCACAAGACCCGTGGCAATGGGTCGCAGCCGTAATTCTACTGATCAGCGCGGCATCGCTGCCGATACTCGTCAACCTGCCCGCCGACGTTTTAGAAGAGGGCGCAGCCGGCAAAGCCGAAATCGCTCAGCTTCAATCCCCGGGCGGCCGAGCGCTCATGGGCGGAGCAGTGGGGTTCATGGCCGCCTTGGCGGCATTGTTCGTTCCGAATTGGACGCTCCGCCCCCTGCTGGTTTTCTGGACGAGGCTGATTCAGCCGCAGCCCGGCCTGGTTCTCGGCACGCAAGAATGCGCGCCACCGCTCGGCCCTCAGCATGACCACGATCGTGCCCTTCGCCATCGCCGTTTCCATGACGGGCACCATCCACGCCATAGGCGGCGCGGCGCGCTCGGGCGGAATGAGCAACGGGGTCAACGGTTTTCTCACGATCATGGTCCCGATTTTCTTCATAGCCGGGATCGGGGGCGTGGCGAACATCGCTATGGTCGGGCGAACGCGCCGTCAGGAGGGGGCGTTGCTCGGAGTGATTGGAGCACGGCCGGGCACCGTTCTGCGGTCCACCGCCCTCGAGGGGGCGATATACGCCGGAACCGGGATCCTTTTCGGATTGGCGACGACTTTGCTCAGCGCGGTCTGCGCTACGGCGATGTCGGGAGGCGGAGCAGAGATGTTCGCCTCCGCCATTCCCGTGAAGTTCCTGTTGGCGGCCATGGGAGCGTCGCTGGTTTTGGCGGTCGCCACCACGTGGCTGCCCGCGCGGCTCGATCGCCGCGCCTTGATGGACAATCTGCGCCAGCCGGTGTGACGGACGATCGGCCGACCGGCACAAGAACGGGCTGTCTGAGCCGGTCGGCGCGGCCACGGACGATCTGAGCGAACCAGAACAACGGACGGTCCGCATCGGCCAGAACAACGGACGACCCGTGCCGGCCAACGCGACGGTTCCTCTGCAGCGGCAGGCATAACGGTGCGCCTCGCTAATCGGGAGCGGCGCCTGCGACGTCGGCCCCGGAGGCCAGCCCAGGCAAGCCGGGCCAACCTCCGTTCGTCGGCGGGGTCCGTCAAGCCGAAGGCCTGCTACGGCAACCGCAAATCAGCGGACTCAGGCAGCGGGCCGCACAATCTCCAACGGATACGCGCTCGATCCGCGGGCATTCAATCTCGCCGGCGCTCACGCTCAGGCCACGGGCACGCAGACTTCCGTCACGTACTCGTCCGTGTTCTGGGTGTCGGCGGGGCCCACGAGGTAACGGTTGTACATCGGCCCGGCGAACTCGAGACCGGAGGCGGCGATGTACTCGGCCAGCTCCTCGTTGACGGGCCCGAACTGGTCGTAGCCACCGCGGAACGTCGCCACGGCGACCTTCTGCTCTGGGATCTCGCGGATCGTGAGCGGGTCGGCCGCGACGGCATCGGGCCCCACGGGTTCCCACACTCGATGTCGACGTCGGCCTCGCGGTACTCGAGGTCGTGGAAGGTGGCGCCCGCACAGCCCGCCGGCAAGCGGGATCCCCTGGGCCCCGGATCGCTCCATGGATGCGATCCACGCCTTGTGCTCGTCGGCATAGGTGTCGATCGTCGTGCGCAATGCGACCACTCGCTGCGCCGGATGGGTGGTGACGGTGATTTCGGCCATGATGGCCCTCCTGTTCGTTTGTGAGATGAGTCGGTCAATCTCGGCGATGCGGCGGCGGGCGGCCTCGGCGTCGGCGATGAGCTGATCGCGCTGAACGGCTAGCGCGCGGCCCAGAGCCTCTGGGTTCTCGCGCAGCGGAAGCAGGGCGGCTATGGCGGAGACGGAGAAGCCGACGTCGCGAAGCTGGCGAATCAGCGTCGCTTCGCGCACCTGCGAGGCGGCGTAGAACCTGTGGCCGGTCACGTCGTCCGTGGCGGCCGGGATCAGAACGCCGTTGGCGTCGTAGTAGCGCAGCATCCGCGCAGACAATCGTGTGAGCGTTGAAAACTCACCGATGCGAAGCAGTCTCGTCTCGGTCATGGCTCCATCTTCCGGCTTGACACCGTGTCAAAGGCAAACCGCGCTTTTGATCAGATGATGACGCGACAATCTAGACACGTATTCTAGAAATACAATGAAGTAAATTACCGTTACGACGTCACTAGACTTCCAACGAACATTCTTAAAGTAAACTGCGGGATACGATGATCGCAACATTTACACACGCTTTCGCCACATGGATCGGTGAGTGCTGGCATCGGGGCCTGTCGCTGTTCTCCGAAGCTGGCCCTGTGGGTGACTTGGAAGAGACAATTGCTCAGGGATATCGCGACGATTCCCCCGCATTCGAGCGGTTTCTGCCCGAGTTGTTCGAGCGCCTCGGCATCGACGAACATCGCGAGCGCGGCCAAGCCCGCAAGCGCGGCGAGCACCGCAGCAGGCTGCCAAATCTGTTTCGCCTGCTTATTCTGGCCGAACAGGTCAGGTCTGCCTTCGGATTCAGCACGCAGAACCCGTTTCAGATTCCACAAGAATATGAAGAGGCCGCTCGCATCCTGCTGCGGCGCTGCTGCGACTGGCTCCACAGTTGCCTCGGCGAAGAACGGTATGCGACACGGCTGACCGGCGTTCCGATTGAAGCTTACAAGAATGCCGTCTTTTCGCCGCTGGGAACCGATGTGGGTGGACGGCCCCACTCAAACAGAACCCCGGCGTCTTGTGGAACGCGCAGATCGTGGCCGGAGCTCCGTTCGTTCCGGGCCAGATGCGGAATTCCGGCGTCGGTGCTGTCGCACGACCTTCTGAGCGAGGACTCGAACAAAGAAGTCCACGAAGCGATCGAACAGACAAACGGTTGCCGGCTGTCCGTCAAAGAGAAATCCGCGGCGCGCTCGCCTGCGAGACTGTATCGGATCGAGACCGTCGAGGATTATGCCAAGCTCGTCGAACGCCATCCCCTCCTCGTTCCGGCAAAGGCGCGGCGGGAAAGAGGAGGGCACACCTTACCACCTCAGGTCGCCGATCTTTGCGGTTCCCAACGACGTGCTCATCGATTGGCGGGCGGCCCTCAGCCGAGTATGACGCGGTGTACATCAATGCAGAAACCTATTTCACGGGGGCCTGGCTGCCGATCGAGACCGAGTGGTTTCACGACGCTCTCGGGCTGGTCGCCCGAATGCGTCTACTTCCTGAACCTGGACGACGTCGAACTGGTGCGGGCCTGACGGCCTGTCGCAACCGCTGCGCGTTGCGGTCTCTCCCCGAGCCGTTGACGCCGTGCCCTATTCTGGTGGGGTGACCGATGCTCTTCTCTTGGGACGGCTGACGCCTCGTCGCCCGACGGCGCTTTGCCTTCCGCCGACGGCGCTCGCTACGACGTCGAATCCGCACGCGTCCCGAGCCTTCCCTGCGATCCGGCTTTCAGGCTTCCGGCTCCCCGACGCGGCGAGGGAGAGCTCGCAGCCGACGCCGAGCTCCGCCTCGGCCTGCACGTCAAGCTTGCCGAGCAGGCGATGATGTCGGCGAAGGCCGAGGCGCTGCGCCCGTTCGACCCTGACGGTGGCTCAGTACGGCGCGATGCTCTCGCTCTACTATGTTCCAGGGCAGTCGCCCTCGCAGCTCGCACGGGCCGTGGCGGTCACCCCGCAGACGATGGGCGCCACGCTCGACAAGCTCGCCGCCAAGAGCCTGGTGACGCGCGAGCCCTCGAAGCTCCACCGCAAAGTGCTGATCGTGACGCTCACACCCAAGGGCGAGAAGCTGCTCGTCAAGGCCGACGCCGCCGCGCGCGCCGTCGAAGAGCGCATCGGCCAGGCGCTCAGCGCAGACGAACGCGCACAGCTGCGTGAGCTGCTCAAAGCGCGTAGGCGCGGCTCTTGAAGAGTCGGATCCTCCGGTGAGCGCAGTTAACACTGAGTCTGATCCCGACGACTGATCTTTCTTGAAGATCCGACAAATTGCAGCTCGAAACCGAAGGCCGTAGGTGCGGATACTGTCACGGGGTCCAACTCTGCCAGAGAGGCAGCGTTTGCCAATCTTTTTGGGTGTTCCCATGTGGCTGATGGGGAGCGCAGGTATATCCGGATAGGTTGACAGAGTGCGCGGAAGCAATGTTCGATCCCCGATGCCAAGAACAGTGAGCAAGTACTGAATGAGAGTGAGCTGACCGAGGCATCGGTTTAGGGCCTTTTTTGCCGCAGCCAACTCGGGATGCGTTTCTACTTTGGGCAAGCGCGGTTTAAGTGTGTAGACCCGATTAAACATGCGGGCATGATGAGCCGAGTAGTTGCGAACGATGTTAAGTGCCCTAATCCATGACCCAAGTTGCGCCGCGGTCAGTTTCATGCGAGCGGCGATGACGTCACAGACAGCAATTGGTGACAACCGGTACAAATAAGCCAGCGAACCCCAGCCCATAACTTCCACGGCTGCCCAGATTGGGAGCTGCCCTCCATACTTCCGCTGGTGGTGCTTGACGAAGTCTTCGCGAGAAAGGGACAGCTCTTTATTATATCGGTCTAGCCACATCTGATACTGCTGCGACGGTTTTGCGGCCGAACGCTTCTGACGGGCTCCTGGTCCTAACAACGCTGGGCACAGGTGGACGAGCGGGTCAAGACGCCCAAGCTCGTGTCCGAGCATTGCCTTTAAAGCCAATTCTACTGGAGTCAAACAGTCGAACACGGCCGAGCGAAGACGTTCGTCGAAATCGTACAACGCGGCGACATCGGTGAAGTTGGTGCCGTCGACGAAGACATCAAGCCGGTGGCGGCCATCAGAATTTAGTTGCCGGAAGGGATACCACTAGCCAGAGAACCTGTAGTAGTTAACGCGTTCCAAGACTCGCCGAGCGTAGGCAACGTCATTAATCTGCATGCCGCGACAGCGCAGCAGTGCGATTTGTTCGCCATGCGTCTTGAACGTCTTAGATAGCTGCGGCACGCTCCACCTCTCAACACAGATCGCAAAAGAGGACCGGCCCTGGACTGCTCCGAGAAGCAGCGGAACCGGTCGTGATGTTTTTAGTATATCCGAACTAGTCAAGGTCAACAACGTGCCAAAGGCAGGGCTCTGCGCACTGGAGCATGGGGAATTCTCCAGTGCGCCTAGCAGACAGAAGACCCTGCTCTGTAGGCACCGCCTCGGAGCGGATGTAGACATTCGGAGCGGATGTAGACATTCGAAGAGCGCTCGAAGAACGCTCCCAATGTCACGACCCACGTGGGTCAGTAGCGTGAGCCGTAGGCCTGAGGGAGCCGGTCCAGGCGCTCGCGTTCGGCGTCGGACAGCCGCAGGCTGGCGGCTTCCAGATTCTCGGCCAGGTGCTTGCCGCTGCGGGTCCCGGGAATCGGTATGACGTTGTCGGCCAAGCCTAGAAGCCACGCGAGGGAGACTTGGGCCGACGTCGCCCCGTGCGCCTCGGCGATGCGGGCGATCTCCTCGCCGATCGCGCGGTTGCGTTCGAATGCCTCGGCCGTGAACCGCGGATTGACGGAACGAATGTCGCCGCTTTCGAACATGCCCGGGGCAAGTGTTCCGGTCAGGTAGCCGCGCCCGAGCGGCGCAAACGGCACGAAAGCGACGCCGTTGGCCAGGGTCCACGCGAGGAGGTTGCCACCGGCCTCGGCGCCGGCCCCCGCATCACCGGGCGTCTCCCCGCCGAGCGGGGTCGCGCGTCCACACCGACAGTTCGGACTGGATCGCCGCCACCGGATGGACGGCATGGGCCGCGGCCGCTTGGGCCGCCGTCACTTCGGAAAGCCCGATTCGCACCAGTTTCCTTCGGCGACGAGCTCCGCGAGCGCGCCCCAGCTTTTCCTCAAGCGGCACGTCCGGGTCGACGCGGTGCAGATAGTACAGGTCGATCCGTTCGACGCCGAGCCGCTCAAGGCTGCCCTCGACATGCCGCCGCAACGCCTCGGGCCGGCCGTCGCGGTGGATGCTCTTGGTCGCCAGATCGTCGACGACCAGCCCGCCTTTCGTCGCCACGACGACGCCGTCCTGCCTGCCCGCAACGGCCCCTGCCGACGAGCCGTTCGTTGTGCCCGTCGCCGTAGAGGGGCGGCGGTGTCGAGCAGGCCGACGCCGGAGTCGAGCGCCTCGCGGATGACCCTGACGGACTCGGCGTCGTCGCGGCCGCTCTCCGCGTATATCCAGCTCATGCCCATGCACCCGAGGCCGATGGGCGCTACGCGGGCCCTGCAGCCCCAGTTCCGGGTGCCTCCTGGTTTCCTTTGTGCTTTCCATTGAATCCATTTTCTGTCCTTTCTGCCCTTTTCCGCGATGCGCGTGGGCAACGGAATGCGCGTGGGCGATGGGATGCGCATCGGCAACGCTCGGGCGAGCGGAGATCCAGCGATGCCGCTGCACAAAGCAGGGGCCCGCGGCCTCCGGGACCTGCGGGGCCAAGACGCCGAGAAAAACCCGTGTACACACCTATGGGCGGCGGCCTCCGTGCCCGCGGGGCCAAGACCCGTCGTCGAAGAGGTCTCCGACGCCACATGCGCGGCCTCCGGGCTTGCGGGGACGAGCCGGACTCGCATCCCGCTGCGTGGCAGCGAGCCGCATACGATTGGCGCCGTCGCGCCAGCCCGAGGATTCGAAAACCGCGCACCAGGCTTGCGCATCCGACCACCCGCTGTTTAAGGTTACTTATATTGTACAGCCAACTGAAACTAACGTCGAAAGGGCGCCATGAATCAGAACACGAGCCGCACGCCGCTCCAAGGGGCCGAAGCACGGAACGCCGCGACGGCCGCGCACAAAGAGGGCCCCCGAGAGGCCGCACGCCATAAGGAAGCGCCGGAGGCCGCGCCCCAGAAAGCCACGATGAAGGCCATGCAGATCACCAGTTTTGACGGCCCCGCCGGCCTGAAGTACGCCGAGGCGCCGGTGCCCGAGCCCGGGCCGGAGGACGTCGCGCTCGACGTCGAATACGCCGGCGTCGGGTACATCGAGGCGCTGCTCGCGGGCGGCCTGATCGATCTGCCGCTCCCCTACGTTCCCGGGTTGGAGGCTGTCGGCCGGGTCCGTTCGCTCGGCTCGCTGACAGCGGACGCAAGATCACAGACGGACACGCGGGCAAATGCGGGCGTCGAGGCCGCGGCAGACGCGGACGCGGACTGCCACGCAGACGCAGACGCGGACGGCGAGGCAGGCTTCTCTTCCCCGGGTCTCTACTCACCCCTTAAGCCAGGCGACCCCGTCGTCGCGCTGACGATCAATCGCGGCGGCGCTTACGGCCAAGTCGCGGTCACGAACGCCAATCTGGTCGCGCCCCTGCCGCCTGGCATGGATCCGGCGCTGGCCGCGGCGGTCCCCGCGAATACGACGACGGCGCTCGTCGCACTCGAGCGCATCGCCCATTTGAAACCCGGCGAGCACGTGCTGGTGCACGCTGCAGCGGGCGGGCTGGGCTCGCATTCGGCCAGATCGCGCGGTTGCTTGGCGCGGCCCGGACCGTCGGCGTCGTCGGGAGCGAAGCCAAGCGGAGGGCCGCGCTCGACCTCGGCTACGACGAGGTCTGGCTGCGCAGCGAGTTGGGCGATGCGGCCGGCGGACAGTTCGACGTCGTCGTGGACCCCGTCGCCGGGCCGGCGCGGCAAACGAGCCTCGACCTGTTGAAGCTCGGCGGGCGGCTTTTGGCGGTCGGCGACGCCGCCCAAGCCGGCGACCCGATGGTCCGAGCAATTCGCTGTGGCTCCGAGGCGTCGGCGTGCTCGGTTTCAACCTGGGGGCGTTCACGGCGGCGAATCCGCGGACGGTGGGTGTCTACCTGCGGCGGTCACTCAGCCTCGTGGCTTCGGGCCAGGTGAGGTGCACATCGCCGAGCGCGCCCCAATCCGCGAGGCGCCGCGGGTCCTGGCCGATATGGCCGCGGGCACAACCGTCGGCAAGGCGGTGCTGGTGCACGAGAGAGCGATGACGCTGCCGGATCTGACTTTGCGATCGCTCCCGGCCGCGCCGCCAGCTCTTTCTCGCGCCCAAACCGCCAGCTCTTCTCGCAAACAACAGGACTCTCCCACCGTCAAATCGTTGCCTCCTCGCAACGGCGGAGTCCAGCGTTCAAAAAAATCAAAAGCATCCGCCCCAAAAACACGAGTCGGCCTTAAAACAACAACAGCCGACCTACGAAAGGAAAAATTCATGAAGGCTCTTCAGATCACGAGCTACACGGGCCCTGAGGGCCTCGTGTATCAGGAGGCGCGGTCCCCAGGCCGGCCCGGGGGTCAGGTCACGATCGACGTCGAATATGCGGGGCGAACTATGTCGAGGCGCTGTTCGCGGAGGGCCTGGCCTCTCGGCCGCTGCCGTGGACTCCGGGGATCGAAGCGGCGGAGCGCGTCCGCGAGCTTGGCGAAGGAGTGGAAGGATTGACGGTCGGCGAACCGGTGGCCGCGCCGATCACGATTTTGGGCGCGGGCGGCTACGGGCAGGTGGCTTTGGCGAAGGCTCCGCTCACCGTCCCTTTGCCTCCCGGGATGGATCCCGCGCTGGCGTCGGTCGTCCCCTCGAACACCACGACCGCCCTGGAGCGAACCTTGCGCATTCAGCCGGGCGAGCATGTGCTGGTGCAGGCCGCGGCAGGAGGGCTCGGCACCCAGTTCGGCCAGATTGCGCGGCTGTTTGGCGCGGGCAGGGTCGTGGGGTGGTCGGCTCAGAGCAAAAACGCCAGGTTGCCCTCGACCTCGGGTATGACGAGGTGTGGCTCCGCGACACCCTTCCCAGCAGGGATTCCGGCCAGTTCGACGTGATCGTCGATCCCGTCTCCGGCCCCGCGCGGCCGGAGAGCCTGAGGCTGTTGCGCTTCGAGGGCCGGCTTCGCGCTCGGCGACGCCGCGCAGGCCGGGGATCAGCGAATCAGCACCAACACGCTTTGGTCGAAGGGCGTCAGCGTTCTCGGATTCAACATCGGCGGCTTGGGGGACGCCCACCCCGATATCGTCGGTTCCTATCTCCGTCGCGCCCTCATGCTAGTGGCAACGGGTCAGGTCACCGTCCCGGTCCAGGAAAGGCTTCCAATCGCCGATGCCGCGCGGGCCTTGACGGCGCTGCGTTCGGAGGGACCATCGGGAAGTTCATTCTGGTGCACGAGCGCGACTGACACGGCGGAAAGGGCTGTCGCCGCCGTCACCCGCCGCCGTCGAAAACTCCCTTTTCGCGGCCTTTGCGGCCGATTTATGCCCGATTGCCGCCCGATCGCCTCGGCATCGCCGAGCGGCCGACCGCGCGAACGGTGTAGGGTACACCAATAGCGCCTGTTCACGTATCAGGCGCCAACGGTTCGGCTGCTTGCCGTACCCGCCCATAGAAAGGAGAGCTATTATGCCAAATTCCCCGACTAACGTCGAGGACGACGTCGTCGGTGCCGGACGCATGATCACCAGCCGGTGGCGCCCCAGCACCCTGCGAACAACCCCGTCGCGCGAGGACCGCGGGCTGTTCGGCCACCCCCGGGGCCTGCCCTGGATGCTCAACGTGGAGATGTGGGAGCGTTTCTCCTACTACGGGATGCGCGCCATCCTGCTGTACTTCATTGTCGACACCGTCGGCAACGGCGGCCTGGGGCTGAGCAATAACTCCGGCGAGGTCATCCTTGCCGTCTACAGCGCGGCTGTCTACCTGCTGGCCATCCCCGGGGGCATTTTCGCCGACCGCGTCATAGGGCCGTGGCTGTCCACCCTTTATGGCGGGCTGGTCATCATGGCGGGCCACGTCTGCCTGTCGATCCCCGTGCCAGCCGTTTCCTGGCTTGGAATCATCCTGGTCGCGGTGGGAACCGGCTTCATCAAACCGAACCTGTCGACGATCGTCGGAGGCCTGTACGACGATAACGACCCCAGGCGCGACGCCGGATTCCAACTGTTCTACATGTCAATCAACGTCGGATCGCTTGCCTCCCATAGTGACCGGCTGGCTGCGAGGACACCACGGGTACCACGCGGGATTCGCCTCTGCCGCTGTCGGCATGGGGTTCGCGCTGGCCGCCTTCGTCTACGGCCGCCACCGGCTTTCTGCCTTCGCATTCACCGTCCCCAACCCGATCCGCCCCCTGGGAGCGCCGCAAGCTTGTTATATCCGCTGTGGCCGCGATCGCAGGAACGGCGGCGCTGGTCACGACCCTGTATTACCTCACCGGAAGCTTGCTTAACGCCCTCTCCGCCACAATGCTCGTCGTCCCGGCAACGGCGGCGCTGGGCTACTTCATGCTCATGTTCCGTTCCCCGAGGGTCACCTCCCGCGAACGCACCCATCTGCGCGCCTACATCCCCTTGTGGATCGGCGCGGTGCTGTTTTTCATGATCTCCGAGCAGGCCGCCGGCAAAATGGCAACCTTTGCCAAGGAAAACACCGACGGGAAAAATCCTCGTGGTCGGCTGGGTCCTCAGCCCTGAGACCTATCAGTCCATCAACCCGGCCACAATCGTTGTGCTAGCGCCGCTGGTCGGCTGGCTGTTTACCAGGCGGGCGGGGAAGTTCCCGTCGACCATCGCCAAGTTCGCAATCGCAGTGCTCTTAGTCGGCTTGTCTGCCTTTATCCTGGGCTTCGGGTTCCAAACGTGGACCGGCGGCAAGAATCTTGCGCCAGGTGGTTCCTGGCGGCAGTGTTCATCGTGCAGACCGTGGGCGAGCTGTTCTGTCTCCGGTGGGCCTGTCCACGACCTCGGCGCTGGCGCCCAAGAACTTCGCCTCTCAGGCGATGAGCCTGTGGCTGCTGACGACCGCCACAGGCCAGGGGCTCGCCGGTTTCATCATTTCTCAAACCAGGGACATCCGAACTCGACGTACTACTACGGCCTGGGCGCGGTCACGGTTGCCGTGGCCGTCATCCTGTTCGCCGTCGCCCCGTGGACCAAGCGGCAGATGGCCGACGTCGGCACATTCTCTCAGGAGTAGCGGGGCCCCGCGCCTCTGATGGACTGAACTCCGCCGGCTTCGCGGTGCCGTCACCGAGACGGCGGCCGCAGGAGTTTTTCCGATGTGCCAGCTCGGTTTCACCAACGCGTCAGGTCGGTTTTCGCCAACGCATCAGATCGGCAAAGGCTCGGCTAGTCGCGGCGGACGGCTAGTCTCGGCGGACCAGGCTGGTCGCGGCGGACGGCTCAGTCGCGGCGGACCAGGCTAGTCCGGCGGACCAGGTTGTCGCGGCTTCCGTCTCCTCGAATTCGGCGCGGGTCGGCATGTCGAAGTTGAGCGTCTGCTCCAGCGGAATCCGAGGGGGTCGCGGCCGGCGTCATACTTGTCGTCGAAACGCAGGCCCGCGAAGGGACCGGCGCCCTTGATGCTGGATTCGTAGACGACCGCTGCGGCTTCGTTCGTCTCGCTTGGGAGGGCGTCGATAGATTCGCCGATCCACGTACATCGAGTGCTTCAGCTTCGACCATCTCTCTCATCATCGCCCTCGTCGCCGCCGGAGGATGTCGAGTTCAACGGTTTCGAGCTGCACGTACTTGTTCATGTGCGAGATCGAGGAAGGATCGAGTTGAAATCGTTTCATCGAGCAGCTTAGGGGCCTCGAAGTGCGAGCTGCCCGAGACGAAGCGAATCACGTCGATGAACCTCAAGAAACGGGCGAACCCGACGTCGTACTCCCCGTTTATGGCGTAGACCTTGACGTCGGGGGCGCCTTCGAGGCCGTTGGCGATGAGGGACGAGCAGATCTGCGTGTTTCCCGAGGCGAGGATGCGGTAGGAGATTGAACGGCGCCGGGCCACTCGGAAAGCCCTGCTGGTCTCTCCGGGCGGTCGGAAAATAGCTGACCGGCCGATTGTCGAGGCTGTACAGGTATGCGCGATTGACCATATGCGTTCCTTTCTGAAGCATGTGCGTCCCGTTCTGGACCATGCGCCTTCCTTCGTCGGCCACGTGCGTCCCCATATTGACCACGAGCGTCCCTTTTGTTGACCACACGTGCCCCGTTGCTGACCACGCGTCTCCCTTTGTTGACCACACGTGCCCCTTCGCTGGCCACGCGCGTCTCTTCGTCTGGCGTTCCGTCCCCGGCTGCTCAAACCGGAGTCCGCGGCGCAGAAGCGACCCGACGCAGCGGAATCCGCAGCACGGCACCTCGCCGTGGCAGCGACCCTGCGCTGTAGTCTCGGCGGCATGGCGGCAGCCCAGCGTCGGCGGTCTCCGCAGCCTGGCGACAACCCGACGTAGCAACGTTCAGGCAACGCGACGCACCGTCGCTGCGCGGCAGCGACCCGAAGCGCGACGCCCCGACTCCGCAGGCATCTCCGATCTGAAGCCGCCCATGCCTCCAGTATGACGGCTGTGTCCGATGCTTTTCCGCCAGCCTATCGCTCACGGATGCTCTTCCGTCTCCGTCAGAGGGGCCGCTTTCAGAAGCGCCATCGCTGCGCCCGCATAAACTCGAAGAAGGTCACACATTCAACACAGTGCTCGTCAGCGACATTTGGAATCTTCTGATTCCGATCTTCGGTCCCCGGCCCCTTCCGCTTCTCTTCGGTCACGACTGTTCTTTGCTCATGCTTGGCATGCGCAATGATGAATGGATCACCGTTGTTTTTCTGCCCCTGGACCCAACCTGGATGGTCACGCGCAATCAGACTCACCGTAAGGATCTCATCGTCAGTCGTTCGCAGATAAACCCTTCAATTCCCTTCGCCAGGGCGCAAGATCATCATGCCCTGTTCGAGTTCGCCGTAGGCAACTTCGCAGATACAGACCTCACGATTCTCTGCCGCTCTCTCCATCGCCTCCCAAAGCGAGAGAAAGAACTCGCGCGGATATCGACGCTCCATAGTGATAAGAACACTGGCATCCAAAGTAAAGCTCATGCGCCGTTCTCGATCCTGTGGTACTCGTCAATCATCTGCTGAACCATGGGAGTCTTCGCGTTCAGCAGATAACTCGCTTCAAGCCAATCGACTCGCTCGCTCTTCCAACGCTCGCGCAATCGTGCCGACATAACCGGAGCCCAGGTCCCGGAAACGAAGCTGCCAAAGCAGCCGCCCCCGCCCGCCTTCTTTCTGTTCTTCCCCTGCTAAGCTTCCACCGCCGATCACTTTCGCGCGAATAGCATCCAAATCCGCGTCAGGAGATTAAGCCAGCTGTCTTCAAACGAATAGCCGCGGCGAGAGTGCTGACTTTGAAACTCTCGGCGACCGTTTCGGCCATGACCCAAGAATCTTGGACGACGTCGGACACAAGCCCTGCAACGCCCGCCTCGGGCATCAGGAAGTTTGCAGCGAAAGCATTTGCCAGTGCTTCTTCGTTGCGGCCTTCCTCTAGAGCGCATAGACCGCTTGTGCGGTTCGCCGATGCGCCAGTTCGTGAAAAAAAGGGTGAATGCCTCCCGTTGCTCGCATCAGAACCGTTGAGAAGGACTATAGGAAGAGGATCGTGGTAGATGGACAGCCCGCGGAAAACGGAGTGATCTATCCTGTCGTCTGAAAAACGAGAAATCCATGGTCTTCAGGAGCCTCCGCCACTAATTGAAAGGATGCTTTCCGTGCTTGCTTTCCGGCAAGAAGTCATGAGCAAGGCCCAGCAATCCGCGCATCTCGCGCGCCCGGGCTTTGATGTTTCTTCCGCCGATGTGCCCGACGAGGGATGGTGCCACTATGGGCCCCTCCAGTTCCAGCACGGCCTCTCGGTACTGCTCCGCCCGACGCATTTCCGCGCCAACAGAGACGGAACGGGGTCCCTGCCGTATCCACGAAAATCGGCGGCGCTGGGCACGTCGGACTCCGCGGGAGGAATCGTGAAGAAGAAAGCGAGAGTTCTATCGAGCTTCTTCCCTATGAGGCGGAGCTGCCTGAGCGTCGGCGTCGCGCTGCCCGTTTCGAAAGCCTCTATTCGCGCTTCAGAGGTTCCTACTGCCCGGGCAAGCTCGCCTCTCGCCATGAACATGCTTTCCCGCGCCCACCGAAGAGTGGGCCCGTTGATCGGCATATCCGTCATGGTTTTCCTCCCCAACTGTCGAGGCCATTGCTGCGGTCCTCTGTTCGAGCCCGGCAAGGAACACCGGGCCCTCTCATTCTAATCGCTGCCGCCGACGCATCTGAACGGCCCCCCGACACACATGAGCGGCCTCTCGGCAAGAGACTGGTTAGCCTCAACCTCTCCCATTCGCATTTTCGGAGCGCCCATCCTCATCACCGGATTCCTTTGCCACTCGCACTATATCCACCCTTCGCACCCGAGATTCAGACATCAAGAGGACGCAGCAACTCACCCAGTCAAATGATACCGTATTTAATGTAGGTGCGGAAGACGAGCACCGCCTGCTCCCCGGTGAAAAACCCTCGGGATGCAATGTAACGATCATGTACCTGAGACTGCCGTTGTCCCACGAAACGGAAGCCCACACATCGGGAGGGCGACGGGTTTGCGGGCGACGGCGTACCGTTCGTAAGATCCACCTTCCTGAGTGATTCTTATTTCCACCGGCGTCGCCTTCGCTCAGAGCCGCTGTCGCGCTCGCATGGCAGCTGAAGGATGCAACGACATCAACAGGAACGTCGTCAACAGGGCGCGCATCCTCAGGCAGAGCCCGCACCGCCATGGCGAAGCGCTTGTCGCCGTCCAGAAAGTCCGACTAGGTCAGACACTACACGTAGTGCCGTCGGTGAAAGACTGGGGCGTCTGAATTCATCGAACCCGTGGTAGGCCCCTCTGTCGATGACTCTGTACGCACAATGCCCCATCCTGACTCCCATTCTTCTGGCTCGCCTTATCCCAGGCCTCCCCGCCTCGGCTTTCCTTACCTCAGATTCTCCCCTGGGCTCCAGTCTCCTCCGTCTCGACTCTCGTTTTCGCGGCGGCGATGGGCACCAGGCTATCGAAGAGAGGCATCGCTGCCAGCGAGTCCGACGTCGTACAACCTCGTCCCTGAATGATCGCTCCTATCCCAACGGCTCCATATCGCTCCGAGAAGGCGAGGACCGTTTAGGATTTGACCGCTGGCCTAAGCACGCCGATTTTGACCCTTAAACGCCAAAGAAGGGAACCATCGTTCTTCCGAAACAAGGGCCAAACTTTCACTACAATTTGCCATTAGAGCCAAGCGTCACTTGTTGAACCGGCTCCGGCCTGACGGCCGCCTCCATTGCATTTAAGCGGAGCTTCAGAGACCGCCGCAGAGATACTTCTAAACGAATCAGAACTTCGATTCGAAGAACAGCTTTAGAAATGCCCTAAATACACCCACTGCGCAATCGTCATTCACCGTCCATTTCCACTGGAACGAGAACGCCTTCACGGAGCCAGCCAAGAACTGTCACAGCGAGGAATAAGACACCGCGTGCCGCAGTCTCATCAACTTCCTCTCACGATGCCGCTCCATGGCGGTTAGGCTGGTAGCCAATAAGGCTAAGCGCATCAATAAAGACCTCTACACCAACCTTTACTATTTTCTTTCCTTCAAACGAATACTCCCTATCTGGTAAAAAACAAGCCCATTTCTCGGGTTTATCCCGAAGCGCCTTGGTCATCTTTCCAATCGTCGCCTTCTCGTCGTCTGGCAAGACAACTGGCTTGAGTAAAGTTTCAATAGACTTGATTGCGTTGTTCCAAGCCTCCAGAAGATTGGGATCACGACCAAAGGCTAGAGCCAAGCATCTTGCATCAGCCTCAGACGCCGAGTCCTTGGGGCGAACCACCTCTTCATACGAGTTCCAGTTCACCGGGTCGATACGCTCTACAAGACGGTCTCCTTCTGGGGACACACGCAACTCGTGACCTGCATGATAGAGAATCTCCTCAAGCATTTCCTTCCCGACACAACCGTAGTCGAGAAGCCAATCGATAACGTTAAGTATTAGAAGCTCAATATCTTCCCTTCAGGACACAGGCCATCGTACTCACTGTCCAAAAAACGAACTATAAACTCTCCGCAATGTTCGAGAGGAACACTCGCACCAATATTCATATGTAACCGAAGACCGAGTAAAAACGCAACGGTATAACTGCTTTCATTACTTTCAATGGCTTCATCGATCCAACTCCGCAAATGCGGCCACAAGAATTCAGGAACTCCAGTTACTTGGGCAAATTCAGGTTGCTGCCCTCGGCGGACGGACAAAGGAGGACGATGATTTTCGCCCACGTTTCGTCTCCTTAACTATCACGCTGATGATTTCGACGGCTGTTATGCCCAGATTTTTCTGGTCTTTATCTTAACAGAAAGTTCTATAGGTGAGGCAGGTGTTAGCAACGAGCCAACGGGTTCAACCCATCGAAACCTAGCTCCAAATGGGCTTGTCACGCCTAGCGATCGAAAGCAGCTCCGTTTCCATTGACCGCCAGTAGCTCCGCCTGTTCGATCACCAGTTTGACCGCATCGTCTTGGGCATCAGGAGGATAGTCGTACTTAGCCAACAGACGACGAATCTTCGTGCGCATCAAGGCGCGACACTTTCCTTCTGGTCCCAGTCAATGGTGATGCTGTCACGCACAGTCCAAAACGAGATCTACAGCGATCTTTTTAAGTGTTTCATCGCCCATTTCCAGCACAGCAGCGTCATTTTCGAGCGATCGCGTCGTAGAGAGCAACTTCGGCAGGCGACAATCCTAAGTCTTCATGGCGTTTTTGTTCATCACGCATCTGCTTCGCAAGCTTGACAAGCTCAGCAAGAATCTCTGCGGTGCTTAGTGAGCGATTGGTGTAACGGTTGATTGCCTCACCCAGCAGTTCTGAAAACCCTACATGACTGAACGATGTTAGTGCGCTGTATTGTTTGATCTGATCATTGATGATCCTCCTAAGCAGATCGACCTGAAGATTCGGCTTCTCTTTCCTTGCCAACGAATCGAGGAACTCATCGCTGAGGATCGACAGCTCCGGCGTTTCCACCCCGGCGAGCTTGTAGATATCCACCACCTCATCTGCCGCAACGGCCTCATCAAGAAGCTGTCCCAGCGCGGTATCGATCTCCACTGCGCCAGACCCGCCGCGCCCAGACTCAGGATTCTGAATTTTCAGTATAGCCGCGCGCGCATCAGCAAACGTTCGCACGTCGTCGCGAATAGCGATCGCTTCTACAAGTTCCGGCGAGGGCAAATGCCTTCACCAAGGCTAGTACTTGATCGTTGAAACGCTTAGTTCGATCAGGATCAGCCCTGACAAATTTAATCACCCTTGCGTACTCGTCAAGCCGTTCTGAAGCTGTGAGCGATGGCGATGAGCTATAGCTAATGCCATGGAGTATTCCACGTACCACATCGTGTTTTTCGAGCATGACCGCGACTATCTCGTCAATGGGTACGCCCGCTTGGCTGCGATCACTGGTGAGTACTTTCCGCGAGAGCATTCTGAAGGTTGGAGAACACGCCGATATAATCGACAATCAAACCCCCGGCTTATCGCGAAACGTGCGATTGACACGGGCAATAGCTTGCATAAGACCTGCACCTTGCATGGTTTTTATCGATATACATCGTGTGCATTGCGGGAGCATCAAACCCGGTCAACAGCATATCCCGTACAACCAGCAGCTCCAGCTCGTCATCCGGGTTCTTTGCCCGCAGCTTGATTGCCTTACGTATATCCTTGGGGTAGAGATGAGGCTGGAACGACGCCGGATCGGATGCAGCACCCGTCATGACGACCTTTATCTTCCTTTGGCAGGCCGTCAGAATGCCAGTCTGGGCGAAGCTTAACGATCTTTTCGTAGAGACGTACCGCGATCCGCCTGCTCATCGTCACGATCATGCCTTTGCCCCGAAGGATCTCGCGTCGTTTTTCCCAGTGGTTCACGATGTCAGCAGCAATAAGGTCAAGACGTGACTCGGCACCAACGATCGCCTCTAAACGGGACCACCGTGACTTTGCCTTCGTCGCTTCTTCCTCTTCAACGGACTCTGTTATCTCTTCTGCCAGCTCGTCAAGTGCTCCAAGATCGAATTTCTGAAAGGTCGATCTTCGCCAACCGCGATTCGTACAGATCTTTACTGTCGCTCCATCCTCAACCGCCCGGGTGAGGTCGTAAACATCGATATAATCACCAAAAACTGAGCGAGTCGACTTGTTGCTGGATTCAATCGGCGTGCCCGTAAATCCAAGGTATGTGGCTATGGGCAACGCGTCACGCATATGTTTGGCGAGACCCGCCTCAGTTCCCCTTCTGATCGATATGCTGCCCGAAGCCGTACTGACTGCGATGCGCCTCGTCCGCTACAACAACGACGTTCTCGCGATTTGTCAACACCGGATTTACATCACCGTCCTGACCTGACGCAAATTTTTGAAGAGTCGTGAACACGATACCGCCTGAAGGGCGTTTCAGTTTCGAACGCAAATCCATGCGGGACTCTGCCTGAACCGGCGCCTCAGGTAGGATCCGCGGGAGCAAAAAGTCCTCACCAAACAGCTGGTCATCAAGATCATTGCGGTCGGTGATGAACACAAGCGTTGGGTCTCTTCATGCGAGGGTCACGCATAACTTTTCGCTGGCGTAGAACAGCATCTCAAGGCTTTTACCCGAGCCTTGCGTATGCCAAACGACGCCTCCACGGCGATCGCCTTCAGGCAGGGAAGCATGGACGGTCGATTCGACGGCTGCGTTGACAGCCCAATACTGATGATACTTGACTACTCGTTTCACAAGAGCACGTGTCAGTTGCCCTGTGTTCCCTATCCATTGCGGTTTCATCACTGAACACAATGAAGTTCTTGACGACGTCAAGGAATCGGGAGGGATCGAACACCCCTTTGACCAGGACTTCAAGAGCCGGACGATCGTGCACGATGTCGCTCCCCTCGATTGTCTTCCATGGCGCATAGTGTTCGAACGCACTGGTGTAGCTGCTCATAGCAGCAGAGATTCCATCAGAGATCACGGTTACGGCATTCGCCACAAAAACAGCGGGAAATATCATGGCGATAGGTCTGCTATCTGGTTCCATGCGCTCTTTAGCGTTGCGTTTCGGAAGCAGGATTCTAAGCTCCAGCAGACCAAGCGGCATTCCGTTGACCATAACTACTATGTCGGGGCGGCGGTTGTTTCCATTGTCGACTACGGTGAACTGGTGACCACGAGCCAGTCATTGCTCTGAGGGCGTTCGAAGTCGACGAGCCACAAACGGTCGGTGCATAGCATTCCAGTAGAGTCGCGATATTCGACTGAAACCCTTCGGTAATGAGTCTGTGCAGACGATAGTCTCTTCAATAGGACTCTGCGACTCCGCCCGATTGACTATTTTAATGGCTTCTTCGATCACCGTCGATGTCGCTCCCGGATTTATCCGACGGATCGCTTCACGCAAACGACACCACAGAATCACTTCCTCATAGGTTTCCTGCTCTGAAACAAGCGCTCCCGGAGCGACGTCAGGACCATGAAGCACTTGGTACCCAAGCTTCGTGAAATAGCCTAGGGCGGCTTCCTCTACACCCTTTTCGTCGAAAGCGCTCATGACTCCGCCTTCGCTACTATCGACTCGTCCACCCAGCGAGCCAACACGCTGAGTGCAGCTAAATACTCGAGGGCCTGCTGCTCTGGCATGTCTTGTTCGGACTCGTGAGCGAGTGGGTTGCGTATCCCTGCGAAGACACCCTCGGCGAAGAAGCGAGCTCCACGCTGAACAGACTTGAAGGTACTGCTTCCATCATTCTCCATTCTATGTAGCCGCGGCTTTCCAAGCTCAGGATCTTGCTCGCCGAATGCTTGGGCAAAAGGGCCTTCTCACTCACATCACGGCGTGCTAAGCTTGTTCTGCGTCTCAGCATTGAGTTTCTTGATGGCAACTTCAACCGCTTCCCGATAGTGCCCTGACTGCCATAGAGATGAAGCACTTTCCCAAATCCTGAAAATGCAGCTTCGAGGCAGAAGCCTCGTGCACCGTCACCAAGGCTCTCACACATGCTCCTTCTCCTGCGAAAGCGCAATCGTGAGCGAATTACTACTTCGCACATAGGAAACCATTCGTTTCGTTCGGTTCAATAGGTCTAGCTTCCTCTCGCCATTCGATCATCGCACGGTTGGGTAACTTTTGCGACGATTTCCCGTTGTCGAACAATACCATCTGTGCTTCCCTTGATTTTGTCGCGAATTCCGCACTCGTCCGATTTCCAATGCATTACTGTCAGATGTAGAAACGACCCTAACTCTCCACAAGCCTGCTTAAAGTTGACGCCCCTGCTCATGACGAGGGCTCTCCGGAAAGAACGCAAGTCCGGCCAGTCACAAACTCCGTTAGAAACACACTATGCAAAGCTGATATAACAAGCGTTTCGCATGTCATTTCTGCAACTTTTGAAAGCAAAGGAGATACTACTCTTGAAAGTGAATCACGCTCACCTTTAAGGAGAGTGGAATAGGCCACTTTTTCAAATCTGTCCAAGATGTACGGGGCATTCAGGTGCCTGTTGCTGCAGCCGACAATGAGTCAATTAACTCATCAGAAGACGCTATAACAGCAACAATTGCCTGATTGACCGCCTCTTTTGCCCTCAATACTAAGATATCAGTTGAGCAAACACCGCCTATTGGCACTATCCCTACCTTCTTAAAATAAGGACGCAGCTTTCCGAACAACACATCTCCTTTTTGAAATTTCCATTTGTTGCTAATAAGTCCATCCGTTCGACTCCAGTCTCTTAGAAAAGATTGAACCGCGAGGCATGTGCTCCAAGCCGATATACACTTTTCAGCATGCATTTCCTCAGAGCCAACCGAATCTCTGATGAGGTTGCAGTAATTAGCAAGAATTCCTTCCTCACCTTTGGAGGAGCGGAAAGCTTCCACAACCAACGCACGCACAAGAAACTCACAGATTCTTTGGACACGGTCATTAGAGTCAATTTTATCGTCAAGCGCACCGAGCGTCGCCGCAATCAGCTTCTGCTCCGATAACGTCGGCAGTGAAAGCTCTAGCTGCGCTAAACGATACCGGGAAAGCTCTGTTTGCCCCGTACTTCCCTCAGCCATCGCCACAATCTCAGGTTCTGCGAACGAAATTGCATAGGCAAGCCACCGGGGATCAACAGTGCCCAAGGGCCGCACAATCGTCAGGTGGCTGTCCACAGTCGTTGGACCATTCAAGTTGCGGACAGGTGCTGTACGCCCAAGGGTGCCAACACCAGTGGAGTTAACCAGAATATCGTCAGGTTGAAGTATTTTATCTTCACGAACAGCTCGTTGTTCAGAATCGTGCCAACGTGCTGGCTCAAAAGAAACTCGACCGTTCCGCACACACTTCTGGTTAATGACTTGGAAATCGCCATTCTCGGCGTACTTCGTGTGATACCACGCCCGACGATTGTCGCCACGTCTTCCAACACCACCTTTGACCAGCCTGGCCTCATTGCAGAGCCTCCAACCGGCGACGGACTTCTTCCTCCAACTCGCGTCCGCGGTCAAACTCCGCAAACAGTTCTTTCGTCAGCCGTTCTATTTTCTCGTCAATGGGCTCGTCGTCGGCCTCCGTCTCCTCGACACCGACATACCTGCCCGGTATCAATATGAAGTCCTGCTTGCCAATCTCCTCCAAAGTCACAGCTTTCACGAAACCTGGAACATCTTGGTAGCCTCCGTCGTGATTACGCCACGCATGATAATTGCCTGCGATCTTCTGAATATCGTCGTCGGTCAACTCACGCAAACGCTTATTGATCATCTTGCCGAGCTTGCTGGCATCAATGAAAAGAACCTCGCCTTGACGCTCGCGATGTCCGTTACCGTGACGATCCTTAGAAATAAACCACAAAGAAACTGGGATACTTGTATTGAAGAACAATTTCTCAGGCATGGCGACAATGCAATCGACGAGGTCAGATTCAACCAGTTTGCGGCGGATCTCACCTTCACCACCTGTTTTCGATGAGAGCGACCCGTTGGCCAACACAAATCCGGCAGTTCCCTTCGGACTGAGGTGATAGACGAAGTGCTGCACCCATGCAAAGTTCGCATTTCTTTTGCGGAGGTATGCCGAATTGCCAACGCGGGTCGTCAGCAAGCTTCGCATTCCACCAGTCCGAGACATTGAACGGAGGATTCGCAATCAAAAATCAGCCCGAAGATCCGGGTGGAGATCCTCAGCGAACGAGTCGGCCGAATGAGTCCCTAGATCCGCGTCGATACCCCGGAGAGCGAGGTTCATCTTTGGCGAGCTTCCACGTAGTGTCGGTGAATTCCTGGCCATAAACCGAAATATCCGTACGTCTTCCCCCGTGTGCTTTCACAAACTCAGCCGATTGCACGAACATTCCGCCAGATCCCGCCGCAGGGTCGTACACGCGGCCATGAAAAGGTTCGAGCATCTCTACAAGCGTCCTCACCACCGATCTCGGCGTGTAGAAAGCTCCGGCGTCTTTTCCAGTTTCCTTTCCCGCAAATTGGCCAAGGAAGTACTCGTACACACGCCCAAGTACGTCATCGGCACCATGATCGTCAGCAGTCTCGAAACCGATCCCGCCTATGAGGTCGACGAGCTCGCCGAGACGCTGTTTGTCGAGCCCCTCACGCCCGTAGTTTCGCGGAAGCACACCGCGCAACGATGCGTTCTCTCTCTCGATTAAATCCATTGCTTTGTCGATCAGCTGTCCGACCTCCGGCTGCTTTGCCATCGATTGGATGTGCTGCCATCGGGCGGATTCGGGCACCCAAAACACGTTGTGGCTGACATACTCATCCCGGTCATCAATGAACGACGGTATGCGCTCAGGTTTGAAAACCATCTGCAACAAGATCCTCTTTTAAAGCTTTTTCGCCGTTCGTCGAAACGATCAGAGATGTACTTGAGAACACTCAAAACCGAGCACAACATGCTTGTACTCGCTGGGCTCCTGGTTTCCACGTAGCTTTATCGGCAGCCTCCCAGAGAGTCTGCTCGAGCGTCTTCTTGTTTTCGGCTTCGTCGTGCGCCTCGCCATGTGTTGTAATCTCTCCTCCACGCCTGAATGCGCTCAAGTTCTTGTGAGCTGTATCCGATTCTACCGTCTAAAGGCGACGTCGTCCGCTTTCGGACGATAGGGCTCCTTTGCTATAACCGTCAACCTGGTGCTGTTGTCTTCTCCTGGATCAGTAAGTCGGTGGCGAGAGGCAGTTCTATTCGCCGCCGCAGTTTGTTCCCCTAGACACACTCTCTGTTTCGCGCTGTGCCCTTCCTAGGACGAGGACGATACTGAGCGAATCCAGAGTCTCTGTGAGTGTCTTCGTGTGCAGCAGTTGACCGCCTACAGGTGTGGGATGCATAGCTCTCATGCTTCCCAGAAGGAAGCTAACTACGAAGCATTATAAACGCCAGAAGCTGGCGAACAATCCCTGCCTGTCTCTACCGGACACAGTGATGTGCCAATATTTCCTGAATAAGCGAGTGGGAAGACTTTGGTCTCTTCCCGCTTGGACGCACCGGCCCAATCCGCTTCTAACCGAGCTAGATCTTCTCGGTAGCCTGCCTCATAAGAGTTCCGCAGACGAGTCGAAAAGCAGATAATGTACTAGTCTGCCGTCGAGTGCAGGAATCCGACGCCTACCGGCAGACTTCAGTGGCCGACCATTCGCAAATGCCTCATCCCATCTTTGACGACTATGAATTGATGGAACCGTTCTGGCGGCTCGGTGATCGAACAGCATGGCGTGAACGGGAAGGGAGCGTCCTGCGGTGGACGGGGCTGATCTTCCTCTCCCCCGCGGTCACCACTTCTGCGACGCCAGAAGGCATCCAATCGTTCTTCGACGCCTTTCCCATCCCAATTCGCTCATATCTCGCGTAGGACGCCACGCCAATAGTGTTGTCAGCGACAGATTCGACACTTTGTCTTCCATGGGATGCATGTGCTGGTTGACCGTTGCACCTTCGCGGGTAGCTTCCGCCCTGATAGAAGAACCCACCTTTATCAAAGTTCAAGAAGACATACCTCTTGGGCTCAGATTGAAGCGCCTCCGAGGGTTGCACCTCTAACGGCATCCACGGCCCCAGACAGGTCGTCGTCACGATTCTTATGATCGTCGTCATCCCAACGTCCGTCTTCGGGGCGTTTTCCATGGTTGGGCAACTAGGTCTCTTGACCATCTAGTCATTTTCGGTCGTGATCGAGCATCTGCCGCTCTGACGTGCGACCGCATAGGATTAGATTCCTCTTAAAAGTGACGCAACCGCCCTGCGATCGGTTTTTTACGGACGGATCAGGCTTCCCGACGTCGACTTCTGATTCCTAAGCTCAAGAATCCAGTCCTCGGCCTCGCCGGCTTAAGCACAGTGGAAAGAAGCCAAAAAGATAGGGAAAAGGAAACCCAGTGGCTCTTGCTGATGTGGACTTGAAACAGTGGGAGCCGTTGTTGGACTTGATTGCGAGCTTGCCTCCTGATCTGGCGGCTGGCCGTCCGTCATGGCCCGGCCCTGCAGCGCCGCGTGTGACTCGTAAGGTCACGTTCGCCTCTCTGACCCGGGCCCAGCGTGCTGACGTTGCCCGTCTCTACGCGATCGGCGTGCCAGTGAGGGACATCTGCGCGCGTTTCAACATCACGAAGAACACGGTCATCCGACTTCGCAAGCAGGCCGGGGTCCCCCAACGGCAACGTGGACGTGATGAGCCTCAGGGACGAGGCCGAGCGATGTGCGCCTCCGGCACGTCCCCCATGGCCATCGCCTGCGGCGACAACCCGCCCGGACGCTTACGAGCAGCCCGAAGCTCTTGGAGGATGGCCTCCTCCGCAAGACGGGCGCGCCCGCCAGGGGATGTCGCTGCTGCTCACACAGACAGCCTAGCCGAGGAGGCCAGGCCCGCGGCTGCGTGCACCGTTCGGGTCTGAAGCAGTCCCCGCCACGGATGGAAGCACAGTGTTTGAGGACTCTAGGGCGTCGCGGTGTCCAGCCGAGGACTCTGTCATCAGAGCGTGGCGCAGGGTTGTGTTCAATGCCGAGCCACACCGCCCCCTTGCGTGTCGAAAGAATGTTGAACAGTCTGCGATTACAACGAATGCATGGCGCCCTTCTCCGTATATGCCATAGCTGCATGTGTATGAGCAACAACGGGATCAACGGCATCAGATCGATCTGTCCGCAACAGGCCTGCGACAAGCCGCAGGCGACTCGTCAGTTCACACGCGCACCGCGTCGTCGAAGCTGTCGGCCTTCCGCTCAGCTTGCGCAGACATCCGAGACATGTGGGAAACATCAGGTTGCGTCTTCTAGCTGCGCTTAGATGCATCGCCTAGCATTCCGCTCAAGAGCCCAGCTCCAATCGGGCTCTAAAGATGACATCCTTAAAACACGATGCTCCGGGAGGTTTTACCTTGATTCGGACCGTCGGGAAGAATGGGTGTGCACAACTCGAAGCATGCCGCCTTCCGGCCCTCCAGGGCCGATTGGCCTATCGAAGTCCGGCGACCTGTACCGTCCAGAAAGACGCAATCCTTTACTACAATCTACTTTTGGGTATGATTCGGGTCTGTTATGGATCGAATGGACTCGCCTGGTTTAGTTATCACGAGACACTTGATAAAATTTGAGTACGAAAATATCGGTAAGGAGTAGTTATGGAAAAGAAAATTAAGAGATGTGGTTGGGCGAACCATAATCAGCTTGAACAGGAATACCACGATGAGAAGTGGGGAATACCGATGTTTGAGGATGGGGAACTGTTTAAGATGCTTTGCCTAGAGGGAATGCAGGCAGGACTTAGCTGGTCTACAATATTAAAGAAAATGGGGTCACTCTGTGAAGCCTATGATGATTTCATCCCTGAAATAGTTGTAAACTATGATGAAAAAAGGGAAGAAGAGCTTCTTCAAAACAAAGGAATTATACGCAATCGTTTGAAAGTGAGGTCTGTTGCAATCAATGCGAAAGCTTCTTTTAAGGTACGTGAGGAGTTTGGCTCATTCAGCAGCTATGTATGGGGCTTTGTAAATCATAAGCCGATTATCAATTCTTGGAAATCAATAGAAAAAGTCCCTGCAAAAACAGAGCTGTCAGACAAGATAAGCAAAGATTTGAAGAAAAGAGGCTTTAAGTTTGTCGGCTCCACCATTGTATATGCGTTTATGCAAGCAGTAGGGAATGGTTAATGATCACCTTTTTAGATTGTGATTTCAGAAGAGCAGAGAGCTTTCAGGACGCTCAAGTTGAGCTTCTAACGCTCAAAGATCTCGGTCTTCAGACAAACTCATCGAGGTGATAAGCCGTCTATGCAATTCCGACACAGGGCGATCTTGGACTCGATGCCAACGCTGCCCCGCAGGTAACTGTGGAGGTTATTGGACTTGCTTTCAAGATCGATGATTTCTGTGGAGCGAAGCCGAAAAGCGAGAAAGGTCGTGAAGCATTTGCTCAGATAGTCCACGAAAAAGCTTTTGACCTTTGCCGAAACTATGGACCAGAAAAGAAACTTCGAGACGCACTTCTAGTGATGTCTAAAAAGACATTAGAGTTGCTTCATGATTATCTTTGCTAATTTGACGTAAGTTAATCGACTGTTGACGGAAGCGGTCAGGGCATTTCGCTTGATGACCGACCGCAGGGGTGGTTTCACCACGTAGTGTATTATGCAGTGCGTGCTTTCCATATTGCGGCGCTGTCGATGACGCATGTGCCATTTGCACCACTGATAACGAGTAATCTACGCCACTTCATACTTTACGCATTCCGGCAAACGGTATAGGATGGAAGAAGACAGACAGCAAAAGCAAGGAGGCGATATGCGGACAGCAATTGTGAAAAGTCTGCTCAGTGTCATAATGATGGCGGTCGGATGCCAGCTGGTGGCTCCGGTGCCAGCCCAGGCTGCTGAGCGGAAGACAATCTCGGTCTATGTCAGCGACGAGAATCTCCCAAAGTGACTGACGAACATCTGAAGATGATCGATCGGCTCATCGTCCATTTTTGGGCGCATTTTCGGCCGATGGGCGTCTAAAGCTTGATGCATTGCCGCACCTTAAGCAGACGGCTACGCTGCAGCGGATTCACGCGGTCAATCCGCGTATCTCCCTTATTCTTTCAATTGGTGGCGGCAATGATGCCGCGCGGAGGGAGTTCGATGCGATGGTGCGCCAAGCAAGCACCCGGCATGCCTTTGTGAGCTCCGTCAAGGAGGCCCTGCACGCTCATCAGTTAGACGGGGTGGATATCGACTGGGAGTTTCCAAAGGGGAGCCAGCAGGCTGACCTGATTGCTCTCTTGCGCGAATTGCGCACGGCAACGACCACCGGTGGACGCCGGCCAAGTATCTCGATGACAGGTGCACCAGCCAGTGGTATGCCGAGCAAAATAAGTTTGCTGAGTACGAGCAGTATCTTGATCAGATTGCAATTATGACGTATGACATGCGTGGGTTTGGCTCGTTCAAGACGCACGCTGGGCACCATGCTGGGCTCTATACTGCACCTGATGACCCGCTCGACCAAAGTGCCAACTCGGCAGTGCAGCACTACCAAGCTCATGGCGCGCCAACAAAGAAATTGATGATCGGGGCGGCGTGGTATAGCCGGCGGTTTACCTCAGTTCCTGGGGTGAATCATGGACTGCACCAGCCCGTTGGGGACACCCAAAAGGCTGGCGAGTACCACACCACGTATGACCGGCTCGAACGAGAGTATATTAACAAGAATGGCTACACTCGCTACTGGGACGACGCAAGCAAAGCGCCCTATCTCTACAATGCCGCGCGGCGTGAGTTTATTAGCTACGACGATGCAGAGTCGATGAAGTATAAGGCGGAATATGTCCAGCAGCACAACCTGCAGGGGATCATTGTGTGGCGTTATCTCTCCAACCCGCAGAGTAATGATGCGTTGCTGCGGCAACTCGACCACACGCTGCATAGCGGCGCTGCTGGGCGTGACATCGTCGACCCGGCCGCAGTCAAACCAGCTACAGAATACCGCCTTGCCGCCGAAGGCCATGCATATCTCACAGGCCGAACAGTCGCAGCCAAGCCAACCGCAGCACGAGGCTGCATTGGCAGCTGCTGGTGATAATGTTCCGCCGCTATATTATGGCGGAGCGGTGCCGATTGTGCTGGGTGGAGTTGGCGGCGCAGTGTATGTTTGGCGCCGTCGGCGCGTGGCACGGCGTTGACAATGACATTGCCTAGAGTAAAGCGATTAGGAACATGAAGTGGAGCGATTATCCGAACCTCAGCAATGTCGCAGTATCGGAAACAATCGCAGAAATATGACGAAATAGTACGAAGCAGTGATTGCGCCCTAGGGTTTTCAAAACAACATTACCGGCATAATTGAACGCATCATTCAGGCTGCTGCCGTTAAGAAAACCCGCCAAAATAATCTCGATTACTTGATTACCGCAGCAATTTTCGGGGAGTCCTGTCAATAAGAAAGCGATTCAAATCCTAGGATTCGTGAGCAGTCCAGATGTGATGCAAACATGATGACGTGGGAAAAAGCACTGCGTCAAACCACTAGTAAAACGATATCGTGCCCGACGATCTCACGAGTGGATCTCCAACGGATTCCCCTAAACCACAGTGCCTTTGACGAGTTAAAACACTAACCATCATGTTGGCTTTTCGCCAATCATGGCTGCATTCTGCATTGGCGTCCGAAAAGTTTCCACTACGGCTTTATCAACAAATTTCCAGCACCGTAGCGGTGCACACCCCACGTTGACGCGCCCCACTTGGCCAATCTGCAGGGCTGCCAACCAACATCCAGTCCTCATCAATCCAACCGTTCCATAATATGCCAGGCCAGGACTCGATGTAACTTTAAAAACTAATCTGGTGCCGTAGGGCTCGACTACGCTCTATACTTTCTGTATGACGTTCACCGCACTGCACCGCGCTCTTGGAACTGCTCCTGGCCCGTTGACTGACGCAGAAATGCTTGATGAAGCAGTGAGTAACGGCGTAGTGGAGACAGACAATTTGGACTGGAAGTCAATGTTACCTCCATCAAAGGGGCTTTCGCAGACCGATTTTCCGAAGGATGTTGCTGCCATGGCTAACAGTGGAGGCGGTCTGATCGTCTTTGGCGTACGCGAACAACAGAAAGTTGCGACGGAGCGTGTCGATGTCGGCGAACTTACTGAAACCTATGAGCGTTCACTGCGCAGTGCCGCCGTCACCGCAATTTCACCGCCGGTATTTGGTTTGCTTATCCACCGTCTCGGCGCGGAAGGCCAGCGGGCAGTTATCGTTGAGGTACCTGCTAGCGTCGATGGGCCTCACCTGATCTACAAAAACGATTACTTCGGTGCTCCAGTCCGCAACGATGCTGACACCGTCTGGATGAAGGAGAGGCAGATCGAAGCAATGTATCGTGCGCGGTTCGAGGAACGCCGACATGCAACAGAAGCATTGGACAACCTCTATGAGGAGGCCTTACAAGGTCGCGACACTAGTAAGCGTGCATGGCTTATCGCAGTGGCACACCCTCGTCTGCCGCAACTTCGATCTCGTCTTTCTCGTGCGCAGGCATCCGAGGTGTTCACAGATGCCGAACGACTTGGGCTATTTTATGCTAGTAGAGGTGGCATACACCCGTTGGACTCTGTATGTCGTAATGATCCACGACCAGGACTTCGGCGGTGGGTAGCAGTCAACGCAGCAACCGATAGTAACAGAATTTGCCAAGAAGCTTGGGCAAGCATTCACGACGACGGCTCTGTTACGCTTTCTGCCGCCGTTGGTGGCTCCAGATTGGCGCGGGCAATAGAAATCTAGATGGGTGGGACGTTGAATCTTCTACTATCGAATGCTGTATCGCTGATTTGATGGCGCTCATACACAGCACCGCCACGTATACCGCAAACAGCGAGTACGACGTACGTATCGGCGTCATCTGTAATGGATCAGAACCTCTGCGCATCCTTACCCGCGATAATTTTGGCATGATATACGATGGACTGTCGACGCCACTCCACCGATACACACCTGTCGAGACGACTATTAGTGCTAGAAAATCAGACTCAGAATATTTACAGTACGTTTACGACCTAGCGCGTGATTGTGTAAACCAAGGAGGCATTTTCTAACCTGAGGATGATCACACCTCAAGCGGATGGATAATAGCACCCACTAAATTAAAAACATCCAAGAAAGCACCTGCTTAGCTATCGGCCAAAAGAGCCTTGGCAGCAGCACCCGCTCATCTGAAGAAGCTGCTCAACCAGCGTTCTTCGAGCGCATCTTGGTCAACCTGGCGGTGGATGCGGATAGCCGCCCTGTCATCCCACCACCAGCGCTGCAGACGAGCCTGAAAGCGGGGCGACAAAGAGGCACAGGTGGGGACCGAGGCTGGCGAGAAGACAGCAGAGAGTGCGACCTCTTCTCGCCGTGAGGTTGCTGGCAGTCAGTCAGGGGTCTTGGCATCTCAGAGTGGCCACGGTGAAGCGCAGCCAGGCTCGGTGCACGCGGTGTGCTACACCACCATCTCCATCATCGACTCCGCCAGCCACACCACCGTCACCGGCGAGCTGGACCCGCCCTTTCGACCAACTCGTTAGCCAGCAGCTAACGCGAGCGGCACAGCAAGCGGCAGCAGCAGCATCCGAAGCGGCAGTGGTGGGCACAGCTACGGCCAGTCATGACCACCCCACACGGCACAGACAACCATCACGACGCATCTGGCCAAGCCGCAGACGGCCGTAAAACAGCAAGACCGCACGGCGCAGCACCCGGCAAGACGGCAGACTGCAGAGTACCCACAACAAGAACGCCCGTACACATCGTCGACGGGCACCGTCGATGCAATTCAGGCAACAATTCGGCCTCCGACCTTGCTACTCAGGTTAAGGGTTCGTACACGGAGCTTGTGGTGGAGCTAAGGGGATTCGAACCCCTGACCTTCTCATTGCGAACGAGACGCGCTACCAACTGCGCCATAGCCCCTAGGACTCCAGTAGCTTAGCACCTAGGAGCGCTTCAATTCCAACGCGCGAGTGTTGGATCTGTCGCAGTCGCGGGAGTGCCTGCGACTCGAACGAGGCGGCAGGATGCTTTCGACGAGGCGAGCATGCGTTCTTGTTGGCGGGATGGACAGGCTGGTCGCTACGGACATGCTCTGCAGTAACCGAGATGCGCGTTTGGCGGGACGGACTGCACTATTGGGATCGAGGGTGCGCGTTTGAGAGAGCGGACATGCGCGGTCAGGATCGAGGGTGCGCGTTAGGCAGGGGCGGATGGCGTTGTCAGGGATCAAAGGTGCGCATTTGGCAAGGCAAGCAGGCCCTGTCAGGAGAGGGATGCACCCCGACGACGCGGACATGCGCGGTCAGGGATCGAGATACGCGTTTGGCAGGGCGACATGCCCTGCCAAACGAGCCGTGCTTTGGCGGGGCAACTAGGCCCTGGCGGCGCTCCAGCAGCGCGTCCAGCACCGAGCCCCCGCTCAGCACCTCGGACGAGTGGCTGACCACCGAGGCCTCGACCGCACGCTCGACCTTCGCCTGCGCCTCCCTCGCCTCGGCCGGGCTCAGCGGCACCTCGCCGGGAGCGCTTGGCATGACCACGCCGGTTGCGACGTCGTACCTCTCGCCAATCACCTGCGGGCGGTAGGGCACGGGCGCCGTCGCCGAGGCGGGCGCCGCGTACGGCTTGACAACCTTGCGATCGACCGATCCCGGCTTCAGCGTGTAGGGAAGGCATTTCGGCGCGACGGCTGGAAGCCCCGGCGCCGACACCGGCATCGGCAGAAGTATTGCCGACGGCGGGAGCATTGCCGACGACGCCGCCCGCACCCCTTGCAGCGGGGCCGATGTTCCCACGCACGGTCGCGCCGCCGCGAGCGCTGCGCGAGGCAAAGCCCCCCGCATGAGAATCGTGGGACGATCCATTGGAAGCAGACGAGCCTTTCGAACTGGCCGAAGAAAAGCCCGGTGCCGGAGCCCGCTCGAAGCCCGGCGTTCGAGGCGACGCCCTTGCGTGCGCCGACTCTGGGCGCGCTCGAGGCGTCGGATCCGACGCGACCGGCTGTCCTGTCTGCGGCGGACTGACCGTCGCCATACGCGCCGGCACCGAGCCGCCGCTCTTGCCGGATGCGCCCGCTCCCGCTTTGCCGCCAGCACCGGCCGCATCTGAGATTCGGGATGCCGCTCGAACGCTCGAAAGCGCCGACGAAGCTCGCCCTCAATCCGGGCGGTCGCTGCGGCCTTCTGCGCGGCCGCCTTCCTGGCGGCCGCGCGCCGAGCAGCGGCGCGGGCCCCGTCGCTTTCGCGGACCTCGACGCGAGCCCCGCGAGCGGCCTTGTCCAGAGGCGCGCGCTCGACGTCGGCCTCTTCTTGGCGGACCTGCGCGCGGCGTCGGCGGCGACCTTGCGCCCTGAGGCGCGCCGCGGGCCGATCTCGGCGACGATGTCCGCAAGCTCTTCGCGGTCGGCGGCGTCGGCCTCAGCCGCCTTGCGGTAGACGTAGACGAAGCCTGCGCCGTATGCGAGCGTCGCCGCCGTCGCGATTCCAGCGAACAGGGGGATGCAAAGCCGATGGCCGCCCCCGCCCAGAGAAGAACGGCGAGCGCGGCTACAAGCGCCCCGCCGAAGAAACCCCGTTGAAGGTTAGCCGCGCGCTTCGACATCCGCGCCCTTACGCGGGCGCGGTCGCGCGCGAGCTCACGCACATCCTTCGTCACTCGCCCCCCAGCCATGTCAACCTCCGGCCGTTTGAAGAACACCGAGCCGCGCTGGCCGTCGTCATTGGGACGATCGGCGCCCGGTGCGTCGCTCACCTTGAGCATTCTCAGGTCCTCGGAGTAACGATCCTCCAGCGGTGCGTTCGCAAGAATCTCCTGCGCTTGACAGAGCAGGGATGACGAAAGACGATCAACAAGACAGTTGCGCCCAGTACGAAATACCCCTCGAAACCCACGGCACCACGCTAACGGCAGGATGGATCGCGCACCATGAGGAGGAGCCGCGTGTTCCCAAAATCCATCCATGGGTGTAGATGCCCATGTGGCATGTAACTCTGGAATCGCATTACCACTCCTTTAAGCAAGCCCCGTTCCGCACGACAGGCACCTCCCCTTCCGCGCGGTTTTCCGCGCCTCGCGGACGCGTTCGCTTAAGATTACCGCCTGGAAGCGCGCGATCCGCCCAATCTGCGCGGATCGCACTGAGAGTTGCGCGACACGCGACGCGCCACCCGACGAAAGTATGACTTTCGTCGGCCTTCGCCCGAGCCCGCTTCGACGCCTGCCGCTCCCGATTTGCTCCCGACCGAGTCGTTTCGGCGCGATGCCGCCTTTTGCGCAACCCCTCGCCGACGCCGGACGACGTCGAAGCCCTCGCTTACATCCGACGCCGGAGTGCGGCAACCGCGTGCCGAGACTCCCATCGCACCCGTCGCCGGCCTGCACCGCACGAAACGCCCGAAGGCAACGCATCCAAACGGCCGGATGCCGCGGACTTCGGGGCATTCGATCCGTTCGCGGGGCAGCCGCACGGACGCCGTCGCCGCGGCAAACAGCGGCGTCGCTTCGGCAGTCAACAAAGGATTTCACCATATTTCCGTAAAGGATTTTTTTCAAGGTCGGCAAGGCTTTGCGACGGTGCGATTGCGGCGTCGCACCGCGCTCGTCCGGGTGCGACGCCGGCCTGGCAAGCCTCGCAGCGCGGTCCCTCTGCCGTGCCGACGTCTCTTGTTTCGCCAAAGATCTCTCTATCTTTTCCCAGGGTCGTCATGAAAGAATTGAGCCATGATTACAAAGACGGTGACTCTTCCGAACGTCGCCGACCTGGATGTCGAGGACGCCAAACAGGAACTCCGCAAGGTCGCGCGCAAAAACCGGAGCAAGAGGTCGTTGCAGACACGTGAGGACTTCGCCAGCACATGGGTTGACACAGCTTTGGACTTCCTAGGCGACGCGCAGGTCGTAGCGGCCTATGTGTCGATCAAGGAGGAGCCGCCCACGCTCGCCCTGTGTGACGCCATCGTCGCCTCGGGAAAGCGCCTCCTGCTGCCGAAACTCGGCCCGGGGCTCACGCGCGCCTGGGGCTGGTACACCGGCGCGCATGACCTTGACGTCCTCGCCCCGGGGCGCCCGCCCGAGCCCAGCGGCGAGGCACTTGGCCCGGAGGCCCTTTTCCCAGGTCGACGCTCTGCTCGTCCCCGCCCTTCTCATAGGCCGCGGAGGGACGCGCTTGGGCCAGGGAGGCGGTTGGTACGACCGCATCCTCAAGCAGATCAGGACGACGCCAGGGTCGGCGCGATGGTCTACCCTGACGAGGTGGTCGATATGGAACTTCCGCAGGACGAGATGGACATGCGGATACCCTTTGTGGTGCTGCCAGAGTATTGGACGTCAACAGAATAAGCCCGCGCCCTCTGCGCCGCTTGGCCGACGTCGTTTCACGCACTGGTCGAGGCTGCGACGCCTTTCGAGGCGGCCCAACGTCTCTCGAAGCGACTCAAAGCTTTAAATGACGCAACGTGAGCGGGTTTCACATAGATGCACACGCATACGCATAGCCAATCGAGAACAAACTTAAGAAATCACGTGGAAATCACTCGCAACGCGCGAGTCTCATAACGTCGCAGGGGCGTCGGCTCTCCATTGGGAGGCCGACGCCCCTTGTTCGCCCGATGCGAGCTGCGCCTCCGATCAACGCCCTTTTCCACGCGAACCGTGCACCTTCCCCTAAAGCGAACCACGTGGCGCGCCATGGCGCCGCGGAGTAATCTTGGCCCTCGGATAAAGTTCGCTCTAGCAGGAGGCCCTTCGTGCCCACCTATTCGTATCGCTGCACCGAGTGCGGCAACGAGTTTGACGTTCGCCAGTCGTTTTCGGACGAGCCTTTTGAAGGTCTGCGAAGCGTGCGGCGGCTCGCTCGCAAGCTCTTCAACTCGGTCGGCATCGTCTTCAAGGGGCTCGGGCTTCTATCACAACGATGCGCGGGCCTCCTCCGGCACGCTCCACTCGAAGAACTCGGAAGGGCGCGAAGCTTTCGATTCGGCCGGATCGAAGTCCGGGAGAGCGCGAGCTCCGAAAACGGGAATGCGGGCTCACATTCGGGGAACGCGAACGCGCATTCACGAGACACGGGCTCGCAAAGCGGGAGCGCAGACTCCGCCGAGCAGCCGACTCGGCGGGCGCCCCGCATCGACAGGGCGCCTCCACTTCGACAAACGCTCCACGTCGAAGCGTCACGGAGCAGGCACAGCCTCGGGCAAGCGCAGCGCGGGAATCCCCTCCCCAAGAAAGTCGGCTCGCCCGCGTAGAGTTCGGGCCCACAGCTTGTGCGGACGCGCACCCTCGTCCACAGGCGCGCTCTTCCGGGAACGACGACGGCGCACATCGCCGTAGCCTGGCGGCATGAACCTATCCCGAATTCGTGCGACCCTTTGGAAACTGCGGCACATGCTGTTGGCTGTCGCAGTCCTGACCTCGCTGGCTGCGATCCTCTCGACCATACGGGGGCTGGCCCCTGCAACGGTCAGCGTCGTCGTGGCGAAGAAAGACTTGACGCCGGGAACCGCTCTCGGCTCGTCGAATCTCACGATCGCAGAGGTATCCGCCGAACTCGCTCCCGAAGGATTGACTCGCTCCTCGAAGACCTCAACGAACGAGTCCTCATAACCTCCGTGCCCAAGGGCGCACCCGTGACGCGAAAGATGACCCTTTCAGACGACTTTCTCGCTTCTGCCCCCGAAGGAACCGAAATCGCCCCTGTGGTCGCCGACGTCGGCGGAGCCGACAAGCTCCTCACTCCGGGGCGCACCGTTGCCCTCTACGCACCGCCCGGGGAGCACAGCAAGGCTCGCGAAGCAGTGAAGATCGTGGATAAAGCAACGATCGTCGGGGTGGGGCCAAAGAATGAATCGACATCCTTTGTTAGTGATTCCTCTCACACGTCGGTGTTGTACGTTGCTGTGCCTCAAAACACCATTAGCCTGGTTATCGGTTATGGCTCAACGATGCCCATGCGGGTTGTGGTCGTTCGTTAACCCCATGGCGCGTGACCATCACGTCCGCGTTGCAAAAGGGCGCGCGGGTCATCCACCCAAAAGAAAGAGATGGATTCACCATGATAGAGGGTTTCAAGAAATTCATCATGCGCGGCAATGTCATCGAACTCGCCGTCGCTGTCGTCATTGCCGATGCCTTCAGCCCAATCGTCAACAACCTTGTTGGCAAGGTGATTAACCCGACTATCGGAGGGCTGTTTGGAAAACCCAACTTTAACAACATAGGCGAGTTCCATGTTGGTGACGCAACGGTTCAGCCCGGCACCGTGCTCACCGCTCTGATCGCTTTCCTCCTCATTGCAGCCGCAGTCTATCTGGCGCTCGTTTTCCCAATGAACAAGCTCAACGAGCGCATGGCGAAGCGGAAGGGCCTCAACGCCGAAGAAGCAGAGGTCAGCGACGAAGTCAGGCTCCTGACGGAGATTCGCGATGCGCTCGCCGGCGGCGGCTACATGAACGGCGGCGGTGCCGCGGGTGGCGGCTACACGGGTGGCGGTTATCGCCAGTAACGAACGGCCACGCCCAATAAGGACCGCTAGATTGACACGATCTAAAGTTGAAATCTAGAAAGAGGTGCCCCGGAGTCATTCCGGGGCACCTCCGTTTCATGACCAGCACTTCGACAAGAAAACCGCCTGGGACGGAATCGCCGGATAGAAACTGTCTGAACCAGCATCCCGACATATAACTTGGTGCATGATCATCGGTTTGAGAGCCTCAGTGAGACGAGATTCGAGCATCCACCCCGCTGGAAGCTCGGAGAGTTTATCGCGAGGGAATCTGGCTTACAGCGTGCCGAAATGCGGCGGTCGGTCTCCGAGCAGGCGGCGCTCATTGGCGTCGCGAGCGGCGACGGACGACTCCTCGCGCTGGAGGGAGCGGGTCTCACGCAGGTCGTTGAGATGCAACGCTTCCTCGGGGTTCGCGATCTCGCCGCGGGCCAGGCGCTCGGCGTCGACCCTCGACAAACGCACCGCCGCGCGACGCTTGCGCTTCGGCGCCTGCGATTGCTCGGCCAAGCTCCGCCTTGCCGATTCGAGAGATCGATTCTGCGCCGGAGCTTCGGCAGCTGGATCTGACGTCGGCGAATCGCCGCTGGCGTCGGCAAGCAACTCGCGATTCTGACCGCCGTTTAAGTCCGATTCGCCAGCCCGAAACGCTTTCACTTTCTCTTGCCCCTGGAAGCGGGAGCGTGAAGCCGAACGGCCGACCCCGGGAGCGGACTGAGAGGCGCTGGAGGCCGAACCGCCCGCCTCGGAAGCCGCCTTGGATGAATCCGAAGGAGAACGATCGCCTTCAGGCACAGCTTTAGAGGAGGCCTCAGAGGCGGGGTCAGCGGAGTACGGAGACTGCTGGGAAACCTCTGGCGACCGCGGGGCGGACTCGGAAGAAAGCTGAGCTGCCTCGGAGGAACGCTGGGGCGTAGCCGAAGACGAACGGGAACCGGGAGCGGGAAGCGAGCCCGTCTCCGAAAAAGCCTCGGAAGAAGAGCTCGAGCCGGAGAACCGGGAGACGGCGCCGTGGGAAGCACCGGAATCTGAAAGCGCGTCGGAGCCGGAATCGCCGAGGCCCAAGCCAACCGCCAGGCCGGATCGGTCCACGACGTGGCCCAGAACCGTATCGACCTGCATGCCCCGTCCCTTGATGCCCAGCTCCTTGCGCAGAGCGTCGACGAACTCTGGGCGGTTGCGCTCGGCGCCGTCGGCGGCTATCCATGCGACCATTTCGTCCAGTTGATCGTCCGTATACGCGGCAAGGAGAGGCCCTTCGCGACGTCCGGGCGGGGGCCGCGCTTGACCGCCGCCTCACGCCTCAGCTTTTCAGCCCAATTCGGGTCCTTCGGAAGAGGAGCCCGGCCGGTGACAGTTTCGCCGCTAGTGACAACTTCGCCTCCGACGACGACTTTGTTGCCAGTGACGGCTTCGCTGCCAGGGCCGTCGGCCGGCGCGGCCCATTCGTCGCCGAGCACGGGCACCCTGACGCTGTCAGAAAGCTCGAGCGCGCGGGCTCGCTTGATCGCGTTGACAACAAGCGAGGCCTGGCCCTCCGGATCGATGAACAGCGAGGTGGAGAAGGTCCTGATCACAGCCCAGCCCCGCGATTCCAGCCGCTCCAGCCAGTACCTGTCCCTGCGCCGCACCGACGGCTCGTTTACGTAGGCTTCGTCGTCGACCAAGACGGCGACCCGCCACGTGCCGGGAAGCTCGACGTCGCCGGCGACCAGCGGAATCCTCACGCCGTCGTCGAAGCCGAAATCGGAGGCCACGGCGTACCCGGCGCGCACGAGCCTGTCCCGCAGGTCCGTGAGGAGGGCGCCTATCGGCTCGTCGGAACTGGAGGGGTCAAGCGGGACCTCGCGGCCGTCCGCCCTGTCGATGAGCTTCTCCAAAAGCCGCGGGCCGGGCGTGGACAGCCTGTCCGCGCCGATCTCGCCGGGGCCGAGGGAGGAGACGATCTTCAGCTCGGAGCGCGCGGCCTCCATGGCGTCGACGAGGCCGGTGAGCCCGCCGGCCGTCGAGAGGGGCCCGAAAGTGTGCAGCACTCGCCCGTGCACCGTCTTGCCCAGACCCACGGTCAGAATGATGGAGTCGCGGCGCAGGCCGCCGGTCTGCGTGAGCTCCAGGACGGCAAAGGCTCGACCCCGCCTTTCGAGACGAACTCGGCCAGCTGGGGGAATCGGCGGCCAGCCGCGCAAGGGCTTCGCGTATGCGGACCGCGTGGGCCGGAGAGACGCAGACGACGGCGAGGGATTCGCCGGGCCGCGTCAGCACATGGTCGACGACGGCGTCGACCGCCGCGTCGACTTCGACCTGCGGCCCCTCGACCATGCCCGACTGCGGATTCGGCACGCCGCGCCCCTCCACGAGCACAAGGCTGGGCTTGCGGCCGCGCTTGGCCGACGGCACGAGCTCAAGGACGTCCGCATACCCCTGTTCGCGCAGCGTTTGGGTGGCCAGCTCGTCATGCTGGGCGCGCAGCGTGGGAAGCTCGCACACGGGCAGAATGTCCGCGAAGGCTGCGATCGTCGAATCCCGCCCTCGGCCCGCGCGCGGCGAAGATTGCCCATGACGACGATCTGACGGCCGCGCATGAGCATCGAAACAGCCGAGAGAGGCCGCCGGCGTCCTGCTCGTCCATGATGACGATGTCGGCCCAGGGCATAGGAGGCACGAATTCGGCCGTGATCATCGACGGAATGACCCACACCGGGCGGGACGCCTGAACGAGCCTCGGATAGGTGGCGATCGCGTCACGCAGGGCGCCCGTCGAGTAGCGTTCGAGCTGATCGTCGAGTTTGAGGGTGTCCTCACGCCGCTTCGAGATCGTTTCGCGCATGATCCGCACGACGGCGCGGGAAACCGGCCCGGCCAGCGTCTCGGTGTGCTCCCGGTCGAGCCTGCGCACCTCGGCGGCGAGGACGGCGAGGTTGGCCGGCGTCGTGCGAGAAAGGGCCGGGGAGCGCCCGACGAGCTGCTCGAAAAGGGAGGCCGAATATATGAGGTCGAGCTCGGCCGGGATCTGTTCGGTTCGCACGCCTCGCTCGGAAAAGTCGCTGACGACGCCGCCGAAGCCCTCCGCCTTCAGCTTGGCGACGAGCTCGTTGGCCCTGGGCAGACGGGACATCGTGCCTTCGTCCATCGACAGCGAGAGGAGGAAGTCCAACAGCTCGCCCATCGGCATCATGCGAAGCTTCCTGCCGGGAAGGATCCCCTCCAGCTCCTCAAGCTGCCCGCCGGCCTCGCGCGCGCTTTCGCGGATCTGGGTCATGCCCTCGGGAAGCTTGGGCCAGCTGGCTTCCGCACTGTAGCGCTTCCACACCTCGCGCTGGCGCTGCACGGTGACGAGATCGCGGTGCAGGTCGTGGCTCACCGCCCCCGGCCGCACATAGTCTTTCGCCTGTTTCGTCAGACGGCGCCGCTCCGATCCCTTCATCTCCTCGCCGTGGCTTTCGCGCCATTCCTTCGACGCCGTCGCGATCACCATGTCCTGAACGGAGCGCTCGAAAATCTGGGGCAGGAAAATGTCGAGGGAGTGGGAGATTCCGCGCAGCATCTCAATCTGCTCGCGCCAGTCCTCGAAAGTCTCCGCCACGGAGAGCCCGGTCTCCTCCGCCGCGCGTTCGGCCTGGGCCTTGACGGCGGGGATCGTCTTGGACGCGAGCTTCTTGGCGAGGGCCATGGCCTCCTCCCCCGCCGCGGCCGTGTGAATGTCCGCACCGGCCCACGGCGAGTCTGCCATGCCCACGAACGCCCCGAGCTCCGAGGCGTCTTCGAGTTGGGCCTGCACGTGCGAAAGCTCGCCCCGCAGGGCGTGGACGGTGTCGGAGTCCAGCCGGACCCCTGCTGCGCGGGGCGTCCTTGCCCTCGGTCAGCCGCGCCAGCCTCTCCAGAAGCGAGTGCACCGAGTGCCCCCACTGGGGATCGACGTCGTGCAGCGAAGCGACGTACTCGCTGAGCTCGCGCCGGACGGCCACGAGGCGCGCCCGCAGCTCCAAAACGTCGGCCGGGTCCTCCTCGTCTCCGCGCAGCCGCATGCCCGTGCGGATGCGGCGCGCCACAGTGTCGAGGTCCGAAAAGTCAAGGACGAGGTCGCCCAGGCCCAGGCGCTCCATCTCGTCCACGAGGGCCCTGGCCGAGGAGGCGCGCCCGGAATGTAAAGGATCGACCTGCCGGAGGCTGCAGCGTCGGCGACTATCGCCGCGAGGGCGCCCACCGCCTGAGATCCGGGCGGCGCGTCGACCACGATCGACCGCCCAGACGCGATCGCCTCGATGATCGCCAACTCGGCGGGGTCGCGGTCGCCGGCGCCGCGTCTCGGCCTCCGGCGAGCGGTCGCGCATCTCGGCGGGAGGCAGCGGCAGCGCGAGCGAGGCGCCGGGTCTCGTCGTCGCCCGCCAGCGCCGCCATGATCCCGGAAGTTTCGATGTAGGGGCTTCATCGCCTCGAGGTCGGCCAGGAGCACGAGGCCCGGATGCGTGAAACTGCCGAGCAAAGCCCCGTCCTCGTAAGAAAACCCTGGCAGGTACACGCGTCCGAGTTCGCGCAGGTAGGCGACGGCCGCCTCGTGGCGGGCGACGTCGGCCGCCATGGCGCGCAGCCTCGATCCCTCCTCGGCGGTCATTCCGTGGGAACGCAGAGCGCGCAGCACCGCCGGGTTGACGTCGCAGCGGGCTGTGAGCGTGATGTAGGCGTCGTCAGGGCCGGCCTCGTCGAGCCTGGCCGAACGCATGAGCCCCTGCCTCGTACATTTCGCGGATCTTGGGGGCCGCCGTCGCTCCCTGGAGGCTCCGTCCTCAACAGAGTCGGCTGACCTCGTCGCGGCGAGCTCCTCCGTGCTTTCGAATGCCGCGCTTTCGAGGGCCCTCGAGCGCGTTGCCGCGATCGCCGGGCGCGCTTGCACGCCCCTGGCGTGTCCGCGAAGCCGTCGGACGCGTTGCCGAGCGGCCGGGGCGAGTCGTCGTGCGCCTCGCAGGCGCTTCCGTCCGGCGATCCCTGCCCGGCGGCGTCGGCGGCGTGGACCTTGCTGTTGCCGCCGTCGCCTCCGGATCCGTTGCCTCCGTTCGCATCTTCGGCCGATCCGTCGCCGGCGCTCGGCCTCCCGGGCAGCTCTTCGCCCAGGGCGACGTCGTGCATGTCAGCCCGCGCCGCGCCGATGGCCATCTGCTCAACGGTGTCGCGGCCCAACGCCTTCCTCGAGGAAGCGCCCGGCGAACCGCCCTCTCGCGGCTTTGCGAGGAGGCGGCCGGCAACTCGGTCCACGATATGTGGCCGATCGCGAGCGTGACCGGCGCGTACCCGTATTGCTCGGAAAGGCCCTCCATTCGCGTGCGCAGCGAGGCCAAGTGGGCCTGTGCCTCGCGCTGGGCGGATTCCTCCCGGATGACGGACGTCAGCAGGGTCGGCTTGCCGGAGTACAGCTGTGAAGCCCCGGTCGGATGGGGGTGGGTGAGGTCGACGACAGCCGGGTCGCCTGCCCTGATGGGCACGGCGGCTTCGTCGGCGACGACGGCGAGTTCTCTGTGCCAATCCGAATATGCGCGGGAAAGCCGCTCGGCGCGCGACGGCCCGCCGACGTCGTCGGCCGAAGCCGGCTGCGCCTCGGCGAATAAGTCCGGCTCCTTCATCTCCCGGGATTTGCGCGCGATGAAGGAACGCTTTCCGGAGCGTTCTGCGCGCTCGGAAACGGACGGGCGATTCTCGTCCGCCTCGGCGGCCTCCGGCGACGGCGCGGCGGACTCGAGCGCGGGCGCGGCCTTGTCATTTTTGCGACTGCGCTTGAAGAAAGGGGCTCACGCATCCACGGTATCGGTACTGCAACCGAAATTCCGCTTACCGCGCCGATCGCCCGTAAACGAAGCCGCCCTCACATCCGCACTCAGGGGCTGACCATGCGGCACGTGCGACGCCGCCTTCGGACCCGCGCGCCGTCTCACTCGGCACCGTCGGCCTCCCTGCGAAGACGGCGGGAGCGACGCACGTCGTCCTTTCGAGAGGCGACGCCGCCCCTCAAAAACAACTGCGAACTTCGGAGAAGAGCGGTGGCGCCTAGCGCCAGAATGCAAGCTCCTGCAACACTCCCAAGTGAACCCCATTCCCATGCGAACCCCGGATAAGGCCGGATTCATATGCGAACCCCGGAAAAAGCCGGATTCATATACAAACCCCGGAAAAGGCTGGGCTGTCGGCGCCCGCGCCGAAAAAATTGCGCCCTCGAAAGGATTCGAACCTTCGACCTACCGCTTAGGAGGCGGTCGCTCTTCCCCTGAGCTACGAGGGCAACGTGCCTAGTCTACCCGCGTCGGCGGGTTCAAGCACGTCGGCGCGGGCGGCGTACGCCACCTCCGGTCAGCCGCCGACGGACACTGCCGATCGACGCGGGACTCCGCCTGCCCACTCGCCGGACGCACCGCCGTCGGACCGCGGCGTGCGCGCTCACAGTCGAGCCAGTCGCAAGGCCCCTACTTGGCGGTGCGGCTCCACGGGACGTTGCCCCACGGGGCGTCCTCGTTCTCACTGGTTCGACGCGGAACGATGATCGTCGGGCACACGGAGTGATGGAGGATGGCCTGGCTCGTCGATCCAAGCAGCAGGCCGGCAAAAGCCTCCGCGCCCGCGAGTGCCGACCACAAGCATGTCCACCGCCGTCGAGAACTCGGCGAGCAGCGCGGCCGGATTGCCCTCGATCACGTGGCAGTGCGCGTCGATCTTGTACCCCTCGGCCGCCTTCATGACGGTGTCTTTGAGGCCGGCGCGGACGTCGTCAAGCACCTCTTGGTGATACCCGGGCCCCGGCACCCACATCGACCCGCTGAGGTTGATGGCGGAGACGCAGGAAAGCTTGGCCTTCCATCTCGCGGCCTCCCGCACGGCCAGCCCCAGAGCGATCTTCGACGTCTCCGATCCGTCCACGCCGCACACGATGTGCTCGACCGGGAGCACGTCTCTCACCGCCGTCGACGGGACGACGACGGCGGCGCAGAATGCGCGCGCGGAAAGGGCCGAAGCCACCGACCCCAAAAGCCTGTCGGCGAATCCGCCAGATCCGCCCCGCGCCCCTACGACGACTCGCGCCGCTTTCTTCGAACGCGCCAGAAGCGCCGAAGTCGGGTCTTCCGCCTCGAGAGAGGTCTGGACGTCGACGCCGACGTCGGCCGTCTTCTCCCGCGCCTTCTCAACGACCTCCCGCGCATCGGCCTCGGTCAGGCCGGCGTTGCCGCGGTGTCCCGGATATGTCGGTTCCTGATGGCAGCAAAGAATCTCCAGCACGGCGTTGCGCATCTTCGCCTCCTGCGCCGCCCACTTGAGAGCGTTGAAAGAAGCGTCGGAACCGTCGACGCCGCACACAACCACGTTGTCGTGTTGATAAGCCACCGTAATCACCTCCGTTTAGGTGCTTACAGTTTCCCACGTTCCCGGTGGCCAGGTAAAGCTTCACAGCCCGCCAAATTCGAGGAAATTGAGAATGAGAGGCGGCAGCGAAGGAAAAAGAGGGCAACGGGCACAAGGGGCGGGAGGGGCGGCGACGCTGAAATAGGCGACGAGACCGCAAGAGACGGCGACGTCGAAACAAGCAGGGCCGGAAGAAACGACGAGGCCTCGAAAACGGCTGCTGCATTGAAAGAAGCGCGGCGGCGGGAGAAACCGAGAGGCCGCAAGAGAGAAGACACGCAAGCGAAGGGGCCGCCCCTTTAGGGCGGCCCCTTCGGCACACTCAGTTGCTCAGTGGAGCACGCGAATCACGGTAGGCGTGCCGCCGACCCAGGAGTTGGGTCCGACGCGGGTCCCCATCGAGGGGTTCCATGCGCCGACGTTCTGGCCGTTCCCGGCGTAGATGCCGACGTGGCCGGGCCAGTAGAGGATGTCGCCGGGCTGCGCCTGCGAGTAGGGAACCCTCGTGCCGGCGGAAAGGACGGAAGTGGTGTATCCGCCGATCGAGACTCCGAACTTGCCGTAGACGTAGCGGACGAAGCCGATGCAATCCCAGCCGGAGGGCGTGGTGCCGCCCCAGCGGTACGGCGAACCGACGTAGGACATCGCGGTCGAAAGAACCGACGAGCCGCTTCCGGATGCGGTGCGGGCGACGGGAGCCGCCTGGGCGACCGGGGCAGCGGCCTGCTGCTGCCTGACGTTGTTGGCGGCGGCGGGGCGCACCGCGAGTGATGGTGGCGTTTGCCTGCTGAATGTTCCCCTGGACGTTTCCGGATTCCTGGCTGCCAGCCGCCTTCTGCGTCCTACCGGCTTGCTGTGCGGCAGCGGGCTGAGCGGCAACCGGCGTTGCCTTCTTCTGAACGCTGACCTGGAAAGCGGTAGCGGGCTGCTGGTCGGAAGCCTGCGCATCCTGAACCTGGACCCTGCTCGAGCTGCCAGTTGGCGTCGGCGGGGCCTTGACTGCCGAAGTGTCGGTGATCGTCTCGTCGGCGCTGAGGTCGGTAACAGGGGGCGAGGTCGGCGTTGGCCGATCCCTCGTCGGCGTTGGCGGAGGGCAGTGCCACGCAAGCATCGTTCCAACGGCCATGGCTGCTGCCACGCTGCGGCCGGCGGGGAATTCAGAGCGCTGAGGGCGACCTCGCGGTTGAGCGAATGGCGTCCGGTCATCTCGGTTTTTCTCCTAAACGTTTCGTCATTCAATTCGAGGCCTTAGGAGCCCCGGATTGTTTGTCCACGTAAAACAATAACGGGCCGTCTCCCGATTGTCACATTTAGATAACGGAACGAGGCACAACTCACCTTTTCCTCCTTCGCCGTAACCGCACTTTCCCTTGACGCAGAAGGGAAAAAGTCCGCGTTGCAAACGTTTCGATTTTGTTATCGGCGATCGTGACAAACAGGGAAGCGGAGAAACGGAGAGCGCTACCCATCTCTCGCAAAACCCTTGAATTTGCGCGACTTATTCACAATATCGGACCGTTTGCCGGAACTACTACCCCAGTTTTAGGGACTTATGTCACATTTCGGCGAGATTGCAAGAAGAGATCACGTTTTTGTCGCGTCGTTGCAACGATTTCCCAAACGGAAGGCTCAGAACGAGCCTTCCGCCACATTCTGCGCCTCGGAGTTTGGACGTCGGCCCCGCAGAAAGCCTCGGGCGGCGCCTCAGCGCGCAAAGCCGCCGACGTCGCACTGCGTCAAAGCGAAACGCGCCGCCTTCAGCGGGCAGCCCGTGCGGCGCTTGCCTCGCAAACAGGAAAGGCTGGCTGCTCGCAGCGAAAGAGCCAAAGCCTCCGTTTTCGCTACCTCGCGAACAGATGGGCCTGCTGCCAGTCGGAAAGCGCGACCTCACGGCCGTGCTGCGCGCCTTTGGCCGGCTCCTCTCCGCCGGACTTTCCTCCCTCGCCGGAGGAGGCGATCGTGACGCGTCCGTCGTCGTCCTCGATCCTCACCCGGGCTCCGGGGACGATGCCGGCGGCCGAGACCGGCCGAGGAAGTCCGGGTCGGTCTGCACGCCTTCGGCGATCCTGACAATGACGGCCTCCCCGAGGTCGCCTTGGGCGACGCGGTCCTTCACCGAGCGAAGGTCGCTTTGCACGGCGCTGCTCGCCACCCCTTCGACTCCCGGGATCGGGTTTCCGTACGGATCGACGTCCGTGTGCTCGAGGAGCGTTTCGAGGCGCTCCTCGACGGCGTCGGACATGACGTGCTCCCACCGGCACGCCTCCTCGTGGACGTCGGGCCAGGGCATGCCGAGGACGTCAAGGAGCAGACGCTCCGCCAGCCGGTGCTTGCGCATGACCCTGGTGGCCTGCCGTTTGCCCTCTTCCGTCAGCGCGACGACGCGGTTGTTCTTGACGTGCATGAGGCCGTCTCGTTCGAGGCGGGCGACAGTCTCGGACACCGTCGGCTTCGACTGCTCGAGGCGTTCGACAAGGCGGGCGCGCAGCGGAGGAATTCCCTCTTCTTCAAGCTCGTAAACGGCCTTTGAGGTACATCTCAGCAGTGTCGACTAGGTGACTCATGATTTTCCTCGCTTAACCGTTGGGATTCGCCTGGCGCCCGCATCCAAATTTGGCGTCTGCATCCAGAATAGTGGACCTAAGCTGCAATATCGCCCGGAATAAAGGCACTATTGGCTTATGAATATCGAGATCCCGTCAGGCTTGCTCCCCGCGAAGGCAGATTCGGCTCAGGGCCTTCACGCCCAAGAACCGGATTGCCGCTTCCCTCGGCGGCGCCGAAAGCCTCATCGGGACGTCGCACCGGCAGGCGCCGGTCAAGGCGCTGGTCCGCCGCATCCGCGAAGGCCTCGCAGAGCTCTTCGACGCCCCCGTCGGCTACGAAGTGCTCCTCGGCAACGGCGGCGCCTCGCTCGTGTGGGACGCGATCGCCTTCACCGGGGTGCGACGCCGAGCGCAGGCCGCCGTCTTCGGCGAATTCACAAGAAAAGGCCGCCGCGGCGGCTGCGCGCCCGTGGGTCGAGTGCACAACGGTCGAAGCGGCCGCTGGCGAGGTCGCCCTGTGCGACGACGGCGCGACGGACAGTGGAGGCGAGGGCGCGGAAACGGCCGCAGCGGGCGGCGCGGCGGCCGAAGGCTTGGCGGCGAGGCTCTCGCGCTTCGCTTCCAGGCGCGGACGGCCTCAGCAGACGCGTTGGGGCCGGAAGCCGTCGATGCCTATATGTACGCGCACAACGAGACCTCGACCGGAGCGCTGAGCCCCGTTCGCCGGTTTGGCCGCGGCCAGGCGCTGACCTTCGTCGATGCGACGTCGAGCGCGGGAGGCGTGGCCGTCGACGTCGGCGAAACCGATCTTTACTACTTCTCCCCCCAGAAATGCTTCGGGGCCGAAGGCGGGCTGTGGCTGGCCCTCGCCTCCCCCGCCGCGCTCGCGCGATTCGAGAAATTGGCCGGAGAGCGGTACGTCCCCGACATCCTCAACCTCCATCTCGCGGCGGCGAACTCGCGCGCCGACCAGACGCTCAACACGCCTTCGATCGTCAACCTCGCAATCATTGCCTCGCAGGTCGACTGGATGCTCGAAAGCGGCGGCCTCGCGGCGATGGACGCCCGCTGCCGCCGATCCTCGGGAATCCTCTACGAGTGGGCGGAGCGCTCCGACTTCGCTGCGCCCTTCGTTTCGCCGCAATGGCGCTCCTCCGTGGTCGCCGCAATCGACATCGACGAGGCGATTCCCGCCGACGCTCTGCGCCGGGTCCTCCGCGAGAACAGGGATCCTCGACGTCGACCCGTACCGCTCGCTCGGGCGCAATCAGCTGCGCGTGGCGACTTTCCCCAACGTCGAAGCCGACGACGTCGAAGCGCTCGCCGCCCTGCATCGACTACGTCGCCGGAGCGCATGTGAGCCGTTTGCGGGCCGTCGCGAGCGGACGCGAGCCTCCTGCGGGCCGATGCGGCCTGTCGCCGAGCGCAACTGAGACGCCGTCAGACGGACGCGAGCCGTTTGCGGAACAACCCCGAAAAACCTCAGAGGACAGCCCCGGAAGCTCTACGGAACGACCCCGGGAGTGTGGCGGTCTTGGGCGGAGGCCACCTCGCGCGCAAGCTCCTGCTCCCTGAGCCGCTCCCGCTCGACGGGGCCGATGATTTCGACGCGCGGGCGCGGCGTGAATGAGTAGCGGACCTCCACTCCCCAGTGGCGCCTGCCCCACACGAAGGCCCCAGGACCACGGCGAAGGACGCGACGGCGCCGATCCCCACGCCCCAGCGGGGGCTGACGTTCTCGCACACCCAGCCGGCGATGAACAAGCCTATCGGCGCAGTGCCGATTATGACCGTCTGGTAGAGCGACATGACGCGGCCGCGGATCTCCGGAGACGTGGAAACCTGGACGGCGGTGTTGGCGCTTGTGAAAAGGAGAAGTGCGGTGAAGCCGACGAACACGAGCGAGACGGCGTAGGAGGCGTACGTGGGCATGACCGCGTTGACCAGAGCCGTGACGCCGCACAGCGCGGCCGCGATGACCACCGTGCGCACGCGCGGGGCCCTGGAGCGGCGGGCGGCCAGAAGCGCGCCGCCGAGCGAGCCCGCGCCGAGCAGCGAGCCGAGAATGCCGTACTCCCCGGCTTCCAGGCCGAAAACCGTTCTGGCCATGGCCGCGCTCGTCAGTCCGAAGTTCATGCACAGGCATGAAACAGTTCCCGCGACGACGAAGATGACGGCGAGGTCCGGGCGCTGGCGAACATAGCGGAGCCCCTCGCGAAAACGGCCGCGGCGGGAAGCGGCGGAACCGCCCTCGCGTGCAGGCTCTGCCTGGCCGGCCGATTTTGTGAAGTATTGGCTGGGGCGCACCGCCAGAACCGCGGCGATCGTGAAACCGAAAGTGGCGGCGTTGACGAGAAACACCCAGCCGGAGCCGACCGCGGCGATGAGCAGACCCGCGGCGCCGGGGCCTACGAGCCGCCCCAGGTTGAAGCTCGTCGAGTTGAGGCCGACGGCGTTCGGCAGATCCTCGGCGGGAACCAGCTCGGAAACGAACACGGCTCGCGAGGGCATGTCGATCGACGCCGCCGTCCCGCTCGCGAAGGCAAAAACGGCCACGTGCCAAACCTGCACCTCGCCCGTGAGCACGAGGGCCCCGAGCCCGGCGGCGAGCAGCGCGAGCGCACCCTGGGTCATTAGGGAGGATCTTGCGCCTGTCGAACCGGTCGACGAGCAGCCCCGTGAACAGGGAGGAACAGCATTGTGGGCGTGAGCTGAAGCGCCGAGACCAGGCCGACGGCGAAGGCGTTGTCCTTCGTGAGCTCGGCGAGGACGATCCAATCCTGCGCGATGAACTGCATCCACGTGCCGATGTTGCCGATGAGGGAGGCGAAGAACCAGATTCGGTAGTTTCTGTGCTTGAGGCTGGCGAACGTGCGCCCCATTGGCCCCTCCTTTTTCCTTCGTCGCGGACGGCTCCGTTCGCTTTCAGTGTCGAGGCTTTCACTTTACGCCAATGAGGGAACACCATCGTCGATCCCACGCCAGCCCCAAGGCGCAGCGGGCAATGGCGCCGCCTGGAAGACGCACGGGCAATGGCGCCGTCTGGAAGACGCGACGCATCGGCGTTCCCGCGCTCGGACGCACATCCCGGCGAACGCAATAGGATCGACGGCGATCCCCGCTTCGCCATGCCGGCCTTCGACGAGGAGCAGGGCGGCGGGCCTTTCCGCGCCTCATGGCAAAAAGCCAGTCCTCGGCGGCTCGCGCCGAGGACTGGCTCTCCCGCCCAGACGAGGGCTGCCGCATCAGATGAGGCCGAGCATCCTCTGGATCGGGTCGAGCAGAAAGTAGACGACAAACAGCGCGCTGACAAGCCACATGAGCGGGTGGACCTTGCGCGCCCTGCCGCGAGCCGCCTCAACCATGCAATGGCAGATGAAGCCGACGCCGATGCCCACTGTGATCAGAGTAGCCGAAAGGCATGAAGACGATCGTCAGGAAGGCGGGAATGGCAATCCCCAGGTCGGTCCAATCGATCTTCGCCACCTGCTGCATCATGAGGAAGCCGACGGCCACGAGCGCCGGCGCCGCGGCCTCGTTGGGCACGAGCGCCGCGAGCGGGGCGAAGAACGTCGACAACAGGAAGGCGACGCCCGTGACGACGGACGCAAGGCCGGTTCGCGCGCCGTCGGCGACGCCGGTGGACGACTCGATGTGGGAGGTGTTCGAGGAAACTCCGCCGACGCCGCCCGCGATCGCCGCGAGGAGTCGACAAGCAGAATCCTCTGCGTGTTCGGCGGGTTGCCTGCGTCGTCCAGCAGATCGCCTTCCACGCCGACGGCGACCATCGTTCCCATCGTGTCGAAAAAGTCCGCGAGCATGACGGAGAAGGCCAGAACCACGACGGCGACCACGCCGATCTTCGCGAACGGCCCGGAAATCGAAAACTCGCCCAGGGTCGAGAAGTCTGGCGTTTGAACCGGACTCCCCTTGAGCGACGGAACGGTCAGGCCCCAGCCGCCCGGGTTGTCGCCGCCGCGGGGCCCGACGCGCCTGACCGCTTCGACTGCGACCGCCAAAACCGTGGTCGAAACGATTCCGACGAGGATCGCGCCCTTGACGTGGCGAACCATGAGGACAACGGTCAAAGCGAGCCCGAGCGTGAAGACGACGAGCGGCCACGTCGAGACCGAGCCGTTGACGCCGAAGACGAGGGCCGTCTCGCCTTCCCGCCCCTGTGGACGATGCCTGCGTTTACGAGGCCGACGAAGGTGACGAACAGCCCGATCCCCACGGAGATCGCGGTGCGCAGATATTTGGGCACCGCGCGGAAGATCGCTTCGCGCAGGCCCGTCAGCACAAGGAAGACGATGACGACTCCCTCGATGACGATGACTCCCATGCCGTCGGCCCACGTCATCCCCGGGATCTTGACGATCGTTCCGGCGACCATCGAATTGAGGCCGAGGCCCGCCGCCAAAGCGAGCGGGAAATTCGAGACCGTGCCCATGAGGATCGTCATGAGTCCGGCGACCAGGGCTGTTCCGGCGACGATCGCCGCCGCGTCGGGCTCCGATCCTCCGCCGAGGTACTTTCCGGCGGAGTCCGTGCCTGAAAGGATGATGGGGTTGAGGACCAGAATATAGGCCATCGCGAAGAACGTGACGACGCCGCCGCGGACCTCCCGCCACACCGAAGTTCCACGTTCATTGAGATGAAAATAACGGTCGAGAACGCCTTGCCGGGATCCGGAAGCGGAGTCCGACGTCGTTTGAGAAGTACTCACGTCGCACCAGTCTCGCATATCAAACTTTCAAGAAGCGATTCTGACCGAATGGCGAGACGAAACTGTGCGAGCCTCGCGAGGCGGCTTACGAAGGGCACGGATCGCAAGCGGTGCAGATCGCAAGCGATTCAAATCACGAATGGCACAGTTCGCGAGCGCGAGTGCGGCGCTCTGGCGAAGAGTGCGGGAAACGAGCGCGGTGCGCGGCACGAGTGCGGTGCGCGGACACGGCGCTCTTGCGGAACGCCGACGCCGCCGCGGCTCAGGGCACGGCCGCCTGCACTAAATGCCCGATTCCCCGCATGGTCAGCCGCCCGTCGCTGGCCGGGACGAAGACGGCCTGGCCCGCGATGACGCTCCGGACGCGGCCGCCTGCCTCCAGCTGGGCGGCGCCCTGGAGGCACAGAACCGTGCGGGGGCCGATCCCGCGCACCCGCACGCGCGTGTTGGCGTCCCTCAGCCGGATCTCCGAAAGCTCGAAGTCGTCGACCGGGGCGTAGAAGGTGGAAACGGCGGCGTTGACGCGCTCGGGTGCGATCCGCGTGGGCGGCGAGGCGGAAGAGTTGAGCACCGCGAGCAACTCGGGCACGTCGACGTGCTTGTGGGTGAGCCCCGCCCTCAGCACATTGTCCGAGGCCGCCATGATCTCGACGGCCACGCCGCTGAGGTAGGCGTGGACGGTGCCCGCGGAGAGGAAGAGCGCCTCGCCGGGGTTGAGGGTCACGGGGTTCATAAGGAGCGAGGCCACCACCCCGGGGTCGCCCGGATGGCGTTCGGAGAGCATGGCGGCCACGCGGTCGGCTCGGGCCGACGGCGAATCGGCGGCCGGCCTTGCCGCACAGGCTTCGGCCACTTCGGCGACCTCCTCGGGCGAGGGCCGGGTCTGCTCGCGCACAAGGTATTCGAAGGCCCCGCGAACTCCGCCCATGCCGAGGACCGCCCGCAGGCGCTGGGCCAAGGGAGCGTCCAGGCCCTTGAGAACCTCGCCGATACGGCGCCGCGCCCGAAATCCCGCGAGCGCCTCGAAGGTCGTGAGCGCGTAGGCGAGCTCGGGCTTGTGGTTGCGGTCCTTGTAATTCCGGTCGGGCGCGGACCTGGGCACGCCCGCCGCCTCTTCGGCCGCGAAGCCCTCTTCCGCCTGTTCGATCGTCGGGTGGACCTGAAGCGACAGCGGCTCGGCCGGAGCGATGACCTTGAGAAGGTAGGGCAGGGACGTCCCGTACCTCTCGACAACGGACTCGCCCAGCGCGGCCTCGGGGTCCTGGGCGATCCACTCGGCCAGCGACTGCGAAGGGGCCCCGGCGGCACCCGCGACGGGTAGAGCTGCGAATCGTCGACGATCGACGTTCCGACCCCGACGGAGGCGGGTCGTCCGTGGGCGCCGAGCCACACTTCGGCTACGGGCCCTTCGGCGGGCGGCTTCCCCAGCAAGCCTGGAATGGCCGACGTCGACCCCCACTGGTACGGACGGGCGCGTCCCCTCAATTCCAGCACGTCAGGATCGAACCCCTGCGGCGAGCTCCATATCTGCCTCGTCGACTACGGGTTCGGCGGGATCCCATCCTCTCCTGGTCTTCCGCAGAGACGTCGGTCTCGGAGTGAGCGCCGCAGCCGTGGTCGAAGGAAACGACTTTGCCGTCGAAAGGAGACCATTCATTGGCGCACACGCCGAAGAGGAGCCTGGCGGACCCTCCCATGGGCATGAGGAAGCCACACGTCGAGCAATTGGCCTGGGCCTGGCGGGTTCCGGGGTTGTCCGGGCCGCTATCCCCCTTGTACCACCTTGTAAATGCGGCGTCGCGCCCTTCTTTTGACAGGGCTCTCGGCCGCCCCAGGCCCATCTCGAAAGGGTCGATCTGATCGGCGTCCTCCCCCGTCTGCTCGAACCCCGGTTCGAGCCGCGAATCGTCGGCGTTGTAGGGAAGGCGGTCCGTCGGAGACACGTCGGAGGGCTCGACCCTGTCCGACCAAGGAACCCATTCCGGGGCGAGCAGCGCATCCGGGCCGGGCCGCAGGGCCACCTCGCTGACCGTGACCCGCGAGGAACGGGGAATGCGCGAAACCGTGACGGTCCAGAACCAGCCCCTGTACCCGGCCTTCAGGCAGGCGAAGGCGTGCGTGAGCAGCCTCTCCGCTTCGACGACGACGCCCGCGTGCTCCCCGATCTCCTCGGGATTCGCCACGTCCTCCAAGGCCGTGCGGGCCGCCTCGACCGCTTTGAACAGGATCTTCTCTTTGCCGGCCGACGACGTCGGATTCACAACCGCGCTAGGCATCGAAATCATCCGCCAATCTGCGCAGGGCCGAGGCGATGCGGCGCCCGCCGTCGGGATATCTGCCGTGGCGAAGCTGATTGGAGGACTTGTCGAGGATCTTGATCAAATCTTCGATGATCGCGACCATTTCCTCTGGCTTGCGCCGATTCTTGCGTGCGAGCGATTCGACCTTGGCCTTCGGGGCCACCGTGAGGGCCTGGGGCCCCCGCCGAGTGTCGGCGACGCTGAACTCGACCCGGGTTCCGGCCTTCACACGCGAGCCGACGGGCAGCGCGGAGCCGGAGAAAAACACCTCCGCCCCGTCGTCGCCCGCGATGAAGCCGAATCCCTTCTTCTCGTCGAAGAACTTGACTCTACCCGTAGGCACGTCACACCAACTTTCATATAGAAACGGCCGCATGAGGCGCGGCCATACCGTCCACTGTGCAGTAGTTTAGCCGCTGCGCACACAGGGCGGGCCGGCCAGATGCGCACGTCACCCCGCGCCGCCCTCGATGCGCCCTCGCGCAGTCCTCGCTGCGCCTCAGCGCCGCGCTTTCAACCGACGAAGCGGCATATTGCCAGGGGGCGGAAAAATCAGACCGCATCGGCCCCGCTGCGTCGGCGACCTGGTAACTTTGTCCCTGGGGATTCGTTCCCCGGCCCCACATTGCCCACGCAGACATGGCAGGTGAGAATCAGACCGTGAAGAAAACGAATCGCCATTGCCCGGTGCGACGACTTCTCGCGCCTTCGATAGCCCTCGCCGGTCTGGTGGCCGTTCCCGCCGCCCTCGCGGCACCCGCCTTCGCCGAGGAGCCCGAGCAGCTCAAGTCGACGGTGACGGACACGGCAGGCGTGATATCCAACGAGAAAGCCCTTCAAGACGCGCTCGCCTCGGCCCGGGACAAGACCCACAAGTCCGTTTACATCGTCTTCGTCAAGAATTTCGGGTCGAAGACGACCGACACTTGGGCGAAGGAGGCTTTCCGCAAGTCCGGCCTGTCCCGCTCGGATTCGCTGATCGCCATGGCGACCGAGACCAACAGGTTCTCGCTCTTCGCCGGGGGCTCAGGCTATTCCGTCGCCGAGCTCAGGAAGGCCCTCGACGGTTCGGGCGTGTACGACAAATGGCGCAGCGGCGACTGGGCGGGCGGGGCGAAGTCCGTCGTCTCCAACCTCGAAGAGAACGCGACTAAAAGAGGGGCCGATTCGAAGGGGGCCGGCGAGATCGAAAGGGTCGGGGCTCTCGGGGAGCACCGCGGCGCTCCTCATCGGCGTTCCGGCCGTCGGAGCCGAGCGCCGCCGGCGGCGTCTACGTTTGGCGCAGGCGCAAGAAAGGGCAAAAGAGCTCGAGGCCAAGAACGCGGAAGACCTCGCTTCGCTGTCGAAGCGCGCCGCCCGCCAGCTCCTCGAAACCGACGACGGCGTGCGCGGGGCGGCCGCAGAGCTCGAATTCGCCCGCGCGGAATTCGGCGTCGAGGCCACCAAGCAGTTCGCCGAGGCTCTGGCCTTCGCCCAGGATTCCATGCAGAAGGCCTTCGTTGTGCGCCAGGCGCTCGACGACGACATTCCCGAAAACCCCTCAGCAGCAGTGGGAGATGAATCAGAGGATACTCGCGCTGACCGCTTCGGCCCGCGAGGCGATCACGGCGCAGGAGCAGGGCTTCAAAACCTGAGGAACCTCTCGGCGCGGGTCGACCAGCACTTGGCCGAGCTTCAAACGAGGGCCGACGAGCTTGACGGGCAGCGCAACATCCTCATGGCCGAGATCGACAACCTCGCCCTGACGTACTCGCCGGCCGCGCTCGCGACGCTGCGAACATACCCCGACCAGATCGCGACTCTCGTCACGAGCGCCCGCAGCTCGATCGCCTCGAGGCCGCCACAACGCCTCGAAGGAAAGCGCAACGAGGCCGTGGCCTTCGCCCGCATGGCCGAAGAGACGCTCGGCCACGCGGCGGCAAAGGCAGAAGAGATCAAAAAGGCGCGCGGCTCCCTCGACGACGCCTTCCAAAAGGTGCATGCCGCTCTGGCCTCCATCTCCTCCGACGTCGTCGACGCCAAACGCCTCGGCGCCGGCAACCCCGCCATCGCCGCAAAGCAGGCCGACGCCGAGAAGGCGATAGCCGCCCATTCGAACGGCGACGTCGATCCGATAAAGGCCCTGGCAGAGCTGGCCGCGGCCGAGGACGCGCTCGACGCAGCGCTCGTCGACGTGCGCAACGCCGACGAGATCAGGAAGCGGAAAGAGGAGGCGAGCCAGCGCAACCGGGGCATCGCCCAGCAGACGATCGACCGCGTGGAGAAAATCGAAGGGTACGGCCGCTACGCCGACCAAAAGGCGAGAACCCTTCTCGCAACCGCCCGGGAGAACGTCGCCAAGGGCGACTCCGCGGAATCGCCCGACGCCAGGGACGATTACTACAAGGCCGCGGTTTCCGCAGCCGACCGGGCGGAAGACAGGGTCATGGACCTCCGCGAGCGCGATTCGCACAGGTATGACTATGACGCGCGCGACGGCGGCGGAATCGGCGGCACAATGGGAGGCATGCTCGCCGGCATGGTGCTCGGGTCTCTCTTCAACGGCGGGCCGACGACCGCCACAGAGGCGGCTTCTCCACCGGGTCTTTCTTCGGCGGCGACTCCGACGACGGCGGGTTTTCCCTGGGTTCCCTGTTCGACGGCGACTCCGACGGCGGCTTCGACTTCGACTTTGACTCGGCGACTCCGACGGCGGGTCTTTCTAAAACTTCATCAACACCTTACCGAAAAGGCACGAGATATGGCTGAGAAGCAGACGATCCTGGGACGGATCACCCAGCTCGCCAAGGCGAACATCAACGCCTTGCTCGACAGGGCCGAGAATCCTCAGAAGATGCTCGACCAGATGGTCCGCGACTACACGAATTCGATCGCCGAGGCGCAGGACGCCGTGGCCGTGACCGTCGGCAACCTCCGGCTCGCCCAGGCCGACTATCAGGAGGACGTCAAGGCATCCCGCGAGTGGGGGCAAAAGGCCCTCGCCGCGTCGAACAAAAGCCGAGCAGATGCGCCTGGCGGGCAACGAGCAGGACGCCGCGAGTTCGACAACCTGGCCAAGATCGCCATTTCGAAGCAGATGGCCTCCGAGAAGGAGGCAAAGGACGCCGAGCCGCTCATCGCCTCGCAGGAAGGGTCGTCGCCAAACTCAAGAACGGCCTCGACCAGATGCGCAGCAAGCTCGACGAGCTCAAGACGAAGCGCAACCAGCTCGTGGCCCGCGCGAAGACGGCAGAGGCCCAAAATCGCGTCCAGGATGCGATCTCTTCGATCAACGTCCTCGACCCCACGTCCGAGCTCGGCCGCTACGAGGACCAGATCCGCCGCCAGGGAGGCGCTCGCCCAGGGCAAGGCCGAGGTGGCCGTGTCGTCCCTGGACCAGCAGTTCGCCGAGCTCGAGGACCATTCGCAGGACATCGAGATCGAGGCGAGGCTCGCCGCCCTCAAGAGCGGCGACACCCCCGCCCAGATTGAGGCGCGCGACTTCAACGCCTACTGACATCGCGGCGGGCGTCGGCTTCGTCCGGCCGAGTTTTCGGCCGCAGCGAACGCCGAGACGGCGCTCATTGAGCGCGTCCGCGCCGCCATTGCAGCGCCCCTGCTGCGCAGGAACCATTGCCTGCCAGGCGGGGGCGCTTTGCAGACAATTCCCAGGAATGGGTTGTTAGATGACGGTATGACCGACTCTAAGCTTCCCGAAGCAACCGTTCTCGTGGTCGACGACGAGCCGTCGATCCGAGAGTTGCTCTCCGCGTCCTTGCGTTTCGCAGGATTCGATGTTTTGTCCGCGGCCGACGGCAAGAGCCCTCGACCATCAGGCCGGCGCCCATCTCGATCTCGCCGTTTTGGACGTCATGCTTCCCGACATGGACGGATTCACGATCCTGCGCAAACTCCGGGAGCGCGACGCCGAGCTTCCCGTCCTCTTCCTCACCGCACGCGACGACGTAAAAGACAAAATCCAAGGCCTGACGGTGGGCGGCGACGATTACATCACCAAGCCCTTTTCGCTGGAAGAAGTGGTGGCTCGAATCCGCGCGGTCCTGCGCCGCACGCACCCCTCGGACGCCGACGCCGCCGTCCTGACCTACGGCGACCTCGAGCTCAACGAGGAGACGTACGACGTACGGCGCGCCGGCCAGATCGTCGAACTGTCTCCGACCGAATTCAAGCTGCTGCGCTATCTGCTCATCAACGCCGAGAGGGTCGTGTCGAAAATGCAGATCCTCGACCACGTGTGGGACTACAACTGGAACGGCGAAGTCTCGATCGTCGAGTCCTACATTTCCTATCTGCGCCGCAAGATCGACTCGGCCGAAGCCCTCGGCATCACGGATCCCGAAGAGGCAAAGGCCATCGTCCCCCTGATTCACACGAAGCGTGGAATCGGCTACGTGCTCCGCAACACGAAATAGCGCATGACGGATAGCACCGTGGGCAGCGCCCACGTCATGAAGAGGCGGACGCTGACCTTTCGCCTCCTCATCACGTTCCTGTCGCTCCTCGCTCTGGTCATCGTCGCCCTGGGATTCGTGACGATATCGATGCTCAGGTCCTACCTCGTCCACAACGTGGACGACCAGCTCAAATCCACCGGGCAGGTCGTCGCGAGCAAAACCCTCGCCAACATCGCGAAGATGAAGGAAACGGCTCCGCAGACGACGTCGGCCATCTCAACCTCTCGGACTATTACATCTACGTGAAAATGGAGGGGGACACGATCATCGTCCCCTCTCCCGACAACAACGCCGCAAAGAAGCCCGATTGGGACGTGGCGGGGCCGGAGTACTTCAGTCGGCAGACGTATCAGCGCTACGGCAAGCCCAAAGACCCCGGGAGCTTCGCTTCGAAAAAGGCCGCAGACTTCGAGACCATCGAGGGAACGCAGTTCGGAACGCAGTGGCGCGCAATAGCCTTCAACCTCAACGACCGGCGGGGACGACGATCGGGACGATGATCATCGCACTCCCCCTGACCCCCGTCGATGCGACGGTCGCCCGAATCGCCTGGGTCATTGGATTGTCGGGCGCAGCGATTGTCATCGTCGGCGCGTTCACGGCGCTGTTTTCCATCCGTTCGTCGCTCAAGCCCCTTCGCGGGATCGAGAGCGCAACCCATACGATCGCCGACGGCGACCTCTCGCGCCGCGTCCCCAAGGGCCAAGAGGGGCTCCGAGGTGGGCAAGCTCGCCGATTCCATCAACGTCATGCTCGAGCAGATCGAGCAGTCCTTCGACATCAAGGAACGCTCCGAAAAAAAGATGCGTCAGTTCGTCTCCGACGCCTCGCACGAGCTGCGCACTCCGCTGGCCACGGTTCGCGGCTACGCCGAGCTCTATCGCATCGGCGGCGTGCCGGACTGCGAAATCCCGTCACGATGGACAGGATCGAATCCGAGGCTCAGCGCATGAGCGGACTCGTCGAGGACCTTCTCCAGCTCGCCCGGCTCGACGAGGGGCGCCCTCTTTCGCTGAAGGACACGCAGCTGACCGAAATAGCCATGAATGCGGCCATGGACCTGAGGGTTCGCGACGCGAGCCGCCCCGCCGCCGTCATCGGCCTCGACGGAGGCCCCGCGCCGAAATCACGATCTACGCCGATTCAGACAAGGTCACCCAGGTCGTCACGAATCTGCTATCCAGTAGTGCTCAGCCACACGCCGGCCGGCACCCCGGTCGAGATAGCTCTGGGAAGACAGGGAGAGGACGCCGTCGTCGAGGTTCGCGACCACGGGCCCGGCGTCGAACCTGAGGATTCGGAGCGGCTTTTCGAGCGTTTCTTCAGGACGGACTCCTCCCGGTCGCGGGCATCCGGCGGATCGGGCCTTGGCCTGGCCATCGTCGCCTCTGTCATGGCCGCACACGGCGGGACGGCGCGGATCAGCGAGACGCCGGGCGGCGGCCTGACGGTGCGCCTGACCTTCCCGCCTGTTGCCTCCTCAGCGGCGTCGGCCGGCATCACGGCCGCCGAGGCGACGCGCGTCGCATCTCCGTCGGAGACGGAGCAGAGTCAAGCCGGAGTCCAAGCCCAAGGGCATCGGTCGGTTCAAGGGCTCGGCTGGCAAAGGATCGGCCAACAAGAACTCGGCCAACAAGAACTCGGTGAGACAAAAACTCGGACAACACGGGCTCGGACAACAAAGCCCCGGCCGGGAAAAGGGCCCGGCAAAGGCTGACCCGTAGGCAAAGACGGTTTGGCGGCCCGGCTCTGTGCGGAGACGGTCGCGGGCGGCCTCACACGCAGAAGGTCGCGGCGCGCGGAAGGAGGTCGCGGCGCGGGGAAGAGCCGGTTCGTTCTGGCGGTCCTCCGGCTCTGCCGGAAGGCGGTCAGGCCTCAGGCGGCGTCGTCAGAAATCCCCGAAGGGAGACGTTCCGTCCTCGTCGACAGGATGAGGCGTGTGCTGTTCGAGCATGAGCTCAATCGCGTGGAAAAACCCTGGCCATGTAGGCTTCCGCGGACTCCCCTTCGCGTCCGTTCATGGGCCTGCCGATGAACAGGCACACTTCCGATCGGAACTTCGGCGAAATCTCCCCACGGGCATGGCTTCGTGCCCTCCGAGCATGGCGATTGGGACGATCGGCACCCCCACCTGCATGGCGAGCGCCGCTGCGCCCGCCTTCGGCTGGCCGATCTTGCCGCTGCGCGAGCGCGTGCCCTCGGGGAAGACCAGAATCGGCACGCCGGCCCGCAGCAGGCGCCCGTCATCCCCGCCGCCTTGCTGTGCTCGACGCTTTCGCGCTTGCCCTTGCGCAGGATCGGATAGGTGTTGAAGAAGACGGACGTGAGGGAGGAGATCCCGCGTTTGCGGTAGAAGTAATCGGCCGCGGCGCCGGTGGCGAGCTTTTCTGTGATCCAGTCTGGCAGAAGCGAGAAGACCATGGGCGCGTCCAAGTGCGAGGAGTGATTGGGCACCAAGATGAAGGCGCCTTCCAGGCCCTTGACGTTTTCCTCCCCCAGAACCTCGGTTTTCAAGTAGGTCGACATGACGGGCCGGGTCATGTATCTGCGCACGCGATGGCGCCTTTTGGCCTTCTTCTCGTCGAGATAGCGGTCAACCGGCTCGAGGTTCTCCGTCACCCGTCGCGCCTCCTCACGATCTTCTGCGTCACGGCGCCGACGGCGCGCTGCGGCGCGTATCGAGCGAGGCCGAGGCGACCTTGAACTTAAGGGAAGGTGTGACGTAGGTCTTCCCGGCGTCGACGGCTCAAGCGTCTCCTCGACGACGGCGTCGGCGTCGAGCCAGACGGCGTCAGGAAGGTTCGACGTCGCGATGCCCGCGCGGGCGTGGTGCTCCGTGCGCACCACCCGGCATGAAGGTCACAACCCTGAACTCCGTGGGGTCGCATTTCCAGTGCGAGCGCCTGCGACCACGTTTTCACAAGGGCTTTGATCGCCGAGTACAGGCCCATAGAACGGGCCCGAAACCGAGGCCGTGTTGACGACGACGCCGTGGCCGCGGGCCTTCATGGCGGCGGCGGCGACGGCGCCGACCTCGACCACGGCGGTGGCCATGAGATCGATGGCCTCCCTCAGCGGCGCCGTGTCCGTTGTGGCGAGGGGGTGATGCAGGCCTTTGCCCGCGTTGTTGACGAGGATCTCGACTTGCTCCTCGTCGATGTAGGAGCAGACCTTTGCCACGCCCTCCGCTTGCGAGAGATCGGCCGAAAGCGCGACGACGTCGACGCCCCTCGAGGAGAGCTCGGCGGCGACCGATTCCAGTCGGGCCTCGTTGCGGGCCACGAGCGCGATGTCGCATCCGCGGTGCGGCCAGGGCGCGGGCGAAAGCCAATCCGATCCCGGAGGTTCCCCCGTCTACCAGAGCTCTTCCGCGCAGCGGCGACGGCGAGGCCGATCTCTTCGAAAACTTCACATCACTACGTTAGGGCATTTCGCCCCATTGCGTGGACTCAAAGCGCCAACTACGCGAAAGCTCAGGAGCTCCCCAGCCGCCGAATGTGCGATTTCAGCCAAGAGGACTAGTATGGCTGGCCTAAGGTAGGAGGTTTCGATGCACGTCGACATTCCGCAGTGGCTGCCGCAGGCGGATGTGCGGGCAGTCCAAGCGGCTGGCTCTCCTTTGTCGAAGGAGGAGCTCGCCGTAGCATGTCGCGACGTTCTCCGACGATGGTCGTCCGACGACAGGCACTATCACGGGCTTCAGCACTTGATGGACATCGCGGCGAGCGTGGAGACCCTGACGCCGCAGATGCACCGCCCCGAGCTCGTTCGGCTGGCGGCCTGGTACCACGAGCGTCGTCTTCTCAACTGAGGCGAAAGACACGTACACCCGCAACGGCGGAGAGGACGAGGCGGCCTCCGCGGAGGTCGCATACAAGGATCTGCTGCGCCTCGGCGTTCCTGAGGACAACGCCCGCCGCGTGGCCGAGCTTGTCAGGGGAGTCCGCTCAAAGTGCGATCCGCGGTCAAGCGACACAGCCAAGCTCGATGCGATCGACATCGACTTGCTGGCCCTGCGCGACGCACACATGGGAACGCTCGCGGTCGAGCCTCAACGCTACAGAAGTACATAGAACGAGTTCGCAAAGGTACAGTCACATTCCACGGTTCTTTTCCTGCGCGGGCGCGGGAGATCATTCGCCATCTGCTCAGGGCGCCCAGCGCTCTTCATCACGCCGCTGGCCCGCCAGTGGGAGGAGACCACCCGGGAGAACCTGCAAGCCGAATCGCAGCGGATCGCCGCCAAACTTGAAGCCATGTCGGAGCAGGACGGCGCCCCGGCGACCAACGAGCGAGAGGCCATGGCCGCCAGGGTCCCGGAGGTCGAAGACCCCCAGACTACGCTCGTCCCTCACGCACGAATCCTCACGCCCTCCTCCGCGCAATCGCCCCTCTCAGCCGTCACGCCCCCCTACCCTGCAAGCGCCCCGTCTCCCGCGACGGGCTCATTCGCCGCCGTTCAGGCCACAGAGCACGGCAACGGCAGGCAAGACGGCTCGGGGCGAGGCGACGCGGCACACGTCAGAGCCGCGCAAAGCAACGCCGGGCAAAGCCGCGTCGGCGGCGGAGGCCGCGCGGACGCCCAAGGGCAGGTTTCAGGCGCCACGCAGGTTTCGAGCCTTGAGTCCTGTGGGGAGCGATTCTCACCGGGCGAGAAGACTCCGACGGATCTGAGCCCCGAAGAGCTCAAGCAGCTCAAACGCGAAAGGCTGGCCGCACAGGTGCGCAAACGGATTGAGGACCGCCATCAGGCCGGACGCTGCGCGGGCGACGCCCAAGCGGGCTCCGGCGGGGCTTTGACCGAGGCGGGGACGGTGCGCGCCGTCGGCGCCGCCAAGCCAAGAAGTGCGGAAGCGGGCGCAACAGAGTCAGGGAAGGCGGAGACGGGCGGCCTGAGGGAGCCGCAAATACCCGTGCCGCGGACGGCCTGGACGCCGTCGCAGAGTCCCCGCGTTCCGGACGGCTTTAAGTCGGCGAACTCGCAGTCGCCGGACGCCGCCCCGTGGAAGCCGGAGAATGGGACAACGCGCTCGGCTCCAGCCTCAGCCGCCTGGCAGAAGAGGACGCCGCCGAGCAGGGAGGCGCCTCAGGTGCGGAGTCGTGGCGATTGGCCTTCCCAAGCGGGAGGCATGGATGCAGAGTTCTCTCGGCCGCCACCCCCGAGGTGGGTCGACGACGAAGAGGGCCGCCGCAGCGCTAGTGTCCACAGAGCGGAATGGAACGCGAACCCGACCTGTGAGGCGCGACTGAGGCCACCAGCCCTGCTGCACACGCGAGGGCGGGATGCTACGGCCGCCGTCCGTCTGTTTGGCCCAGCCCTGCTGCACACGCGAGGCAGGGAACCCTGAGGCTCCCGCCCCTCGATTATGCGAAGAGGCTGCCGATGCGGCCTCGCGGCTTAGTACATGCCGCCCATGCCGCCCATGTCGGCGTCGGCGCCGCCCGCAGCGGGCTTCTCCGGCAGGTCGGCCACAACGGCCTCGGTGGTCAGGAACAGGCCGGCGATGGACGCCGCGTTCTGCAGAGCGGAACGGGTCACCTTCACCGGGTCCATGACGCCTTCGGAGAGGAGGTCGCCGTACTCGCCGGTCGCGGCGTTCAGGCCGCTGCCCTTGGGGAGGTTGCGGACCTTCTCGGCCACGACTCCGCCTTCGAGGCCGGCGTTCTCAGCGATCTGCTTGAGCGGCGCCTCGATGGCGATCTTGACGATCTGCGCGCCGGTCGCCTCGTCGCCTCGGGTTCGAATCCCTTGTAGGCTTCCTCGGCGGACTGGATGAGGGCGACGCCGCCGGCGACGATCCCTCTTCGACGGCCGCCTTCGCGTTGCGAACGGCGTCCTCAATGCGGTGCTTGCGCTCCTTGAGCTCGACTTCGGTCGCGGCGCCCGCCTTGATGACGGCGACGCCGCCGGCGAGCTTAGCCAGGCGCTCCTGCAGCTTCTCGGTGTCGTACTCGAGGTGGAGTTCTCAATCTGCACCTTGATCTGCGCGACGCGTCCCTCGATCTGCTCAGGGGTTCCGGCGCCGTCGACGATCGTCGTCTGGTCCTTGGTCAGCACGACCTTGCGGGCGCGGCCGAGCATGTCGATGTCGGTGTTCTCAAGCTTGAGTCCGACGGTCTCGGGAGATGACCTGGCCGCCCGTGAGGATGGCCATGTCCTGGAGCATCTCCTTGCGACGGTCGCCGAAGCCGGGGCCTTGACGGCCGCGGACTTGAAGGTGCCGCGGATCTTGTCGACGACGAGGGGTCGCGAGGGGCTCGCCCTCGACGTCCTCGGCGATGATGAGCAGCGGCTTGCCCGTCTGCATGACCTTCTCGAGGACGGGGAGGAGTTCCTTGACGTTGGAGACCTTGGAGTCGACCAGGAGGACGTAGGGGCTCCTCAGGACGCTTCCTGACGCTCGGGGTCGGTGAGCGAAGTACGGCGAGAGGAAGCCCTTGTCAAGGACATTCCTCGGTCAGCTCGAGCTCGAGGCCGAAGGTGTTCGACTCCTCGACGGTGATGACGCCTTCCTTGCCCGCCTTGCTCATCGCCTCGGCGATGACCTGCCGATCTCCTTGTCGCCGGCCGAGATGGCGGCGGTCGAGCGATCTCCTCCTCGGTCTCCACTTCCTTGGCGTCGGCGAGCAGCTGCTCTGAAATGCGAGCGACCGCCTTGTCGATCGCCCTTCTTCAGCGCAATCGGGTTCGAACCGGCCGCAACGTTGCGCAGGCCCTCGCGCACGAGCGCCTGGGCCAGAACCGTGGCGGTGGTGGTGCCGTCGCCTGCGACGTCGTCGGTCTTCTTGGCGACTTCCTTGACCAGCTCGGCGCCGATGCGCTCGTACGGCTCTTCGAGGTCAATCTCCTTGGCGATGGAAACGCCGTCGTTGGTGATGGTGGGGGCGCCCCACTTCTTGTCGAGGACGACGTTGCGCCCCTTGGGGCCGAGCGTGACCTTGACGGTGTCGGCAAGAAGGTTGAGGCCGCGCTCCATGGAGCGACGTGCTTCCTCGTCGAAGGCAATGGTTTTTGCCATGCTTAGTATTCCCTCCAGATGGGATGCTCGGTCGGTGCCCGCGACGGACGACGCCGTGCGAACCGGTCCTATTTCCGGCCCGCCCGACGCCTCACCGACTGAGAGGTTTTATCACTCTACGGTTGCGAGTGCTAACTAAGATTCTGGCACTCGCGCCCGGAGAGTGCAAGGCAACGTCGTTCACCCAAAAGCTGAGTCTTCGCGACTCAAGTCTGGAGGTCTCTTTCGGCGGGGATTCCCGTTTGCCGCGGAAACCTCCGCCCGAGGAAAGCTTAGCCGCCGCCCGAGAGAAGCTTAAGCAGCCGCCCGAGGACGGCCTCCGTTCACACCGGCTTCTGCCGCGTGGAAGAAGGCCGCCGCGTTCGCCTGATCGGCTGAGGCAAAGTCCTTCGCCGCCTCCCTGGTGGCCTTTGAATACGCCTCCAGGCGCTTCGCGTAGATGCCCACCGCTTCCTCGAAATACCCCGCGGCCTTCTCGGCTGCGGCGCCCAAAAGCTTCGCCGTTGACGACGCCGTCGTTCGACTCGCGGATGGCATCGCCGTTGTCAATGCCTCGAATGACGCCGGCCAGGTCGTCCGACGTCGCCACCATCTTGCGAAGAGGGCCGCATCGTTTACTCTCAGCTCTCCCATGTTTCCTCCTTTGCGTGACGCCCGGGATGTGCAGCCGGGCTTTTGGGATTCGCCTGTCTCATTCGAGCCTTCTTAGAGGGGCCCGCCATTTGAGTTCCCCGCTGGAGCCCGCTTACCCCTTCGGGCCCGATCACTTTGCCTCAGGGCTTGATCACTTCGCTGTGGCGCCAGATTGCTTCGCTGCGGCGCCCGATTGCTTCGCTGTGGCGCCGGACCGCTTTGCCGCGGGGTTCGGCGGCGGTGTGACGGCGACGTTCGGATCGTAGGGCGCCCATCTCTCCGGCGAAGAAAAGCCGCGTCCGGTGCTGCGCAGACTGTCGGGAACCACTTCCGTTCCGCGAGGCCAGTCGGAAAAACCCTGGGGGCTGTTGTCCTTGCCGCAACCGGTGTCGATCTCAATCAGAAGGAACTCCGGGTGGCTGATGACGGTGAGCTCGGCGCCGGTGCGCGGATTATTGAGGATTCCCGCGTTGCCCTCGGTGTGTATATAAGGTTCGGGCTTGCCAAATCCGTAAGGCTTGGCGAGCTCGTATATCCTCGCCGTCGCAGCCTTCCACTTTTCGGCCGGAATGGGAGCCGCCGTCGCCAACCCTATACAGTTCGGAGGAGTATCCGGCCGGGCAGACGACGAACGCACTCACCTTCGTCTGAATCTGCTCCTCTTGGGGCTTCCATTCGCCCACCCCGTATTCTTGGCTCAGCATCCGGTAAAGCGAGATTTCCAGCCCCAGGGTTTCGCGCCGAAGCTCGACGACGGGCCGCTCGACGGGCGAAGCCGTCGCCTCGCCCCCGCCGAGGTACTCGTCGGACATATCGCACCCCGCCGCAAACGCTCCAGCCGCGCACAGGGCGGCGATCGCTTTCTTGCCGACCATCTCACTTCTCCTCCGCAGCCATGCCTTTGCCCGACATGATGCGTCCAATATTGTACGTCGAAGTTTTTCCCTCGGAATTCTTGGACTCGGGCCCCGAAAGGTACTCCGAATGACCATGAGAGGCCTCATAACGCCCTCCTTCGGGACTTGTCCACTTCTCGGTGCTGAAATGCTCGAAGTTCTTGTTGACGTCAGGGATTCAGGCCGAACCGCCCGCTCGCCGCGACGGCGTCCCCCTCCGCAGCGCCGACGTAGGCATTTCCAGGAAGGACGTTGAGCTCGTCGTTGGTCGTCGCGTTCACCCCGGCGGATCCCCACACCGCGACTTGATCCTGAACGTCGGTGAGGCCCGCGGCGACAGCCGCAGTGAGCGAACTCGTACGAGTGCCCGCTCAACGTGATTCGGATCGCCCGCATGCGTTTGCTGCACTCCTTCCATGAAGGAAGACAGGGCGTTCTTTTCGCCTCGTTGGCCGCATGGGGGTAATAGACGGCATTCTTCTGATACGGCGCCGATTCGCCCCAGCTGGGGGCGTCGTAGTCGAGCCACGACCCCCGCACTTCCCCCGGTATGCTGCCGATCGGCACTTGCACGGGGCCCTTTCGAGGCCGATCACGGAGCTCCCTCCGCTTCCTGTGCCGACCAAGCCGTCCCGTACATTCGTCGTCATGCCGGGAACGTACACCATGACGTTCTTGGCCTTGTCGACGTCGCCCACTCCTATCGCCGCCCGCACGTGCTCATGGCCTTTCCCCGGATCGAAGACCAGGAGGCTCTGCCGCGCCGATTGCGCGCTGAAAAGCGCCTCCGGCCCGCCCTTCGGCATCGGAAACCGCTTGGCCAGGGGCAGAACGTGATCTCGGTTGTTGTAAACGTAAGCGCGGTACTCGCCCGGCGTCACGCCGTACTTTTTGAACAGGGCGTCGGACTCCCCTTCGGTTTCGACCTTTCCTTTGAGCTCCTCCATCCGGTCGAGGTACTTGTGCAGCAAGACCGTGTTGGCGCGACTTCGAGCGTCGGCCGGGATGCCGTCGCGGTGCCCGATCCATTCGGGGTGCTTGAGGATGATCTCCTTCTGCTCTTCGGGCGAGAGCGCCGTCCACCAGTCGTTGACGTACTGAGCCCCCAGCGTCGAGCGCGGCGGCCCTTTGGTCCCGAGCTGGACCACATGCTTCCACTCTCAATGGCATTGCTCCAGGCTTCGATGCCAAAATGCGAGTAGATCTGCTCTACGACCTTGAGGGAACTGCTCGGCTTTGCCCACGCACGAGGGAGCCTCGCTTAGTAAACCCCTCCTGGAGCGTGTCCTGAAGGTCTTCCTTTGTGACCGGACCCGGATTGCCAAGGCGGAAGCCCATATCGACGCCGCTGACGGTGCCGTCGTCGTCAACCTCCCCGCCTTTCGCGCGCACCTCGGCGTTGAGATCGGCGGCCTCTTTGGCCAGTTTGTCCGCCGACTCGCCGGCCAGGTCGAATTTCTGGGCAGCGTGCTGGAAGGTGCGCTCGAGATCCTCCGCATCGTCCACCATCGATCGGCGCTTCCTCTGCTCAGCCTCGGAGAACTTGCCTTCGAGCTCGGAAGAGCCTATCCCCGCCATCGCGGAGTGCGTCTCGCCGAATCGCTTCGCCGCGGCGCGCAGCATCACCGCCGCGTCGCGAAACTTGCTGCCGCGCCATAGCATGACATCATGAAAAGAAACCATCGCATCCTCCTTTGATTCCCAACGAGCCTATCAAATCGATGCCGTGCATGCCAGGTGCAACTCGATTTTTCTAGAAAATTAGCCACCCTTGCTTTATTGGAGAGCGGTTCGAAGGGCCCAAAGTCTACAAACCGGTCGGAAAGTGCATCGACGGCGGCGAACACGAGCCTCCCAGGCACAGAAAGGGCCCCGGAACGACGTCGAAATCGTCCGTCCCGGGGCCCTTCCTTGCGCGGCCAGACCGGTTTAACCTCGGCCGGTTCGGGAGGCTTCCGGCTCAGCCGGAGAGGAAGGCGCGGCCGAACCTGTCGAAGCCGTCGGCGAGGGCGTGGCGGCATGCCCGGCTGTGGGCGTCGCAGTCGGCGACGCCGTGGGCGCCCTGAAGCCGAAGGCTCCGGGCTCGGCGTCGCACCGTCGGAGACGTCGGCCATGAGGGTCAGCTCGGTGTGGTCGCGGACCTCCACCCTGACCTTCCCGCCCGCCGCAGGGGGCGTTGTACTCGACGGTCGCCTGGTGGCCCTGGCCGGCGGCCTTTGCCTCAACCCAGTCGGACAACGGCGTCGTCGTCCCGTCGGAGCCGACCGCGACGACCCGCACCTGGTGCGCGCCCTCTGCCACGCCTCGCGCACATCTGCCGTGACAGCCGACTTCCCCTGGGAAGGGCGGCGTAGCCGAGCAGTCACGCTCATCGGCGTGTACCGCTTGAGCTGCTTGGCCGGATCCATGCCGAAGGCGGACATCTTCTCGGACGCGAGCTTCCAGGCGGATGAGCCCGGCTCGGCCGCCACGTGAAGACCGCCGAAGCCTTCCATTGCCCGTCGACGGACTCGCTGTCGATGTTGAGCTCCTTCAGCGTGCCCGGCAGAACGAGAACCTTCGGGAACAGGCCCGCAGAGTAGCTGACCTCCGTCATCCCCTCGCCGAAGTATGCGGAGACGGGCTTTGGCCAGGGCACGCCGTTCGTCAAGTTATCGTCGCTTTCGTCGTAGGAGTACACGAACTTTCCGTTCTTGGCTCCGCGCACGACGATCCGCTCGGGGTACCTGCCTTCGAAAGCGCGGTCAATCGAAGTGATCTGGGTTCCGAAATCGGCCTTGTGCAGCGACGGCGTGTTGAAGAATCCGTCCACAACCTCGGGCTGTCGGGGAAACGCACTTCGTTGAGAGCCGTCGCATTCAGAATGCGCGATTCCCGATGCTCTTGAGCCCGTCGGGAAGGCGGAGCTTTTGCAGCTTCGCATTGTCGGCGAAGGCGCTCTCGTCGATCGCCGTCACGCCGTCCTTGACGCGGCGCTCGGGGGTGTGGTCGCCCGGGGCGGACCGTATGAGGTGCACGCCATCGCTCCGTTTGGCGTGAGAGCATGTTGCCCTCGGCGCTGAAGGTCTGATTGCCTTGGGCCACCGTCATTTCGCGCAGTTGCGGCGTCCCGTAGAAGACGTTCTCCTCCAGCACGGAGAGCCCCGACCCCAGGCGGACCTTGAGAAGCTTTTCATTGCCGGAGAAGGCGCCGGAGCGGATTGCCGTGACCGAGTCGGGAAGCGTCGCCTCGACCAATCCGGATTCGTAGAAGGCAAGCGAACCGATTTCCTTGAGCCTGTTGAGGTCGGTCCGCATGTTGACTGTCTTGAGCGCGGGCGTCTTCTGGAAGGCATAGACGCCGATCGTCGTGGCGCCGCCAAGATCGACCTCGGTCAGGTTGGCTGCCCACGCGAAGGCGCTATCCCCGATTGTCTCAAGGCCTCTCGGCAAAACAATCCTCTTAAGCGCTGAAGAATAGAAAGTTCCGTCTTCGACGCTTCGAAGGCCCGACGGCAGGTTGACCTCTTCATAAGCCGAATTGCTGAAGGCGTAACTGGCGATCGTCGTCACACTTGCCGGAACGTCGTAGGGTCTTTGGACCGCTGCTTCCGGAGAGGTCCCGGGGGACGACGACGAGCTTGGTCCGCTAACGTTGAACAGCGCCTTTCCGACGACCGCATAGTTTGGATTGCCCTCGCTGACGGAGATCGTTCTGAGGGAATTGTTTCGGGAGAATGAGCCGTCAAGCTGATCGGGACCCACGCCCTTGCCGATGTGGAGTTTGGCGATTTCCCTCGTGCCGCTCACCGCGCCGTCAGCGTGGACGACCGAATCGGGAATCGTCAGTTCGGTTAGATTGGAGAAGGAGAATGCTCCTGGGCCGATCGACTTCAGACCCTCCTGAAGGGTCAACTTCTCCAACGCCGAACGGTTGAATGCGGATTCTTCGATTGTTTCCAGTCCGGAGGGAAGCACGGCCTGCCTGATCCCCGAACGCCAGAAAGCCCATCTGCCCAGAACTTTGAGCTTCGAGGAAATCCCGTCGAGATTTGCCCATCCGCCCCGACCACTTTCAGAGACCTGAGGCTATGGGTTATGGCAAACGCCCGGTAGTCGATCTTCGTCACGTTGTCCGAAACGGTGACGTCCTTCAAGCGACCTGCCTTCATGAACGTCATTTCGGGGATCTCCGTCAACCCGACAGGCAGGGCGGCCTTCTCGATTCCGCTGTCGTAAAACACCTCTTGTCCAAGGTGCGTCACCGAACGCGGAAGGACGATTTCTTTGAGAGCTCCCGTCCTGCTGAAAGCAGACTCGCCGACTTTGGCCAGCTTGCTGGGCTTGGCCTGGGCGTCCTCGAATTCGACGGCAACCAACTCGCGGCAGTAGGCAAAGCCTTGTTCTTCGATTTCGGTCACCGTCGCGGGGACTTTGACCTTGACGACGCCGCTTCTGTAAAACGCCTCCTTGCCGATGACCTTGACCGAGTCGGGAATGACGACGTCCTTGGCAGAGCCTTTATACCGCACTAGCTTGCCCTTGCTGTCTATCTCGAAATCCCCAGTTCGCGGGCTTGGTGTGTCTGCGGGCAAAAGTTGCCTCTTGGCCGATGCGGCCTCTTTATTGGCCGAAACCGCATGTTTGCGGGCCAAAGCGGCCTGCCGCGCATTATTGGAAACCGCCGGTTTTGCGGCCGCAGCCGGTTTGCCTGCCGCAGCCAATTTCGTGATTCCGACAGGTTTCAGGGCCGCAGCCGGTTCCGCGGCCGCAGCCGGTGAAACGACCATGAGCACGGCCAGAGCCACAACGGCGACCGTGGCGGCGAGCGACAGCCTCCTAGTAGAAATATTCATGCTTTCTCCTATGGAAATAGCGCAAATGCGCGAAAGTGAGCGTTGAGACATTGCTGCCTTTTCCAGGTGCCACCAACTTTACACAGGATGTACCTAAAAAAATATGAGTTTAGGTACCCATGTCGTTTTCTGTTGCATACACCGCGCCGGCAGGGGCGCACGCGCCCTCGCTTTATAGGCAATCACACACTTGTCCACAAGGGTTTGCGGACTTCCACAAGAGCTTGAAGCCCGCTCCTTTCTTTGCAAAGGGAGCGGGCTTCAAGAGGATTTGAGGCTTTGCTTCGCGTCTCACCTCACGTCGGCGCGAAGAACGACGACGATCTGGTCGCCGCCCGTGGCCTTCGGCGCAAGGACGACGTTGCCGGGACGGATGCCGAGGGCCGCGGCGACCTGCTTGGCCGCTTGCGCATCCGAGGCTTTCGCGTAGAAAACGGTTGAAACTGCGGGGCTTCCTCCGCTGTAGTTGTTCGCCGAGACCTTCGTGTAGCCGGCCTTTTTCCAATTTCTGCTTTCCGGTGGCGGCAATCCGGGTTTCTTCGATCCGTTGAGCACGAGAACAGGGGCGGCCGGCGCCGGCGTCGGCCGACGTGCTGCTCTCCTGCCCCGACGGAGTGGCAGAGGCGTCCGTCGACGGGTTCCCGCTTGGCTTGCCGGACTCCGACGGCTTGTCTCCGCCGGAGGAACTGGGATCGCCGCCTGAGCCCGCCGTCGGAGAGGCACCGCTCGGGGCGCCCGAAGGGGCCTCCTTCGCGGAGGCGGTAGGCGCAGGCTTCTCCTCGGAGGAACCGATGTAGTTCGAGATCGCCCATCCCGCGGTCGGAGCAAGAATCACAACGGCGACAAGCGCCAGCCACCATTTGAGGTTCGACTCCTTGCGCCTGTGAGTTCCTCGAATCGTCCGGGCGTCTGCCAGCCGATCGAACTCGTCTGCGGGGTATTCGTTATCTGCCACGTTCATAGCCTAACAATCGCCGTCACTACTTCGCTCGCCAGCGCGCCGGTCCCGCAAACGCAGCAACCGACCCACAAGCTCAGGGCGCTCCATTCGCGCCTGCGGATTGGCAAGAACGCGATTAAGCACGAGATAGTAACGGGTGGTGGTCATTCCCAGAGTCGCTATGGCCTCAGACTTGGTTCTCCCGCGGGTCCACCACGTTTCCTCCAAGTCCAGAACGGCGTTTTCGACGTCGGACAGCCTTGTGCCCTCCTCCAATGTTCCGCCTTTCTCGGATTCGCGCCTCCATCGCGAGTGTGCCTCCGGCCAGCGATCCTGCTTCCTCAGGCATCCTACCCGCCCGGTCCGCGAGGGTCTCTCGGTCAGCGAATCTCACACACAGAAGGCTGAGGCTTGTGCCATGACCCTGGCAGACATCATCGACCCCCGGATGGGCGCGCGATTGGAACCCGTCGAACAGCGCATTCACGCAATGGGCGATTTCCTCCGGTCCGAGAACGCAGCAGGCCGCGGCTACCTCCCCGCGGGCGATCGAGTGCTGCGCGCTTTTTCATACCCGTTCGACGCCGTGCGGGTGCTGATCGTCGGGCAAGACCCCTACCCGACGCCCGGGCACCCCGTGGGACTGAGCTTTTCCGTCGACCCTTCAGTTCGCCCGATCCCCCGTTCCCTCGTCAACATTTACAGGGGAGCTTTACGACGATCTGGGCATCTCCCCGCCGACGACGGCGACCTCACCCCCTGGTGCGAGCAGGGAGTGATGCTTCTCAACAGGGTCCTGACCGTCCAGCCCGGCAAACCCGCATCGCACAGGGGAAAGGGATGGGAAGAGGTGACGGCCCACGCCATCCGCAGACTTGCGGGGCGCGGCGGCCCCTGGTCGCAATCCTGTGGGAGCAGGCCGGCCCAGGAGCTCAAGCCTCTGCTGGGCGACGTGCCGACGATTGAGTCCCCGCATCCTTCGCCGCTTTCGGCGACTCGAGGACTTTTCGGGTCGCGCCCTTCTCCCGAGCCAACTCCCTCCTCACCGACCTCGGCGGGCGTCCTGTCGACTGGTCGCTTCGATAGAGCGACTGGCCGCTTTGACGCAGCGTCGCGCCCCGCTTTCAGCAGCGCGACAACGACGGCGCCCGTGAAACTCAGCGTGAATCCCCGCGCCCCGCTTGCCGCAGCGCAACAAATCGGGCGACAGGGGCGAGGGGCCGACGCAGCACACGCCGACGGCGCTAAGCCGGTTCCCCGGAAGCGGGCGAACGTCCGAGCCGCCAGAAAGAACGCCCCGGCGGCTTGCGAACGGCTAAGCGGCAGGGAAAGCCTGCGAGGCAAAGCGGGCCCTTCCGTCGCCGATGACGGAAGGGCCCGCTTGCAAGACCGGCGCAAACCGACACCAATGAAGGCGACTGCCGGGGCCGCGAAGGGTTGCGGGCATCGCAGCCGTCTCCTCCGACGTTTTCTGCACCGGTGTCGGTTTGCCGAGCCGGTGCGTGACTTCCGGCTCGTAATTCAATCTTAAACTAGGAGACCGTGTAAACCCATACTGCGAGAGGCGGATTTCGTCACGATTCTCCCTCCGCCCCGGGCATTGCGAACGAGGCGTACGCGGTTTGAGCCTCCCGCAGCCCTATCCGCGCAGGGACGGATCCGAGAGATTGAGAGGCTGCAACCGCGTATGAGATTGAAAGGCGGGCTGCAACCGCGTATGAGATTGAAAGGCGGGCTGCAACCGCTCATGAGATTGAAGGACAGACTGCAACCGCGTACGAGATTGAAAGACGGGCTGCAACCGCGTGAGCCGCCCGAGGGCGTAAGGGCACGGGCAAGAGGCACAAGAAAGTGTGAGCCACCTAAGGGACTCGAACCCTGACCGTCCGCTTACAAGGCGGGTGCTCTACCAACTGAGCTAAGGTGGCGCGGACGCTCCCGGGCGAGCGCCCTCTATCTTGCCAGACGCAGGGCAGTTTACCCAAGCCGGAACGCTCCCTCAGGAGACGTCCGGCCGAAGTGCGCTCACAGCGACGCCGCCGCGCGGGGACGTGGAAAGGCGGGCGACGTTCGACGTCGCCCGCCTTGCTCATCACTAGAAGAGCCGCGGGCCGGCCCTGCCGGGGAGACTGCTTGTCAGCCCTTCGGCGTCGCCGGTTCGGCGTCGGAGGCCCTCGAAGCTTGTGGCCGGCGACTTTTTCAACTTCGGTCAGCAGCTTGCCCTCGGTCCAGTCCTCGAGCCTCTTCCCGTTGATCGTGACGGTCGGGGTGCCTTAGTGTCCGGCGTCGGCGAACTTCTTGGCCGCATGCTGGAGGAAAGGACCATAGCGATTCTTGCTCAGGGGTGCTGTCGAGGCCTTTGAGCACGTTGTCGGGCACGCCGACCTTCTTCGCGACGTCAAGCGCGACCTTCTTGTGCTCCGACTCGGAGGGAATGCCCTTCTGCCGGGCAAAGATCGGGGCGGAGACGTCGGCGAAAGTACTTCGTGTGGAAAGCGGCGTGAGTGCTGCGGAGCCTTTTCGGCGATGTAATAGTCGGCGGCTGGCTACGTCCGAGAACTTTTGCTGGAGGACCGACAGGGGAACGATCTCAAGGGTGATCTCGCCTTTGCCAGCGAGGTTCACAAACTTGTTGCCGTATTCCTTCTCGAGGTCGTTGCGGTGGGTGCACGCGTGGTCGGGTAGATGCGAACCCTCGGTTTGCCGGCGTTTTCGCACCCGCCCGAGTTGTGCCTTCGGAAGAGCCCTTCCCGACGGAGATGACGCCGTCGGCGAAACGTTCGCGCTTGGACTTTCCTTCGGTTTCGTCTCCTCTCCCTTTTCGTGCCGCTCCAGATGACGAAGACGACGGCTGCGACGACGAGGATGACAGCAAAGAGCTGCCCAACGCCACGAACAAGCGCGTGCGCTTGGCGCGTTCGCCTCCGCCTGCTGGAGAAGGCGGGCTTTCTCGCGGGCCTGCTGCTGCCTCTGCTGCTTCGTCATATAGGGCGAATTCATCATCCCCGGGGTGTTTCGTGAAGCCATGCGCACGATTGTAGGCGAGCATGCTGTGGAGAAACTAGTAAGCTCTTGTGATCGTTCTGTCACCGTTTGTTCGCGGGGGCCGTCGAAGACATCCCCGTCCACCGCTCCGCTCCGCCTCTCCAATCGCGCTACTCCTCCGTCTTTAGGAAGGAAGGCGTGTCGTCAAACAACGCCCAATCGGGATACTGCCGAGCGGAGGAGTAGAGGACGCCGAGCGCGGTGAGAGCGACGAGGACCACACCCAGAAGTACTTGTACGACCTGACCGGGGCAATCGCGGCCATGAGGTTGCGGGCTCCGAGCCTCGCGGGGGCGTTGAGGGCGTTGAACCACGCGACTGTCATCGCTATGACGACGCCGGCAAAAGTGCCGAGCCGGGGCTCCGAGGGAACCGCGAGGCTCAAGCCCCAGCGCAGCCCCGCCTAGGGCGACGCCGATGCCGACGCTCAACGCCTGCTCAAAGACGGTTTTCAGGAATATGCCGGGCAGCCTCAGCGCCACGCCCCATTTCTCGCCCGAGAACTTGCCGCCGTGGGCTCGGCGCCGGGCGTTGAGGCTCCGGCAGGACGATCCGATCATTGCGAGTGCGAACGCCGCAAAGGCATATGCGCCCATTCCCGCTATCGGGAATCGAACGGCGAAGGAAAGAATCGCGAGGGCTCCGAGGAACACGATAAGGCGGACGGTCGGCGCAGGACGCATCCATTCCGGGGTTTCGCCCGGCGCTCCGGGCCCCTGCCCGCCGATGAACTCATTCCACGTCGGCGGATTGAGGGAGCCCGGAGGCTGCGGCTGCGAAGGAGAAAGCCCGGCTTGCCCCCGCCCAAACTCTTGACCGAGATTTCCGCGGCGCTCTAGCTCTTCGGGAAGCGGCGCGACGGGGACCGACGGCGGCATCTGGGACGGCGGGGCAGCCATCAGGGGGCTCAGCCGAGATGACCTCAGTCGGCGGCGTGGCCCGAGAACCGGACCGAGCGTCGTCGCCGACGCCGAAAATCCCCGACAGGAAGGATCTCAGTTCGGCCGCCCCCGGAGCCGCCCCCTCCGGCGGGAAGAATCTCAGTGCGTCCGCCGCCGTAATCGGCGCCGCCGGCAGGAAGAACCTCGGTTCGCCCCTCACCGTAATCGGCGCCGTCGGCGGCGAGAACCTCGGTTCGGCCGCCGGAGTCAAACCCGCCGGAGGGAAAGACCTCGGTCCGGCCGCTGCTGGGTCCAGACGCTCCGAGGACTTCCGTCGCCGACCCTCCCAGCTGAGCTCTGCGCATCCGGAGAGCGGTTTCCGAGCCTTCATCCCACCCGCGGGCGTCGCCGTATCCGTCGGGCCCGTCGCCGTATCCAAGAGCGCCGGGAGCTCGAAGCGCTTCGGCCGCTCCGTCCCCGACCGCAGAGCCGCCGAGAACCTCGGCGGCGCCGGCGTCCGCGTTCCGCCCAACACTTCGGTGGCGCCGTCAGGCCTTCCGGGTACTGGCCCAACACTTCGGTGGCACCGCCTTGCGAGCGGTTTCGCCCGTGACGAGGGGCTCAAAGGTGTCGCCCTCCCCGTTGCGGAGTCCGCGGCGGCGAGGCTCCGACTCCCCCATCACGCCGGCGATGCCGGCGAAGGCAGCGCGCGGCCCGGAAGAGCGTCGTCGAACCGGCCGGTCTTGAGCACCGCAACGAGTTCGTCGATCCCGATCCGGTCCTCGATGTCCGGCGCGAGAGCGCACGAAGGCGGCAGCCGCGGGCCCCTGAACGCCGACGATGTCCGGCACCCCTTCGAAAACCCTGCGCATGATCGCCTGCGGATTGCCTTTGCCGAAGGCGCCCGACCCGTAGCGGCGAAGGCGAGGACGGCGGCCAACGCCCACCAGTCCGCGGCTTCATCTGGGTTAGCGCCGTTGATGACGCGCGGATCGCAGTACCCCGGCGTGTGCGCAACCGAGCCGGGCACGGTCAGGCGCGAATCCTCATCGACCTGCGCGATTCCGAAATCGATGAGCACGGGCCCGTCCGGGCCCAGCATGACGTTGGACGGCTTGAGGTCTCGGTGGAGGACCCCCGCCTCGTGGATCGCCTCTACCGCCTGGCGGAGATGCTCGGCGAGTTCGACCAAGTCTTCCCCTTCGAACACCCCCGAATCGACGACGTCTTGCTCCAACGTCGGACCGTCTATGAGTTCCGTCACGATAAAAGCCTCGTCGGCGTCGGTCTCGGCGTCCAAAACCTCGGCGACGTAGCGGCCGCGCACCTTCTGGAGCATCGCGACCTCTCGGCGAAGGCGCTCCGCCCCGAGTAGTCCACCACCAAGGCCGGATGCAAAAGCTTGAGGGCGACGCGGACCCCGGCGCCGTCCTCCGCCTCGAAGACGGTGGACATGCCGCCCGCGCCGATTCGCTTGATGAGCCTGTATCCGCCAACGTTCATCTGCCTACGCACACCTCTACGCTATCGAAGGACGCCCCTGCGCGCTCGTTACGCTCCCTGAGCAGGCTGTGCACGAATCGCCAAAAGGCAGATTTGCGTTGGGAATTCGCAATTCTGCGTCCTTCTGCACATGTCTCCCCAAAAAGTGGCACGCTTAGCGCGTTTCTGTGTAATAATTTTTCACGGGTGTTTTTAAGCATCCGTGTCAGAGTCGATTGCTGGCACTCTTCACTCCGGACCGTCCGGCACGTTCCTGCCGGTGAAGGACCATTTGAATATAGCAACTGTGACCTTTAACGGGGCTACTCGCCTCTACCCGGGCTCGGAGAAGCCCGCAGTCGATCACCTCTCTGGACATCAACGACGGAGAATTCCTCGTTCTGGTCGGAGCCTTCGGGCTGCAGCAAGTCCACCTCGCTGCGCATGCTCGCAGGTTTTGGAGCAAGTGGACGACGGAACCATCTACATCGGCGACGACGACGTCACCTACGTTCCGCCGAAGGACCGGGACATCGCCATGGTGTTCCAAAACTACGCCCTCTACCCCCACATGACCGTGGCGGACAACATGGGCTTCGCCCTCAAGATCCAAGGCGTGCCGCGCGAGAGGATCCGCCAACGCGTGGTCGACGCCGCCAAGATCCTCGACCTCAGGCCCTATCTCGACCGGAAGCCGAAGGCGCTCTCCGGCAGGGCAGCGCCAGCGCGTCGCGATGGGCCGCGCAATCGTGCGCGAACCGCGGGTCTTCCTTATGGACGAACCGCTGTCGAACCTGGACGCGAAGCTCCGAGTCAAACCCGCACCCAGATCGCCTCGCTCCAAAAAGCGGCTGGGAATCACCACCGTGTACGTGACCCACGATCAGACCGAGGCCCTGACGATGGGCGACAGGATCGCCGTGCTCAAGGACGGCCTGCTCCAGCAGGTGGGCATGCCGAATGAGATGTACTCCTCGCCCGCCAACGCCTTCGTCGCCGGATTCATCGGCTCCCCCGCCATGAACCTGGGGCGCTGGCGCGTCGTCGGCAACACCGCCGTCTACGGCGACTCTTCCCTTCCCGTTCCGTCGAGCGTCGCGAACTCCCTCACCCGCGAAGACAACGGGCAAATCGTCGTCGGCTTCGCCCAGAGGCCCTCTTGTGGAACTCGGACGACACGTACGCGCCGAACCCCGACGAGGGCGCCCCGCTGGGCAAGATGCCGCTCAAGGTGACGCTCGTCGAGGAGCTCGGATCGGACGCTTACGTCTACGGCCACGTGGTCGGCGCCGATCGCGAAGTCGAGGAGTTCGGCTCCGGCGACGGTTCGGACCTCGTGACGATTCGCATCGAACCTGATAGAGTTCCAGCTCCCGGGGAAGTGATCCTCGTGGAGCCGAACCCGGATCAGATTCACTTCTTCTCTGCCAGCAGTGGCGAACGGATCAACTGATGGCGTTCGGGGCCGGGGTTTGAAAGAGCATGCCCCGGCCCTCGCCGTTTCCAGGCGGGGCTGCGGAAGGAGAGAAAGAGGTCTTCTCGCCCATTGGGCGTAGCCCATATTTAAATAGAGGCACCTCAAAGGACGAGGAGATAAGTAAAATATAACCAATACGCGCAAATATCATGGATAATTCAATTCAACAACTCAAACCGGTTCCAAAGAAGGAACGGGTATCGTCAGAGTCGACGAGACGCTCGAAGGCCTCCAAGAAGGCGAGGCCGGTGAGCTCCTCGCTGCGGATCACCGCGGCCAAGCCCGATGCGGCCCTTCTCGACCTTCCTTGGGACAAGCCGTTGAGCCGATGGCCGGACAGCATCGTGGCTGCGCTTCCTCAGGGCATTTCCCGCCACGTCGTGCGATTCGTCCACCTGGACGGGCGCATTCTGGCCATCAAGGAGATCGGCGATTCCGCGGCCCATCACGAGTACCAGATGCTGCGCACGCTTCAGCGGCTGGACGCGCCCTGCGTCGAACCGGTAGCCGTCATCACCGGAAGGACGACCCGTTCGGGCCACCCGCTCAACTCGGTCTTCGTTTCGGAGCATCTGCCGTACTCGCTTCCCTACCGCGCTTTGTTCGGCCAATATCAGCGCCCTGAAACGGTCGACAGGCTCATCCGAGCCCTTTCGGTTCTGCTTGTGCGGCTTCACCTCCTCGGATTCTTCTGGGGCGACGTTTCCCTTTCCAATGCGCTGTTCCGGCGCGACGCCGGAGAATTCGCCGCATACCTCGTCGACGCCGAGACGGGCGAGGTCTACGACGGGATCACCCAGGGCAAGCGGCTGTATGACATCGACGTGGCACGCACGAACATCATCGGCGAGCTCATGGATCTGCAGGCGGCGGGCCACCTTTCCGAGGATTACGACACCATCGACATCGGGAACCGGCTGGTCGCGCAGTACACGACCCTGTGGGACGCGCTCACCGGAGAGACCACGTTCTTCACGGACGAAAAGTGGCGGGTGAACGAGCATGTCAAACGCTTGAACGAGCTGGGCTTCGACGTCGACGAGCTTCAAATCGTCGCCGACGAAGACGGCCGGAGGATTCGGATCCAGCCGAAGGTAGTGGACGCGGGGCACTTCTCGCGCAAGATCATCCGCCTGACGGGCATGGACGTTCAGGAGAACCAGGCGAGACGGCTCATTCAGGGACATCGAGCAGTACCGCGTGGCGGCGAACAAGAGTTCCTCGCTTCCGATTGCCGCACACGACTGGATGACGAACGTGTTCGAACCGATGATCAACGCCGTGCCAGGCGAGCTCAAGGGCAAGCTTGAGCCGGCCGAGCTGTTCCACCAGTTCCTCGACCACCGCTGGTACATCTCGGAGCAGGCTGGCCGCGACATCCCCGTGGACGAGGCGATTGCGAGCTTCATCGACAACGTCTTGCGCCATCAACGCGACGAGCGCTCCTACATCGTGGTCAGCGGGGCGACGCCGATCACCAGCGCCAGCCCCATCACCGGCGACAGCCCGATCACCGGCGACAGCCCCATCACGGGAGACAGCGCTCCCTCCGTGGAATCGGGCGACGAAGATGAGTTCGACGACGAATTCGACGAAGACAAGTACGACTCGTAAACCGCGTTGCCCGGCCGAGCGGACGCTCTGGCTGAGCGGTTGAACGCACCGGGGGTGGGACGGCCTTTTTGGCCGTCCCACCCCCGAGTTTCTCTGATGGCGGGTCTACATGATTGGCGGGTCTATATGATTGGCCGGCCCAAGCGATTGACAGATCTCTATGATTGGCCGCTTTATGCGGCTGGCCGCCTCAATTCGAAGAATGCGGGCGACCGCCGGTCATAGAGCCGTCGGCCGGCGGGCAAGCCTCTCCGACTCGGATCGCAGGCCCTTGGGCGCTTGCCAGGCGAGCCGAAACCGGCCGGGCCCGCGAACCGGTCCCGCGCTATGAGCTTTTCAGCTCGGCGAGGACGATTTCGGCCAGCTGGATGGCGTTGAGGGCCGCCCCTTGCGCAGGTTGTCGCCCACGATGAACATGGCCAGGCCGCGGCCGTCGGGCACCGACTGGTCGGTGCGGATCCGGCCCACGTAGCGGGGTCCGTGCCGGCTGCGCGCAGCGGCGTCGGCACGTCGTCGAGTTCCACCCGGGGGCGTCCGCGAGATAGCCCTGGCTTCGTCGGGCGTCACAGGGCTTGGCGAACTCGGCGTTGACGGCCAAACCGTGGCCGAGAACACCGGGACGCGCACGCACGTGCCGGAGACGGCCAAATCCGGCGCCTCCAGATTTTGCGCGATTCGTTGCGGAGCTTTTGCTCCTCGTCGGTCTCCTCGGACCCGTCGTCGACGATCTTGCCGGCGAGCGCCACCACGTCGAGGCGATCGGCGCAACGTAAACGGAAGGCTCGGGAAGGCCCACAGCGGCGCCGTCAACGGCGAGCTTAGCTATATCCTGATCCGCAGCCGAGCGAATCTGCCCTTCGAGTTCTTTGACTCCAGCGAGCCCGGAGCCGGAGACGGCCTGGTAGGAGGAGACGACGAGGCGGGTCAGCTGATACTTGTCATGCAACGGCTTGAGCACGGGCATAGCGGCCATTGTCGTGCAATTAGGATTGGCGATAATCCCCTTCGGACGATCCTTGATCGCGTGGGGGTTGACCTCGGAGACGACGAGCGGAACCTCGGGGTCCTTGCGCCACGCCGAGGAGTTGTCGACCACCACCGCGCCGGCGGCCGCGAACTTCAGGGGCGTATTCGAGGGAAGTGCCGCCGCCCGCGGAGAACACGGCGACGTCAATCCCGGAAAGGTCGGCGGTCGCCACGTCCTCAACCACGACGTCCTTTCCCCGGAAGGGGAGCACTTTGCCCGCGGATCGGGACGAGGCGAAGAAGCGGACGTCGTCGACGTCGACGTTCCTCTCCTCGAGAAGCGTGCGCATGACGCGGCCGACTTGTCCGGTCGCTCAACGACTGCGAGGGTTGTCATCTTCAGTACCTCCGTATACGACGGCCTCGGACTCGCTGTCGAGGCCGAATGCTGTGATGGACTGCGCGAGCGGCCTCGTCGAGGCGCTCGGGGTCGACGACCACGGAGATTCGGATCTCCGAGGTGGCGATCATGTCGGCGTTGATGCGCAGGTCTCCCAGCGTGGCGAAAAGCTTGGCCGAAATGCCCGAGTGGGACCGCATTCCGGCGCCCACCACGGACAAGATGCCGATGTCCTCGGACACTCGGATCTCGCCGAAAGCCGAGCTCCCCGCGATGGCTCTTCAGCGCCTCGACCACTGCGGCGACCTCCGCCTTGGGGAGGGTGAAGCTCAGGTTCGACACGTCGGGCGCTGCGACGGCCGTGTTTTGGACGATCATGTCGATGTTGCCGTCGATTCCGGCCACGATGGCGAAGATCTTCGACGCCATTCCGGGAACGTTGGGCACGCGCGTGATCGTGACCTTCCATTGGGAGCGGTCGTGGGCGACGCCTGCGACGACGGGCGCTTCCAGGGCTTTGTCTTTCATAGTTTTCTCGTCCACGATCCAGGTGCCTTCCTTGTTTGAGAATGACGATCGCACGTGCACGGGCGTTGAACTTTCGGGCGAATTCGACGGCTCGCAGGTGAAGGACCTTCGCGCCGTGGGCGGCCAGTTCGAGGGTTTCCTCGTGGGTCATGTAGGGCAGCTGCCTGGCCGCGGGGACGATTCGCGGGTCCGCGGAGAACACGCCGTCGACGTCGGTGTAGATCTCGCCACGTCCGCGCGCAGGGCCGCCGCGAGCGCGACGGCCGTGGTGTCGGACCCTCCGCGCCCGAGGGTGGTGACGTCGTTGCGGTCGTTGACCCCCTGGAACCCGGCGACGATCGCGACGGGAGCCGGATCTGATCGTCCGTGCGATTCGCTCCGGGACGACGCCGACGATCGAGGCCTTGCCGTAGTGGGCGTCGGTGCGCAGGCCCGCCTGCTGGCCGGTGAAGGCGTGCGCAGCGACCCCGAGCGAGGTTGACCGCCATTGACAGGGAGCGCCATGGAAATGCGCTCGCCCGCCGTCAGCAGGATGTCCATCTCGCGGGCGGGGCGTCCGGCGCAATCTCGTTGGCGAGGTCGATGAGATCGTCGGTGGTGTCGCCCATCGCGGAGACGACCACGACGACGTCGTTCCCCGCGTTCTTCGTGTCGACTATCCTCTGTGCGACGCGTTTGACGCTGGCCGCGTCCGAAACGGACGAGCCGCCGAACTTCTGCACGATTAAAGCCACGTGTTACTCCTTCAGTCTCCGTTATGTTAGCTGCGCGCAGCCGCGGGCCTACTACGGATTCTCAAATTTGAACACGGGCATTCGTCACACTATTGCCTTCGTCTCGGTTCCTTCGCGCCTTTCGTCCCCGGAGGCGCCGTTTACCGCCCCAGCGACGCCGCGCCGGGCTCCGCCTCAGCAGGGCGCCGTCGGGCAGGGCGCCGCTTCTGCATGCGAGGCCGGGCCTGACGCCGGACGTGCGTCCGCAGCGGGCCCGCCGGGCGAGCCCCTGGGCTGCCGGGGAACCCTGGGCCGTCAAGGAGCTCTGCGCGTCGGGGACCCGTGGGCTGCCGAGGCTCTGCGCCGTCGAGGAACCCTGTGCCATTGACGAGCCTTGGGCCGACGTCGAGTCCGGCGCTCCGGGCGCGGCCTGGGCCGGGATTCGCTGTCTTCCTTCGAAGGCTCGGGAGAGCGTGATTTCGTCGGCGTATTCTGGGTCTCCGCCCACGGGCAGGCCGGAGGCGAGTCTGGAGACGGCCACGCCGATCGACGAAAGGATGCGGATGAGGTACGCGGCCGTCGCCTCGCCTTCGATGTTGGGGTCGGTGGCGATGATGACTTCGGCGACGGCGCCGTCGCTCAGCCGCGAGATGAGTTCGCGGATGCGCAGGTCGTCCGGCCCCACCCCTGGATTGGATTGATCGATCCGCCGAGCACGTGGTAGCGCCCGCGGTATTCGCGGGTTCTCTCGATGGCGACGATGTCTTTCGACTCTTCGACCACGCATATGACCGAGTCCATGCGGCGCGGGTCGGTGCAGATCGAGCACACTTCGGTCTCCGTGACGTTTCCGCATATCTCGCAGAACCGCACCTTTTTCCTTCACGCGCAGCAACGCGGACGCGAGAGCTTTGACTTCCTCAGGGTCCTCGGCGAGGACGTGGAAGGCTATGCGCTGGGCGCTTTTCGGCCCGACGCCGGGCAATCGGCCCAGTTCGTCAATGAGCTCCTGAACGGCGCCGTCGTACACTCCAGCCATCAGTTCCTCCGTCAGTTCGGGCTATTTCTTCAATGATCGTGCCGTCGAACGTCGAGAGGACGACGTCGAGGCCGACCAGCTTCGATTGGGAGATCGTGGGGTCAGACAGGCTGACGTCGCTTTCGCCGTCGTCGACCGCGGCGCTTTCGACTCGCGGTTTCTGCCGCTCCTGCCCGTGCGCGGCCAGATCCGTTCCGAGATCGACGCCGCCCCTCGCGGCGCGGCTCCGCCGCTTCGCAGACGCTGCGGAACGGGCGTGCGCTGCTCCGGGCGCCTCGCGCGTTCGCCCGGTCCCGCCTGTTTCTCGGCGTTTCGCGGACGCTGCGGCATAGGCATGCGCTGCTCGTAGAAAGGAACGTCGTCGGATTCGGACGGCGAGGCGGCGCCGGCCTGGGACGAGCCCGGACCGGGCGACGACGGAAGAGCCCCCAGCGGACGAGGGCTGCGCCGGACGCCGAGGAGGTTGCGCCGACCGAAGGCGAAACCGATACAGGCGGGGAGGCAGTGCCTGAAGCGGGCGTGGCTCTCTTGACGCCGCGGCCGTCGCCGTCGAGCAATTGAGCGAGAACTCCGGCCGGGTCCTCGCTCCCTCGACCGTCGGCCGCGGCGGCTCCGCCAAAGGGCTGCGGCTCGGGAACGGGGAAATGCGGGTCGGTTCGTCGTCGAGCTCGACCGGCTCAGGCGAGGCCTCCAGCGTCGCTTCCCCGGGCGGTTTTGGCGCGCGCCGCAGAGACGGGTTCCACACGCGCCGCCGGGTCGAGCTCGGCATGCGCCGCGGAGACGGGTTCTGTACGCGTCTGCGCCGCGGGGACGCGTTCGCCGGTCGCCGTCGAGCCGGACCCTCGGGACGCGGTTGGAGCAGTTTCGGACTGCGCCAGAAGGGCAGATCGGCCGTGCGCCGTGGGTGCGGCATCGGCGTCGTCCCCGGCCCCGCCTTCGGGGCTATCCGGCCGGAGCACCCGCATGCCAGCCGCGTCAGGCGCGTCTGGGTCTGGGATCTCTTCAGCCGCTCGCGGATCCGACGCCGCTTCGGGCACGGGCAACCCGGGCGTGCCCTCCTCGGACGCCGACGCTCTGCCGCCAGGCGAGGGCTTTGGCCCTCAGGGGCTCGGGCGTCCGCCGGACGCCGGAAGCGCGCGCCGCCTGCTCGGACTCAAGCTCTCGAAGCGCGGACGCAAGCTGATCTCTGGTCGGCCGAGGGCCTTCGGGAATCTCGACTCGATCGGAAGAGAGAACTAGGCCGCGCTCTTCCATGTCCGGCGAGGGCCGCCACTCGCCTTCGCTCGAGCTGCACCTTTTCGGCGCCCCGTTTCGTTTCCGCAGCCCGCGACGCCGGTTTCGGCGCTCTCCGATCCGTTTCGGGAGAGTTCGGACTCCGCGTCTTGAAGAAAGCCGGACTCTCCGATTCAGGGGGCTCGTCTGGCTCGGACCGCTCGGACCGGGGCTGGCTTTGCGGAACCGCGGAGGCCGGTCGAGGAGGAACCAGCGGCGGCGCGGCTTGCGGCGCCGGTTGAGAAGGGGCTTGCGGCGGCGGAGCTTGCGGCGCCGGGGCTTGCGGCGGCGGTTGAGACGCGGCTTGCGGCGCCGGACGTCTGGCCTGCTCCGGTCGCTCCGCCCGGCTACGGGCGGGAGACGCTTTTTGAGCCCGCATCACCGCCCACGAGGCCGCGAACTCGCAGGCTCAGCCCCAAAACGTCGTGGAGGCGGAAGCCACACGGCGCGCATGATCGCGATCGTTGAAAGTCGTGGCGAGCCCCGCCGTGCGGAACTGAAGGCCTAACACCTCGTCTCGGATCCCGGCGACCATCGCGTTGCGTTCGTCGATGAGTGCGGCCGTCGATTTTGACGACCGGGCGACAGCGGCCGCAACCTCGGCCCAGCGCTGACGGACGATTGCCGCGTCGCCGCTCGCAGACTGCACACCCTCGCGAGGCGCCGGCGCTCTCGCGCACGGGCGGGACTCCGCTCTCCTCCCCGCTCCCTTTCTTGCGCAGCCGCTTCGTTCCCGCCCGCAGCCGTCTCCAGCCGCCGCCGGTTTGTTCGCAGCCGCGGAACCGTTCCCGGGAGCAGTGCGCGGTTCGTCGCGTTGCGGCGCTCGCGAGCGCGTCGGCTCGTCAGGCCGTCGTCGGCGCCCGCCGCCCACGTCGGCGAGATTCCGCGGCCGGAGAACGGCCCCGATCCCCGCGCTGCGGCGTCGACTGCCGCTGGGCTGAAGCCGGCCGAGCCGGCGGGCCCGCGGGCCGCCGAGCTTCATCGGCGTCGCCGTCGAATCGCGCACCCGCGCGTCTGTCCATTCGCCGCCTTCGTTCGGGCGCGGGGTCCGGCTTGCGCCAAAGCCTCCGTTCCGGGCGCCCCCGCCGTTTCCGGCGTCCGAGTCCGCGACGCCGGGCGCCTCGGGCGCCGGAAGGAGAGGCGCGCACAGGAGTTCGAGCTGGAGTCGCGGCGGTGGCGCCGACCATCCCGCTGAGCGCCTCGTTCGCCAGGTCGGCCGAGCGGGAAGCCCCCCGCGCCCCGAGATGCTCGGCCTGGTTGACCATGCGCTGATACTGGTCGCGAGGAACGGAGACGAGGGCGTCGTCGGCCCCTCTCCCGCGAGGGGCGATGACGATGGTCGCGGAGCCGCTGGAGCATGTCCTCGACGAAACGCCTCGGGTCGTGCCCCGATTGGACCACCCGCTCGACAACCGCGAAGAGGTCGATCCGTCCCTGGCCGCTATGGCTTCGACGGCGTCGTCAAAAGGGAGCCGTCGGTGTATCCGAGCAGGGGCTATGGCGTGGGCGTAGTCGAGCTCTCCGCCGTCGCTGCCGCCCGCGAGGCTGGTCGAGCACCGACAGCGAATCGCGCACCGACCCCCCGCCCGCGCGCACGACGAGGGGCAGCACGCCCCCGCCGACCTCGATTCCCTCCTCGTCGCAGATGCCCGCCATGTAATTTTCAGGGTCTCCGGCGGGACGAGCCGGAAAAGGATAGATGGTGGGTGCGCGAGCGGATCGTCCGATGACCTTTTCGGGCTCCGTCGTGGCAAATACGAACTTGACGTGCGGCGGTGGCTCCTCCACGAGTTTGAGAAGCGCGTTGAACCCCTGATTCGAGACCATATGGGCCTCGTCGATGATGAAGATCTTGTACCTGTCGCGCGCGGGGGGCGAAAGCGGCGCGTTCGATGAGCTCACGGGCGTCGTCGACGCCGCCGTGGCTCGCCGCGTCCATTTCGACGACGTCGAGGCTTCCCCCTCCTCCAGCGACAGCTCGCGGCACGACTCGCAGACCCCGCAGGGCGTGTCCGTCGGAGCTTCGACGCAGTTGAGGCACCTGGCCAGGATGCGGGCCGACGTCGTCTTGCCGCATCCGCGGGGCCCCGGAAAAGGTACGCGTGGGCCGTTCGATCGGCGCGCAACGCGAGCCATGATCGGCCTCGTCACGTGTTCTTGGCCGATGACCTCCTGAAAGGTCTGCGGACGGTAGCGTCGGTACAGTGCCATGCTCACGGCATAAGTCTACGGGCGTCCTCCGACATTTCGTGGAGCGTTCTTCCCGAGCTGACGCCCGGCCGGCCTGCGTCTGCCCGCGCGCCGCCCGGCGAACCGAAGACGCCCCTTCGCAAAGCCCTCGCAAAGAAAGTGTGGCGCCCTGCGCATGCGTATGGTCGTCGACGCCCGCATGCGGCAAGATTGTAACCAGTCACAACACGGGTTCATCGACTATCGGAGGGACACAATGAGGATCCGCAGCATCATGGCCATGGCCTTAGCTTCACTGTGCGCGGCGTCGGGCTGCGGCCTTCAGGCCACTTTGAGCCCGGAGCCCTCCCCTTCGCCGTCTACCACGGCCGACGGCGAAGATGAAAGTCGAAGACAGGCACAACAGGAAGGCCAGGCAGAGGGCTTCGACCTGCCGCAGGACGGCAAGACGGTGAGGATCGACGGCGGCACGGACATTCCTCCGGGAAGGTACGGAATCTTCGTCAGCAGCAGCCCCAGGAGCCGATCAACGTTTTGGACTCCCGCCCGGACGTCTCCGAGGCCCGGCCCTTCTACTCGCAGAACTTCAGATACCGCAGACGGCGGTGTCCGCGCCGAATGTGGCGGCCTATACCATGGACATCTCCGAGGACGAACGCCTCACCGTGAACGTCAAGGGCGGAGCCAAGCTGCTGTTCAGACCCCAGATGACCTCCGAGCGCGCCGACATCGCCGTCCCGGGCGAATGGGTGGCGGGCGTCGATTTCCCTGCGAGGGAGCTACAAGGTCAAGGCGTCTGCCCCCTCCATGACGAGGATCTACAAGGCCGACGGCTCGCGCACGTTCCGCGGGGTGCTGGGGCGCAGGACGAAGCCCCGTCAGGCAGCGGTTCGACGACGGCGACGTCCTCGCCTACAACCCGGTGCGGGGCCAGAGCTCCGCGCCGACGGCGAAGTTCACGCTCGCCAAGGCCGCGGATGCGACAACGTCGCCCTCCTCGCCAGCTGGAAGGACACCGCGCCCAGAGGGCGGGCGGCTCGCCGATCCCCTCAACGCCAAGGACACCTACCGGGTGGGCAATCAGATCCCGTCCGGCTATTACAAGATCCAGGCGGTGGCGCCCGAGCAGCTGGCCAGCCTGACGTTCACGATGCACAAGGACAGGAGCCAGGCGCTGGGAAGGATCCTTGTGGAGAACTCGGACCGCTCGCCGATCCCCCGAGAGAACCTCGCGGACGTCCATCTGGTGAGCGGGCAGAGCGTGAACGTCGACGCGAAGGCGGTGAACGCCGGCGCCAGCTATCACCAGCAGGGCAGGGGCGAGCCGGTGCTTCAGCTCGTGCCCGCGGACAAGCCGAAGGCCGACGTCGCAAAGCTGACGCGCTCCTCGCTGCTGGTCGGCGGCGACATTCAGAGGAACCTACGAGGGTGACCGTGACGGAGCAGGGGTTATTACGACGTCATGGTCGCCAACTCCGCCGCGATCACCCTACTGGTTCACGAACATCGGCGCACCCGAAACGAGAACACCGCCACGATCGAGCTGCGCAGGGCGAGTTCATCACGACTGACACCAACAGCTACGTCCAGCTCACAAGGGTGAAGTGAGGCGAGGGCACGAGGGATGCCTCGACCTTCGCTCCGCTTGAAGCGCCGCCAGGCCTCCGATCCTCGACGCCCTGCACGGCAGCGCGGTTCCCGTTCAGTTCAATCGCCTCTCCGCATTGGCCGGCATCCTGCCCTGGCCTCTTCATTTCTCCGAATTTCCTGTGCTCTCGCTCAAGACTCAGTCGCCCCCTGCATCGGGGCGAAACAAGGACTCCCCACGCACCCGCCAGAGCCCGCATGCCCTTGCTGCCTTCCAGCCCTGGGGGAGTTTTGCGAGGTGACGCCGCATGAGGCCGCGCCCAAGTCTACGGCACAGCCGACATCCGCGCCAACGAGGAAGGCGCCGGTGCAGCGACGGACCGCGCCGGGGCGACGAACCGCGCCGGGGCAACGGACCGCGCCGGGGCAACGAACCGCGCCGACCGGGGCAATGCGCAGACGCGACAGCCGACCGCACATCGACGCCGTTCAGGGCGTCAGAGCATCGAATGGCTTTCAGCGCAGCAGCCAGACGCCAATGCGACAACCAGAAATCGACAACGAGCCCGTTCCTCAATGCGGGGCTCGCTATAACGCGAGGCCCCGCGCGGTGCGTTCGAGGTCACGTCGATGATTCGGCGCATGTCCAGAATTTCGGCTATGCTTGTGGGGCGCATTGCGCGCCAGGAGGATTCGCCTAGTGGCCTATGGCGCACGCTTGGAAAAGCGTGTTGGGTGCAAGCCCTCGGGGGTTCGAATCCCCCATCCTCCGCCGTTTCTGTTTCACGGGCAATGATCCGTTTCATGGGTAATGACCTCTTTATAGCGTTTAAAGCAGTTCTAATTGCCATTCCAGCCATCGTAACTGTCATTGGCTTTTCCATCGGTGTAAGACCATGGAATTTGCGGGGCCTAGTTGCCTGACGGCGGTTGCCGGTTCTGACGTTGTTTTAGTTTGGCGTCTCGTCTCAATCAGTTGGGGCATGGAAAGGTTGGGCGCGTCAGGGCCGGCCAAGCAGCGTCGGGGCTTTGAGGGCCGTTTTCGAGCCAGGGCCTCGTGAGGGCACAAGAACAACAGGCGATCACTCCAAGCCCTATGCGGCGCTGTCCACCGCATAGGGTTGGGTCCAGGTCACTGGGATGAAGCCTAGCTTGGTCAAAGATCGGCGCCGACGTCGGCAGCGCGTCCACCCAAAGAGTCTCGACCCCCGCCTCGATGGCCGCCGCTATGCGGCTGAGCACCGTCGTGGTGAAATGTCCGCGCCGTCGATGCGCGGGAACGGTGCGGCCCCCGGCCAGCTCCGCCGCCGCGAGCTGCCGGTCCACGAGAAGGCGGCCGGCCGAAACGGGCGAGCCGTCGACATAGACGATGTGAACTTGGAGGCGGTCGGGCTCGTCGGCCATGGCGGCGGCGAGTCGGCTACATTCAGCGTCGACTCCGCTGCGGCCACACTCCCGAGAGATCTGAGCGTAGTCGGCGAGTTGGGCAACGCTGGCTCGAACCGCCGGCAAGGCCGCCTCCATCCCAGCTCTCACGGCTTCCGGGAGCTCGCGGAGGTCGATAGCCAAAACCGTCTCTCGACCCCCAGCGATCAGTCCTGCCTCCAGCAGCGCCGCAGGGAGCCGCGTGGGAAGATCATGGCCGTAGAGCTTCCATTCAAACTGCGCGCCCCTCTCGCGCGCTAAAGAGATCTCGCGGCCGATGACGTCCGGCAGCGTGGACTCAGGACACTCGCTGTAGACGATTCTGACTTCCGATCCATCGGCGCTGGTTTCCCTGACGATCGGCCCTGGAGCGAGAATTCCCGAGCGCCGTCGGATTGTATCGAGTGTCGCCAGCAGCAGCTCAGACATGTCAATCCCCCTTCGGCCGCGCCCGCGCCTCTGCGCCGTCCAGGAGGCGCTCCGCGCTGCGGCACATGATATCCAGACAATGAACCAGGCATTCATGGGCGCCTCAATCACCCGGGCGGCTCAGCCGCACAAGCCGAGCCGCCCAAGGTCGGCTGCCTCAGCTGCTCAGGCGGTGCCAGCCGGAGCCCGAATTCTCCCTCGGGTCGGCCGTCTTCTTCGGCGTGTAGCCGAAAGCCGTGGACCTTGACCGTGATGGGCTTGGTCTCCCTGTGCAGGAGCCTGTCGTCGTCGTCCTTGTTCCCGGTCTGCGGCCACGAGCACCAGGCGTTCAGATGCATGCGCGTGGTCGCCGTCGGCGCGGGGACGTTCTCGGTGCGGCTCCCCTCCCGCAGAAGGCTGGTGCGGTTGCCGTTCCACAGACGCCAGGTGACCGTCCCGGGCTCCCGCCCTGAGCGTCCATGTGATGAGGTGCGCGTGGCCTCGGGCATCACGTAGGGGCTGACCTCGAACGACTTGCTGTCGCTGTCCCTGTAATACGTGAACTTGGCCCGCATCTTGTTGTCTTTCTCGTGCCACCGCGAAGTCTCAATGAGGTCGACTTCGCTATTGCCTTTCGTGGCATTCGAACCCCAGTCATATGTGAAAGCGCCGAATACTGAGTGTTCGTCGAATTCACGAGTGTTCGATGTGAAAGAAAGGGTGTAGTCTCCGTAGCCGACGGCGTCGCGCTGACGATCTCCGAACCGGTCATCAAACGCTTTCCGCGGTTGTAGTTGAGCTTCAAAACCAGATCATTGCCCGAAACGGACGCGTTGTCCTTGGACCATTCGTCGGTCCGCATCGGGCCGCCGTCGTTCCAAGCGCTGTCGCGCACGTACCAGTCACGCCCGGCCCACCTGAGTTTGGACGCCTTCCCGTAAGGGGGCTCGCCGTTTTCCGCCGGCCGCACCTGAGTTTGGGCGGAGCCGGCAGCGGGGCCCGCACTTGCAGGGCCGCCCGGAAAGGCCATGGATGCTGCGCAGACTGCGGCAGCCAGTGCGACGTACCTTCTCTTCATCTATATTTCTCCTTTGCCGTATGAGGATGTGCATCGTCGGGGAGCGAGTCGAAATGCGCGTTCGTTCGCCTCTAATCTTCCATTCCCGTGCTTCAATTGTGTCCCCTTCTCGGACCCCAGCAAGAAAGGGGAGTTTGTCCCGAATTTTAACGGTAACGTCCGTTTAGAATTGTAAACTTATTAATAAATCGTTTTTGATTTAAAACAACACTATCGAATGTAAATTTTGCCATACGGTGTGCGACGAAGTTTGGCAGTGAGACTCGGACCACCCGACGCCTTGCACGATCTGCCGCGAAAACCCCGGCCCCGGCGCGACGCAACGCTTCGGCGCAACGTGCTTTCGACGCAACGCTTCCGCGAGACCGGCTTTCGACGCAACGTTTCGGCGCGACCGGCTTTCGGCACAGCCTTTCGGGCGCGGATCTCGACGCTTCGGGCACGCCCCTCAACACGACGCCCTCAGAGTCCTGTTGCCCTCAAAGGCCCGCAAGGCCTCTCTCGGCCATCGGCACGTTGGACTCCCCCAGCCGAATCCGCCAGGCGTCGAAGTCGCCGTCGTCGGCGACGATCCAACGAGAACGGAGTCGCCCGCCATCGTTGACGACGCCGACGAAGAGGGCCGCCCAGACGGGGCGAGACAGGGCGCTCTAGCTCCGCGCGCCAACGGGCGAGCACGCGATTGAGGTCCTCGGTCGCCTCGGCGAGCATCCATCCCTCGAAGCCGCGGCCGTTCCATATCAGGAGGGCGTAGGTCTGGATTCCGGGAAGGGCGCCGTCCGCGTTGGCCACGAGCGCGACCTTCGACCAGTCCCACACGACGCTCGCCGCGGCGGCCGCGAGCACATCCACAGCCTGGGCGGCAAAGGGCTCGCCTGCCTCGCGCGTCAAGGCCGCGGCGTGCTTCCAGGCTGCGGCCCCGAGCTTCGAGACTGCCGTATCGGGTTTCAAGGGCGCGTCCCCGGACCATTGGACCTTCTTTCGTCGGAGCCGCCCACCCGGGCGGCCTTTCTCAGTTCGAAGCGGCAAATGCGCGGCGGCACAGCGGCAAGCGCAGGTGCAGGCCGCCGCACCGCGCAGATGACGACGCAAGGCTCGCAGGCGCCTGAACAAGGCCCGCGAGGGACAGGCGGCAAGGCACGTCGATGCGCGGCAGCCAAACGATTTGCGGGCGGGGAGCGACGCAAGCCGCGACCGCGAAGCGAGCAAAGCCGCATGCAAAGGCCTCTAAGTCAGCACTCCGTGCGTGAAGGCGTGCGATCCCCAAGCAAACCCGCCTGCCCGTTTCTGACTGGCACTCCATGCGTGAAGGCGTGCCGACTGCATAATACCCTGCCCCCGCCCCGCTTCTTTCTCACAGGCAACGGGCCTCAACACCTATGTGACATACACCACTTTCTTGATTACCTTCGCCGCCGTCGCCGTTCACACCGCCCCCGCAGACATCGACGCGAGAGCGCCAAAACCTTCCGAAACGCCGAACGGCAACGGATGGCGACGTCGTCGTACCTCCCTTCGCGTGTCACACCCATACGCCAAACGCTCGAGGCCCAGCGCCAAGAGACAAGCGCGCCGACGCCGGAAGACCGGGCCGCCGGAAGGAGAGAAAGCCTCATCTTACTCCCGGAGAACACAACCTTTTCACGACGTCGCCCCCAAATTTGCCACATGATGCTATTTTGTTCGCCGCCCGGTGCATTGTGGTACTCAAGTCCGATTCCTTTCGGTTTCCGGGGCGGCTGCGGGCATGGCACGCCTCTCAGAAATGAGCTTAGGTTCACGCACAATTTAAGGTAGGGTATGTGGCAACAAAAGCAGTTGCGCTTACACACGCAGCCGATACGCGACAACGGTGTTTCACGCACCACACGTTATGGCGGCGCTTGACGCGCACTGGCCCGCCGCTTGAGACCCGCGGGGGCATAAAGCCAACTGAATCAGCCAGCGAATCCGCACCAGCCAAGCGAAAGAACGATTCTATGACCACACCCGACATCCCTCGGAGCGAGATAGCGAACGCGCTCGAGTTTCGCCATGCTTGCAAGGCGTTCGACGCAAGCAGGAAGATACCCGATTCCGACGTCGAACTGATCGTGGACGCGATTCGCCTCGCCCCCAGCTCCTACGGCTTCGAACCGTGGAACGTCATCGTCGCCCAGAGCGAGGACCTGAGGAACGCTGTCAAGGCATTCGCGGGGAACAACGCCGCACGCTTCGACGCCAGCCACTTCCTCATCTTCACCGCAAAGACCGGCCTGCAGATCACGCGTCAGGGCGGCCACATCGACCACATCCTGCGGGACGTCCGCGACCTCGACGACGACGAAGCGGCCGACTTCAAGGCCTTTTGGACCAAGTGGGCCGAGAGGGACTTCAAGCTGATAACGGCCGACGTCGTTCATCAGTGGGCCGCGCGTCAAGCGTACATCGCGCTCGGCGGGGCGATGCTGGCGGCCGCGGAGCGGGGAATCGACTCCTGCCCGATCGAGGGGTTTTCGATCGACGGCGTGCGCGAGATCCTGACCGAGCGAGGCCTCATCGACCCCACGGACTCCTCGCCGGTGGTCATGCTCGCTCTGGGGTACCGGGCCGGCGGCCAGCCGGCGCATTCGAGGCGCGATATCGAAGAGATCGTCCGCTGGGCCTGACCCGGCGCAGGGGCACGCGCGGCGGCCGGGCCCGCACCCCGGCCGGACGTTCGGAGTCGCCGCACACAAACCGAATGCGTTCCGACGCCGCAGGCGGATCGAGAAACCGAATTCGCGCAAACCGAAGGAGGCCAATCAGCCGATACGCAGCCAGCATAAAGGGGCCCGGGGAACCCCACAGAATTCCCCGGGCCCGGTTTCACGCCCTCGTAGACGTGGATGGCGGTCGTGGTGACTAATCAGCTTCGCGCAAAGCCGATGTACTTCCAGGACCGACCGAATGTGGCGGTGGTGGACTTCACCGCCACAGGTGACGACCTCCGACGCACCCCGAACGTCGTCACCAGTCTTTATAACGTTTTCGATAACATGAGCGTAGGCGGAGAAGTTCAACTATGCACGTCGAAAGCATGGGTCTTCCAACCCATCTTGCCCAACTTGACATTCGCTTCCGTCACAGCCTTCACACCGTGCACTCTTTCGCACAACCTTCGCCCCTTTCGCAACATTTCGATCAATCGGCGTCGTGACGCCGATTTCGAAACGCGTCTGTTGCAGCGGCGCCCTCGTCTGCCGAGCCGCTCGGAAGCAAAACCTGTTGCCCATCCCACGACAATCAACTTAACGGCTTCGTTAGTTGTTTCCGTCACACTTCATGCGTCAGGCGGTTTGTCGCTCGAAGTTTCTGCGCAGGGCGCTCACACGGGAATTGCCTCGCGGCGCTTCTTGCCGGGCTCACGCAACGCGCCTTGCGAGTCTTCCGCAACGCACTCTTACTGGGCTCACGCAACGCGCCTTGCTGGGCTCACGCCATGCGCCTTGCAGAGCTTCGGTGAAACTCTGCCCGTCGCCAACGCCGTTTCCGCTCCCGAGCAAGACTTGGCAAAGCCCCTCTGCAAGGCTCTGGGAGGAAACCGAAGTTCGACCCGAAAACCGGAGCAATCGGTCCGAGAACCGGAGCGTTCCGTCCAGGAACCGGAGCAATCGGACGAAGAACCCCGCGTTCGGGTTGGAGAAACCGCTCCGTCTGAGTCAGAAGGACCGGCCGCGCCAGGATCGGAGGACATCCGCACCAGGATCGGAGGACATCCGCGCCTGAATCGGAAGACCAGCCGCACCTGATCGCGCAAAACGCCGACGTGGCGAACCTCCAAGCCTCAATTCGGTTCCCGCATATGCATCCTCGGCGTCGCTGGACTACCGTATAACCTGTGAGTGAGGACAATTCGGCACGCGCCGCCTACCGGCGCAAGATGCAGCAACGCCAAACGGTGCTCTTCAGCACGTTGACAGCCACTTTGGCCGTCATCATGGTCATAGCGATGCTCATCTGGACGAAAGTCATTCCATTGCCCTTCGAGCCTAGCTTCGCGAGAGACGAGGACCCCAACAAGGTGGTCACGCCGTGCATAGCCGACGGTTCGAAAGCCACCGAAGTTTCCTCGATCACGGTCAACGTCTACAACGCGACGAACCGCACAGGGCATTGCGGACGAGGTCGCGAAAATCTTTCAAAACGTCTGGGCTTCAGCGTGGCGCAAACCGAGAATTGGGGCGGCGAGACGGCGATCAAAGAGTCCGCTCGGATCGTCACCGGCCCTCGCGGCATCAACGCCGCTTACACGGCTGCCCAATACATCCCGGAATCCGTAGTCCACTACGATCCCTCGATAAACGACGAGACGATCTCCGTTGTGCTCGGCATCGGCTACGACAAAGGTGCTCGAAGCAAAAAGACGTCAAGAGCAAGAATCCGAAAGGCAAGCTGACGGCGGCCAAGGACTGCGTGCAGGTCAGCAACACGGCAAGTGACGGCGTCGGCTGGAAGGCCCTAGCGCTGCATTCGGGCCGATCGCAGCGCCCCTTCTTCCAGCTCGGCTCCGGCGGGCGCCGAGGCCGGCGTCGCCGGCTCCTGACGCGTTCCACACACGGACGCGAGCAGGCGCATGCTGTGGAAGATCGCAATGGCAGCGAGCGAGCCCAGGGCGATGCCCTCGAGACCATGTCCCCGCGACCCAGGTGTAGTTGGCGATGGCTACGACCATCGCGACAGCCACAGTGTTGAGGTTGACCGGATCGGAGAAATCAACCTTGTTCTGAACCCAGATTCGGACGCCGAGCATTCCGATCATTCCGTAAAAGCACGGTTGCGGCGCCGCCGAGGACGCCGGCAGGGAATCGTCGCGACCGCTACTCGAACTTCGGCGAAACGACGGGCCGAGGGCGAAGAGCGAGGCCACCACGTAGGCGGCCGTCGAATACACCTAGTGGCGGCCGCTGACGCCGATGTTTTCGGCATACGTGGTGGTTCCCGAGCCGCCTCCGCTGCCGGCGAGGGCCGTCGAGACGCCGTCGGCGAGAGCGCGTCCGGTGACACCGTCGAGGTTCCTGCCCGTCATCGCGGAAACGGACTTGACGTGGCCGATGTTCTCGGCGACGAGGACAAGCACGACGGGGAACGAAGAGGGCCCAGCAGGGGCGACGTCGAAGGCGGGGCGTGCAATTCAGGAGCCAGAGCCACCCGGCGCCGGAGATTGAGCGAAATCCACCTCGCCGCGCACACGCAACGGCGTATCCGAAGGACGCCGAAGAGGATCGACAGGCGGCCGACGATCGCCATGAAGCAGACCGTGAACAGGAGGATCGCGACGATCGTGAAATCGCCGTGACGGGGGCCTCCTTGACGTTGTTCCAGGCGCTGGGGGGCCAGGTTGAAGCCGATGAGCGAGACGATCGCTCCGGTCACCACAGGGCGGCATGAGCTTGTCGATCCAGCGGGTTCCGGCAAAGTGCACGACGAGGGCCGATGGCGGCGAGGTCAGACCCGTCGCTATCCGCCGCCCTGGGCGAGCGCCATCTTGTGAGGTCGATCGCGATCCCCGATTTCGAGCTGTACCCCGTCACGGCGGCGATGGGCGCGATGAGCGCGAAGGAGGATCCGAGATAACTCGGCGGCTTCCCGTTCGTGATGAGGAAAAAGAGGATCGTGCCGGCGCCCTGTGAAGAAGGCGTGGTAGAGGGTTGAAGCCCGTGAGAATGGGAACCAGGAAGGTCGCGCCGAACATCGCCACGACGTGCTGGGCGCCGATGCCGACGGTGCGGGGCCATGAGAGCCGCTCCTCAGGGGGAACCACCTCCCCGGCTTGATCGTGCGGCCGTTTCCGTGCAATTTCCAACCTAAAGCCATGGGGTCCTCTCCCGTTGCGTCACGGGCGCCCGACGGGCACCCGATCTAGCGTAGAGCATGCCGGCGGCCGGACGCGTTCGCCCCGCCGACGGGCCTATGAACAGTCTCAGCGCGCGCGGGGCCGGAGAAGGCGGGAGCGGAGCCGGAAAGCCCTGCAAGGCGGGATTCTATGGCGGCCCACACCTCGGCCGGAGCCTCTTCGGGAGCGTAGTGCCCCGCTCCGGGGACGGTCGTCGCAACGAGATTCTTGATGCCGGCCTCGTGCAGCCCCTTCTCGTAGTCGCCGAGCGCACCCCCTTCTCTTTCTCCGCGCAAGTAGAGGACGGGCGTCGAGATTTCCTTCAGGTCGCGTGCATTTCGATCCGCGTCGCCCCACAGTCCGCGATAGAAGGCGAAACCCTGGGCGAGGGCCTCCGGCCTCTTGTAGCTGGCGGCGTAGGCCTTGCGCGCCTCGGCCGTTATCGCCGAAGGGTCGGCGGATATCGCATCGTAGAAGTAATCGAAGTACGCATCGACGTGGTTCGCGACCAGCGTCTCTGGAAGGTCGGGAATGGAGTGGAAGGCGAAATGCCACAGGTACGGGTTCGTCAGCACCTTCTGCCACGGAAAGACGCCCGGTATCACCGTATTCATGATCACGCCGCAGTGCACGCCGTCGTATTCCGCAGGTAGGAGTAGACAACCATCCCACCGAAATCGTGCCCGACCAGCGTGGGCTCTTCCAGCTGCAAGACGCCGGCCAAATCGTGGATCGCCCGGGCGAGAGCCAGGGAATCGCCGTTTGGCGCCTCCGTCCGCGAGCGTCCGATCCCGGGCAGATCGACGCTCAGGCACCGCCACGACGTCCGCGCCAGGTCGGTGAGCGCATTCCACGCCGAATGGTCCTCGGGCCAACCGTGGAGGAACACCAGGGGCCGTGCGCCTTTGGGCCCGACGTCGCGAACGAAGACGTCGCAGCGGTCGAGATTGACAACATAGGAATCTGTGATGAGACATATTTCATGTCTATCACAGTCGGCAACAAGCCTCCAGCAGCTTCTCCGAGTACCGTCGCAGCGCCGGTTTCCTTCTGGCCCGGCTGGGCGCGCTGGCAGAAAGGCGGTGGAATCGTCACCTCAAGGCCTATGAGCTGACGCAAAGCGAGTTCGCAGTTCTGGCGGCCCTTCCCGCGCGGAAGGGTCTGCGACAGTCGGACGTCGCCGCCGGGGCGAGGAATCGATCCGCGCAACGCCGTCGCCGTCATCAGGGACGCTTCAAAAGCGGGGGTTGGCCGCCTCCCAGCCAGACCCCGAGGACGGGCGGGCCAAGATGCTGAGAATCTCGCGGCTCGGCTCACAGCTGTTGAACCGCTTGCACGCGAAGTTGGCGCCGAGGCGCGAAGAGTTCTTCGCCGGGCTGTCCCCGAGCGAGTATTCGACCCTGTGCTCGCTTCTGGAAGGTCTATCGCGAACGGCGAGCTCAGGCGCCGTCGGCGGTAGACAACCTCGAAGAACTCGACCACGACCTCGCCCTCGGGTCGAACTCGATTCAGCGCGGCGCATTCTCGCGCGAAAAAAAGTCGCGGTGCTCGGCTTTCCATTCGTCAGTGTTCCCTTCGCCCTCGCGCCTGCGCGATCTCGGGGCCGACGTCGGCGAAGGGAATCTGCGCACGTCCGCGGTGCGCAGCAGGGGCGAGCAGCCGGTCGCGCCGTCGCACATGATGGAGAGTCGCCGACCTCGGGGATGTCGATTCCCTCGGCCTCGTAGGAGGCGAGCCATGCGGAGGTCGCGCTTTTTCGCCGTCGAGCACGAGCTTGGCGAGGCGGTCGGACATCTCGGGCCGTCGCCGAAGGCGAAAGGCGGGAGGCCGCAGGGACGCGGCGTCGTCCTGGCCGAGGACGGCCTCCAGCGGGGCGATCCCGCCACGTTGCGTGCGCGCGCGTCAGAAGGCCTCGAGCTCTGTCTGCGTTCCAGCTTCGGCGCCGTTTGCTGAGCTTTCCTCCGGGAGGCTGCGGTCGAAGGGGCTCCGCCGTCGAGGATCTGCCGCGGTCGAGGCGAGCGCCGTTTGCAGAAACCTTCCTCCGAGGGCCAGGGGCGACGTCGTCCCGACCGGCGGCCTGGCTGTCATTCCTGCTCATGAGGGCCCTTTCTGCGTTGGATCGTCTGACCTGCGGGCTTCGCACCCGCGGGCTTTTTCGCTGCTGCGCCTTCTCCCGAGTCGAGGAAGCGCGCGGGATTCGCGCCCGCGAGGCTTTTTCCCTACGGGCATGCGTTTGTCGGGTTCCCGACCGCCAAACCCTCAGCTTCCGCGCCTTCGGCTGCCTCGTTTTTCGGCTGCCGGTCTTTCGACCGTCAAGCCTTCGGTTTCAGGGCGGTTTGAATCCACTGCATCGTGAGGATCCGAGCTGCGGCGTTGACCACGAGGCGCCTCCGACCGCCGCAGCGACCTTTCCGCCTGTTCGCCGCCACGAGCGCAGGCCGCCGGCGAAAAGCACCGAGCCGACTCCTGCCTGAATCGAGGAAACGATTTCCGTCACGCGCGGACGGTCGACGAAGAGCCTGCGATAGGTCTGCCAGTACCCCGTCTTCGACTTCGATTCCCCAACCGATCCGTAGGCGACGCTCGTCTGAATCCTCTGGGTCAGGGGCTTCGGCTCAGAATACGATCGCGCCGGGAATGGCGGTCGCACTGAGCAGGCCGGAGAAATCAGCGATCTCGACGGAAGGCCGAGGGCGGCGACGAGCATCGCAGGGGGCGGCGCCCGGGTCGGCGTGCAGCGCCTCCTCGATGCGCGCGGCGTCGACGGCGGCGACAGTCTGGGCGATCCGCTGAGGATGGCCCCGGGGCCCAGCTCTCGGGCGACGAAATCGGAGGCGGCGGCGTCGGCCTTCACCCACGGCACAGGCTCGAGCTCGTCGTCCCAGCGCCACACGAGGCGCGGCCCGCGGCAGCGCACGGACAGAACCGGGGCGTCCAGACCCGACGGATCGGTGCTCAAGGCGATCGCGAAGCCCGGCGCCGGCCCTCCGGGCGTCCTCGGTCCCGTCGAGCTCCATCGCCACGGCGCACGCGCCCTCCATGCGGAAGACGGCGAGAGAACGCCGATTGGCGGCAGCGAGCCCAGGCATCTCGGCCAAAGCGATGTCGAAACGACGAGCATCGGGCCCTTGAACTCGGGAATGTCCTCGCCAGCTTCCTCGCCGGCATCCTCACCCGCTCCCTCACGGGCGTCGTCGCCGACGCCCTCCACGCCCTTCGCCTTCCGCCTGCCGTTCAGAGCGCCTGGAGGAGGCGACGTCCACGTCGTCGCCCTCAACGTCGACTTTCGCCGAGGTCGATGTCCCCAAGCGATGATCCGCCCATGTCGATCTGAAGCTTGCGGAGGGCCCTGTCCATCTCTTCGACGAACTCGGCCAGCGTCGGGCCGGGCGCGGCCTCTCCGTCGTCGTCGAGGACGGCGATGCGCCTCCTTCGCCCGGTGACCGCGGAGCTCGGGCGGTAGCCGTCCTCCCCGACGCGGCGCCTCTTCCGAGGGATCCGCCGCTCGGCGAGAAGTTCTCGATGTCGTTCACCGACGCGAGCGCGTGATCCAGCCGCAGAATGTCGCCGCTGACGGGACGCCAAGTAACCATTGTTCCTCCTGCGGAACGCGCCCGAAGGCGGTCGATTTGGTGAAGCGCGATTCCGGTGGCAACCGCGGCGTTCAGCGATTCGAGCTCGGCCGCGATGGGAACCGACGCTGTCGCGTCGCACGTTTCGCAGGGTGAGCCGGGCGGGTCCTTGCCCTCCGAGCCGGTCACGGCACGATGGGGGCGTCGGCGAAGAATGTCCTCGATCGCCGTGTCGCCGCGTCCGTCGAGCCCGACGACGAAAGTACCCGCAGGGCCTTCAGCTTGCCCAGGGCCGCGACGAGATTCGGCACGCGGGCAGCGGGAACGCGGGCCGCCGCCCCGGCCGAGACCTTCCACACCGTGGCGTTCACGCCGGCCGAGCGCCGTTCGGGCACGACGACGCCGTCCGCGCCGAAGGCTGCTGACACGCATGACCGCCCCGAGGTTGTGAGGATCCGTCACCGGGTCGAGCGCGACGACGAGGCCCAGGCCTGCCGCGCGCGCCCCTGCCTGCCCGCTCGACGAGGGTCCTCGACGTCCGCGTATTCGTAGGGCGGGACCTCTATAGCCACCCCTGGTGGACGGCGCCGTCGGTCGCACGGTCGAGCTCCGTGCGCGAGGCCTCGAGCGGCGCGCCGGGGCCCGTCGCCGTGCGGACCACTTCGCCGAGCGCTCGTCGCTCGCGACGCCTCCCGAAACGAAGACGCGAGAGGGAATCCCGCTCCGCACCGCCTCGGGAACCGCATTGCGCCCGGCGATGAGCTCGTGCCCGGGAGCCAGGTTCAACTCCGGACGCAGGCGATTGGCCTTCTCAAGCAGCCTGCTCTCGGCGCGCCGCTTCCGCCGCCAGCTTGCGTTTGTGCGCGGGATGGTAGACGCGATCTTCGGCCTTCGGCGTCGGCCTGCCTTGAAGGCGGCGCCGATTGTTTCCGCCGGATCCGACGAGGGCGCCTTTCTTGCCCGCTTCGGGCGTTTCGTCCTGCCGTCGGCCATCAGCGTCCCTCCACGTGCCAGCGTGCGCCTCAGGCGAGTCCTCGACGACGACGCCGGCGCAGCCAGCGAATCGCGCACCGCGTCGGCTGTCGCCCAGTCGCTCAGCCGCCCGCGCCTCGGCGCAGCCGTTCAGCTATGTCGGCCACGAGCGCGTCGAGCGCCTTGCGGGCGGCGTCGGACCCACACCGCTCCGCCACTGGGGGCTGAGCGGATCGAGCAGAATGTCGAGCATCGAGGCGGACCTCGAGGCTGGGCGCGCCTGACGCCGCCGGGTCCCGCTCGCTCAGCGCAGTGTTGCCCTTGGTGACGGCTTCGTGCACGGCCGCGAGCGCCCCGGAGACGTTGAGGTCGTCGTCCATCGCCGCCGTGAACGCCGCGGGAAAGACCGTCCGGGCCGAGGACGCCACCTCGTCGAGTCGATCTCCTCGGCTTCGGCGCGCGCGCGCGAAAGCCGGCCAGACGGTCCCAGACTGCATGCGCCTCGGCGAGGGTCGCGGGCGAATAGGCGACCGTCGAACGGTGGTGCACGGTCCCCAAAGCAAACCGCAAGACGACGGGCGGGACCTCGCGCGCGACAGCCTCGACAGTCAGGGGAGTTGCCGAGCGATTTGCTCATTTTCTCCCCTCGATCGTGACCCGCGTTGTGCATCAGTAGCGGGCGAACCCGCGCCCGCCGCGTGCGACTGCGCCTGCTCGTTCTCGTGGTGCGGGAAGCGCAGGTCGATCCGCCGCCGTGGATGTCGAACGTCTCACCCAGATAGCGGCCGGCCATGGCCGAGCATTCGATGTGCCAGCCGGGCCTGCCTCTGCCCCAGCGCCGCCCACGCCGCGGTCGCAGGCTCGCCCGGCAGGGGGCCTTCCACAGCGCGAAAATCGTGCGGATTGCGCTTGTCGAGGCTCGACCTCGGATTCGTCGACCGTCATGTTCGCCAGAGACTGACGCGTGAGAGGCCGTAGTCCGGGAGGCTGGCGACGTCAAAATATACGTTCCCGGGATCGCCGACGTAGGCGTGGCCGGCGTCAAGATAGCTTGGATGAGCTCGATCTGGTCGGCGACGTGTCCGGTGGCGGGGCTCGCACGTGGGCGGAAGAACCCCTGGCGTGCGGTGAGGCCTGCGAAAACTCCGCTCGAGCGGTAGGCCCATTCCACCAGGGCGGCCGGCCTCGGCGGATTTGCGGAGAATCTTGTCGTCGATGTCGGTCACGTTGCGGATCATCCGCACGTCGTACCCGCTGCGGCGCAGCCTGCTGCAGAGCACGTCGAGGCGAGCGCCGAACGCTATGGCCGATGTGCGGGGCGCCCTGGACGGTTGCGCCGCACAGGTAGATCCTGCCCGGCCCGGTTCGAGCGGTTCGAAGTCTCGCAGCGGTGCACAGCGGAATCGTAGATCTTCAAGCTCACCCCCCTAGGGTATCCAATGAGCGCCGCGAAGGGTTCGATTTGGCTCGCCGCACGCCAGCGGCCGAGGGTTTGCGCCCGCGCTCGGCGTGCACAGCAAGTAAATGCACCGTAAAGTAAAAGGCATGAGTACTCACACGGACGACGGGGCCAAACTCGCACCGGCTTCGCTTTCGCGCAAAGTCGTCATCTGGGCGTCCTGGGACGTCGGCTCGTCGGCATTCAATTCGGTGGTCACGACCTTCGTATTCTCCGTCTACCTCACCACTCCGAAACTCTTCGGGCCGTCCGCGAACGCGAACCTCGGATGGACGACGGCGCTCGCGGGCATTCTCGTTGCCCTGGCGGCCCCGGCGCTCGGCCAGTGGGCGGACCGCACGGGAAAGACTCACACCGTCCTGACGGCGACCACCCTCGCGCTCGCAGCGCTCATCGGCGCCATGTTCTTCGTCAAACCCAGCGAGCACTATGTGTGGCTCGGCCTTCTTCTGCTCGCCGCGAGCAACTTCGTGTTCGAAGTCGGGTCGGTAATCTACAACTCGATGGTCTCCGACATTTCGACTCCGAGAACGTCGGCCGGGTTTCAGGCTTCGGCTGGGGCCTGGGCTACATCAGCTCGATTTTGCTTCTCTTCTTTCTGCTCGTCGGCTTCATCCAGCCCGAAGTGGGGCTTTTCGGCGTCACAAGCGAGGACGCGCTGAACATCCGCGTTTCGATGGCGGTGTGCGCGCTGTGGACCCTCGTCTTCTGCCTGCCCTTGCTCCTGACCTCGCGCAACCGCCCTCCCTCAGGCGAGAGCCTCGCAGAGGCTCTTCGGTTCGTACGCCGACCTCGGACGCTCGATCGCCCGCCTGTGGCGCGAGCCGCTCGGTTGTGTGGTTCCTCGTCTCCTCGGCGATCTACCGGGACGGGCTGGCCGGAGTCTTCACCTTCGGCGGGGTGCTCGCCGGCGTCGCCTTCGGCTTCAAGAGGGAAGAGGTGATCATGTTCGGCATCGCCGCGAATCTCGTGGCGGGCGTCGCGACGGTCGTCTTCGGCCAGTTGGACGACAGGATCGGCCCGCGCAAGGTGATCGTCGGCTCGTTGGCCTCCATGTGCGTGCTCGCGCTCGTCGTCTTTTCGGAAGCCCGCCGGCCCGATCGTCTTTTGGGTGTTCGGCCTGGCCCTGTGCGTTTTCGTCGGGCCGACGCAGGCGGCCTCCGCTCCTACCTGGCGCGGGTCGCGCCGCCGGGATCCGGAGCCGAGATGTTCGGGCTGTACGCCACGACGGGCCGGGCCGTCTCATTCCTCTCGTCAGTCATGTACTCGAGTTCCATCACTCTGGCGAGCAAGATGAGCGGCAGGCCCAAAGACGACGTGGCAATCTATGGAATCCTCGGGATCGTCGTCATTCTCCTCGTCGGCCTGGCGACATTCATTCCCGTCCGGCCCGAAACTGACACGTCTGAACAGATTCGATCGCGCGGCGGCCCGCACGCCGACCTGAGACTGCGGCAGCCTGCCGCACCGGCGTTTGCGTGCGTCTCAGGCCCGCGGACGCTCGTCGATCGTCTCAATTCAGATCGCACCGCTCCGAGCGCCTTCTCACGCTGCTCGTCATCCACATGCGCCGGGCCGTAGGTGACCACGGGCTTGAGGGGCTCGTACCCCACGAACCGGAAGATTCCCTCGTTGACGTGGAAGAGGAAGCTCTCGATGGGAGCGAGCGCCCCGTCCTCGGGTACATGTCCTCGGGCCCGCCGGTGGTCGTGAGCACGACGGCGCGCTTGCCAACGAGCGCGGCCTCGTCGAGAATCCCATAATCCCGCCGAAAAACGGCGCCCGTGACGAAAACCCGGTCGACCAGCCTTTGAGAATCGCGGGAACTGAGGAACCACCACGAGGAAGGAAAAGACAAGGAGGTCCGCGGCGAGCACGCGATCGATGTCCTCCCGAATTCGCGGTTTCAGGGTGCCCGCCTTGATAGCCTTCAGGTGCTCGTCCTGCGGCTTGAACGGCTCTTCGACATGCTCGAACTCGCCGCGGTCGAGCACCGGGTCCCAGCTTGTTTTCGTACGGGTCAATGACATCGACTTCCCAGCCCTGCCGCACCAGCTCGTCGCGGGCCGCCTGCATCTGCGAGTGCAGAACGACGCCGATTCGGGGTGTGCGTGAACGATCAAGGCTTTCTTGGCTGACGTAGAACTCATACTGCGAGGTACGTACGGATCCACAGCACGGGCAATCACGGCGGCGGATTTTATCCTGACGGCGGATAGCGGAGTGGCGGCACCTTCTCCCACGATCAGCGCCGTCTCCCCATAAACCGCGCATCCCCTATAGCCTGCGCCATCTCCCATAAGCGGAGCCGTCGCTCAGGGGCTGGGCTGCGCCATCTCTTGCAGTCGAGCGCCGCTTGCGAGTCGGGTGCCGCTTGCGGTTGAGCGCCGTTTGCGGATCAGCGGCGACCCTCCGCAAACCAATGCCGCTCCCTGAGGACCAGCGCGGTCGCAAACAGACGTCGCCCACGAACCGAGCTCAGACCCTGCGGTTCAGCGTCAAATCCTATGAACCAACGCAGTTGCAATGGCGGCCAAGCCTTCGCCCCGCCCGGTGAAACCGAGACGGTCCGTGGTGGTGGCCGAGACGCTGACGGGCGCGCCGACCACGTCGCCCATGGCCTGCTCCGCCTCGCCCTTGCGCGGCAAGAACCTGGGACGTTGGCCGACGATTTGGATCGACACGTTGGCTGCCGCCCAACCGTCGGCGCGGGCCAGACGCACGGCTTCGGCCAGGAGCGCGCTGCCCGAAGCTCCGGCCCATTCAGGCCGTCCCGTGCCGAACGCCGTGCCGAGGTCTCCGACGCCCGAGGCGATGAGGATGGCGTCGCACGCGGCGTGGGCGGCGACGTCGGCGTCGGAATGCCCTTCGAGCCCGCGCTCGCCGGGCCACTGGAGGCACGCGAGAAAGAGCGGGCGGGACGGATCCTCGCTGAAGGCGTGCACGTCGATTCCTGTTCCCACGCGAATGTCCATGCAGAAATTATCTACTCGCGGCGGATATGCGACAAGGCTGCGGATCGGGCCGGCGGCAACGCGAAAAGAGGCTCGCGCCCGGAGGGACTGGCGCAGACCGGCAAAATGGCGGAGCCGAATCGACGGATTCCGGCGCCGAGGCCCGGCAGGCTCAGCGCTCAGCAGGCTCAGTCTCCGAGCGAAGGGGCCTCCGCGGATTCAGGCGCCGAGCGAGGGGTCGTCGGCCAGCAGCTGCGCGATCGCAGGTCGATCGGCCGCGTGATCTTCATCGACCGCTCGCTCCCGCGCACAAGCGACGACGGGCGGCCCGGCCGCCTCGACGAGGGCCGCGTCGTCGGGGGCGGCGCTCGCCTCTTCTTCTCCTTTTTCGGCGAAATCGCGGTGCGCGCGGAGGACGGCGTCGAGTGAAAACCCTGCAGCGTCTGCATGGCGCGCAGCAAGGTGCGATCGTGGGTCTCGACGACGCGCTCAAATCGGCGCCCGCTTCGCCGTCGGCGATGCGCTCGACTCGTTTGATTGTGTCCGCCACCGGCGGCGCCAGGACGACGACGGATGCCCGGCGGCCAACGCATCGACGACGCCGGATCACCGCGCCGGGCATCAAGTGGGCGCGCCGCGTCGTGAATGAGGACGCAATCCGAGCTCGCGGCGGGCGGTACGCCTCAAACACGCGATCAACCCGCGCGACCGATTCTTGACGCGTCCGCCCGCCGCCGACGACGTCGACCTCAATCCGCCCACGCAGCGCCCTCGATCGACGCCGCTTGCTCAGGAGCCGTCCGCAACGCCCTTAGCCGGCCCGCAGTTCTCCCGAGGAATCGGCGGCTCGCCCGAGGAACGGGCTGAGAATCGCTTCGAATTCCTCGATTCGATCGGCAGGGGGCGACGGTGCGATTCGATCGACGACGCCGGACTCGGCCATCGCGCGCGCAGAGCGGACGAACAAAGGCTCGCCGGAAAGCCGCTCGAGGGGCTTTTGCGCCACGCGAACCGAACCTCGTTCCCTTTCCGGCGGCTACGACGACGGCGGCGACTCGCACTAGAGCGCCGATTCGCCGAGAATCTCGTCAAGGAGTTCGAGCGCCTCGCCCTCGGAGACCTGCCGCGCGAGCCTCGACCTCGGACCCCAAAATCTGCCGGGCCTGCGACAGCATCCTCTCTCCCCGCCGAAAGGTGCCTGTCAGCGTCGCGACGCGTGAGTCGCGAACCACCTCAGCCACCTTGATGACATCGCCCGACGTCAGTTTTTCCGAATTTGCCTTGTAACGACGCGACCAGTTCGAAGGTTCCTCGATCTGGTCCGCCCGCAAAACGGTGAAAACCTGCTTCAACTGTTCGTCGTCGGAGACGTCGCGCACGCCGACGTCCTCGAGCATGTCCGCGGAACCTGGATCTCAAGTCCCCTTGCACGACGCGAAGCTTGAGATACGTCTTCTCCTCGCCGCGGATCTTGCGCGTGAAGACGTCTTCGATGCGAGCCGCGCCGTGATGCGGGTAAACGACCGTCTCGCCGATTGTGTAGGACATGCGGTCCCATTCCCTTCGCTTCAGACTGGTTCCAAAGTAGACATTCTATCATTAAAGGCGGTAACGTCGGCTCTTTTACCCAGGTTTTTGGTACCCCATTGCGAAACTGATCGAAAGGCGTTAAGCGACACGGTCCCCCGTCGACTGCCCCGGGTTTTTCTGCCGCACTTCGCCGATTGCCGTCGGCAAGCAACGCGCCGACGACGCGCCTGCAGCCCACCGCGCGTGGCAATTCCGACCGATCGCCTTTCACACCCCGCCCCACAAACCCTGAACAGACGAAAACCTCCCATCGATTCCAGTTCTCGAATAAAACGAGCCAATTCTCGAAGCCTTCCGGTTCCCGAACAAAACGAGCCAATTCTCGAGGCCTTCCGGTTCCCGAGCAAACGGGATCCCGTGCCCTTTCGCGAGGCGCACAAGCCGCTCGGGGCGACAAAGCCCTCCGAGCGGCATTCCCCGCACACGACGCAAACGCCGCACTGGCCCGAGACCGACCACACACAGAAGGAAACGCGTCATTCCGACCTGCGGCGAGGCCTTCGGGCCACGTGGCGGCGACCGGACTCACTTGCCCTGGTTGGCCACCGCCGCGATCTTCGCCTCGGCTTCAGGGTCGAGGTACGTGCCGCCCTTCTTCACCGGCTTGAGCGTCTTCTCGTCAAGCTCGTAGACCAAGGGAATGCCCGTTGGAATGTTGACTCCGGCGATGTCGTCGTCGGAAATGTCGTCGAGGTGCTTGACGATGGCTCGCAACGAGTTGCCGTGAGCGGCGATCATGACCATCTTGCCGGTCTTGATTTCCGGGACGATCGTCGACTCCCAGTAAGGAAGGAGGCGCTCGAGAACGTCCTTGAGGCACTCCGTGGCGGGAATCGGCTCGCCGGCGTAGCGCGGATCGGCGTCCTGGGAGAACTCGGAACCGGCCTCGATCGGCGGCGGCGGAACGTCGTAGGAGCGGCGCCACTGCATGAACTGCTCCTCGCCGTACTCGTCGCGGATCTCCTTCTTGTTCTTGCCCTGGAGGGCGCCGTAATGGCGCTCGTTGAGTCGCCAATGGCGCTCCACGGGAATCCAGTGGCGATCGGCCGAATCGAGGGCAAGGTTCGCCGTCATGATGGCCCGGCGAAGCATCGATGTGAACAGCTTCTCGGGAAGCACTCCGGCTTCTTTGAGGAACTCGCCCCCGCGGACGGCCTCGGCACGCCCCTTCTCCGACAGCGGCACATCGACCCAGCCGGTGAAGAGGTTCTTTGCATTCCATTCGCTCTCGCCGTGGCGGAGCAGCACCAGGGTGTATGTCATGCGCCAATTTTCCCACGCCGAGCCGCAGGCCGCCAGACCGTTCGTCCCACGGCCGCCCGGCGCGCCGCCGAAGGCGTTCGGATCGTCGGCGCAACCGCCGCCGGATCGAATCCCAAGCCGTCGCGGACGTAGGGGATTGCCGCAATCGCGCACTCGCGACCGCTCGTTTGCCAATGACAGGAGGAACGATGAAGGACGCGCACTTCCCGACATCGACCGCAGCGAAACACGACAGGGGCGACGCCGGATACAGCAAAGAGCTCAAGCCTCGACACATTCAGATGATCGCCATCGGCGGGTCCATCGGAACGGGTCTGTTCCTCGGGGCCAGCGGCCGCCTCGCCCAGGGCGGCCCTGGGCTGGTCGTCGCTTATGGAATCTGTGGGATTTTCGCGTTTCTCATGGTGCGGGCGCTCGGCGAACTGGCAATCCGCCGCCCGTCCTCGGGCGCATTCGTCTCCTACGCGCGCGAGTTCACGGGCGAAGGGCGCTTACATCGCGAGGCTGGATGTTTTCCTCGACTGGGCTGTCACCGTCATGGCGGACATAACGGCCGTCGCCCTGTACGCCATTATTGGACGGCCTTCCGAGGGAATTCCGCAGTGGTTCATCGCCCTCGTCGCCCTCGCCTTGGTCTTCGCCCTCAACGCATGAGCGTCAAATGTTCGGTGAGGCGGAATTCTGGTTCGCGGCGATCAAGGTGGCGACGATCGTCGGCTTCATGGCGGTTGCCGTCTGGGCGATCGTCGTCGGGCACGACGTCGGCGGCCACACCGCGAGCTTCACAACATCGCCGAATCGGGAGGCTTCTTCCCAAGGGCTCGCCCCGGTCTTCGCGCTGACCCTCGGCGTCGTCTTCGCCTTCGGCGGCACGGAGATGGTGGGGGTGGCCGCAGGCGAGACGAAAGAGGCCGAACGCGTTCTTCCGAAGGCCATCAACTCGATGATCGTCCGCATCTTCGTCTTCTACGTGGGCGCCGTGGCGCTCATGGCCGTCGTCCTGCCGTACACCGCGTATTCGAAGGACGAATCCCCCTTCGTCACTTTCTTCAAGGGAATCGGCGTGCCGCACGCCGGGAGCGTGATCCAAGTGGTCGTCCTCACCGCCGCGCTCTCCTCGCTCAACGCCGGCCTGTATGCGACAGGCCGCACGCTTCGCTCCTTGGCGGTGGCGGGTTCGGGCCCGCGCTTCGCCACCCGCATGAACGCGAACCACGTGCCCTACGGCGCCATTGTCATCACCTCGGCCCTCGGCCTCGTCGGCGTGTTTCTCAACGTCGTCCTCGAAAAAGGACGCCTTCGACGTCGTCATGAACCTCGCGGCCATCGGCATCGCCGGCACGTGGGCCTCGATCCTTGTCACCCACCTCGCCTTCCTCAGGCGCGTGAAGGCGGGCAAGGAGACCCGCCCTCCTACAGGATGCCCGGCGCCCCGGTCACGAACTACATCGCCCTGGCCTTCTTCGCCGTCGTCGTCGGCTCCAATCTCACGAGCTCCGAAGGCCGGTGGACGCTCGCGCTCTTCGTGCCGGTGGTGGCGATGATGGCAGGCGGCTGGCGCCTTGTTCGCGGGCGGGTGGACGGCGCCCTTCTCGACCGCGTTCTCGACGAAGAGGCCGCCGACGACGGCGACCAGGCCCTTTCGACCGACGGCGAACGCTGAGCCGCCTGCAGGACGCGAGCCGGCCGCGGCTAGGATTGTTCAACGTGCACAAACTCCAAGGAAGGAAGAAATGCGCATACACGCGACGTACACGGGCGGAACTATCGGCATGGTCGACTCGCCCAACGGCCTCGTCCCCGGCGCCGACCTCAAGGGATGGCTCTACTCTCTGATCGCGGGGACCGAGCTCGAGGGGCGGGTGAGCCTGACGGGAGCTCGAGCCGCTCATCGACTCCTCGAACGCCACGCCCGAATCGTGGCAGGCGATCATCGACGATCTGCACGCTCACCGCGAGGAGGCCGACTCCTTCGTGGTGCTTCACGGCACGGACACCATGGGCTATTCGAGCGCCGCCCTCTCTTACGCCCTCGTCGGCTTTGACAGGCCCGTCGTCTTCACGGGGGCGCAGTATCGCTCAGGGCGACGTCGGCTCCGACGCCGCGGGGAATGTGGCGGGCGCTTTGCGGGCCGCGTCCTCCGGGCGGGCAAAGGGCGTCAGCCTTTTCTTCGGCCACCACCTTCTGGCCGGCAACCGCGTGACGAAAACGAGCTCGTGGTCCTTCGAGGGCTTTGCCTCGCCGTCGGTCCCGCCGCTCGCGCGAACGGGCGCGCCCTGGCGGTGGTACGCCACCGACGAGGTCGTCTCGCCGACGGCGGGGCTGAGCCTGCCGCTTCCGGAGCGACGGCTTCCGGAGCGACGGCTTCAGGATTTTTCCCCTTCAGGATCGACGGCTTCCGGGGCGGCGGCTTCCGGGAGGGACGGCTTCCCTTTCAGAAGCCGCGCAGGCATCCGCCGACGGCGTCGGCTGCGCCAGGGGCGCCGAAGAACCCGATTGGCGAGATCCCGCTCCCTACACACGGCACGACGTCGTCGTGCTCGACCTCGCTCCCGGAATATCGGCCTCCCGGCTCAAGCCCTTCTCATGCCGCGCCCCGAGGCCGTGCTGCTGCGTGCCTACGGCGTGGGCAGCGTGCCGCGGCCGAACCCAGGCTAGCCGATGTGCTCGAGCGGACGATCGCCGACGGCGTCCCGGTGGTCGTCGCCTCCCAATGCCATCAAGCCCAAGTGTTTCTTGGCCACTACGAGGCCGGCGACGCCATCGCGAGGGCGGGGGCCGTCGGCGCCGGCGACATGACCTTGAGGCCGTGTGCTCCAAGATCGTCTTCCTCCTGTCTCAGGGGCTTCGCGGAAACGACCTGGCCACGTGGATCGGGCAGCCGATAGCCGGCGAGCTCACGCTGCCGACCTTCCAGTGAGCGCCAAGCCCCACAAGGTCCGGCGAAACGCGCGTTTTGAGCGACGTCAGTGCATGCGCATGGCGAGTGCCGTGCCTTGGAGCGCCGAGTCTCGCAACAGTCCGGCGAATCCCGCGCAAGCGGCGCGCTCTTCGGCGACGGCTGCGCATGACGTCCGGCGCACTCCGCGCTTTCAGGGGTTACGCGTGCAGTCCGGAAGCCCGTTGCACGACGGCAGCCCGTCTAGTGTGCGACACGATTCCACGCCTGCCCTGAAGACGCTCCGTCGAAGCGTTTGCACTGGGCGCTGATCACAGCGCTGAGAAATTGCTACGGGAATCGGACGGCATGACTCAGCCGTCCCATGGATCAGTCGCCTTTCCCATGTTATCCAGGGTAGCGACCTGAGCGTTCATCCTTTGCGCCTCCGCATCGTCAACATCGCGAAAAGCATCGATGACGAGGTTCAAGTTGTAGGCGCCGAGGGCAACGTCTTCCCCAAGTTCTCTCACTAACCTGAAAAGCAGATCCTTAACGCCATAGAAGACATCGGAGGGGCCTTCGGCGCTGTATCCGACGCCCTCAGCGCGATGCAGGGATAGCGCAAACGTATTGAGGTTCGCAGCTTCTTCCCCCAGCCTCCGAGACACTTCCGGAAGCATCTTCTTAGCAATTTCTTTGGCTTTGGACACATTGGGAATCCGCAGTTCAGTTTCACTGGCAGGCTTTGACTGTTGGGGGGATCTGTCCTGCTCATCCACATCTTCATACCGAAGGGGATAGAGCTCGAGATCGAAGAACTGATGATTCTCTTCCATATGACGATGATTGTTGATCAGATTGAGTAAGATTTGGTGCTCAACTTGTGAGAAGTCTTTATTGACGAGGTTGAGAGCATTCTCAAAATTCGACATTATCGACTCGTAACTCGATGTCACCTCAGAGATTTCACGTACTGTTTTGACGATTTTCCCCCTAAATCGACACTAACGGAAGCAATCCAACTCCAACGACCAAAAGGCTTCCTCCCGATGCGACCACCGCGGCCCCTGCGAGAGCCGCGCCGATAACGTCAACCAGCAGATTGCCCATCAGCTCGCCTCGCCCCGGGATTTCAGCATAGGCAGCAAAGGCCTGAGCGGCTTGCATCGCCGCCTTGAGGAACCACCTCACGAACTTCGTTGAGAGCCGCCTTCTGGCGGCCAGATTCTCCTCGATGACGTACGCCACTCGCACTGGAGCATTCATCGTGGGCTGTATTTTTGCTGAGAAAGTTCTTCTTGAAGTTCAACATGGTCTTGCCAGACAACGCCTTCGACTGTTTCACAGCTTCATTGAGGTCACCGGCCACGGTCCCTTCGAAGACAGGCCTTTTCTGTCCCGGCTCCGGCCTGCCCTGCACCGTCTTCTTAGCCAATGCGTGATATAGAGTCTGACAACACTTCATAGGTGCGTCCAGCTTTCCCGGGTCCGGCACGAAAAACCACTTCAAGACCGCATTGTCCACTCTTTGCACGACGCCCTGGAACGCGGTTTGATAGTCGAACCGGTCCAGAGATAGAGGATTCTTTTGTTCTCCTCCGCGCAAACCATTGCTTCCGGGCAGAGAAATGCAACTCCCCTGCGCCAAGGGAGACAGTCCCCTGTATTCGTAGACTCCAAATGTTTCGTTGGCCCTGAAGTCCCTTTCCTTCATGTAGGCATCAATGGCGCGCCTTTTTCAGATTGTCGATGATTTCACCGAATTTTTCGAGACAGATTATCGGTCACTGACCTCTCCTTTTTACATTAGCTTTATCTAATGGATAATGAGTTTCCATTCAGTCCACTAGCTATCAGCTTGTGCCCTAAGTGCAATTTATAGAATATTTATTCGCGAATGTCCCTTTTCTCATTTCATAGGATCCGTCAACTCGGTATAGGTATCCAAAGTGTTCGCTACTGAGTCCAGCGATTTCGCATTCGCGTCATCTGCTTCCTCGTACATCTGGATGACCATTCGAAAGTTGACGGCACCCGCTTCGACGTCCTGAGACATGTCGACTAGCAGCGCAGCGAGAAGGTTCGTAAGTTCATGGAACGATTCCGAGGGCCCCTTGGGCCCGAATCCCACATCGCCGTCACGATTGAGCGGAACGTTGATCGACCTGACGTTGGAGGCCGCCCCATTGATGGCAGACGCCGCTTCGGGCAGGTAGACATCCGATATCTCCAAAGCCAGGTTCGTATCGGGAATCTGCAATTCCACCTCCCTGGAGGGTGAATTGGGCCCTTTGTCGATGTCGTCGACGTCGTCGCTGCGCAGGGAGCGGTACTTGAGATCGAATTCTGACCTGTTGCCCTCATGACGGGCTATGCTCCCGTCGACCTTGAGATTCATATTGACCAGAGTCTCCAGCTGTTTAAAATCATCTTCAAGAGTCTTCAGGGCATTTTCGAACTGCGTCATGACCGATGTGTAGTCACCGGCAGGATGAAAAGTACGCAGAGTGTCACCGATGCCATCCGCGGTAGTCACAAGAGTTGAACCGATATCCAGCTGCTTGGCGGTCACGGGGTCTTTGCCCAAGACAGTCTTTGCGATCTTCAACACCGCCGAGAGCAAATCGAATGCCAAGTCGATGCCCTTGCCGCCTCCCGATCCGGACGCGATGAGAGCGAACGACTTCTGTGCCTGGTCGACGGCGTCGGCCACGGCTTGTCTGGCTCCCTCGATTGCTTTCTTCTCGGCGACGAGCCCGGCTTCGATCCCAAGAGCAAGGAGGCACTGGTTGTTCAGTATCCTCTGCGACTCCGACAGGAAGTTGTCTCTAAACGCCGTAATTGCGCTGCCTGACATGTCCTCCAGGAGGGAACCGGCTTGTTGCAACAGGTACGAGACCTCGCTGTCGAAAATTCCGGCCTCCCCTTCCGAAGAGGTGCCTCCAGTCAGCACTTCCGACGCCACTGCGGAATAGACTTCCTCGCATCTGGCGATTGGCTCGTCTAGATCACCTGGTTTCGGGAGCCCTCTCCATTTGCCAATGGCCTTGTCTACCCGCGACCTGATGGAGTTGAATGCGTCCGGGTAGCTCTCCTCGCCCGGGAAAAAAAGACCGTGAAGTAGCTCCCCACCGCCAAGTCCCTCTGAATCAGGCTTGGTGACAACCGTGATATCGCCCTCGCCAAAGCTTCTGAAATATTGACCTTTAATGTCGACGTACTTGCGCTCTCTCATATACGCGTCGATCGCGGACTTCTTCGCTTCTACGATGAGAGTGTCTAAAAAGCCATAATCCGCCATTTCGTTCCTTCCTCAAAGCAGCTATCAATGTAAGGCTTGGAAAAGCGAGGTTTCCTTAATGCCCTGCAAGCATCCTAGTCCGACGAAACCCTCGAAAACCCTTGGCATCTCGGGGAGAGGTACTTGGCTCCACAAGTGCCTCGCCTCCTGCCCGGCTGATCAAGGTCGATTAGACGCAGGCGCCCCTCAGCCAGGCACCACCGCCACTTTGAGGCCTGCACGCTCGCGCACGGCGGCGATCGCCGCGTCGATCTGGGTCAGCAGGAACCGGTGGGTCACGAGGCTTCCGACGTCGAGGGGCTCCGCTGGAAAGCAGCTCCACGGCCCGGCGGACGTCGGCCCTGCGCGCGTTCGAGCCGCCCGTCACCTGCAGCTCGCGGTAATGGACGATGATTCGGCTCCATCACCGCCGTGGATCCCTTTGAGAAACCGGCGAAATAGTTGACCCGTCCGCCGATGGCCGCCACTTCGAGCGCCTGGTTGGCAAGCGCGGGGTCGCCGACGGCCACGATCGCGACGTCGGCCCCGCCGCCGGTCACGTCGAGAATCTCGCGGGTGAGCTCCTCGCCCTGCGAGGTCGAGGGGCGTGCGTCGCGCCGAGGGCGAGCGCGGGATCGAGGCGCCCGGGGCGCCCGACGGCCACAATCGCACGGCCCCCGCGAGCTTGGCGAGCGCGACGTGAAGCAGTCCGATCGGCCCGGTTCCGAGGACGACGACGGTCTCGCCCGGGCGCACCCGAAACTGCCTTGCCCCGTTGAGGCAGCAGCTGACTGGCTCAGCCAGCGCAAGCGCCGTCGGTTCGAGTTCGCGCGGCGCGAGCACAAGATGCCGCGCTCCATCGCCTCGCGCGGCACGAGCAAGTACTCGGCAAGCCCGCCGTCGATCTCGTATCCGAAGAGCCGCAGGTTCTCGCACAGGTGCTCGCGGCCTGCCAGGCATTGGAGGCAGCGGCCGCACGAGAGGACGATCGAGCACGTCGCCTGCACGCCGACGTCGATCCTTCGACGCCTTCGCCGACGGCTGCGACCCTCCCGCGAATTCGTGGCCTAGGATCACCCGGGGCGGACTCCCGCGGTTTTGGCGCCGGAAACAATGCGCAGGTCGGTGCCGCAGATCGTGTTCGCCTCGACTTTGAGGAGGACTTCGCCGGGCCCGGGCTCCGGAACGGGGACGCGCGTGAGGGACAGGTCGTCGATGCCGTGCAGAACGGCGGCGTTCATGCTCATGCGCCTAGCCTACGCGTTCGAGCGCCCCTTCCGCACTCGGAAGGCCGATCGGTCGTCTTTCAGGCCGGCCGCAGGTCCCGTCCGTCGCCCCGCGTGGTCCGTCGCAGGTCCCTGTCAGCCGACCCTGCGGGCCCCTGTCCGCAGAGCCGGCCCGAGGGCCGCTTCGTCGCCGGCTCGGCGGGCCTCCCCGCCCGCGAGCCGAACGCCCGGATTCTTCGATGATTTTGGCAATCTCTGCCTTGCATCCCCACCCGCAAGCCGATCGCCCGCCTCCGCCGTTTGCCGCGGCGCCTTAAAGCGACAGTGCAACGACGCACAAAGAATGTAGCAACGCGCCAGTAAGAAGCCCGAATTCTCGTCACGACCCGCAGGCAACGCGATGTTTCCTGCAAAATTGTGTACCGGGTCACTGGGATATAAGATCAACGTACATCACGCAGCCGCCCGACGACGGGCGGCGACTAGGAAAGGCACGCAATGACGCGACTAGTAAATGCACCCGCGGATTTTCCCGCCGAGGCGCTGCGAGGGTTCGTCCTGGCCAACAAGCGCTACGTCAAGCCGGTCTACGGCGGCGTCGTCCGCTCCACCGCGACTCCGCAAGGGAAGGTGGCCGTGGTCTACGGCGGCGGATCGGGTCACTACCCGGCGTTCGCCGGCTGGGTAGGCGCCGGGATCGCCGACGGCGCCGTGTGCGGGAACATCTTCTCCTCCCCTTCGGGCGCCCAGGCGTACTCGGTTCTCAAGGCGGCAGACCGCGGCGCCGGAGTGCTCATGGGATTCGGGAACTACGCGGGCGACGTCCTGCATTTCGGCCAAGCCATCGAGCGTCTGCGCTCTGAGGGAATCCCCGCCGACACCCTGGTGGTCACCGACGACATCGCCTCCGGCGCCAAGGACGAACTCGACAAGCGCCGCGGCATTGCAGGCGACTTCCCCGTCTTCAAGATCGCGGGGGCGGCCGCCGAGGCCGGCAAGGACTTCGAGGAGGTCAAGCGCATTTTCGCCAAAGCGAACGCGGCCACGCGCTCCTTCGGAGTCGCCTTCTCCGGCTGCACGCTCCCCGGCGCCGACGGCCCGCTTTTCACTGTTCCCGCAGGGAAGATGGGAATCGGCCTCGGCATTCACGGCGAGCCCGGGGTCTCCGAGGACGATTTGGGCTCCGCCGACGATGTCGCGGCCACCCTCGTGGACGGCCTGCTCGAGGACCGCCCCGAATCGGCGGGAAATCGCGTCATTGCCATCGTCAACGGCCTGGGCGACACGAAGTACGAGGGCTGTTCGTCGTCGTCGGGTCCGTCGTCGACCGCCTGAAGGCCGCCGGCGTGGAGATCGCAGACGTCGAATCGGAGAATTCGTCACCTCGCTGGACATGGCGGGCATATCGCTCACCCTCGTGTGGGTCGACGACGAGCTTCTTTCTTACTGGGACGCGCCTTGCGACACCCCGCTTACAGGAAGGGCTCCGTCGGCGAGGTCGAGCGCGACGACGCCGAGCTCAACTCTGCGGCGGCGACCGTGGTCGTGACCGAGAAGGGCTCGGAGAGTTCGCAGGAGGCTGCGGGCGTCGTCGTCGGGCTCCTCGAAAAGGTCTCGGGAAATGCTCGAGGAGTCGAAGGACGAGGCTCGGCAAGCTCGATTCGATCGCCGGCGACGGCGACCACGGCATCGGAATGGCGAACGGATCGAAGGCCGCCGCCCGGGCGGCGCGCGCCATCGCGGATCAGGGGCGCGGGCGTGGCGACCACGCTGAGCGCCGCGGGCGACGCTTGGTCCGATCGCGCGGGCGGCACCTCAGGCGCCCTGTGGGGCTCCTTCTGACCGCGATCGGCGCGGCGCTAGGAAACGAAGAGGCCCCTCGCTCGACTCGATCACGGACGCCGTCATCGCCGGGCGTTCGGCCGCTGCAACGGCTCGGCGGCGCCCAGGTGGGCGACAAGACGATGGTCGATGCGCTCGTTCCGCTGGTCGACGCCTTCGTCTCGACCGACGGCGGCCTCAAGGCCAAGGGCGAGGCCGCCGTAGCCGCGAGCCAGGCGGGAGCCGAGTCCACAGCCCAGCTCGTCGCCAAGCTCGGCAGAGCCCGGCCTCTCGGAGAAGTCGCTGGGAACCCCGGACCCGGGGCCGTCTCGCTGGTGCGTGCGGTGAAGGTCGTGGTCGAGCAGATCTGATCTCGACCGCCGAGTGCGAGCCCCGCCCCCAAGGCGCGGCCGCGCGCGGACAACAGGGTCCGCGTGCGCCTACGCCGGGGCAGGGGCTGCAGAAGCTCAGCCCAGCATCGTCGCTAACTTTCGCAGCGTGCGCATGTTCCGCGCCGTGACGGTGACGCCCAGATGGCGCTCGGCATAAGCCTGGGTGATGCGCGAGCCGTGGAGCCCTCGCGAGTGCCGTACCACAGGTAGAGTTCGCGCGGCGCCCAGGCCAAGTCCTCGCCGCCCTTGAGGGCGTCGCGGAAACGCCGGCCGCCGAAGGAATCGACGTCGCGGTCAAAAGAACATGACGTGGGAAAAACGTCTCGTCTCCAACGACGTCGGCGAGGGGTCGGCCTCGACGGCCCTCCGCAGATCCGCGGCCGTGCGATGAGACGACAGGGCTGTCCACGCCGAACCATTCGCGGATAAGCTTCGTCAGGCCGTCGGCGAAAATCCTGCGGCCCCGCCGGCAGGGCGCACAGCAGGTTCCCGCTCTGAAGGTGCGTGCGCACCCGTTCCAGGCCGAACTTCGACGCGACGAGCTCGCGCAGCAGCGGCATGGAAACCTTGTTGCGAGCGCCCAAGTTGACGCCCCTGAGGAAGAAGACGCACTCGCCTTCGGATTCGCCGCGCATATCCGATCCTCGCATTTCCTCGTTCGAGAGCCTGCCTTTTGAGAAAGAGCCTAACCCACACGGGGTGCATTTGCTGAACTGAACAATTCCAACTGTTGAACTGAACAATTCCAACTTCGGGCCATTTTTCAAAAATCGCTTCCCATTGGCCGCCCGGTGTGAAATGATCTCAACCAGAAGTAATTGAACAATCAAAAATATCGCTGTCAACTAATTGTCGGTTCGTCGCGGCAGGCGGCGCCCACAATTCCGGCGAACGGACGAACCGGAACGTCCAAAAGGAGAAACAATGAAAAACAGCCGCGCGATCCGCTTCACGCACGGCCGGCGCCCGAATCGAGGCTCCGGCCCACGAGGCGAATCGAAGCTCGGACCCATGCCTGATTTCACGCTCGGACCAAGGCTCGATTTCGCATTCGATCCGGCGTCCGAGTTTGCGCAGGACGACGTTGGGAGTCGGACTGGCGCTTGCCCTGTCCGCATCGACGATTTCGACGTCGATGGCCGTCGAAACGCCGGCGTCCAAGGCCGACCAAGCCTCCTCGTTCATCGCCGCCCGGCAGGCGGCGTCCGGAAAATCGATGTCGCCCGGCGCCTTGGCACCAGCCGGCCTTCCTCGACCGGCGGTGACGCAAGCGGGACGCGAGGAGCTTGTGTCCACGCCGATCCCGGACGAACCGAACATTCCCAGCTACGGGACCACGACAGACAGGGGCGGCAGGCCGCTGGCCTTCGTCGTCTCCGGGGGCTACGGGGGCTCGCTCAACGTCATCGACCTCAAGAACAAGAGGAAGATCGACGTCAAGAAGACACGTCCTGGACAAGGACGGCGCCGAAAGCTCTACCCATGGGGCTACGCCACGCTCAGCAACAGGCATGTCGTGGCGGCGTGCAGCAACGGCAGGCTCTACGACATCGATCCCGACACCTACGCGGTGAAACGGCTGGGAGACGACGGCTCGTCGAACAAGAACTACGAAGAGATCTCCAAGCGAGGCAGCTTCTATTGGGACATCGTCGCGGACGAACACGACAGGCTGTACATCGCCAGTTCCAGCGAAGGACACGGCGGCAGGGTCCTCACCTACGACGCCAAAAACGGCCGGTGGGGCGACCTTACGAACAGCCAGATCCAGGAGGGAGAGCGCGACATCCGCTCGGTAGCCTACGAGAACGGCGTAGTCTACGCCGGAACGGGCATGACAAAAGCCGTCGATCTACAGGATCCCGACGGCGAATCCGCGAGCGCAGCGCCTGAACGTCCCGCCGCGCTGCACAAAGGCTCCGGCTCCGTCGCAAACCTCGAGGCCAAAGGCGGCCGCCTGTACGTCACCATGTCGGATATGCGGAACGCCGACGGCAGATCTCATCTGCGACGGCGCCTGCGCGCTGGACCCGAACACCGGAGCCCTGCTGGGCAGGCGCGGAGCTTCACCAAAGCGCGTCGTCGCGAGGCCGGGCGAGGCGAAAAAGGTCTACTACTTCGCGACGGCGAAGAATCCGCGAACAGGGCGCATCCGAGCGGAATCTGATGGAGCACAACCCAGACGACGGCTCTGAGCGCCCGGTTTTCACGAATGACGAGTTCGCGGACAACCTCAGCAGGTCCGCCTGGGTCACCCACGACGTCTTCGTCTCAACCAATATCAATCGCGACGGGATCACGGTTTTACGACGCCAAGGCAAAAACCGGCGCCACATTCAAGGCAAAAGCTAAATATCGCCCCCGCAGCATTCGAGTCGATGATCGCCCCAGCGACGGCAAGCTTTACGCGGGCTGGTTCATGCACACCCGGAAGATCGCGCGGATAGACCCGGCGTCGCACTCCTACAGCCTGCTCCCCCAGTCTCTCAAGCAGGTCGAATCCTTCGCCCAAAGCGGCGACTGGCTGGTTTCCGGCCTGTACACGGGTGGAATGCTCGAATCGCGGAATCTGAAGACCGGCGAAACGCGCAAGCCGATCGAGGTTGCCAAGGGAAAGAATCAAGACCGCCCCTTTGCCATGACGAGCGTCGAGAATGGGCGTGTTGCCGTGGGAACGGTGCCGGGATATGGGGAAGCTCGGCGGAGCGCTCGGCTTCTACGACGTCGCCAAGAACCAGATGGAGCCCAACCGCGTCTACCTCCTCAAGGATCTGCCCGTGGCCGATCCTGCGCTCAGGGGCTCGCTCGACGGCCTTTCGCCGATTTCCATGGCGTACCGCAACGGGAAACTCTACGTGGGAACCACGGCGCGCGGGGGCAGCGGCTCCGCATTCGAGCACTCCGGCAAGTCCGAGGGCAAGGTCTTTGTCTTCGACGTGGCAAAGCAGACGGTCACGGCTGTGAAGACTCCCGTTCCCGGTTTCCAACAGTACGCCGTCACGGCATTGACTTTCGGCGACGACGGCAAGCTGTACGGCACGACCGGCGGGTACGTCTTCGAGCTCAATCCGAATACCCTCGACGTCGTCAAGCGCGCCAAGGTCTCGGGCGGCAAAGAGGTCAACCGCAGCCAGCTAGTCTACAAATCCGGGATGCTTTACGGCGTTTTCCAACCGGGAACGGCGCTTTTCCCCATTTCCGCGCAGACGTTTAAAGTTTCCGCGCCCGTCGCCCGAGGGGTCAGCGGGCTCGTGCGCGGAACGGACGGAAACCCTCTACTACGCGAAAGGGCCGTCAATCTACCGATACACGCCGAACTGATCGGCCGACGACGCGGAGCCGGCCGGCTGACCCTGCTCGGTCGGCCGGCCCTGCTCGTTCAGTTCAGCCCACCTGCACGTTCGATTCAGCCGGCCCTGCTCGGAGCGGTTCAGCCGGCCCTGCTCGGAGCGGTCCGGCGGGCCCGCATCCCGCCCGCTCAATCTCGCGGACCGACCTTGCGCCTCATGAGCAGGTCCGTGTCCCGCGTCTTGCCGATGTGGAATGAGTGGGACCCGAACACCTCGAATCCGAGATGTTCGTAGAATCCCAAAGGCGGCGTCGTTGTGCTCCCAGACGCCGAGCCATACGGACTCGGCTCCTCGCGCCCGGGCCTCCTCGAAGGCTCTCTCCAGCATGAGCCGGCCCAGGCCGCGCCCCTTGAACCTTTTCAGAACATAGACCCGCTCGATTTCCAAAGCGTCGGGCATGGCGTCCTCGCTTTGCGCCTCGCCGACGTTGATTTTCGCGTATCCGGCGATTTCGCCGTCGACCCGCCGCGAAACAAAAAGGCTGAACCGGGGTTGGCGATTTCTTCGACGAGGTCCCCGGCGCGTACGCTTTGCGAAGAAACGCATCGAAGTCCTCGGCGCTGTAGTATTCGGCGAACGTCTCGGCGAAGGCCGCCGCGCTGACGGCGCTCAGCTTGTCGACGTCGTTCGCGGTGCAGGGCGTCAGCTCAATGTTCGCAGGCAGCATACTCATGGGAGAATTCTACGTTTCGAGGGCGGACGCGCCTGTGCGTTTCAAAGTCGGGACGCCTGTCGTTTAAGCGCGGGACGCCTGTTTTAAGTGCGGGACGCCTGTCGTTTAAGTGCGGGACGGCTGTCGTTTAAGTGCGGGACGCTTCTTCCTTGCGACGTCGAGAATGTAGATTTTCTTTTCAAATGATGAGACGATAGCGACGTCCATTTAACGCTCCACCAAAAGGAGGAAGGCCATGGCAGACGATTCAACGTTTGACAAGGTTGCCGGAAAGGCGAAGGAGTTCGCCGGAAAAGCCACCGGCGACAAGGGCACGGAAGCCGAAGGCAAAGCCCAGCATGCCGAAGGCAAAGTGAAGGAGTTCGCCGAGGACGTCAAGTCCGAGGTCAAGGCCGTAGGAGAGAAGATCAAGGGCGCTTTCAAGAAGGACTGACCGTCAGTCTTCTTCGAATCGCGTCCGCAAGACGAGCGAGCCTTCATGGCGAGCAGATCGTCGGCCAAGGCTGCGATTTCGCTTGCCATGAAGATCCCCGTCCGCCACGTGCGCAGGATCGCCTCGCATCCGTAATAGGCGCCGGCAAGTTGGCCGTATATCGCGCCGTTCGTGTCCGAGTCTCCGCCCAGGTTCACCACAGCGAGCATGCCGTCGCGAAAGCTCTCGTGACTGGCGAAGGCCCATGCTGCGACCTGCAGGCTGTGGACGATGTAGCCGGTGTTTTCGAGTTTTTCGACGCCGACGACGCGGTCGAGGATCGCATCGAATTGCTTTCCCGTGCTCAATGAGCGCGGGCTGCACTTTTCAGCTTATCCGCCCCTCCCATTGCGCGCACGAGCATCGCGGCGAATAGCTCCGTGCCCGCCTCGGCTTCGACGGAATAGTGGGTTTCGCGCTGAAATTCCGGCCGCTTCGACGACGCGTTCCGGCTTGCGCGCCCCGAAGGCGGCGACGATCGCCGGGGCAAGACGCATGATCGAGCCGTTGCCCGCCGACTGAACCCGCGGCTTTCCCTGGGGACCCAAGGGTTGCCCTCGAATTCGGATATCGCATCGGCCACCTGGTTTGCGCGATGTCGAAGCAGACGCCGGTCGAGCTCGGTACCTCCGCCGCCATCGGCGGTAGCGGTCCATGACGTCGTAGGGGTCGCAGCCGCCGCAAGCCGCAGGCTGTCCGCAAGGGCAAAGGGCCATGGACGTGTCGTCGGTCCAATGCCCCGCCGGAAGGTCGAACGGGCCGCCGGCGCGCAGACCTCCGACCGGCTCGAACTCGCCGGGTTCCTTAAATTCTGCGGGCATTCCCATCGCATCGCCGACGGCGAGGCCGACGAGCATGCCGCAGGGCCCGATCTCGCAGGCCGTCTCCCGGCGCGCGGTTCCGCGGCGCGTTGTCACTCCCGTTCACGTGAGGCTCTTGCCTTTGTAAACGATGCCCGCGCGAGCTTTTCTCACGCGCGCCGCCGCCCTCAACCTGCTCATCGCACATAGGCCAATCGTATACGCGTTCCATTTGCGGTCCCAGTTTTAGGCAGCCAAGCGGCGGCAGCCTTTCATCGCTCTGATTCCAAGATGACGTTGCTCTCTGCGTCGAACAAGTTGCCTTCAGCGTCGAGAAAGCTGCTTCCGGCGTCGCCGACGATCGACACCGACATGGAACGTCCTGGGGAAGCACGCAGACGACGGGCCGCTCGCTCCTGTCTCGCTCAAGAATCTCTGTGACGTTCTCGATGATGTTCTCGCGCGCTTGGCGTCTTGTTGTCCGCAGGCGCACTGGGCGAGGCCTCTTCAGGTCCAACGGGACCTATTGCGACGCTCCTTTCGCAGAGACTCCAAGTTCGGAAAGGGGCAAGACCTCTTTAGAAGGCGACTTCATGACTCCGACGAGTTCGGAGTCTCTGCGGACGGGCGCGGCCCCCGCGTCTGCGGGGGCCGCCGGAGCCACCTGAGAGAATCGAACTCTCGACCTATTCATTACGAGGTGAATCGCTCTGCCGACTGAGCTAAGGTGGCACGCCGCCTTTGCCGACAGCGTTGAATAGCCTGCCGAGACTCGCCCACGTCGCAAACTGACAATCAGGGCGAGCCTCGGGCGACCAACTCATGCCAACGAAGCGGCTCAAGCTAATAGCGCCAAACAGGCAGGCGAGAGCGCTATCTGCGCGAACCCAAAGGGACCCGCGAACCCGGAAGAACCGCTCGGGAGCCGAGCTTGACCGCACTGTCCATGCTGCGATCGCCCTGCTGCTGCGCATTCTGCCCTTGCTTCTGTTCCGCCGGGCAGACAAGGCCGTCCTTGGGAGCCTCGCCGGTCGGCAGATACTTGTCGACCGACGTGTCAATGCAGGAACCAGCCCCTGCGGTAAGCAAGGTGTCCGTCGCCTTCCCAGGTCAGCAGCACCGAGTTCTCAAGCGTCTTGTGCATATTCTGTGCCCACGAATACGGCGTCGCCGGATCGTGCTTCGTGCCGATCACCACGATCGGAGCAGACCCTTCGCCCTGTACGGGCCAGGATTGGCCTTCGGATGATACGGAAGCTCGGCGCACACATGCATGGCTAGATCATCCTCTGCGGAAAAAGATCCGAAAAGACGACCGCTCTCGCTTCAGTTTTTTCGCGTACTTCTGGTACTCGGACTCAGAGCTTTGCACATAATCCGCGCAATTGATCGCCCAGTAGGCTTCCATGGAATTGCCATCGAAACTATCGCCAACGCGACCGATATAAATATCTAAGGGAAGCACGAAAGTCGAGCCGTCATTGTCTTCGATCAAGCCTTTGTGCTCCCCGGTAATCAACGGCCACCACTCATCTTTATACATCAAGCCAGTGAGGGCAATGCGAAGCATCGACCGATTGAGGGGTCTGTTCGGGTCTGATGTCTTGAACGGCGTGGCGTGAGCCTGATCCAGCAGGGCGCGCATCTTCTTCTCGCCGCATCCACCGACGATCCCAGCGAGCAGTTGCCCGCCTTCACGCAGCGCTCAGCATAGCGTTCGAAAGTTTTCTCAAAACCCAGCATCTGTGTGTACGTGGAGGGCAAAAAGCTCTGCTGAGGGTTGGCGGCGCCGTCGAGCACCATTCTCCCGACCTTTTTCGGGAAGAGATCGGCGTACATCCCACCCAAAGAGACGTGCCGTAGAGAAGCCGAAATAGTTGGGCTTCTCATCGCCCGCAGGGCCGCGCAAAACATCCATATCGCGCGCCGCCGGCTCCGTGCCGACGTGCGCAAGCAACTCGCCGGATTTCTCCTTGCACCTTTTCGCTATCTGCCGAGCCTGAGCTTTCCTGGCCTTCCGCCCAGCCTCCGTCGAGGTGTCGATATCGGAATCTAAGATCTTGGCCAGCTCGCGGTCGTCGACGCAATCGACGGGCGTCGAGGAGCCAACCCGCGCGGATCAAACCCCACAACATCGTATTTATCTAAAAACGTCTTTTCGCAAAGCCTGCCTGGCCACATCAACCATCGCGATTCCGGAGCTTCCGGGGCCGCCCGGGTTGACAAACGAGGCTCCGATCGGCTTTGCCGCTCTTAGCAGGGAGCTTCGCCATGGCGACGGTGATCGCCTTGCCGCCAGGCTTCTTGTAATCCAGCGGAACCTTCACATTCGCGCACTGCATCTTCGCGTCGTCCTTGCACGGCGCCCAGCTGACCTTCTGCCTGTAGAACTTTTCAAGCCCCTTCGGAACATCCCCGTTGGGGGCGCCGTTTGAACCGCCCGGCGAACTTGCCGAACCTCCCGGAGGGCTAACTGAATTTCGGGAAAACTTGTCGGGCTTCCCGGCGAACCAGTCGAACCTCCCGGCGACGCCGTCGAGCCGCCTGGCGACCGGCCTGCAGACGGGCTCGCCGTCGACTTCGCCGCAGGAACGCCCGCGTCGGCACGGGCAGAGGCATCTGCCCCCGACGACGCACCCAAATGCGCCGGCGAATCACCCGCGCGCATTGACGCAGCGTCCGCACGATCCGACGACGCACTAGCCATTGCAGGCTGAGCGACAACAGTCAAAGCCAACGCCGAGAGCGCAGCCAAAGGCCGCAACAGTCGCGTCGCTGTCTTTCTCATTTTTCCTCCAAACATACGAGATGATTAAAACCCTCAGCCGATCGGAGCGGACCCTCGCCAGCCCGACGCCCGCCGTCCGATCAGTCAGGACCCACTACCGGACAAAGGGACGCGGTTTCCCAACGAAAACCTCATCCTTCACGGAAGCCTTCCTTCTGCGCATTTTGCCCTTGCGGCCTTTCTGTCGGGCAGACAAGGCCGTCCTTGGGAACCTCGCCGGTCAACAAATACTTGTCGACGGGTGCCTTGATGCAGGAACCAGCCCTGCGGTAAGCAAGGTGACCATCGCCTTCCCAGGTCAGCAGCACCGAGTTCTCAAGCGTCCTGTGCAAAGCCTGCGCCCAGTGATACGGCGTCGCCGGATCGTGCCTCGTGCCGATCACCACAATCGGAGCCGACCCCTTCGCCCTGTACGGGCCGGGATTCGACTTCGGATGGTGCGGCAACTCAGCGCACATATAGAAGGCGACAGTGTCTTGTGCAGAAAAGGGTCCAATGGCGGGAGCTTCCCGCTTCAGCTTCTTGGCGTACTTCAGGTAGTCAGCTTCGGATTCCTGCGCGTAGTCCGCGCAATTGATCGCCCAGTACGCCTCTGCCCTATTGCCTTTGTTCTCGTCTCCCTCGCGACTTGAGGTCGCGTCGAAAATTTTCAGGAAAAGCGAGCCGTCATTCTGCCTGATCAACTGGTCGAAGGCCTGATTAAACACTGACCACGTCCGATCCTCGTATAGAAGGCTGATAACGGTAGAGTGGAGCATCGTCTGATTGAGGGGTCTGTTCGGGTCTGATGTCTTGAACGGCGTGGCGTGAGCCCTGATCCAGCAGGGCGCGCATCTTTTTCTTCGCCGCATCCACCGACGATCCCAGCGAGCGGTTGCCCGCCTTCACGCAGCGCTCAGCATAGCGTTCGAAAGACTTCTCGAAACTCAGCATTTGCGTGTACGTGGAGGGCAAAAAGCTCTGCTGAGGGTTGGCGGCGCCGTCGAGCACCATTCTCCCGACCTTTTTCGGGAAGAGATCGGCGTACATGCCGCCAAAGACGTGCCGTAGAGAAGCCGAAATAGTTGAGTTCTCATCGCCCACCAGGCCGCGCAAAACATCCATGTCGCGCGCCGCCGGCTCCGTGCCGACGTGCGCAAGCAACTCGCCGGATTTCTCCTTGCACCCGCTTTCGCTATCTGCCGAGCCTGAGCTTTCCTGGCCTTCCGCCCAGCCTCCGTCGAGGTGTCGATATCGGAATCTAAGATCTTGGCCAGCTCGCGGTCGTCGACGCAATCGACGGGCGTCGAGGAGCCAACCCCGCGAGGATCAAAACCGATGATGTCGTACTTGTCCATAACATCTTTGCTGAAAGCCTTGTCGGCGCGCGAAACCAAGTCGATTCCCGACTCTCCGGGGCCGCCCGGGTTGACAAACAGGCTTCCGATCGGTTTGCCGCTCTTGGCGGGAAGCTTCGCCATGGCGACGGTGATCGCCTTGCCGCCAGGCTTCTTGTAATCCAGCGGAACCTTCACATTCGCACACTGCATCTGGGGCTTGTCTTTACACGGCGCCCAGCCCAGCTTCTGCCTGTAGAACTTTTCAAGCCCCTCCGGAACGTCCCCCTTGCGAGCGCCGATCGAACCGCCCGGCGACGCCGTCGGGCTTCCCGGCGAACCAGTCGAACCTCCCGGAGGGCTAACCGAATTTCCGGGAGAACTTGTCGGGCTTCCCGGCGAGCCAGTCGAACCTCCCGGCGACCGACCCGCAGACGGGCTCGCCGTCGCCTTCGCCGCAGGAACACCCGCATCGGCACGGGCAGAGGCATCCGCCCCCGACGACGGATCCAAACGCACCGGCGAATCGCCCGCGCGCATTGACGCAGCATCCGCGTGATCCGACGACGCACCGGCCGCTGCAGGCTGAGCGACGACGGTCAGGGCAAAAGCCGATGCGGCCGCAAGAGGCTGCAACAAACGCCTGAATGTTTTCATCTCTTCTCCCAAATTGATTTAGCCGGTTGCAATCCACCTCGCTAGGCGGATGCAACCCATATGAAGGACCGAAACCCGGGCGATTCGCTGGAGTTTTACCCACAGTGACGCTCGCCGCGGGCCATGAGACCGACACAAACGCACAAGCGTCAGTCCAGACACAAAACCCGAAACATTGTATCTCTGTATCCGTTATTTTACTTGTCCTCTCTAGCCAACGCTACCGTTTTCAAGATCTTCCCACGAGGTAGAAGAATGGCTGCAAATCAATGGAAGTTCAATCGACGTTTGATTAAAAGACATCACCGACAGAAAGAGCATCTACTATACGTAATATTTACAACGCGTTTGCGCTGAATAACGTCCCCAGCACATCCGAAGACGAAAAAGCACACTCGAAAGTAAAAAGAAGGCGACATCGGCCGTTAACTAACATCGAAGTCAACGGCCGATGTCGCCCTGCAGTTTCATCTGCATCGCAAAGGCCGACGTCGGCGTCGTGCTCAGCCCGTCTCCATCGCAAGGCCGACGTCAGGATCGTCGGCAGCAATGGTCATCCAACGGGCGGCGAAATACGTTCCGCAGCGTTCTGTCTTTGCCCCTGTGGCTTTTCCACCGGGCAGTCCAACCCGTCCTTGGGAACTTCGCCGGTCAGCAGATATTTGTCGACGGGCGCCTTGATGCAGGAACCCGCCCTGGCGTATGCCACGTGGCCCTCGCCTTCCCAGCTCAGCAGCACCGAGTTGTCAGAGCGCTCCGGCGAAGGTTTGAGTCCAGGAGTAGAGCGTCGCCGGATCGTGCCTCACCCCGATCACCACGATCGGAGCCGACCCTTCGCAACGTACCGCCCCGGGTTCTTCTTCGGGTGATGCCGCAGCCCGGCGCAGATGTATCGGTCCTTCGTGTCAACGCCCTCTGCGCCGAAAACCGGCGCTTCCCTCTTGAGACGCTCGCTGTACTTCGCATATTCGGACTGCGGGTCAAGCACATAGTCCGCGCAGTTGATCGCTATAAGGGCCTCGGCGCCGTTGCTGGAGGCAGTTGGGCCGGAGTCCGACCCTGATTCCACGAAGGCCGAGCCGTCGTTTTCCTTCACCAGCTTCCTCAGCTTCTCATCGAGATCCGGCCATGAAGCGTCGCGGTACAGGTACTGCCTGACCTCGCTTGTCAGAAGGGGAACGCGTGAGTTTCGATTCGGATTCGACGTCGGGAACGGCCTTTTGAACGCCTGATCGAACAGGGCTCGCATCTTCTTCTTCGCCGCGTCCACCGTCGATCCCAACGGGCACGTGCCCGTGTTCACGCAGTGCCGCGCATAGCGCTCAAAAGCATGCTCGAATCCAAGCACCTGCTCGTATGCTCTGCGGCTGTCCCGCATGCCGGTGTCGACAGCGCTGTCAAGCACCATCCTGCCGACTTTCTTTGGGAAGAGGTCGGCGTACATTCCGCCCAAGGACGTGCCATAGGAGAATCCGAAGTAGTTGAGCTTCTCATCGCCCACCAGGCTGCGCATAACATCCATGTCGCGGGCCGCCGACTCCGTGCCGACATGTCGCAGCAGCCTGCCCGAGTGTTTCATGCATCCCTCGGCTATCTTCTTTGCCTGCGCCTTTTTGGGCTCTGCGCCCGGCCACAGTGGAAACGTCATAATCAGCGTCAACATACTTCTCACGAGTTGCGTCGTCCACGCACTCGACCGCGCCGATTCGCCGACCCCTCGCGGATCAAAGCCGACCACGTCGTACTTGTCGCGAATCTCGAGACTAAAGATCCACGAAGCCGCAGAGGCAAAGCCTGTTCCCGAGCTTCCGGGTCCGCCGGGATTGAGAAAGAGCGTTCCCATCGGTTTGCCGCTCTTGGCGGGAACCTTGAGCATGGCGACGGTGATCGCCCTGCCTCCGGGCTTCTTGTAGTCCAGCGGAACCTTCACATTCGCGCACTGCATGCCGGCACGGTCTTTGCCTTTGCATTCAGACCACCTCAGCTTCTGCTTATAAAAACCGTTCCAAGCCCCTGGGCACGCCCTCCCGCAATCCGGGAGCGCCCTTCGATGACCCGGGTGCGCCTTCCGACGATCCGGGCACGCCCTCCGATGACCCGGGTGCGCCTTCCGACGATCCGGGCACGCCCTCCGAGGAATCGAGGCCCGCTCGGACGAGAGGCTCCGGCGAAGGCGACGAAGCGTGCGCGGGACCGGGATTGCCGACACCCGCCAACGCAAAGACGGACACTGCCGCCAGAGATTTCAAAAAGCGATTCGACAGTTTCATTTTCATCCTTTCAGATACCGAATAGACTTCGAATACCGAATAGAGTTAATTTGTGCACTTGGAAGCATATTTTTAAAGTTGGAAACACATTTTTTAAAGAGTATGCCTGACGTTGGGTCCGAACCTGACGGGTAGGCTCGGACCCAACGAGCGATAACATTTGAGCCCACCACCGGCGGAAACGACTAGCGTCGCCTTTCCACCGGCAGATGGCTAGCGTCGCCTTTCCACCGGGCAAACCAGCCCGTCTTTTGGAACCCTGCCGGTCAGCAGATAGGCATTCACTTGATCTTCGATGCATGCTCCGGCCCGTCCGTAGGCGATGTGTCCGTCGCCCTCCCACGTCAGCAGAACGGAGTTCTCGAGCGTCCTGCGCATGGTCTTCGCCCCCGAATACGGCGTCGCCGGATCATGCTTCGTGCCGATGACCACGATCGGAGCCGACCCCTTCGCTCTATATGGAGCAGGATCAGCCTTCGGGTGGTATTTCATATTTGCGCAAACCTGAGTCACTCTCGCCCCAAAGGGATCGTACCCACCGAAAAGGAAGGATTTTTCTTGAGTTTTTGTTGTACTTGGCGTAGACGGACTCCGGTTCTTTCGCGTAATCGGCGCAACTGATCGCGACGAGTGCCTCCATTATATTGCTCTCGTCATTCGGCGTTTGCGGACCAGCCAGCTCCAGAAGCTCGGTGCCGTCATTGTTCTCAATCAGCTTGCCAAGCGCTTGATCCAAACCAGGCCATGTTTCATCCTGGTACATCGCAAACCTCACGGCCATCATCAAATTGGAGCGTGTAAGCGGACGGGCCGGATTCGACGTCGGGAACGGTTTCTTCGCCGCCTGGTCGAACAGGGCGCGCATCTTCTTCTTGGCTGCTGCTTTGACGGTGGTCCCAAGAGCGCACTTGCCGCCGTCAATACAGCGTTTCGCGTAGCGCCCAAACGATTTGTCGAAGCCCAGAGTCTGCTCGTAGAGCATGCGCGCGCTGCCCAGTTGAGGCTCGGCGGCGCCGTCGAGCACCATCCTCCCCACCTTCTTCGGGAACAAGTCGGCATACGTCCCGCCCAGCTCGGTGCCGTAGGAGAAGCCGAGATAGTTGAGCTTTTTGTCGCCCACCAGGCCGCGCAAAACATCCATATCGCGGGCCGCCGACTCCGTGCCGACGTGAGCAAAGCAACTCGCCCGACCGCTTCTCGCAGCCGTCCGCGATCTTCTTGGCCTCCTCCTGCTGTTGCTGCCGGCCCTTCGCCGTGGAAAGGTCGTAATCGGCACCGATGATGAACGTGTTCAAAGCGGCGGCGTCGGCGCATTTGACCGGAGTGGAGGCGCCAACCCCGCGGGGATCGAATCCGACCACGTCATACTTGTCCAACATTTCGGGCTTGAGGCTTTTCGACAGTCTGACTGCCTCATCTATGCCCGAGCCGCCGGGGCCGCCAGGATTGACGAACAGGCTTCCGATCGGCTTGCCGCTCTTGGCGGGAACTTTGAGCATGGAGATCGTGATCGTCTTGCCCCCGGGCTTTTTGTAATCGAGCGGAACCTGCGCGTTGGCGCACTGCATGCCGGCACGGTCTTTGCCTTTGCATTCAGACCAGGTCAGCTTCTGCTTATAAAACCGTTCCAAGCCCCTGGGCACATTGTTGGACGAACCGGGTACAGAATCCAACGAAGCGTGCGCGCCCTTCGACACATTGGGTTCACCCTTCGATGACCCGGGTGCGCCTTCCGACGATCCGGGCACGCCCTCCGACGAACCGGAGGCCCGCTCGGACGAACCGGACGAAGGCTCCGGCGAAAGCGACGAAGCGTGCGCGGGACCGGGATTGCCGACACCCGCCAACGCAAGGACGGACACTGCCGCCAGAGATTTCAAAAAGCGATTCGACAGTTTCATTTTCATCCTTTCAGATACCGAATAGACTTCGAGTACCGAATAGAGTTAATTTGTGCTCTTGGAAGCATATTTTTAAAGAATGTGCTTGACGTTGGGTCCGAACCTGACGGGTAGGCTCGGACCCAACGAGTGGCAGCACTTAAACCCATCGCCGGGAGATGGCTAGCGTCGCCTTTCCACCGGGCAAACCAGCCCGTCTTTTGGAACCCTGCCGGTCAGCAGATAGGCATTCACTTGATCTTCGATGCATGCTCCGGCCCGTCCGTAGGCGATGTGTCCGTCGCCCTCCCACGTCAACAGCACGGAGTTCTCGAGCGTCCTGCGCATGGCCTTCGCCCAGCGGTACGGCGTCGCCGGATCGTGCCTCGTGCCAATGACCACGATCGGGCCGAACCCTTCGCCCTGAATGCGCCGGGACCGGCCTTCGGATGATATTTTAGATTGTTGCAAACCTGAATCATTTTCGTCGTCCAGGGATCATACCCGCCGAAGACGGAAGCTCTTTCTTTGAGCTTTTTGTTGTACTTGGCGTAGACGGACTCCGGTTCTTTTCGCGTAATCGGCGCAACTGATCGCGAGGAGCGACTCGATCATATTGCTCTCGTCATTCCCGGCGTTTGCGGACCAGACAGCTCCAGAAGCTCAGTGCCGTCATTTTTCTGGATCAGCTTGCCAAGCGCTTGATCCAAACCAGGCCAAGCTTCGTCCCGGTACATCGCAAACCTCACGGCCATCATTAAATTGGAGCGCGTGAGCGGACGGGCCGGATTCGACGTCGGGAACGGTTTCTTCGCCGCCTGGTCGAACAGGGTGCGCATCTTCTTCTTGGCTGCTTTGACGGTGGTCCCAAGAGGGCACTTGCCGCCGTCGACGCATCTTTTCACGTATCGCCCGAACGATTCATCGACGCTCAGAGCCCCTCGTAGAGCATGCGTGCGTTTCCAAGTTGGGTGTCGACAGCGCCGTCAAGCACCATCCTGCCCACCTTCTTCGGGAACAAGTCGGCATACATCCCGCCCAGCTCGGTGCCGTAGGAAAAAGCCGAGATAGTTGAGCTTCTTGTCACCCACTAGCCCGCGCAAAACATCCATATCGCGGGCCGCCGACTCTGTGCCGACGTGCGGGCAGCTCCCCGACCGCTTCTCGCAGCCGTCCGCGATCTTCTTGGCCTCCTCCTGCTGTTGCTGCCGGCCCTTCGCCGTGGAAAGGTCGTAGTCCGCATCGAAGATGAACGTGTTCAAAGCGGCGGCGTCGGCGCATTTGACCGGAGTGGAGGCGTCGACCCCGCGGGGATCGAATCCGACCACGTCATACTTGTCCAACATTTCGGGCTTGAGGCTTTTTCGAAAGAGAGCCGCCTTTTCTATGCCTGAGCCTCCGGGGCCGCCGGGATTGACGAACAGGCTCCCGGTCGGCTTGCCGCTCTTGGCGGGAACCTTGAGCATGGAAATCGTAATCGTCTTGCCCCCGGGCTTTTTGTAATCGAGCGGAACCTGCGCTTGCGCGCACTGCATGCCGGCACGGTCTTTGCCTTTGCATTCAGACCACGTCAGCTTCTGCCTGTAGAACTTCTCCAACCCTTTCGGGCATCGCTTTCACCGGCGCCTTCGGTCCGTGGTTTGAAGTGTTCGCGCTGCCATTGAAGTCATTGTTTGAGCCGTTCGCCCCTGCTGTTCGATCCGGCGTTCGGACCATCCGCGTGGGCTCACCGACGTCGTCGACGCCGCAATTGTGCCCGCTTGCGCCGACGTCGCACGCAACGCGACGCTGACGCCGATCAATCCGGCAAACGAAGCCGTCGCAAGCCGCGCAGACCTTGACCTCGCGGCGGAAAACGGGCGTTGCCGCGCGGTCTTGTCGAGGCTGCCCGCCCGCCGCCATGAACTCGTTGAATTCGCTGTCTCACTCATAGCTCCAGTTTGGCGAGAGCCGGCCGCCCGCGAACATACAGCCACCAGGCCAAGATGACAGTCAGCAACAGCCCGAAGCGTTGGGTGGGGATATCCCCAGCCCAACGCTTCGCCGCGCTAAAACTCGTGCGAAAAAGTCTTTGGGCTCAAGCCATCAGAGCGTGAAAGGCGAGCCAAAGAACGTCGAAGGGCGCGTCCCGCACAACGGCGGAACGCGCCCTAGAAGTTGAATGACGCAAGCGGCGTCGGGCTCAGTGCGTCCCGCCCAGCGGTGGGACGCGCTCCGCCCGCTACCGGATGACAAGATGCGGTTGACTCTTCGGGGAAAGCTTGTCCTTCACGGAAGCCTTCCGATCAAGGTCGCCTTGCTTCTGCGCTTCTTGCCCCTGCTTCTGTTCCACTGGGCAAACGAGGCCGTCTTTGGGAACCTCGCCGGTCAGTCAGATACTTGTCGACCGGGCTCTGGATGCAAGAGCCGGCCCTCCCATAGGCTGTGTGTCCGTCGCCTTCCCAGGTTAGCAGCACCGAGTTCTCAAGCGTCTTGTGCAAAGCCTGCGCCCAGTGATACGGCGTCGCCGGATCGTGCCTCGTGCCGATCACCACAATCGGAGCCGACCCCTTCGCCCTGTACGGGCCAGGATTAGCCTTCGGATGATACGGCAGAAGGCTGCAAAGGTCAGTCCCTCCATCGCTGCCCGCGCTGAAGAGGGGGGCCTCCTTCTTCAGTTTCTCTTGATACTTTTTGGTTACGGACGGTGAGGAAGACGGATAATCCGCACAGTTGATCGCAGTCATGGCCTCGTCGCTGTTGTTCTTGAACTTTCCGCCCTCACGCCCGATTGCCAGATCAAACCATCCCAAAAGGAAGGATCCGTCATTGTTTTTGATCAACTGACTAAGTCCTGTATCCAGATAGGAGCGATACGCGGTGTCGTACATCGCAATCATGACGCCATACATGAGCATGTTCCGATTGAGGGGCCTCTTGGGATCGGCCGTCGGGAACGGCTTTTTGAACGCCTGATCGAACAGGGCTCGCATCTTCTTCTTCGCCGCATCCACAGAAGACCCCAGCGGACAGTTCCCGCCCTTCACGCAATACTCCGCGTAACGCTCGAAGGCCTTCTCGAAGCCGATCATCTGCTCGTACCCCATGCGCGCATCACCGAGCTGTGAGTCAACGGCGCCGTCGAGCACCAGCCTGCCTGCCTTCTTTGGAAAGAGGTTGGCGTACATGCCGCCAAGGGAGGTGCCATAAGAGAAACCGAGGTAATTGAGTTTCTTGTCGCCCACGAGGCCGCGCAAAACGTCAAGGTCGCGTGCGGCCGACTCCGTGCCGACGTGCGCAAGCAATTCGCCCGACTTCTCCTTACAACCCTTGGCGAACTTCTCCGTTTGAGCCTTCTCGCCTTCTTTCCCTCCGGGGTGGACAGGTCGAATTCAGAGTCGAGGTACTCTCCCCAGCTCGGCGTCACTCACGCAATCGACCGCAGTCGAGGAACCGACCCCGCGCGGATCGAAGCCCACAATGTCGTATTGGTCCCGGAGAGCCTTGCTGAAGATCTTGTCCGCGCCCGAAACAAGGTCAATTCCCGATCCTCCGGGGCCGCCGGGGTTGACGAACAGGCTCCCGATCGGCTTGCCGTTTGCCGCGGAACCTTCGCCATGGCGACGGTGATCGTCTTGCCCCAGGATTCTTGTAATCCAGCGGAACCTTAACATTCGCGCACTGCATCTGGGGCTTGTTTTTGCACGGCGCCCAAGCCAGCTTCTGCTTATAGAACTTTTCAAGCCCCTTCGGAACGTCCCCGGCTGGAGCTTCGTTCGGTTTGCCCGACGACGGATCCGCGGACGGGCTGGCAGTCGCCTTCGCCGCAGGAGCCCGCCCGACGCCGTCGTGAGCCGACGCCGCTTGAGCCGCCACCGGCTGAATGACGGCCGTCAGGGCCAACGCCGAGAGCGCAGCCAAAAGCTGCAACAATCGCGTCATTCTCTTTTTCATCTTCCCTCCCAATCGGGTAGAAACTAAAACCCACGCCAATTCCCGGGATATTCACGAATGCCACGCTCACCGCCAAAGCGTTCGGCGCGGGCCGAGAGACCGGTGCGTCAAACAGCCTTCGGCCCATGCACCGCCTTTGTCACTATGTCTCTCTAAAAATTGAGCCTACAGGATTGAACGGCTGCGAACTGCGGGTTTTCCACGCCTTCCCTTGAGGTAGAAGGGGAGGCAGTGGCGACAAAAAGACGACAGTGGCCATAAAGGACGGAAGAGAGGATAAGAGCGGGGAGACGAGAGGAGGGGAAAAGACGATAAGGGACGGCAAGAACGATAAAGGAACAGAAGAAATTACTTACGACCGAAGAAAAGGCAAGGCAAGAGAATGGACAGCGTGAGGATCTTGGGAAAAGTACAACTGTGGGAAGAAAAATAAGGTGGCCCCGCAAGGGAAACCGCGAAAAATAGACCAAGCTCCACCTGGCGGGATGAAGGAAAAATTCAGACGAGTGAAACGACCAAAAACAAGGCAGGTTCAAAACTAAAATAGAATATTGCGCGGGACCGGTGCAGTACACAAGCGAAACAACGTGCAAAGCGCAAACGTAACGACGTGCAAAGCGCAAACGTAACGACGTGCAAAGCGCAAACGTAACGACGTGCAGAACCTACGCGTAAAGACGCACGCATAAAACAGGACGGGCACCGCGTGGCCCCGAGAGGCTGCGCGGCACTCGTCCCTGCCCTGCTGAGACGAAAGGCCGACAGACGCGAGGCTGCTCGCCACGCCTCACTTGTCTGACTTACGCGCCTGCCGCCTGCTCGCTGCGATTCAGCTCCCCGACTTCGAGGAGGCGGGGCAGACGAGGGCCGTCCTGCGGGACCTTTCCGGTGAGAAGATATTGGTCTACCGGATCGTTCAGGCAGGAGCCGGCTTTTCCGTAGGCTGTGTGCCCGTCGCCCTCCCACGTCAGCAGCACCGAGTTGCTCAGCGTCTTATGCAGATTCTGCGCCCAATGATACGGCGTCGCCGGATCGTACTTCGTGCCGATCACGACGATCGGAGCCGAGCCCTTAGCCTCGTACGGTCGGGATTGGCCTTCGGATGGTAAGGGCCAGAGCGAGCATATATCGGTTCCCTCCATCATCGACGAGCCGAAAACGGGCGCCTCCGTCCGCAGCTTATCGGCGTACTGCTGATACTCGGCCCTCGGCGAAGGCACATAATCGGCGCAGTTGATCGCCCAGAAGGCTTCCTTGCCGTTGTTCTTGAACTTATTTCCTGGCGCTCCTCAAACAGGTCGTAGAACCTCAGGATGACCGAACCGTCGTTCTGCTCGACCAGCTGCGAGAGCCCCTGATCCAGGTAGGTCCAGAACGATTCGCGGTACATCATGCTTATGACGGTGGAGTATAGCGCGGCTCTATTGAGGGGTCTCTTGGGATCGGCCGTCGGGAAGGGGCTCTTCAGCGCCTGGTCAGCGCCTTCATCTTCGCCCTGGCCTCGTCCACAGAGCCTCCGAGCGGGCAGCGGCCGGTGTCCACGCAGTGCTGGGCGTAATGTTGGAAGGCCGTTTCGAAGCCGATCATCTGCTCGTACCCATGCGCGCGCCGCCGAGCTGTGGGTCGACGCGCCGTCGAGCACCAGCCTGCCTGCCTTCTTCGGAAAGAGGTTGGCGTACATGCCGCCCAGGGAGGTGCCATAAGAGAAACCGAGGTAATTGAGTTTCTTGTCGCCCACGAGGCCGCGCAAAATGTCAAGGTCGCGTGCGGCCGACTCCGTGCCGACGTGCGCAAGCAATTCGCCCGACTTCTCCTTGCAACCCTTCGCCTCCTGCTCGGTGATGGCTTTGTCCGTCTGCTGCCCCTTCCGGGGTGGAAGGTCGACGTCGGTGTCGATGATCTTGGCCAGCTCGGCGTCGCTACGCAATCGACCGCGGTCGAGGAAACCGACCCGCGCGGATCGAAGCCCACAATGTCGTACTTGTTCCGAACGGCGGCGCTGAAGGCCTCGGAAGCGTTGGCCGCCAAATCGATTCCCCGATCCTCCGGGGCCGCCGGGGTTGACGAACAGAGTCCCGATCGGCTTGCCGCTTTTGGCGGGAACCTTCATCATGGCGATGGTGATCGTCTTGCCGCCGGGCTTCTTGTAATCCAGCGGAACCTTCACGTTCGCGCATTCGTTGGCCGGATGCTTCTTGCATTTCGACCATGCGACCTTCTGCTTGTAAAGTCCTCCAGCTTGTTGAGCGCGGTTGCGCTCGGCGATTGGTTTCCGCTCGAGGGACGCGCCGTCGGTGGGGCCGTTGCGATTCGAGGCGCCGAGGTCGAGCGAACAGCCAGCGAGCAGCATGGCTGCGGCGAAGAAGGACGCCATGGGCTTGCGAAGGTTCATTCTCCTAAACTACCTGATCGTCTTCCAAAACGCAGTCCGCTTGCAGGGGTACGGCGCCCCTGCCGCAGCTGTGGGAGTCGGGTGGGGTTGAGACCGAGGCGAACGTCAGCCCCGCGTCCGGCGGCACACGTCCCCTTGCAGACAGCGGCGGGCATCAGCCCTGCGGGCGGTCGCAGGCGTCTGCCCGTCAACAGCCCTGGGGAATCGGCAGATGTCAACCCCTGCGGGCGGAGGCTGACCATCATCGCCTCGAGGGCGAGCAGCGGGGCGACGTTCCCCGCCAGGCGCGTGCGAGCCTGCGAGATTGCGTCCATCCGGCGAATCGACTGCTCGGCCGAGGTGCTCGCGGCGACTTCGGCGATCCGGTCGGCGAAGTCGCGGTTGACGAGGGCGACGTCGGCCCCTCAGCTGAACCGTGAGGACGTCCCTGTAGAGCGAGAGAAGGTCGACGAGGGCGCGGTCGAGCCTGTCGCGCTGGGCGCGGGTGGCGCGGCGCTTTTGATCCTCGCGCAGGGCGGTTATCTGCGCGGATACGGCGGGAGGGACGCGCCCCCCTTCCTCGACGCCGAGGGATCGGCGCAGCTCGGCCTCCTCCTCCGCGAACTGGGCGGCCAAGGCGTCGCTGACGGCTTTTGGCCCCGGACTTCTTTGGCGGGCTTCTTTCCCGACTTTGCGGCCGAGCCGGAGTTCCGCCGCGCCCGTTGCCGCGACTGCCCGAATCGACGCCGTCGCGTCCGCCCGCCTCGCCGTCGCGATCGGCCTGCCGCCCGGCTTCCCCGGCGCGCGGACCCGCGTCGAAACTCGCGGCGGGGCCGAGGAGCGCCTCGGCGGCCTCGGGACTGTAGTTGAGAACGCGGTGGGCGGCCAGCACGGCGTCGCCCGCGCCGCGGATCGAGCGTCTCGGTGAGAATGTGGGCCCGTTCGCGGGCAGCCTCAGCGTCGGTGGCGAGGGCTCGCGCGGCCGACGTGCGATTGGGCCGCGAGCGCAGCGTCGAGCGCCCGTTCCGGGGACGCCGTCGCGGCGAACGAGCAGGTCGGCGACGTCCTGCGGGCTCGGCACGGCCAGACTGACTTCGCGGCAGCGCTGAGCGGATCGTCGTCATGACGTCTTCGGGCGAGGGCGTGCACAGCATCCACACGGTGAACGGCGGAGCTCCTCGATCGCTTTGAGCAGCACGTTCGTGGTGCGCTCGAGCATCCTGTCGGCGTCTTCGACGACGACGACGCGCCACGGGCCGCTGCCCGGGGAGACATACGACCTGCCGACAAGCTCGCGCGTGCGCTCGACGGTGATGAAAACTCCGCGGGTCGCCACCGACTCGACGTCAGGGTGCTTGCCCTCCATGACCGTGTGGCAGGCGTGGCATTGGCCGCACCCGGGTTCCGGCCCGGTGCATTCGAGGGCTGCGGCGAAGGCCCTGGCCGCCACCGACCCTGCCGAGCCCGGCGGCCCGGTGACGAGGCCAGGCTTGGGCCATGGCCGAATCGGCCCCGGCGGCGGCCTTCCCGGCGAGCTCGCGGGCGGCCGCGGCGGCTTTTTCAGCTGGGCGCGCACGGCCCGCTGCCCCACCAGCTCGTCGAAGACGCTCACGGCTTGCCGCCCCCGGGCCGGCGTCCGTCGTCGCCCAGCGCCTGGGCCACGCGTGCGCGGACCGTTTCGGCGATCTGCTCGCGCGGCTCGTGGCGTCCACGGTGAACCAGCGTTCGGGTTCGGCTGCGGCGAATCGGAGGTAGGCCCTGCGGACGTCCTCGTGAAACCGCGCGCCCGCCGCCTCGATCCTGTCGAAAGAGCCGCCGAGCCGGGAGGCCAGCGCCTCGGCGGGAAGGTCGAGGAAGACGGTCAGGTCGGGCATGAGCCCTTCCGTGCCCCACAGCGACAGTCCGCGTACCTCGTCCTCGCCGAGCGTCCTTCCCGCGCCCTGGTAGGCGGCGGAGGAATCGATGTATCTGTCGGCGAGAACGATCGCGCCCCTTTCCAAGGCCGGGCGCACGACCGTCGCGACGTTGTGCGCCCTGTCCGCCGCGTACAGCAAGGCCTCTGCCCGCGGCGAGACGTCGCCGCCGTGCAAGAAACAGCTTTTCGGATATGGCGCCCGAGCTCGGTTCCGCCGGGGTCTCTGGTTGTGACGACGTCGAAGCCGCGCCCGCGCTAGCCATTCGGCGAGCAACTGCATCTGGGTGGTCTTGCCCGATCCGTCGCCGCCCTCGAAGGTGATGAACATCGGCTACTTCTTGCTCTTGGCGGCGGTCGCCGCAGACGGCCTGGCTGCAGATTTCTTAGCGGCGGTTTTCACGGCGCCGGATTTCGAAGCGGATGCTTTCGCGTCCGCGGACTTCGCCGAGGCCTTCCCTGGGCCCGCCGCCTTGCCGGAGGCGGCCTTCGAGGCTGACTTTGACGCGGTTTTCGAAGCTGACTTTGACGCGGCCTTGGCCGAGGCCTTTTTCCTGGCAGGCTTCTTCGCCGGGCCCTTGGCTCGCCGGTCGGCGAGCAGCTCGTAGGCGCGCTCGGGCGTGATCGTCAGCGGGTCGTCCTCGCGGCGAAGGGAAGCGTTGGTCGTGCCGTCGGTGACGTAAGGGCCGAAGCGGCCGTCCCTAGAGCAGAACTCTGACGCCCGCGACGGGGTCGGTTCCCAGCTCGCGCAGGGGCTCCTTCGCGGTGGCGCCGCGCCGCTGCTTGGGCTGGGCAAACAGCTCTTTGGCCTGGTCGAGGGTGACCGTGAAAATCTCGTCCTCGCTGGCCAGCGACCGCGAATCCTTGCCGCGGGTCAGGTACGGCCCGTAGCGGCCGTTGTGGGCAAAGATCGTCTCGTCGCCGTCGTCGCCCACGGCGCGCGGAAGCGAAAGCAGCTTGAGCGCGTCCTCGAGCGTGACCGATTCGAGCGCCATCGAGGACAAAAGCGAGGCCGTGCGCGGTTTCGGCGGTTTCTTCGACGGGCGGCCGGTGGGCGTGAGCGCCACTTCGCCCTCTTTCGGCACGTCGGTGACGTACGGGCCGAAACGCCCCGCTTTGGCCAACACCTTGCGCCCGGTTTCAGGGGTCCACTCCCAGCTCGCGCCCGTCGAAGCTGCTTTTGTCCAGCAGCTCGCGGGCCTTGGCCGGGGTCAGCTCGTCGGGGGCGATGGAATCGGGGACGGAGGCGTTGCGGGCTTCCGCGCCCTCGCGCTCCTCCTGGACGTACGGCCCGTAGCGGCCCACGCGCAGAACCACGCCCTCGCCGAGGTCGATCGAGTTGACGGCCTTCGCGTCGATGTCCCCAGGCTCTCGACCTGGCCTTCGAGGCCGAGCCGCCCCTCCCTGGCCCTTCCAAAAGCGCGTGAGATATTCGATCCGCCGCTCCTCGCCGGCTGCGATGCGGTCCAGCTCGGTTTCCATGTCGGCCGTGAAGTCGTAATCGACCAGCTCGGGAAGGTTCTCCTCAGCAGGCGCACAACCGAAAAGGCCGTCCACGTGGGCACGAGCGCCTGGCCGCGGCGGTCGACGTACCCGCGGTCAGTGATGGTCGAGATCGTCGCGGCGTACGTGGACGGGCGCCCGATCCCCAGCTCCTCCATGCGCTTGACGAGCGAAGCCTCGGTGTAGCGCGGCGGCGCGCAGTGTCTCGTGGCCGTCTGCGGCCGCCTCGAGCGTGCGCAGAGCCTCCCCTCCTTGACCTCCGGAAGGCGCGCGTTCTCGCGGTCCTCGTACCGCTTCGCGTCGGCAGACTCCTGGTAGACGGCCATGAAGCCGGGGAAGGTGATGATCGTTCCCGACGCCGCAAACGTCGCCTCGCGCGCTCCGGCGGCCCCGGCGACGCCGACGGCGACGCGCACGGAGGCGGTCTGGCCGCGGGCGTCGGCCATCTGCGAGGCCACCGTGCGTTTCCAGATGAGCTCGTAGAGCGCGAACTGGCTGGCCGTCAGATCGCCCTTGACCTGGGCGGGCGTGCGGAAATGGTCGCCGGCGGGCCGGATCGCCTCGTGGGCCTCCTGCGCGCCCTTGGACTTCGTCGCGTACAGCCTGGGCTTGTCCGGCAGCGACTCCTGCCCGTACATCTCCCGAATCTGGCTTCTGGCAGCCGAAACAGCCTGCTCGGAAAGGTTGGTCGAGTCGGTTCGCATGTACGTGATGTAGCCGTTTTCGTAGAGCGACTGGGCGGTGCGCATGGCGTCGCGCGAGCTCATGCGGAGCTTGCGCGAGGCCTCCTGCTGGAGGGTCGACGTCGTGAACGGCGCGGCCGGCCGGCGGGTGTACGGCTTCGTCTCGACGGAGGCGACCGTCGCGTCCGCGCCTCGAGTGCCGCGGCGAGCTGTTCGGCGTCGTCCTTGCCGAGGGCCCGCACGCCTTCCTTGGCGGCCTTGGCGGTGAGCTTTCCGGCGTCGTCGAAGTCCCTGCCCGCCGCGACGCGCACGGAGTCGAGGGCTGTGAGCTTGGCCGAAAAGTCTTGCTTCTCTTTGACGAAAACCGCCGTCACGTCCCAGTAGGAGGCGGCGACGAAGGCCATGCGCTCGCGCTCGCGCGAGACGACCAGCCGCGTGGCCACCGACTGCACTCGCCCGGCCGAGAGCCCGGGCGAGACCTTGCGCCACAGGAGGGGCGAGACCTCGTAGCCCACGAGGCGGTCGAGGATGCGGCGCGATTCCTGGGCGTCCACCAGCTGCGCATCGAGCTGGCGGGGATTGTCGAGCGCCCTGGCGATGGCCTCCGGCGTGATCTCGTGGAACACCATCCGCTTGACCGGAACCTTCGGCTTGAGCACCTCGTTCAGATGCCAGGCGATGGCCTCGCCTTCGCGGTCCTCGTCGGTTGCGAGCAGCAGTTCGTCGGCCTCTTTGAGGAGCTTTTTCAGCTCCGCGACCTTCTTCTTCTTGTCGGGGTCGATCACGTAGTAGGGCTCGAAGCCCGCTTCGATGTCCACGGAGAACTTCGCGTAGGGGCCCTTTTTCATCGATGCGGGCAGCTCGGAGGGCTGGGGGAGGTCGCGAATATGGCCGACGGAGGCCTCTACGGAATAGTCCGATCCGAGATAGCCGCTGATGGTGCGAGCCTTCGCTGGAGACTCCACGATCACAAGTTTGCTCACGCTGTTTCCTTCAGGACGACGGAGGGGTTGCTGGCGCCACCATAACCCCATTTGCCGACACCCCGCCATTTGTGCCACGCCGTCAATGACGGGATACACTGTTGCCGCAGTTTGAGACACACATGAGGAGAGATCTCTTATATGCGCGAAAACTCGCCGAAATCCGGCGCGACGCACGAAGGCGTGATCGTCGTTGCCCTGGGGACGCCCACAGAGGCAAGCACCCGTGCGATCGCCGAGTTCTTGGGCGAGTTCCTTTCGGACAAGCGCGTTGTGGACCTGCCGGACTTCCTGTGGCAGCCGGTGCTGCGCGGCCCGATTCTCAAACGCCGCCCGGGCAAGGTGCTGGAACAGTATGAAGACATCTGGGCGGACGGCTCTCCCCTGCGGGTGATCACGGAGGGGCAGGTCGCGAGGCTCGCCGAGCTTCTGCCCGAATGCGAGGTGCGCGTGGGATACCAGTACGGCAGCCCGAGCTTCGTCGAGACGTTCGCCGAGATGGCCTCGCGCCTGGACGAGATCACGGTGCTTCCCACGTATCCGCAGTTTGCGCCCGCCACGGTGGGGTCGGTGGCGGACAGGCTCGACGCCGCGTTGAAGATTTCCCGCGAGCGTTTCGGGCGCGTGCCGCGGGTTCGCGCGGCGAGGTCGTGGCCGGAGCTGCCCGGGTACGTCGATTGGCACGTCACGCGCATAGCGAACGCCTTGGAGGAGGGCGACGCCGACGTGCTCCTCTTCTCCTGGCACGGGCTGCCTGACAGGCGCCCCCACCAGCCCGCCCGATACGCCGCCGAATGCGACGCCACGGCCCGCGCGATCGCGGCGCGCCTCGCGGACCTCGGCGTGAACGTCCCGTGGCGCTCGACGTTCCAGTCGAGTTCGGGCCCGACCGCTGGCTGCGGCCCGCGACTATCGACACGATGGCCCGCCTTCCGCGCGAGGGCGTGCGCCGCGTGGTCGTTGCCAATCCGGGCTTCATGGCCGACCGCCTGAGACGATCTACGAGATGGACGTTCTCAACGCCGACGCCTTCTACAAGGCCGGAGGCCAGACTTTCCGCCGGATCGGATGCCCCGACGCCGACGTCGGCGCGGCCATTCTGGCCGAGCTGCGCGGGCGCTGCGGCCCTTGCATGAGCGCCAAGGGCCGCTTAAACGCCGGAAGACGGCGGAAATGTTGACGGGACCTCGGGAATTGCCGCAGACGTGACAATTTAGAAGCCACGAAGTCGAGACCGCGATTCCGGGATCGCGACGTCAAGCTCTAGACCACGCGACCGTCGAAGGCCTTATCCCACGGCTGTCGAAGACTCCATCCCAGCCCCGTCAAGGCCCCTATCTCTGACTGTCAAAGGCTCCACCCCAACCCCGTCAAGGCCCTATCTCTGGACTGTCAAAGGCTCCACCCCAGCCCTGTCGAAGGCCCTATCTCTGGGCTGTCGAAGGCTCTCCGGAGACCAAGATTCCGAGGCCGACAAGCTCGCGGACGGCGGGGAGCACCTCGGTGCGCACGTCTTCGGCGGGCTCGCCGAGGAGTTGGGCGACCGCGTCGCACAGGGCGCCGAGGGTCAGTTCACCGTCGCACGCGCCGACGACGCCGGCAACCGCGCTCGTCACTGGAACCTCGGCCGCGAATCCGGCCACTGGGCGAGTTTGAGCATGAACGGCTCGGGCTGCCCCCGGCGCGTGGAGGCGGTGTTCGACGCCGCGGCAGACGAGGCGGGCGGCGAGGAGCGCGGAGTCGCCGACGCGCAGCAGGTCGCGGTGAGCCCAGACGCCCTCGACGTACCCGTGCAGGTCGATCGGCGCGGGGCCGGAAAGCTCTTCGAAGCGCCGCCACGGACGGCGTTTCGCCGAATCCTCAGCGTTCGAACAGGCCGCGTCCCAGTCCCCCGCGTTCGAACCGGCCGCCTCCCAATCCCCGCGTTCGAACCGGCCGCCTCCCAATCCCCCGCGTCCCAATCCCCGATTCTCGCTCCGGCGCGCGCAGGGAAATGTATCCCATGCCGACGCCGACCACGCCCCTGCGCGCGAAGTCCTCAAGCCAGGCGGCGTAGGCCTTTTCGTAGCCGCGGTCGCGCGGCGTCTGGCCGCCGTCGCGCAGCCACATTTCCGCATAGTCGGGCGGCGCGAGGACCTCGCGCTGGATCACCCAAGCGTCAAGGTCATCGGGAATCCAGGCCGCGGGCCGCGGGCCCAATCGGGAACGGCGTCAAACGGCCGATCCGGAGCCGCGTCGTACAACAGGTCCGGAGCAGAGCCAAGCAGCCGATCCGGAGCTGCGTCGGATGCCTTGATCTCCCAGTTGCCCAGCATCCACGCCGGCCTCCGGGCGCCAGCACGCCGCCGAGCTCGCCGACGAGTTCCGCAAGCAGCGAGTCGCCTTCGCCTCCGCCGTCGCGATACGTGCGAACGCCGTCCGCGCGGGCGGCTTCCGGCGTGATGACGAACGGCGGATTCGAGACGACGACGTCGTACCGCTCACGCGCGGCGCTCAAAGAATCCAAGGAATCCAGGGCGTCCGCAGGGTCAGACCTCGGACCGCGCACGGGCTCCAGCAGCGAACCGCGCCGGAAATCGATCTCCGCCCCCGCGAGGGCAGCGTTGAATCGCGCGTAGCCGAGCGCGCGGGCGGAAACGTCGGTGGCCGTCACCTGCGCGCCGCATAGGGCGGCGAGAATGGCGTGGTATCCGCAGCCCGTTCCGACGTCGAGCACCCGCTCGTCCGCGCCGTAGGCCGCCAGCGCCGCGAGCGTCCGCGTGGCTCCCCGACGGGCATGACGTGGTCCGGTCCCGGAATTGTGCCCGCCAGCTCGCCCCAGTCGGATGCGATGAGGACGTCGTCGCGTCGCCGAGCGTCTACAGCAGCCGCGCGATGAAGCGAAGGCGGCGAAACGCAATCAGGCGCGGGCGTACGGCCAAGCGAAGAAGCCGAAACTGGCTCCTGCGCAGGCGTACGGCCGAGCGAAGGCTGCGAAACTGGCTCTGGCGCAGACAAAGATTCGGGTGCCGACCCAGATTCCGTCGCAGATCTAAAGACTTGCAGATGCCCGGGAATCGGCGTGGGAACGATCTGAAAGAGCGCGCCCGTCTTTGACGACCGCGCCCACGCGTCCGCGCGCCCAAGTCGCGGGAAGGGCCGCCGCAATTTCCTCCTCGCCGAGCCGGTCGCCGAGCATGAAAAGCCTGGTGAGATTGGCGAGCCGGACATCGTCCGCATTGACGACGTTGCGGCCTTCAAACTCTGCCGCGCCGCCAGCCTTCCGGCCTTCAAGACCGGCCATATCGGCAGCCTTCCGACCTTCGAAGCCGACGACGCCGACGGGCCTCCCGCCTTCCGCGATCGCCCGCGCTCGGGCCAATGCGGGAACGCGCTGTTCGCGACGCACGGCGGCGAGGGCCTCGGGGCCGAGCAGCTGCTCAACCGCGGCGAGGGTGTACGCGCGCAGGTCTTTCCGCAGAGTCGCGGCGGCGTCAAGGGGCGCGGCTGCAGCACCCTCGGAGGGCGCGGCGGCCCCGTCGAAGGCGGGGGAACTGACGGCATCGGCATCCATGTATCAAGCGTATGCGAGCCCTCCGACAGTTGTGCGAGGGCGAACCGGGCGCCCGCGAACGCCCGAACCGGCGCGCCGACGACGAGGCCGCGGCATTTAACGGGCTCGGCAGTTAGCGGATTTGGAAGTTAACGGCTCGGCAGTTGGCGGGCTCGGCAGTGGCCCGCGCACGCCCCGGTGACCAAGTTCCCACCGCAGACGGGCATGCACCGCCGTCGAACGGGCATATGCTTATACATCATGCCTTCAGAACCCCTGTTTTACATGGACGTGCCGCGCGCGCCTTCTTTTTCGTCCTCATCAGCGGATTGTTTCTCTCGCTCATCACGGTGAGCATCATCATGTCGCCCTGCCGTCCATCAAAACGGCGCTGGACGCCTCGCCCAGCCAGATGCAGTGGGCTCTTTCGGGGTACTCGCTGGCCATCGGCGTCGTCCTGGTCGCGGCGGGGCGCGCAGGGCGACATTCTGGGGCGCGGCCGCCTTTTTCGCAGCGGGGTGCTGATTTTCACAATCGCGTCGATGGCGGCGGCCTTGGCTGTGAACGCCCCTTATGCTTGACGTCGCACGCGCCGTCATGGGCTTCGGCGCGGGGATTTACACGCCGCAGACGGGGGGCTTGATCCAGCAGCATTATCGCGGCAAGGAGAGGGCGAAGGCTTTCGGGATCTTCGGGGCGACGGTGGGCGTCGCGGTGGCGATCGGACCAACCGTGGGCGGGTGTTCCTGGAACTGCTGCCGGCGTCGATCGGCTGGCGGGCGACCCTCGGATTCAACGTGCCGGTGGCCGCGGCCGTGTTCCTGCTGGCGCTCAAGTGGATTCCCCACGAGCCGATCGACGCCGCAAGCCGCGGCCGTCTGTGGCGCAGGCTCGACCCGGTCGGCGCGGTTTTGCTCGCGGTCGCGATCGTGGGGGTCATGCTGCCGTTCGTGACAGCGGCGACGATGCCGTGGGCGTGGTGGCTTCGCTGGTCGGCTTCGCCTTGGTGGGTCTGTGGTGGCTGTGGGAGCACAGGCTGCATGCGCGGGGCGGGGAGCCGATGGTGGACCCGCGGCTTCTGCGGATTCGATCGTTCACCTTGGGCGCGGCTACGATTACGGCGTTTTTCGCGGGTTCGACGACGATGGGCGTGATCCTCGCCGACTTCGTGCAGCGCGGGATGGGCGAAACCGCCTTGGTTTCGGGCATGCTGGCCCTTCCGACGGCGGCGGCGCAGGTGGTTTCGGCGCCTTTGGCGGGGCGGCTCGTGTGGCGGTGGGGCCGCAGGATCGTGATCGTCGGCATCTTCCTGAACGTGGTGGGCCTTGCGGCGATCGCGGGGGCCGCGGTGTTCGTGAGCCGCGGGGCGAGCGTGTGGTGGTTTGCGATCGGCGCGGCGATCGTCGGTTTCGGCATCGGCTGCGTGACTTCGCCCAATCAGGCGCTTTCGCTGCGCGACGTGCCGGTGGAGAGCGGCGGGACGGCGTCGGGAATCATGCAGACGGGCCAGCGCATCGCCACGGCGATCGGGACCGCGGCGTGCACGGGCCTGTTCTACAGCCTTGCCGGGCAAAGCTACGTCACGGCGATGGTCGCCGGGTGCACTTTGCTCGCGGCGTTCATCAGCGTGGCCCTCGCGATTGCCTACTGGGACGCGCGGCACCCGAGCGTGCAGACCTCGGCCCGCCAGAAGGAGGCGGTGCGCGAGGCGCTGGAGTCCACGCGGAAATAGCCTGGGCCTTCGAGCGACGGGAACTCCGCGTTCCCTCAATCAAAAGGGGGTGCGCCTCGAGTCTTTGAGGCGCACCCCCTTTTTGTCCGACGTCGCAGAAGTCCGCTCGCGTTCCGTCGGGCGGAGGCCAATGCACCGTCTGGAGCTCCGCGCTTTCCGAAGCGAACTCCTGACCTATTCATTACTAGGGCCAGTCCAGCCTTCTATTCACCTTCTTACTGTCGGAAGCACTGAGCACCAGAAGGTGCATTAAGGCTTTGAGCGCGACGAGGCTCCGCACTGATCGACACGAGTCGAATGGAGCTGGGCACCGGGAGTATGACGCTCTGCGGGCTGCCACGCAAGAACCACGCGGCGTCGGGCGTACGGATTCGCTTCGTCCGACGCCGCCTTGCGGTCGGCAAGCGCGGCGATCGGATGGCTGCCTTCCTCAACGCCGCCCTTGAGGCCAATGGTCCTGCGGCGCTTCAGGCCGCACCCGGCGTCATCGCCAAGGCAGCAGGATCGCTGAGGCAAGAGGAATCGCCAGGGCGCGAGTAAAGGAGTATGCGGGACTGGCTCGGGCGCCCATCCGCATTCGGCCGCCTATCCACATCTGGCCCCAGCCGCCCATCCGCATTCGGCCGCCTATCCACATCTTGTCTCCGGCCGCCATCCGCGCATGGCGACGTCACCAAGGTAAGAAGAAAAGAGTAAGCAGAATTAGCTTGGCCGCTCATTCGCGCATGGCGGTCGGCTTGCAAGAGTCGCCTCGAACGTCGCCTCAGTTTTGCCGCGCGTGCCTGGGTCGGCTTGGCTCAGACGCTCATTTGCGCCTGGCCGCCGGCTTATAAGGCGAAAACGGTCGGATCGCCGTCGATCCAGAAACGCCAAGGGAAAGCCTCGCCGTCGCCGCCGGGCCCGGCAACGCCGACCCGCGGCCCGCTTCGCACCAGTTCCGCCGGAACGGCGTCGGCGGGCCCGGCCAGCTCAAGGCAGATCCGCGAACCCGCACCGCCCAGAAGTTCGCCGTCGTCCTCGCGTGTCAGCCCCAGCGCCGACGTCAGCCTGGCCGGCCCGCGCGCCAAATCCCTGTCCTTCCGGGCGGCGGGCCGCCCGCACGTGCGACGTCGACGCCTCCACAACCTCGCCGGCGCGCAGAAGCACTGCGCGCGAAACGCCTTCCGCCCCGCACACGACGTTCACGCAGTGGTGCATCCCGTACGTGAAATAGACGTGCACCCGGCCTGCCGCCTCGAACATCGAGGAATTGCGGGCCGTCCGGCCGCGGAAGGCATGCGACCAGGTCGATCTCGCCGGCATACGCCTCGACCTCCGTCAGCCGCACGGCCACGGTCCCCTCCGGCGACGCCACCGCCAGCCTCGCCCCGAGCAGCGCGGGGGCGATCGCGACGACGTCGTCGCCCGACAGCAGCTCAACGAGCCCAGGCGCGATTGTGGCCGGCCCCGGGCCAGCGGATTCACGTGAGTCGTGACTCCAGGTTATCGGCCGACCCGCTGCGCGGCTCGCGTGTTCGCCCTTCGGTGTTGGCGTCTGGGCGGAATGCGCTAAGCTGAGCCCGGGCGAGTTGCGCGCTAGTCTGAGTACAATCATGAAACTTATGCATCGATTAGCCACTTGGTCAAGGAGAACGAGATGATCGAAAGCCGATTTCGTGTCAGCCGCGCAGCGGGAAATGACGGTATTTCCGGCGCGTGCGGTCAAGAGCCGGGGAGGGACTCGGGCATGCGGCGGCGTCCTAGCGGGAAAGCAACCGAGACGATGCGCCTCTGCCGCAAAGCGGCCGCGCGTTCGCTGATCGCACTCGCCGGGTCTGCGGCGCTGCTGGGCGGATGCCGCGCGGACTCGACGTTGGAGTTCAAAGCCGACGGAAGCGTGAGAACAGAGATCGTATTCGAAGACGACACCGACTCAATGCGAACGCCCAAAGGAAACTGCGACGACTTAAAGATCGCTATACCTCTCAGCCTGGAATTCCTCGATGGGGCAAAGATCGATAATATTACAAAACCTGGAGGGGTCTTTACTTGCAAAGCGACGTCAAACACACCCATAAACAGCATATACGGCATTAGTTTAAGAAAATTAGGAAATTCTTATTCGCTTACATACGAGCCTTTAAAGACAGGAAGAAGAATTCCAATTAAGACTGCACAGACAACGATTATCATGCCAGGAAAAGTTCTTAAAACGAATACAGGGACAATTCACGGCAACAAAGTAGTAATCGACGGGACAGGCTATCTCACAGACGGTTTTCAGATCACCTCAGAAGCGAATGGCACGAGTAGTTCGCCGTCACGCTCAGACAGCGCGAAGAAAGGGCTGCCTTTGTGGATGTGGGTCCTTATCGGCACCGGAGCCCTGACCGCAATTGTTGGGGCTAGCGCCTTTTCCGTGAGGAAAGAAAACGCGGATTCCAATCGCGTCGACGCCGGTTTCGATTAAAACCCGCACTGGCCTCGACTAAAACCGGCATCGGCTTCGGTCAGAAAAACAAGGCCATCTTGGAAAGCACGGGCATATGCTGTACCGCTCTTCTCAACTGTCGAAAGGTCTGAGAACCTCGAACGGCGGCATACGTCTTCTTGCGGTGGGGGCTGGTTTTGCCTCTGGACGTTCTTGCTTGCGCCAAGTCTTGCGCGCTCGCTTCCTCTGAGGCTGGGCTTCTCGTGAGCCTTCGACGTCTTTCCGGTGTCTCGAAGTCTGCGTCTGCGGGTGCGGCTGAACTAGACTGGACGGTAAAGTGCGGAACTGCCGCGTCGGTCGTTGGGCAGGAGGCTCGGCATGGTTTGTGAACAGCTTTTCGGCAAGGGGATGGAAAGATGGAAAGAAGGCGGCGTGCCTGTTGGCGCTTTTCTGTACGGGGACCTCAGCGTTCTCTGAAGCAACGGGGCCTTGCGATGCTGTGCGCAGCAATATCAACGCTGCTGTTGGGCGGGTGTCGCACGGACTCGACGTTTGAGTTCAAAGCCGACGGGAGCGTCAGGACGCAGATCATATTCGAAGACGACACCGACTCAATGCGAACGCTCGAGCAAACTTGTGAAGATTTACGAGAGTATTTCGGAAGCATCGGCGATTTTGCGGCCAATGCGAAGATGGAAGACATCACTCCGCCTGGAGGTCATCTCACCTGTAAAGCCACTTCAAGCACCCCTCTTGGAAGTGTCAAACTGGTAGAGGCTGGTGACACTTACACTCTTGCGCTTAAGCCGACGAGTGAGACTAAAGAGGATATGGAGGGGTTGACTGCGAAGACGACGATTGTCATGCCCGGGAAGGTAGTCAAGACGAGCGTCGGCGCCATTCGAGGGAACAAGGTTGTGATCACAGGGGTCGACTATTTGGTCGACGGCCTGAATATCACCTCAGAAAAGGAAGGATCTCGCGGCCCGTCTTCGAATCCTCAATCTGGAGGCTTGAAGGGCAAGCGCCCTTCCGCGCGGACAATGGGCAAGGCTTTCCGCCGTGGGCGTGGGCTGCCGGTTTGGGCGGGTTGGGTTTGGCTTTGGCGGGCCTTGCCGTTGTTGCGGCTCGAAAGAGGCGCACCCGAAATCCCCAAGCAAACCCGCCCAGCCATTTCTGAGGCGAGAAGGCGGCTGCGCGTTCGACGCCTGTGCAGGCTGGGCTAGGCTGTGCGGTAAAGCTTGAAGCTGCGGTGTTGGTTGTTGGGTAGGAGGCTCGGCATGGTTGTCAGACAGTTCCCCGGTTGGAGTTCGTCGGTGCGTGCGGGCGTGGGGCGACGACGGCGTGGCGCCTCGGACGCCAGAAAGAAGTGGCTGGGCCTGCGCGGCGCAGTTGTGGCGTTGGGCGTGTGCCTGGCGTGTTTGACCGGCTGCCGGATCGACGCAAAGGTCGAATTCAAAGCCGACGGGGGCCAGTACACCGAGATCGTATTCGAAGACACCACGGACTCAATGCGAACCCTCAAAGGGAATTGCACTCAGTTGAAAAACTATATCGGGCCGCTAGGTCGGTTTGCTGTCGCCGCGAAAATGGAAGACGTCACCGCGCCGGGAGGCCATCTTCGGTGCAAGGCGACCTCGAACGTGCCCCATGACGAGGTGACGGTCCAAAGACGACGGGGACACGTTGTCGATCTCCATGAAGTCCTCGCCTCCAGACGGAGGCGATCTCGATGGGCTGACAATGACGACGACAATCACCATGCCGGGCAAAGTCATTAAAAGCAGCATCGGCAAAGTCCACGGCAACAAAGTAGTAATCGACGGCTATGACTACCCCATCACCGGCTTCACCATCACCTCCCGCAGAAACAACTCAGCCAGCCCAGCCACCGGGCCGACCGCCCGCCAACCAACGACGAGCACAGCCACGCCAACCAGCCGCCACGGAGCCCACACAGGCTCGTCGCCGTGGGTATGGACCGGCGTCGGCTGCACAACGCTGGCCGCACTGACCCTCGGAGGACTCACAACCTTCCGAACCACACGCAAAAAGAAACAACAACCACACAAGCCGCAAACAACTCGAGGCCGAAAACCACCCCAGCGGGACCGTCCAACAGCCCCAACCGGCCAAGATGACAGCACAACCGACGCCGACGGCCATCCATCCGCCTCCTTTCGCTGACTTGCAGAGGCACCGCGCGGGAAATGCTCTTAGCCCCATACGCGAGATCACCGTCTGCCCCGCCCCAAGGCAGCCAGGGGCGATGGCAACACGTCGTCCGCCCGACAGCAGCTCGACGAGCTCGGTCGTGATTGTGGCCGGCTTTAGGCCGGCGGATTCATGCGGGGGTGCATCTCCAGATTATCGGCCGACCCACAGCGCGGCAGGCATGGTCGCCCTTCGGTGTTGGCTTCTGGCTCGAATACGCTAGGCTGTGTGCGAGCCTGAAACCTATGCATCAGTGTACCGACTGGTCAAGGTGTACCGACTGGTCAAGAAGGGGCGGGAATGACCGACAACCAATTTTGCATCGGCCGCGCAGCGAGAAATGACGATGTGTCCAGCGTGTGCCGGCAAAAGCCTGGAAGGATAGCGTGCATGCGGCATCGTTCTAGCAGGAAAGGGCCGGGGACGATGCGCCTCCACCGCAAAACGGCGACGCGTTTGCTGACCGCATTCGTTGGCTTCGCGCTGCTGTTGGGCGGGTGTCGCACGGACTCAACGTTCGAGTTTAAAGCCGACGGGAGCGTGAGGACGCAGATCGTATTCGAAGACGACACGGGCTCTATGCGAACGCTCAAAGGAAACTGCGATGAGCTTAAGGCCGTCATATCCGCACTCGGGAGATTCCTCGCCGAGGCAAAGGTCGAGAATGTTACAAGGCCGGGAGGAGCGCTTGCTTGCAAAGCAACGTCTAACACCTCCATAGACGGTATAATCTAGAAAAAAATCAGGCGATTCCTATTTACTCGTGTATAAACCTTTAAATAGTAAAAAGCGCGATCTAAAGTAGAATATCTGCGCGAACAACAATTGTTATGCCCGGAAAAAGTGCTTAAGACGAATACAGGGGTCCACTCACGGCAACAAAGTGATAATCGACGGGACGGACTATCTCACAGAGGGCTTTCAAATCACCTCAGAAGCGAATGGCACAAGCAATTCGTCGTCACGCTCAACCGGCACACGAACGAACGGCGAGTGGAGAGACAATTAATCGTCGCAGCGCGGAGAGGCTGCCTTTATGGATGTGGACCCTATCGGCACCGGAGCCCTGTCCTTGCTCGTCGGGGCCGGTGTTGCTTTCACGAGGAAAAACGTGCGAATCCGAATCGCGCCAACACCGGTTTCAACTAGAAAAACACCGTCTTGAAAGACACGCGTATACCGCGGTATCGCTTCTTCTCGACGGCCGAAGGACCTCAGAAAGCTCGAATGGCAGGCCGAGTAGCTTCATAAGGAAGCACTTCGACGGCTGTTGCGTACTTCCTTGAGGGTGAAGGAAGCTTTCACCTGGACTTCCACGCTTGTGTCAACCTTGAGCGCTTATTTTCTTGGGGAAGGTTGGGCTGCTTCATGAGCCTCTGAGATTTCTTGCGGCGTCTCGAAGCATACATCTGGTGCGGCTTTAACTAGACTTGGCGGTAGAGTGCGAAGTTGCCGCATTGGCCGTTAGGAGGCTCGGCATGGTCGTCAGACGGTTCCCCGGTCGGCGTTCGTCGGCGTGTGCGGGCGTGGGGCGGCGACGGCGCGGCGCCTCGGACGCCATGGGATGGCTGGGTCTGCGCGGCGCAGTTGTGGCGTTGGGCGTGTGCCTGGCGTGTTTGAGCGGCTGCCGGATTGACGCGAAGGTCGAATTCAAAGCCGACGGCAGCCAATACACCGAGATCGTATTCGAAGACACCACAGACTCAATGCGAACCCTAAAAGGTAACTGTGAAGAGCTGCGGGAGTACTTTGGCACCACTGCCAGATACGCTGCTGCGGCGAAGATGGAGGACATTACCGCGCCGGGTGGTCATCTTCGGTGCAAGGCGACCTCGAACATTCCCCATGACGAGGTGACAGTCAAAGACAACGCGGACACGTTGTCGATCTCCATGAAGTCCTCGCCTCCAGACGGCGCCGACCTCGATGGGCTGACAATAACGACGACGATCACCATGCCGGGCAAAATCATTAAAAGCAGCATCGGCAAAGTCCACGGCAACAAAGTAGTAATCGACGGCTATGACTACCCCATCACCGGTTTCACCATCACCTCCCGCAAAAACAACTCGGACGGGCCGACTGCCCGCCAATCAACGAAAGGCGCGGCAACGCCAACCAGCCGCCACGGCGCCCACGCAGGCTCGTCGCCGTGGGTGTGGACCGGCATCGGCTGCACAACGCTGGCCGCACTGACCCTCGGAGGAACAGCGATCGCCCGGACCGCACGCAAAAAGAAACAACACACCAGGCAAGCCGCAAACAGCTCGAGGCCGAAAACCGTCTCAGCACGACCGTCGTCCGGCAGCACCAACTGGCCAAGGTGACAGCACGACCGACGCCGACGGCCATCCACTTGCCTCCTTTCGCTGACTTGCAGAGGCACCGCGCGGGAAACGCGCTTAGCCCCATACGCGAAATCACCGCCAGCCCCGCCCCGAGGCAACAAGGGGCGGCGGCAACCGTAGTCCGCCCGATAACAGCTCAACGAGCTCGGACGCGATTGTGGCCGACTTTAGGCCGACGGATTCATGCGGGGGTGCATCTCCAGATTATCGGCCGACCCACAGCGCGGCAGGCATGGTCGCCCTTCGGTGTTGGCTTCTGGGCCGAATGCGCTAGGCTGTGTACGAGCCTGAAACTTATGCATCGGTGTACCGACTGGTCAAGAAGGGGCGGGAATGACCGACAACCAATTTTGCATCGGCCGCGCAGCGAGAAATGACGATGTGTCCAGCGCGTGCAGGCAAGGGGCAAGGAAGGCCTCGGGCCATCGTTCCTGCAGGGAAAAATCGGAGGAAATGCGCCGCCACCGTAAAGCCGCCGAGCGTTTCGTGACGGCTCTCGCTGCGTCCACGGCCCTGCTGTTAGGAGGTTGTCGCACGGACTCGACGTTCGAGTTCAAAGCAGACGGAAGCGTGAGAACAGAGATCGTATTTGAAGACGACACCGACTCAATGCGAACGCTCAAAGGAAACTGCGAACAGTTAAAGAACTATATCGGACCAGTGGGCCAGTTCATTGTTGATGGAAGAATGGAGGACGTCACCCCTTCCGGCGGCCACCTAACTTGCAAAATCACATCGAACACACCAATCGAAAGAGCAAAGTTCACAACTGAAGGAAATTCTTACACTCTTGCGCTTAAGCCGACGAGTGAGACTAAAGAGGATATGGAGGGTTGACTGCGAAGACGACGATTGTCATGCCCGGGAAGGTAGTCAAGACGAGCGTCGGCGCCATTCGAGGGAACAAGGTTGTGATCACAGGGGTCGACTATTTGGTCGACGGCCTGAATATCACCTCAGAAAAGGAAGGATCTCGCGGCCCGTCTTCGAATCCTCAATCTGGAGGCTTGAAGGGCAAGCGCCCTTCCGGCGCGGACAATGGGCAAGGCTTTCCGCCGTGGGCGTGGGCTGCCGGTTTGGGCGGGTTGGGTTTGGCCTTGGCGGGCCTTGCCGTTGTTGCGGCTCGAAAGAGCGCACCCGAAATCCCAAGCAAACCCGCCCAGCCATTTCTGAGGCGAGAAGGCGGCTGCGCGTTTCGAAGCCTGTGCAGGCTGGGCTAGGGCTGTGCGGTAGAGCGCGGAATTGCCGCCTTGGCTGTTGGGCAGGAGGCTCGGCATGAGTGTTGGAAGGCTTCCCGGTCGGCGTTCCTCGGCGCGTGCAGGCACAGGGCGACGACAGCGTGGCGCCTCGGACGCCAGAAGGAAGTGGCTGGGCCTGCGCGGCGCAGTTGTGGCGTTGGGCGTGTGCCTGGCGTGTTTGAGCGGCTGCCGGATTGACGCGAAGGTCGAATTCAAAGCCGACGGCAGCCAATACACCGAGATCGTATTCGAAGACACCACAGACTCAATGCGGACCTTAACTAGAAATTGCGACAATCTAAAACGATACTTTGCCGGCTTTGGTCGTTTCGCAGAAAAAGCTCGCGTAGAGGATATAACATCACCAGGAGGACATCTTCGGTGCAAGGCGACCTCGAACATTCCCCATGACGAGGTGACGGTCAAAGACAACGCGGACACGTTGTCGATCTCCATGAAGTCCTCGCCTCCAGACGGCGCCGACCTCGATGGGCTGACAATAACGACGACGATCACCATGCCGGGCAAAGTCATTAAAAGCAGCATCGGCAAAGTCCACGGCAACAAAGTAGTAATCGACGGCTGTGACTACCCCATCACCGGTTTCACCATCACCTCCCGCAAAAACAACTCGGACGGGCCGACTGCCCGCCAATCAACGAAAGGCGCGGCAACGCCAACCAGCCGCCACGGCGCCCACGCAGGCTCGTCGCCGTGGGTGTGGACCGGCATCGGCTGCACAACGCTGGCCGCACTGACCCTCGGAGGAACAGCGATCGCCCGGACCGCACGCAAAAAGAAACAACACAGCGCTGTACAAGCCAAAAACAACTCGCATTAGATTTTTCCGCCCGAGGAGATGCCTGTGGACGTAAACCGCCCGGCAGCGTCAACCAGGATACGGGCACCGATAGGGACATCGAAACCGCAGGAAAGGAAAAACCGGGCGGGGACACGTAAAGTCGCGTCTCCGCCCGGCTTTCGAGTTACCGGCTGCTGTTGTCAGAGGGTGGGGGCCTGCCGGCAGGAAGGTGATGCGCCTGTCGGGTTCGTAGGCCGAGATGTTCTTATCCTCGAGGCGGTCGGAGCCGGAAGAATCCTTCATTTTGCCCGGCCTGCGGGCGTGTTTGCCTGTCAGGCCGGAAAGGGCTTGACGGGAAGCCACGCGCTGGTTCGACGAGTCCGTTCCCCGAGACGGGCTGGCTGCCCGAGCGTCGAGAGAACGCCCGGCGGACGTGCCCGCGCGACCAGCCCTGTCCCGCCCGGGTGGCGGAGGCTCCGCCTGCGGTGCGGGTCCCTGATCTGGAAGTGCCCGCCGTTCTTTCTGGGGTTTGGCTTGTGGTCCGGCTCGTTGTCTGGCTTCCGACGGTGTTCCTGGAGGCGGGGACGGTTGAGCCTGTCCGGTTATAGGAGCCTGTCCCGTTGGTTCGTGAGACGGCAGGATCATTCGTCCGGGTTCTGGGGCGGTGGTCGCCCCCACGCACAATCCGCTGCGTGAAGCAGACGATCCTGTTGAGGCGGCAGTTGCTCTTGGAGCCGTGGTCGCCCACGCAGGATGCCCGACGAACGCCCCGAGGCCGAGGGTGCGGTCGGGCGGGCAATGCCTGAGGCTCCGCCCCGAGACGAGGCCGGGCTTGTCCCCGAGACGGGGTTGCGGGCGGCGGTGGTCGCCCGCGGAGAATCCCGCTTCCGCGGGGCTGGGTACAGCGCGGGTGGCGGCGCCCGACTGAACGGCCGTTCTCGGCGAAACCGGTGCGGCAGGGGCCGCCTTTGCGGCGCGGATAGCTTGGAAGACCTTGTAGCCGACGGCCCCGCCGGTCATCGTCGCCGCCACAGCAAGAGGGTTATGAACAGCACGCGAGTCCAGACCCGACGGACGCACCGGCCCGCTGCGCAAGGCCCCGCCGTGATCGTCGACATGCTGTGGCGCGTAATGCGAGCCTTGCAAACCGATGCTTGGATCTGCACTCGGCGAGCGTTGCGGGATGAAAGTTTCGTTGGCGTGTCCGGGCGAGCCGACCGCCTCGCCAAGGCCGGTGGCTTTCCACTCGGTGGCCGAGCGCGGCAGGCTCACATTCTGGCCCGGCCCTGAAGACACGTGCCCCTCAGCTCCGCCAGAAGCAGAACCTTGAGGAGAACGGGGGTCTCGGCCCCTCCTCCTGTGCCGGAGGTGCCCTCGGAGGATTGACCGCGCCCACCTGCGGAGGATTGTTCTTCGGGTTGGAAAGGCAGGCCCTTGCCCTCGGCGACCGCGACATGGTCCAGACTTGCCAGCTCTTGCGAAGCATGCGCATCCAGCTCCGCATGCTTCGCATCACGCTCGGCTGCGGCTTTTGCGATTACTACGTCGCCAATGGGTAATGTGCGAGCTGATGAAATACTTAGATTATAGTACTTTTCTACCGTTTTAAGTTGTTTTTGGAGTTGTTTGCTGGTGTCTTGGGCGTGGCGTCCAGCGGTTGTGACGGTGGTGCGGCTTTGGGCGATGGAGTGCATCCCTTCGGCTGAGCGGCGCACGCGGGTGGTCAGGGAATCGAGCTCGCCGGCGGCGGCTCCGCAGTGGCCCCGTTCATGCCGAGGTCAGCGGCGACCCGCCCGGTCAGGTCGGCCACCAGGTGGAGTTTGTCCCCGATGGTTTTCACCGCATCGGTGGTGGCGTCGTTGGCACGCGGGTCCCACGGCTCGATGCCGAACAGGTGGTCGACATTAAGGGGTGGCCATGATTCCTCCCGGCATTCGCATGGGCACGGGCCCGGTCGGCGTCGGCGCGGGCGTCCCCGTCCGTGGCGGCGCCGTTGCAATTGTCGACGTCGCTGATCCCGTCCCCGGCGGACAAGCCCCCATACGGATCCTTGCCCGCCGGGTCGACGAAGGAGTGGAGGGCGGCCGCGGCTTGGGTGAGCTCGGCCGGCGGGGTGTAGGAGAACCTGTCGGTCAGATCCGCCAAAACGTCCAAGTATCGTTGGCGGTCGGCCTCACTGACGGACTGGAAGGAAGCGACAGCGTGTTGGAGGTTAATGATTGTGCGCGTGTAGCGCGCCGAGGTATTGCCCAACTCGTCGCTGATCACGGCCAGAGTGCCAGTCAGCAACCGTCCGTATTGGCCGAGCTCGGCGACGTCGGACCAGGCGTCCATAGAAGCCTTCACATGGGAGTAAAACGTGGCCTTGGCTTCTTGGAAATGCGCCCCCGCTTGGCGCAGCGTCCCGAGCTGCGCACCGAATTTGTCCGTGTTAAGGTGAAAAACGGTCACCGGCTAAACCTCCTGAGGGTGCCTTACGTAGAAATATCGTGATTGTTATGCGGTTGTCACTGCGCCCCGGCGTCCGGCTTTCGCCTCCGTCCGAATCGGTTGCGTAATAGTAGAGTACTCCCCGGCCGGACGGGCGCACAACCTTTTTCCGATGCCATGTAATGTGACGGTGACCACACGTATTACATGCCGTGGAAGGCGACGACGACACGAGTTCTAGCCTGTGCTTCGCACGCAAGGGCAACATCTAAACGTCGTCGCAAAGACAAGGAATTGCGGCCAACCGGAGCCAAACGCGCCCGCCGACCGCAACCGGCGAGATACAGTCAGCATCGCCGGGTATGCCCCGGCTAATCACGCCAAACGCGCCTCGAAAGCTTTCGAAGCCCGCCCGGCTTGCCGCATCGACCATTTCGGCGAGGCGCTTCGCCCAGGCCCGCCGGTCCCAGGCGAGCGCCTGAGCGCGGAAATCCACGGGCGTGCCGTCAGTTCGAGCCTCCTGCAGCGCGAAGTTCCGCACCCCGCGAGCGCGCAGTTCTCCGAGCAGCTCCTCGAAACGCTCCGTGGCGGGCGCGCCGGGATAGACTGTCGTTCGGACCTCATAGTCGAGAGGGCCGACGTCGGCGCGCTCAACCGTGCGATCAGCACCAGCGGGCTCAACCGTGCGATCGGCGCGCTCAGCCATGCCATCGGCGTCGGCAGCCTCAGCGGCAAGAGCCGGGCGCGCGCGCTCGGCCGACGCCTCGAGCACGGCGTCCAGCGACTGCCAGGCCTTTTGCCCCGCCCCGAAGCCAGTCGCCGCGGCGTAGTCATCCGGCATCGCCTTGACGTCGATGCCCACCCAGTCGGTGTGCGGCAGAATCTTCGCGAGCGCGCGGGTAGAGCCCCGGCCGTGTGCAGGCCGACGCCGAAGCCCATCTCGCGCACCCGCCTCGCCGCGTCGACGACCCCCGCTGGCGCAGCGCCTCGCCGCCCGTCAGGACGACGCCGTCGAGCAGCCCGCCCGTCGGGCCAGAAGCGCCTCCACCTGGGACCACGGCACGGCCCCGGGGACTTTCGGGTCGAGGATCGCCTCGTTCTGGCAATACGGGCAGGCCAGCGGGCAGCCCTGGAGGAAGACCGCGGCGGCGAGCTTGCCGGGCCAGTCCACCGTGGAGAGGGGAACCAGCCCGGCGATCGCCAGAGAATCGGCGGAGGGCTGAGTTTTTCGACGCGGCGGACGGCGCTTCGAGCCTCAAGCGCTTTTAGGGCTTCAGGTTCGGGGCGTCGGCGGAGGGTGTAACGCCTCCCGCCGACGCCCCGCAGCCAGCTTTTCTGCCACAGTCACGGCTGCGGCGCCCCGGCTCCTCCGGGCACGCTCGCCTCGTCTGCCGCAGCAGCTTCGTCTGCCGCAGCGGCATTCGCCGGTCCGCCGGCGTCGATCGAAGCCCCCGCGCCCACAACGACGTCAACGCGCTCCGCATCGGCCGCGGCGCCCTCAGTCGAGGCTCCGGCGCCAACCGTCGGGCCCGGCGCGCCGATCAGGCCTTCGGCGTCGACCTTTCCGCGCACGCCAGCGCTGATCTTGGGCAGCCGCGAGGCCCTCTCGGTGAAGGGCGTGCGCTCGTTGTACTCGCCTTTCTTCCCGATGTTGAAGGAGGCCACCGGGCGGAAGTAGCCCATGACGCGCGTCCACACCTCGCATTCCTGCGGCTCGGCGTCGGGGTTTTCGGCAGCGCAGCGTTCGCAAATCTTGTGCTCGCCGGCAAGGTAGCCGTGGACCGGGCAAATCGAGAATGTGGGGGTGATCGTGATGTACGGAAGGTGGAAGTTCGTCAGCGCCCGGCGCACGAGCTCCTTGCACGCCTGGCCGGGAGCTCATCCGCTCGTTCATATACAGGTGCAGGACCGTCCCTCCCGTGTACATCGACTGAAGATCGGCCTGCATCTGAAGCGCCTCGAAGGCGTCTTCCGTGTAAGCGACAGGCAGCTGCGAGGAATTCGTGTAGTACGGCTGGGCGTCCGTCCCCGCCTGGAGAATGCCGGGGAAGCGCTTGCGGTCTTCCTTCGCGAAACGGTACGTGGTGCCCTCTGCCGGAGTGGCCTCGAGGTTGTACAGATTCCCCGTCGCCTCCTGGTAGGAGACGAGGCGGTCGCGGACGCGCTCGAGCACGCGCAGGGCGAAGGCGTGGCCCCACTCGTCGGCGATGTCGCAGCGGTCGTCCGTGAAGTTGCGAATCATCTCGTTCATCCCGTTGACGCCGATCGTCGAGAAGTGGTTGTTCAGGTGCCCCAGGTAGCGCAGGCTGTAGGGGTACAGGCCGGCGTCCATAAGCTCTTGGACCTTCGCCCGCTTCTTTTCGAGCGTCGAGGACGCGAGGTCCGCCAGGTGGTCCAGGCGCGCGAAAAGCCTCTTCGTCGCCCGCATACACGTATCCGAGCCTCGCCAGATTGATCGTGACGACGCCGATCGAGCCGGTCAGCTCGGCCGAGCCGAAGAGGCCGTTGCCGCGGGCGAGCAGCTCGCGCAAATCCAGCTGGAGGCGGCAGCACATCGAACGGATCATGCCCGGGTCCAGCTCCGAATTGATGAAGTTCTGGAAATACGGCAGGCCGTACTTGGCCGTCATCTCGAACATCAGCTGGGCGTTCGGCGAATCCCAGTCGAAGTCCTTCGTCATGTTGTACGTCGGGATCGGGAAGGTGAAGACCCGGCCGTCGGCGTCGCCCTCGGTCATCACCTCGATGTAGGCGCGGTTGATCATGTCCATCTCGGCCTGCAGCTCGCCGTACGTGAAATCGCAGACCTCCTCGCCGACGTAGGGGTGGTCCTCGGCGATGTCGGCCGGGCACGTCCAGTCGAACGTGAGGTTGGTGAACGGGCACTGGCTCCCCCAGCGCGAGGGCACGTTGAGGTTGAAGATGAGCTCCTGGATGCACTGTTTAACTTGACCATAGGTCATTTTGTCGAGCCGCACGAAGGGCGCCATGTAGGTGTCAAACGAGGAGAACGCCTGGGCGCCGGCCCATTCGTTCTGCAGCGTCCCCAGGAAATTGACGACCTGCCCGCACGCCGCGGAAAGGTGCTTTGGCGGGCCCGAGGAAATCGCACCGGGAATCCCGTTGAATCCCTCTTCGAGCAGACGGCGCAGCGACCACCCCGCGCAGTAGCCGGCCAGCATGTCGAGGTCGTGGATGTGGTAGTCGCCTTCGCGGTGGGCGAGGGACTCCTCCTCGTTGTAGACGGTGGCCAGCCAATAGTTCGCGATGGTCTTCCCCGCCGCGTTGAGGATGAGGCCGCCCAGCGAGTACCCCTGATTCGCGTTGGCGTTGACCCTCCAGTCCGAACGCTCGAGGTACTCGTCCACGGTGGAGACCGCATCGATTACGGGGAGGCCCGACGCCGAGCGAGAACCGTCGCGCCGGGAGCCCGGAGGCTTGGCGAATGCGTGCGGAGCCGGCGCCTGCGGAGTCAACGATCGCGGAGCCGACGCCTGCGCAGACGACTGCCGCGAGTCCGATCGCTGCGGGCCATTCGGGGCTTGCGGGTCATTCGGGCGATGCGAGGCTGCGCCGACGTTTGCCGACGTCGCCGCCTCGCCCGGCCGGGTCGGAACTTCGCTCGGCTGGACCGCCGCTTCGGGCTGCCGATCGAGGTGCTTGGGGCGCTTTGTCGCCGACGTCGTTGGGTTCTCTGCGGTCGCTTGGTTCTCGGTGATTGCCATGTTCCTCTCCTGGGTAGTGGGAGTTCCCCGAAGCGGCCGACGCGCCCGGCCTTCGGGAAGCGGAATCGACGCTACTACCTCAAATACTACATCTAGTGGGTGACACGCCGTCAACACACAACATATTGATTCTTTCAAGTGAGGGCTCTGCAGGGCCGCCCTTGAAACGGCGGCGGGAAACGGGGCGCAGAGGCAAAATTGGGCGCCGACAAGGGACGAAGGCGGAAAACGACGCGTCGCGTCGCGGCGCGTCCTCGAGGCGGCGAAAAATCTGCGGACCGGAAAGGGCGATGTGACCGGCGGCGAAGACACGGACCGGCGAGGATGCTGCGAGCCACGCCGAAGACGCAACGAACACGGCGACGAAGGGACGGAGCAGCCATGACCGCAGTAAACCCGAGGGTTCGGCGCACATGCGTCCAGTCGACGGCGCGCGGCGCACGTTTATCCAGCTGACGGCGCACATGCGTCCGACCGATGACGCACGCTCACCTTGCCGATGATGCACATTCGTCCGACCGATGACGCACGCTCACCTTGCCGATGATGCACATTCGTCCGACCGATGACGCACGCTCACCTAGTCGATGATGCACATTCGTCCGACCGATGACGCACGCTCACCCTTGCCGATGATGCAAACTTAAGTGGTGTCGGATCGCGTCCCTGATTTCCTTTTCGCATGTTCTCGCCCATGCGACGCCGGGCCAAGTCGCCGCCGTCGTCGAGATGCCGGCGCGCGCAAGCGCGGGGCGCCGTGGCCCGAATGGGTGGCGCCCGAAGTCGAGGACGCCCTCGCAAACCGCGGAATCCGAGAGCTGTGGTCGCATCAGGCAGAGGCGGCGGAGCTGCTGCACGGCGGCGCGCACACGGTCGTCACAGCCGGGACCGGCTCGGGAAAGTCGCTTGCCGCCTGGATTCCGGCCTTGGACCTCCTGAGCCGGCGGGGGCGGGGCCGGAGCGGCCTCGCGAACATCCGCTACAGGCCGTCCGTTCTCTATCTCGCGCCGACGAAGGCCCTGGCCGCCGACCAATTGGTCGGCTTTGGGTCGACTCGCGCGCGAGGTCGATCCGCGGATCGGCGTCGCGGCGGCCGACGGCGACGCCGAAGCCTCCGTCAAGCGGTGGGCCCGCGAGTACGCCGACGTCGTGCTTTCAAACCCGGATTTCCTCCAGCACGCCATGCTCGCCTCCCATGAGGCGCTGGGCCAGGCTGTGGCGGGGCCTGGCGATGGTGGTGATGGACGAATTCCATTTCCTACCGAGGCGTTTTTCGGCGCGAACGTGGCGGCGACTGTGCGCCGCCTCCTGCGCTCGCAGCCCATTACGGGGCCTGCCCGCCGTGGCTTTCCTCTCGGCGACCAGCGGAGACCCGGCCGAGACCGCGCGTCGTTTCCTCGGGGATTCCTTCGGCCCGGTCCAGGCCGTCGAGCGCGACGGGTCGCCGCGCGGGCCAAAACGCCTTGTCCTGTGGCGATGCCGCGAGGTCGAAGGCGAGCGGCGCACAAAAGGGAAAGGCGTCCCGCGCGCAGAAGGCACGGGCCTCGAGCCGCCGAGCGACGCCGGGGCCGAGAGACATGCCGAACCCCGAAGTCGCACTGGAACCGAGGGCGATCCCAAAACCGGGCACGACGCCGGAACCGACTTCCCCGGCGGGCCCGGCGCGCTGCGAACACCGAGGCGGGCGAACTCACGGGCGTGCTTGCCGCGGCTGGCGCGCAAACGCTCACATTCGTCCGCTCGCGCGCCGGAGCGGAGCGAGTCGCGGAGATCGCCCGCGACTGGTCGGCGGCGAACGCCTCGGGCTGCGACCCTGGGATCGCGGCATACCGCGGCGGCTATCTCCCCGAAGACAGAAGGGCCCTCGAAAACTCTCTCAGATCGGGGAACTGCGAGCGCTGGCGACGACGAACGCACTCGAACTCGGGATCGACGTCTCGGGGCTGGACGCCGTGGTCGTCACGGGGTGGCCGGGCACGCACGCCTCTTTCGCCCAGCAGATCGGACGGGCGGGCCGCGCGGGCAAACCCGGCGTCGCCGTGTTCATCGGGCGGGACGACCCGCTGGACCAGTACCTCCTCTCGCATCCCGAGGCGTTCACACGATCGCCGACGGAGACGAACGTCTTCGACCCGGCCAATCCGCACGTCCTCCTCCCCCACGTCTGCGCCGCAGCAGCCGAACTCCCCTCACAGAGGCTGACGCCGAGGTCTTCGGGCTTGACAGCCCGGCTCTCTTCGACGAACTCGCGTCCGACGGCCTGCTGCGGCGGCGCCCAAACGGCTGGTTTTGGAACGCTTCGCTGGGGGCAGACGCCCACGACATGGTCAGCCTCCGCGGCGAGGGCGGCACGGTGTCCATCGTCGACAGCGAATCCGGCGTCCTGCTCGGAACAGCGGATTCTGCTCGTGCGGACGCAACCGTCTTTCCCGGCGCGGTCTATCTTCACCAAGGTGTGCCTTACATAGTCGAGAGCCTCGACGAAGACGCCGCCGTCGTCTATCGCCATCGCGACGAGGAAATCCGAACCTATGCGGCACAATCGACGTCGGTGCGCATCGTGGACGTCGAAGAGCTTGCGCATGCGGATTTCGGGGTCTGGGCCCGCGGAGAGGTTCTCGTGACGTCTCAGGTGACCGGTTACGACGTCCGAAGCGAGGACGGCCTCTATCTGGGGCGCGTCCCGCTCGACATGCCGGTCCGAGAGCTGCGCACCTCGGGAACGTGGTGGACCCTCGACGCGAAAGCCCTGGAACGAGCGGGCGTGTCGGCGTCCGACCTTCCAGGCGCTCTCCACGCGGCAGAGCACACCTCGATCGGCATCCTCCCTTGCTGAGCGACCTGCGACCGCTGGGATCTGGGCGGCCTATCGACCGTTTGGCACGCCGACACGCAAGCGGCGACCGTCATCGTCCACGACGCCGTCCCCGGCGGTTCAGGCTGCTCCCTTCACGGCTTCGAACACGGACGAATCTGGATGGAGGCCACGCTCGCCGCTTTGGAAAGCTGCCCGTGCACGGATGGGTGCCCCCGCTGCGTTCAGTCCCCGAAGTGCGGCAGCAACAACGAGCCCCTTTCGAAGGGCGGAGCGACGAAAGCTCCTGCGCGTCGTGGCCGACGGCTTGCGCCGCGCACGGGCCTGATCGGCGGGCACAGGCCTGATCGGCGCGCTTGACGAAGCCTCGAATCGGCGCGCTTTACGGTGCCCCCAATCCGCGCGCTTCCGTGAGCTCCGGAGACGTCACGTGTTGTCCGGGTTTGATGTAGGACCCCAGTCTGCGCACTTCCCTGAGCTTTGATCGGCTTGCCTCCCTCAACCCTTGGCTGCGGAGGCGGCCGCGGCGCCTTGCCGCCCACAGCCCAGCCGCCCCGACGTCTTCGTTTGCCCCGATGTCTTAAGCCGTCCTGACGCCTCCGTCCGCCTCGGCAGCCGTCACCCTCTTTCGCCGGCCGAGTAAGCGGGCCCGGCCCACGCCTCGGCCACATACGTCACCCCCATGTAGGGTCAGATTCTGGACACCTTCACCTTCGCAAGTGCGCCGTCGACGTCGCAGGCCACAAGCGAGGCGCCGTACGTGCGTTCGACGTATGCCGACGACGGGCACCCGCCGAGCCCCGCGGCGTTTCTCTGCGCGGAGGCCAAGGCCACCATGTCGGCGGCATTCTGGGCTTTGGCGATGCTCGCGCACGTCGAAGCGACCATCAGCAGCACAACCGTGAAAGTGCAGATCACGAAAAGGAAGCCGACCGTCAGAACGGTGCCCGCGCCGCGTTCAGACTTGCGCTCGGCCTCCCGACGCGATTCGTTCAACCCGCGAAAGTCTGGAAGCAAATCAAGTCGCCGGCGACATCGGCGTCGGCGAAAAACGCCGATCCGGTTGCCACGAGCACCGACGTCGAAAGGGCCGTCTCCTTCCCTCGCTGCCTCGCCCCTGCCTGGTCTCCCGTTCTTTCTTCCCGCCGCCGGGGCGGATCTGTCGAGGCGTTCACGGCGCTTCGCCTCCCGCCCCGATATCGCCGACATCCTTGGCGCCGTTCCCCTGTTTCCGCGTCGCGTCCCGCCTCGGCCTCGCCGCCGACCCCGGGCTCGACCGCTGCCGTGACGGACGCGTGAACGTCGATGCCCAGCCTTCCGCTGAACCCTTTCGCGGCGCGTGCACCACGGCCTCGACGGTGTCGGCGCCGCTGACGACGCTCACCGACGCACCGGGAAAAGAACGGCTCGACGGCGGCCTTGATCGCGCCGTCCCCTCTCCCAGCGCGGCCATGCGAGCCGCCATTCGCGCCGTGTCGTTGGCTTCGAGATAGGCGACGGCGATATGCCCAAGCGCAAGGGCAAAGGCCGTGACGAGAGCCAGAACGAGAGAGCCGATGGCGACTTCCCCCGTCACCATCCCCTGATTCCGAATGCCCGTCAGGGCGATTCACGCGAGGTCTTTCCAGCCGTTGAGTTTTTCATAGATTTCCAACCTTTCCGCGGCCTTTCGGCCTAATCGTCGCTTTATCGGCCTTCCCGCAGCTTTGGGCTTTCTCGTGGATTTTGAACCATGCGTTTCACGGCAATTTCCATCGCCCGCATTCCGGGATCGCCGCGATGTGATCGGGCAGAGTGCGCGCTCCGCCCGATCGTCGCATCACATTCCCGGAACGGAGAAGATCTTGCTCAGCAGGGCCTTCATCCCGTTGCGGAACCAGTCTGATTGACAAGCCACCACAGAACGCCTGCGACGCCCGTCGCGGTCACCGTCCCTATCGCGTACTCGGCCGTGGCCATTCCCGCCTCGCCTGACGTCTTGTCGATGTCGACGAAGCTTTTGCTCGTTATCATTGTCGTCTCCTGTCTATCGGCTACGCCTTTCGTCGCCGATGACTGACTCTTTCAAACACGGCATCCGATTGACGAAGGATTCCCGAGGCTGTGAACCTCCGCGACGTCGTTTCGCCCTGTGGACCGACTGCGATTACTCGACGCGACCGATTGGCTACCTGATGCCACCGATTGACCGTTTGACGCGACCGATTCCCGAAAAAACTCATCAGACAATCTTCACGCACGGCCGCAGTCCCCTCACGCGAACCGATTCGTCACGCAAATCAACCGCTGCAGGCTCCGGCCTTCCCACCCCGCAAACGAGGCAGGCCGACGCAGCCGAGAGGCCGCGCCATGCATTCGGCGTTGCTCAATAAACCTGTGTGGTCGGCCGACACAGCCGAGGCCGAAGCCGAACCCCAAACGGCTTCTTCCCGTGAGCGAGGTCAGCCGGCGTCGGCGCCGGCACGAGTAAATCTGGACCACGCGCTTACGGAGCAAAGCGATACTTCAATGTCAAGGTTAGCGCCGCATAAATCTGGACCACGCGCTTACGGAGCAAAGGCCGGCTTCGAAGTCTTACTCCAATTTCTAAATACATAGAGTGGCCATCTTAAACAGACACCAGGGCGACATTAAACACAGAACATGATCAGCAAATTATTTATAAAGTTACAATCAATAAAACACAATCGAAACAAAGATCTATCATGAAAATCGCATGTACGGACCATAAGTTTTAAAATGGCCCTTATGGCGAAAGAAGGGACTTTTCGCACCAACGCGCCTCTCGCAGCAGTCCTTCTCTCGTTCCTAGGAACTTTTCACCGCCGTGCCCCACAGACGGAAGACCAGACACGCCCCCGCAGGTGCCACGCGACCGCGCAGACACGACGCGCCGACCGCACTCAGGCCCCGCCGCACGATCACCTCAGGATCGCCACGCCCGCCGAAACGACGATAGGAACGACGCCGAGCAAAAATGAACGCGGGGAGAAAGCACAGACCCAGAGGAAGAACAAGCTTGGCGCCCAGACGCGCCGCGGATTCCCGCGCGCGCCGCACGCGGCCGGCTCTCAGACTCGCAGCCGTTCTCTCCAGCAGCGGAACCGCGGCCGCGCCGTCAACCCACGAGGGCTCTAGCGCGTTGCGCAATGGATCAAAACGGCTCGGCGCGTCCTGCCACGCCTCCTCCCACGTCCCGCCCATCGTCAAGGACTTCGCCACGCACTCAGGCCGGGCGGTTCCTCTTCCTCGGCCAATGCCGATTCAAAGGGCCACAAGAAGCGCGGGCACCGAGCACCCGGCACGTATCGCCGCCACCGCCAGGTCCGCGACCATGGCCTGGTCGACCGGCGGAAGAAACGCCCGCGCAACCCGCGCGTCGCCGCCCCGAACGCCGGAGGCGAAGAACTCTGAGGACCACGCCGCCGCGACGACGAAAAGGACCGCGGCGAGCCCGAGAAACCACATTGCTATCCCTCTCTTTCCGCACGCCGAACGAGGCGGCGCACCCAGAAAATTCCCAGGGCCTCAAAGGCGAGCCCGAGGGCTGACAGCGTCCGCCCCAGGCCGGAGGACAAAAGAAAAATCGAGCGTGTCCGTTCCCATCAGCGACCCCAGAACCAGCCCGAGGAGGGAGAGCCAGGCCAACATGCGAGCGCTCGCCTTGGGCCCGGCGAGTGCGGCGCGGCGCGCTGCGGCCGATTCGGCGGCGTCCGTGATTCCTGCGGCGCACGCGTCCAGGACGTCGGCCGCGGGGGCGCCGTTGCCCGAGTCAGCCTGCATACGGCGATCGCCGGGGAACGCCCAGCCGCACGTCGTCGGCGGACTTCCGCCCGCGCGAGGCCCACATCCGCCGCAAAGCCGCGGGCACGCTGACGTCGTCAACTGCGTCTCCGTCTTCGAATCCGGCCCTGGCACACGTCTGCCCCCAGGCTTTTTCGGTGGAGGCTCCGGCCCTCATGCGGGTGGCGGTCTCCGCGACGAGCATCCCGACATCGACGTGCCGCAGCCGCCCTTTCCCTTTCTTCACAGCAGACTCCTTTCGTTTTTGTTTTGCGCGCCTACGTCGTTTTCGTCCGCCGCTTCGCCAGTGGACGCCGCTTCGCACGCCCGTCCGCATCCGCTCGTCCGTCTTCCCGGCGGCGTCCGCCCCTGCACAGGCGGCCGTTCCAGTTCCAGCGTCCGCCCCTGCGCCGGCGCTCAACCCGGCTTCGACTTCCATTCCGATGCGGGCGTCCAATCCGGCGCATACCCGCTCCAGCGCGTGCATCCATTCCCACTCGCGCGGCCAGCCTCGGCCAGGCAGGGCCCCGCGCCACCGCCTTTCCTTCGAATTCCAACGCCACGGAGGCGGTCAGCTCGCCGCGGCGCCTTTCCAAAACGGCGACCTGCGCGAGAACGCGAACCCCGTTGCGGCGCTCAATGTGGACGACGGCGTCGAGCGCGCTCGCGGCTTGGGCGGCCACCACGTCCTCGCCCATACCCGCCAGAGCGCCAAGCGCCGTGAGCCGCGCGGGAACGTCTGCGGCAGAGTTGGCGTGAATCGTCGCCCAACCGCCCTCGTGTCCGGTGTTGAGCGCCGTCAGGACCTCTCGCACCTCTGCGCCTCTGCACTCGCCGAGAACGATCCTGTCCGGCCGCATCCGCATGGCCGCCCGAACCAGTTCGCTCAAGGCCACCTCGCCTGCCCCCTGCACATTCGCCCGTCGCACTTGCAGATGAACGACATGGGGATGCGAGGGCCGCAATTCCGCGGATTCTTCGATCACGAGGATTCGCTCGTCGCTCGGGACCTCTCCCAAGACCGCGGCGAGCAATGTCGTCTTCCCCGACCCCGTCGCGCCCGAAACGATGACGTTCGCCCGATGCGCAACGAGGGCCAGCAGCAGCCGAAGCGCGAAGCCGTCGAACATTCCGCCTTCCGCGAGCTCCGCCAAGGTGAAGGAGACGGGTCTGTGCGCCCGCAGGGAGATGAGGGTCCCTCGGCGGCGAGGGGCGGCAGCACCGCGTGAAGCCTCAACCCGTCGGGAAACGTTCCGTCCACGATCGGAGACGAATCGTCGAGCCTCTGGCCGCACGCGGCCGCGAGCCGCACCGCGACGCTCGCACCGAGGAATCGTCGCTCAGACCGCGGCTGGCGCGCTCGTCGCGCTCCATCCCGTTTCCACGATCGACCCACACGCCGCGTCCGCCGTTGACGAGGACGTCGGTGACCGACCGATCGTTCAGCAGCGGGTCGAGCAGTGGCCCCGCCCCGGCGATTGCCTGGCGAAGCCTCCGCCCGACCCCCACGACGTCGCGCGCGGAGACGGCGACGGGGTCAGCATGGCGATCGCTCCGCCGTCGCTGCCGCCCCTCGCCAGACTGGCCCGCACCCGGCGCATCGCCTCCGCCTCGGTTCCGGCGCCCTCGGCGGCTTTTCCTCGGCCGACGCGTTCGAAGGCCGACGTCATTGCAGGCCCCGCACGCCCGGGCGAGGACTGCAAGATCGCGAGCAGTCGCAGACCTCTTTCGCTCGCCGACGCCCACGCCGTGTTCGACGTCGTTGGCCAGGCCGGAAAGGAGCCGGACGGGGTACACGGAATCGATTCCGAGGTCTCTCCCCCAAACGGCAGCCTCACCGCCTCTGACGCCGAGGGCGGCCACAGAATCCCCACGCCCGCGGGCACATTCGCCACAGCCCGCGCGAGTTGCCGCGCCGGACCGCTTCCGCCGCGCGCCACGAGCACGACGACGTCGAGCCATCCGAGCAGCCGATGGGCTGCGCTCCCTTCGATCAGGCCTCTCCGGGCAAGTCGATGACGCACAGGTCCCGCACCTGCGACAAGGCGGCCACCGCGGCCTCCCCGCCTCGCCCGAAGGCATCGCGCCCCGATCGTCGGCGCTGAGCACGGCGAGCCCCCGCTCGGAAGGCAGCGAGTTGAGCAGCCGCCCAGGGACCAGCACGCCCGAATCCGACCGCAGATCGGCCCATCTGACGCCGGCCTGCCCGTCAAGGGCCAGCAGTCGGTCGGCCCCCGCCGAACACTGGTCGGCGTCGACGAGGGCCACCCGGAACCTGCCTTCAATGTGCGGGCAAGCCACGCGGCGACGGTTGAAGCGCCGGCGCCGCCGTGAACTCCGACGACGCCGACGATCTGTCCGCGCCTGGTCGTCCCTGCCGCCAAAAAGCAGCTCGGAGAAGGTCCTCCGCCTCGTCGGGCAGGGGTGAGCTCGAGCGACCCCCAGGCGAAGTACGGGGCGTAAGCCGGATGAAAGCGCGCACGGACCTTAACCGCCGACGCCCTCACCTCGCTCAGATTGAGGACTGCCGCGTCGTCGGCGCCGCCGCATGCCACATGCTCGACGTCGATGCCTCCCAACGCGGCGATTCGATCGACTTCCGATCTGACCGCTGCGCTGGAGCTGGACAATGCGACCACGGGAAGGCTTCCGTCGGGCGACGCCCGCCTTTGCGAGCCTCCGCCGCGGCCTCCCGAGTGCGCCTTCAAGGCTTGCCGGCGCCCGTTCGCGCCTTCCATTTTTTGCTTAGCGCGGATGTGTGTTTTATCTACACTTTTAGCAATCATGAACGGCATTAAACTCCGTCGGCTTTCGCTTAGCTTCCGATTGAATGCCAGTTGTGGATTGGGAATGCGTGGAAAAATCTGTGGACCAAGCGGCGAAAACTTAGCGCCTATGCGTCATTGAAACGCGGACCCGCTTTTCATTCGCGCGAAGGCGCAAAGCGCCCAACCGGCGAGATTCGATCAGCGCGCCCATCGTCTGTGCACGGCAACGAGACCGGCGGACGTCGCCGGTCGGACATCGTCCGCACAGCTGCCGTCAGCACAGCTGCCATCCGTACAGTTATCGTCTCGCACACGGTCTGAGCGACGTCGGCCATCCGATCCGCACCGGGCATCCCCGACGTCGGGATGTGGAGCTCGCCCCACACCCAGTTTCGCCCGCCGTCGAGCATGTATTCTTTTGGGGCAGTCCCTTGACGGACCCCTTTCACGAACGACCCTTTCGCACGAGCCTCTCGCACGATCAGCATGCGGCCCACGCGAACTTCGGAGGAAAAATGCGCGCAGCCAGATTCATAGCCGTCGCCGTCGTCGCTTTCTTGCCGTTCGCCCTTTCCGCGTGCAGCCTCGACGCAAAATCGACGTCGATAGGGGCTCCGGGAGCGGACGGGGGACTCCAGCAAAAGCCCCAGCGCGGGCGCGTCGAGGCTGGAACGACGAAGATCCTGAAAGAGTCTGGAGGCTTCGGGTCTCTCGACCTCTCCGCCGATCAGTACCGAAAGATGGGGGCGTGCGTGACAAAGCGGCTCTACGATCAGGCGACCGCCTTCACGCTCAACGGCTTGGCCAGCGGCAAGCAGGACTTTCAAATCGCGGTGAAAGACCGGCAGATTCTGGAAAAGGCCACGGCCGAATGCGCAATCCAAGCGTCCGCCCAGATCGCGAACCCGGACAAGAACCCCGATCAAGACAAGAGCACAGACCCGGCCAAGGGACCAGATTCGGACAAAGGCGCCGTCCCGTCGCCGAATGACGGAACGAACCAAAGTTCAGATCCGTCTCGGCAATGAACGCCCCTTATAACGGCAATGAATGCCCCCAGAGAGAGCAGAACGGCGGGACACGCGCAGCAACAGGCAAACAGACAACAGGGTAAACACAGCGACAAGTCAAGCCAATGGAAAGAATGGAGATCTCGCAGGGTATCCTTGTAGGCTGATGGAAGCGGTTGTAAGGCAGCGGCCGCCCCCGAACTTAACCATACGGAGGTATCATGCGTCTAAAGAAATTGTCCGTCCTTCTATCGATTCCCGCATTGGCTCTTTCGCTGGCTTCCTGCGGGAACGACTCGAAGGGGGAGACAAAAGAAACGTCAGGCGGAGGCAAGGCAGCCACCGCCTCCACAAATCCGCCTTCGGCAAATCCGTCCTCTGCGAGCGATTCGAGTTCGAAATCGACGTCGGACGACAGCTCGTCAGCCAGCTCGTCAGCCAGCTCGAACTCCGGCAATGAAGGATCCGGAACAATGCCCAGAAGCCTTCCAGAAGCTGCTGTGGCCGGCATGTCAAAGATGGTCAAGGGGTTGCACCAGTTCAAGAGCTCCAACCAGTCCGAGCAAGCCCTCCAGCAGTTGTCCACGTGCATAGTGGACAAGATCTACGACAAGGCGACGCCCGAGACTCTCAACGGCCTCGCATCGGGCAATATCACCGCAACCGTCTCGAGCGGCGACAAGGCTCTTGTGAAGAGCGCCACGCGGGAGTGCATCAACCAACTCAAGCAGCAGATGGGGGCGGCGCCGGGAGAACCAGTGACCGAGCGGCGAAACCGTGGCCGCCCTCGAACTCGGGCAGTTTCCTCACGCCGGTTCACAGCCGCAGTCACACGAACGGGAATTGTGGGCGGAGCCGTCTCGTCGCTGCTCCGCCCACTCCTTGAGCGTTTCCCCTGTTGTCTCAACCCTCGCCGACGGGGCAGCGTGAGAAACTTGCAGCCATCTCGCCTCCAATGGACCGAAGCCGCTGCAAGGAGATTGTTCCCGCCTACGACCAGACATTTCGTTATAAAAACGCCACCTCAGCGCGAAACTGCAACATTTTGCAGCCAACAGGCGGGAGTCACATCAGCGGGGAGTCGTCCCCTGATTCGCTTACATGGCACGCGCACGTGTAATGTAACCTGAACGGTAGAGCGGTTCAAGCCGCCAAACATCTGCCGCCCACAAAGAAAAGGAGTGCCGTGCCGAAGACAAGCTTGGCCGCCGCTTTAGCCTGCTCGCCTGTCTCGCCCTTGCGAGTTCCAGTCAGCGATTCGACACTTCTCAGAAAAGTGGAAAGTTCAACGCTTCCATATCCATGCGGGACGCATCGTTCACGCCGATGGTCAGTTACACGCAGATGGACGGTTTGAAACCGGTCGATTCGGTAGCTTCCTGGAAATAAAGCTATCCTGTCGCAGCGCAGTCTCATCAACAGTAAGGAACACAATGCTACGCAAGAAGATCGCAGCTTTCATTGCGATACCCACACTCGCCTTTTTCCTCGCAGCTTGCGGCGGGGGTGACAGCGACGCAAAAGCCTTCGAAAGAAGACGTCAGCAAGGGTCTGACGAAGATTCTCTCCTCCAGCCCTTTATCCGCAAAGCGTCGCCGACCGCCATCAAGAAGTTGGCCTCTTGCGCCGCGGACAAGATTTACGACAAGATGAGCAACGAAAACCTGAAGGCCATCGCCGACGGCAAGCAGAAAGCCGAGGTCAGGAAAGGCAAAGAGGAGCAATTCCATAAGGACAAGGAAGCTCTCAGCACCGCGGCGAGGGAATGCGCGACGAAGTACAGCAAGGAACTTACACAAACGAAGTGAACCTTCGCTCTCTGAAGTGAGCACCGGCATGTGGGCGGCCCAAAGGCCGCCCACATGCCGCATTTCCTCACGCACCGCATTTCCCGCGTTGCATTGCAACGAAGAACCGATCCTCCTCTCGAAAAAGCTGAAGTCGGCCGGATCGGAAAGGCCGAAACCCGCCCTTCAAGGCCTGAGGCCCGCCTCGCCAGACTTCGAGCTTCCCTTCCGATCGGCCACGCCTGTCGTACGCTTTTCGAAGAGGAGGAACCATGACGATCCCCACGGACCCCTGCAACTCGCCTCAGCGCAGACCGTTCGACGAGGGCCACATTCTCAAGCCTCTCTACGAAGAGAGCCCAAAGCGGCGGATTTCGCATTCGGCGGCAAAAGAGCCCGACGCGAAGGGACAAGCCGACGCGAGTGAGGGCGGGCGCGAATGAACGACCCGAGGCAAGCGAAGGATCCGGCGAGAAGAGGATCCGGCGGCAGCGCCGCATCTGGGAACGGCGGCTCGGCGCCGTCGGGCATCGTGTTCACCCGGGCGACGCAGGTGCCGTCCGAACCCGACCTAGACGACACTCGCCCTCGCACCCTTGCCACTCCGCTTTTCCGCGCCGCCCGGAAACGCCTTCGGCTTGGAACGCAGCCTCTGCGTCGACCGCTTCTCCGGCGACGACGTCGATTCCCCATCCGACGACGGCCTCTCCTGCCGCAGCGGCCCCCTCCGCTGAGACGACTTCCCCGCCGCGGCGGCCTCCGCCGCCGCCTGTCCGTCCGCAAGCTCTCCCGAGCCGCCTCAGGCGAGCGTCGCCCCACCGTCCCGCAACCAGGGGAACCGCCCCCAGCCCAAGCGTCACGCCCGCCAGCGCCTCACCCAGCCAGCGCCGCCCCCAGCCCAGGCGCCACGCCCGCCGAGCGCCTCATCCAGCCAAAGCGCCGCCTCCAGTCCAAGCGCGGCGCCAATCGAAAAACGCAACACAAGCCAAAGCGCCGAACCAGCCGAAAGCCCCACGGAGCCCATCCTCCCATGCCGTCGGACTTCCTCCCGTCCACCGCGCCGACGCCGTCGATCACGCCTGAGGACCCGGAGGAAACCGCCTCGGCCGCTTTCCGGCCTTCGACGCCGCGGACGCCTTCAAGCGCCTCCGGAAGAGGCGAGCCTGGGGATTCCCCCGCCGCAATGCGCGAATCCCCAGCCGCCGCCGCAGGCTAGGGCTCCTTTTCGAGCTCACGCACACCTGACCAGCAGCTCGGGCCCACGGACTCTCCGGCCGCCTCGCCCCTCGCCAACGAGGCGTTCACGCTCCCAAACGCCCGCTTATTCCCAATCTCCCGGCCATTCCGGAGCAGGCCGACGCTCGCCCGCGCATTCGCTCTCCGTTCAGTCTGCCGTCGTCTCGGCAGCCTCGCCGTCGGAAAACAGGCATCCCATCCGCACAAGCCTCAGGCGCGCCCTCGCCGACGTCGACGCGGACGGGATTCCCACGACCGGCGGAGTCTCCAGCATCTTCAGCGACGACGTCGCCACGACTACGTTCGAAACGTCTCGGGACATCGGCGGCACATACGAAAGCGCGACGTCGTTCGCGAGCGCCTCGACGTTCGGCGAAGGCTCGACGTTCGGAACGGACTCGGCCTTCGACACCGAGGCCGTCGGCGACTCCCTCTCATCGGAGGCTTTCCCCGCCGCATCCCCTTCCCGCGCCTCAGAAGAGGCAGACGCGGACGACTCCGGGCAAGCCTCGCCCGCGCCCTCGCGACGCCGCACAAACGCCAAATCTCAGCGGGCGGCTCTCGACGACAGCCTTGAATCCGACGTTCCCGCCGCACCGAAAAAGCGCGCGCCCGCACACATCGGAGTGCTTTTCGCCACAATCCTCCTCGTTCCCCCTGCGTGGTACGTGGTATCCGACGCGCACGCGCGTCTCGTCGCCGCCTACAAGGATTCATCGGTCAATTTTGCGGGGGCCGGCGAACTCGTCGGGGGGCTGGCGATCCTCGCCCTCATCTGGTTCCTTGCCCGGGCGTCGTCTTTGGGTGCGGCCTTCACCGGCTGGATCGTCGCGGCCTTCGAGCGTTGGGGCTGGCTTTGCCGCGTTGGACCGAGCGCTCGATTCTCGACCCTGATCTCCCAGCGACTCGCGGGGAACGGCTTCACCCGCAACGTCGCCAATCTGCTGGCGTACGACATGCTGACCGGCCTGATGTTCGTTTTCGGCGGGGTGCTTATTCTCACCGGAGCGGTTTCGCACTGGGCCCGCCGTCGCGGCCACAAGTATGGTGTACTCATTGCGCGCCGTACGCTCGCACTCGAATCGCTACAGGAGTACGAGAACGTATACGTACCCACATCGCGGGCTCGACGTGCGGAGCCAACAGACACAAACGACACTTAGGACGAGACGATGAGCGCTCCCGCAGACAACTCGGCGGTCTTTCTGCCCGGCCCCTGGCAGCATCGGCTCATCAATGCCAACGGGTGCCAATTCCACATCGCCCACATGGGCGAGCACCGCAGCGATCGCCCGCTTGTTCTCCTCGTCCACGGATTCCCCGAATACTGGTGGGCGTGGCGCCACCAGATCGAAGCCGTCGCCCTCGCCGGCTACGAGGTGGCGGCCATCGACCAGCGGGGAATAGGCGGGTCAGACAAAACGCCGGACTCGGCCGACGGCATGCTCCTCACGCAGGACCTCGCGGCCATCGTCCGCAGCCTCGGAACGTCGAGGGCCGCCGTCGTAGGCCAAGGTCGCGGAGGATTCCTCGCGTGGTCGGTGGCGGCCCTCGAGCCCGACGTCGTCGAAGGCGTCATGACCGTCTCAGCGCCGCACCCCCGCACCCTCCAGAGGCTCGGCACGCATCTGACGCTCAAAACCTGGCGTCAGGTGCTCAAAACGCTCATCCCGCATTACGCGGCGAAGCGCCCTGACGGACGAAGAGTCCTCAGAAAGCTCCTGACAGACTGGTCGGCGCCGGGGAACGCCGGCGCATCCGGGGAGGCCGCCAACTACGCCGCGGCGCTCCGTCTGCCCGAGGCGGCGTCGATTTCGCTCGAACAGCTTCGTTGGTCTTACCTTTCGACGTCGAAGATCAACGGACGCGAACACATGGCCCTCACCCGCCGCTTCGTGAACGCAACCGTGTGGGCGGTGCGCGGCGAACGCGACCCGCTCCTGCCCGCGCGGGCCTGGAGAAAAGGACCTCGAGTTCGCCAGGGGCAACTATCGCTTCATCGAGGTTCCCGACGCCGGACACTTCGTCCAAGAAGAGCAGCCCAGCCGCGTCACCGAGCTCGTCTTGGAGTTCCTGGCCCAGATCTGAGGCTCAAACGCGCCCGGCAACGAGTCCGAGCCTCAAGCCCGCCCGACAATGAATCCGAGCCTCAGGCCCGCCCGGCAAGAAGCGGGTAGGACGGGCAGACGTCGGCCAGGGCGCACGCCCCGCACGCGGGCTTTCGCGCACGGCACACTTGACGCCCGTGGAAGATGATCCGGTGGCACGCCTGCGTCCACTCGCTTTCGGGAATGAGGCGGGCGATGTCCGCCTCGACCTTGACGGGATCCTCGCTTCTGCTCCACGCCCAGCGCCGTGCGAGACGTCCGACGTGGGTGTCGACGGTGATTCCGGGCACGCCAAACGCATTTCGAGGACGACGTTCGCCGTCTTCCTTCCGACGCCAGGGAAGCTTGACGAGCTCTTCCAGGGTCCGCGGCACCTCGCCGCCGTGGTTCGCGCACAGAGAGGCGGCAAGGCCGATGCAGGAGGCGGCCTTGGCCTGTAGAAGCCGAGGGGATGGAGAATGCCTTCGAGCTCAAGGCGGTCCGCGCCGGCAAGGGCCTCCGGTCCGGGATAGGCTTCGAAAAGGCGCGGGGTGACGGTGTTGACTCGCACGTCCGTGGTCTGCGCCGAGAGGACGGTCGCCACCAACAGCTCGAAGGGACTCGAGTAATCCAGTGCGCACGCGGCGTCGGGATAGAGCGCCGTCAGGCGGCGGTTTATCTCAAAAGCTACGTCCTTGCGGGCAGAAAGGGACCGCGGACGCTGTGGCAAAGAGGCACGTGAAGGCATGCCCCAAGCGTAACTCGCTCCGAAAACTCGAAATATGATCGACTGTGAGGTAAATTGCAATGTTAGAGTTTAGTGTGATCCACTACAAAGGATTGAACGACGGAAAGGGAACAGATGGACATTAGCGTTCTCAAGGCGGTTCCGCTCTTCAAGGACATCGACGCGGAGGACCTTGAGGCTCTCAGCCAGCTGATGAGCGAAACGTCTCTCAAACGAGGCGATTCGCTTTTCCGCGAAGGTGACGAGGGCGACCGCCTGTACATAGTCACCGACGGCAAAGTCAAGCTCAGCCACTCGTCCGACGACGGCCGCGAGAATCTCATCGCCGTTCTCGGCCCGGGTGAGATCATCGGCGAACTCTCGCTGTTCGACCTCGGCGCCCGTTCCTCTACGGTCACCGCGATCGCACCCACCCGCCTGATCTCCTTGGCCCATAAAGACATGATGAACTTCATCAACCAGCATCCCGACATGGCCATAACCATGCTTCGAGAGCTGGCCCGTCGTTTGCGCAACACGAACGAGCAGATGGCCGATCTGGTCTTTTCCGACGTCCCCGGCCGCGTCGCCAAGGCGCTGATCGATCTGGCCAATCGTTTCGGAGAGCGGACTCCCGAAGGCATCTACGTCGCCCACGACCTCACACAGGAAGAGCTTGCCCACCTCGTGGGCGCCTCCCGCGAAACGGTGAACAAGTCGCTTGCCGACTTCGTTTCGCGCGGCTGGATCCGCCTCGAGGGAAGAGCGGTTCTCCTCATCGAGATCGGACGCCTCCAGCGCCGCGCCCACTGACGGAGACCTCGGCGGTCGGAAGCGACGAGACTTCCGGCCGCCGGAGCCTTGCGACGCACGCGCGGTTGAGGCTTTCACACGGGCCTCGCGACGCTTGCCCGGTTGCCGCGTTCACACGGTTGAGACGTCCACGTTCACGCGGCTGGGCCGTCCAGCGACCCTCGCGGAGCTCACACGGTCGCGAACTGGACCTCGACTTCGACCGGGGTGTCCAAGGGAGGACGGCTACGCCCACGGCCGAGCGCGAATGCCTTCCCGCTTCGCCGAAGATTTCCCCGAGAATTTCGGACGCGCCGTTGGCTACTGCGGCCTGCCCTGTGAAATCGGGCGCCGAAGAGACGAAAACGGTCACGTGCACGACCCGAGACAGGCTGTCCAGCCCGCCGGCCTGCGCCGCGGCTGCGGCCAAGGCGTTGAGGGCGGCTACGCGGGCGAGGCCCTTCGCGTCTTCGGCGGGGACGTCCGAGCCGACTTTGCCCTTGGCGGGCAAAGCGCCGTCGACGAGCGGAAGCTGGCCAGAGGTGCGGATGACGTCGCCAAAGCGGGTCGCCGGCACGTATGCGGCGACGGGCGCGGCAACCGGCGGAAGCTCGATCCCGAGCTCGGCAAGGCGATCTGAGACGCCCATCTGTCAGTCCTTCGGCCGTTTGAGGTAAGCCACCAGGTTTTGCCCGTCGGGTCCGGGGATGACGGCGACGAGCTCCCACCCGTCGTCGCCCCAAGTGTCGAGTATTGCCTTTGTATTGTGAATGATCAGAGGAATTGTCGCGTACTCCCATTTCTGCATGGAGACAAGCTTACCCCCAGCCGCAGCGCGCGTCACTCGTCGTCCTCGTCGCCTTTGCGTTCCCCCTCTTTCTTCTGAGCGTTCCGACGCGAGAGGCGCAGCGGCTTGCCTTCGCGGATCGCGACGAAAACGGGATCTGGGGAGGACGTGATGGACTCGTACCAATCCGCCTGTTCGGGGACGGCGCGCAGAAGCTGGCGCCGCTCGCGCTCGGTCAATCCGCCCCACAGGCCGTGAGCGCATATTCGACTGAAGGGGCGTCGGCGAGGCACATGAGGGCGAACCGAGCAGTTGCGGCAGATGTCCCTCATCTCCTTTGCGCCGAAGAAGTGGAGAACAAAGCCTCGGCGTCGCAGCTCCCACAGTTCGCATTGTCCGCCCATCGCGGATCCAAAGGTCCTGCAGGCATATTCGCCTCCTAACAACGTCGTCGTTGTTGCTTGCCCTTAAACTCTTCGTACCCAGCCCTTAGACGCGACGAACGGGGACCCCCACAAGACCCCGCGTCCCCGCCCGCCGCAGCTTTCCGCGGCTTTCCGCGGCATCTTGCCCTTCCAGAATTTAACCCCCTCGGGTTTCTTTCCCGGCGCGTCCCTTTTCACGCCGCCGCGAGCCGCATGCACCCTTGCCGGGGCGGTTCCGGGCAACAGCCGGTTCGACGGCCGGGCCTGCCAGGTCGGCAGCGGTTTGACGGCGACGCCCGGTTCGACGGCGGGGGCAGCCGCCCCTCTTCCGACTCGGCGCCGATCGCGCCGCTTGCACCAGGCGCATATGAGCGTGCCGTCAGTCCGGTCTCGCGGAACACGATCGCGCCGCCCGCACGGGGCGCATATCACAGCCGGATCTGCTTTGCCGAGAGGACATCCCAAGGTTCACCACGTATCCTGACACTATGTCGAATACGAGCCGAGGCGGCGCAACCATGCGTCAAATCTTCACACTCGTCGGAGCCATCTTGGGCATGTGCCTCATCGGCGGGACCCTTCTCGCAGGCCTCATCATGCCGATAGCTACGACCTCCGGCACCGGAGTCAATGCGGTGACCGCCATGTTCGAGGAAAGCCCCTGACGACCTCGGATTCGTCAGAACCCTCGGAGCAATCGGTGCTTCTTGCCTCCGACGGGAGCCAGATCGCGACCTTCTCACGGAAAAACAAGGGTCGTCGTCGCATCGAACAAGATCTCCAAGCATATGAAGAACGCCGCCGTTTCGATCGAGGACAGGCGTTTTTACGAGCACCACGGCATCGACGTCCAAGGCCTGGCGGGGGCGTTCGTCAACAACCTCACGGGAGGCAGCACGGCCGGCGGCTCGTCCATCACGCAGCAGTACGTCAAGAACGCCCTCATCGAGCAGGGGCGCGTGAAGAACGACCACAATCTCATTGAGCAGGCCACCGAGCGCACGATCGCCAGAAAGATCAACGAGGCGCGGCTCGCGATCGCCGTCGAACGGAAGATGTCGAAAGACGAGATCCTCGCCGGGTACCTCAACCTGGCCCAATTCGGCCCCAACCGCTACGGCGTCGAGGCTTCCGCCCAGTACTTCTTCTCCAAGTCCGCGAAGGACTTGAACATCCCCGAGTCCGCAATGCTCGCGGGAATCACGCAGTCTCCGGCGCGCTGGAACCCGGTCAAGCACCCCGAGAGGCAAAGACCAGGCGCGACACGGTCATCCGCGAAATGTACCGCAACGGCTACATCACGAAGGAGAGATGACCTCCTCCCAGAACGTCCCGATCGCCGACATGCTCCACATTTCGGAGAAGCCCACGGGGTGCGCGGCGGCGGGGAGCGCGGCCTACTTCTGCGAGTACGTTCGCAACGATCTGCTGAACGACGAAAGCTGGGGCAAGAATCGCAATGACAGGATCGCAAAGCTGTACCACGGCGGCCTGACGATCCAGACCACCCTGGACCCGAAGAAGCAGAAGGACGCCCACGACGCCCTCGTCAACCACATCCCGACCGACGACGCCTCCAACATCCAAAACCGCGATGTCGAGCGTAGAACCGGGCACCGGCCACATCGTCGCGATGGCGCAGAACACCAACTACGGCAACGCCACCGAGGCCGACCCCCGCGCGACCAAGGTCAACCTCAACGTCAGCCGCAGCATGGGCGGCGGGAACCGGTTTCCAGTCCGGTTCGACGTTCAAAGTCTTCACCCTCATCGAATGGCTGAAGAGCGGCCGCTCGCAGTACGACATCATCAATTCGAACGGAGGAACCCTCCCCGCGGTTCCTGGAACATCCCTGCTCGCCCAAGTCCCGGGACAACTACAGGTTCGGCAACCTCGAGGCCGTGGGCGGCGGCATGATGTCGGTGCTCGAATCCACCCGCAAATCCGTCAACGGCTCCTTCGTCCGCATGGCAAACAAGCTGAACCTGTGCGACATCGCCGACACGGCCAAGAACATGGGCGTCGAGCGAGGCGACGGGGCAAGTGGAAGTACTTCCCGTCGATGGTCCTTGGCGCCAACGAAGTCACCCCCCTGTCAATGGCGAGCGCCGTCTCGACCTTGGGCGCCGAAGGCCTTCGCTGCAAGCCCCAGTCCTTTACGAAGGTCTCCGACTCCAACGGCAACGTCCTCGCCTCGAAGGACCCGGATTGCGATCAGGTTCTCGACAAAGAAATCGCCCGCAAGACGACCTCCGTCCTCAGGCAGGTCGTCGCGCCGGGGGCGACGGGCGAGAACGCTCAGGTGCCCGGCCGCGAAGTCGCAGGGAAAACGGGCACGGCCAACGACGACACGAACGCCTGGTTCATGGGCTACACCCCCCAGTTGGCCAGCGCCGTGTGGCAGGGCCACATGTCTCGGACGAAGACCATGTTCAACGCCGTCATCAAGGGAAAGCGGTACGGTGAGGTCTACGGCGGCCTTTTCCCCGCGATGATCTTTTCGACGTACACGAAGGCGGCCCTCGACGGCCAGCCCAACAAGCACCTCAACGACGGCAAGCAGTCTGCCCCGCCCTCGAGCAGCCCAAGCAGCAAGTCGCCTAGCCCCACCCCGTCTGCCCTTTCCCCGAGCGAGGGTTCCAGTGGCTCCCAAACGAGCCAAACGCCCTCAGAAGACCAGTCCAAGCACAAAGACGACGAGGACGACGGCAACGACGGCGGCGAAGTCGACGACGGAAACGACTGAGCGGCAATGACGCTGAGCCACCCTTTTCGACGCGGACTCAAGCCGTGAGCTTGGGCAGGGCAGCCGCCCGAATCGCGGCAGCCGGAACCGCCGCCGGGTTTGCAGCCGGACTGTGGAGCCTCGCCGAGGCTCAGGCGTTTGCGTTGCGCCGCCGCACTCTCGTTTTGGATCCGAGGGCATCCTCAGCCGGCGCCTCCGTCGAGCCCGTCGCGGGGGGCTCGACGGCATCTGAGCCGAAGGCCTCCGTTCAGGGGGCAAAGCGATGCATTGGACCCGCCTTTTTCCGCCCCCGCGAAAGACGCAGTTTCCCTCGACGACGGCGACCCCCGGCGCCTGAGGGTCCTGCACCTGTCGGACATCCATCTGCTCGCGTGGCAACGGCGAAAGCTGGCCTGGATCGAGAAGCTGGCCGACGAGGCCCTGACCTCCTCGTCCTCACGGGAGACTCCATCGCCCACTCGGCCGCTGTCGCGCCGCTGCTTCGCACGCTCTCCCGTTTTTCGCGGGGCTGCCGGGGCTGTTCGTCTTCGGCTCGAACGACTACTACCCTCCACGGCCCAAGAATCCCTTCACATACTTCAAAGCGCCCTCCTCACATTCCCACGGGGGCAGGGTGCGCGAGCTCCCCTGGCCGGAGATGCGAGCCGGATTCGAGAGCTTCGGGTGGATCGACCTCAACAATCAGCGCACCGCCCTCACGGTCAACGGGATCGACGTCGACGCCGTCCGGGGTCGACGACCCCCACATCAGGCTCGACAAGTTCCCCGCCGCCCACGCCCGGCCGTCCGGCTCGAAGCCTCGAATCGCAATCGGCTTGGCACATGCCCTGCCGCGCGGATCCTCGACGCCGCATGGCCGATGACGGATGTTCGCTCGTGCTCGCGGGACACACGCACGGCGGCCAGGTGTACCTCCCGGAAAGGGCGCGCTGGTCACCAACTGCGACCTTCCCACGCCCCTCGTGGCGGGCTTGTACAGATGGCCCGACGCCGGCGAGGGTCATACGCCGCGACGGCGCCGCCGTCGCAGCGCACTCCGGCGCATGGGTCAACGTCTCGGCGGGCCTCGGTGCCTCGCCTTTCGCCCCGTCCGCTTGGCGTGCAGGCCTGAGGCGATTGTGCTTGACGTCGTCTTCCCCTGATCGGAAGCGGCTGCACTTCACGGCAACCGTCTGACGAACCGGCTGATTTCGTCTTCCCCTGATAGAGGCGGCCGCCCCGCAAATGTGCCAACCGTCTCGAAGCCGACGTTTCACATTGAGCTGCCGACTCGGCTATCGATTAACGGGTTGCAGAAATGCCGCACCGGGGTATGGCGCAGCTGGGTAGCGCGCTTCGTTCGGGGACGAAAGAGGCCGTGGGTTCAAATCCCGCTACCCCGACAGTGAGCTTTGAAAGCTGACTTTTCCCGCCGATTTTAGAGCGAGTCGGCTCACTTGCCCCACAGATTCAACACATCGCCTGTCCAAGCGCCTTGATGCGGGTGCGGGCTTCTATTCCTTTAGCGTTCCGTTTCCGTGCGGTCTTGTTCACGACATGCATCTCAAAATCGAGAAACCTGCTTTTTATTTGCGTAACCTCGACTAGAATGTCATTGTCACTGCAATTTTAGTAGAAAGTTGTACAAAATGGGCTTTACCGTACCTTTGGAGGGAAGTACGTCATGCTAAATTGCACCACCGCAGGCCGACGCCACTCACTCTCCGGGAACTAAAGCGATGTTCTACGACACTCCCACGAACGGTGCCGATTCGGCACGGCGTCACCTCGACGCGCAGATAGCGGCAGCCGAGGCGAAGCTCCAGCGTGCCAAAGAACTCGAAACGAAGGTGCAGAACCTCAAGGGACGCGCCTCCAGCCGTCGCGGCGAAGTCAGCGTCACGGTCGACAGCTCGGGAGGTCTGAGCGACCTCAAAGCTCACCGACGCCGCCACAGCCTTGACGGCTTCGGACCTTGCCGGCCTCATCCTCGAGACCTTCCACAAGGCCCACCGCAAAGTCACCGAGAGCTACGTGGACATGGTCAACGACGAATTCGGCAAAGACTCGCCCACCGCCAGAGCCGCAGCGGACGAAGCGTGGGGACGCGTCACAACCGACGTCGACGACGAAGACGACAACAAGAAAGCAGTATCCAACCTCTGGAGGCGTCGGTGAAAGAGGATGGGTACAGAGTCCCTAGAGGGGCGCAATCCCTGCCGTGACGCTGTTTTTCTTGACGCAAGCACGGCGGCGGGGAGAAGTGAGACGACCATCCCCTTCTTTTAACCCTCCGGTAGCGTTAAGATATAGCTGTTCACCCCGACACAATCATGACTTTCGGGAGATACATATAGTGTTTGAAGATTTCTCCGGTGCCGATTCGGCACGGCGTCACCTCGACGCGCAGATGGCGGCAGCCGAGGCGAAGCTCCAGCGTGCCAAAGAACTCGAAACGAAGGTGCAGAACCTCAAGGGACGCGCCTCCAGCCGTCGCGGCGAAGTCAGCGTCACGGTCGACAGCTCGGGAGGTCTGAGCGACCTCAAGCTCACCGACGCCGCCACAGCCTTGACGGCTTCGGACCTTGCCGGCCTCATCCTCGAGACCTTCCACAAGGCCCACCGCAAAGTCACCGAGAGCTACGTGGACATGGTCAACGACGAATTCGGCAAAGACTCGCCCACCGCCAGAGCCGCAGCGGACGAAGCGTGGGGACGCGTCACAACCGACGTCGACGACGAAGACGACAACAAGAAAGCAGTATCCAACCTCTGGAGGCGTCGGTGAAAGACGGAATGCAAGTAGATCCCTCCGCGCTAAGCGGGCATGCGGCAAAGATAGCGGAAATCAGCACAAGCGTGGGCGGCTCGACCTCCGCCCTGACATCCACGAGTCTGACGGGGCAGGCCTTCGGCGATCTGTGCTCGTTCCTCGTTTCGCCTTTTGAGTCGGCGAAAAAAGAGGCGGACGCGGTCATCACGGCGTCGGCGGCCGCCATCGATTTGACAGTGTCCGACCTGCGCACGACGGCAGAGTTCCTACGAGACCGCGGATTCGGAATCCACGCGCGACTTCCGCAAGTTGGGAGAGATCCTGGGAGGCACGAATGTCTAAAGATGCAAACAACGATTCCCCCACTCCGTTCTCAGGGCTGGGCCTCGTCCAGGAAGGGCAGGCACTGGCCGAGCGCATCGAGGCCAATCCTGGGTCAGCCCTTCGCTCAACAGCCTAAGCCCCGGCGGAGGCTCCGGATCCTTCTCGATGAAGCCGGTCAGGTGCTTTCCTCGCTCGGCGCCTCGTGGCTTTTGGACCACCTGTCGCCGCTCAAAGACTGGCTCGACCAACTCGCCAGCGACCCGACGCAGACGGAGAACTTCGCCCAGGCGTGGAGCTCAGTGGCGGACTCGCTCCAGAGCAACGCCGACGACCTGCGTTCCATCCACGCGGACGTCTCCCCTTGGACGGAACGACGGTCTCGACCTCTCCGATCTGCAGAGCGACGTCGCAAAGCACGTCGACTTGGCGGGAACTTGCTCGCACGCACTGTCGACAGGACTCACCGTGGCTTCAAACCTCGTCGTGACGGTCCACAACACGATTAGCGAAGCCATCGGCGAGATCGTTTTCAGCGTGGTGGACCGTTCCGGAGAATTCGCGGTCTCACTTCAAGCGACAATGCCCAAGGTCATCACCGAGGTCTCGTCTCTCTCGCTTGAATGGGCGAACAAGATGCGTCGAAATCTTGACGATCTGCTCAATTCCACGCAAGAGCTCGCAAAAATGACGAAGGAGACCGAGGACCTCTTCAAGCGTCTGCACACCGCGATGGCGAAAGCGTAAACGGAGGGAACAACAACGACCCCAACTCGGATTCGTCGCCGCATTCCTCTGACCGCGTGACTATCGGCGAGTCTGCCGAGCAAGAGAACGCGCCCGCCGCCGAGGAGGCCAGCGCCTCCGAAGGCGCAGCGGAAAGCGGGTCCGGAGGCCTCGGAGGAGGCAACAACATGCGGGAAGGCATCGAGTCCGCAAGGCAGAGCCCTGGGGAGCATCGACCGCGAGGCCGGACCCGACGCCGAAACGGACAGAGCCGCCCTCGATCCCGACGAAGACGGCGGCGGACCCTTCGTCCCCAAAGGGAAGCTGCAGTCTCTGACGTCGTTGGACGCGGCCGTTCGCCAATGAGTCGCGTCAGCAGCGCAGGCGGAGCACCTGCCCGTAGGCGCTTCCCGGCCGCGCGGGCGCTTCGCCGGCTCGGCTGGAGCAGCGTCGGCGCCGTTGCCAGCCCACTTTTTCTAGAGGGCCTTTTCTAAGGGGCCGTTGCGCGGAGCTATCATTCAAAGGGCACGGAAGGAGAACCGCATGAGCGAAGAGGAACGATCAAGATCAAGGCGGGCAAGGCCAGGGGCAGGGCAGGATCCAAGCGAACAGGAGTTCGGGAAGGCCGCGCACAATCGGATCGACTTCGTCGAGTTCCCCGCGCCGGACCGCGAGGCCCTGCGCCAAGCCCAGGAGTTCTACACCCGCACCTTTGGATGGAGATACCAGAAATGGGGCGAGGACTACATCGACACCGCGGACAGCGGCGTCGGCAGCGGCCTTGCTTCCGACGAGCCGACGTCGGCGCCCCTCGCCGTCGTCTACGTCGTCGACCTGGAACACATGCGGGAGGAAGTCGAGCGAAACGGCGGCGTCATTGTGCGGGACATCTTCAGTTTCCCCGGGGCAGGAGATTCCATTTCAAAGACCCGCGGGAAACGAGCTGGCAGCTTGGTCGGAGTAGCCTTGACCGGGACAAGCGCCGACGGGCACGCAAGGGTCAGCCTAGGCCGGTGTGAGAAGGCTCGGCACAGGCCCGCCCGAAGGCCCAGGTCTGGGCTCGCCCGAAGGCACCGGTTTGGGCTGGCCCAAAAAGTGTGGTCTGGGATGGCTCAAAGGCGCCGTCTGGGCTGATCCGAGAGTTCGACGTAGGCGATTCTGGGTGCCGGGTTGGCGCGAGAGGACCGCAAACCACACGGGCGATGCCCTAAGGGCGGCGCGAGTTTGCCGTTCGGCTCAAATGGACAGCGGACGTCCAGTTCGAAAAGACAGCGGCCGTTCGGTTCAGGGAGGACAGCAGCCGCCCAGTTCAGAAGGACAGCGGCCGTTCGGTTCAAATGGACAGCGGCCGCCCAGTTCGAAAGGGCCGCGCGACTCGTTAGGGAAAGCTCCACGCGAGGCCGAATGACGCTCGTCCGCATGGCGTGAAACGGCAGAAGATCGCGAATATGCACAATGTTTTTAAAATTATCTTGCATCTAGTTTTACCTATTGAAAACACCTAGCTTCCAGCCGTATATAGAACTACTATCGTGCCATAGCTAAACATTTTCAGAGGCTGAGAGTGAAAGGCTTCGCATGGATACACCGCATAAGCAGAGTCAGGACGGGGAGGGCGCAGTCGAGGCCCTCGTCGCACGTTTCGATCTGCTCCTGGGAAAGCTCGACTCGATATCTTCGAGCATGGCCCGCATTGAGAACGCCGTTGTGCCGGAGCCCCCTCTCGTCGGCGTCGGGCCGGCCAGGGCGCAGGACGACGCGGCATCCGACCGGGCGTCGCTTGAGGCGGCGCCCCACGAAACCACCGCGGCCTTCGAAGAGACGGAAGACCGCGCGGGTCCGAAGGAGGACCCGGGCAGGCCGGGCGACACGAGACGGCCCGACGGCGCAAGCCGCCCGAGCGACGTCGACCGGGCGGGCGGCGTCGATCGGACGGGCGGCCGCACTTCCGCGGACGCTAAGATCGGCGAGCTCCCCTTCCCCGAATCGACGGCCTACGTGGCGGTCCCAACAAGCCATGCGAGACCGGACGCGATCACGGCTCGCTACGTCGTGGAGACTCCTCACGATCCGCACCTCGAAGGCTCCGCGGCGTCCGCCGCTTCTGCGGCATCGGCGTCAGCCGCATCCGACTCCGCCGTTTCCGCGGCGTCCGCCAACGAGGCGGCGATTTCCCAGACAATGCGCCCAACGTTCAATTCGCGGGCGACGAGCCGATCGACGTTCAAGCGGCGGACGACGAGCTGATCGATGCCGGCCAAACGGGCGAAGGCCCGTCGAGCCAACCGAAGGCGAAGTCGCCGGGTGGGGCGTCGGCGGCCCATTCGACAAGTGGGCGAACTATCGCCACGAGACTGCGAACGAGGCGACAGCGCCTCCTCTCGGGAACGAGGGGCAGACATTCGAAGCCCAGCCCGCCGGGCCAAACGAGAGCCGACGTTCGAAGCCCAGCCCGCCAAACAATCCCTGTGGAAGCGGATCGGCGGGGAAAAAGCAACTGGGCCGCTACCTTCTGTCCCTCGCGGCCTCGCTCCTCATCCTCATGGCGGCGGCGAGCCTCGTCGCCTTGTTGTGGAACGCGGTTCCGCACTACGTGAAAGATTCTCATCATCGGCGTCGTCGCTGCGGCGCTCACCGGCGTCGGCACCCGGCTGTCCCTGCGCCCGGGAGGCAACAAGGTTGCCGCCGCGACGGTCATGGGAACGGGCGGCGGCCTCGGATTCGTGGCGATCATCGGCGGCGTGCTGCTTGGCGGCACGATCCAGCCCGGGGCGGCCATACTTCTGCTGACCGCGTGGTCCGTGGTTCTCATTCTTCTAGCGGGCAAAGCGCGCACGTTCTTCGCTGCGCTCATCGTCGGTGCGGGCGGAATAGTGACGGTCATCCTGGCCAGGACATTCGCCTACGACAACCTCGCTCAGGCCCCGAAGGCCACTTGGGCGATCTTCCTCTACGTCGCGAGCCTCACGCTCGTATGCGGTTTCGTCGCGCGCAAAGGGGCCTCCTGCAAAGCTTCGTACCGCCTACGCGGCCATCGCCTTCGCCGTCACGGCGGCGGGGCTAGCAGCCACCCCTACGTCGTCGCCGCGACCGTTTTCGCCCGTCTCCTCCTCGGCCGCGCTTCTGGCCACGCTGGCTTGGACCCTGGGCGTGTACGCCATGGTCTCCCACTGGGCAATCGCGGCGTGGCCTATGTACTCGGACGCGCTGTGCGGCGGGTGGTTCGCCGGCTGCCTAGCGGCCGTGCAAGTCTTCTCAGCCATGCGCAACGCGCCCCTTCCGATCGGCGCCGACGAGCCGTGGGCGCTCCTCGCCTTGCTCGGCGCCGTCCTCGCCGCAACCCTCGCCGTCTCCGTCCTTCCCTGAACGCGCGATCGAGCGCGTACGCGAGCGTGAGCGCAAGCGCAACCGCGGTCACTGGGCGTCGTCGACCTTTTTCAGCGCCCGCTGGAGCTCGCCCGCAAGGGACGTGCACCCCACTCTTCAGCTCATCGTGGTCGGGGCCGTGGCGCTGAGCGCCGTTCCCACCGTCAGACGCCGTTCCGCAGAGCACGCTGTGATCATGCCCGCGACTTTGCTTCTCTTCGAGATCCAGCAGCCCGGCGGGACGGCGCGCGAGGTCTTTTCGCTCCTCGCAGCTGCAATCACCGTAGGCGTCGTGCTCGTCGTCAGCCGCCGCGCCTCAAACCGCCCGGTCCTCATCGCCTCGAGCTGGGCGCTCGCAGTCGCCGTCGTCGGCGCCGTGCCCGTGCATCTGCTGCGCCTGGCGTCCGCCGCCGGATTGCAGGGACGAATGGCGGCTGGTCCTCCACATTGCGCTGGTCAACTTGGCCGTCGCCCTTCTCATCTACGCGGGCCTGCCGACGAGCAAGTTCACGCCCACGGAGCTTCTCTGCGGAAAAGGCCGGGGCGAACGCCCGCCCTTCACTCGCGTGGTCATGATGCAGACCATCGACCGGGGCAATCCGAATATCGTCGTCAAACCCACCACGGTGCTGCTCCTGGCTCCGGTGGGCATCTGCTTCGGCGTGCTCTGCTACGAGTGCCTCGCCGTCCTCCTCGTCCGCGACGCAGCGAGCCCCTCCGGCGAAGGCCGCCTTCCTCGCCACGCTCCTGGCGTTGAACATGGCGCTGACCTGGATGGCGTGGCCCGCGGCGAAGAACGTCGCCGGATCGGCCGTCGCCGCCGCGAACACGACCATCGGCGTCGTCGGCGCCTTCTTCCTCTTCGGCGGGGTTTCCGGCGGGTCCTCCGTCTTCGGGACGATCGCCTTCCTGACCGCGGGAACCGTGTGCGTGCTCATCAGCTTCATTGCGCGCGGCAAGGCCCTTCGAATCTACGGGCTCCGGGCTGATCATGGTCATGGTCTTGCGATTCGCGATCGTGGACATGGCCGGCCAGAACTCGCTTGTGCGGATCGTCTCGCTCCTCCTGGCGGGCCTTGTGTGCTTCGGCCTTTCACTCGCCTACGCCCGCTTCAGCTCCATCTTCGACGGCGACGACGAGGGGCGACGGAAAAAGCGGACGGCGGCAAAGCAAGCGGACGGCGGCAAGCAAGCGGACGGCGGCTCGGCGAACGCGAATGGCTACGGCCCGTCCGCCGACGCCGCGGCCTCTGCGCCTCGCTGACCGGAAGCCGGGGAAAGCTCGCCTGCGGCGTCGAGATCGGGTGAAGCGGCCGTTCCTGCGATTGCCGCTCACACCTGCGACTGCAGGAAGACGCGCACATCCTCCGCCGCGACGGGCCGAGCATAGGATCCGCCGTCGTGCACTGCGAGGCACCCGACGCCGTCCTGGAAGACGAAGCGGATGGCGCCGGCTTTGCCTTTCTTGTCGTGCGCCATGGCCTCCATGATCCGATCGACCGGCACTTCCTCAGGGAATCTTCGTGGGAAGGCCTATCGCGCTCAGGAGCGCCTCGATCCTCGCGACGTCGGAGGGCTGCAGTATCCCAAGCGCTCGCCGAGGCGGGACTGAAGGGCCAAGCCGATCGCCACGCACTCGCCGTGATTGAGGGTGTACCCGGCGGCAGTCTCCAGCGCCCGGCCGATCGTGTGGCCCAGGTTCAATCCCATGCGCCTGTTGCCCTCGTGGACGTCCGAGGTCACGAAATCCCGTTTGATCTCGCAGTTGCGCCTTGCCGTGAGCTCGGCCAGGGGCGTCGTCGCGGACGAACTCGGCGGGGCTGAGCCCCGCTCGACGAACGCGTCTTCGAGGGCCTCGAAGAAGCACGCGTCGGCGATGCAGGCATGCTTGACGGTCTCTCCAGGCCCCTCGCGAATCTGCCGATCGGACGCGTGAGCCACCTGTCGAGGTCGATGAACACTGCGGCCGGCTGGTGGAATGCGCCGATGAGATTGGTGGCCGCGGGGGTGTCGACCGCCGTCTTTCCTCCGATCGCGGCGTCCGCCGCGCCCAACAGCGTCGTCGTCAGACTGACGTAAGGGACCCGCGAGTGAACGTCGCAGCCACGAAGCCGGCGAGGTCGGTGACGACGCCGCCCCCGAGGGCGACGATCACGGTGTCGCGCCCGAATCCTCTGGCGATGAGCTCGTCTTCGACGCATTCCTTGACCTCGCGGGTTTTCGAGGCCTCCCCGGCGGGGAAGACGACGAGGTCCGCGGGCCTCGAGCCGAATGAGGAGAGCAAACTCTTGGCGGCCAGGGAGGCGACGTTCGAGTCGGTGACCACCGCCGCCCTCCGGTCGGGGTGCTTGTCCGCGAGGAATTCCGCCACGCTCCCCTCGAGGCCCCGTCCGACGACGACGGGATACGACTCATCGACCAAACGGACCAACTCAACGCGAAACTCCGTGTTCTCCATGAACACAAGTCTACGTCGGGCGTTTGCGCGGCAAGCGGTTTCGACTGCGCCTGAACGGCCGGGCGCCGCTCGCAGTCACGCCGGCACTCCCCTCGCGTCCGGACGACCCCGCCGTTCGCGTCCGGCCTCGCCCTCGCCTCCGGCCGGGCGCCGGCCCCGCGTCTGCGCCCGGCGGAGCCAAAAAGTGGCCCGTGACACTTGTCATCGGCAGTTCGTGACTGCCGATGGTTTCGCGGGGATTTCACCATCAGGAAAATAGAAGCATGAGTACGACATCATCGCCCGCGCGACGAACGTCGCGCGATCACGCTTCCGGCGTCGAACCCGCCCTCGTCGTCGAGGACGTTCACAAGTCTTTCGGCAAGGTCCACGCGGTCGACGGCGTGTCTTTCACCGTCGACCGCGGCGAGATCGTCGCGCTTCTTGGCCCCTAACGGCGCGGGCAAGACCACGACGCTCGACATGGTCCTCGACCTCTCGCGGCCCGACTCCGGGTCGATCTCCGTTTTCGGCGGCAATCCGCGCAAAGCCATAGACAGCGGCAGGCTGTCGGCCCTTTAGCAAAGCGGCGGCCTCCTTCGCGAGTACACGGTCTACGAAATCGTCGCCATGGTCTCCGGGATGCTGACGGCAAGCCGCCCGATCGGGGAAATCTTGGAGCGCACGAATCTCACGGCAATCGCCAAACGCCAGATCGGCAAGTGCTCGGGGGGAGAACAACAGCGGGTGCGATTCGCCTGGCCTTGCTTTCCAACCCCGAGTTCATCATCCTCGACGAGCCGACCGCCGGCATGGACGTCAACGCCCGCCGCCACTTTTGGGAGGCGATGCACGCCGAGGCCGAGGGGCGGCACGACCATCATCTTCGCCACCCACTACCTCGCCGAAGCCGAGGCCTTCGCCCCCGAGACGATCATCATGAACAAGGGAAAGATCGTCGCCGACGGCGGCACCGCGCAGATACGCCACAATTTCGGAACGCAGCACATCAAGCTGACCTTCGACACGCAGGAGAACCTCTCCGCCGCGAGCGCACACATGGCCCGTCGCGCAACGGTGTCGCGATCGGTCGATACCTCTCCGTTTCCGGGCCGGACTGAGTCGCCCTCGTACGGGAAGTCATCGCATTCCCTGGAATCTCGTCCATTTCGATCACCGATCAGTCGCTCGAGGAAGCGTTCGAGCAGCTGACCGACGTCGGCGACAAGCCGCCGTTTCCCCTAAGGAGTCTTGACATGTCAGCAAAGAAACCCAGCCAAGAGGCGAGTGCGGCCCGCCCGGAGACGAAAAAGGACGGCGGGCCAGCCGATTCGAGCCGTCCGCCCGCGCCGTCGCGCCGCCCTCTCCACGGCCTCTGGCCGCTCCTGCGATACCAGTTCCGACACACCGTCCTCTATCCGTCGAATCTGGGCTTCGCCCTTTGCTGCCCGTCATCATGTACTTCATGTTCGGGGCCTTTCAGAGCTACTCCTCGATTTGGCGCGGACACAGCAACGTCTCGGCACAGGGTCATGTTCTCCGCATGGGCGCCTATGGTGCGACGATGGCGGCGGCCAGCATAGCCGCCGGAGTCGGAATCGAGCGCGCGTCGGGGTGGAGCAGACAGCTGGCCCTCACCCCGACGACGTCCGCCACCTACCTCGCCAACAAGATCCTTTTGGCGCTGGCCTCGGCGCTCCTGTCCCTCCTCGGCTTGATGGCTGTGGGGTTCCTTTGCACCGCGAAGGCGGAAGGCCCGATGTGGGTCGCTGTTCCCGGCCTCATCCTCTTCAGCAACCTCGTCACGGCGAACATGGGGCTTGCCCTCGGCTATCTTTTCCGATCCGACGCCGCATACGCGATCATCGGCGGCGGCAGCGCGATCTTCGCGTTCCTCGCGGGCGTGTGGATGCCGCTCGACAACATGCCCGAGTTCTTCCGCGACTTCGCCCCATACACGCCAATGTACGGCCTTTTCCATTTCAGTCAGTGGCCCCTCAGGACAGTCCCTTCAACTGGGCGTGGATCGTGAACATCGCAGCGTGGACGGCGTTCTTCGCGGCCATCGCAATTCGCAGAATTCGCAAGGACACGGCGCGATAGGGACGGCAGTCCGGCGTCTCTCCCGGCCGTGAGGCCCGGCGGCCTGCCCGTGCAGACGCACCCTTCGACGCGCACAGCGACAATGACGCAGAGACAATCGCCCTCGGCGCCTCGGGCTCGGCGAACCCCGCGCCGAGGGCCTCGTTGCCGGAGGCGAGCCCCCACAGACGAATGCTTGAGCCTCCCGCAAGCGGGCGCTCGGCCCTCCCGCAAGCGGGCCCTGCGTGGAGGCCAGCCTGGGCTCGACTTGCCTCGAGGCCGACGGGCGAGCCGGCGGCGGGTAGTGTTGTCGGAGCGGAACGGCGCCGCAAGAACTCGGATGCGCCCGCACGGGGCAGGGCCCGGGCCTTTCGCCGTCGCGCCGCGGCGGCAAAAACGCAAACGACGCCCGGAAGGGGGACTGATGGAGGTCCAAGAGGTCGACGGCAAGCGCAAAGCCGGCGCGCACGCAATCGGCGACGCTCCGACAGACAGGGGCGTCGGCCCAACCGAAGGCGAAGCGGCGGCCGACGCGCCTCGAAGCTCGAACGAACCCCGTAATGCGCTGTCGGCAAACGATGCGAAACCCCCAAGGAAAAAGTTCGCGGACTGGGCGCGAACCCATCCGAAGAGCTTGACGATGGTGTATGCGAACGTGTGGCTGCTTTTCACCTTCATTCCAATCGTTCATGGGCTGCTTGCGGAAAACGGCGTCAAAAAATATCTGTTTTTAACGCTGGTAGTAACCTTCGACATCGTCTATTTTCGAGTGTGGTTGGTCTATCCCAGCATTCCAACGTCGGAGCGCGGATTCTCTCCGGGCCTTTTGGGCACGATTGCGGCCTTGATCGCGCTGGAGACCATGGCGGCCTTCTTCGCCGACGGCGGGAACGTTCAGCTGCTCATCTTCGTCTCTTCCGTCATCGCCTACACGACGTCGGGGCGGGCGAGGGCCCTGTCCCTCGCGGGATTGCTCGCTTTCGCCGCGTTGCAGACAACTTTGCTCGTCCGCCTCGGCAAAACGAGCCTGCAAGAAGGAGTCACGTCCTTCGCCCTTCTGTGCGTTCTGACGATCACGTTCTACGCCGTCGGAGGCACCATCGCCTTCCAGAAGGAACTCGAGATCAAGAACAAGAAGATTGAGCAGCTGACTCAGAAAGCCGAACGCGAGCGCATCGGATCGGATCTGCACGACATCCTCGGGCAGACGCTCACGGCCATCGCGTTGAAGACGCAGCTTTCGGCGCGCCTTTTGGACATGCCGGATCAGCGCGAGCGCACGCGAGGCGAGCTGTTGCAGGCGGCGGCCCTGGCGCATCAGGCCTTGGCCGACGTGCGGGCCGTCGTTCGCGACGCGAGGAGGCTGCGCCCCGACGAGGAGATCTTGGCGGCGCGCGAGCTTCTCTGCGCAGCGGGAATCACGCCCGTGATCCGCGGCGAGCCGATCGAGGTGGGCGAGCAGGCCGAGCGCGTCCTCGCCCACGTCGTTCGGGGAGGCGGTGGCCAACGTCGTCCATCACGCGGCGGCCACCCGGTGCGTCATCGCCACGCGGGCTTCGGGGGTGAGAATCGAGGACGACGGCGTCCGCCTCCCCGACGACGCGTCGAAACCCGCGGTGAAGGCGCCTGCGAGCGGGCTCGCAGGCCTTGACCAGAGGGTGAGGGAGGCCGGAGGCGTCCTCTCCTACGGACGGCTCAAACGGGGATGGGCCGTGGAGGCGAGATTCGACGCCGGGGAGCCTTGACGCCGCCGGGGAGCCTTGACGCCGGGGAGTTTGCCACGCATCCGGCCGGGGAAGAGCCGATCGCGAGCCAATAGACTGGAGGCATGACGATACGGATAGTCGTGGCGGACGACCAAGCTCTGGTTCGCGGCGCCATCGCCATGATGCTCGATCTCGAAGAGGACATCGAGGTCGTCGCGCAGGCCGGCAACGGACGCGAGGCGATCGAGGCGGTTGCCTGCGGCGACGTCGACGTCGTCCTGGCCGACGTCGAGATGCCCGTCATGGACGGGATCGCCGCAGCGTCCCGCATCCGCAAGGAACACCCGGACGTCAAAAATCCTCATGGTCACGACCTTCGGGCGGCCCGGCTACCTGCGCCGCGCGATGGAGGCCGGCGCCAGCGGCTTCGTGGTCAGGACGCGCCTTCCGACTCGCTCGCGTCGGCCGTGCGCAAGGTGATGGCGGGTCAGCGCGTCGTCGACCCGGACCTAGCGGCCGAGTCCTTGGCCGCTTCCAGCAACCCGCTGACCGAGCGCGAACAGGACGTCCTTCGGGCGACGTCCGACGGAGGGACCACCGCCGACGTCGCCCGTTCGCTTTTCCTCTCCCAAGGGACCGTGCGCAACTATCTCTCCTCAGCGATCCACAAGACCGGGGCTCGCACGCGCGCGGAGGCGGTGATGATCGCCCGCGACAACGGCTGGCTGTGACCGGGCGCGGCGAAGCCTCCGGGCCGAGACAAAGGCATCCGGGCGCGGCGAAGGCCTCCGGTCCGATACAAAGGCTCGCGGGCCGAGGCGAAGGCCGGCGGGCAAACGGCTGCGGAACATGAAAATTCTCCCAAATTCAGCTAGAAAACCAATTGCGGCGCCCGCCGGGCGAGGGTTAAATAGTAAGTTGTGAGCGTTCCTACTCTGTCCATCGAGAATCTCGTCAAGGCTTTCGGCGACGTCGAAGCCGTTCGCGGCGTGTCCCTCTCGATATCCCCGGGCGAGGTCGTCGCCTTTCTCGGCCCCAACGGGGCGGGCAAGACGACGACTCTGGACATAGCCCTCGGCCTGTCGAAGCCGACGTCGGGCGACGTGGCCCTTTTCGGAACCGCGCCCCGCCGCGCGATAAAGGCAAGCAAGGTTTCCGCGGTGCTCCAAACGGGCGGCCTCCTCCTCGACCATACGGTCGAAAACCTTGTTCGCATGGTGGCCGACGCCTTCCCCAAACCGCTTCCCTGGCGAGAGGTCATGGACAGGACGAATCTGACCGAGATCGCAAAAGCGGCGCGTGCGCAAGTGCTCGGGAGGCGAGCAGCAGCGCGTGCGCCTGGCCTTGGCGCTTTTGCCCGACCCGAGCCTGATCGTCCTGGACGAGCCGACCACGGGGATGGACGTGACCGCCCGACGCCGATTCTGGGACTCGATGCACGCCGAGGCCGAGCGCGGCAAGACGATCGTCTTCGCCACGCATTATTTGGCCGAGGCCGAGATGTACGCCGAACGGACCGTCATCATGAACCGCGGCAAGATCGTGGCCGACGGGCCCACCAACGAGATACGCGGAAGCTTCGGGGCGCAGACCGTCACGGGCAGATTCGCGACGAAGGAGGCGGCGAAAGCGGCTCAGGCGTCAATCGGGGGCAGGCTCGAGGAGACCAGCGTCTCCGTGACCGGACCCGACGTCCTCGCTCTCAACCGGGCGATGCTCGACCTTCCGGAGATCATCGGAATATCCGTCACCGACGTCTCGCTCGAAGAGGCCTTCGAGGAGCTCACGGGAGAATGAACATGCAACTCAAAGCCCTTTGGTCTCTTTACAGGCGGCAGCTGAGCACCACCGTCTTCTACCTTCCGATCCTCGTCTTCACGATGTTCCTCGCCGATCATGCTCTTTTTCATGTTCGGCGCCTTCCAGGCGTATTCGGACAATCCCGCCGGGGACGGCAACTATGCGGCCAAGGCCATGATCGGCATGTGCGTCTACGGCGCAGGAATGGCCTCGGCGACGATCGGCGCGCAGGTGGGGGTCGAGCGCGCCCAAGGCTGGACGCGCCAGCTCGCCCTGACGCCCGTCGAGCCCGTCACGAACTTCGTCAACAAGCTCCTTTTGTCCATAACCTCGGCGCTTTTCAGCATCCTGGCCGTTCTGGCCGTCGGGTGCGCGACCACCGCGGAGGGCCCGACGAGGATGTGGGCGCTCTCCCCCATCCTGACCTTGCTTGGGTCGCTTTCGACGGCCGCGATGGGCATCATGGTCGGCTACCTTCTGCGCAGCGACGGCGCATACGGGTGATCCTGGGAGGCTTCGCCATCTTGGCCTTCTTCGGAGACAACTTCATCCCCCTGGACTCCATGCCGTCTTTCTTCCGCGACGTCGCGCCCTTCACGCCGCTGTACGGGATAACTATGATCGCCCGGTGGCCGCTGCTGCAGGGGCACGTTCGAATGGACGTGGGCCGCGGGCGTCGCCGCATGGACCGTCATATTCAGGATCGTCTCGGTTCGCCGCATGCGCACGGACACCGCTCGCAGATAGCCGCCAGGCTGGGAGCCGGACGCGCAGGCAGACTTTCGGTTCGCCGCCGGGCCGCGCGCGGTCGGCGTTTTTAGAGCGCTCGGCGCCGACGAACGGGGAACGCCGAATACGCGGAGGCCCGGCGACTCCCCTGCTGGTCCCCGGCGAGCGGGGACGTCCCCCGCTTGCATCCGCCCCGGAAGATAAAACCGTCGGCCCGCATTGGTAGGCTTGTCGCCATGACTAGTGCACAGAGCCTCACCGATGTGAAGGAACCCCGGCGTGCAAGGCCTCACCGGCAGCGAAGTCGCCCAGCGCATTCAACAGGGCAAGGTCAACACGCTTCCCCTCGCTCGGGCTGCTCCGCCCTCGACATCGTCCGCGCCAACGTCTTCACGCGCGTCAACGCCTTGCTGGGAGTGCTCTTCGTGCTGGTCGCGACCACCGGTTCGTGGGTGAACGGCGCGTTCGGCCTCCCTCATCATCGCCAACTCCGCCGTCGGCATCGTCCAGGAGCTGCGGGCCAAGCGCACGCTCGATTCGCTTGCCGTCGTCGGCGAGGCCCATCCCACGGTCCGCCGAAGCGGGAAAGAGACCCAGATCGAGCGCGACGAGGTCGTGGAGGACGACGTCGTCGTCGTGGGCCCGGGCGAGCAGATCGTGGTCGACGGCGCCGTGGTCGAATCCGCCTATCTTGAGGTCGACGAATCGCTGCTGACCGGTGAATCCGACCCCATCGCCAAGAAGCCGGGCGACGAAATCATGTCCGGCTCTTTCGTGGCGTCGGGAACCGGCGCCTACCGCGCGACGAAGGTCGGCGCCGACTCCCTACGCGGTCAAGCTCACCGCCGAGGCGGCCAGTTCTCCTCGTGCATTCCGAGCTGCAGTCGGGCATCGACAAAATCCTCAAGGCGATCACGTGGGTCCTCGTCCCTCTGGGGATTCTGACGGTCATCAGCCAAACGCGCATCGAACAAAAACGATTGGCGCCAGGTGGTCATCAAGGTCACCGGCGCTCTCGTCCCCCATGATCCCCGAGGGCCTCATTCTCACGACGTCGGTGGCCTTCGCCCTCGGCGTCGTGCGGCTGGGCATGCGCAAATGCCTGGTCAACGAGCTTCCGGCCATCGAGGGGCTTTGGCGAGGTCGACGTCGTGTGCGCAGACAAAAACCGGCACTCTGACGGAGAACGCCATGGCATTCGGCAGGGGTGGAGGCGATCGGCTCGCATTCGCAAGACGAGGCTTTGGAGGCCCTTCGGCAGCTTGGTGCGGCGGACGACTCGCCCAACTCCTCCATGACGGCGATCATCGAGGGCGTCGGCAGCCCCCAGGCCGCCTGGGAGGTTTCGAACGCCAGCCGTTCACGAGCGCGAAGAAATGGTCGGGGATCGTTTTGCCACGGGAGAAGGCTCTGCCGCCCGCAACGTCGTGTTGGGGGCGCCGGACATTCTCGCCCCCGACGTCGCACGCGCCCAGGAGATTGCTTCGACCGGCCTGGGTGCTGCTTTTGGGCTACGCCCAGACGAACGTGACGGCCCACGACGCCCCGGACAGGTCGATCCTCGGCCCTCGTCGTCCTCGAACAGAAAGTCCGCCCGGACGCCGCCGACACTTTGGAGTTCTTCCACAGCCAGGGCGTTCAGGTGAAGGTCATCTCCGGAGACAACGCCGACTCGGTTGGCGCAGTCACCCGCCTCTCGGCATGGACTCCGGCCAGCCCGTCGACGCGCGAACGATCCTCGAGGCCGATTTCAACAAAGTCGTTAACGAGCGCCAAGTCTTCGGACGGGTGACGCCTCAGCAGAAGCGCGCGATGGTTTCAGCGCTCAGAGCGCCGGGCACAGTGGCGATGACGGGCGACGGCGTCAACGACGTCCTCGCCCTCAGGACGCCGACCTCGGGGTGGCGATGGGGTCGAGCACCGCTGCAACCCGTTCGGTCGCGAAGATCGTTCTGCTCGACGACAAGTTCGCGACGCTCCCCTACGTCGTTCGCGAGGGCCGGCGGGTGCTCGGCAACATCGAGCGCGTGGCGAATCTCTTCCTGACGAAGACGATCTATTCGGCCATCATCGCCATGCTGACGGTGATCTTCGCGGTCAAAGCCCCTTCCAGCCGATCCACGTCACGATCACGGGCTGGTTCACCATCGGCGTCCCGGCCTTCATCCTGTCCCTGCCGCCCAACAACGAGCGCGCCCGGCCAGGCTTTGTGCGGCGGGTGCTGGGCTTCGGTTTCCCCGCCGGCGCGCTGGTCGCGATCCCTTCCTTTGTCACCTACACGATCGCATTGCGTTCGGCGACGCAGGCCCAGGCATCCACGGCGGCGCTTTTGGCCCTCATCGTCTCCTCTACGTGGGTTTTGGCGATCGTCGCTCGCCCCTACGAGTGGTGGAAGATCGCCCTGATCGTCTTGCCGCTCGTTGGGTACGGCCTCATTTTCAGCGTTTCCGCTCTCCAGAAGACTTTCATGCTCGACTCGTCGAATCTCGGGGTCATGGCCCTTGCCGCGGCTGCGGGCGGATGCGGTGCCGTCGCGATCGAGCTGCTGTGGTGAGTTCACCCGGCCGTCCGGCCTACTGGATGCCCAAGGCGGAGCGCGAGGCTGCGGCCGCGCAGCGCAGGATCGAACGCGAGGCGCTGCGGCAAGAACGCGCGCAACGGGACGACCGCCCACAGGGGGAAGAACCCACTTTGCAGGAAGAAGACGCGAATAAGGCCTGAGGGACGAGCAGGCGCAGAGGACCTGAAGGACAGGGATGCCGGGCCCCGAGCGGATCCGTGAGCTTGAGGGAACGGCAGTGCCAGCGAGATGGCGAGCCAGTGCTTCCCCGAGTGACCCGCGGGCCGAGAGCGGATGCCCTTGCGGCGGCATTCGCCGAGGGAACGACCCCTGCAAAAGAGCGTCAGGAATGTCCGGAGCAGCGGGCGGGGCGACGGCGGATTAAGCCGAGTTCCTCGGGCCCTAGGCCGGGTCGAGGAAAGCGACGCCCGGGCCAGGAAGGCGACGCCCGGGCCGGGTTGTTTGCCGCCAAAACGGTCCTAGCTTTGTCGGCTGTTCTCCTCAACCTCTTGTTCTTGCCTCTGGCGCCTCTCGCCTCAGACTCTCTTTTGTCTCCGCCGCCCTTTTTTTCGCGCCTTCCGCATAGCCCCCAAGCCGAGAAGAAGGAAACAGAGGGCCGGCTATGGCGGGGCCGCATATGAGAGCAAGGGCCTGCCTGCAGGCACTGGGACTCGAATCGCCGCGAATCGAGATCTCGTGTATCTCCTGATAGTGAAAGACAGCGTAAACGGCGGTGAAAGCGAGCCCGAGGGCTCCTGCCAGCAGCATCGCCGACATGATGGCGTCACGTCGATTCGCCTTCCACACCAGGGCAAAGCAGCCTATGACGGAAGCGATGACGAGCGACGTCGCCCCTGAAGGCAACGGCATCGACACCGGGAAATCCGGCGCCTGCCGCCACGAATCCGGGAATGCCGGCTATGACGGCGACAACGGACAAGGCCAAGCGAGGACGGCCGGTTCTCTGGGACGAGGGAGCGGTTTCGAGATCTCAATTCCCTCGCCGCCCTCCTGAGCGGTGAAGACGAGAAACTCAGGCGTCGAATTCCGAATGAGACGACGAGACGAAAAAGTCACACGAGCCGGAAGAAGGCCTCATATCATTCATTATGACATACACAGAAAGACCGCGCAACGACCGACGTGCATCTAAGACTCCCACGCACAAGGCAAAAGTCCACGACAAAAACACAGGCTTCGGAAAGCGGGCGCTCTTGCGCATCACAACGCGACCATGGTGAGCCTCGGCCCCTTTCGATCATTGCAAACCGGGATCCTCGTAAACCGCGACCGTCACCGACGGCCCCTTTCTGATCGCCGTCGGCAAATTACGATACCATAATCGCACCGACGGCTTCCGTTGCCGACGACGCATCTCACGTCACGAAGGTCACCGGTCTTTGCCGTGACCTCATCCCGCCCCGGCGACTGCGGCGATGCTGCACAAGGCCCTGCTCAATCCCTACTGTCGGGGGAGCGGTGACCTTCAAAGGAGCTGAGGAGTGCCCCAGGGGGTTCATCGGCCGCTGGTCGACGAAGCCTTCTGGCAGCAAGCCCAGAACTTGCTGGACGCCCGCCGGCGCGGCCAGTACGAACGCCTGCACCGCCACTGCCTCAAACCCGCCCTTAGCCCAGCTAAACGCACTGGTCAGACCCGCACACCCGGGCAAAGCCCAAACGCAGCCGACAAAGAATCCCCGCAACAAGCAAAAACAACCAGAAAACCGCCCGCCGCCCCTCACATACTAACAAACGAACCCTGGTCACCCATGACCAGGGTTCGCATAAGACTGATTGTGGCGGTAGCGGCGGGATTTGAACCCGCGGTGGCTATTAACCACACAGCATTTTCGAGTGCTGCACCTTCGGCCGCTCGGACACGCTACCGCGGACTATCGTAGCGGCATAACCCGCGCAGCGCCACTCGGCAACCTGTAGGCCGGGACACATCGCCGGATTGCACGTCGATTGTGGAACCAATGCCCGGGTCCGCGCGACCGAAGCGCGCGCTAAGCCGTCGCGCCGCATATTCGCCGCACGCCGCCGACGTCGTACCCGTCTTTCGGGTCTCCACGCCGTCGGCACCCCGTACGCAGAGCCGTCCCGCAAGCAGACCGACACGAACGCCCGCTGAAACGCAGACCGCGCCTGAAAGCGTCCGCCGACGTCGCCAAACACCTTGGCCGACAGCGGCGTCCGCCCAGTCGCGACAAATATTTCATCGTCTAGAAGAGATTTAGCTTCGGTCTCGTCGCATACGCACACTTACACCTCTTACTCAGCCAAAATAACCGTCCCAGCAACACTTCAAATTAATTCATCACCCATTGAGGCGGGGCATGGCCTTTCACTAGCCTGAAGCCATGAACGAAGCAATCGTCATCGACGATCTCAAAGTCACGCGAGGTTCGCGGCGGGTTCTCAAGGGAGTGAGCATTTCCCTTGAGAAAGGCTCGATCACCGGGCTGTTGGGACCGTCGGGTTCAGGAAAGTCCACACTCATCCGGTCGATCGCAGGCGTGCAGAAAGTCGAGTCGGGAACGGTCACGATTCTCGGCCGTCCCGCGGGCAGCCGCGCCGCTCGCGCCTCCGTCGGCTATATGACCCAGGCCTCGGCCGCGTACAAAGACCTCACTGTGCGCGAGAACGTCGCGCACTGGGCTCAAATAGCGCGGGCGCCGGCGTCGGCGGCGGACGAAATCATCTCGCAGCTCCGGCTGACGGACCGCGCGCACGCCCTGGCCGCCGACATCTCCGGCGGCCAGGCTTCCCGGCTGTCCCTGGCCTGCACAATGGTCGGCAACCCGCCGGTGCTGCTCCTCGACGAACCCACCGTGGGCCTCGATCCCGTGCTTCGCGAGGAAATCTGGGGCCTCATCCGCGAGCGCGCAGCCGCCGGCACTAACGGTGCTCGTCTCCTCGCACGTCATGGACGAGGCCCAGCGCTGCGACAGCCTCGTCTTCATCCGCGAAGGCGACATCCTGGCAACGGGGACCGCCGACAACATCCTCAAAGACACGGCGACGTCGTCCATGGACGCCGCCTTCCTCGCCCTAGCGAAGGAGCAGGCAGAATGACTCTCGCAATCGCCGCGCGCGTGGCGCGCCAGCTGCGCCACGACCCGCGCACTCTCGCCCTCGTCACCTTCGTCCCGTCTATTCTGGCGTGGCTGGTCCATCAGATTTTCGACGGCGAAGAGCCGATCTCCTCGCAAGTCGAGATGACGTTGCTCGCAATGTTCCCCCTGCTCCTCATGTTCCTGCTCACAGCCGTAGCCACGGTGCGCGAGCGCTCCGGCGGAACCCTTGAACGCCTCATGGCGGCCCCTGATCCGCAAAATGGACGTCATCGGAGGGTACGCCTTGGCCTACGGCGCGCTGGCCATCGTGCAGACCTCGCTGCTGACGGCCGTCTGCTACTGGGGCCTGGACATGCAGTTGAGGGGCGGCATCGTGTGGATGCTGCTCGTCTCCCTGGCGACAGCGCTGCTGGGAATCGCGCTCGGGCTGCTCGCGTCGGCGGTCTCCCGCAGCGAGTTCCAGGCCGTCCAGTTCATGCCGATCGTCGTGCTGCCGCAGGTGCTTTTGTGCGGACTCTTCGGGCCTCGCGAAGACATGGCCGGATGGCTTGAGGGCCTGTCGAATGTGCTGCCGCTCACCTGGGCGGTCGAGGCGTTGAAAGAGGTGGCGGATTACCCGGATCTGACCGGCCATTACTGGACCAGCCTCGCCATTGTCGCGGCATTCGCGATCGGCTCGCTCGGCTTGGCCTCGCTCACACTGCGGCGGAGGACGGAGTGACTCGCGGCCGCCGCAAGGGCTCGCCCGCCACGCGGGAGCAGATCCTCGACGCCGCCCGGAAGGTCTTCGATGAACGGGGCTTCCGTGCGGCGTCGCTGCGCGCCGTCGCACGGACGGCGAACGTCGATCCGGCCCTCGTCCACTATTATTTCGACTCGAAGGTCCAGCTCTACACGCAGTCCGTCGGAATCGGCATCAACCCCGAGCGGGTCTTGGCCGAGGTCACCACGCCGGGCAGGCGCGGACTCGGTCGCCGACTCATGGCCTTCCTCACCGACCTGTGGGAATCGGAGGTCGCGCAGTTCGTCGTGGAATCCGCGCGGGAGAATCCCGCCCTCGCGCACCAGTACGCCGGGGTCATCGTCGAGCAGTGGCGCCGCGCGGCCGACATCCTTGGCTTCCCACATGGAATCGTGCGCGAGGAAAGCCTGGCGCAGGCGATCGCCGTCGTCGCCGGCTTCGTCACCAGCAGGTATCTGCTCGAACTCGAGCCCGCAACTTCCCTCACACGCGAGCAGGCCATCCGCGTCTACGGGGATCTTTTGCAGGGAGTCATCGACGCCGCCGCAGCCGCGGAAGACCCGGAGGCAAGGCAGTGAAGACGGCACGGAAATGAGGAAGGCGCGGAAAAGAAGGCGGCGAGGCGAAAGCGGATGCGGGTTCGGCCGCCGTCACCTCCCGAAGAAGGCGCGAAGCTGGCGCGAGCATTCGTCTCGCGGACGCCGCCCACAACCTCGACCCTGTGGTTGAGCCGCGCGTCGCGCAGAACGTCGCGGACGCTGCCTGCCGCCCCGGCCTTCGGATCCCACGCCCCGAACACGACCCTGGCCACGCGAGAAGCGACGATCGCCCCCGCGCACATCGTGCACGGCTCGAGGGTGACGTACAGGTCGCATCCCTCCAACCGCCAGTCCCCCGCAGCCTGCGCCGCCTCCCTCAGCGCCGCGATCTCGGCGTGGCCGGCGGGATCGTTGCACGCCTCGCGCGTGTTCCAGCCGACGCCGAGCACAGCCGACCCGCGCACCACAAGCGCGCCCACGGGGACGTCGCCCGCGAGCGCCGCACGGCCGGCCAGCTCCATTGCCCGGCCGATCCACTCCCGCTCAATTTCATGCACGCCCCCATTGTGCCCGGGCGCGCCCCGCGCCGCACGCGGTTTGGCGCACCCCATTTGGACCTGCCCGCACCTCATTTGGGCCTGCCTTCATGGTGCAGTCCGCCCTGCGCCGCACGCGCGGTTCGGCGGGCGTCCGAGGGCAACGCCTCGAAGCGCCCCAATAATCTCGAAGCGCCCCAAATATGTCGGATCGCGCTGATATAGTCAACGCATGCGTACTCAGATCATCGAGCACCCTCTGGTGGCTCACAAACTCACCCTTCTGCGCGATCGAAACACGCCCTCGCCCGTCTTCAGGCAGCTCGTCGACGAGCTCGTCACCCTTTTGGCGTATGAGGCCACGCGCGACGTCGCCGTCCGCGAGGTCGACGTCGTCACGCCCGTCGCGCCGACGAAGGGCCTGTCCCCTGCCCTATCCGCGCCCCATCCTCGTGCCCATCCTCCGCGCGGGCCTGGGGATGCCTCGAGGGCATGTCGAAGCTCCTGCCGACCGCCGAAATCGGCTTCCTCGGAATGAAACGCGACGAGACCACGCTCGAGGCGCACACGTACGCCAACCGCCCTGCCAGACGACCTTTCGGGCCGCCAGTGCTACGTGGTGGACCCGATGCTCGCCACCGGCCACACGCTCATCGACGCCGTCAACTACCTGCTGGAGCGCGGCGCACGCGACGTCACCTGTGTGTGCCTTCTGGCCGCCCCCGAGGGCCTGCGGAACCTCGAGGAGGCCGTCGGCGATCGGGCCGACGTCACGATCGTCTCGGCCGCGCTCGACGAGCGCCTCAACGAAAACGGCTACATCGTCCCCGGACTGGGCGACGCCGGCGACCGGCTCTACGGCATCGTCGACTGAGCGCCTCTTCGGTGAGCACGCCTCAAACGAGCCCCCTTCCGCCCATGGCCGCTGAGATTCCTCCCGCGCCCGCATCCGTGCGGCCGCCTTCCCCTTCTGACATCCTTTCGATCCGCACGGATTGCTTGGGGCCGACGTGGGTCGCCACGTCCTTCGCCCTTTCCGAAGACGACGGCGGATCCCCGCCTGGGCGCCCCTGACGTCGCGGTGCTCGTCCACGAGGCCGACGCCGGCGATCTCGCACAGAAATCCGGCGCAGCGGCCCTGTACCCTGCCGGGCTTCCTCGATTCGTTCTTCCACGTCGAGCAGGCCGCCGCCTTCCGCGAGGCCGGAATCCCGCTGGCGGGCCTCGACATGCGCCGGTGCGGCAGGTCCGTGCGCTCGAACGCCTCCCGCGACGATCTGCGCGACATCTACGTGCGGGAGGAAGAGATCGGCCTGGCAATCGGGCGCCTGCGATCCCTTGGCGCCAGGCGGATCGTCTTGATCGGGCATTCGACGGGCGGCCTTCAGGCGGCGCTGTGGGCTGCGGACAATCCCGGGACGGTCGACGCCGTCGTCCTCAACTCGCCGTGGCTCGACCACAACGGCGGCGCCTTCGAGCGCGGACCGCTCACGCGGTTCATCGACCGCGTCGGGGCCCGCCGCCCCCGGCTCGTCTTCAGCCCGCTCTTCCTTCGCTACGCACGCGCGCTCCACACGGACTTCGGCGGAGAATTCTCCTTCGACCCGCGCCACAAGCCGCTCCGCCGGGCCGTCGCGCGCATGGGGTTCATCCGAACCGTCCGCCGCGCGCAGGCGCGCATCGCAGCGGGCGACGTGAAAATCGACGTCCCGCTGCTCGTCGCCCATTCCGACGCCTCCTCCCGCCGCCCTCGCTTTCCCAGCCGGGACGACGTCGCCGTGCGCGACGCGGTGCTGGGGGTCGAGGACATGAAACGGCTCGCGCCGCTGCTGTCCGAACGCGTCGACATGCTCGAAATCCCGGGAGGCAGGCACGATCTCGCACTGTCGGCCAAGCCGGCCCGGGAGGCGTACACCCGCGGCGTCGTCGATTGGGTCCGCAAGACGCTCGGCCTGTGACCCCAGGGCCGCGGGCGGCGCCGGGCTCGCGACGCCGACCCTCCCGCATCGGAGTACCATCGAACCATGCGCGATTTGTCGAAGCCCACAGTTCCATCCGATGCCATCCAACGCCGTTTCGCCGAAGAGACGCAGGCGCGGAAGGCCGCAGCCGGACCCGCGGCCTCGCTCGCTGACGGCGAAGGCTCACCCGCCGAACTGGAGAAGCCCTCGCCGCAGCCGTCGAGGGGCTCGCGGGCGAGATCGTCGCGCTGCACGCCGTCCACGACAACCCCGAGGTCGGATACGAGGAGCGCTTCGCGGTCTCCACGGTCGCAGACCTGCTGCGAGCCCACGGCATCGAGCCCGATGTGGGCGTTTACGGGATGGAGACAGCCCTGCGCGCCGAGTTCACCGGCGCCGTCGGCAACGCGGACAACGTCGGCGCCGCCGACAACGCGGACAACGCCGATTCGCCTGCCCCGGCGATCGCCATCCTCGCCGAATACGACGCGCTCCCGGGCATCGGACACGGCTGCGGGCACAACGTCATGGCGGGCAACTCCGTCGGCGCCTTCTCGCCCTCCACGAGCTCGAACGCCGGCGCCCCGGGTCGGTTCCGGGCCGCGTCGTCCTCCAGACGACGCCCGCCGAGGAATGCTCCACCGCCAAGGAAGTCCTTGCGGTTCGCGGGATGCTCGACGGCGTCGACGCCGCCGTCCAAACCCACTCCTACTCCTACGACCTCACGCACCAGACGTGGCTCGGCGTGCGGCGCATACGCGCGATCTTCACCGGCGTGCCCGCCCACGCGGCCTCCCAGCCCTTCATGGGACGCAACGCGCTGGACGCCGCCACCCTCGCGCTCACCGGCTTCGGCCTGCTGCGCCAACAGATACTGCCGATGGACAGGCTCCACGCAATTGTCGTCGACGGAGGCGACGTGCCGAACATCGTCCCGGAAAGAACCGAAATCAGCCTGTTGGCACGGTCGAAATACCCCGAGACGCTCAAGGACCTGGTCGCGCGGGTCGAGGACGTACTGCGCGGGGCCGCCCTCATGACCGGGACGGGCTTGGAAATCGTCACCTCCGAGACCACGAACGAGATGCCCGTCCGCACAAACGGCCCGCTCACCCGCGCCTGGGTCAGGTCCCAGCGCGAACGCGGACGCGTCCCTCTGCCCGCCGGAGTCGTGACCGAAACGATCGCGGCCGGCACCGACTTCGGCAACGTGTCGGTTCGAATTCCCGGAATCCACCCGCTCATCAAGGTTGCCGATTCCGACGTCGCCCTCCACACGCGCGAGATGGCCGCGGCCGCCGGCTCCCCCTCGGGCGACGCCGCGGCGACGGACGGGGCCTACGGCCTCGCCTCGGTGGCCCTCGACTACCTTCACGACGCCGAATTCCGCGCCGCCGTGCGCCGCGACTTCGAGGAGGCCGGAGGCGTCATCGACGTCGAGCATTTTTGGGACGAATAAGGCCGCGCGGCTCATCCGGCGCCGCTATTGCGCGCCGCGCCGTTCGCTCCGAGACGACGTCGAACCGGCGCCTTTGACGCTCAGCGCTCGCGCGCCGGGCCATTTGCCCGTCGCGCTTGCTTTGTCCCGCCTCGCCCGCTTTCCCGACGTCGCGCATCCCACCGCGTGAATTCCGCAACTCGACTCGTGCGGCACATATCCGGCCGCAAACTGCGGCGAGCGCATACAATCGGAGACTGAACGAGTCCCCGCGCGGTTTTCCAGGCCGCGCACCCCGGGCGCGGCGCCCACCGACGAAAGGACAGCATGTCGAAGAAGAGCCGCCGAGCGGCATCCAAGAGGCGGGCAGCGGCCCCGGCCGGGTCGGCGCAGTCCGCGCAGTCTCGACCGTCGCCCGCGCCGAAGAAGCCCAGAGAGGCCGTGGCTTTCGTCGAGCGCCCCTTCGAGGGCCTTCCCGCGGAGGCCGATCTCGTCGCCATGCGCGAGATTCTGCCGTTGGCGACGCTCCCGGCGACCACGACGGAGGAGTACGGCTCGGCCGACGTCGTCCTGACGACGATCCTTCCCTCGATGGCGGGGGCGCTGCGCCGGGCCGACGGCGTGCTTTTTGGTCGCCGCGCAGACGGTCATGAGCTCCGGGGACGCCTCTCGCGACATCGCCGCGCGGATCATCGACGGGATCAAGCTTCCCGACGGCCAGGCGCTCCAGGTCTCGGACCTGCCCGAGCCCGGCCCTCGCCTGCAGGACGTCGTCGCGAGCTTCGGCGAACTCGAATTGCACGAGATTCCATCGTTCTGGATGACGGAAGAGGACGCCGCCAAGCCAGAGAACAGGGAGGCGCTCGAGGATTCGCGATCCCAGCTTGTCCCGATGAAGGCCGTCGACGGCGTCGACGGCGCATTCTGGTGCCGCATGAGCCGCGAATTCGTCAGGTGGGTCAGGCCCGAGCCTCGCGACGCGGTTCTCGACGGGCTGGCGAGGCTTCGCGCGGCCGACGACTTTTCCTTCGACGATTCCCGTTTCGTCGGCGCTTTCAGGGCGCTGGGGCTCATCATCCCGGTGTGGAACTGCCAAAGGCGCCGAAGCCGACGAACTCGCCGCCCCGATGGCCGAATTTGCACCGAAACTCGACGCGGCCATTGCAGCGTCGGATCCGCTCACACCCGAAGAGAAACGCGTGCGGGCGGGTATCGTTTCCCGTCAAGTGACGCTGCGATGAACATCCGACCGTCGAAGCACTTATATCTCAACATTGAAGGCTAGGCTAGAAGTGTGACAACCTCCGAGCAACGCGTAGCAGTAGTCATACCGGCTAAGGACGAGCAGGACAGGATCGCCGCAACGATCCGCGCCGCCCGCGCCATCCCGCACGTCGACCTGGTCGTCGTGGTAGACGACGGCTCCGAGGACGACACCCAGAAGGCGGCCCGCGACGCCGGAGCGACCGTCGTGCGGCATTCGGTCAACCGCGGCAAGGCCTCCGCAATGGAGACCGGGGCGCAGGTGGCGGCCATGCGCGACACGAGGGACCGCCCGCCGCGCCTTTTGCTCTTTCTCGACGCCGACCTCGGCGACACCGCCGTCGAGGCCTCGCCGCTGGTTGCGCCGGTGCTCGAAGGCAAAGCCGATTTCACCGTCGCCGCGCTGCCTCCCCAGGAAGGGGCCGGCGGCTTCGGCCTGGTCACCGGGGCCGCCTTCAAGGCGATCAAGCGGACGACGGGATGGGAGCCGCGCCAGCCGATCTCCGGGCAGCGGTGCATGACGCGCGAAGCCTTCATGGCTGCGCTGCCGCTGGCGAGCGGCTGGGGCGTGAAACCGGCATGACGATCGACCTGCTCGTGGCGGGGTTCACCGTCCAGGAAGTCGTCTGCGACCTCAAGCATCGCGCGTCGGGCAACAACTTCGCCGGCCAGCTGCACCGGGCCGACCAGTACAAGGGCGTGGCCAAGGCCGTGCTGGCACGTCGCCTGCGCAGGATCCACGTCCCGCACGGCAAGAGGAACTCCGCCTCCAAGCCCTACGAGCCGTACAACGCCTACAAGGGCTGACGGCGCCGCAGCCGAGGGGCGCTTTTCCCTTCGCGGCGGGCCGCGTTTCATTCATGCGGCAGCCTGCTGCGCCCGGCCTTGCCCTCGGCTTGACGGCGAGCCGTCCGCAACAGGCTGCATCTCATTCTCCACAATCGGCAACCTGAAGCCCTGCAACGGCGGGCACCCCGGAAGAGCCGTATCGCCCCTCCAGAATGCCCGCCGATTTTCGGAGCCCGGCGGCTTGCACGCAGAGCGCCGCCAGCCCGGCAAGCCTCGCATCGACGACCCGTTCGCGCCGCGCCGTCGGCCCTTATTTGGTTCCAGTACGCGCTTGCCCGGATCCAAACACGCGCTCATATGGCCCCATGTCCACGCTTACATGCGCCCCATGCGAGCTTTTGCCCGGCTCCTTAACAACGCTTGCCCGGCTCCAAGTTTCCGCTCACTTCCTTCCAGCGACAATATCGGAAACTTCTCGTTGCTGGGAGGTCGCGTTCTCTTGCTGGCGGCGCTGGATTTCGGCCCGGACGTTCTCATCGGTCTCAGGCAGCCCCTGTTGACGCAGATACTTATGGATCTCTTTCTGCGTGTCTGCATCCTGGTAATTGGTGCTGTCGAAGTAATTGACGTGGTCGCTGTAGCCTTCGTAGCCAGCGCCCGCGATGGGCCCGAGGATTCCCGTGACCAAACCCGTGCCGGGGTCGATCCCGTGGTTCCCTTCGATGTGTTGAATTCCGGGCACTTCCGTGGGATCGCTGAGCTGCGTCATATCGGAACCGGGAGCCATGCCCATCGGCCCGTTGTTCGGCACTGCGCCGATGATGTCCTGGTCGTTCTTCATGACGTAGACGCTGTCCGAGGGCACGTTGAAATCGGAGACGTCCTTGGCCGGGACTCCCGGCGGCGCGTAGAAGACTCCGGCGTCGACGACGCCGTCGCGCACCTGCGTCAGGGCGTATCCCAGGGTCGTCGAACCGTAGGAGTGGCCTAGGGCGGTGATTCTCGGATCGCCGCCTTCTCCGCTGCCTTGCCGCGAATCGTGCAGCCCTCGAGGAAGTGGGACAGTCGGCCCTCCCGCGGCCGCACGCTCGGTTTCGGACACGGTGAAGACGCCGTTCGAGCCCGCTCCCGCCTGCGGAGGATCGTATCCGAACCACATGACCGAGGCCGTGTTTCCTCCGGCTGTGCCGGCAACATTGGCCATTTCGGCGGTGTACCCGATGACGTTGTTGTCGACGCTCGTCGTCAGCCCGCCCACGTGAACCGCAACGTTGTCGGCCTTGTCGACGTCGCCTACCGTCACGGCCGCATGGAGCTGATCTTGATTCTCGCCGGGTTCGACGGGGTCGTAAAGAAGGAGCTGCGACGTGCCGTTGTATTGGGCGCCCTGCTCAAGAGCAGTCTTGAGCTTGTCGAGTTCCGCTTGCCTGTCGAGTTCGCTCTTCGCACGGGAGAACTCGTCGGCGCTGCAGGGCGGAGCCCTTCTCGACCGCCGGCCACCCACGCCTGATAGGCGGTGACCTTCTTCTCGTTGGACTCTTTCCTGCTGTTCAGATCCTCGTAATCCCTGTCCAACCGATGGCGATTGGCCCTGTCTCGAGCCCAGGCGTCGACGCCGTCGAGGTTGCCGATGCGATCCGGCTCTTCGTCGGCGAGCCTTTCCTGCTCCTCCCGGCTCAGCGAGTCCCACCATTCGGCCACGGCGCGGGTGTCGCTGGTGTCCTGAGGCATGGGAAGGGGCCCGTCCACGGTGTGCTTGAGGGAGCCTTCGGGCTTGACCTTGCCTTCTTCGATGTTGCTGAGAGCTTGCGAGTACGCCTCGTCTATCTCGTTGGCTTTCTTGACGGCCTTATCGACGCGGTCTGCACACTCGTCGACCGCCTTTTGCCTGGCGGCTTTGTTCATCTCGTAGGAAGTCCCCGCCGAAATGAGGGTGCCCGCTCCCGGAAGCGCGTAGCTCAACGGGTTCATCGCGGTGCTGAGAGCCACGTCGCCCCAATCGGTTCCGCTCGTGTCTTCCACGGTGCCGTCCGAATGGATCGTCAAACCGGAGCCCTCGGCGTGTGCCTTCGCGTCTCTCACGAGGCCCTGCACGGCGCCCATGCCCTGCTGCATCGTGGACGTCGCGGTTTTCATCGCCCGCAGATTCACGATGAACTGGGCGACGTCCTGGTCGATCTCTTCGACCCTCTTGTCCGCTGCTTTGCGGGCGTCGCCCTGCCAGCTCGTCGACTTGTTGAGCTCGAGAATCTCGCGCCCCAGTTTTCCGCCTCCTTCTCGAATGCACAGTTGTTGATACTGGTTTCGAGGGTCGACTCTTCCCAGTCGGTGATGTCGCTCCATTTCATGGAGAAAGTCCTTTCTTAGCGCCGAAACGTCGGCAATTGAGCTCTGATGCGCTGTCGGTTTGCGCACTTCACGGTTGCGTGATTCGAGCCTCACGCGGTCGCGGCCGACGACGAACCGCCGGAGCCGTGCACGCGGGGCATGGGAACCGGAGCGTCCGAACCCTGCGCGCCGGGAAGCGGGACTGCGTTGCCCGGATTCTCGACGTGCGGCATGGGGGATGGAGCAAAGAGCCGCCGTCGGCGCCGACGCCGGGAATCCGCGGGCCGTAGTCCGCACCTCCCCGCGGGTGAAGACCGGCGGGTCGGAAGGCTCGATTCGCGGCATTGGGGCAGGATTTCCGGGTGTCTCGACGTGAGGCATCGCAACGGGGTCGCCGGAAGGCGCCGCGTGCGGCATCGGCGTCGGGGCGAACGAACCGGAGGAGTTCGTCACCGAATGGACGCTTCCGTGGGACGTGAAGACGGGGTTGCCCGAGCCTTCCGCCGTCGGCATGGGAACGGGATTCCCCGAGTTTCCGGCATGCGGCATGGGCGCGGGATCGCCCGGGGCCTCCGCCTGAGGCATGGGCGCCGGACCCAAGGAGCCTCCGTGGGAGCTCCCGCCGCCGGAAATCTGGGCCCCGTAGCTAGCCCCTGCTCGACGGAGGGGAGGATCTTTCCGCCTTCGGTTTCGACGTGCGGCATCGGCGCGGCGTTTCCGGAGGTCTCCGCGTGCGGCATGGGCGCGGGATCGCCCGAGCCTTCGACGCGGGGCATGGGCGCGGGGTGAGATCCTCGAGCCCCAGACGAAAAGGAATCGGAATCGCCGCTCATCAAATTGTGAATGCCGCCCAGAGCGCCTCCCATTGAGTTATGCCCGCCGTGCGAGCCGACGATCTGGCCGCTCGGTCGAACCGTACGAATGGCCGCCCACAACCGAGCCGCCGCCGGGGGAACCGAAAAGCTGGCCGGCGCCGCCGTTGGCGGAGCCATACGAGTGGCCGCCTCCAGCTGAGCCGCCAGACGCACCGCCGGCCGACCCGTACGAGTGGCCGCCGCCAATTGCAGCGCCGTTCCCGCCTCCGGCGTCGCCTGCGCCGCCGTCTCCTGCTCCGGCGCCTATTCCCTCGGCAAAGCCGCCGGCGTCCCCGGAGGGAGTCATGCCCTGATACATCCCCGCCTCGTTCTGATCGGTTTGCTCGATCGTCTTCATGGTCGCCACGAGATCGTCCGAGTAGTCGCTCAGCTGATGCTCAATGTCTTTGAGCTCGTTCGAAAGATGCTCGGACGTCGTCTTGACGGTCGAGGCCGCCTTGCCTCCTGAAATCTTCCCCGAGATGCTGCCGGCTGTATCTTCCGTCCGCATTCGCTGACTTTTGGCGGCGCAGTCTTGCGCGTTGCCGGCCTCAGTCGCGAGCTCCTTCGGATCCGCAGACAGCGTGTCCGCCCCACCTGGTCCCATGCGCGAAACTCCCTTCAAGTTTTTGGACATTCGGCGCGACGCCGCCATTCGGACAGGCACATTCCGCCGGACTCCTCACAGGGCGCCGCCCTTAAGCGGTCTAAAGTAGCTTAAATGATCGACAGGCCAGGCAAAAACTGTATCTTCTCCGTAACGCGCGATTTGCACGCCGAAGGCGCGGGACAATCCGACTTTTCCTTGAAATGGTGCGCGTTTCAGCGTCGCGCACGTCTGTTCACATCCGAACGGAGGTCCGGCATTCCGCGACAAATCGATCGCGCAGTCTCGCGCGGCGAAAAGGCCGCGAGCAGATTCTCCAGTTCGCGACGGACGCTTCGAGCAGGCCGCAACCGTGGAAAACATCCGCAAAGAACAAAGGAAGGGCGTTGTGCAACGAAGGGCGAGACGCCACGCAGAAAAGCCACACCCTCCGTAACGAACAACATACACTGGAGGTCGTATGGATGATTCAAATACATTAGAATAATATTTTTAATACCTGACAGTGACCAAGCGTATGCGATCAATCAAGGTCCGCCCCGCCATCGAGACCGATCCGCGCACCAGACCCCGTGCATGCGCCCGCTCGGGGTCTGACTGACCGCGGCTTCAAGCCTCGCCAAGCCTGCGTCGTCGGACAGCGGCTGCGTCGTCGGACAGCGGCTGCCTATTCGCGAGAGGCCGTTGCCGGGCTTTCTTCCTCCTGCACGGCGGGCTCGCCTTCCCTGCACGGCAGCGTCCCTTTGACCGGCGGTCGCCTCTCCTCGCGGCGCAGCGTGGCGACGAACCACAGCGGGGCGGCAACGATCAGCCCGACGGCGGGCATCGTAACCCCCGAGTCGTTGAGCAGCGCAGCGACGACGAGCGCCGATACCAGCGAAACCGCCGAACGCCCTCACGATTTCGTCCTCAATCCCGGAGCCGAGCGAAGTGTCCGCGCTTGGCCAGCAGCCAAGCGACTGCGCAGATCGCCGCGACGATCGCCAGGGCGACGGGGATGAAGAGCGCATTTCCCCCAAATATCTGGGTGACTTTGCGCCAGACGATGGCGAGGCCGCCGCCGTCGAAGAAGGACCCCACGAACTTGCCGAGGTGAGAGCGCTTGGAGGCAGGTTGAAGGTAGTCGAAGAGGGCAAATACGAAAGAAACGGCGACGGCGGCGCCCAGAACGGCGCCGAAGCGAAGCCAGGTGAGCCGCTTTCCAGCGACCATCGTGGCGAGGACGCCGAGGCCGACGACGATGACCGGCGGCCCGCCGAAGTCCGCCCCGAACTTCGCCGAGCCGTCCAAGAGCACGGCGAGCGCGCCCGCGCCCAGGATGACCGCGACGGACTTCTTGCGGGCCGTCCGTGAGGAATGCCAGGCGAGCAGCAGCACGAGCCCGGCGACGAACATGGCGACGGCGTTGTTCGAAAAGCCGTAGAAACGCCAACCCACAAGCGGCTGCATGCCCAGCAAGGCGGCCAACTGGAGGGGGTACCCGTGCCATATGCCGTCGAGGAGCACGTCAAGGGCCAAGGTTCCGGCGGTGACGCCGCCTCATGACGGCGAACGGGGCGAAAGGCGACTTTCCGCGCAAAGCGATGAGAGCGAGAACGGCGGCATGAGCACAACCCCCATGAGCAGGCTCACGAGGGGATTCGACATCCTCCACCAGGGAATGAGGTTGACGAGCAGCGTCGAGACAGGAAGCGCGGCCGTGAGGGCGCTCAATTGCAGGAAGAAGCGCTCATTCGTCTCCGTCCACCTGTGAGACTTCCGCTTGGCCCACATGAGGAGGATCGCGGCGGACAGCGCGGCGAGAAGAACGTAGAAGGAGCCGGAAAGCGAGCGGGTCACCTGCGCGCGGGTGTGTTCGGCGTCAAGCCGGGCGATGTTCGCCTCCCCGTTGTCGGAGGCCTTGGCGGTTGTGATGGCCGAGCCTATCGCGTTGCCGCGGGCTTGCGGCCCTGCGCCCAGCCATCCGGCCAGCGTGGGCATGATGTCCGTGACCTGGACGAGCCCCGGCTGCCGCGTCGAGTCCGACGTCGCGAGCGCCGGCCCGCCCATGCGGGGCCCGGCTGCCGCGAAATATCCCAAATGCGGCCGCGAGGAGTCGGCGTCGGCCACGTTCGCCACAAGCACGGTGGCGTTGGGCGTCTTCTGCGAATCTGTTTGACAAGCAGCCCGAACCGGGCGTCGATGTAGGAGATCTGCTGCTTTACCGCTTCGGGCGCAGCGCCCTCGGGCGTGAAGTACTCGCGCAGGCGCTGGGCACTTCCCGGGGCCTGGACGGGATGGTTCTCGCTCAGCTCGTTGCCGGGGTAGCGGACCGCGCCGAGGTCGATCACCGTGACGTCCGCGTCGGACCCGGCGTAGGCTCGCGCCGCGCCGCCGACGTCTCCGTCCTCCCCCGAAACCGGCAGCGGGGCGAGGGCAGCGTAGCCGCCGAGAAGGCGGCCGTTCGGCTTGGCGAGGGCGAGGGCGGCGCCGGGGCCGACGGCGAGGGCGCTGCGCCCTTGGAGAGCCTCGCCGAGCGCGCCGATCTTTGCCTTGTAGCTGCTCGAGGAATTGGCCTCTTTCAGCTGGGCCCACCGGGCCGGGGCCTTGCCCGCCACGGTCGGCAGGCGGCAGCCGTCGTCGATCGTGCGCTGCCCGGACCCGCGGGCCGTCCACCCTTCCACCGGGCACGCGGTCTCGCGGACCGTGCGCACCACGATGTTCGAAACCGCCGCTTTCTTGCCGAATCCGTACAGGTGAGGGGCGGTCTTCCGGGTCACGTCCGTCCAGCTGACTCCCGAGAATCCGACGACGACGACGGGGCCCTTCCCGCCGCCTTCGGCCGCGGGCTTCCCCGCACGAGCCGTTCCCTCCGCGCGAGCTGGCGCGCACATCCCGGCGAGGACCGCGAGCAATGCCACTACGACGAGGATCGTTTGGCGGGCGGAGCGAAGGACCATGAGACCAGCCTATCGGAAGCGGCGCAGGCGGCATGCACTGCGGCCAAGCGCGCGTACCCCTCAAATCCCCGAGATCGCCCGGCGAATCGTGGGGTTTGCGCTCGGTCTCACGGCGTCTTGCGGATCGGTGAAATCGCCCAAGCGTCGACGCTGTCGAGGCTGCCGAGCGAAAACGCCCTGCGGATGCGTGAGAGCCCTGTTGATGCAGAGAGCCCTGCCAACGTGAAAACGACCTGCGGATGCGTGAAATCGCGGAAGAAAACGGCATGCGGCGGTCCGCGGCCAGGCCAAGGCGTGGCACACATTTCGGAGGGTTGGCCCGTCCGCCCGGAAACCGGCAGGTAAAGTGTGCGAGCGAGAAGAAAGCGCGCGAGCGAAGAAAGCGGGCGGAAGGAGACCAATGAGCGCGACACAGCAGGCCCCTCTGCGCTTTTCGTTCCTGGGGCCGGCGGGAACGTTCACGTACGCGGCGTTGAAACAGGTGGCCCCGCCCGATTCGGTCGAGATTCCGGCGATCGACGTTCCGACGGCGCTCAGGCTCGTGCGCTCGGGAGAGGCGGACTACGCCGTCGTCCCGATCGAAAATTCCGTCGAGGGCGGGGTCAACGCAACCCTCGACGCGCTGACGGACGGCTCCGCGCTGCAGATCAAGGCGGAGATGCTCGTGCCTATCGCGTTCTCGCTCGCGGTCAGGCCGGGCACGCGCCGCGAGGACATCCGCGCCATATCGACCCACTCGCACGCGTGGGCGCAATGCCGCGGATGGATCGCCGAGCGCCTCGGCCCGGTCGTCCACGTGCCGGCGACGTCGACCGCCGCCGGCGCGAAAACCCTCGCCGAATCGCACAGCCCGGCTTCGAGGCGGCCCTGTGCCCGCCCGCCACCGTCGAGCCTCATGGGCCCGAGTCGCTTTCCGACGACGTCGCCGACAACCCCGGCGCCGTCACCCGGTTCATCATGGTGGGCCTTCCCGGGCCGCAGCCCGAAAGGACGGGCGCGGACAAAACCACCCTGCTGGTCCAGCTCCCGCACGACGAGGCCGGCGCGCTGCTGAGCATGCTCGAGCAGTTCAGCGCCCGCGGCATCAACCTCTCACGGATCGAGTCGCGGCCTCATCGGCGATTCGCTGGGCCGCTACGCCTTCTCGATTGACGCCGAGGGCCACCTGTGCGACGAGCGCATCCAGGCCGTTCTCATAGGATTGCACCGCGTGTGCCCGCAGGTCGTCTTCCTCGGCTCCTACCCTTCGGCCAGCGGCGAGAGGATCAGACCGCGCCCCGGAACGTCCGACGCCGACTTCCGGGCAGGGCGCGAATTCGTCGAGAGGCTGCTGGCCGGGCGGGCGTAAAAAGGCGTCTCCGCCGTAAGGAGGCGCCCCAAGCCTGTGCAGCCGCTTCTTCGCGGCCCGCAAAGGCGGAATTGCACGACCCGCAAACGCGGAAACGGCGGCGAAGGCAAGGCGGAGCCGCCGGAAGGCCGCCCGCTCACAGCACGTGGACGGTGAGCGCCAGCGGGTCGATTTCTGCTGTGACTTCGTGGCGTATCCGAGGGCGTCGCCGTCGGCCTCGACGAGCTCGGGGCCGGTCGGCGGTGACCGTCGCCGAGCGCATGCGCCGCAGGTCGATCGTTCCCGCCGAGGGCAGAATCGTCCGGCGCACGCCGATTCCTTTGCAGGCCCATCCGCCGCATGACGTCGCCCCAGCCGAAGATCCAGCCCTTGGTGTCCACAAGCACGAGGTCGAGCCAGCCGTCGTCGATGCGGGCGTCCGGCGCGAGCACGAAGCCGCGGGAAGCCGCGCGCAATTGGCGAAGAGGATCGACCTGGCCTCGACCCGGAAGCTGTTCGAGCCGTCGCCTCGCCACCACCGTCGCGTTCACGCGCGAACGCCGCATGAATTTAAAGCCGGAAACGAGGTAGGCGCCCCAGCCCATGGCGTGTTTGAGCCCGTGGTCGGCGTCGTTCATGACGTCGGCGTCGAAGCCCATTCCGGCGATCACCAGGAACGGCTCGCACCCGGCGAAGGGCCGCGCGTCCGGCCCCATGTCGGCGATCTGCGCAAGTTCACCCTCCGTCGGCTCCGGGGCGCTGATTCTGCCGACGTCGATCCGCTGAAGCCTTCCGGTCAAGGCCACCATGGCGAGGTTGCTGAGCGAGGAGCCGAGCGGAAGGTTGAGGTTGCGAGCCAGCAGATTTCCCGTTCCGAGCGGAAGAATGCCCAGCGGAATGTCGGTTCCGGCGAGCTGCCCGGCGACGGCGCGCACCGTCCCGTCCCCGCCCGCGGCGATCACCACGGCGGGCCCCTCCGCCAAGGCGGCGCGGGTTTGCCCTGCTCCCGGATCGTCGGGGTCGTGCCGTACCAGCGGGTCGCGGAGTATCCGGCGTCGGCCGCGGCCTGTTCGACCACCGCCTTGAGGTCCCCCATGTCCCCGATTTTCGTGGGATTGACGACGACGGCCACCGTTCTCTCGCCCGCCCCCTCGGTTTCCGGCGGCACGATCCCCGCCGACGCCGCGTTGGCGTGCACGAGTCGGCTCCTCAATGCGCCGATTGAGGCGCGATTGTGCAGCGAGAGGCAGAGAGCCGCAAGAGCCAGCGTGAGCGTGAGCCACCAATGCCATGCTCATGCTCTAAGGTTAATGCGATCGAAGAGTAAGAGGAGTCATCTGCGAGCGCTGCGCGCAACGACGTAGAATTGTCCCCATGATCGACATCCGCTTTGCACGTGAGAATCCCGATGCGGTGCGCGAGTCCCAGCGTCGCCGCGGCAACGACGAGGCCTCGGTTGACGCGCTGTTGGCCGCCGACGAGGCCCGCAGGTCGGCCCTTCAGGCCTTCGAGACCGCCCGCGCCTCGCAGAAGGAGCTCGCGTTCGATCGGAAAGGCCAGCCCGAGGAGCGCCCTGCCGTCCCTCGCCGAGGCGAAGGCGCTGGCCGAGCGCGTCAAGGAGCTGGAGGCCGCGGCGAACGAGGCCGAGCAGGAATATCTTCAGGCCAATGCGGCAATCCAGAACATCGTGCTGGACGGCGTTCCGGCCGGCGGCGAGGAGGATTACGAGGTTCTCAAGCACGTGGGCGAGCCTCGCGCCTTCGACTTTGAGCCGAAGGACCACCTTGACGTCGCCGAGGCGCTCGACGCGATCGACATGGCGCGTGGCACGAAGGTCTCCGGCTCGCGCTCTACTACCTCAAGGGCGTGGGCGCGCGGCTCGAGCTCGCGCTGCTGACGATGGCCGTCGATCAGGCGGAGGCCGCCGGCTTCACGATGATGACCACGCCGACCCTCGTCAATCCAGACATCATGGCCGGAACCGGCTTCCTGGGCGCGCACTCGGACGAGATCTACTATCTTCCGGCGGACGACCAGTACTTGGTCGGCACCTCGGAGGTGGCCCTGGCCGGATACCACAAGGACGAGATCGTCGACCTTTCGAACGGTCCGCTGCGCTACGCCGGGTGGTCCTCCTGCTATCGCCGCGAGGCCGGCTCCTACGGCAAGGACACGCGCGGGATCATTCGCGTCCACCAGTTCAACAAGGTGGAGATGTTCTCCTACTGCCGCGTGGAGGAGGCCGAGGAGGAGCATCGCCGCTTCCTCGCGTGGGAGGAGGAGATGCTCGCGAAGGTCGAGCTTCCTTACCGCGTGATCAACACGGCCGCCGGCGACCTGGGCTCCTCTGCCGCGCAGAAGTTCGACTGCGAGGCCTGGCTCCCCACTCAGAACCGCTTCATGGAGGTCACGTCGACGTCGAATTGCACCACCTTCCAGGCGCGGCGGCTCGGAATCCGGGAGCGGTTCGACGGCGAGACCCGCACGGCGGCCACGCTGAACGGGACCCTCGCGACCACGCGTTGGCTGGTCGCCCTGTTCGAAAAACCACCAGCGCGCCGACGGCTCGCTGTACATCCCCGAGGCGCTGCGGCCATACCTTGGCGGGCGCGAGAGATTCGAGCCTGTTGCCTGACGAGCGCCTAGGTTCCGAGAAACGCTCGACTTCGCCATTCGGCGAGCAGCCTTCCGCCGCTCGCCGAAGCCGAGCAGGCCGTCCGACGGATCCCGGCACCCCGGGCGGTTTCGGCTCTCCTCACGGCTCTGAAACCGTCGGCCACCGTTTGCCTTCGGAAGCCTCGGGTCCCTTCTGCAACCGCGGCACCCGTCGGCCGAGCGCGAAGACCCTTTCCTCGCTTCTGAGGCTTCGCGCAAACCCGCAACTCCGAAACCTTTGGCCGAGGGGTCGGCAAAACCGCGGGCCGCTGCAGCCATGAAGTCTCTGGCCGAGGCGGTAGAGGAGTCCGGCCTGCCGGGGCGGGGCCGGATCTGTTTGTGGCCCTGACATCGACGGCACGGTTCTTCGGCACAACAACACGCTTTCGCCGCGGGTGGGCGAGGCGATCGCCGCGCATATGCGGGCGGGGACGCGGATTTGCCTGGCCACCGGCAGGGGCATCTACGGCACTCGCGAGGCTTTGGACAAGGTCGGCATCGCCGACGGGCTGGCCGTGTGTTCCAACGGCGCGATCACGCTGGATTTGGCGCGGAATGAGGCGTTCAACGTCCATACTTTCGATCCCTCGCGGCAGGTCGCGGCTTTGCACGCCGAGCTTCCCGAGGCGCTGTACGCGGTGGAGTCGCTCGACGAACCGCGGCGCTTGACCGCGCATTTCCCGGACGGCGAGCTGACGGGGCCGTCCGTCGTCGTGCCGATCGACGAACTGGCGGTCCCCGACGCGACTCGCTTGACGGTTCGCTACCCGGGCATGGGCGCGGGCGAGCTCATGGACGCGGTGCACGCGGCGGGTTTGCGCGGCGTCGAGTACGCGATCGGCTGGACGGCCTGGCTTGACGTCTCCCCGAGGGCGTCTCGAAGGCTGCCGCGTTGGAGGATGTCAGGCAGAGCTGCGGCGCCGCGCCGTCTTCCACGCTTGCGGTGGGCGACGGCGGCAACGACGTCGAGATGCTCGGCTGGGCAGGCCTCGGTGTGGCAATGGGCGACGCCGGCCCTGTCGAGTCAAGCAGGCCGCCGACGCCGTCACCACAGGCAGTCGACGCCGACGGCCTTGCCCTCGTCCTCGAACTCCTGCTATAAGCCGTCAATCATTTCTTTTCGGTGTAGTTTTCAATATCGTTGATAATCGAATCGAGCGCTCTTTGGCTGTCCTCATCCTGAGCGTCAATGTCGTTAACCGCAGCTTCGAGATTTTTCCCGCCCAGCCCTGCTTCTTCGCTCAGCTCGTTGAGGTAACTGGCAATTACATAAGCAAGATTCTGAAACTGACCCAATGGTCCAAACTCTCCGATGCCTACCTTTCCATGCCGAGCAATAGCATTCTGCAAACGGTACCGCCAGCTTTCCAGTCTTGCCAGCAATGCCAGCTAGTTCATTGCTGATATCGGGCATAACCGTTTGATAAATCGTTCGAACTTTATCACGATCTTTAATGGCAAGCTCTTCAGAACTTCCAGTTGTGATCTCACCTAATTTTATATCATAATGTGCCGAGCCCCGTATAGCCTGTATACAATTACGATTTAAATTATTTCCTATCTCTTTCTCGGTTTCAAACACATGGGAACCAATTGCCTCCATGTCATTCTTAAAGCTATCGAGAACATTGTCATAGTTTGCCTCTCCCTTAGCCGTTCTCTCTTCTCTATCAACCACCGTTTTCACGACCTCCAACCCCAGATTGACGGCGCTTGCAGCGACCACAGACGTCGCCGCTCCTCCCGAAACGACGTCCGCTGCTGCGCCTGCAACAAGCACCGCAATATCAAGAACTATCTTCCAATCAAAGGGAATGTCGGTGGACCAATTATTCCCAGCCGCATTAAAAGCTTGGGAAGCCTTCTCGACCAACTCGGCAACGAGGCTCCGCGCCTCTTTAAAGAGGGTGCCTTCGGCTTTAATCGTGGAAGCCAAATAGTGGGCGAGAGCATTATTCGCATTGATCGCGGGTGGAAGTAGCTCATAGAACTTGCCCCTAAAAGCATCCCAGCTAGTACCAGCCATTGCATCACTAGCGTCTTTTACCAAGTTAAGTCTAGAGTAGATATTACTTTCTCCAGTAGGGCTAGCGACGCCCACGGAAGCACCGGGAATCGCCAACGCTGTACTTATATTTTGAAAGTCATTATCATAAACACCTTCAATAACTGATGGCTTGGGGAGATCGCGCCAAGGCGCTACAAGTTCCTCAATAGCTTGGCGCACTGTGTTGAAATCGCGGACAAAGTCATGTTCCAAAAAAGGGTTAACTAGGTGCTCGTTACCCCTCCTGGTCCAATAATTACCTTTGTCAACATTAGCGTGAACCGTTCCCCCTCCCACATCACCTTTGGGACGATCGATTTGAATTTCTGCAGTAACTGGATCCGTCCCAGGATCGATTATATAAATTTCATACGAATTTTTACCCCTAGTAAATGAACTTGAAAAGAAAGGAAGCTTGGAAAGGGGTAGTTGATCATAGATTGCGCGTGTGGCCTTGGCCGCAAATGCATCCACCGCATACATTTTTAGATTTTTAATACTGTTATCCAAGTTTTCATAATCGGCGGTCATTTCCTTGCCTCCTTAAGTTCCGAACTGATTCGGCAACGATTGGGATGCCCTAGGGCAGTCCAATCAATTGCCTTGTCTGCAAGGTTATTTAGAAGATGGGTGAATCACAACAGTCCCAGAGGGGACAGGTACATTAGACCCCACAGCGCTTGAAGCGTTTCCATGCTCTCGGAGCTCATCGTTGCCCTAAAAGCGGCGGTCTAAGACCATCCCTAGTTTTTAATCTTTTACTACACTTGTCTGTCTTGGCCTGTCGAAGCCAGTGAGAAAGATGACGTGTCCGAAGCGTATGCGACTGCCGGATAGCTTCATCGCCGGGAGGTCAATCTACACGAGTCGCCAAGAACAATGATTTGCTAGATCTCCAAAAAGCTGGGAGTAGCCCATAAAAAAGTCTGGGTGCGGAATATCGACCGACATACGAACCTGAGACGAACACTCGAAACGGAAGGGAGAAGCGCAACTGATTATACCTCAGAAACTTTAGACGCACCTTCAACTTTAGCCCTTATCTTGTTTCCCACGGCGACCCACGCTCGCCGACAAACATCGCCATCAAAAGGCGGGGATCATCGGATCGTCTATCTACTCTTCCTGTTGAACCACATGCCCAGGTGGATTACACCCTTCCGAGAGCATCTCGACAGCCTTCGCTATCTGCTCCAAACTTTTAGCCCTGCCATCGCCGCTCGAAGGCTTCCGCGTTGGAGGACGTCAGGCAGAGCTGCGACGCCGGCCCATCGATCAAGCAGGCCGCCGACGCCGTCACCACAGGCGTCGACGCCGACAGCCTCGCCCTCGAACTCCTCTGTAACCTAAACTGAAATCCAATCGTTTTATCATTGAAATTAGCTACCGTTTTAGAAGTGAACCGCCGGTAGAGGATAAACCCAATGACTAGAGACTGGGGATGTGGTTATGAAGAACTGCCGTCATAAGAAAGAAAGCATCATCCCTCCTGCGCCCCCGCACCTTTGCTCTTCTCTTGAGCAAGCTCTTGCCTAGATGGATCTTGAGTAGGGGTTTGAGGATTATGATCATCACGAGAGGAAAAATAAGGGTCTCTACGTAGATCCTTATCTGTTTGCTTATTGTCATCCCACGGGTTCATACCGCTTCCCGCATTCATATCTGAAGCGTTCGACCGAAGTGCAGCTGCTGAACTCTCGTCTTGCTCTGTAAAGTCGTTGAGAGCCAGCTTTAGATTTATCACCCCTTCCTCAATCTGCCATTTCAGATCAAGAAGGAGCTCATAGAGCATCTGCCCAAGTGAATTGTATTCAGAACTTGGTCCATTCTCACCTATGCCAATCGATCCATCTCGGTGTACCGACATCGGAGCTTTTGCTATATTTCCCGCGGCCTCCTCCAGCAAATCACCGACACTTAAAAGTCCGCTTGACACCTTATTCACATTCTCATCGTCCATTTGCATCTCGTTGGCACCACTCACGATAGGGGAAGGAACCAAATGCAACGAAGCGGTCTCAAAATCTGCATCCTTATCTTCTTTTGCGTTATTATGGTTATTTGTCAACGTATCCTTGACTGCACCCTCTCCCTTCTCCAACTCTTTTTTCAAAGATTCCAAAGTTTGATTAAGCTCATTCTTCATGTCTTTGTAAGTCTTGACTGCAACCTCTCTTTCGCTTTCCGAAGCGACATCCTTAACAACTGTCAGAGCAAGTTTTCCTGCAGCAAGAGCTAGTTCACTACCACCACCCGTTGGAAGGGCGAGAAGGCTTAGCCCCCAATCAATGGCATTCAATGCCATTTTGGAACTCGGCGCTTGCTTATTAGCGATATCATTAAAACGAGCAGTGGCTTGCTCGGCTATCTCAATTACTTTGGCCCTCGCTTTTTTAAAGAACCCATACTCTGCGAGAAGGGTGCAGCAATGTATATTCGACAGGTAACACAAGTCTTTAACTATTAAAGGAAGCTTATCCTCATAGATTTGACTAAAGGTGTCCATAGCGTCTCCTCTAAAGCTCGTTCATATAACGACCAATTTCGAGACGGGTCCCCATCGGACCATGTGGTCTATAAGTCGCGGAAGATGTGTCGATCGTAGAAGTTGCACCATTCGACGAATCGTCGCCAGCTGGCTCAGGAAGCGTTTGAGCATCCGGGATTTTAATTTGATCTGACGCTGAAGCCAACTTAGCTGTCACATTGGCTGCATAATAATCGGAGTTATTCGAGATAAGCGAAGGGTCAGGCAAGGTTTTCCACGGCTTAAATAACCCGTCTATATCCGAACGTACAGAATCGAAACTTTTCTTAATTTCTTCGCTTCGCTTCTTCGCAATAGCGTCATAGGCCGAACTGCCTCGGTATCCCCCGCCTGAAGAACTCGATTCCGATATGGTGAGATCTCCTCCACCCAATCCATTCGAGTCGGGACGAGTTACCTTATAGCTTAAAGTAGTCGTGCCATTCATGGCAGTCATTCCATAAGAATCTCCCTGGAGCGAGTACGGACGGTCCCCTCCGGCCATGGAAGCGTCAATCGCTGCCCGCTTGAGGGCTCCGAGCTTTTCTCCGAGCTCGGCTTCGAATGCATCTCCGCTATACATTGCTTTTACTCCTTTTATCGTTTACGCCGTCGGATGGCGCTTCGAGCTACAAGCGTGAAAAGTCCGCGACAGTGCCGCTTGCCTTCCCGCGTTATTGTGTTTGCTTTCGATCATATACCATAGCGCGTCATTCTGGCGATTTCCACAATGCTCGACCGGCGTCTTTTTTAGTTGTAAGAAGGAAACTTACCGTAACCTTATATTCATTTAGTTTTTCCATGCTTAAATGATCTTGACGTTCATTAACAGATGTTAAATACTTTCTTTCACTTCGGACGCTTTTTCCCCGTTTCGGCGTCGGCCGTCTAAACCAGCGGAATGACCGATAAGCCGAGCATCGTCCAGACCGCACAGCCCTTCCTGCTGGCAGTCTGTCGAATGCCCGGCGCCATCGCGGACGACGAGCTTGAAACCATCATCGACTGGGGCCGCCTCGACCCGAACAGCGGCATCGAGACGATCTCCCTCGTCGACGAAGACGCCGTCGACCCCGCAAGCCTCGATCTCTCGCGGTATTCCGGAGTGATCATCACCGGCTCCCCCTTCGGATTCGGGCAGGACGGGAACCGCAAGAGCCGCGAACACCAAGTCATGGAGCGCCGCATCCTCGCGCTCAGCAAACGTCTCGTGGAAGAGGACATCCCGACCCTCGGGATCTGCTTCGGCCTCCAGGCGATCGTCAAAGCGCTCGGCGGCGAACTCGTCGAGGGATACGGCGAGGACCTTCAGGCCCCGCGCATGACCCTCACGCCCGAGGCCGCCGCCGATCCCCTGACCGCCGACATGCCCCAGGTCTTCTACGGGTACACGGGCCACGCCGAGGCGGTGGGCGACGTGCCGGGCGGCGGCGTCGTGCTCGCCACGGGCGACTATTGTCGCGTGCAAATGGTTCGCTGGGGCGCGAACGTCTACGGGACCCAGTTCCATCCCGAGATCACCCGCGAAGGGATGCGCATCCGCATCAACACCTACGGCGACACCTACTACCCGGCGGATGAGAGAGCGGCGGTCATCGCCCGCTGCGACGCCGCCGAGGTTGACGAATCCAACCGATTGATCACGAAGTTCGTAGCCAGATACAGTTCATAGCCAGATACAGGCGGTGATCGCATGTCCATTGCTTTTCGCGACTCCGAGCGCTCGACGATCGGGCTCGAATGGGAGGTCCAGATCGTCGATCCGAAAAACCTTGAGTTAAAACCAAAAGGCCGCCAGAATCCTGGTAGACGTCCACTACACAAGCGACTGCTGGCTCGTCAAAGGCGAGATGCACCAGAATATGCTCGAGTTCGTCTCCCGCAAGCGTGTGAGCGTGGCCGAATGCGCGGCCGACATGGAGGAGGCGATCGACGCCGCGTTGCCCTACGCGGAGGAGCTCGGCGTCGGCCTTTCAGGCGGAGGCTCACACCCCTTTGCGCACCCGAGCGACCAGCCGGTCTCCGAGACAGCGCGCTACAAGGAGCTTGTGGAACGCACCCGCTACTGGGGCCGGCAGATGGTGATCTTCGGCACGCACGTGCACGTCGGCGTCGAGGACCGCCGGAAGGTCGCTCCCATCCACAACTTCCTCAGCGCCAAAATCGGCCATTTGCTCGGGATATCGGCGGCCTCCCCCTACTGGGACGGCGTCGACACCGGATACGCCGACAACCGGGCGATGATGTTCCAGCAGCTGCCGACGGCCGGCCTGCCGATGCACCTGAACTCATGGGGCGACCTTGAAAGGATCGCCGGGGACCTCGTACGCGTCGGCGCCATCCGCGAATACAACGAAATCCGCTGGGACATCCGGCCCTCCCCCGGCTTCGGCACGATCGAGGTGCGCGCCTGCGACTCCGCCACGAACCTCGCGGAAATCCGCGCCATAGCGGCCTTCGTTCACGCCCTGGTCGAGACGGCTTCGCGCGAGCTCGACGCCGGGCGCCCGCTTCTCTCCCTGCCCTTCCACCTCCTCGAAACCAACAAGTGGAGGGGCCCGCTACGGGGCCCACGCCGAGCTCGTTGAGTCCGCCGACGGCGAATGCGCGCCGCTCGCCGAAACCCTTCCCGACCTGCTCGCGTGGATCGAGCCCGCCGCCGAGTTCCTCGGCTGCGCGGAGGACCTGGCCGCGGTGCCCGACCTGATCGCCTCACCCGCAGCGGACAGGGCTGCGCGCGGCCGCGGGGCCCGACGGCGACCTCAAAGGCCGTCGCGGCCCACGCCCTCGCCGAATTCAACGCCGGCCGCCCGATCCAGCCGGACCAGATCGGGGCAGACCCGGCGGCGGAGAACCCGCGAGGCGCAGCTGAAGAGAAAGGCATGTGAGGAGCAACTCGATCGGGCTGGGCCTTAATCGAGTCAGGCTCGAACGGACCGGACTTGAACGGGCCCGACTCGAACATGCCGGCCTCAATCGGGCTGGGCCTCAATCGGACCAAGCGCGGTTGAACCAAGCCCGATCAAGCCGAAGGGTCGTTGACAGGCGGTCGGCGCGAAGGGCCAGAAGACGGCTGCAACCATAAGGCACGCCAAACGGCGATTTGCACGCCGCTTCGCTCGGCCATCCGTTTCGGCCAACCAAACGGCGCTTTGCGGGCCGCTGGTCGGTCCTCCGCAGCGGCCGGCCATCCGCTTCGGCCGGCAGGCCCAGCGGCCGCCTTCCCCGTGCGCCGCCGGGGCTCGCACGCCTATCTTCGCAATGAGCCGCGCAGACCGACCGCTCGGCGATAGGATAGTTCCGACGGCGAAAGGAATTCTATGGCAGCGCATGCGCGGCGCTTCGGCGCCTGGGCGGTTCTCCTCCTGTTTGCGCTGACCGCATTCGCCGCCGCCCCCCGCTCTGCCCAAGCCGCAAACGGGGTAAACGCCGCTGGCGCATCCTCGCGTCAGCTGGCGCAAAAAGCAGACGGAGAACGTTCACTCGGCGGGAGCAGCAAACGGCGCGCCGTCGGCCAATAGAGCCGCAGCGGGTTCGCGCGGCGCCGCACCGGCTTCCGCGGCACAGGCCGCGGGAAGGCGGCAAGCGCCGCACCGTCGTCGTCGTAACCGGCGGCGTGCGCTGGGATCAACTCGACCACGCCAGGGCCCCTAACCTGGCCCAGCTCGGGGCGTCGGGCGCGATGGCCAACCTCGTACCGCTCGCCACTCGCGGCGCTCCCTGCCCCGTCGACACATGGCTCGCGTTCTCCGCCGGACGCCAGATCTCCGAACGCGCGATATCCACCACCCCCACGTGCGCCCAGCCGCCCGTGGCCGCCGGCGACGTCCTCCCCAACTGGGACCGCTACACGCGCGCGCTCGCGGCCACCGACCCGAAGGCCAAGCTCGGCCGCTTCGCCGAGTCCCTCCACAAAGCGGGGTAACCACGCACAGCATCGGCGACGGCGGCGCCTACGTGCTGGCAAACGGCTCGGGAGACGTTCCCGCCAACCACACACCAAACCCGCTCACCGTCAAAGAGCTCGGCGAAGAAACGGCCAGGAGTGCGGCCAAGTACGACCTCACGATCGTCGACGCCGACGCCGAAAGCTATGCCTCGGACCAAGAACGCGACGCGGCGCGCCAGCTCTTCCAAGAGCAGCGCAAGGAGCTGGAGAACGACCAACAGCCCACCCCGACGCCGACGGACGGCATCGGCCCGGAGAACCCCACACCGCCCGACACCGTGGACGGCTCCACCCTCCAGCCCGACCGCCGGGCCTTTTCGGCCATCAATACGCTGCGGGTCGAGTCGATCCTCGAACGGGTGCCGGCGGGAACGCGGGTCGTCATCATGTCCGCCGTGGACATCGACACATACTCCTACATGCAGCTGTTCGTCATGGCCGACGTCTCTGCGAAGGGCCGGATCATCCCCGTCGGGCTGGCCGGCAGCGACTCGGTTCGCCACGAGGGCTCATCCAAATGCTCGACGTCGTGCCCACGCTGTTCGAATGGGCCGGCGCCGACCGCACGGGAATCGCCGGATCCCCCATCTCGGTGGCGAGAACCGCCGCCGCATGCGAACAGTCCCAGCCCTGCTACACGAACCGCGTGGACGAGCTCGCCGACCAATCCCTCCACGCGAACAAGATGCGCACCTTCCGGGGCGAATTCGTCCAGTACATGACCTGGGCCGCCATCGGATACTTCCTCTTGTCGCTCTTCTTTCTCGCGCGGCGCTTCTACGCCTCCACCCTGGGGCGAAGGCGCGCCTACGCCAAACTGTGGCAGTGGCTCGGGCTGACGCTCTCGGCGCTGCCGCTGGCGAGCCTCGTCGCCAACTACTTCGGCTGGTGGTCCGCTTCCAGGCCGTACGTCGCCCTCTTCGGGGGCAGCTGGATCGGGGCGGGCGCCGTCGCCGCCGCTGCCCTTCCCCTCGCGCGGCTGCATTCGCTCGCGCCGCTGACGGTCGTCTCCTGCTCGACGGCTGCGCTCGTGGCGATCGACGCCGCGACCGGGTCCGAGCTCATGGCCGACTCCCCCGTCGGATTCAACCTTCTGACCGCCGCCCGGTTCTACGGCATAGGCAACGAAGCGTACGCCCTCCTCGCATCCGGGGCGCTCATCGGCCTAGCCTTCCTGGGCGTGTGGCTGCGAAGATGGGGCGGAATCGCGGCCGGCGGCGCCGTCCTCTTCATCGGTCTCGCGATCGGCGCGATCGACGCCCTGCCCTCCATGGGCGCCGATTTCGGCGGCGTCCTTTCCTTCGTCCCCGCGCTCGGCCTCCTCGTCCTGCTGGTCGCCAAGCTGCGGCTGTCGTGGCGACGGCTCCTTGTGGTCGGAACGGTGACGATGGGCGCCGCCGTCGCTATCGCCGTCGCCGATTGGATGCGCCCAGCCGAGTCCCGCACTCACCTTGGGCGATTCGTCCAGTCGGTGGCCGACGGAGACATGTTCGACGTCGTCGGCCGCAAACTTAGCACAAACATTCGGCTTCTCTCAGCCTCGACGCACCGGTGGGTGGTGCTGGCCGCGCTGCTCCTCTTCTTCCTCTGCCTCATTCACCTCGTGCGCGTCCCCAAGAATCCCGACGACGCCGGCGGCGCCCTCTCGCGCACAGACAGAGCCCTTTCATATGCAGGCGGAGTTTCCTCTCGTGCAGGCGGTTTTTCCTCTCGCGAAGGCGGCGTTTCCTCTCACGCAGGCGGCGTCCTCTCGTACGCAGCCGACCGCGCTGGAAGCGGGCGCAAGCGCGTCCGTCAAAGCCGAAACCAGCACCGTCGACGCCCACCGATCGGCTGAACGGGCCGGAGCAACGCACGAGGGAGGCAGAGCAGCGCGCGACGGAGGCGGAGCAACGCATGAGGGAGGCGGCACAGAGCACAGGCAGACGGGCACATTGGCAGAGGACGCCATCGACGAAAGGTCGAAGCTGAGGCGTGCCGTCGCGTGGTGCCATATGTGGGCGGAGCTTGTCTGGCTTCGCCTCCGGGAATGGGCGCGGCGGACGAGGATCCGGGCAGAGGAGAGCTGGTCTCTCCGTCCGCTGGAAGGCCGAACGTTCGAAGGCCTTCGGCTTGGCCTCATCTCGTTGGGCATGTGCATGGCGCTCGCTTTCGGGCTCAACGACTCCGGCATCGTTCTGCCGGGCATGGCGGCGATACTCGTCATACCTGGAATCGCCCTCGCCGCGGTCAAGGACCGGGAAGGGGAAGGAGCGAAGGCGAAGGAAACGAACCGACCGAAGGGTGACATTCGCTCGCTGCGCCCGTTATCGTCGCATGCCCGACGCCGTCAATGGGGAGGAGAATCCGGTCCCTGTGCGCGTTCGGAAGGTATGCGCTAGAATCAACGTGCCTATCAAACAATGGAAGGTTGACAGAGCGGCCGAATGTGACGGTCTTGAAAACCGTTGTGCGGCGACCCCGCACCAAGGGTTCGAATCCCTTACCTTCCGCGAACAAAGGGACGTACACGCAACCGAGGGAGAGACATGAACTACCAACTGCGAGCGGTCACCATTCGAACCAACAACTCCCTGGAGGGCATGACGCAGATAGGCAATCTGTGGACGGACATCATGAACGGCAAGTTCAATCTGGACCTCCCCCCGAATGGGACGATCATCTCCCGCTACTCCAACTACGAAAGCGACGAATCCGGCAACTATGACCTGAGCGTCATGGGCGTGAAAAAGGACTTCGTCGAACAGCTGAAACCGAGGCGAAGGAGGGGCGCTTCCGCGTCTACCGAGGGGAGACCGACGACGGCGACGTCGCAGCCGCCACCGAGCTCGCCTGGCAGCGGGTGTGGAACGACACGCAATCCGGCGAGCTCAAGCGCGCATTCACCGTGGATTACGAGCTGAGCGAGGTCGAGAGCGGGAAGACCTCCTGCACCGTCTACATCGCGCTGCCTTAAGAGGCCTTTTCCCGCATCCCCACACCGGCCTTGACGGCGTCTGTCTACGCCCGCTTTTTGCCGCCTTTGATCCAGTACATTGCGTAGCCGAGAAGCACAAATAGGACCAGCATCACCACGCAGTGAGGGTTACAGTGCCCCACCCGATCTGACGTCCGTTAAGGAAGAAATACGGGAACGGGCTGTCTTCGTTCTCGGGAATCGGAACGTTGAAGACGATTCCCCGAACCAAGGCGTAGAAGAGATAGGCAAGGGGAAGGGCCGTCCACAGCAGGGGCTCGGTCCGGCGGTAAGAGCCGCGCGGGTCGAAGAGCAGCCAGTCTGCGGCCACGAGGATCGGAACGATGAAGTGGACCGTCAAATTGTCGTAGGCCAGCACTTCCGAAGGGTCAGTCTTCGGCAACAGCAGAATCCCGAAAGTAAAAAGGTCATGAGAATGGCGGTGGTCACCGCCGCCTTCACGCGAAGGTACCCCTTCGACCTGAGGACCCCCGTGCGACCAGTGGAGAGCAAAACCAAATGCAGGCCAAAGAAAAGCACAACCAAAGAGTTCGACATCAGCGTGTAATAAGTGAACTGGAACCATTTGAACGGATACATCTGCACGTAGACACCCGTCACACCCAGAAAAATGATTGCCAAGGCGTTGACCATTTGGATGCCGCGACATTTCACCCTCGTCTGCTTCGCTTCCATTTTCGGTATCGCTTTCCCCTTTCCTTTTCGCTTCTTTTCGGGCTTGATTCCCAAGTGTCGATTCTAGCACGAACGTTCGACGGCCTCGGAAGCCGACGGAGACATGCAAAAGCGGACGAGGCCGGCGAATAGAGGGAAAAAGACAAAAGGGTACGGCGCAGAAGGTTTGGCAAAAGAACGCTACGCCGGAGGCAGCCACCGAGCAAGACAACGACTGCGGAGACGCGGAGCGAGCCGCAGAAATCGCGTCAACACGGCGGTCCAAATGCCCTCGCCGACGGGGACAGCCGGTGTACGATGAAGTAGCTCACCACACTTTAAACGAAGTGACTCACCCATTTCGAAAGGGCTTCGATGAAGAACTCGGCTTTTGCCGCGAGCGCGGCCTGCCTCTGTCTCCTGCTCTCGTCGTGCGGCTCGGACTCCGCCCCTGCAACGCACGACGCCTCCAATATCGCAGCGACCGCCGCGTCAAACGGCCGCTCAGCCTCACCGGGAGCCGATTCCGCGACGTCGAACCCCGATTCCGGAGCGCCGGGAGCGGGCCGCGCTTCGGCGTCGTCGGGATCCTCGGACGGCGGCTCCCCGAACAGCCGGCGGAACCCGAAGCCTTCGCCGGCGAGCAGCGCAGGCAAGGCGAGCAAGGGCTCGGTTCTGGCGTCGGTCAAGTCGATGGCGTCCGCGCGCGTGACGATGCAGGTCTTCTCGAACGACGCCGCCAATGCGAACCCCACGCACAGGGACTTCGGCGGGGTCTATGACGTGACGTGGAACGGGAACGAGGCTGCGTCGGTCTCGCCGTCGGATCCGAAGTCCGACGTCGGCCACATGTTCTGGAAGGGCAAGTTCGCCTACCTCCTGCGGCACGCGAAACGCGGAACCGTGCAAGCCGAGAAAACGGTCTTCTCCGTCGGGCGGGTGAACGCGCCGCTCGCGCAGGAACGGCAGGCGGGTTTCGCGCCATGCGCCCAAGACGGCACATTCCGCGTGCGCGAGGCCACGATCGAGTACGACCCCGCCTCGCAGGCCGTCACACGACTCGACCTGACGACCGAATCGACCGACCTCAAAGGTGCCCAACAGCTCGCGGGCCGTCTCGTGCCGGCTCGTCATGGCCTTCTCCCAGGTCGCTCGGAGCTGAACGCTCATGGGACTTGTTCCGCCAGCCCTCCTCGCCTCCTCCCAGGCGGAGCTGAGTTCAGGCGTCTCTTTCCGGCCCCTTCCCTTTCCGGCCCCTTCCTTCTCTTTGGTCGCGCGGATCTGAAGGGCGGCTCCGCCTTCCCTCGGAATCCGCCTTCCTCCTCTCAAATCTCGCTGAGCCGCGGGGTGAGCATCCCCGCTAAACGGCGCTCGCCGATCCAGCCCTCAGGTACGCCGCCACCGCGAAGCTGCAGTTTCGAGGCCGTATTCGGCTACGGCGGGAAGGCTCACGCTCACCGGCGGCGGGCAGGCTAGGGCAGGCTCCTCAGTCCATAGGGTCAATGGGCAACAGGCCCGGTGGATCGAGCGAAACAAACACGCTATCCTTGATGGTGTTGGAGACGTCGCATAGTCCGGTCGAGTGCGCCTTCCTGCTAAGAAGGTAGGGGTTCAAAGCCCCTCGCGGGTTCAAATCCCGCCGTCTCCGCAGAGCCTAACGGCCCTACGCGAGCCCCGGCCTTTCTTATAGCCGGGGCTTTGCTGTTTGCGACACTGCTGGCGTCAGTGCCTCCGCTGCTTCCCTCCGCAGCGCTCGGACGAAACTGAAGGCACTGTGTTCACCTATCTACCTACCCGCTGTCGGGAAACTCGGGCAGATGGACCAGAGACTTTACACCTGCACTCTGGCCGCCAGTCTGTTGAGCTCGGCCTCAACCCTCGGCCAGTTTGGAACATCGAGAGTGATCTTCCACTTGCGGTAATCTTCGGCATAATTCGGGAGCCAGAGAGTGCGGATGTTCCCATCAGCTAGCGGAACAGCACCGAAAAACATCGCCGTCCAATTTAAAATACCACTGGCAATCAACTTATCCTGTCAATCCGCGAAAATTTCGACAAGCGCCTTTACAGCTAACTCCGGGAACCACTCGTCTTACTTCTGGCCATTCCAGACAACTGTCGCATACATTGTTACACCAGGCTTATCGAGGATCTGGTTGACTAGAAAGCCGAGTTTAGCCCACCCGTCAGCGTGATCATTCGCGCAATCTTCGATAATCTGTAAGACATGCCCCGCATAGCGGGTGTCAATCTCTTGAGACGAACTAGAAGTGAATAACCCTCTCATAGTTAATATTTACTAATCAGATTGTTAAACTCATTTTAGAGTAATACAAACTTTCGAGAGGTCGAAAAGCATGTAGACCTAACTAAAACAAGTATAATGAATTAAACTTCCGCGAGGGCCCTTCAATCTTCAGCCTGTTCGCGGAGGCTGTAACTTCGATCTTCCAAGGACCGTATGTGTCAGTGTAGTCAGGAATCCATACAGAATGTCTTTGGCCGTCATGATCTGCGACACCAATGAACATTGACATCCAGTTTTCGATGCCGTAATAGATTAAATCGTGTTGCCAAGCATATAGAACATTGTTCAGGTCATCCTGAGCCTCAATTGGCATCCAATTTTCAAATAATTGACTGTCTCGAATGAGGGCTGCGTACACATGAACACCCACCAGTTTGCCCTTGTCGGCCTCATCAACGACTTGATTGACAAAGATTCCCGCTTTGGACCAGTAAGGAGCAACCGCATCTGCGGCTGCTTCGAGAATGTTGCCAACCTCCTCGGTGTAGAGTCCATGAAGATTCAGAGGCTGCCGACTATGAAAACGCGTCACCGCGGACCGCTTTCGCGCACAGTACGCGATTGCACGGCTGACCGTCTCGTCCCTCGAGACCCGCCAGCAAGTATGTTGAGCTCGGCCTCAACCCTCGGCCAGTTTGGAGCATCGAGAGTGATCTTCCACTTGCCGTAATCTTCGGCATAATTCGGGAGCCAGAGAGTGCGGATGTTCCCATCAGGTTGCGGGACAGCGCCGAAAAACATCGCCGTCCAGTTTAGAAGACCATTGGCAGTTAAATCTTTCTGCCAATCCTTGAAAATACTAACAAATGCTTGAATCGCACCTCCAGGAAACCATTGGTCAAATAACTGACCACTACAAATCAAAGGAATATGAACCCGAATACCATGGAGATCCTTATGTTGATTGATAATGGCACCAAGTCTGCTCCATCCTTCGGCGACATCATTGGCCATGTCTTCAAGAACGGTTAAAGCATGCCCCATGTAGCAAGCGTCGATTTCGTGAGACGGGGGCAGACTTTGCATCTGTTTGCCTTTCGTTAAGCATCTTCGTTTTCTCGGTTTCCTTGCCAGGCTTCAGGCAGCGCCTTCAGCCAGTTCTGAACCGTGCCGTCAACGGACATTGACGCGCTAAGCACGCAGGTACGCAACAGGGGTCAAAGCCCCCGCAACGCCTCTTCCACCACAGGCCTGTTCGGACGATCGGTGTGGATCTTCCATTGTCCAAAGCCCTCACCATAACCCGGCGACCAGCGGGCGTGGCCTTGAGCAGTCACCCCGAGGAACATAGACGTCCACAGCGGAGCTTCGCCAATGTTGCCCGCCCCTTCTCTCCATCGGGCGATCGCACGGCTGACCGTCTCGATCTCGAGGTCCGGCAGCCAGTCGTCCCACGACTCGCCTCTCCAGACCACCATGTTGTACATCAGAAGGGTGCCGGCCTCCTCGTTGACATTGGCGAGAAGCCCGAGCTTCGTCCAACCGTTGGCGTTCTCATTCGCCTTGCGAATTAGAACCTCGACGATTCGCGACATGTAATGGGTATCAACCTCCTGAAGCGGGGTTAGCAAGGCCGATTCTTCATTCGGCGGTTCCATATCAGTTCCACATCAGTCCAGCTGGCAGAGCTGCGCGGACTTCTTGCTTGAACATGAGTTTCCTGGGCTACTTGGAAAGCAATCCAATGATCGTGCAAAACTCCTGCCGCACCCGAGAAGCTGAAGCTCGAGATTCTATCCCTTCGCCCTAGCCGCTAGTTTGTCAAGTTCAGCCTCGACCTTCGGCCAATTCGGAACACCGGGAGTGATCTGCCACTTACCATAGTCGGTAGCATACTCTGGGATCCAGAGAGTGCGGATGTTTCCATCGGCTTGCGAAATAGCACCAAAGAACATCGCCGTCCAATTGGGGAATCCACCCGCAATTAATTCTTGTTGCCAATCATAAAAAAGGTTTGCAAGCGCTCCAAGAGCAAGTTCAGGGAACCATTTATCGTATTTTTTCCCCTTCCACACCACAGCGATATAAGTAAGTACGCTTGGGTCTTCGGCGGATTGATTGACGGTCATCCCCAGTTTCGTCCACCCGTCGGCTCGTTCGTCCGCGCAGTCTTCCATGATCTGAAAGACGTGTCCCATGTAACGAGTGTCGATTTCATGCGACGGCGGGAACTTGTTAACTGTCACAGTTTGTCCTTTCCTTTAACTGTAGGAGGCGTGTGTTCATGATAGTGAATGGAGCTCTGAATACGGAAGAAACCATAGATATTTACTTCAAAGGTTCCAATCCAGGACCTACATTCGAAAAGGAGTGATCAGGATAAGATTTCCCGACTCCTTCAGCAGTTATTGCATCAACACGTGTAGCAATCATTTCAGGCCGCCCATGGATGGAGCCGGTTTCTTCCATATAGGTGTGGACCCAAGAGTCTTCGGGCAAGTCGCGGGTGATTGAACGCTCATACTCCTGATAGAGGTCCGGATGATTCACGTGCTTCTCGTGGCTGGTGAGGTTGAGGTTCGTCTCCTTCATCTCCAACTTGCTCACAATCTCCTTTCCGTCTGGATCGAGTTGTTCGTATGCACTTTGCCAGTCATGGGCCGGGTTGGATGGGTCGGCGATGGATTGACGCATCTGTTCGACGTGCGGGGCGGCGTCGGCGTGCTTGCCGCCAAAGACGGTCGCCGGGTCATACTCGCTGTTGAGGATCCGGTGGCGGGCGGGATCGATCAGGTGCGAGTTGACCCTGTGGCCTGCCTGGTAGTGATAAATCTGGCCGGTGACGGGATCTTTGAGCGGACTGACAGAGCCCTTGTTCATGTCCCGATAGAGTTTGCGCTCGGCGACGTCGGCGCTTCCTCCCAGGCGGCGGCGGGCGACGTTTCGGCCGCTGTGAACCGTCTCCACGCCCAAGAAGTTGCCTTTCCTGTCAAAATGATAATCCGCATACGCGCCGTTGCCGCGCCTGCCTCCGTGTGAAGAGCCCGGCGTTCGACGCTGCCGCCGGGAACCAGCGGCTTGGGCGGCGGCGGGTTGAAAGATTTGCCTCGGCCGAGGGCGTTGGCGAGGGCGGGGGCTGCGTGCTCGGCCTGCCCCGCGGCCTTGCGCACGCCTGCGCCCGAGTGGTTGGCCAAAGCGTTCTTGAACTTGGTGAGCACGTTCTTCGCCCCGTCGGCCAGCTGCCCGAGGGCGTGGCCGGAATGGAACAGATCCTTGATGTGCCCGCGCAGCACGGTGGCCGAATGGAGAACCTGGCTCGCGACGTCCTCGATGATAAACGGCGTCAGGGCGCCGAGGGACAGGAATTCCATGACGGCGTACTTCGCCAGGGAAGAGACCGTGTCGCTAATGCGGTCGCGCACGAGGTCATGGACGACCTGCACCGCCACCGAGACCCCCAACAACGACGTCGCCATGCCCTCGGACAAGCCTCCGACCATGCCGATATGCCGGGACATGTCCGTTTGATGAGACCTGTAGGCGGCGATCGTGACACCCTCGGCGCCGTCCATGTCCTCGTTGACGGCGCGGGCGAGGACGGCCGAGTTCTCGTCCAGGCTGCCCCCGATCGAGGACCACGTCTGGGAGAAGGCGCGGACCTCGCCGGGATTGCCCGTCAGTTCGTTGAGCCAGTCCTTCAAAGGCGAGAAATGCTCGATCACCCACGCCAACCCCCACGACAGCAGCTTGCCGAAAGGGTCGCGGGCGAGGTCGGCCATGTCGAGCGCTCCGCCCAACCCGGCGAGAGAGCCTGCGAGCCAAGACTTCGCCTGCAACGCCTGGGTCAGGCTTTCCCCGTCCTCGATCAGCCCCAGCCCCGCCAGGGCCGACGGCTCGTCCTCGTCCCGAGCCGCCTTCGCATAAACAGCCATGATCGCCTTGCCTCCTATAAGAGCTTCTTGCTTGCGTCAGCCAGTAACCGCCTGCATTCGGCGAACGACGCGGCCTTCACGCCAGCCCCGTCTCGACGGTGCGTATATGGGCGGCCTGCTCGGCGTCGGAAGACTCGAAATCGTCAGCTGCGGCCCGCAGCCCGGCCGCCGTCTCCTCCAGAGACTCGCCTACAGCCTCAATCGCCGCATCGGCCACGGTCTTCACAATCGTCAACGGAGGGACGAAGAACCGACACATGATCCCAAAAGCGCCGGAAGACAAAAGTGGCCCCTCGAGGCCTTGCGGGCGCTAGACACTCCGCCGACGACGTCGTCCACCGCCCGCGAATGATCACGCAGCCCCTGCGGGTTGACATTGAGATTCTTCACGACCGACCGCCCTCGTCATCGTCCTCTCCACTGCGGCGGAAGGCCCGCCCGCCGGCGCTCCCCGACCGTCCGGTCAGGCCCGCCAGTCCGCCGCCCGGTTGCCCCAAACGCCTCGGCGTCCCCGATTCCTTGACGTCGGCCAAGTTCCGCATTCAGCCGGCGAGCTGAGACAGCCACCAGCTGGAGCAGCCGTCGACCTAAGACAGGAAGCAACTGGGGGCAGCCGTTGGAATTTCAACCATATCGCAGCGTTTTCGAGGTCCCAGAATCGGCTAAACTTCGGCTAAACTAAAGCCATGCGTGTGAACATCGGCGTGGACGTCGGCGGCACGAAGATTGCCGCGGAGCCGTTGACGACAGTGGAAGATACTTGCCCTCGTGCGGAAGCCGACGCCTGCGTCGAGCTCGAATGCAGTGGCGGACACAATCGGCGAGTGCGTGAAGGAACTGGCCGGATCGTACGACGTCGAGGCCATAGGCATCGGAGCCGCCGGCTTTGTCGACCGCGGGCGCACAACCGTGGTTTTCGCGCCGAATCTGGCGTGGCGCAACGAGCCGCTGGCCGAGAAGGTCTCGCAGGCCACCGGGCATCGCGTCGTCGTTGAGAACGACGCGAACGCAGCAGCATGGGGAGAGTTCAAGTACGGCGCGGCAAGCGAGTATTCCTCGGCCGTGGTCGTCACCGTGGGGACGGGGATCGGCGGCGGGATAATCGTCGACGGCGCCCTCCTGCGCGGGGCCGGAGGATTCGCGGGAGAAATCGGCATATCGTGGTCAATCCGGGAGGCCAGCGGTGCGGCTGCGGCGTTCTGGGATGTTGGGAGGCGCAGGCCTCCGGCACGGCGCTGGTTCGCATAGCGCGCCAGTTGGCCGCAGATTCGCCCGTATACGGCGCACGCATGCTTAAACTGGCGGGCGACCGCGAGATCACGGGGCTGGACGTCACTCGCGCGGCGCAGGCAGACGACCCGGCGGCGCTGGAGTGCTTCGCCGAAATAGCCGAATGGATCGGAATCGGAATGGCCACCCTCAGCGCGGCGATCGACCCGGACGTCTTCGTCCTCGCGGGCGGCGTCAGCGAATCGGGGGACCTTCTCGCAGTTCCCGCGCGCGCTTCCTTCGAAAAGTCCCTGACCGCGAAGGAATTCCGCCCCGCTCCCCTCGTCAAGCTCGCCACACTCGGAAACAACGCCGGCATCATCGGTGCCGCAGACCTAGCGAGGCGCTAAATGGCAGACATCCTCACCCGGATGGCAGACGGAACCCTCAAGCAGCGCAACCCATTCACCGGCACGGTCGTCTGGACGGTGCCCGGACGCGGAAACCGGCCGCTGCCCTCCTCCGCCCCCGACTCCGGGCCGATAACCGACTTCGGATACACATGCACCTTCTGTGAGTCCCGCGTCCTCGAAACCCCGCCGGAGAAGTCGCGCATCCTTTCCAGCGGGGAGATCGTCAGAGGGATGCCGGTCGACGGCTTGGCGGACCCTTGGGAGTTCCGCAGGGTCCCCAACCTTTTCGAGATCGTCTCCTACGCCTACTGGGAGAAGAATTACGACTATCAGATGCCGGGGCCGGCCCGCGAGCGCATGGAGCGCTACATGGCGGACCCGGCCGGGCGCGCCCATATCCAAGCGGTTCTCCGAGGGTCGGGAATGAACGAGGACGCCATGGCCGAGCGCGCCCCCGCTTTCTTCGGAGGGGGGCACGATCTCATTCTCGGACGGCGCCACTATCTCGACGGCGCCACCGACAAGTCCCAGCTGGCCTGGGCTGGCTCGCTCACCCCCGAGGAGCATTCCCGCTATTGGACGCTCACGATCGACGCCATGCACGATCTTTACCAGCAGAACCGCTATGTTTCGTACGTGCAGGTCTTTCAGAACTGGCTCAAGCCCGCAGGCGCATCCTTCGACCATCTTCACAAGCAGCTCGTCTCCATCGACGAGCGATCGGTCAATCAGACCGTGGAGATCGAACGCGTGCGCGCCAACCCCAACCTCTACAACGAGTCCGGGGTCGATTACGCCGCCAAGCACAACCTCGTCATCGCTGAGAACGACGGCGCCGTCGCGATCGTCGGCTTCGGCCATCGTTACCCCACGCTCGAAGTGTGGAGCCGGTCTTCGGCGATCCAGCCCTGGGAGCACACTCCCGACGAGGTGCGCCACATGTCCGATCTGGTTCACGCGATGCACGCCGCAACGGGCGGGGGAATCCCCACAAACGAGGAATGGTACTGCGCTCCCATCGACACCGACGTGGCGATGCCTTGGCGCATCCTCCTCAAGTGGCGGGTCTCCACACTGGCGGGCTTCGAAGGCGGCACGAAGATCTACGTCAACACCGTCGATCCTTGGACGCTCAGAGACAAGGTGGTGCCACGACTGCTCGATCTGCGCGCCGAAGGCAAGCTTGCTTCGGGCGTCAGCATCGCCACCGAATGCTCCTGCCGCGTCAACTCTCTCAAGTACAACCCTTACCTGCGCCGCCGGTAGAGGCCTGAACCGCCGGCGGCGACCTGTGCCACCGGTAGAGGCCTGTGCCGCCAGCGGAGATCTGTGCCACCGATAAGGCCCGCGCCGCCAGCGGAGGCATCCGACGTCGGAGGCGGCGAGCTCAGCTTGCGCCGTCGAGCTCTCGCTCACGCCGCCGGGCATTCGCCTGCGCTGCCGAGAGAACAAGTCTTCTGCCAGCGTGTCGGGCCTCATTCGTAGGCGGCCGCGGGAATGAGAGCCGTCAGTTCCTCCATGAGTTTGACGCACCAATCCACGTCTTCGACGTCGTACCGATCAATCCAAAGGAAGACGCCGTCGCCGTCGAATGCCAAGCGCTCGCCGCGCAGACGATCCATAAGGAACTCCTGCACGGGCTTGGTCAAAACGGCCTGGCCCACGCGTTCGTCGTCCGTTTTGACGTCAAACTCTCTGTTGAATTCCTGCCATTCGGTGGTGAGGTCGTTGTTGGCCAAACCGAAGACGCCCTCAGGCTTGATGCGCATGAGAGGAAGCGGCCCGGGAAGCGGATAGCGCAGAATGGCGCACGCTTCCGTCCGATGGTCGTCGCCGTAGCTCTCCGTCCACACGAGCTCGTAGTAAAGTGCCTCGCCCGCACGCGTCGGGATACGCAGAACATCGCGAGCCGTCGCCCCGCCGATCCTGAACAGCCGACCCGTCTGCCGGCCCAGATCCCTGTCGGATTCCGTGAAATCGAATCCCCGGTTTTCCGCCCACTGCCGCCGCTCGTCGCGTTTTTGCCGTTCATATGCGAATCCGAGGATCCCGACGAATATGGCCACGACGATCACCATGATCACAATGGGCATGGTCTCACTCATTTCACGTTTGGATGCGAGAGTCACAATACATCCACCTACTGCCTGCCTCTAGAAAAATAAGCGCGCCCACAGACAAACAAGTCCTATTCGCGCACAAACGTTGTATTTTTCGCGGTTCGTTTTCGAACCCGACTCAAGACTACCTCCACTTTAGAATGAATGCAACAAGCAATCCGAAGTGCATGGGGCTGATTGCAAACGTCGGCCTTCCTCATCTCAACCTGCTGCGCGCCCGTCTGCTGCGCGCCCGTCTTTCCCTCAGACAATGCGAGACGAGAAAGAAATAGACGGCATAACCAGACATCTGAACGTGGAAACTTCCCCTCGCACGCCGCTGTGCCGGCGAGATCAGTACGTCCAGGCGCCGCCGAAAGGGAAGGCGGGACCTGCGCCGTCCACTCGCGCATAAGCTCGGCGCACCCAAAGGAATCATTCACGTTGTACGCCTCGAAGGCAAGATAGGCGACGTCGCCGACGATCTCCATATGGCCTTTCCTCATATAATCCATGAGGAACTCCTGCATAGACGGCGTCAGCAGCGCCCGGGCCGCCTGGCCGTTCACCGACTTGACGTCGAACTCCTCGTTGAAGGCCTGCCACTCCGTCACAATCGCGAACTCTCGGCCTCTTCCGCCGCCGTAAACTAGTTCTTCGAACGGGAAGAAGATCACGTTCATACCTCTGCCTTTTGATCCGGATGCGGGGCAACGCACCGGGCAACGGATAACGAAAGATGGCGTTTGAGTACGTATAAGAAGAGTTCTCGCCGCTCTCGGAGCGCCACGTGAGTTCGTAGTAGAGCGCCTCGCCGAAGGGTGTGCGAAGGGCAACGACGTCGCGAGCGACGTAGCGCTTGACGTAGGGAAAGAGAGGGCCAAGGGAGAAGACTTGGCTTGTGGTCGCGGCCAGGCGCTCGTCGGATCTGAAATAGCGCAGGCCGCGGGACTGCGCCCACTCCCTGGCGGGCGTCTCGCTTTCGCTTGTCCTCCCAGCTTCTGCATATCCATATGACGACGCCAACTAAAATAAAGCCGACGTACAATATCGATTCCAACGTTGCTTTCCTTCGTTCTACCCCTGGCCCGATTCTCCGCCCGGCCTCAGCGCACCGTGTTTGCTGAAGAGAGAGGACGGGACCCGCGCCGTCCACTCGCCCATGAGGGCTGCATAGGCGGGAGAATTCACGGAGCTGTATTTCGAGTGCATGAGATAGGCGACGTCGCCGACGATCTCCATGTGGGTCTCGCGCATGCGAGCTCGCGAGAACTCCTGCATGGCCGGCGTCAGCAATGCAGGGCCGCCTCCTCGTCGACGGACTTGACGTCGAACTCCTCGTTGAAGGCCCGCCACTCCGTCTTGATCCTGAAGGATCGGCCCCTCGCTCCGGCGCCGGAAGCGAGCTCGTGCGTCATGCGCCAGCTTTTGATGCGCATGCGCGGCAATGAGCCGGGCAGCGGATACCGCAAGAGCGAATGCCTGAACTCCGACATCCCGCTTGAACCGGCCGGTCGGGAGGCGAGTTCGTAGTAGAGCGCGCCGCCGAACGGCGTGGGAATGGCGACGACGTCGCGGGCAACGTGGCTGCCTCCCATAAGAGAATAGACCCGGCCCGTGGCTTCGCCGAGCGACTCGTCGGACCGGTGAAAGGCCAATCCGCGGCCTTCCGCCCACCGCCGACGGAGGGCCCGCTTTCGCTGGACTCTCAAACTGAAGTAGACGAAAGCAACGATCGAGAAGACCAGAACAGCCGCAGTCACCAAAAAGCAGCGAAGGGCCGTTGCCGTAATAACCACCATAAGAATAGTAAGCAACCGCGCTCGCAAGCTCCTGCGCGCCCATAGACGTCCTAACTGTAGACCATCGTTCTGCGTCCGCCTGGCCCGCCTGTTCGTCTGGAGCGCTTAAGAACCTAGGGACGATTCATCGTATCAGAACACAGAAGACGCGTAGAAACTGAGCGGGTCTACTTTCAGCTCCGCAGCCGGGCCTGCCGCAGCTTCGCCGCCGGGCGTCGGGGCGGCGAAACCGCCTGCGCGCCTCTACCCCCGTCCGAAAAGGAACTCGGGGACCCTCGCGAACCATTCGTCCATGAGCCTCGCGTATACGACGGAATCCTCCGATTTGTACCTGGAGAGGCGAAGAAAGGCGCCCCCGCCCACGATCTCCATATGCATTTTTCTCATATGATCCATCAGAAACTCCTGCATCGGCCCGGTCAACAAGGCATGGGCAGCCTGCTCGTCCTCGGACTCGACTTCAAACGCCTTGTTGAACGCCTGCCACTCGGTGTTGATGTCGTCGTTCGCGAAGCCGAGCATCCCCTCCGGTTTGATACGCATGCGCGGCAACGCCCCGGGCAGAGAGTAACGCATGAACGTGCGCTTTTTCTTTTCCTTGTTCTCACCGTGCTGCTCAACCCATGTGACTTCGTAATAGAGCGCGGTTCCGGCCGCCGAGGGGATGACGACGACGTCGCGGGCAACGTGCCTCCTCCCGGCAAGCCTGAAGACGCGGCGGGTGGCTTTTCCCAGGTCCACATCCTCTTTGATGTAACGGAATCCCTGGGATTCAGCCCACTTTTGACGTCGCATCCGCTGCAGAACTGCAAGCCATCCTCCCACGAGCATGATTACGACGACAGCGGCTCCCACCAGGATTTTGACCCCGATCGAAGAACTGGACCACGTCGATGCATTGCTGGCGGCGTCGCTCGCGGCAATGCTCGCAAACATATTGAAACTCATCATTCTCCTAACCGCCGACCGTTTGCCTGGTCAGCTGTCTCCACTTGCCACTCCAACTAAGTGACCGAACAGCTGGCTGTCCACAGACAACCGCCGGATTGACCGTTTCTCCCAATTGATTAAATGTCTGATTAACCGGGATCCGACGAAACTGACTGACCATGATCCGATGACGTCAACGGGTCGGCGCCGCGCTGAAGAAGAACCTCGGGACCACGGCAAGCCATTCGTTCATGAGGCCAGCGTATGCGACGGAGTTCTCCGGTTTGTAGTTGCCGAGGGCGATGAAGGCCTCATTTCCCGAGAACTCGATGTGCAGCCCCCGCATCCGAGCCATGAGGAACTCCTGCATCGGCCCGGTCAGCAAGGCATGGGCCGCGCGCTCGTCCTCCGATTTGACGTCGAACTCCTTGTTGAACGCCTGCCACTCGGTGTTGACGTCGTTGTTCGCAAGGCCGAACACGCCCTCGGGTTTGATGTGCATGCGCGGAAAGAACCCGGGCAAGGGATAGCGCAGGAAGGAGCATCTCTTCGTTTCAACGTCGTTGTCGCCGTGCCATTCAACCCACGTGACCTCGTAGTAGAGCGCACTGCCGGCCGCCGCGGGAACGACGATCACGTCACGGCCGGTGTGCCTCATGCCCGAAGCCCGTAAACGCCGCGAGTCCGCTTGCCCAGCGCCTTGTCGGTTTTGACGAATCGCAATCCGTAAGAGGCCGCCCATCTCTGCCTGACGTCGCTGCAATGGTTCCTCCACCAAAAGAAGACGCCGATGCACAAAACAATGAGCAGAACAATGCCCAGGACTCCAAAGAGGAGCGAGGCCGCCGCGTGCGTGAGAGAGCCAAGGCCCGAAGCTCTGTTCGCAGCGCACAAAGGGTTCATGCGAGTCCTCTCTTTCGTAACTCAGGGCTTGGTTCGGTCCGCGTGAACGGGTTGCCGACCGCCGGCCGACAATCGCAAGTGTATGTGGAGCGCCGTGCAAGAATCAGCTCGCTTGGCGTGGACCCTTCCCCAGGGGCCGGGCCCGACGGCGGGTCCGGCCCGTCCACATCGTCGCACTCGGTGTGAAATCGAAGCCGAAGTTCAACCCCGGCGCTCGAGGCGCGGCAGCCCGGGAGCCAGTGGCGAGGGCGCAACTCACCGCCAAAGCCAGGGCCGCGGGGTCACAGCTCGACGAGGCCGGCCAACGTGGGCAGCTCCAGCACAACGTGCCGCGTCGTCACTCGAAAGCCGACGGATTCGTAGATGTCGATTGCGCCGGTGTTCGGGGCTATGACCGTGACGTTGAGGTAGTGGACTCCCTCGCGTTTGAGCCCTTCGGCCATCGCGAGCAGTGCGGCCTTCGAGTGGCCGTGCCCCCGATATCCCTCGTAAACGTGAAGGTCCCAGATGCGAGCGTCCTTGCCGTCGATTTCCACCCATATTCCGCCTATCGTCGTTGAATCGACGCAGATCGCCATGAGGGCGTGCCCGGGAGTCGCCACGCCGTCGGAGAGCCGCTCCTCGCTTTCATCAAAACGTCCCACGAGCCGCGCATCGGGCACGAGCCGGACGCCAGCGCAAGATGGCGGTCCGCCGAACGCATGGTTCGCTCCAGGAACGTGTCGAGCTCGGCCGCCGTCATCGATCGGACGTGGATGTCGTCGTACGTGCTGGTCAGGTGGACGTCGGAGATAGGCACGGCAAGCCTCTCCGATATCTCGCGCGAGGGAAGCTCGGCGAGACCGCGCTCCCCCGGAAACACCTTCATCGCCACCGGCCTGTCGTCGCACGCCGCAAAGATTTTGCGCACCCACGGGGCTGGGTCGCCGGTTATGCGCGAGGGCCACAACCTCCGGCTCGTCGCCCGGGCGCAGCCACATCCATTCGCCCGTCTCCGAGGTGAAAATGCGGGAATCGCGGGGCACCCCGACGCGAAACATGGCCGCTTTCCTCGTTTTGTACTCGGCGAGATGCCCTTCGCGCAGAGCGCCGCTGGCCGCGCGCACCCGAGCCATGTGCTCGATTGCGCGCGGCAACCACAGCCCCACCTCGGCGGGGGCAATCTCGGCGATGCGCATACCGTCAATTCTATTGCCACTAGGGACGTGTGACCCATATCTTCATCGATTGTGGGAGCATGTGCGAATGGAGCGGGCGAGACTCATCTTTTCCCGGCGTCTGCCGCCCGCCTGGTCGGGCTCCCGCCTCTTCTGCCGCCTCCGCTTCGGGAGCCATTTCTTGGCCGTCCGCCAACCGCCCGCATGACCGCGGTCATTCCGACACGAAGCACGGTCATTCCGACACGAGCGCGGTCATTTCGGCACGAAGCTACGGTCATTCCGACACGAAGCGCGGTCATTTCGGCACGAAGCACGGTCATTTCGGCACGAAGCACGGTCATTCCCGCACGAGCGCGGTCATTCCGGCACGAAGCGCCCGTCTTTCATGACGACGACGCGGTCGGCGACCCGCCGAGCCTCCTCGCGGTCGTGCGTCACGTACAAGGCGCCGATTCCCGTCGAATCGCCCGCCCCGGCCGAAGCACCCGTCTCTGTCAAGGAGTCCGCCCAGCCGAAACGCCCGCCCCAGTCAAGGCGTCCGCCCCCGTCAAAAGCCCCGGTTCCGGTCAGAATCCTCCGCAGCTCCAGCGGAGCGCCTCGCGAAGGTCACGGTCCAGGGCCGAAAGGGGCTCGTCCAGAAGCATGAGCGCGGGCGATCGCGCAAGAGACCTCGCCAGAGCGACCCGCTGCGCCTGGCCCCCCGAAAGCGTTGTGACCTCGCGCTTTTCGTATCCGGGAAGCCCAACCAGTTCGAGGAGCTCGGCAACCTTTTGGCGTCTGGCGCGCCTGCGCTCCCGGACCGCGCGCAGGCCCTCGATTGGCAGGCCGCGCCCGAGGCCGTCAATCCGCCGGCCGCGCCCAAGGCTCTCGATTCCATAGGCGACGTTTCTGGCCACGTTCCTATGGGGGAAGAGCAAGCCGTCCTGGAAGACCATTCCGCAGTCTCTCCTGTGCGGAGGCAGCCGCGAGACGTCGACCCCTCGGATGCGCACCTCGCCGCGAGCGGACTCCAGCCCCGCGATTCCGCGCAAAAGACTGGATTTTCCGGAGCCCGACGCGCCAAGCAAGGCGACGATCTCGCCCTCGGCCACGGTCAGGTCGACGCCGTCGACGGCGACGTGCCCGTCGGGATAGACCACGCTGAAATCGGCGACCTGCAGAAGCGGCGCACTGGCCTCGCTCACTTCGATCCCTCGATTCTTGCCATTGCCTTCGATTCCTCGATTCTTGATTCCGCTGATCTCTTCTGTGCCGACGCGGCCTCTGCGGCCTTTTCCGCTGCGGACATACGCGCATCGGACCCTGCCGGCAGCTCGCAGAGGAACATGACAAGCGCTGTCAGAAGCCCCAGAATCACACTGGCCGCGAGCGCCATTCCGTAGTTGCCGGCGCCCGGCCGGTTGAGCAGACGCGAGATGAGAACGGGAAGGGTGTCGTTTTCGCCGCTGACCAGGAAGCTCGAGGCGCCGAACTCGCCCAGGCTGATCGCAAGGGCGAAGCCTGCGGCGAGTGTCAGCCCCTTGGCGGCGAGGGGAAATCGACGGTTCGCAGAATGCGCGCGGGGCCTGCGCCGAGCATCGCGGCGGCTTCGCGCAGGCGCGGATCGATCGCACGCAGCACCGGGAGGAGGGCGCGCAGGGCCATCGGCACGGCCACAATCGCCTGAGCGAAAGGCACGGCCTCGCTCCCCAGCTCCAGCGGTGGGCCTCGAAGCGCAATGAGAAAGCCGAAACCGACCGTCACAGACGAGACTCCCAACGGCGCCATGGCGAAAGCCTCCACGAGGGACTGGCCGATGCGCGCCCGCCTGGTTCTGGCGGGCCGCGAGAGCGCGAAGGCCAACGGGACGCCGACGGCCAAGGCGACGAGCGTCGCGTATGCGGCGGCGCGCAACGAGTTGCCAAGGGCCTCGATCACGGTCACGCCGCCGGTGAAGCCCGAGCCGGACGTCGCCAGCTGCCGGTAGTTCTCGAGGCTCCAGGCATCCGCGTGAACGAGCGAACGGGCGATGAGCGAGGCCATGGGGGGCGAGAATCAGCGCCAGAATGACGACGGCTGTGAGCGCGACGGCGGGCGCGTCCGCCAGGCGCAGCCTTCTCTTGCGCCGCGCCATGCGTAGGGCCGCAGAGCGGGAGAAGCGCGAGGAGACAATGAGGGCGAGCGCCACGATGACGAATTGCACGAGCGAGAGGCCGGCGGCGACGTCGAAGTTGAGCCGGTTGGTGCGCGCCCATATCTCCGACTCCAAAGTGGACACCCCGCCCAGAGTCATCACTATCCCGTAGGCGGTGGAGCAGAAGAGGAAGACGAGGGCTCGCCGCGCCCGCGATCGCGGGCGCGATGGCTGGCAGCGTCACCGTGCGGAAGACTCGGACGGGCCCGGCGCCGAGCATCCGCGCGGCGTCCGCCGAGCGCGGATCGAGGCCCGCCCACATCGTGCCGACCGTCCGCACGACCACGGAAAAGTTGAAGAACGCCATCGCGGCGACCACGGCCGTTTCGGTCCCGTCGAGCTCCAGGAAGGAGTATGCGCCGTCCTTGCCGAGCAGGGAGCGGAAAGCCACGCCGACGACGACGGTTGGAAGGACGAAAGGCACACTCGCCACAGCGCGCAGGGCACGCTGCCCGGGAAAACGGCACACATAAAGGGCGTAGGCCCCTGGGACTCCAAGGATCACGGAGCCGAGCGTTCCGGCGGCGGCCATCCGCAGCGTCGTCGCAATGAGATCCCACGTGCGCGGCGAACCGAGCGTTTCGAGGGCGCGAGGCGCGACGCCTCGGGCCAGCATCGCCCCTACCGGCCACGCGAAGAAGACCGCCAGGAGCGCCATTGGAACCGCCACGGAGGCCGCTGTGGCAATGCTCGGACCCGGGGCTCGCGTCCTCGCGCCCCGGGTCCGGGCCGCGGCGGCTCTCGCCCTCAGAATGGCAGCGCCCTTCTACGATCCGTCATTTCGCGACCGCCGCCCAGTCTTCGAGCCATTTGTCGCGGTTTGCCGCCACCTTTTCTGGATCGGGCACGATCGGGCGCTCCGCCAGCTTGGCTTTGGCGGCCCATTCGGCGGGCAGCTGCACGCTGGAATCCACGGGATACATGTACATCGACGTCGGAATCGCGCTTTGAACTTTCTTCGAAACCATGAAATCGACGAAGGCATTCGCGCCCTTCTCGTTGTCGGTTCCCTTGACCACTCCGGCGTACTCGATCTGCCGCACGCACGTCGACTCGATCACGCCGGTGTCCTTCGCGAACGCCGGCGACGAGGCGTAGGACAGAACGAGCGGATAGTTGCCTTTGCCCTCTCCAGCCGAAAAATCGACATTGTAGGCGTTCGTCCAGTCGGATGCGACGTGGACGCCGCCCGCCGCCATCCGGCTCAGATACCCCTTCGCATCCTCGCCCTTCGCCGTTCTCACGCCCGCAAGGTAGGCGAAGCCGGTGGTCGAAGCGTTCGGATCGATGATCGAGAGGAGCTTGAGTACTCGGGCTTCGCGAGATCGTCCACGCCCGTCGGCTCTTTGACGCCTTTCTTTGAACCATTTGTGGTCCACGTTGATGCACACGTCGCCGCGATCGACGGGCGTCAGCCCTTTGATCCCCTGATCTCATACTCCTTGGCCGACTGCGGCAGAGCCGGCGAGGCGTAGTCGACGAACAGCCCTTCGCCGGCGGGAATCGCGGCCGTGTAGCTGTCGATCCCGCATACGGCGTCGTACTTCGGCGATTTCTTCGTCAGAACCAGCTGGTTGGCGACGCTGGCGTCGCCCGCGGGCGTTGTGACGAGCTTGTATCCCGTCTTCGACTCGAACTCCTTGACGAGTTCCTTGGGAAGGTTGAACGAGTCGTGCGTGAGCACGGTGACCGTTTTAGAGTCCCCGCCGCCTTTCGAATCGGTCGATTCACCCGAGCATCCTGCCATCGCGAGCGCCGCGACGAGGCAGGCGACGGAGCGAAGTCTGTTGCGTGTCATTGCTTCCTCCATTTCAGGAGGGCCCGCCGTCTTCGGCGGGGAGAGCTCGACTTCCTTCGCCGGTGCTAACCGGATCAGGTTCGAGGGTCTGCTTTCGCACTCTCAGCGCCCTTGTGGCGCTCCCCTGTCGCGCAATCAATGCTACAAGAGCGCGCTGTGGACGATCAAAAGCGATCCGAATGCACCGCCCGAGGTTGATCACATGGGCTTACTTCGACCTCAGGGGCACGGCGCGGGCTTCGAGGCGCCTCGCCGCCGGGCAGCTGATGCCGCGCCGCGCCTGCAACCGGCGAAGAAGGACGTCGCGGCGCCTACGAGCGAAGCAGCTTCCAAGCCAAGCCGCCTCAAAGCCAAGGCACTCCGAAGCGAGGTCACTTCGAGGTCGAAGAGCCTTTCTTCAAACCTTCCGCAACGCCCTTGTCGACCGCGTCGCCCAGCCCGTACCAGCGCGCAGCCCGGCGCATGACGAGCTCGTTGACGACCGCGCCCACGGCGGCCGAGACCACCGAAAAGACCAGGGCCGTGCGCAGGGCTCGGAGAAGTCGTCCTCTTCCGGGCGCGCACGCCCGGAGACCGACTTCCACACGACGTCGACGGCCTTGTTCGCAATGATTCCGGAAACGATGCCCGCGCCCGCGCTAACGAGCTTCCAACCGATGTCCATAGGGGACTCCCTTCTTGTCGCTGGTCATATTATCGCGTGAATGGGAACGCCGCGCGACGTCGATCATTCGACGGGCGCCTCGCCGACGTCGATCCTGTGGAAGTTGAGATGGGAGCGCGAAGCCGTGGGCCCGCGCTGACCCTGGTACTCGACCCGCTGGCCCCCGAGCCGTAGGGGTTTCTCGGCCGCAGAGGACAGCTGGAAGAAGCACAGCTGCCCCACTTTCATGCCCGGGTAGAGGACGATCGGCAGCGTCGCCGTGTTCGACAGCTCGAGGGTCACGTGGCCCGAAAACCCCGGATCGATGAATCCGGCGGTCGAGTGGGTGAGCAGCCCCAGCCGCCCCAGGCTCGACTTGCCTTCGAGGCGTGCGGCGACGTCGTCGGCGAGCGTCACCTTTCGTAGGTCGAACCGAGGACGAATTCGCCCGGGTGCAGAATGAGGGACCCCTCGGCGGAGACGTCGACGAGGCGTGTAAGCTCCGGCTGGTCGGCCGCCGGATCGATGACCGGATACTTGTGGTTGTTGAAGAGCCTGAAGAAACGGTCGAGGTGGACATCGACGCTCGACGGCTGGATCATCTGCGGGTCCCACGGTTCCAGGCGGACCCGGCCGGAATCGACGCAGGAGCGAATGTCGCGGTCGGAGAGAAGCACGGTTCAGGGTATCTAAAGAGCCGGCGCGCCGAAGCCTCGCCGCTCCGCGGGTTTTCGGTTCGGTACGGGAGCCGCCGCGGAAAGCGAGCCTCGGGTGGCGCGGCCTCCCGCTCCATCTGATACAATCTCATTCGCGTCATGCGGGCGTAGTTCATCGGTAGAATGGAAGCTTCCCAAGCTTCAGAGGCGGGTTCGACTCCCGTCGCCCGCTCCATTTTCTGCATTTGCCCGCCCCGGATTCGAGCCGGGTTGCGGCCGGCGCCGCGCGAGCCTGACACGCCCGGTTCCATCCGCTGCACGGCGTCTGCCGGTTCCATTCACCGACGAGCGAGCGTTCATGCCTTCGTACGCGTCTTCCGCCGAACTCACAGCCGAGATTCGCAGGCGAGCCAAACTGTTCGCCGCGGAGTTCGAAGGCATTCCCGAAGGCTCTTGGGACGATGTCCCGGAAGGCGCGGATCGATCGCCGCGCCAGATGATCGCCTACCAGCTCGGGTGGATGGATCTGCTGTTGGGATGGGAACGCGACGAGCAGGCGGGCCTCGACGTCGTCACCCCCGCCGGGATTCAAGTGGAATCGGCTCGGAGGCCTCTGCGAGGGCTTTTACGCCGCTTGGGCCGAAGCTTCGCCGAAAGAGCTGGCCGCCGCATTCGGCGAGCGAGTCGACGCCGTATGCGACTGGGCGGGCTCGCTTTCCGAAAAGCGACCTGTTCGGCGAGCAGCGGCGGGCGTGGGCGTCCTCCACGCCGTCCGCGTGGCCGGTGTGGAAGTGGATTCACATCAACACCGTCGCCCCCTTTACAACGTTTCGCGCCAAGGTCAGAAAATGGAAAAGAGCCGCCGGCGTCGGCTGACGGGACAGACGGCGCGGGCCCTCACCAGGGAAAACCGCCGGGGTCGATCTCCGGGTTCTTGGCGACGCCGGCGGAGAGCCTGCGCATCGCGACGTCGCAAATGGAGCCGGAGCGATTGCGCTTGACTGCGAGCTCCACCGCTTCGTCGTCCTTGGTCAAACGCCACCAGTCGAGGCCCACCTCCATGAGCTGAGCGCCCATGAGGCGCGCGAAACCGTCAAGAGACCACGCCGGGTCTGCGACGTTCCGCAGCATCTGACGCACCCTGGCCATCGCTTCGAGGAAGTCCACCGACAGCGCCTCGCGCGGAATGCCCCATATCGCGATCGTCACCCGATTTCCGAACACATTCATCGAGGGCATGTAAAACCGGTAGTCAGGCCCGAAGATGTCGCTCACGCAGCAGGCCACGTCTTCCGCCAGCTTTGAGACGACGCCGAACGGGCCGGCCTCGGACCGGTACTCGACCTCTTCCGCCGCGAATTCGTCAAACCCCTGTTTCTCCCCGTATTCCTTCATGGCGAGGGCGATCGGATGGGCGGCCGTCTCCTCGTTGAACCGGGGGCACCAGCCCCACATCAGCGTGGTCGGCAGCGACGCGACCGACGCGACTATGGCCCCCGCGCATCACGAGGAGCCCGCAGGAAGACTCAACGGTCACCCGGTTCGTTTTCCGATCGAGTCCCATCCTGTAATTTTCCCCGTAATTTTCCTTCAACCACCGGAAGAACCGCTCCTGCACCGTCCACGTCCACAGGCACGCGTGCTGTGCCACCCAGTCGATCTGGCGAAGTCCGTGCTCGTACAACATGCACTCCAGTGTTTCACAAGACAGCCGCAGTTGTTCCGCGGGGAGGCTTCCGCCGGTCCTCAACCGCATGCATCCCCGACAGCCCTCGGCATCGGGCTTCCCGCCGATCCTCGGCGGCGCGGCGTCGTGCACGGCGCCTCTCCTCTGACATCGTGAACGGGATGTCAGCACTCATCGTCGCCGCGGCGATCTTCGCGCGCTCTCCTCAGGGGCTCCGCGTTCTCGCCGCCCAACGCTCGTATCCGCAAGAGCTCGCCGGCCTGTGGGAGTTTCCCGGCGGCAAAGTCGAACCCGGAGAGGACCCCGAAAGCGCCCTGCACCGTGAATTGCGCGAGGAGCTCGGGATCGAGGTGTCTGTCGCGGCTGACGTCGGCGTCGTCGCGGGGCCCGACGGCGACTGGACCCTGCCCGGCGAACGCCGAATGCGGCTGTGGACGGCGTATGCGAAGGGCGAGCCGCGCCTCGGCCCGAGCCACACGGCGCTCCGGTGGCTCGGGGAAAGCGACCTGAAATCGGTCCCCTGGCTCGAGGGCGATCTGCAGATTCTTTCGCCGCTTGCGCGGCTCATGCGCTCACTCGGGCGGCCGTGACACGCGGCGGCACCTGCAGCCTTTCACCAATCGACTTTGTAGCCTCCGCCGTTCCTTTTTTTGCGGGCATCCTCGTCGCCTTCGCGGTTTCTCTCTTTGAGTTTCTTCTCCTTTTCGTCCGTCTTCGGATCGTTCGACGGCGGTGCGGGCGTCGGGAAGCGCCCCCGGGGTTCTGGTTGGGATCCTGGCCCGGGCTGTTCGGACTCTGCGACTGCGACGGGCTCTGACTCGGATTTTGGCTGGGATCCTGGCCCGGGCTCTGGCTCGTGCTCTGGCTCGGGCTTTGGCCCGGATCCTGGCTTGGACTCTGACTCGGATTCTGGCTCGGATTTTGGCTGGGATCTTGGCCCGGGCTCTGGCTCAGATTCTGAGTGGGGCTCGGCGAGGGAGGATTCGCCTTCTTGTCCTGGCGGTCCTTGGACTGCTTGTTCTTGTCGTTGTTTTTTTCGAGCAAGGGGCCATCGTCGAAGAGGCTTTCGCGTAGTCCTTTTGGCGGCGTTCTTGCGGCCGGCGCCCTTGGACCGATCTCCGCGTTTTTCGTAAGCGAGAGAGAGGTTTCGCCTGACTTTGCATTCGGGTCCGTCCGCCTCGGCGATTTGGTTGCCGGTCCTCTTGACTTCGGAGCCCTGTCCAAAGCGATCGAGGCTGCCGATGGCTTCCGAGTGCCTTTTTGCCCCTGGCCAGGCGGTGCCGAGATTGAAACGCGCTCCCAGCCCTGCAGAAAGCTCGGCGTGATGTTCATCGCCAAACGGTAGCGTCCCGCGGACGCCTCGGGGTCGGAGTCATAGGCCATGCGGGCCCAGCGCGGAAGCAGGAACATCGCCGCGCACCACAGCGTCAGCAGAATGACGACCGCGCCGCCGCCCCATTTCCACGCTCTCATCCTGCGCAGGGTTGTGGGCGCGATCTCGCCTTCCGTCAGGTTGACGCCGCCGCCCAGCATCAGGCCGACGTCGTCCGTCGCCAGCCCGTCGCCGCCCGCAATCGGCTGGCTCTCGCCCACGCTCGGCCCCGCTTGGCCAGCCGGGCCCGCCGCCGTACACAGCCGTCCCGTTCTCGCTCACTTTCGCCCCACTCTCAATCGGATGCGCGGCATCGTGGCAGCGATCTCCCAAGCCACAAGCGTCGCAAGCGCGATGCCGGCGGGCCACAACACCGGGCTGCGCTCCTCGCGGCCGTCGCTGGTGCGCTGCTCCATTTTGGACACATTGGGCACATCGATCGTCTGGCCCGGCGCCGTGCGATGCATGTAATTGACCTTCAGCTGGCCCGCCGCCGTTTTGAGCGCCTTCTCGTCAATCTTCGAAATGGCCGTTTGCCGGGTTTGGGGGTCCTGAATATACTTGCCCGGCCCGGAAAATCCGGTCTCTTTCATCGGGCCGCCGGCCGCCGTTCCATATCCGAGAACGCCTCCGCCGTCGATGAGGTCGCGAACCTGGTCATAAGTTTTCTCCTGTCCTTTGGCGCCGCGCGGCTCGCCGTCGCTGAATACATAGACAAGCTGCACGGACCGGGGGTGGCTGCTGCGAGAACGCTTGAGCTCGCGCTTGAGAACCTCGACCGGGCGGTACACCGAGGACCCGTTCGAATAGCTCGACTGCTCGGGTTTGACCGTTTGGACCCAAGATTCGACGGCGGCGGCGTCGGTGGTGATCGGAAGCTCTCTGGTGGCCCCGGAATTGAACGAGACGATCGAGTACCTGGCGTTCGGGATCCGAGAGACTATTTGGCGAATGTCCGCCCTCACGCCTTCCAGGCGAGGCTTCTTGCCGTCGTAGTCCTCCGCGTTCATCAGAGCCGGTTGTGTCGACGACGAAAAAGACATTCGCCCCTCGGACCGTCTTTTCCTGGGGAGCGCCACGCTCGGGGCGGCGCCGATGGAGGCGACCGTCACAACCATGAGCCCACGCCTCGTCCAGTCCTTCCAGGCGCCCTTGTGCGATGCCTTCTCGCGGTTCCAGCAAAAGAAGCACGCGCCCAGCCCGAGGATGACAAAGAGGGCGACGAGCCAGACGGGCCATATCCACATCATCACAGCCGGTACCTCCACGCCAACCCGATGATCAGAACGACGGCGACTCCCGCAAGCGCAGGCCAACGGCCCGGCGTGTCGACGACGCTGGCCTGCGCGGTCCCAGCCAGCTCCTTCTTGTCTTGGGCTTGGACTTCCTTGACGATTTGCTCGCCGGCCCGGGCGCTCTGGGCGTCGTACACCTTCCCGCCTATCCCTTGAATCGTCGAACGGAACTCGTTTCGGCCCTGCGGGTATCCGCTGATGAGCAGCCCCAAAACGCGTATCTTGCGCTTGTGGGCTATGCTCGCGGCCTCTTTCAGCTTGAAGGCCGGGCTGCCTTCAAGCCAATTGTCCGTGGCGAAGAGAATCGTGCGGGAACGGTCCTTGTCTCCGTAGTCAAAGCTCTGCGTGCAGCTGACCAGGCCGTCGCCGATGAGCGAGGCGCCCGCGAACCGGTCTCCCGCGGAAGTCCTCGTGTACAGGTCGTCGACGTCTCGGCCTCCTTGGAGGACTTTCCTGACGCGGCCCAGCTCTTCCTTAACCATCGCGTAATCGTCGGACAGGGGGAACACGACCGTCGAGGACCGGTTCCACACGACGAGGGCGACCCGTTCGCCGTGGAACTGATCGACCATCTCCGCGAACGTCTTGAGAACCTGCGCGTCGAACGCCTCGACGGACCCCGAGACGTCGAGGCAGAGGATAAGGTCGCGCGAAGCCAATTTGGAGGTGGGCCCTCAACTCGGACGGCCGCGCCACGATGACCGCCGAGGAAACGGCAGCCGCCCCCATGGCGGCGACCAGAGCCGCCGCCGCCAGCCGCAGTCTCGCCATGCGGCTGCGATACCTCGCGCCCCGGCGCAGGAAGCGGGTGTGCGCAACATAGGAGACGCTCCGGGGCGCGCGGTCCTTGCCGAGGAACCACGCGGCAAGCCCTATGGCCGCAGACGCAAGGCAGATCAGGGGAATCGCCCAGGACACTACCACGATGAAACCTCCTCGACTGCGCGCCGGACGGACTCTTCGGCGTCGGCCTGGCTCACGGGGCCGAAAGCGGGCTGCTCCCACGATTCGAGGAGCCCGCACACCGAAGTGAACTTTCCGCTCGCCCTGAGGTCTGAGACGGTCCACGTGCTCAGATCCCGCCCCGCCCTTTCGCCCAGAATCTCACGCATGGTTCGCGAAAGAAGCTGATGGAGCTCGCGCAAGTCCTCCGTCCGAATCGATTGGAGCGTGGAAATCCAACGTTCGCGCTGTGTTTGAACGACCGGGGCGAGCTCGATCTGCAGTCCGCGCCGCTTGGCGTAGGCGTAATGCCAGCCCACAAACCACAAGATCGCTGCGAGCGCGGCGAGGCCGGCGGCCAATGTGACGACTCGGCGCCCGTCCCGGGCCGGAAAAACTCGTTACTTTGCATGATGTTGCCTCTTCAGCAGGCCGACGACGACGGGCAGGATGTCGGCAGACGAAGCCAGCGACGCATTGAGCACGCCGTAGCGGGCCAACAGCTCGGACGCGCCCCACTCGCGCATCGCGCGCTCCGCCTGCACCTCGCGCTGCAATTCGACGTCCTCGCGCACATACTCGGGGAGGAAGAGGTTCTCCTCTATGTCTGCCATCGCGGCGACGCCCTCGGCGGTCAGGGGCATGTCCTCGATGCGGACCACCATGAGTTCGTGGCGTTCGCGGATCCGGCGAAGGGTGAATTCCGCCGCGGGAGTCGGCCAGAACTGGTCGGTGACGAGGACGACGAGCGAGCGCTCCCGCGTCGTCTTCAAGAGGTAATCGACGACGGCGGTGACGTTAGTCTCCGCCTGCGCCTGCTCGAAGGCGTGCTCGGTGCGATCGAGCACGAAATCGAGATGGCTCAAACCGTGGCGGGCCGGAAGGCGCATCGCCCCCGCCGAGTTGCCGTAGACGAGGCCCACCCTGTCGCCGCGGTACGAGGCGAGATAGGCGAGGGTCTCCGCCGTCGCCAGGGCGATCGCCGATTTCGCCTCGCCCGACGGCGCCAGCGCCCGCATTTCTAGGCTCGTGTCCATGAGCAGCTGGGTGAAGACGTCGGTGTCGCGCTCAAACCGGCGGATGATGGGCTTTTCCGGCGCGGGCGGACACCTTCCAGTCGATGTCCCGGACCTCGTCCCCCGGCTGGTAGTCGGTGAGGTCCTCGAAGTCGTTTCCCTGCCCGTGAGGATCGGGTGTGCGAGCCCTCGAAGAGGCCGGCCGCCCGCCCTGACCTGCGGGAGCGACAGGCGGGCGCGTATGAGAGCCATTCTGGCCTGCTGTCGTGCGGGTCATGGCGTCGGCACTGCGTTGAAGACCATGTCGATGAGCGCCTCCGGCGTGACGTCGTTGGCCAACGCGTCGAACGTCCGAACCAGGCGGTGGCGCAGCACGGCGTGCCGCAGCTGTTTGACGTCGTCGGGAATGACGTAGTTGCGCCCCGCCTGAAGCGCCAGGGCCTGACCCACCTGCATGAGCGAGAGGCCGCCGCGCGGGGAGGCTCCCACCCGGATGTTCTCCATAAGCCCCTGGATCGGCCTGGGTCCGCCGCCGCGGGTGGTGTTGACGATCGCGACGATGTATTTTTTGACGGCGTCGTCGACGTAGACCCGCTGGACCGTGTTCTGAAGGAACAGAACGTCTTCCGTGGTGACCGGATTCTCGCTCCTTCTTCGGTTGAACGTGCCCGTCGCCGTCCTCGTCAGAATCTCGACCTCTTCGGAGGGCTTCGGGTAGGTCAAAACCTCTTTCATGAGGAACCTGTCCATTTGGGCTTCGGGAAGGACGTACGTGCCCTCCTCTTCGATTGGGTTCTGGGTGGCCATGACGGTGAAGGGACGCGGGAGTTCGTAAACGGCCCCTCCGATAGACGTTTGACCCTCTTGCATCGCTTCGAGCATCGCAGACTGCGTTTTTGCCGAGGACCGATTGATTTCGTCGAGAAGGACGACGTTGGCGTGCACCGGACCGAGCTGGGTCGTGAAGGTGCCGGTCTCATACGAGTACATTTGCGTGCCGACGATGTCGTTGGGCATAAGGTCGGGTGTGCATTGGATTCGCGAGAAGGTCCCCGACATCGCGGAGGCGATCGTCGTGGCGGCCGTCGTCTTGGCCAAGCCCGGCACGGACTCGAGCAACACGTGCCCCCTTGCGAGCAAGGACGTGACGAGGGCCGTGTACAGCGCGTCCTGCCCCACGACGCGGCCCCTGAAGGTCCCGTGGATCCTCTCAAGCAAATCGGCGCTGCGCGCCAGATCTGCGGCGCTGATGTCGCCAGACGCCATTTCTTTCATTGCCATGCCTTCCAAACTCGTCAACCGGGCGTCTGCACTCTCTGACCGGACGCCTGCACACCCTACAATAGCAGCAACCTCCGGCAGGGTCGAGGGCAATGCAGAAGGCCCCGGAGCCGAAGTTCGCCCCGAAGATTCTTTCAGATTTAACCTCCCCGTGAGAACCGGCGTCCAAAACGGAGGCTGCGCCTCACAGTGGACAGAACTAGCAAGAAGGGTGCCCGGTAGGTTACTTTTGAAATGCTAGGCAGGCGATCTGAAAGGACGGTGATCAGGCAAATGAGCTCTGCGCCTGACAATCCGTGGCTTGATCAAGGCTCTCCGCAATGGCAGGAGCAACCCCCCGAGTCCCGCCGCCCCTCTACTTCCTCGTTTTCGCGGCAGGAGTGTTGCTTCTCGCACTGGCCGTCTTCTACATCAAGGTCATACGCGACGGGCGCGACGCCGCCGATCCCGACAAGGATCCGAAGGCGACGTCGACGACCGCAGAAGCGCCGTCGACCACAAAGAAGACCACGCTCAACGCCAACGGCTCGCTGGAGGAGGCCCGCGAGGCCGTCTCGCAGCTCAGGAAAAGAGCTCGTGCACGGTCAAAGACGACGCCAAGAGCCTGACCGTCTTCATCCAAGCGGCGAAAAAAGGAAGACAAGCTCAGCAAGGAGCGAAAGCTCGCCACGTCCGCGATGTCCGCGCTGTCGAAAAACTGCGGCGCCGAGTACACGGTCGATCTGACGAAGCAGATGAAGAAGAGCACGTCTGAAGTCTCCGACCTCGCCTCAGACCGCTCGTGGTGGCATCTTGCGAGCCCCGCCCCCAGCGGCGCCAAAGACGTAACCGAGTTCACCACCGGGAAGCACAACATCCGCTGCAAGTTCGACGACGACGACGAGAGCGTCTCCTGCTCGATTTACATCTACGACTATCCCTCTCCCGACGGCTGTGAGAACAAAACGGCCACCTACCATCTGAGCCAGGCGAAGGAGGCGACGGCCGACTGCAATTCGGCGCTCAACTCCTCCATCCAGGTCGCCTACGGCTCAACCGTCTCCCACAACGGGATCTGGTGTTCCGTCTCCCAGGAGCAAGGGATCACCTGCACCAGCGAGCTCTCCGGAAAGGGATTCCAGCTCAAGCGAGCCGCGGCTCGGCTTTTCTGAGCGCTTTCCACCCGGCTTTCCGGACCGTGCCTGGCTTTTTAACCGGTTTTCCGACCGGCTTTCCGAGCCGTGCCTGGCTTTCCTCCCGTGCCCGGTTTTCCGACCGGCTTTCCGGCCCTCAGCGCACTCCTCCGGGCCGGGACGGCTGCCCCGCCCAAACCCGGATGATTAGGTTTGCCTTACCTCCTTCGGGTCCCGGACGGTAGACTTTGACCATGACTTCCACGACCGTCGGCAAAAGCCTCGCCCGGAACTTCGCGCAAGAAACGAAAGAAGCGGCGCAACGCGAGGCTGTGGATTCCGCAATACCATGGCGCGTGGGCGATGGTGACGATCCCCTTTGGTAGGCGTCGTCGAGGGCGGCTTTCGGCCTGTCGAGATCGTGGTCTTCGCGCTCTGGTTCGTCGGATACTTCCTTTTTACAGCGCCACGGTGTGGCTCAAATCCAGATGCAAGAAACGCTACTTTCCCGCCGGTGCGCTCTACGGGTTGATCGTCGCGGCTTGGGCTTGGCTTCGCTCGTCAGCGCGCCCTATTTGTGGCGGTGGGCGCTCGTCTTTTCGCCGCTGGTGGCCGTCGCGGCGTGGGAGGCGTGGAAACGCGACGAGCGTTCGCTGATTTCGGGCCTCGACACCATCGTCGCCGCCTGTCTCATGATCCCTGTGATGTTCGACATTGCGGGCGACGGCTCCCTCGGGTTCGCCGCCTCGCCCCGAGCCTGGCTGCTGACCGCCCTCTTCTTCGGGTACTTCGCCGGAACGCTTTTCTATGTCAAAACGAACATCCGCGAGCGCGGCTCGAACGTCTACCTCGCCGCATCCGTCCTGTGGCACGCCTTGTGGGCGGCGGCTGCGTTCGTTCTCGCATGGCGCGGGGAGCTCGGCTGGATTCACGCAGCCGTGTGGCTCGCCATCGCGATCCGCGCCGTCGTCGTGCCGCTCCTCGGACGCGCGGGCAGACCCTGAGCGTCAAAGCCATCGGCTTGGGCGAAAGTCTTCACCTCGCTGGCCTTCGTGGCCACCGTCTTTTAAGCGCTTCGGGTTTTGGGCGATTGACGCCAGTCGCTTTCCGCGCCCGCCGCTTTCCAAGCGTTTGACCGGCGCTTGGCGACAGCCGTTTTCCGAGCGCCCGATCCACCGCCTCTGCAAGCGCTCGTCCCGCTTGTTCCGGCACGCCTCCTGCCGCCGTTCAGAGAATCGACGCGACGGCCCTGAGCAGGCGCAGCGAGCCCTCGGTCTCGCCCACGCTGACTCGCACGCCTTCCTCGCCGAAACGGCGCACGGTCACGCCTTCCTCGAGGCACGCGTTTTCGAGGGCTTCGCCGAATCCGGCGAGCCAGACGAAGTTCGCCTGGGACGCCGGGACGGCGATGCCGTGCGCGGCGAGCGCCGCTATGAGGTTCCTGCGCTCCTGAATGATCACGCTGCATCTTGCGCGCACCTCCTCTTGGGAGTGCAAGCCGGCACTCGCGGCAATCTGGGCGAGGGCGTTGACGCCGAAGGGCGTGCCGATCGCCCTCAGCCCCGCGACCATCTCCGGGTGCCCCAGTCCATAGCCGACGCGGATTCCGGCCAGCCCGTAGGCTTTGGAGAAGGTCCGCAGCACGATGAGGTTTGGGTGCTCGCGCAGCAGCTCGTCGGAGCGGACGGCGTCGTCCATGTCGACGAAGTCGACGTACGCCTCGTCGAGCAGCACGGGCACGCGCTCGGGGACCTTTGCGAGGAACCCCGCCAGGTCGGTGTGTTTGAGGGCGACGCCGGTCGGGTTGTTGGGGCTGCACAGCAAAAGCGCGCGGGTGCGTTCGGTGACGGCGGAGAGCAGACCCGGCAGATTGTGCGATCCGTCGGCGTTGAGCGGCACTTTGACGGCCGCTCCCCGGCAGCCTGGACGGCGATCGGATACGCCTCGAAGGAGCGCCAGGGAAGCACGACCTCGCCGCCCGGCGTCACGACCGACTGAAGGATCTTCTCGATGAGCGCAGTCGATCCGTTGCCGACGACGACGCCGTCAGTCGACCCACTAGTGAAACCACGAAATGTCGTGGATCAGCCCGGTGGCGAACATGTCCGGATACCTGTTGAGGTCGCCGACGGCGGCTGAAACCGCAGCCTGGACGGCAGGCAGCGCAGGGAAGGGGTTCTCGTTGGACGAGGTTTGACGACGTCCGTGTTCCCGCCCTTCTTGCCGGGCACGTAGGCGGGAAGGTCGAGGATCTCTGGGCGGAACCACTGCTGCTTGCTCATGCATCTAGTGTGCCCCGCGCGGGCGGCGCAATGCGAGCGGTTCTTCGACAGGGGAATGCGAGCGGCCCTTCGACAAGGCGACGCAGGCGCCTTTCGACGGCGGCGACGCGAGCGCCCCTTCGACGGGGCAACGCAGGCGCCTTTCAACGGGTGCAATGCGAACTGCCCTTCGACGGGGGTCGGCGGAGGGCGCAATCAAACCGACGACCCAGGCAAATTCCAGCGCTCGGCCTTAGAGTTGCGGCATGAGATACCTAGTTCGCGCAGCAATCAACGCCCTCGGCCTGTGGCTATGTGTGCTTTTTGTGCCGGGCATCAGCCAGCATGGCTTGGGCAACAATCGGGACATCGCCCTCTACCTTTTGGCGGCGGGGGCGGTCCTCAGCGTCGTCAATTGTCTGGTCCGCCCGATTCTGGTGTTCTTGTCGATACCGCTGTACATTCTCACGTTGGGCCTGTTCTTCTTGATAGTCAACGCCGCAATGCTCAAGCTCACCGCAGCCCTCACCGCCGGGTTCGACATAGGCGTGACCGTGTCCACCTGGGCAGCGGCGATTATGGGCGGAGCCCTCTTGTCCTGTTCAACACCTTCACCGACGCGCTGCTCCCGGAGGAGTACCGGCGGCGCTAGACTTCCGGCGCGTGCCTTCTGGGCGTCGCTTTCGGCCTCGCGCGCCGCACTCCGCCAGGTCGCAGTCCGTCGCAACTTCCGGCCTCTCGCGGCCGCACTCCGCCAGGTCGCAGTCCGTCGCAACTTCCGGCCTCTCGCGGTCATGCTCCGCCATCCGCGGGGCCGCGCCCTTCCCGCAACCGCCGCAACCCCAAGCCGAGACACGCCCCTTTCGCAGTTTTTCGCGCCGCGTTTGACCCTCACGCGACGTGAGGTTGGAAGCTAGAGCCATGGGAGAGAACATGCAGGAGCTGACCGTGGGCCAGGTCGCCGACCTTGTGGGCGTCAGCGTTCGCACGCTCCACCACTGGGACGAAATCGGCCTGGTGGCGCCGAGCTGGCGTTCGTGGTCCGGCTACAGGCTGTACACCCGGGAGGACGTGGAGCGCATCCAGCGCGTGTGTCTGTACCGGAAACCGGCATGGCCCTGGCGCAGATCGCCGAGCTGCTCGACGATCCGGGCCTGGACGAGCTTGCGCACCTGGCCAGGCAACGCGAACTGCTCCTCGAACGCATCTCCCATCTGCGGCAGAAAGTCTCCGCAGTAGACCAGATTATGGAGACGATGAAGATGGGGAACGAATCTCGACCCCGCCCAGAAGGCAGAACACTTCGGCGGCTGGGATCCTGCGTGGCAAGAGGAAGCTCAGGCCAAGTGGGGCGACACCCCGGAATGGCGCCAGTCCGAGGCCGTCAAGGCGAAGATGACGCCGGAGGACTGGTTCAGAGTCGGCAGAGACACCCAAGCTCTCGAACAGTCTCTGGCGGAGGCCAAGCGCGACGGCGTCGAGCCCGGCTCGGATCGGGCGAATGAGCTCGCCGAGGCCCACCGCGCTTCGCTCGGCACATGGTTTGACGTGACGCATTCCAAGCACGTGCTCATCGCGCGCGGGTACGTCACAGACGACCGGTTCCGCCAGTACTACGACAAGATTGAGCCCGGCCTCACCGACTGGCTGAAGTCGATCATCGACGAGAATGCGAAGGCAAACGGCGTCGACCCGACGACGGCGACGTGGCAGTGACCCTGCCGACGGCGTCCTCCCGCGGTGTGGTGTTGGCCGATCTGCAATCGGCCAACACCACACGGGATCGCCTCGCCAAGCGGGACGGCCTTCCGGAAGCGGACGGCCTCCCACAGGCGGACGGTCTCCCACAGGCGGAAGCCCCGGGGCAAAAGCCCTCGCAGCTTCAAATCCGGGTCGCCTCCCTCATGCGGCGGCCACTCAAGCTTTGCGCAAGGCGACTCAAGCTTTGCACAAGGCGGCCACACGAGTTTCGCACACGGCGGCCACCGATTCTGATGCGGTTGGCTTCTGACGCAGTTGGCCGGGGCTTCTACAGGAAAGCCCCGGCCAACCGCGTCAGTCGTCGACCATCGGCCAGCGCGAGGTCCAACCATCCCGCGCATCCCGTTTTCGGTTCAGTCGCATCGGGAGCGGTCGATGGGGACGTGGTTTTCCCGTCCGGCGAGGCAGCCTCGCCTTGAATCCTCCAGCTTTGCGGCGGTTCGTCTTGGGTGTGCGGCGTCGCTTGAGCCAGTGGCTCGACTTGGCCGCTCAGCTCCGCTCGGGTGTGCGTCATTTGGTGACCGCCGCGCGTGACCCTGGGCCGAATCGCCGCCGTCCCGCACAGCTGGATCGCCGCCATTCCGCAGGCTAGCGCGATGACGCCCCTGCCGACGTCGGCCGGCGCTCCCGAGCTCCCCGGCATCCTCGCTGTGCCGTCCAACCTTCGGCTCCTCGGCACTCGCTCCGATCGACTCAGGGTTCCCGAGCCGCCGATCCGCGCCTCCCGCCGCCCCGGATTGAGGGCATCGACGCCGTCCGAATCGGCCCCGATGCTGCTTCCACGCGCACCGGATACCTGGGCTTCGGCGCGGCCGGCGTTTGCAGCAGGGGGCGTCCTCGGGAAACGGTCGGCATCCGGTGGTGTAGCGCATGGAGAAGGCGCGGGGGCCGCCGGATAGGACGATTCCGACGTAGCCTCCGTCGTCGACGTTGAACAGGTTGACCTCGCCGGTTTCGCCGGCGGAGATGTCGACGGTTTCCGTGAAGCCGAGCGGGCCGACCTCTTCGCGCACGACGTCGACGAGCTCGCCGAATACGCTGCGCGGGACGCCCATCGTCATTCCTTGGCGGGAGAAGTCGATTCCGCCGCGGTCGTCGCCGACGTGGCACGGTCCTGCTTTCTCGGCCGGGGAGTCGATCCAGGTCCATTGGCGCGGCCCGAGCAGGTCGTCGATACGCTCGTGCGCGGGCCAGCGCGTCCGCCAACCCACGCCGGGCGGAATCGACGTCCTCCCGCTCACCGAACGGCTTCAAACCGTCATAAAAGGGCCGTCCGACTTCGAACATGCCACTCTCCCTCCTTTGCGTTTAGGGTTCCGTCACAACTCGGACTCCGATAGCTGAGTCTCGATGGCTCGAACTTTGACAACCAAGTTCCAACGGCTCGTACCCTCATGACGCAAACCGGCGGAATCCAGTCGCCACCGGCCTTCGGACTTTGTCTTTGACCAAGGGCCAAAAAGCTCCCAGGACCGCAAGAATCTCACCCGCAGTGCCCGCCACGACTTTGGCAAGAATCGACTGGGCCTGAGTTCCTTCTTCCAGATAGCGCATATGTGCACCGGATCGCGACGAGGCACCCGAATCCCCCGGATCCATCACTCTGAACCCGGAGCTGGGATCAACTGGATTTATACCCAAGGCACCAGAGGTACCCTTAAAAAAGCCTCCAATTTCATTAAAGGGAGTTATTATGTCACCTTTACCTCCAGAGTCTCCATCGTATAGCATCGCAAAACTGTGCCCTTCGGGAACACGCATCGCTTCAGCGGTGTCCTTGACTCCAGGCGACCCAAACACAGCATAGTCGTCAACAACTCCCGGTCGCACTTGCGCAACACCATAGGATGAAGTTGTTGAACCGTAGGAATGCCCGAGAACAGACTGGTGCACGGGCTTCTTCAAGGCAGCGCGTGAGTCCTCAATCCCTTCTAGATGTTTCGTGAGACTGTTGCCGCCCAGTTCGGCATCATGAGGGCTCACAACCGAAAGATCGCCAGTTTGCGGGCTCGGTGGAGCATCGTAGCCAACCCAGGCGATGGCGGCGACGCTGCCTTTCCCTTCGGCTTCGGCACGATCTTTTAGGTTTTTCATATCGGCGACCAAGCCGTCACTGCCTTTGACAGATGTGGTCATTCCGGGATTATAGGTAGTGACATTGTCAGCATCGTCAATATTGCCAACAGCCAACGCGGCATGTGTGGCTTCGTGGCCATCCTCACCCGTTGCCGGCTCATATAGGTAGAGGCCAACATCTGACGTCCCATCGCCCACTGCACTTTTAATCCCCTTCGCCTCCTCAAGCCGTTGTTCGACGTAATCCAACTTGGCCCTCTGCGTAATTTTATTCGATGAATCGTTAAGTATCTTTCCCTTTTTCCTTTTCGAGGGCCTCAATGTCTCTATCAAGTCTTGTCACATTAATCTCGTTGCGAGTAAGCGCATCAATACCGTCCATGTTTCCAAGGGCTTCATACTTAGTAGGACGGCCGGCCTTAATGTCCTCTTTAGCTTTGTCTCTTATCTTCTCACGCTCTCGCCCACTCAACGAGTACCACCAGGCGGCCACCTCTTCCGTACTCGCCCCTTCCCTCGGAAGATCAGGAAGTCCAGGTGTGGGATCGTCAAACCCCTCAGGGTTGGAGTCTTTCCCCTCCGAAACAGCGCCTAGAGCACCCGTGTAGGCGCTATCAACCTCTGCGGCTTTTTCGCATGCATGTTTAATCATTTCAGCGCATTCCGCGAGCTTTACGGGTGAAAGATCAGGCATCCCTGTTTCTATTAGAATCGGTTCCCCTTGGATAGAGGTAGATCGCACACTTCCATCATCGCCAATTATGAAATCGTATTCGGCAGCAAGCGCAAGGATCTCAGCAACCATGGCTTTCACTTCGTTGACGCCGTCTTGAGCCGTCGCAGTCGCTTGTATCAGGTCACCGATAAGGCCAAGATAGTGAGCGCAGCCATCCTTGAGTTTGCCCAACGCGTCCCCCGCCGCGTGAGCGCCTTCGCCCTCCCACCCGGACTTCACATCGATACGACCAATGTCGTCATGGGCGTACGCCGCCCTCCGTCGGTTCTCGGCCAGTCCTTGGATCGTAGCGTTTAGGGTCGTCACCATTCCAGTCTTTTAATTGTTCCCCACGTGAATATCGCCATCAGCTCTTCCCCTCCACAGCGTCGTTAAAACGCTTGAAATCGATACTCGTCGAATGGTCGACCTCGCCGTATTCCCTCTTTGCCGCTCGAACTGCCTCGCTAAAAGCCGTCAGTCCGTCACTCATGCGCTTGGAAAGCATGTCAACCTGTTCCCCTGCCTTGACGGCGGCATTTCCGGAGTCGCCGCCCCGAACGGCGTTGCCCACCGACGACAAGGCGTCCTCAACCGTGAGCTCTGAGCTTCTGCCCGCTGCCTCGTCAGAGCATTGCGCAGCAGCTTCGAGTTTATCGGGTTCGACAATCAGTTGAGCCACAACCTGTCCCTTCGATCGGAGTTTCGCGTGGCTACCAGCCTTCCTAATCACACAGGCTTTCTCAATTTAAACAGAGAAAAGGACTCTCTCCCCAATTCCGTCTCCCGCATTGACATTTGATGAAGCGGATGAGATGAGGCCTGTCGACCGCAAAAGGCCCTAAACCTTGAATACAAGGAGCTTGGTCGGTTCCGCCGACAATTGCGGAACCGACCAAGCATGCGGACGGAAAAGCATGCCACGTTCACAGTTTCGTGGCGTTTGGCGTTTAGCTCAAGGCGACGTCCCCCGCTTCATCCGCATTGCCGCTGTTCGTATCGCGGCCGTCTCCAGCCTTTCCAGAAGGTCGGCAACCTGTTGTGTACCGCATGGAGAACGTCCCCGAGTCAGTGATCAGAACGATGCCGACGTACCCTCCGTCATCGACGTTGAACAGATTCACTTCACAGGCGCCGTCGTTTGAGATGTCAACATTTTCTGTGAAGCCCATTGGCCTGACTTCCTCGTCGACAATCTTCACCAGCTCTGCGAAATGCTCTCGAGGAATCCCCCGCGTCATGCCCTGTCGCGAGAAATCGATTCCACCGCGATCATCACCCTCGTGGCACGCTCCAGCTTTCTCAGCGGGAGCATCAATCCATGTCCATTCACGCGGGCCAAGCAGTTCGTCGATGCGCTCGCAAACCCGGGCCAACGCGCTCGCCAAACCAAATCTGGCGGAATCGACATCGACCCGCTGCTCAAACGGTTTCGAACCGGCATAGTAAGGGCGTTCCGATTCGGACATGTCTTTCACTCCTTTGCGGCCGACGCCGACGACGTCAACCATATCCTGCAGCTGGCGTTGGTTCTCAACACCAGCAGTCAATTCAACTGTACTTGCGTCTGTTTTGACCGCACCGCCCTGTTGAGACCCGCTGTGTCGCGGGCTTTCGCGCCCACTCGTCGGCACAAGGACGGCTCAGTTCATGCGATGTCTTGGTCAAGCTGTCCTAGGAACTTTGTCCTTCTGTATCTCGGGCTGACCTTCGGAACCCTGAGTCACGTACGCCGTTGAGGCAACGCTTAGAAGGCACTGATCGAAGCCGCTGGAAATCGTGCGACGGGAAAGGGACAATGCCACACTCCAACATCACTAATTGCAATGTAATCATCACCTTTGCCGTTATCCTGCGGTTCCTACAACAACTCGTGCCAAATTGCCCTGTGTCCGACTCCCTCACGCAAATAATTTTTGTGCGTTGAACGGATCCTGGGCATGAGATCTGCCCGTCTCCATGGTCTTGAAACCAGAATCTGCGTCCATAGGATTTTTTCCCAAAGCCCCAGTGCTATCCGAAATGGCGTCCTTACCTTCATTAAGGATGTTGATTACGTCTCCCGAATCGCCCTGCTCACGTCGATATACCATGGCATAACTATGACCTTCGGGAACATGCATCGCTTGAGCGGTGTCTTTCACTCCCGGCGACCCAAATACTGCGTATTCATCGACGACACCAGGGCGCACTTGCGATACGCCATAGGACGACGTTGTTGAGCCGTACGAATGGCCAAGAACCGACTGGTGAACGGGCTGGCCTGAAGCGTTGCGGGAGTCCTCAACCCCTTCCAGATGCTTCGCAAGGCTATTTCCCCCAACTCAGCAGCCTCGGTACGGGTGACCGACATATTTTCCGGACCCGGGAAAGGCGGAGCGTCATATCCGAGCCAGGCAATTGCCGCAACATCGCCTTGCCCCTCCGCTTCGGCACGCCCTTTGAGGTCTTGCATTCTATCAACATTGTCCATACTATCCGCGACCGTCGTCGTCATTCCGGGAACAAAAGTTGTGACGTGCGCAGCTCTATCCACATCACCAATCGCGTATGCGGCATGCGTGTCCGCGTGTCCATCTTCCAATCTCGGCCGCTCGTAGAGATACAGGCCAACATCTGGGCGCTCGTCCATTACCTCTTTTATTCCGAGCAATTCATCGAATTCTTTATCGCCTTCTTTGAGGCCCCGCCTTTGAAGAGATTCAAGGTCCCGTTCAACCCGCGCCTTGTTGATAACGCTTCGAGTGTTTGCGTCAATGCCGTCCATATTGCCAAGCCGCTCGTAGTCCGAAGCGAGTCTCGCCCGAATGCTTTCAATCGCTTTATCTCGCATTTCCTCTCGTTGCTTATCTGTAAGCGAATGCCACCACCGAGCGACATCTTCTGTACTAGTCCCGTCTGGCAACCTCAACCTCACTTCACGACCTTCTAGAACCTTCAAATCTCTAGCACTGCCTTCTAGCTCTCTGCTCAACGCCTTCGCATAAGTCGCGTCTACCTCCGCCGCCTTTCTACACGCGCGCTCAATCATCTCGACGCATTCCTTCACTTTCGCTTGCAAACCGTTGACTATCACCCCTTTTATGGCCGAGGAAGCATGGGGCAATCCGTAAGGAACGCTAGGGCCAGCACCGGAAGACGCGAGCCCTTTCTGTTCCGCGACGCCGACGATCTTGTCGATATTCACCTGCACGCTGCCATCGTCACTAATTATTAAGTGGTTTGTATCAGCCATCGATCGTATTTCTTCGACCATGGCTTTCACCTCGTTGACGCCGTCTTGCGCCGCTGTAGTTGCCGTGAGTAGATTAACGATGCTGTTCCAGCAGTGAGCAGATGCGTCCTCGAGTCGACCTAACGCCTCACTTGCTGCGCGTGAGCCTTCACCCTCCCACCCGGACTCTACATCGATGCTGTTGATGCTGTCATTGACATCTTTAGCTTTCTCCCACTCCCGCGACAACCCGTTCAGCGTGTCGTTCAGATCGTCGCCGTTCCAGTCTTTGATCGTTCCCCACGTGAATACCGCCATCACTTCTTCCCTTCGATCGCGTTGCTGAAGCCCTTGAAATCAATGCTCGTCGAATAGTCAGTCTCGCCATATTCGTTCTTCGCCGCTCGAACCGCCTCGCTGAACGCTTTCAGTCCATCGCCCAGACGCTTCGACAGCGTGTCAACCTGCTCTCCCGCCTTGGCGGCAGCGTACCGGAGTCGCCGCCTCGAACGGCGTCGCCCACCTTCGACAGGTCGTCGGCGACCTTCAGTTCGGAGTTTTTCTCAGCAGCGTCGTCGGAATGCTGCGCAGCAGTTTCGAGCTTCTCTGGTTCTACAACTAATTGAGCCACAACTTTCCCTTCTCTCGTAGTCGCGTGGTGACACAAGTCTTCCCAAACTCGACGGCTTTGGCAATAGAAAAGAGAGAAAGGACTCTGGTCCCCAATCACGCCATTTCCCCGTTGACGTTTGTGAGTTGTCTGGACTTAAACTGATGTTTAAAAGTGATTTAGATACAAACATCGTGAAATTTCAAAAGGCAAATCGGAAGCCGGCACAAAGGGGGCTCGGCCTCAATGTCGACCCGAGTACATCGAGGGACGTCTCGAGCGTTCCGGAAACCGATACGCACACCCGAGTGCCGACCCGACCGTCCGCAAAGTCGGCAAGCACGCCTTGGCACTGCCCCGGACCCGCCGCGAACCGCAATGCACGCGGGGCCCTGGGCGGGTTGACGCCATTGCCGCTCGCGCGGATGCCGCAACGAACGCCCTAGGGAGTCCTGCCGAGCACACCGAGGGTTGGCACAGGCACTCTAAGGCGCCACCCGCGCCACAGGCTTCCCCGGGGTTTCCCAGGATTAACTCATGACCGCCTAAGGATAGGGGATTGTATAGATGGTGTCAGCAGGACGGGCAAGCGATCCTAACGGTCAGCGCTTGTCAGTTCAGCAGACGCGATGAATGTGTTGTGTGCAGTGAGCCGACGAAGAAAGGTGGTGGCGTGCGCAGACAAGCAAGCGTTGCCGCCCGGCTTAAGCGGTTTGTTCCCTTCGCCGCTTGACACTTCGACGGTGGCATTTGGCGGGAGGCGTTGGCATGGAGCGCCTCCCGCCAATACTGTCTTCCAGGCTCAAGCACGCTTTCAGCCTCGCGTGCGGACATCCGCAAATACAGGCAAGCATGATAACGACGTCAGAAGAGGCTGGGCTAAGGCAGCGTGCAGAGCCCCACACAAGCGGGCATGCCGATCCGCTAAGAACCGCGATCACGAGCCCAATCCGTACAGCCCACACGCGCAAGCGCACGCCGCAGAATTCGCACCTTTGAGTGAGCCCTATAGGACGCACGACAGGTTTGGGTGATCGAGCCAACGGACTCTGTCGGTTCAGGGCGATGCTGTAGCAGACTCGCTTGGAGTCGGGGTATCCAAACGCCCATCGGGATCAGGCGTCGATCCCGCGGGAGCCGGCCGACATCCGGTCGTGTACCACATACCGAAGACTTCCTCGCGGGTCATGCCCATATTGATGTAGCCACCATCGCCCTCGTTGTAATAGTCGAAGCTCTTGTCCCCTTTGTCAGAAATGTCGACGACAGTGGTGAAACCAAGAGGTTCAACCTCCTCCTTGAAGATCTTATGAATACGAGAGAACTTGTCCATTGGAATACCGTACGTTTTACCTTGAGCGTTGTTATATTCTCCTCCCTCATTCTTGCCGTCAGCGCATCCGTAAAAGACATTGACTGGTTCCTTTATCCAGGTCCAGTCCTGTTTGCCAAACTCCGCGTCAATTCGACCGCGCACGCGACCTAGCGCAGCCCGCAGATCAGCATCTGCCGTTCGAATATCGACTCGATCTTTAAAGGGCTTCTTTCCGTAATAGTATGGACGGCTATTGAAATCGAAGGGGTCCGCCTTCTTCCCCGCTGTCGGCTTCCTCGAAGGGGTGGCATCCGATGAACATCCTGCGAGGCCGAGGACAACAGCCAGGAGAGCGAAACGAATACGACGCCCCGCCTTCACAGCGTCCACCCCTTGGCGACTATGACCTTCGCAATCTGTTCCTGCGCCTTGCTCCCGTCGACGAGATAGCCAGAATGCCCCTGTGACCCTGGTTTTGGAGTCCTCCGGCGTGACCCGCTGGAACCCCTGAATCAGCGTCCATCGGGTCCTTCCCGAGAGCTCCGGAACCCGACGCCTCTTCAGAATGCTGAGCAGCAGCCTCCAGACTCGTCAGATCTACGAACACCTCAGCCACTAGCCCTCCTTGATGCCGCGTGCTTATTGGGTCCACTGAGTACCCGACAGATCCTTCAAGGGGACCTCCTAAAACCTGCGGATTATTGTTCCGCTAGAAGCAGCGTAGCGGAGTCTAATCCTACGGAAGCGTTGCCCATTGACAGAATTACCGAGTGGTCGAGTAGCATTGCTAGGTTATGAATGCGAGCTTCACCAAACGCGCGAGCAGGCAGGCGACAGCCGCGGAGGCAGCCGGCTTGGCCGATTTGGCGCGCGCCGCCCGAGCCGGCGGTGCACCGGTCGTGCGGCTCCTCCGCGCAACAGCCACGACCCTCGACACGGCAAGGCTTTCCGCCGTCACAGCCTCCCCGCAGCGGCGGAGGAATTCGGCCGCCGGCTCGCCGCCACCATGCCTTCTGCCCCGAGGGGTCGAGGGTGTTCGGCCAGGCGCCCGCCGGTCTTGTCAACGCCGACGGCTCCGCGAGCGACGGCGTCATGGGCGCAGCCGCCCTACCCCTCGTCGGCCCCGGCCTCTCCCGCCGCTTCGGCGAGTTCTATGCGCAAGACAGGCTCCTGCCCTACTCGCCGACGCCCGACGAAACGGATCCATCGGCGCAGAAGGCACGGCCGTCCTCGAACGTTTGGCGGAACGCCTGAACGACGGCGAATTCGACGCGCCGCAGCCCGCGTCCGTCGGCGCGGACGCGGCCCTCCTCCACGGCGACCTGTGGGCGGGAAACGTCATGTGGGCCTCGCGCGAATCGGCGGAGATCGCGGCCGAAAGGGCTCGCCGCCGCGGACGAAGCCGCCGAAAGCTTTGGCATCGCGGAAAAGACGGGCAGCGCGAGGAACCGCCGGACGACGTCGTCGGCGTCCTCATCGACCCTGCATGCCACGGCGGGCACGCCGAATCCGACCTCGCGCAGCTGACGGTGTTCGGCGCGCCCTTCGTCGACCGCATCTACTCGGCCTACAACGAAGCCTCGCCCTTGCCGACGGATGGCGCGAGCGCGTAGGCCTGCATCGGCTCCACATCCTCATCGTCCACGCCGCGCTGTTCGGCGGCGGCTACGGACGGCAAACCGTCGACGAAGCCCGGCGATACATCTGAACGCCGCCCCGCGCCCGACTGCGCAAACGAATGCAGCACGCCGGCTCGACGGTCGCGCGCACGCCGACTCGCTGTCCACACGGCCAACCATCCACCGCTCGCCTTCCGCACGCCGACTCGCTGTCCACACGCCAACCGCCCGCCATCCACAGTAGCCGCCCGCCAACGCCGCCCCGCCGTCCGCACGCCGCCCCTGCCGTCACGCCGTCCCCGCCATCCGCACGCCGTCCCCGCCATCCGTGGGAGAATGACGCCATGATTACGCTCGGGCCCTTGGACGGCCGTTATCGCGAAACCGTTGCCCCGCTCACCGCCTTCCTTTCCGAGGCCGCGCTCAACCGCGCCAGAATCGCCGTCGAGGTGGAATGGCTCATCTTCCTTTCCGCAGAACGAGGTGTTCCCGGGAGCCCCGTCGTCTCCGAGGCCGACGTCGCCTACCTGCGGGCGATCCCCAAAAAGTTCGGCGAAGCGGAGATAGCCGAGCACGCCGCCATCGAGGCCGAGACGAAGCACGACGTCAAGGCCGTGGAATATCTCATCAAACGCCGGATGGAGGCGGCGCCCGACGTCGTCGGGCCGAACACCGCCCTTCCCAGCCTGACCGAAATGGTCCATGCTCTGTGCACCTCCGAGGACGTCAACAACCTCGCCTACGCACTGTGCATCAAGGGCGCGGTGACCGACGTGTGGTTCCCCGCCGCGCTCAAACCCACGACGCCCTCGCCGAACTCGCGCACGCGCACGCGGATCTGCCCATGCTCTCGCGCACGCACGGGCAGACGGCCACGCCCACCACCGTCGGCAAGAAATGGCCGTCTCGCCCACCGCCTGAGCCGCCAGCTCCGCAGGATCGCGAGCGCCGACTACCTGGGCAAGATCAACGGCGCCACCGGAACCTTCGGCGCGCACGTCGCCGCCCTGCCCGACGCCGACTGGCCCGCCCTCTCGCGAGCCTTCGTCGAAGGCCTCGGCCTCGTGTGGAACCCGCTGACCACCCAGATCGAGCCGCACGACTGGCAGGCGGACCTCTTCTCCGACGTCGTCCACGCGAACCGCATCGCCCACAACCTCGCCACCGACATGTGGACGTACATCTCGCTCGACTACTTCCACCAAAAACCTGGCCGCCCAGGGCACAACCGGCCTCGACGATGCCGCACAAGGTCAATCCCATCCGCTTCGAAAACGCCGAGGCGAACCTCGAGGTCTCCTCGGCGCTGTTCGAGACGCTCGCCGAAACGCTCGTCACCTCGCGGCTTCAGCGCGACCTGACCGATTCGACGACGCAGCGCAACATCGGCGTCGCCTTCGGGCACTCGCTGCTGGCTCTCGACAACCCTGGTGCGCGGGCTCGCCGGCGTGGACCCCAACCCGCAAAGGCTCGCCGAAGACCTCGACGCCTCGTGGGAGGTTCTGGGCGAGCCGATCCAGCAGGCCATGCGCGCAGCCGGGCTCGGCGGCGCCACCGGAATGGGCAACCCCTACGAACGCTGAAGGAGCTGACGCGGGGCGCAAGGTCACGGCCGACGACATGCGCGAAGCGATCGCCTCATTGGGCATGCCCGACGACGTCGCAGCGCGCCTGGCGGCGCTGACCCCTGCGAGCTACACCGGGCTGGCCGCTCGGCTGGTCGGATTCCTCGACGGCGCCGCGTACTTCAGCGGCGCGGGGCACTTCGCCGGCGCCACGCAGCCACAGCCCGGCGACGCCGCTCACCCCGACGGCGCTGCACAGCCCAATGACGAGGCCTTGAGGGCGCACGGAGCCGACTGAGCATGCGGAGGCCGCTCGCGAATGAGCCGTCGAGCGTCCAGAGCCGATCAGAGGAGCGGAGGGCGTTGAGCCCGAGGGCCACGTCAACGCGCAGCCCCGGGCCCGCCCGCCTCCGTCAACACGGGAGTCAGATCACATGCAAACCGCAGCCGCTTCCCAGACTCGGCTGTCAAACTATTGGAGGCCTTTCGCTTCCCTGAGCCGGCTCATGCGGCGAGCGATGCGAGCGAGGCCGAACGTATCGAACGAGTACCGCGCAACCGTCGGATCGAACCAACGTGCAATCGCGCCGGCAAAGCGTGCTGGATCGATAGAGTGGAAAGAAACGTAGAGAGAACAAGGAGACCTCGTGCTCGATTCCTGTCGCCGCGTCGTCGGCCGATCCTCAGGCGCTCTCAGGCATCGCCGGATGGGCCGTAGACATCATGAACGACCTCGGCGGATTCGGCGCCGCGTCCCTCATCGCGCTGGAGAATCTGTTCCCGCCGCTCCCCTCGGAAGTGATCCTTCCGTTGGCGGGCTTCACGGCGGGCACCGGAAACGCCAGCTTCACGCTGCTCGGGGCGATCCTGTGTGCACCGCTGGATCGGTGGTCGGCGCGTGGGCGCTCTACGGCGTCGGCGCTCTGCTCGGCAGGGAGCGAACGCGCGCTCATGGGCAAACTCCCGCTGGTCAAAACCTCGGACATCGAGAAAACCGAGGGCGTTCTTCGACCGGAGGGGAACCTGGACGGTCCTTTTCGGCCGAATGATCCGATCTTCCGCTCCCTCATCTCGATTCCGGCGGGCGTGACGCGCATGAACTTCTGGAAGTTCACCGCCCTGACCACGGCGGGGTCCGCTGTGTGGAACACGATCCTCATCTGGGCCGGCCACGCCCTCGGCTCGAATTGGACGAAGGTGGAAGGCTACGTCGGGATACTGACGAAGGTCACGATAGTCGTCTGCCTGCTCGGCGGCGCCCTGTGGGTTGCGCTGCGCGTCCGCTCCAATAAGCGCAAGCGCGAGGCCGTTCCCGCCGAAAACTGAGAGGCGCCGACGCCGAAAGGCACAGCCGCGGGCGACGAACGCCGCAGCCGCCGGCAAGCGAAGGGCGGCGCCGTCGAAAAGCACGAGGCCGGCAGGGCCTCTCACCCCGCCCAAAGCCTGGACGCTCGGCACGCGGGATCCTCCGCTCCCGATAGAGTGAAGACGTCAATCGGACGGAGGCTGTTCCCGTGGACGAAAACTACGAAGACTGTCGGATCGACGTCGGCTACCGAATGGCGATAGCCCCCTGGCGCGCACGTTCCTACATCGAGGGCGGCAAAGAAGACTTCTGCGGTTTCGCGATCGACGCCGCCCAGGTGAGCGGCATGAAGGAAGTCGGCGACTTCATCGACCTGTTCTGCGGGGCCATAGCGCCCGCGCAGTTCTCCCCTTCCGAGCCGATACACATACTCGAAGTGCCCACCAATCCGTTCGTGCAAGCGTCTCGCGCAGTGGGGGCCCTCCACCCTGACGCGCCTCGGCGGGATCTCGGAGATCTCGCCGTACGACGGCTCGGGGACCGCCAGCGGCGGCGGCTTTTCGACCGATCTTCTGTGGGTAGAGCCCACGCGCCTGACCGCCGGCGCGGAGCTGTGGCGCTACTACCCCGGCAATCCCTCTCCCGAACTGTGCGGGATCTACTGCGGGACGGCCCTGGGATGGCGAAACATGCGCACGGGCAAGTTCGTCGCCTCCACTCCCAGCGACCTTATCGGCCCCGTCGTCAAGAGGATTGGGCGCAGCTTCCCGTCGACGTCGAGATCGAGAAAGGCGAACCCGTGGCGCGACGATGGTCGCACCCGTGACCCGCCGCAAGAAGAGGGTTTCAAGCCCGTGTCGAGCGGCATGTGGGTCAAGCGGATCGAGCTCTCCGAGGACGACGCCGTCTACGAAAACCAGAGGTACGCGACGATCAACCGCGTCCAGTCGCGCCTCGTGCGCTTCATGCGAGGCCAGAGCGGCGAAAGAGAGTGCTCGCGGTCGCGCGCGCAATCGACGCAAACTATGCAGAAAGCCAGGGCTTTGCGCGGCTCGAACCCGGCGTCTTCGCGTGTTTCCCCACGGTCGAGGAGGTGGCGCCGATACACGTGGACCGGCGGGCGGCCCCGTCTCGTGGAACACGGCCGGCAAGCCCGCGGTGACCCGCAAACGCAAGAAGGAGCGCAGCAACTACGACGTCGCCGAGCTCCTGGAGGAGACGGCACTGCTTTGTGACCGGCATGGCGCCGCCGAAATGGGAAAGATGCGACTTGGTGGTGCAACTCGTGGGACGAAAGGCGAAGGGCGAAGGCACTTCGTCATCGACGCAGAGAAGGACGAAAGGCAGTTCGTCGATTCGCTCCCGTGGCGATCCTCGAAGTACCTGGCGCAGATCAAAGTGCTCCACGCCCTGAAAGGGCAAGGCGCCCCTGCTCGCCTCACGCCCTCAGCGTCTTCCGGGGCGACCTCAAAAACCCGAGATGATCCCTTCCCCGACGAACACCCGCCCTGCTCGAGCACATCGCGCCCGAGGACTGGCAGGAGGAACTCGAATATTTTTCCGCGCGACGAAGAGCCCGAATGGGCTCGTCGCCTCATGGACCGGTGACGATCGGACGAGCCGAACCGAGCCCTCAATCGAAGGCGCCGAACGGCGAACCTCGACGGGGCCGGCGAAACCCTGAAAATCAAGAACATCAACCCGACGAGCGAAGGAAGCCAATGAGCGTCGTTTATCAGCTGGCCGTCACCCTCGGCAGGCCGCAGGTACCTTTCCGAGGGGACGGAGGATTTTCTGCGGATTCGCCGTCGACGCGGCAAGCGTCGAGGACGTGCGCGACGCCGACGGCCTGCGCGAGCTTCTCCTGTGCAAAAACGAACGAGGCGAACTTCCCGGCCGACGAGCCGCTGCACATCCTCAAAGCGCACCATCGGCCCGTTCGTCCACACTCGGCGCGCGGTCGGCCCACTGCACCCGGACGCCTTTCTGGGCGGCGTCACGGAGGACTCCCCCTACGATCCGTCGGGCGTCGTCAGCGCAGGCGGCGCGACGGCGGAACTTCTGTGGATAGAGCCGGGGCGCCTGACCCCGGCTCCGAACTGTGGCGCTTCCGCCCAGGAGACCCGAACCCGGAGCTTGCGGCCGTCTCACCACGGCGTCGCCTGGGGTGGGAAAAACGCTTTCAGACGGAGAGTTCGTCGCGGCCAAACCGAGCAAACTCATGGGGCCCGTGGTCAAGCGCGACTGGGAACCGTCGCCGTCGACGTCGAAACCGACGGAGGGAAGCCGACCGCCGTCACCCTCGTCAGCCCCCAAAAACCGCCCGAAAGCGGGTTCGAGAGGCTGTCGACGGCCTATGGGCCGCGCGTCGAGTACCACGAGGGGCTGAACGTCCACGAAAACTACCTGTCGGCTCTGGCCTGCAGGGGTGCCCGTCCGTGACCCGCCTCGCGAACTCCCCGAACGGAATGGAGGCCCTCGGATTCGCCCTCCTTATCGACGCGCCCTACGCGATCGGCAACAGGGTGCTCCGCATCTCCCCGGAGCTTTCTTCGCGTCATGCCGATGGACGAGATGAAAAAAGACCGTCGCGAGGGAAGGCAGCCCGAAACCTGGGAGGTTTCCGACGTTCCCCGCGGTCACGACGCTGTCGCTTTCGGGAGCGGTCGAACTACGACGTCGACTCCCTCCTCAGGACGTCTACGCGCTCATCGAGAACATCGCGCCCGAAGGATGGCGCACGTGCACCTCATCGTTCAGATAGTCGGCGGGCGGTTCCGCTACGGAGGCAACTCTTCATCCCGCTTCCGCCTCGCTCTTCCGGGGCCGCTCCGTCTTCCGGAGGCGGCTCGCCCTCGCAAGCCGCCCTCGTCCGAGGATCGGAGCGCGAACGCCGGCGACGGCGCCCGCCAGGGGCCGGGAAGCCGGCGCGCGCAGCGGCAGGCCCGCCGCCCGTCTACGGCGGCGTCGTCGAAGATCTCCCTGCTTCCCAGCGCCGTCCTCGAATACCTGGGGCAGATCAGAAGCTCGCGGCCACCCCGAACGCGGCGCGCTGCTTGCCTTCACCTTGCAGGCAAGCGCATCGGGCGAGACGAAGCTGAACGTCACATACGAGGAGACGCCCCGCTCGTCGAATCCATCACCCCTCAGGCCTGGGCGGCCGAGATGGAGGCGTTTCCGCGCCCGAACCCGCCCGAATGGGCGTCGAGGCTCGCTGACCCCGGCGACGACGACGGCCTGTGAAACCCTCGCCCCTTCAGGCACTCGCCGCAGTCGGCCGCTCAGACAACCGCCGCTGCCCCCTCAGACGCCCGCAGCGCCCCCTTCTGAAACGCCGTCTCTGAAATACCGAGAGGGTCACGTGCGTTGAAGCATGTGTCGGCGCATGGAGCGCCGCGATCAAAGGATGAACAGACATGACATTCGACCGCACCATTGAGCTTGGCGTCACAGGCATGACTTGCGAGCACTGCGTTTCACACGTGACCGAGGAGCTCAAAGCCCTCCCCGACGTCGTCAACGTTTCGGTGACCCTCGCAAAGGGCGGAACGTCCAAGGTTCTCGTGACACGAACGTCCGACATCCCCGACGCCGCACTCGGGGAAGCGGTCGACGAGGCCGGCGGATACGAGGTCAAGTCGATCGTTCGCTGACGCTGCTGAAACAACACACGCTCGAGAGGAGCGATCTCGCTATGACGCCAACCGCAAGTCGAGCGCGGTCCCAGGAAGCCGACATGCTGCGATCCAAGAACGCCGCCGGGCAGCAGTCCGGTCGCGCCGATCAGGATGCTCAGCCGCGGAGCGTCGATCGAACGCGGCCCCGACACGCGGATCCCACCCAACCCGGAGCAAATCCAATGCAACCCGACCCAAATCCAGCGCGATCCAGCGCAAATGGCGCGATCCGGCGCAGATCCGGCGCAGCGCAGGCGCGGCCCCTAGACCGAGGTCGAGCTACGTCACTGGATGACCTGCGCCTCGTGCGTGGCGCGTGGAGAAGAAGCTCAACAAGATCCCGGAGTCACGGCGATCGTCAACCTCGCCACCGAGAAGGCCCACGTCGAGTGGGCGGATGCGGCCGGCTCTTCCGACGCCGAGCTCGTCGGCACGGTTGAGAAAGCAGGCTACGGCGCCACCGTTCTGCGGAGAATCACAACGGACGACGCCGGAGAACGCACCGTCCAGGCGAGCGAGGCGGCCCGAGGCCGAGGAGGCGCAGCACGCGCGCCTCGGCTCGCGTGGCGGACCTTCGACGTCGATTCTGGCGGCCCTCGTCCTCTCCACGCCGATCGTCGCTGTGTCGATGGCCCCGCCTGGCAGTTTCTCGGGCTGGCAGTGGGCCGTCGGCGCTTTTCCTCCCCGTCGCCTTCTGCGGCTGGCTCTTTCCTGAAAGCGGCTCTGGCGGGCCGCGGCACGGCTCGACGACGATGGACACGCTCGTCGCCCTGGGCATCCTCGCGTCGATGGGGTGGAGCGCGTGGGCCCCTCCTGTGGGGCGGCGCCGGAAGGATCGGCTACACCATGTCCATGACCGGCATCCACGGGCTCGGCCACTCGGGAACGCCGCATCTGTGCTTCGGAGTCGGCGGCCTTCATCGTGACGTTCCTCCTCCTCGGCCGCTGGCTGGAGTCGCGCTCGCGCCGAAGCGCGGGCGACGCCTCGCTCCCTCCTCGACCTCGCGCCCGGCCGAGGCAGCTCGGGTGCGCCGGGGAAGGCGGCGACGTCGTCGAGAGACGATCGACGCCGCGAGCTGAAAGTCGGCGACGAATTCCTCGTTCGCCCCGGGAGAGACGGTGGCAGCGGACGGATTGGTCGGGAAGGCGAGTCGGCTGTCGACGCCTCCTCCTGACCGGGGGAGTCCATTCTCGTGGACGTCGGCCCCGGCAGCAGGCTGACAGGCGGCGCTGTCAACACCTTCGAGCCCTGACCGTGCGGGCGGCTCGGGTCGGCGAGGAGACGACCTCGCCAGAATGGGCAGGCTGCTCACCGAGGCGCAGACGGGAAGGCGCCCGTGCAGCGCCTGGCCGACAAGGTCTCGGCCGTCTTCGTCCCCGCCGTCATGGCGATCGCCGGCATCGCTCTTCGCAACGAGGCTCGCCCTGGGCAATCCGCTCGAAAATGGCGCTGGCGAGCGCGATCACCGTGCTGGTCGTCGCCCGCCCGTGCGCCCTGGGTCTGGCGACCCCCACGGCCCCTGCTCGTCGGCTCAGGCCGCGCCTCGCGCCTCGGCATCCTCGTCAAAGGCCCGGAAACCCTCGAATCGGCCCACGGGTCGAGACGATCGTCCTCGACAAGACTGGAACGCTGACCGCCGGCGCGATGTCCGTTTCGGCCGTCCGGCCCGCCGAGGGCGTCTGGCGAGCGCGAGCTCGTGCCGCGGCGGCTGGCGTCGAGCGCGGGTCCGAGCACCCGATTGCCAGGCGATCGTGGCGCTGGCGCACGAACGCGGGATCGAGCCGGAAGCCGTCGAATCGGTTGCGGCTCGGGCCGGAAACGGCGTGGAGGGGTCGCCTCGACGGCCGCAGAATCGCCGCCGGAACGGCGCGCTGGCTGGCCGAGGAAGGCGTCGAAGGCGCATCGGGCCTCAGCGGCGAGCCTGGCGCATCCGTCGTCGGCGTAGCGCTCGAAGGACGGCTGCTGGGCGCGTTCGACGTTCGCGACGCCGTCCGCCCGAAAGCGCCGCGGCCGTGGCCGAGCTGAAGTCCTCGGCTGCGCCCGGTCCTGCGACCGGCGACAACGAGGCTGCCGCGGCGGCCGTGGCCGCCGAGGTCGGCATCGACGACGTGCGCGCCGGGATCCTTCCAGAAGGCAAGGTCGGGATCGTCGAGGAGCTGCGGGCAGCCGGGCAGAAGGTCGCCATGGTCGGCGACGGGGTGAACGACGCAGCGGCCCTTGCCGGCGCAGATCTGTCCATAGCCATGGGGTCCGGCGCCGACGTCGCGAAGGAAGCGGCCGATATCACAATCGTGAATTCGGACATTCGTCCATCGGCGCAGCCATCCGCATCTCAGCGCAAACCCTGCGAATCATCAAGGAAAACTTGGCCTGGGCCTTCGGATACAACGTCGTGGCAATCCCCGTGGCCGTCGCCGGTTTCATCGTACCCGGCATCGCGGCGGCGGCGATGGCGAGCTCGTCCGTCATCGTGGTGGCGAACTCTGAGGTCTGCGACGGGCCCTAGATTCCCCGGTTTACCGAGCAGTTTCTGCCCCGCTCTCCTGACACGTGAGAGCGGGGCGCGTCTATTTTGCTCCCAAGATAGAAAGAATAAGGGGAAAGGTCTCCGAAATCTCATCTGCGGGGCGCCCCCTCAGGAATCGCGAAATATCAACGAAAAGCAGTAACATGGGGAGTGTTGCCCATGCGGCCTCTCTGGGGGATCCTAGGAAACATGCATTGATAAGTTAGTTTCTAATTAAACATGCCACCTACCAACCACGCGCTTACCTAACGGACTAAGTATGGCTTCGACCGAAGGAGTCATTATGGCCCATTCATCACGCAAACCGATGGGCACACGGACCTTGATAGCGGGGGTGATCATCACCCTCGTCACCGCGCTGACCGCGTTCATCACGCCATCGAACGCAGACGTCAACGCGGCCATTGCCATATCCTCACCAACGCTCACCCGCACAGACGCCAACGGCGATCCGCTCACCGCCGCCGAAGCGTCGCATCCCATGCTCGTCGGCGACCACGCATCGCTGGCTTTCGCCTGGGACGCCGCCAAAGCGAACATCGCTCCCGGACAATCCATGAAGGTCGGCATCCCGGCTTCCTTCCGCACGCTGGAGCCCGGATCCCAAGCCGACCTCACGGTCGACGTCGCCGGGAAGCAGACAGCGATCGGCCAGTGCAAACTCGGGCGCAACGAGGTCGACTGCGTCTTCGACAAAACGGTCGACTCCTTGAAAGCCCGGGGATACGCCGCGCCCAAGGGCAAGGTCAGCCTGCGACTGACGGCGCTTGCCCCCACGGCCTCGCCGGCTGCTTTCACGATCAACGGGGGCCAGTACAAGCTGCCCATTCCCGGCGGCCCCGTGCGCGAGCGTTCCAAAGGCTACAACCCGCACACCTTCGCGAAAGTCACCCCCGCGTTGACCTCCGAGAGCAAATCGGTGTTCTGGACCGTGAGCTTCGGGGCGGACTACGTCGCCGAGCGGCTGAGGGAAACCGGGCAGCACATGCGGCTGGACGGGGCCACGCGTTCGACGGTGACGATCACGGACACGATCGGACCCGGCCAGAAGTTCGCCGACCCCTCGAAGTGGGCGCTCTACCACCGGGGATCCGCGGGAGACAAAGAAGTTCGGGACGTTCGGGTCACCGGAGGCTCTGGAACGGACTACACCGCCGCCTACGGCGACTTCGACATGTCCGTCTCGATCCACGGCTCCACCGCCACGGTTTCCATAACCGGCCCGTGGCGCGGCAGACGAACTACGGCATCGCCTATCCCCACCGTGCCCGACAACGGCGCGCATCACGCCGAACTTCGCCTACGTCAACACCGCCGGGCTCGGCAAGACCAAGATTGTCAAGGCAGCCGCCGCGAAGTACACAGACCCCTTCGCCTCCAGCGGACTCGTCGACGCACAGCACGGGTCGTTCACCGTCACGTCGCGCGCAACGGGCCCCCACGCCGAGGCGATTCCGCGGCGCGTCGCCTTCCCGGTCACGGCTCGCTACGAGCTTCCCGCGGGAACCAAGGCCTCCGACTATCGGAGCTGGAATCCGCCGGGGACCCTGGCTGCGGACAAGCGCACCGGCACGTTTTCGCTGGCCGCCGGCATCGGCCAGAAGGTCGACGCCGGATCGAAGTTCCCCGCGGGAACCAAGATCACGGTCACGCAGGATTCCTCCGCCGCCCTCGGCGCACCCGAGGGAGTGCGGTGGGAGACCTCGCTACACTGTCGACGGCGAGAAGGGAACTCCTTCGTCGTCAAGGGCGAACACGGTCCACGGCGTCGCCATATCGACCGAGGTTCTCAGCCCTGCCTCGGACGTGAAGCCCACGCCGACGCCGAGCCCGAGCACCCTGCGCCGAGCCTAGCACCCTGCCAAAGCGAGCCCAAGCTCGCCCACGCCCAGCCCGAGCGCCTCTGCCCCAGAGCCGAGCCTGCCGCTCACGCCGACGCCGAGCGCCTCTGCGCCGACGCCGAGCCCGAGCGCGACTTCGCTGGCCCTCTGACCCGGCGACGCCGCCCGAGCCCACGCCCACAACGCCCTCGTCTCACCCCACCCTGTCTCCGACGGAAACCACGCCCTCGAAACCAACCGAAACGCCCAAGCCGTCGAGCGAGCCAACCGGAACTGCGGAACTGAGCCCTCGCCGACGTCGACGGCCTCCCCCACGGAGGAGCCCTCGCCGACTCTGAGCGAGAGCCCGACGGCCAGCCCTTCGCAGAGTGCGAGCCCTCCGAAAGCGCCGAGCCTTCGCCGACGGACACCCCTGAGCGCGAAGGCCTCGCCGAGCGCTGCGCCGTCGTCGCCGAGCGGCGTCGTGCCGCCCATCTCGCCCTCGGCGCCCACGGCGACGCCGAGCCCGACGGATTCCCAGTCCCCGAGCGGCGACCCGGGAGCGGCCAACCCCAACGGCGGCGAGCCTTCCGGCAAGGGGAAGCCCCGCGCCAGGCGTCCGGGTTCGAGCATCAACTCGCCGATAGTCGGCGCTCCGGTCGCTCTGCCCTCAGTGGCGCGCGCCACTGAGGAACGGGCCTCATCAAAACCGGCTTGGACATGGGAACGGGCGTCGTCTTCTCCGTCTCCCTGAGCCTGTGGGGACGGGCCTCGTCATCCGCCGCTACTTCGTGGAGGCCACGGACCCTGACGGACAGGCCCTCGCTCCAAGCCGCCGTATCGTGGCCGAGCGGGGCTCACGCGAGCGGATCCGAGGCCCCTCGACGCCGGTCGCCCCTCTCGCGACGGGCGGGCTGACTCTGGGAAGGCCGATGCCGCATGAACGAAAGGTCGCCTCTTCGCGACGGGCGTGCCCTCCTCATTGGGGGCCCGCTTTGCCGCGAGAGGGCCCTGTTTTCATCCGAGCCGCCGCTCATCGCACGGCGAACGAAGGACGACGAGAGGCGACGTCGCCGTGGCCGATCCGCGGCGGGCGGCAGCGCGATTGCCTTCACCGCAAGGCGGACGAGACGCGGGACGGGAGGCCCCTGAAAGGCTGGGGAGCAAGAACCTCGGGACGAGTTTCGCCATTGGCCTAACTCGCAATCCATTGCCTTAGAATTCACATGTGGACGATAATCTGACGAATACGACTCATGGCGGCCGGTGTTGCTCGTTGACGAAGAAACGCGGTGGCTGGAGACGTCCGAGAGATCTGGCGTCGGCAGTCATCACACTGCTGGCGATCGTCGGCGTAATGGTCGTCACAGTCTACGGTTCCTCCACGGCCCTGGCCGTCATACGCGACGTCCGCACAGCCACGAGCGGCATCATCACGTCGATCCTGTTCATGCCTCGTCAACGCCCTGGAAGGCCTCATCGGCTTTTTCCCTGCCGGCAGCGTTGGTCATCGACATGGCTCTGGCACCGCCGATGGCGCACTTCTGGCAACGGGCGCCCTGGCTGTGGCCAGCGCCGCTGCCTTCACCCACGGCCTCCTGTGGCTGTTCAGCCGCTACTTCCCGCCTCGCCCATCACCGGCCAGCTTTCCGACCCTCGTCGAGCAGACCTATTTCAAGCTCATCCCGTACGTCGCCGTCGTGTCGGCGATACTCACGGTGGCCGGGTCCGGCAAGCGCGCGAAGACGACGAGGTGGGCTGCGCTGCTCTCCTCGTTCTCGTCCTCTCGGTGCTCCAGGGCAATCAGACCTTCCCGGGGCCCTCATCACCGCACTTCCGGCGTGCTGTGCGGCCTCATGTGGCGCCATATCGCCGGCGACGTCCCCGACCGCGCGACGGGCGCAGACCCTGGTCAAAGCTCGTCAGGCGCGCCGGCGTGACGCCCAGCTGGTGGTCCGCATCGACAAACTCCTCGCGACGACGCCCCTCGCCGCATGGCTCGCCCCCGCATACGGCGACCTCGGCCACATCGACCGGTACGGCATCGACCAAATCCATCGCATACTGCAGAAGGCGGGCGAATCCTTCGAGGGCGCTCCGCCGAAGCCCAAAGGGTCGGAAGCCGCCTCCCCGGAGTCCGAGCAGCAGGCCGACGATCCCCAAGGAGCCAACGGTCCCCGGCGGGCAGACGGTCCGCAGCGGGCCGACGATCGGCTGAATCCAGGGGAACCGCCAGGCTCCGGAGCCCGCGCCGACCATCGGCCTCTATCAGCCGCTCGCGAAGGCCGCATCGCAGCATCTCAGGCCGGCCGACGACGTCGACCCCATCGCCCTGCGAAACGAGCTCTTGGCCTCTATCACCCGCCGTTGAGCGAGGAGGCCTCCCAACCACATCGTCGTCGATTCCTCTGGAAATCCGCATCACGCCTCCTTCTTCGACGCCGACCAACAGATCGTCGGAGTGCTGCAGTCCTCATGGCAGCGGCTCGTGCTGACCACCACGGCCCGCCAGGCTGAAAAAACGATCGACGGGGCGATGGACCGCTTCGCGCTCATGGAATTGGCGAGCGCCTCCGCCGGGCTCTGCCCCTGACCGCGGCCTCGGCTGTGGCGGGTTCAGACAGCCTCGAAGGTCGTCATCCTCGAAGTCGACGGCTCCACCGCACTGAGCGAAGTCGAACCGAATGAGATTCCCTGACGAAGCGCCTGACGACGTGTGGGACATCCTCCAAGACGCCCACCGCCGCGGCTTCTCCCACGGAGACGTGCGAGCGGGCGTCACGGCGCTCAAGGGCGGGCGCGCCCAGCTGCTGCACTGGGAGAACGGCCGCCTTGCGGCCTCCGAGATGGAGCGCTCGCATCGACATGGCGCAGGCGATGGCCATGATGGCGGGAACTGTCGGCGTCGAACGCGCCATCGCCTCGGCAAGCCGATGCCCTGCCGCGCGACCAGATTGTCTCGCTCGCCCCTGATCCTGCTAAAAAGGCCATCATCCCTCCGAGACGATGGCGAAGTTCACCGAAAAGAAGCAGCTGGAGCGGCTGCGCGACCGCCTCACCGAGCAGGTCCCCGAGGTCGCGGAAGTGACGCCAACCCAGCTCTACCGGTTCTCCGTGAAAACGGTCGTCACCGTTTCCCTGGGCCTCGTGGCGGTCTACATCCCGGTCGTGTCGGTCAACTTCAACGAGCTTCGCCCACCCTCGCCAACGCCAACCCCCTGTGGATGCTCTTTTCGCTTCGTCGCGGGCCTGTTCACCTACATCGGGCGGCCATGACCTTGCGCGCCTACACCTCCGGAGCCGTTGAACGCCAAGGACGCCGTCATGGCGCAGGTGGCCGCTTCGCTCGTGACCCTCGTGGCGCCGGCCGGCATCGGCCCGGCCGCCCTCAACCTGCGCTTCCTCCAAAAACGCAGGGTCTCCACGCCAGTGGCCGTCGCGACGGTCACCCTCGTTCAGCTCGCGCAGTTCGTCACCACGATCATCCTGCTCATCGGGATCAGCCTCGCCACCGGCAAGATCGGCTCCCTGTCCATGCCCTCCGGCGCGGTGATGGTCGCGATCGCCATCGGCGTGCTTGCGGTCGCCGCCCTCTTCCTCGTCAAACCCCTGCGCAGATGGGCAGCGAAGAAGATCCGCCCAACGATCGACCAGGTATGGCCTCGCCTCGTGTGGCTCGCGACCCACCCCAGCAGGATCGCCTACGGATTCGCGGGTCCACCGTCCAGACGATCGCCTTCGTCGCCTGCTTCGGCGGCTCTCTCGCCGCCTTCGGATACAGCCTTCCGATCGTCACCTTGGCCTTGGCCTACCTCCTGTCGAACTCGCTGGGCTCGGTCGTCCCGTCCCCCGGCGGTATCGGCCCCGTTGAAACCGCGCTGACCACGGGCCTGACCGTGGCCGGAGTTCCGACGTCGATCGCCGTCTCCACCGCCGTGCTGTACCGCCTCCTCACCTTCTGGGGTCGCGTGCCGCTGGGGTGGCTGGCGCTGCGACGATCACCAAACGCGGGGTCATCTAGAGTGCGGTCGCCCACGCTGAGGCAAGCCGCATATATGTGAGTTTTTTTCTTGCACTAGCCGTTTTGCGGGAATCTCGACGGGAAATGGAAGCTGTTTGTGTAGAAGTACCCGCCACATTCCTGGGTTCTTACACTTCCGAAGTGTTATCGTGAGGGAAAAGAATCGTTGCTGGCCATCAGGTAGCGGTCCGCCGAACTCGGCTGCCTCTCACCCATGCGAGAACCTGGGCGCAACGACGAAACAGACGAAACGAAGGAAAGCTCGTGACACAATCGCATTCTGCGCTCAAAGCGGGTACTTCCCGCCACATCATCGCCACCTCGCCATCTCGGGAGCCAGCGTGGCCGGTATGGCCGCGCCGAGCTTCGCTGAAGAGCCGCCCCAGCTTTTCCGACGGCACGACGGCAGCCACTCCCAACGCAAACGGGACCGTGGGAGCTGTCGTGACCACCGCCCTTGCCAATGCCCCGATGGGGAATCTGCCGCAGGCCAACGACCCAGCTCCGCGCGACGGAGACGAAAGAGGACCCGCCGGGCGACGGCGACGCCGCCAAGGCGGCAACGGGGCGAGAACGGCAAAGGCGGCAACGGCGGCCAGCCGGCGACAACGACCAGGGCAACGGCGGCGACAACAAGACCCCGACGCCTCCCCTGGAACCGACACGACTTCGCCCACCCCGTCCGACGATTCCTCGGGAACACGACGTCGCCGAATCCGACGGCGGACCCCTCCGATCAGCGCCCGTCAGACAACCCTCGGCGCAGGACCCGAAGAATCAGGGCGACCCCTCACAGCCGGGGCGGCAGCCCTGAGTGACAACAAGGTTCCCTGGGCTCAACACCGGCACACCGCAGAAGACCGGCGCCGAGAACGGCGGCGATCACGGCATGGCGCCCAACCAGCAGGATCCTGGAGCTCGGTTCCCGTCGTCCCGTCGCCCCGCGCGGGCTCGGGCCAGAAGGGAGGCGTCTCTGGCGCCCAGCTTCCGCGCACGGGCGCTTCGGTCACAACCCTCGCCGCCGTCGCGGTCGCCGCGGCCGGAACCGGCGGAGTTCTCGTGGCACGCCGTCGCAGGGCATACCGACCCCTGCCGATTCGGTTTTGGCTGGATCATCCTCTCAACAGTGGCTGGGGCGGAACTCGGTTCCGCCCCAACCACTTTGGTTTGCCAAAAGACCGTAGTTCGCCAAAGGACTCTAGTTTGCCAGAGAGCTCTGGGATTCGCCGGGCGTCCGACGTTCGCCCGCGCCTTCTCCACACACGCTTGCACTCGATGTGCTCGCGCTCCTGCCCCCGCGCGCTTCCCCACTCCCGCACGGGGCGTGCCTACTCCCTGCACCATCCCCTTTCCGCATGAAACGCCGTCCCATGCAGGGCACGCCGGGGCCTGGCGACGCGGTCAACCCGTTCCCGCAGGAAACACGCTCGCATGAGGCGCAACGCGACGAAACAGCGCAGTCAATGGTTAGACTTCCGTTGTGACCAGCCCAGAAGAAACCTCGCCCGAATCGCTGGATCCGATCGCGGAGCCCGGTCCGGAGGCAAAGCCAGGCGCCGAACCTGAGTCCGACCTCCACACCGGCGCCGACCGAGAAACGGAGCCCGACCTCCACACCGGCGCCGACCAAGAAACGGAGCCCGATCTCCAAACGCGCCCGATCCAGCCGCCGAGCCCAATCCCGAGCCGCATAAACCGGAGGCGGAATCGGACGCAGAAGCGGCTGCCAGCCCCGAATCGCAGGCGTCGCAGCAACCGGTCGGGCCTTCCAAAGACGGAGCTTCCGCCGCAGCGGCCGCCCCCTCGAGGGCAGCAGCCCACATTCTCGCCTGGTCGATAGCCGCAGTCTCGGCCTTCGCCTACATTCTCTACTCGCAGTTGCAGTGGAAGACTTTTTGCGACGCCGTCGTGGGATCTGGGGAATCTTCACCGAGCTCGCCAAGCAGTACTCCCAATTCGACGCGCCGACGGTGGACATCAAGGGACCCGAATTCAATCTGCTCGGAGACCACTTCCACCCGCTGCTCGTTCTGCTGGGCCCCGTATACAAAGCTGTTTCCTCGGGCTGACCTCGCTTGTCCTCCAAGACCTGCTGTTCGCACTCAGCTCGGTTCCGATAACGCTTCTGGCGGTCAAACGGCTGGGAAAGAGCCTCGGGGCGATCGTCGGAATCGGCTACGCCATGAGCTGGGGCCTGTGGAGCGCGGTCGAATCGCAGTTCCACGAAATAGCCTTCGCGGTCCCACTGCTTGCCTACGGGCTCGCCCGATGGCTCGACACGAAAGGCAACTCGCGGTCGGCGCTCGTCGCCGTCGGGCTCCTCGTCTTCGTCAGGAGGACTCGGCCTGACGGCGTGCGCCGTCGGCCTTGTCTTTCTGTGGCAGGCGTGGGGCGCGGCGTCCCGAGCCGACAACAGGTTCGCGCTTCGCTCGCGCGCGTCCCTGATGAAGGCGCTCTCCTCCCCCCAGGGCAAGGCCGGCGCCCGCCTTGCGGCGTGGGGCCTTGCGTGGACTCTTCTGGCGATACTCGTCATCCTCCCGATCTTCAACCCCGAGGGCGGATGGGAGTATACGAACAGGCTGGCGCAAAACGACGCCGTCGCATCGAATTTCCTCCTCCGTTTCTTCCTTCCGGCGACAAAATACGCGACGCTCCTGCTTCTGGCCCTTGCGGCGGGGCTCATCGGGCTCGTCAGCCCGTACGTCTGGATCATGCTGCCCACGCTCTTTTGGCGCTTCGCCGGAAACGTCGAGCACTACTGGGGCTGGCACTGGCACTACTCGGCCATCCTCGTTCCGATTGCCGCGATCGCCCTGATCGACGCGTGCTCGCGATGGCGCGGCACGTACAGGGCGCGCTTGGCGGCGGCCTGCGTCGCGCTCGCATCGAACGTCGGCGTCGCGTGGTTCGGGCCCGATCGGGCAACTCGTCGACGGGCGCACGCCTTTTTCCGTCACGGAAGAGCAGGCCCTGGCCGGAAGGACGCCGTCGAGGCCCTGGGCACGGGGCACAACGTCGTCGCCAACCTGCCCATGCTGGCCTACAACGTGCCGGGCAACCGCGTCTATTGGGAGGGCACGTACGGCAAGGCGAAGATCGACGCCGTCATCTTCGCCCCGTCGAATTCCACCGGAGGGCTGCCCGCAGACGTCTGGGCGGCTCAGAAGTTCGGCGGCAGGTGGAAGCTCGTCTCACTCGCGCCTGAACTATCAGGCGGCCGTGCGGCAATGAGGGCGGGGCTGCCTGTGCGTGAGCGAAATCGGGTCGGCGGGCTCGCGCGGCGGCTGACCGGGCCGTACGCCGCCGTTTTCGCGGGAGGCTGCGCCGGAACCACGCTGCGCGCCTGGATAGGCGGGCTCCTTCCCGGCGGGGCGCAGGCATGGGCGTCGGCGATTCCGTGGGCGACTCTCACCGTGAACCTCGCCGGCGCATTCTTGCTCGGGCTCCTCGCGGGCCTTCTCGCGCGCCGTTTCCCGCGCGCGGACCCCCGGGTGCGCCTGCTTCTGGGCACCGGCTTTCGGGCTCGTTCACGACCCACGGCACATCTGCAGCCGAGGTCGAGGCGGCCGCGACGGCGCAGGCAACGGCCTACGCCGCGGGATCGATCGCCTGCGGCCTGCTGTGCGCGTGGGCCGGTCTGGCCCTGGGGGCGCGCGGCGGGCGAGGAGGCGCAGCAGCGAGCGCCGAGCGACGCGGCCGGCTGGCAGACGAGTCGGAGCCGGAGGCGAGCCCATGATTGCGGTCGCTCTTGCCGGAGGCCTCGGCGCGGGTGCCGCGCCGGCCTCGACGGTTCGAGTCGCCGACGGCGCCCGGAATTTCCGTGGGGAACCTTCGCCGTCAACGTCCTCGGCTGCTTCCTTTTTGGGCGCGGCGACGTCGGCCTTCTCCGCGATGGACCCGAGAGCCCTGCGGGCGGTCACAACCGGCTTTTTCGGGGATTCAACTTTTTCCACGGCCATGCTCGACGCCGTCGAACCTGCGCGCGCAGGGCGGAGGCTCGCATCCGCGGGGTTGGTTCTCGAACTGCGGGCTCGGGCCTGCTCGCTTTTCTGGGAGGAACGACGTCCGCCTCGATCTTCTGAACGGCGTTCGCCTCAATCTTCCGAGGGTCAAGGCGAATGCCCGTGAGCCGACCGCTGAGTCCGCGAAAGAAGCCGAGCGTCGGCGACAGAAGCCGAGCGTCGGCGCTCCGAGCCGCATCCGCAAGCCAGACCGGGGGCGCGCCCCCGGATCGGGCGTTCGACGTCGAAGGTCCGCATTTTGAGACGCAGGCGGTTCTTGGGACGGACCTCCCTAGCCCCAAAGAGAGCTCCGTGGTTCAATTGGGCCATGAACGAACGCGCAGGTACTCCGGCCCGCGATCAGGACCTCATCGACGTCGATGCCCTGATCTCCGCCTATTACGACATCGAACCAGACCCCGCCGATCCCCTCCAGGCGGTCGTCTTCGGAACCTCCGGCCACAGGGGCTCGAGCTTTGACGGAGCCTTCAACGAAGCCCACATTGCCGCAACGACGCAGGCGATCGTCGAATACCGCAAAGCCCAGGGCTATGACGGCCCCCTTTTCATCGGCCGCGACACCCACGGCCTGTCGGCCCCCGCAGAGCGGACCGCCATCGAGGTGCTCGTCGCCAACGACGTCGACGTCCGCGTCGACTCCCGGGGATCGTGGACGCCCACGCCGTCCGTGTCGCTCGCCATTTTGCGCGCGAACGGTGCGGGGACGGCCGCGGGCGTGCGCCAGACCGGATCGGGCCTGGCCGACGGAATCGTCATCACGCCTTCCCACAATCCCCCGCGCGACGGCGGTTTCAAGTACAACCCGCCCACAGGCGGCCCCGCGGACACCGACGCGACGAAAGTCATCGCGGCGCGGGCCAATGAGCTTCTGCGCGAGGGCTGGAAGAAGATCGCCCGGGTCCCCTACGAGCGGGCCAAGGGCAACGTGCGCGGGTACGAGTACCTCGACCAGTACATCGACGCCCTCGCCGCGATGATCGACTTCGCCGCGATTCGCAAGGCGGGCGTGCGCATCGGGGCCGACCCCATGGGCGGGGCCTCGGCCGAGTACTGGGGGGCGATCGGCGAGCGCCACGGCCTCGACCTGACCGTGGTCAACCCCGTCGTCGACCCGAAGTGGCCGTTCGCGACGCTCGACTGGGACGGAAAGATCCGCATGGACTGCTCCTCCCCACACGCCATGGCCTCCCTGCGGGCGAGGATGACGCCGGGCCCGGACGGCAAGACGCCCTTCGACGTCGCCACGGGCAACGACGCCGACTCGGACCGCCACGGAATCGTCACCCCCGACGGCGGCCTCATGAACCCTCAACCATTATCTGGCCGTGGCCATCGAGTATCTCTTCACCATCGCCTCGGCTGGCGCGAGGGCACGGCTGTGGGCAAGACGCTCGTCTCCAGCTCGCTCATCGACCGGGTCGTCGCGGGATCGGGAAGAAGCTCATCGAAGTCCCGGTCGGTTTCAAATGGTTCGTTCCCGGCCTGTTGACGGGCGACGTCGATTCGGCGGAGAGGAGAGCGCGGGCGGCTCCTTCCCTGCGCACGGACGGCACGGTGGACGACGGACAAGGACGGCTGATCATGGACCTGCTCGCCTCGGAGATCATCGCCGTGACCGGGAAATCGCCGTCGCAGCTGCAGGCCGAGCAGGCCGAACGCTACGGCGACTCGGCGTACGCACGCGTGGACGCGCCAGCGACCAAGGCGCAGAAAGCCCGTTTTGGCTGAGCTTTCCCCGAGGACGTCACCGCTTCCGAGCTGGCCGGCGAGCCGATCACGGCGAAACTTGTGCGGGCGCCCGGAAACGGCGCCCCGATCGGCGGCCTCAAGGTCACGACCGAGAGCTCGTGGTTCGCGGCCCGCCCGTCGGGAACCGAAGACGTGTACAAGATCTACGCTGAGTCCTTTAAGGGGGCCGAGCATCTGGCCGAGGTCCAGGAGGCGGCCAAGGCGGTCGTCTCGGCTGCGCTCGGCGCATAATCGGCTGCGCTCGGCGCATAATCGGCTGCGCTCGGCGCATAAATCGGCCGCTGCGGCGCGCTCCGAGTTCCGCTCGGGGCGCGCCTGGCGTATTTTTATGGGTGGACGATTTCACGGGCGGGAAGCGGACGCCCGCGGATCGAAACCTCAATCCGCAGAACAAGGCTTTCAGCCCCGATCGCGGCTTTCGACGGGAAAACGCAGCGAGCGGCGACGTCGGCCGTGACACACGAAGGAGCAAACATGGCGATTCCAACCCCGGCCAAGGCGGTGGCGGACATCGGCGTCACCGGCATGGCGGTGATGGGTTCGAACCTGGCGCGCAACCTGGCCCGCAACGGCTTCAAGGTGGCCATTCGCACCGCAGCGCGGCCAAAACGGAGAAGGTCGTCAGGAGCACGGAGACGAGGGCGAGTTCTTCCCCGCCGAATCCATGGCCGATTTCGTGAATGCGCTGTCCGCCCCGCGCGTTGCGATCATCATGGTCAAGGCCGGGCCCGCCACCGACGCCGTCATCGACGAGCTGGCGTCCCTCATGGATCCCGGCGACATCATCGTCGATTGGGGCAACCCACTGGCGCGACACCGTGCGCCGCGAGGCCGCCATTCGCGAGCGCGGGCTGCACTCGTGGGCTCGGGCGTTTCCGGCGGCGAGGAGGGCGCCTCAACGGGCCGTCCATCATGCCCGGCGGCACGCCGGAGTCGTACCGCCGGCTCGGCCTCGATGTTCGAGAAGATCTCCGCCCACGTCGACGGCATTCCCTGCTGCACGCACGTCGGCCCCGACGGCGCCGGCCACTTCGTGAAGATGGTCCACAACGGCATCGAGTACGCCGACATGCAGCTCATCGCCGAAGCCTACGATCTCATGCGCAAGGCCCTCGGATGTCCGCAGCCGAGATCGGCAAGGTGTTCGAAGAGTGGAACAGGGGCGAGTTGGATTCCTACCTCATCGAGATCACCGCCGACGTGCTCCAGCACGTCGATCCGAAGACGGGCAAGGCCTTCGTCGACGTCGTCCTTGACCGTGCCTCCCAGAAGGGAACCGGCGCGTGGACGGTTCAGAATGCGGCCGAGGTCGGCGTTCCCACCACCGGGATCGCCGAGGCGACCTTCGCGCGCTCCCTTTCCGGCTCGGCGCCGGAGCGGCAGGCGGGCGGGGGGCTTCCCGCGGGGACCGAGGACGTTCCCGTCGCCGACCCAGCGGCTTTCATCGAGGACGTCCGCCGGGCGCTCTACGCCTCGAAGATGGTCGCCTACTCCCAGGGATTCGAGCTCATACGCAAGGCTTCCGAGGAGAACGGCTGAACGTTGACCTGGGGGCGATGGCTCGCATCTGGCGCGGCGGCTGCATCATCCGCGCCGTCTTCCTCAACCGCATCACCGAGGCCTCACGAGCGCGACCCGAAGCTCCCGCTGCTTCTGGCCGATCCCTATTTCGCCGGTGAGATCGGCAAGTCCGTGGAGTCCTGGCGGCGCATCGTGAGCTTCAGCGCGCTCACCGGCGTCCCGATCCCGGCTTTCGCTTCGTCGCTCGCCTACTACGACGGCGTCCGCGCGGCCGAGCTTCCCGCGAACCTCATCCAGGGCCAGCGCGATTTCTTCGGCGCTCACACGTACAAGCGCGTCGATCGCGAGGGCACGTTCCACACGCTGTGGAGCGGCGACCGCAGCGAGATCGAGGAGAAGGGCCTGGCGCCGACCAGCGTCCGCCCTCGTTGGCTCGGCGCGGCGGCTGGTGATCCGCCGTAGCGGGGCCGGGGAGCTGTCGCGGCGGCTGGTCAGCTGTCGTAGCTGGGCTAGTGCGCTGTCGCGGCGCTCGCAAGTTCGCAGGCGCTGGTCGACTGCCCGGTGAGCCTGACTGACCCCGATGAACAGGACCTGGGTGCAAGAAAAGGACCACATTTCGGTCCTGATCATGCATCTAGGTCCTGTTCTTGCATGCTCTTGCGTGCGCAGCGACCCGTATCCAGGAAACCCTCGGCCTCGCGGCATCCTGCCATTGGCGGGGCGACGGGCCGGAGCTCTGCCGAGACGCCTACACCCCGCCAGATATGCCCTTCTTTGCTCGAAGACGCGCTGTCCCGAGACGGATCGTCTCGACGGGTCCGTCACCTATTTGGACTCTCCGGTGGCTTTAGACTCTCCGGTGGCGCAGCGGCATCGGTCTCAGCAGTTTCACCCCTGCGGCGAGGAATCGCTCGGCGTCGGTGTCGAAAAATCGTTCGGTGTCGAAGGATCGGGCAGCGTCGACGCCGACTTGAACAGCTTGGGGAACGGACGCGGCGAACCCAAGGCAAGGAAAATAGTCGCGGACAAGACTAAAACGATGATGAGAAGATCTCGCCGCCCCTCTCTGACTAGCTCACAGCTGTGCTCCCACTCTTCACAAGCGTCTTTCTGACACTGAGATCAAACCGTTTAGTTGGATCCACCTCGTTATTCAAATAGTGTTCGATCCAGCCCTGGTCGTCAAGGTCACCGTCGGCCATGTCAATAGCCGTTCGAATCCAAGCTCCCCAAAGGCGCGCACTTGAGCGTCGCTGAATCTGGCGCTTGAAAAGTAGGCGTTCCAAGATAAAGCCAACCAATGAAGGAAAGCGCAGCCGCTGCGAAAACTGTGCGCACCGCTGCCTGGGCAATCCGCAGTCTTGCCGCCAACGGCATTCCCTTCGACCTCGGCGGATCAGACTCTCCGGACGTAAATCGCCCAGGAAACGGACGTCGCGAGCCCAACGCCAAGAAGACGGCGGCAGACACAACGGCAATAATGCTGAGAAGATCCCGCCGTCCTTCCCTTGCCCGCTGACATTCCAGTTTCCAATCTTTCAAGAATGCGTTCTTTGTATCCGAATCACTTCGCCTAGGCGCATCTAGTTCATAATCCATATAGCTCTGAACTCTTTTCAAAGCTTCAGGATCGGGAAAACCCTTCATGTGGTAGCTGTTGGGACCGCCCTTCCCAAGGGCTCGCACTCCAACGGTGGACCGTCATTAGGGAGCAGGATAGTGATGGACCCCAAATACAGCCAGCCGATCGCAGATAGCGCGACGACGGCGAAAAACCCGTGCGCACTGCCACCCTCACAATCCGAAGTTTCACGGGCTCCACGTCCTCGGCATCTGCGAATGCCTCCCCTCAGGCGAGCGAGCCCATCGGATCCCAGGCGGGCAGCACGATCGGCTCGGCGTCGAGCACCGGAAGCAGATCGGCGGGGAGGCGGTCACGGTGGACGGCCACCTCGAAGACGTGCTGGTCGAACCACGAGTCGTTCATCGTGAAGAGCTCTTTGTCGGCGATCTCGTCGCCCCAGGAGTTCTCGATCCGCCACCGGCGGGTCTCCCTCGTCGAAGATGTCGACCCGGTGAAAACCATGGCGTGCGTCATCTGAGCCTCGCCGTACTGGAGCTCCTCGGCCTTCGTCATCTCCAGGTCGATGCCGTACGTGCCCTCGTAATCGAAAAGACGCCCGTCCCAAATGCCGAGCTTCGAGTCGCATTGTTTGGCTGTGTCGCATCCCATCCACACGGGCTTACCCGATTCGAGGGTTTCCGACGTCGCCCTGCGGATCACCTCGATCGGCACGTTGAGGTAGACGACCGGCTTGGCGCCAACCACGTTGCCGAGCCTGTCCACGGTGAACAGGGCGTTGTAGGGCGACGTCGGGCGCGGATCGTTGACGAGGCACACGTACTCGCCGAGGTCGGGCAGGTACCTTGCCGCGAACTCGAGGGGAGTCATCTCGCCTTCGCGCCCGAATTCGCCGTCTTTGTTGCGCCACTGCCAGACGGTAGCTGCGGCGGCGTTCCCAGGTGAATGGCGAGGACCCTGTAAACCTGTTCCAGCACGGCGGCTTTGACCGCCCGCGGGTCGGCCCCTTCGGCGAACGCCCGGCGAATGTCGCGGGCACCCCTGCGCAGCAGCTTTTGGAGCGTTTGATTCATCGCGCGGGTGTTGGACGAGGATTCCGTCTCCGGCATCGCGTATTTCGGCACGACTCCGTATTTCTCGACGAGCGCGACGAACATGTTCCACTGGCCGCCGTCGTCGATCGGGTTCGACAACAGGTAGCGGACTGTGCGGTCGTCGACGTCGCGGTCGGCGAGCTCGATCATCGACGTCAGAAAGTAGTTCGCCTTCTCGAGCTTGTCCCAAAAATGCTGATAGTTCTGGGAGAACTCGAATTCCTCGACGCCGGTGTGCTCGTAGACGGCCGACTTGAGCGTGTTGAGGCCGGAGAACAGCCAGCAGCGGCCGGATTTCTTCTGGTTCGTGATCAGGCCACGTGTCGATTTTGACGGAGACGGACGGGTCGATCGACGTGACGATCTCCCGATCCATCGCCACCTTGTCGATGGGCGTCTCGGCGACGGCGTTCTGGACGATCCGAGCGGTGCGGTCGGCGGAAAAGGCGGCGGCGAAGCCCCGCACTTCCTCCCCGGTCAAAGAATCATCGGTCATAAGCTCCTCCTTGTCCCGCGGACCCCGCCGATCGCAAGGCCTCCATCCTGAGCATTGCCTCATTTTACGCCGGAATTCCGCCCTCGTACGGCCGTCCACATGTGGACATGGGGAACCAGAGGGACGTGCAAACGCTCTAGTAGAGGGCGATCGCAAACCGCGCGACGGGCGGCGCGCCCCCACCACGGCCGATTCAGAACCCGCGGGCGACCAGCTACAGAGTCCGCGTTCGAAATCCTTCTAGCGCCCACATCGAGAACCGTTGCCGCCGCGATTGTTTTGCGTCTTCTTCATCGAATGGGCTAATCCGCATTCAATCTTGCCGCGCATCACGCGTCGATTTCGCCGCGTCTCATCGCCTCGACCACGGCTGACGTCCGATCGACGACGTCGAGCTTGGCAAAGGCTCGCGAAAAGTACGTCTTGACCGTGGCCGCGCCCACGCCCAGGCCGTCGCGATCTGACGGTTCGTCATCCCTCCGCCGCGAGCGCCAGGACCCGCTTTTCTTGTTCGGACAGCTCTTCGACTCCGCCGTCGGCCGAAGAGCCGCTCTCACGCTCTGCGTCACGGCTCGCCGCCCTTTTCGTCCAGCACGGTGCGTCCCGAGGCAGTCGCTCGAATCGCCTCCGCCAGGCGGAAGGGCTCGATGTCCTTGAGCACATAGCCGCTGGCGCCCGCCTCAATGGCGGCCAGGATGTCGCGATCGGTGTCGTACATCGTCAGAATGAGGATCTTCGTGTCAGGAGAGATTTGAAGCGCCTTGCGGGCCACGTCCGAGCCGCTCATGTCGGGCATGCGTAGATCGAGAAGCAGGACGTCCGGGCGCAGCTCTTCAACCAATTCGAGCGCACGCGCGCCTCCCGACGCCTCGCCGAGCACCTTGAGATTCGCGTACTTTTCGATCATGCTCTTGATTCCCTCGCGAATCATCGGATGGTCGTCGGCCATGACGATCGAGATCATTCCTCTTCCTTCCCTTGCGGCGTCGGGCTGATCGATTCTTGCGACGCCGGGCTCACGGCTTGTTGCGAGGCCTGGCTCGCCGTTTCCCGCGACGTCGGGCCTTCAGCCGACGCCGCAGTCTCCGCAGCGGGAGCTTCGCGGAATCCGCGCGAGGACGCGGGTTCCGCGCCCGAGCGAACTGTCGATGTCCACGCTGCCGCCCAGGTCCGCCGCCCTGCCGCGCATGTCGGAGATCCCGAAACCCGAATCGTTTCCTCCGGCGCACGCCCCAGGCGGCCTCGTTGCCACACGCGCCGCACGCGCAAGGCCAGCTCGTCCCTCGTCCGCGGGCTCCGATCGGCTCCGCAAAGCCGCTTGATTCGAGGAGCTTCCCGCCTTCCGCATCGACGGCGCCCGCCGTTGCAGGGGTCAAAACCGACGCCGTCGTCGCGAATCTTCCAAAACCGCCGCTCCCGCGACGGACCGAAGCGAAACCGCAACATTGGCGGCCCGGGAGTGCCGGGCGACATTGGCAATCGCCTCCTGCGCGATGCGAAGAACGGCGACTCTCACGGGCTGCGGAGTGGAGGCAGTGCCGAATCGAGCGAGCGGGTCACCGCGATTCCCTCGTGTTCGAGTCGGTCCGCCGCCCTGCCCACCGCCTCCGCCAATCCGCGCCCGTCTAGCGCCCGCGGACTCGCGTCGGCGATCATTCGGCGAGTGTCGTCCAGGCATTCTGGGCGAGCTGGACGATCATCGCCAAATGCCGCGACGCTTGGGAATCGTCTGCGGCGTCATTCGCGGGTCCGGCGTCATTTGCGGGTGCGGCGTCGCTCGACGGCGCGGCAACGTTCGCCGACAGCACGACGCCGTTTTCATACGGCGCAGCGCCCGCCTGCGCGACTTCGGCTGCCGTCGCCCGCGCCAGTGCCAGAATCGAGGCGAGGCCTTGAGCGATCGTGTCGTGCATTTCCCGCGCGATCCTCTCCTTTCGCGCGCCGTCCCCTCGAGGTGCGACAGGCGGGCGACCTGCGCATTGCGTGCCTGAAGCTGCTCGACGAGCTCCCGATTCCTCATGTTCGTTTCGGCAAGCAGGTCGATGGGTTTGCCGAAAAAGCCCGGTCAAAACCACTGTGGCGACCGCCGACGCCGTCCCACTTCGAGAGGTTGTCGGCAGTGGGCTCCCCGCCGAGCGCCTGCACCGCGACGAGGCCGAAGTTCATGACGGCAGCAGCTGCAAGCGCTCTGCGGTAGGCGAGGACGATGAAGAGCTCCGGAATCGCGTAAATCTGAGCGAGGAGGGCGTTCCGATCGGCGAAAGCCGCCCCCAACACGCTCGCGACCGTCGACTGCTGCAAACGCCCATCCGCCTCGCGAGCCCCGACCACGGGGCCGTATCTCCAGCTTCGGCTCGCCAAAGTCGCGAAAAAGGAGAGTCGGAACGGCAATGAGCGTGCAGGCGACGACAACCGCGAGGGGGTTTGTCTGCGCGGCTTCCCCGGCCGCCTCGCGATCCAAAGCAAACTTCGACGCGATGTACAGCGCCAGGAGCGCCGTCGACGCGACGAAGTACAGCGTCCATTCTCGTTTCATTGCATTTGCTTTCGTTTCATTGCATCCGTTCCTCCTGGCTCTTCGCTTGCCGCGTCGGGCGACGCAGACCGAGGATATGGGAGGGCTATGACGATCAGCAGCGCGCAGGCGATTGCCATCGCCAGAATATGCTGCCGGCGGCCTCCGCGTATGCCTTGCGAACGGCGTCTATGGCAGCCCGCTTCACGCTCCCTCCGCTGGGCGCCCGCCCGGACCGGGCGTGGCCGGACGTTATTTTTGCCGCCAGCTCCGAGGCGCGCCTCGCGTGATTCCAAAGCCGCCGAGCCCTCGGTAGACGGCGTCGGCGAACCTCGAGACGCTGACCGACGCGAAAACCGCCATCCCTGAGGGCTCCCCGAGGTTTTTCATGCTTTGGGAGATCGACGTCGTCTCTCCGTACGCCGATTCGGCGGCCCGATTGACCATGTCGGTCGCAGCGGGGCTGAACATGAATCCTATGCCTGCGCCTGCGCATCCGAGCTGCCAGGTGAGGTCGCCGGCCGCAGGCAGGCCGGACGCCAATCCTCCCGCGCGCCGCCACAGCAAGATAAAAGCCGATTGCCGCCACTGCCCGCCGATCAGCACAACGGCGGCAATCCCCGCTTGTCGAAAAGCCTGGCCCCAAACTGCGACGCTACGAGGAAGCCGACGAAAAACGCGAGGATAAGCCCACTCGCCCGCCCGACGGTCAAGTCGAGTGAGAGCTGGCCGTACACGCTCACAAAATACATGAGCGGGATGAAGACGGCCGAGGCGACAAGTGTGGCGAGCGCCGAGAGTGTAAAGGCCCTGTTTGCGAAGGCCCTGACGTCGACGACCGGCCGAGCAGTGCGGCGCTCCAACAGAAAGAAACACAGGAATAGAACGAGCGAACCGCCAAAGCTGGCGAGGATTCGCGGATCGGACCAGCCGACGTCGCCGCCTTTCTTCAACGGCAAAATAAGAAGGACCATGGCGAGTGCGGCAATGGCGGCGCCCGTCCAATCGATTGTCCGATCGGAGGGCTTTGCGTCTCGAAGATGGACGGCGTCTGCTTTTTCCAGCGCCGCCGACGTTTGCCGCACCCAGCGACGTTTGCCCCACCGTCGATGTCTTTTGCGCCGACGAAGCCGACAAGGACAAGGCCGGAGGCGATCAAAGCCAGGGAAGGTTGACGAAGAAAATGTACCGCCATGAATACTGCACCAGCCACGAGCCCGCAACAGGGCCGATGGCCGTCATGGCGCCGGTTATGGCGAAGAACAGGGCCATTGACTTCGCCCGGTCCCGCTCTTTTCGAAGAGGCGATGAGGATTCCACCGCGGCCGGGGAACATGAGCGCGGCGCCGACGCCCTGCGCGACCCGCGCCGCGACTATCCACGACTGCGCCAGGCCCGCCGGCGTCGCCCCGCACAGCGCGCTTCCCGCGGAGAACAAGGCTATTCCCGCAAGCATGACTCGCCTGTAGCCCCAGGCGTCGGCCATTTTCCCGCCCAGAGGGAAGGCGGCCGCCGCCGCCAGCAGGTAGGCGTTGACCACCCATTCGATTCCTGGCGAATCCAATCCCAAACCCGACGCGATCGTTTGAGAGGAGACGGAAACTATCGTCTGATCGACGGTCGTCATTGACACGGCTGCGATGAGTCCCGCAAGCACCGTTCCGGACCGCCGTTTGCCCTTGTTCAGCATGGGCTTCCTTTCCCTTGCGCCCCGGCTGCGCGTTCGTCGGTCCGACCGAGACTTCACGTCCAGCCTTCAGGGCATCCTGCCGCGGCCGCAATTTCGGCCGCAAAACAAGGCTAGGAAAAGGGAAAGGGAGCGCGCGCCGGCAAACTGGCCGCGCTCGCGTCGTCCGGTCGGCGGACGCGGAAGCACGCAGTCATGCGGCCTTGCGGAAGAAGAAGATAAAGCCGAGGTCCTCGCCCGTATCGTGTTGGATGCATATCCGGCTATTGCGAAGTGCGTGCTGTCGCCGACGGCGTTTTGGACCGTCGTTGATGCGATATCTAACTGGTTGTTTCTTTTTGTCTCGGATCCCGCCGCTTGGCCTCCACAAGCAGGGGCGCCCTTCCTCGGGACCGCATACGAGCCCGTATCTATGACTTTTCGGAATCCCCTGAGCGTTGAGACCCTGAGGATAAGCGACGAACTCGAGTACGTCGATCGAATCGCAATTCTCAACGGTCAGGCGTATGTCATGCCCGGAATGAGAATAGAGATGCCATCTTTTTGGCGCCGGCATCTCATCGGACATCGGGGGTGTTCAGTCGCGAATTGATGCGCGAGTCGGCGGAGAAAGACGAACGGCCGACGGCGGATTGCGCATGCAGCATGAGCGGCCGCTGAGCGACGGATCGTTCAGCGGCCGAAGGCGAATGGGCGGTACTGGCTTGCGGACTCGAGTCGCGTTCTCCGCATGCTGATACGAAGATCATCGCCGCAATCGATACGCTACTGATTTTCCTTGCGAAAGAGGAATTCAACATTCTTTCCTCCGTAGATGTATGGAAGGTAGTCATCGATCATGCTCGAACACAAGTTGCCGATCGCCCTCAAACTCCATTCCGAGCGCGGCATGGGCTTATCAAAAAGAACAAGCTCTTCCTTCGGCTCTTTGACTTGGTCCGAATCGATAGTGCGAATCAACAGAGAAAAGTCACGAGCCTCTCCTTCGACGGCTCAGGGAAAGGCTCGTGCAGCTTCGTCTGACCTCCGTAGCATCTCTTCAGAGCGTGTTGGGGCCGATACCTGACCACAGGTCCCATACTGATGGGGAAAAAAGTAACCCGCGCCGCACTCAGTCGATAGCTGGCAAATTCGTCTAGAACCAACTGGGCGACTTGAAGGAACGGCGCGACAGGGATGTCGGCATCGACCGGATAGGTGATCTCGCCCCGCAAGCCGGAGGCAAGATAGTCCCCTCCATCAACGAGTCGTCATCGTAGAGGAAAACCGTCTCCCACTGGCCGATCAAACTGTCGCGTTCGCCCTCGATCCCAAGGGCATGGCTCATTTGAAAGAAGACGTCAGCGAAGTCTAGCTCCACGACATCCGCAGGAGCCTCACGGATATGTTCCAAAACATGCCCATAAGCAACTAGCTCCAGAGACCGGCGTTCAGGCAGCCTTTCAAGCACGGATCAAACACCGCACTTTAGGGAGTTAATTTTGCTGGAAGCACGGCCATAAGATTTCTGCGCCCCCGGAGCATAGATTTCTCCGAGCGTGTACCATTTAGTGTCTTCTTTGCCGTTGCACTTGTAGCGAGCCACCGCAGCTTTGCCACGGCCACCGCCAGGCCAAACACTTTTGCGTCGAGAAGACGCCATCGTGGAATAGGAAAACCATGATGTCTGAGCTCTAAGGGTTGCTTTTACTTGTAGCTTCCCTAGATGTGCCGCTGAGGAGTTTCCACGTGACGTGGCCAGACACGTCACCCCCGGATAGATGCGCGTCGTGCGCTTCAACCAGACCAATGAACACCTCCTGCGGTCTGTTTGCCCGACTCAGAGCCACCTCTCACCGTTGCATCAGATGTATCTGCTTTTCGCGGGATCGTCAGAAGGGCGGGGCAGTAGCGGAAACAGCGCCGGAAGGAGAAACCCGGTCCGAGGCAGAGGCGGTTTGCGGGGCAAGAATGCCCGAAATCGTCAATGCGGCTATTAACGCGAACTTTGTGGTTTTCATGAGTTTTACCTCCAAAATGGTATAAGCTACCATTGTCAAGTTAAATGTGGCTTTATGGATGCGCTTGTAATTTTATATTACCTAGGACACATTGAATGAGGCAAGGGTTTCTCATTTGTTTTTTTAGTAATTTGTACCAGTTTTTCCGTCGGCTGTTCCCTTAGCCCTCCCCGGTCGGCGTCGTTCGCGTCCTCCTCAGGCGGCGTCGCCCGCGTCTTCGCCGGCCTCCTCGTTGAGCCGCTCGTGATCGAAGAGCAAATCGGCGAAGCTCGAGGCACGCACAATCAGGACGACGCCGATCAACGCGGAAAGCATCCCCGCAAGCCAGGCGAGCCCCGCCGGGGCAAGGGCGGTGAAAATGAGGCCGAGGCCGGAAGCGACGCGCCTGCGCCGCATCGCTCCGCACACCGCGAGCCCCAGCCCCGCGCAGGCGATCGCCGCAGAGGCATTCGTCGCGCCGTCCTGTCCGACGCGTTCCCCGCCGTGGAACACAGCGTAGACGCCGCAAGCGGCGGCAAAGGCTCCCACGGCGAGGCCCACCCCGAGGAGCAGAACGTCAATTCGGTTCAATGGCGCGGGAGCCGGCTGCTTCACGGCCACAAAAGCACCTTCGTGGCCCGGCGCTCGTCCATGGCCGCATAGGCTTCGGCGACGTCGGCGAGAGGAAGCTGCAGGTCGAAAACCCTGCCCGGATTGATCTTGCGGTCCACCACCAGCGGGACGAGCTGATCCAGGTAGCGGCGAACGGGCGCGATCCCGCCCCACACTCCGACGTTGCGGAAGAAGAGCCCGTCGTCTTTCAGGCCGCCGTGGGGCACCCCGACCACGCCGACCATCCCGCCGGGGCGCACGCAAAGCGCCGCTTGGTCGCGCGCGCTCGCGGTTCCGACCGCTTCGACGACGCCGTCGGCGCCGATCCCCTCAGTCAGCTCCCGCACTCGCGCAGCCCCCTCCTCGCCGCGCTCGGAGACGATGACGTCCGCTCCGAACTCGCGGGCGATCTCCTGCCCTGTCGGCGTGGCGACTCATGGCGATCACCCTGCTCAGACCCCACTGCTTGGCCGCAAGCACCGCGCACAGCCCTACTGCGCCGTCGCCGACGACGGCGATGCTCGTGCCCGGCCCCGCGAGCGCCGAAACCGCGCCGTGCCACCCCGTGCACGCCACGTCTGAAAGCGTCAGAAGGCTGGGGACGAGGTCGCGGCCAACCTCCCGGGAACCGCAACGAGGGTGCCGTCGGCGTTGGGCACGCGGATCTTTTTCTGCCTGACAGCCGTCGTAGCCCGTTCCGTTCTGGCGGTTTGCGTGGGCGCCCTTGCGGCAGACGGGGCACGTGTTGTCGCTCGTCCTGAATCCGCCGACGACGAACTCGCCCGGCTTGACGCCCCTCACCGCGTCGCCGACCTCCTCGACCACCCCGACGTACTCGTGGCCGATCGGCGTCGGCTCAGGCACTTCGTTGATTCCCGCGATAACGCCACAGATCCGAGCCGCACACGCATGTGGCGACGGTGCGGACCACGGCGTCGGAAGGCTCGAGGATGCGGGGGATCCTCTCGCTCCTCGAATCGAACGTCGCCCTTGCCGTAGATGACTGCTCCGCGCATTGCTCTCCCTTTTGTTGGGTGTCCATAAGGCGTCCGTCCGAGTTCGGCGGACCCGTCCCGTTCAGGCTACCCGCTCCCAGTCCCCGAGCGGAAGGGAAAATCTACAGGCGATGCGTTGCGGCGGCACGGCAGGCGTGTTCAACGGTTTCGTCGCCTTGGAATCCAAGCCTTACCAAGGAGAACCATGTGAATTCCACGGGAACTGAAAACTTCGATCTCTGTAAGAATGGTCCTATGAGGATGACGCCCAACGCAGCGCCACAACGAACCGAACCTCTCACGCAGCATCGGAAAATGAAGGCCACGGACGCCGCCGGCGCCCGCATGCTCGACTGCGCCTTGGCCCAAATCCACGAACGCGGCCTCGCGGTGACGATCGACCGGATCAGTTTTGAGGACATCATCAAGGAGGCGGGGGTCAGCCGCGCCACCGCCTACCGCAAATGGCCGTCTCGCCAGGCTTTCTTGGCCGACGTCGTCTCGGCCGCGGTGCAGCGCGTGGAGTTCACGACGGACGGGCTCGAGGACATACGCCTCCCGCCCGCTCCTGGACTCCGGAATCGAAACGTGGGAGGACCCGCAGCAGCGCCGCAACGCCACGGTGACCGGCTTGAGGATGGTGACCCAGGCCGACTTCGAACGCATACTCGCCTCCCCCGGAACGGACCTCTATTACGGCCTGACGGCCACCTGCCGCGGTTTGCGCGACGACGCAGTGCGAGAGAACGCGCAGAACGCCCTTCGGTCGGCGGCCGTCGCACTCGTCAGCCGCCGCGCGAACGTCTTCAGGGGCCTGCCGAGCATGCTCGGCTACAGGCTCATTCCGGGCATCGACCCGACGGAGGCTTCGAGCTCCTCGCCGAGGCCTCGGGGGCGATGGGCTACAGGCTTGCCATAGCCGCCTTTCAACGACCCCGACTTTGCCACACGCACCTTCCGCGTCGCCGCCTGGGGCTCCACCGCCGTCGAAGAATGGACGCACCCCGCGTACCACCTGGTGGGCCTAATCTTTTCCTACTTCGAGCCCGACCCCGACGTCGTGTGGAATTCCGAGCGCATCGCGCACCTGTCCGCGATTCTCGACGAGCTCGGTTCCGTTGCCGAGAACGGGGCGCGTGACGGCGCGGAGAGCAAAACGCACGTCGACGTCGAAGGGGCCGGGGACGGCGCTTAGGACGACGCCGAGGGGAGGGCGTGCCAGCGCAACGCCGAAAAACCCAGTGCCGACGGCTCAACGCCGAAACGCGCGGTCGCTACACCTCCGCACGGGCAGACGATAGGACTCCGGCAAAGACTCAAATGGCTCACCAAGACGCCGCGCCCCGCACGGGCAGGCGATAGCCCCACGACTGGCCCCGCCTTGCCCAGCGCAGCAACGCCCCCGCATGGGCAGAGGCAATCGGCGGACAAGAACTTCAGTCGGACGAGGTTCGCGACGCTCGCGCATACGCCGAGGCGACCACAGGCAGCCGGTGCGACGCCATCCAGACGGGCTTCCATGCGCAGAGGGCCTGGCTCTGCCTTTTTCAAAATCGAGGCCTCCCGAAGCCTCTACCCACGGAAGGGGCGGGTTTTCGAGCGACCGGCAACGTCCGGGGCTCTCACGACACGCGGGCGGGTTTCGAGCGACCGGCAACGTCCGGGGCTCTCGCGACACGCGGGCGGAGGATCGACCTCGCACAAGCAATTTCCAGGAATTTTTCCCCTAGCTTTACCTACTTTATTGTCAAAATAGCATGAATATTCGCTTTCTAAAACTAGGGCAACCGGCCCTCTCATTAGTATTCTGCATTCAGGGAGGAAACCGTTCTCCTTTCACAACAGCATTGCGACCGTTAGACAAAACTTGTATACACAACCACCAGGAGGGTTGCCACGTGGCAGTGTTTCGATTGGACAAGGATCAGTTCAGGCGACAAGTCGCCGAACTGGTAAAGGCGGGCGATAAATACGAGGACGCGCAGAACGAGCTCAGCTTTGCCGTGGGCCAAAGCTGCAAGGACCTTCAAAGCAACGGAGTTTGCGCGCCCTCCAGCGACGACGACCGGTGGTCGAACCTGGACGAGCTCCGGCATCTCCGCACGCCGGTCCACACATCCCTGGTGTCCGTGGACAAAGAGCTGAAGCATCGTCTCCGAGCAGCAACACAAGGTGATTGCGGATTTGAGGGCCTCGCTGAGCTTATTCGAGTTTCTGGGACGACGCCGAACGCAACGAGTTCGTCAAGATCTTGGACAAACTCGATCGGAAATTCACCTATGTGTCCCCCGAAGGAATGAACCTCATAGGCAACCTCCTTTCCAAAACCCCGGGTTTCGATTCGCTTATAGACGGCATACACGGCTCCAGCTCAGCGCAAGGGCCGAAAAGGTTCAGGGCAAGGGCAGAAAAAGTGCAGGAGGCAAAATGATGACCACCCCTCACGCCGACCACCTTAACGGCATCAAAACCTGGAGAACGGACCCGATCGAGCAGGCAAACAAACACCTGGAAAAAGTCAGCTCCAATCTCGCCGACATCGCCACGATCAACCGGCGAGTGGCAGCCGACCTCGGCCCTCGAAGGGACGACTGCCCATTCAGCCTCCTCTCGCCTGGACAAGCTCGCCACCCGCTTGCTGGACGGCTCTCAGAAGGTGAAACAGCTTGCCGAAGTGCAGCACAAAGCCCTCGGCTTGGGAAAGAAGGCACAAGACGACAACGAGGAGATCCAAAAGAATCTCAAAGAGGTAAATTCAACACTCAAGACAGGGCAGGAACTTACAAGCAAGACACCCGTAGTTGACCCTAGTCTGGTCAAAGAGGCTCAGGCCGAGCGCGATTCCGCCCATGCAGAGGTCGATCGCCAAGCCAAGAATGTGCTGCGCGTTCTGCGCGAAAGCACAGAGGCGTTGGCTCGCGACTTCCCTTTTCAGGACAACGAGCCCGCATCAAGGCACGCCTCGGCTCCGGCGGACGCAGCCGGTAAGGGCAACGGCGGCGCCAACGGCAGCGCGAACAGTTCAGACATCGGCCCCGCAAGCGGCGCCCAGGCGGGCCCCACCCGATCGGCCACAGCCTGGCACAACCCGGAAAGCGCCCTTCGATTGGCGGCTCGGGCAGTTACACGAGCGGGCATCTCAGCCCAAACGGCATGCCGTCAGACGGGCCGGCTTTGCAGGGCCTCGCACTACGCGCCTTCACAGTTGGGAGGGTTTGGCCCCTCAAATTCAACGCATTTGCCCGCGCATCCTTCCGCGGTTTTTCAATCCATTGGCCGCCGCCGCAAGCATTGGCGGCGGAACCGCGGTAGCCGGATACAGGTCCTATCAGGCCGTGCGGGCCGCTCGCGCCGCACAGACGTCCTGCCCCAATCGGCGCCTTCCTCGATGCGGTCCGGAGCGGCGGTCCGAGCAACGCCGCCCTCGTCGGCGAGCATCGTGCGAGGTGCAACCACGGCAGTCAGGTCCGCAACCCCGTCTGCCGGAGCGCGCGGAGCGACGCCGCGTGGCGGCGCTTCCGGGGTTGCTCGGCCGATTTCTTCCTCTGCTTCAGCGCGATCGGGCGGCATCCTCCGCGGAGCGACGACGGCGAACTGGCTCCGGCGCCCTCGCCGTCGGCTCGAGGCAACGGGATCGTGCGGGCGCAACCACGGCGGTCCGCAAACCTGCCTCGTCCTCGTCCGCGGGAGAGGCTGGCAAGGTCCCCGGCGCCCGGAGCCAAACCTCCGCAACGCGCGAAGCGGCTTCAACACGCGGAGCCGGAGCAGCAAGCCGGACGAGCAGTTCGATTTCCAGGACCGCGGCAGGCCGCTCGGCGGCGACAGGCGGGAAAGCGACAGCTTCTTCGGAAAGGGGCGGGACTGCCGCCAGGCGCACTTCCGCCGGCCGTGCGGCGAGCCGAGCAAACACCGCGTCCCGAGGCGAAGCTTCTCGGGCTTTGTCGAACTTGACGGGCCGAAGCCAAGGTCGCAAGAAGAGCAAGCGCCGGTCTCACAGCGACGAACCAGTCGCGTCTGCAGAAGTCCGTCTGTATGAAGACGACAAAACGATTACCTTCCTGGAAGCTGGCCGTCGCGAAAACGACCGCGACTAGCTCCCACAAGTGGAAAAGTGAGGAAGCGCGGGCGGGAATCAATTCCTGCCCGCGCTTCGTTCAAAGCTAAGTCAATCAGAGACCGCGTCCGCTGCTTCGCCGTGCGCGAGCTCGGGCTCCGCCGCGGCGGTGGCAGGGCCGCCGCCAGTTACCTCTGGCCGAGATTGAGCGACGGCGGTGCGGTGCGCCTCTTACGTCGCCCAATGAGAACGCCAAGAATCAAGGCAAGAGCAAGGACGCCCACACCGGAGCCGATCCACACCCACGCGGGAAAACCACTGTCATCCGCTGACGAACCGACAGCTGTCTTTCCGCCCGCTGCACTGCTCGCCGAATCCGACGAAGAAACACTTTTCGTTCCCTTCTTCTCCGCCACGATTGAAAGAGTCTTAGTGGTATAACCAAAACCATTGATAATGACTTTATTTCCATCCACTCTGCCCATGGATGTTTTAATGACTTTTCCCGGCATTTTTATCGTCAGCGTAGGCTTTATATAGTTTTCTTCGGGTTTTTCCTTTTTCAGAGGTGAAAGAGTGAGAGAATAAGAGTCTTTCGTTTCATGGAATTTAACTTCGTTGTATAAATGCCCGCGCAATGTCGACTTGCACGTCAGATGTCCTCCAGGTGGCGTTATGTCTTCCATGGTCGCCTCCGCAAACCTGCCGACCAGCGCAAGACGTTTTGCAGCCCTTCACATGTTCGGTGAAAGCGTTCCGCTTTACCGTCGTCGTCCTCGAAAAACGAACACGGTTTCAGCGCTGCCGTCGGCATGAACCTCAACGGTCCCGTCCATTCGACAAGCGCTAAGAAGCAAGGCCATTACGGCTGTCACAAATGTTGCACACCTCTTCATGCGGGCAGTCATGTCAAATCTCCTCAAAGCCGTGGATGTGGATGGCAGGCACCGAAAACCATTGGATGCCATCAGCATAACCTACGGGACCGCCCGTCGCGGTCAGCAGATCAGAACCAGGCGCATGTCTTCAGGCTTCGCTTCTCACCCACACCCCTTCTCGGCGAACGATGAGCAGGGGAAGAGCAGGCAATCCCAGGCCGGCGTGGCACTCCACAGGCCAGCGTGGCACTCCAAAGGGAAAGCGTGCCACCCAAAGGGAACGAGTCCCCTCAGCTTCCTTTCCGCGGCTCTTCTTTGCATTCATTGACTTTTCACTTATCGTGGCATGCCAGTGCCCCCAAACGGGTTAGTTTGCGGGGCTTCGGGACGCGTATTCTAAAGCTGAGACGGCAGGGGTTTCTCGCGATCCTGCCGTCGTTATGTCGGGAAGGCGCAGCTCGCGCCCAGGAAGTAAGTGGGGATGATCGCGTGGCGATATTCCGGTTGGACAAGGACCAGTTCCTGCGCCAGTTGAACGAATTGAAGCAGGCCGGCGACGAGTACGAGGCCGCAAAAGCAAGAGCTCAGCGTAGCCGTGGACCAAGCTGCTCTAGGCATCGACAACGCGCAGGAGGCTTCGTCCCAGTATTCAACCCTCAAGGAGCTCCAGCAGTTCGGGAGGCCGGCTCACATCTCGCTGGTGACCCTTGACCAGGAGATGGCGAGTCTGTCCTCTGACCAGGAAGAGACGATCGAGGATCTGCGGTGGTCTGTCGACTCGTTCGAGTTTGAAGACGAGGCGGAACGCCAGGACATTCTGAGTACGCTTGACGGGCTCAGCGAGAAGTTTTTCTTACACCAGTCCAGAGGGAATGAGCAAGATTCACGATGCTCTCCATAGTTAAACAGCAGCGGACGAGTCTGTCTCGTGTAAAGACCAATAGGAACAATTCGAGAGGCAACCATGGCAACTCCTAACGCCGATCGGCTCAGAGCCATCAATGAATGGAATCCCGGCCTGATCGAGCACACGAATCAAACCCTCGGCAAGATAAGCGGCCGATTGCAGACAATCGCCGAAGTCAACCGGAGGGTCGCAGCCGACTGGGCATTGAAGGAAGCCGCCGAATCGGCGTCGGCCCGCCTTGACGACCCTGGCCTCGAGCTTGCGTAGAACGTCCACGGACGTCGACACCCTTGTCAAGGTCCAAAGACGACTTTCGTCGCAGGCGGCCGCCGAGCCCAGAACGAAAAGCAGGACAGATTCAGGCGAACCTCTGACTCGGTGAACGGCCAAATCGACAAGGCCAGGAGCGACGTCAGAAACACACCGGTACTCAGGCCCTTTGATCGAGCAAGCCATTTCCGGACAAGTCGAGCAAATGCGCAATGCCGAACACGCGAGAATCGACACCAAGGCGAAAAGAAGTCCTGCAAGTACTGGACGCTCACACAAACGCGGTCGTCAATGCGCTTCCGCAGCGGCTTGCGCGCTTGCGCGCTAAGAAAATACGATCAGATTATAATAGGAAGAAGCGGGCACATAATAAGACCGAGCGGCAGCAGGATTCATCAAACCGCAGATCTTCCGGGCATTCGTCGGCTCCGTCGCGATCAGCCACGGATTGGCGAGTTTCCGCCCCTCCCGCTTCTGCGGGCACGGCCGGCAGCTACAGCGACGCCGGAAGCCACAGCGCCAGCTCGTCTGCGGGCAGCGTGTCACTGCAACACTCGCATTACACGACGTCGCAGTCGAGCGCGCTCATTCCGGGATCGGTAAAGGCCGCTTTGCACAGTTCGGGCTCGTCGTCGCATTCCTCGGCCGTCTTCAACCCCCTGGCCACAAGCGCCGCAGTCGGCGGAGGCGCGGCAGTGGCCGGATATAAGGCCTACCAGGCCGCGCGCGCGGCGCTTGCGGCGAAGTCCGCGCCGACCTCGAAGGCCGCCTCCATGCGGTCGGGCGCAGCCGTGCGCTCCACGACCTCCTCCGGGTCGGGAATCTTAAAGGGCGCGACCACCGCCGCCCGCACCGCCTCATCGGCGACGCCGGGCGGCAAGGCGGTCCCGCGCGAGGCGGGGCCACCGGATAGCGCGTCCCACGTCCGCCGGGTCGACCTCGACGGGCCGTTCGGGGATCCTCAGGGCGCGACCACCGCCGCTCGCACCGCCACCCCGACGAGTTCCGCTCGCGGATCGGGAATCACGCGTGGCGCGACCACCGCGGTTCGTGCCACCTCATCGGCGACGTCAGTCGGCAAGGCCGGATCGGTCAACGGGGCCTCCGGTGCAACCGCCAACCGCGCGGGCGCGGCGGCGCGGCGCGAGGCGGACTGGCCGCTCGCTCGACGAGCTCCACCGCTGCGCGCACGACCGGTTCAACTCGGGGAGCCACCGCTTCGGGCACCGCCGGACGGACCGCTTCGGGCACCGCCGGACGGACCGTCGGGTCGGCCGCGGGAAGGTCGGCCGGATCATTCGGCGGCGGGACGCTCCGCGGAATGGGCGCCGCCGGACGCGGCGGAGGCTCGAGGCCGCCGGGCGCTCCGCGTCCTCCCGCGCTATCGCCGGTTTGACCGGGGGCGTCGAGGCAAGGACAAGAAGGAAGACTCCCTGCTCACGCCCAATCGAGGAAACGCAGGTTTCCATGTACGAGGACGACAAGACGATCACGTTCTTGAAGCCGGGCGGCGCGAGGAGACGCCGCACGACAGCGCTTCTGCCTGACGGAGGAAGCCGCAGCGCTTAAAAATCGCTTCGCGGGAATGCTCCATTGCGGGCATTCCCGCGAAGCGCTTGTTCAGCAGGGCGACTGCGCACACGCGCAGAGGGGCCCAAAGGTTGCCGTACAAGACAGCGAGGTCTCGTTGCCGCACAAGGCAGCAAGGCTCTCGCTGCAAAGCTAAGAATGGGGTGGGAACCGCTAGGCTCCCACCCCATTCGCCATTATGTTGTCCGTTCTCGAATCACGCCTCTCAACCCGTGCATGCCTCTCAACTCTGTCTTCTGTCGCCTCGTGTCCGTCGCCCTGCGTCTGCCTTTCACCCTGTTTCGGCTCCGCCAATCCCCGACTCAACGCTCCCTTCGCCAGTATTCGCTCATCCGCCCGTTCCTCGCGTATTCACTTTTCGCTTCATCCGTCTCAAACCGACGTCTGCCCTCTAACTCCGCACCCGTCTTCTGCCATTGACCCACGTCGTCGGCGCATGTCCGCCGATCTCGCACACATCAACCTCGCGATCGTCCGCCGCCCCAGTCATCCAGCGCAACGACACGCGCGCCCTCTAACATCACATCGCCAGCCCGGCACTCACATCGCCACCCTGATCCGCAGCCCAGCGCGCATCCGCAGCCCCCATTCTGTCCGCCGACTCCGCACTCACAGCTCCCACTCGCCTTTCGCCCTCAACCTTCGTCAACCCTGCGCCCGCCATGTGCTTCCGTCTGCCCGCCGATCTTGCCAGCCTTGCGCCCATTCGCCGAACTTGCCGCATCCGCCAATTTTCGCGCCCGCCCACTGAACTCGGGCCCGTCACGCCCTCGCGTCATCCGCCGACCGTGCATTCACCTTCAACCCGCCTTCGTTCAAAGGAACGTAGTAATCGGCGCCGCGCAGAACCATTCGCGACCCAGCCGAGCCGTCCCATTCGACGTCGATCCCATACATCCTCAAACGTCGGAACGATCACGGACCTGGCCAGAGCCTCCGCCTTTTCGTCGGCGAACGCATCCTCTCGGCAGGCGACATCGCCTTGATTTCGTCGATCGGAGGTGCCTGCGCAAGAACACCCCGAAGGCGACGTAGGTCGACCCCGTCTCGACAAGCCTCTCGGCGTCCTGCGCGTGGTAGAACGCATAGCCGTCCCACTCCGCCGAAGATTCGACCTCGCCGCTGATCGCGTCGAGCCCGCAGGACATGCAGCACATGAAGTTCTGCCGTGCCACCACGCCGTAGTCGTTGAGGGTGGCGAAGGCCGCAGACAGGTTCGTCTTCACGGGGCCGGAATTCCCTTTGCTGGGCACGCCGGGCTTCGAGAGGCCCCTGACGATCTTTTGGCGCGACGACGCCGGGGGCGAGCTCGCCGGACGGCCGCCCTTGCGAAACGGCAGAACCTGGTCCGTCCAAAGGACCAGAGCCTAGCGCCGCCGAAGGGTCGGAGCCCTGCGCCGTCGAAGAGCCGGAGCCTCCGGGCCCCAAAGCGGGGCCTCGCCTCGACGGAGAATCGGAGCTCTGCACAGACGAAAGACCGAAGCCCGATCGCGCGAAAAGCGCTGCGCAGGCATAGGCTCCAGGTCGGCCAGATCGGCGGACAGATCGTTCCATATATCCGCGTAGGGCCGCCCCAGCACGATCGACGTCCAACAGCGGTCCCTCAGCTCTCGCTCCAGATCGGGATCCGCAACGAGGTGCGAAGCGATGCGCAGCCCCGCCGGTTGGTCGTTGTACTTCGTCATGGCCCTACGCTATCGTGCAAGCCCCCCAAAAGTCGCCTCAGGCTTCGGCGAGAGCTCCCCCTATCCTTCGCGATCCTCCAATGGGCGCCGCTTCGCCAGGGCGTCCGCCGCGGCCGCGCGCACGCCGTCGCGCACGATGGCCTCCACGAGCTCGGCCACCCTGCTTGTGAAAAGCCTCGTAGGCGACGAGCTCGTCGGGAAGGAAGCCGCCTCATCGACGGCATCGACGTGCTCGCGCACACTTGAGGCGCCGGCCGTCGCCACGGCGAGCGCTTCTCGCTTCGGCTCGACCATTTCGCGCGCAATCGGGCCTGGGTCGAAGCCTTGCGGAGGGCAGACGCAGGCGATCCAGGCCGCCGCCGTCAGCGCCATTTGCTGCGGCACGCCCTTTTCTAGCAGTCGTATGGCCGGGGCGGGTATGCGCTGAAGGAGCTTCGCCGACCCGTCGGATCCCACCCGGGCCGTCTTGTCGCCCAGCGCGAAGTTCGTCCACCGCACGAACAGCCGGGCGATGTAGCGTCGGCGTCGAAGCCCGAGGGAAGGTCGATCGAGGGCAGATACTCGTCGTAAAGGGCGGCGCGCACGCATTCCTCGACGAAGGGCTGGGTGCGCGAGTCCGGAATCGTCTCGCGCCCGTCGAGCGCGCCCAGGTACGAAATGAGCGAATGCGAGCCGTTGAGCAGACGCAGCTTGACCAGCTCGTACTTGCCGACCTCGTCGGTGAAGGCGACGCCGTCGGCGTGCTCCCAGGCGGGCCGGCCGGCCGCGAACTTGTCCTCCATGACCCACATCGTGAATCCCTCGGCGGGGACGGGAACGGCGTCGTCGAAGCCCGCAATCCGGCGGACCGCCTCGCGCACGGCGTCCGTCGTGGCGGGGACGATCCGGTCGACCATCGCGTTGGGGAAGGTCACATTGGCCTCCAGCCAGGCGAAGAACTCCGGCCCCGCGCCTGTCTCTTCGAGGAATTCGACGACGAGGGAGCGGGTGACGTCGCCCGCGGAGACCATGTTGTCGCAGGAAAGGACCGTGACGGGCGCGCCGCGCCTCGAAGCGCCGCGCGAGCCCGCGCGCGACGAGCCCCACGGTGGTCTGCGCCCCGCCCGCGAAGTCGGCGAGGACGGCCGGGTCGGAGCGGTCAAGGCCTCCCGTGCGGGAGTCGCGGCGGTACCCGTTCTCGGAGACAGTCAACGTGACGATCTTGTGGCGCGGCTCGGCGAGAAGGTCGAGGACCCGCTCGGTTTCCTCGGCCGCGACGGCGAAGTCGCGATGGACGTCGACGACGGACACCGACTCGCCCTCCGGCGTCAGCTCAAGGATCGAATAGATCCCGTCCTGTTCGCGCAGCGCATTGACGACGGCGGGGTTGTGGCTCGCCACGCCGACGATCCCCACTCCCCGGCTCGGCCGCGAGAGCTTGGGCTGTTGCCACCGCGGCGTGCGCTCGGTGGAACTGGGCGATGCCGATGTGCACGATCCCGGTTTCGCCGGCGCGCTCGCGCCGATGCGCCGATCAACCGGAAGGTGCTCGCGATTGAGTTTCATTGATTGTCTCCTTTGACTGCGCCAACTTAGTTGGTCGAATTCGTGTGGGTTTCGTCGCCGCTTGGCCGGCCTTTGGCACCGTTGGTTTGCTCGGTTTTGGCCTCGCCCACCTCATCGGCGGCCTGGACGACGATGAAAGAGGCCGATTCCGCCGCCGTCTCCGGGTCGCCGTCCCGAATCGCGCGGGCGAGGCGGATGTGGCAGCGAACGGCGTCGGCGTCAGGGTGCGCGGGCTGAAGGTCCCAGTGGGTGCGCTCGACCAGCAGCGAGCCGACCATCGCCCCCAGTCGCGCGAAGATCTCGTTGCCGGAAAGGGAAGAAACGAGCTCGTGAAACTCGATGTCCGCCGCCAGGAACTCCGGATCGGCCCCGCGCCCTTCGGCCCCGAGATCGCGCATGCGTTCGGCCAGTTCGACGAGTCGCTCGGCGCCGGGCAGCCCGCGCGACGCCGCCAGCCGCGCGGCCTCGGGTTCGATGCCGCGCCGCAGTTCGCTGATTTCCAGGATGTGGTGGCGGCGCTCGACGGCGTCGTACATCCGCCAGGCGATGACGTGCGGATCGAGGAGCTGCCAGCTTCCGCGCGGTTCCACAGTCACTCCCACGCGACGGCGGGACGTGACCATTCCCAGGCCTTCGAGGACCTTGACGACGTCGCGGACCAGCGTGCGCGAAACCCCGAACTCGGCTTCGAGATCGGCGAGAGTCATGACGGTTCCGGGCCGCCCGGCTCCCGGTTGCGATCTGCCTGCCGAGCTTGCCGAGCAGAGCCTCGTAATCGGTCGCCCCCTCCGGGGCGGACTCCGAAACGGGACCTGAGGCACGCGTCGGAGCGGGGCCAGAGCCGTGCTCCGACGCCCGCCCCTCGGATACGCCGGATCGCGAACCTTCGACGCCGGCTTTGCGCGCGGGAGGGAGCGCCCACGCCTTTCTCCCTGCGCGAGGCGAGTCGAGGCTACGCGCAAGCGCGGACTGGCCGGCATGGGACGCGTCTGCGCCGCCGTCGTTCGGGGCCATGGTCACCTCACTGGAAAGAGTCGCGGTCTTGCCGGAATGAACGGCGGCCTCGCCGGGGCGAACTCCGACGAAACGACGTGAATCGGCGTCAAACCTAGCCTTTCAATGCCTGATTAAAGGCTTCGATTTCTAAACTAACGTTTCAACGCCGAGCCAGGCGCTTCGACGTCGCCACACCGAACGGCTTTGCCTCCGCAAACGGCGAAATCTCGCGACTTCGTCGCTCGTCTGGCAAAGCGTCAATGATACTACTATTATGGCGATCACAGTCGCATGGGGCAAGGCAGCCCCGGCGGCCGACGATTCGAGCCGAGTTCGCCCCGGTTCGCTCCAAAAACATTCGAGCCGAGTTCGCCCCGGCTCACCGCTCAACGGAGAACACACATGGAACCAACAACAGCCATACTGGCCGATGACAAACGGGTATTCATCGACAAAAGCGGCGCCTGGGTCGGCAGCATTCCGCCTGCGGCCTTGCTGGCGATTGCGGCCGCGGCGATCGCCGTCATCCTTCTCCTCGTCATCGCACTCAGTTTCACGCCTTCATCACGCTCGTCGTCGTCTCGATCGTGACCGCCGTCGCCGCGGGAATCCCGCTCGACAAGCTTTACGACACCGTCATGGAAGGATTCAATTCGACGCTGGGCAGCGTCGGAATACTGGTGGGCCTCGGCGCAATGCTGGGCGTGCTGGTCGAACACTCCGGCGGCGCCCAGGTGCTCGCCGACTACATGATCGGAAAATTCGGCGAGAAGCGCGCCCCCATGGCGCTGGGCTTCGCCTCACTTCTGCTGGGCTTCCCCATGTTCTTCGACGCCGGCCTCGTGGTCATGCTGCCGATCGTCTTCGCCGTCGCCAAGCGGCTGGGCGGGCCCATTCTGCTCTACGCGTTCCCCACGGCCGTCGCCTTCTCCGTGATGCACGTCTTCGTGCCGCCGCACCCCGGCCCGGTCTCCACATCCACCTTCTACGGCGTCAACCTCGGCTACCTCATGGTGGTCGGCATCATTTTCGCGATCCCCACCTTCTACGTCACCGGCGTGCTGTGGGGGCGCCGGTGCGCCAAGAAGTTCCCGAACATCGACATCTCCAAGACGATCTTCGGCGCGCGGACCGAACCCGTTGAAAATCCGCCGAGGGTCGCCACCGTCGTGGGCATCCTCCTCCCTGCCGATGTTCCTCATCCTCCTCAACACGTCCGTCGATTTCATGACGAAGGCGGGAACGTTCGGGGAGTACAACGCCGACCCCAAGCTTTCCCACGTCAGCCTGCCGCTGTGGGCGCAAGTTTTCAGCCTGCTCGGAAAGCCCGGCGTGGCGCTGCTCATCGCCGTCCTCACCGCGATTCCCGTGCTTGGAACGTCAAAGGGAGTGCACGGATCGGCTCTGGAGAAGCTCCTCGACTCTGCTCGGCCCCATCGCCTCGGTCGTCTTCATCACCGGCGCGGGCGGAATGTTCGGCGGAGTGCTCCGCGCCTCCGGCATCGGCGACGCCCTCAAGTACATGCTCGACAACATCGGCGTCCCCGTCATCGTCGCCGCCTACATCATCGCGGTGGCTCTGCGCCTGGCACAGGGCTCGGCGACGGTGGCCCTGACGACGGCGGCCGGGCTCATGTCCGCCGGCGTCCTCGGCGGCGGATACAACGAGCTCCAAATCGTCGCCATCACCCTTGCCACCGCCGCGGGCTCGGTTTTCGCCTCGCACGTCAACGACTCGGGCTTCTGGCTGGTGGGCCGCCTCCTCGGCATGGACACGGCCACGACCCTGCGCACATGGACGGTGCAGCAGACGCTTGAATCCTCTCATGGTGTTCGTTCTGTCCGTCCTGTTGTTCGTCGTGGCGTAGCCGGACGCGGCCTAGGCGCCGCTCCGCGCTGGGCGGAGCGGCCCTGGGACGCGGAAGCGCCGCGTCGCGGACATCGGCGCGACTCCGCCCAAACGCGGAGCGACCTCAACGTGAGCTCACCACGGGGACAGTGACCGCTGCGGCTCCGTCCGAGCGCGGAGCGATCCGACGCAAACATGGCGGGGTCCGGCGCGGAAAGGGAACGCCGCAGCCGGGCCCCGCCGTTGAGAAACAACCTGAACAAAAGAACAGCGAGGAGCGAAAGTGAAAACCCTCTTCATCCACGGCCGCGAGGACATCCGCCTCGAGGACGTCCCAATGCCCGAGCCGGGCCCCGGCGAAGTCCGCCTGCGCATTGCCTACGTCGGCGTCTGCGGATCCGACCTGCACTATTACTTCAACAGGGGCCAACGGGGCCTTCGTCGTCGAGGAGCCGATGGCGCCCGGGCACGAAGTTTCCGGCGTCGTCGACTTCGACCCCTCCGGAAAGCTGGCCTCGGGCACGCCCGTGACAGTCCATCCGGCGACGTTCGGCGAGCCAGTCCCCGGAATCGAGGACAAGCGCCACCTTTTCCCTGGAGGCAGCTACCTCGGCTCGGCCTCCACCCACCCTCACACACAGGGAGGGATGAGCGAGTTTCTCATCGTCAAGGATTTCATGGTGCGCCCGCTGCCCGAAGGCATGGACCTTCGCGTGGCCGCGCTCGCCGAGCCCCTGGGCGTGGCTTTGCACGGGATCAACGTGGCCGGCGGCGTCGAGGGCAAGCGTGTAGTGGTCTCGGGCTCCGGGCCCATCGGCCTCCTCGCGGCCGCCGCGGCCCGTTGCGAAGGGCGCGGCCGGAGGTCGTCTCCACCGACGTCTTGGCGGGGCCGCTGGACCGGGCGCGGCGGCTGGGGGCGCGCCCGGTGAGAGTCGGCGGGGCCGGCGGCGTGGACGCGTCGGGCGGAGCGGGCGGCGCAGGAACCGCAGGCGGAGCGGGCGCCGCAGGAACCGCAGGCGGAGCGGGCGCCGCAGAGCTTCCCCGCGGACACTTCGACGTCGCCCTCGAGATGCTCGGGGATACCCGCAGCCGTGTCTGGCGATCATAGAGGCCGTCCGGCCGGCGGGCGTCCACGCCCAGATCGGAATGATGGGCGCCGGGCCGCAGCCCATCGCGCTCGCGACGCTCATCGCCAAAAGAAATTCAGCTTCGCGGGTGTTTCCGTTTCAACACGGAGATCGACGAGGCGATTGAGCTTCTGGCCGCCCGCCCGGAGATCGCCGACGTCGTCGTCACCCACGTTTTTCGCCGGCAACTCGGCGGATTCCGCGATCGAGGCGTTCACGACGGCGAAGGACTCCGACGCCTCGGGAAAGGTGCTCGTGGACATGCGAGGCTGAGCCGGGCCGGAGCGGGCTGCCGGGGAGCTGGCGTCGGCGTGACTGCTCTGGCGGGCGTCGGCGTGACTGCGGCTGGCTGGCTCAGAGGCTGGTGCGGCGCTGGTGACGGGCCGGTTTCGGGCCGCCTGGCACCGCCCTGCCAATCGGTTGCTGTCGGCACGTGCTGGCGAGTTGTGGCAGTGTCTTCGGCGCGGGTCGGCTAGTTGCTGTCAGTCCGCGGCGGCAACCCGTAGAATCGTGGCGGATGCCGTTGCGCCGCAGTCGGATCGGTTGTCGACAGGGCCCGGCTGCCGGTCGGATCTGCCGCCCGTCGGCGCAGATTCGCCGTCGGCCAAAGGCCGGTCGCCACGCGGTTCGAGTGCCCGCCGATTCGGGCAATCGCCGGTGCGGCCGTTCGCCCGGTTCGACGTCAATTCGGTAGTTTGGCGGTTCTTGGCGTCAGCTCCGCGGCTTGGCCGTCCGCTCTGCCAGACGGCGGCGTCCACGAGGAGTGCGCACCAAAAGGAGCGCACTCATCGAACTACGCCCACCCCACAACGACGAGGACTCTCATGCCGATCACCTTTGAACAGCTCACAGCCCGCCGCATCATCCCGGTCGCGGCCATCGACGTCGCCGAGGCGGCCGTGCCCTGGCCCGCGCCCCTCGTCGCCGGCGGACTTCCCGTGCTCGAAGTGCCTCTGCGCACCGCGGCGGCAGCCAAGGCGATCGCCTCGATCAGAGACGACGAGGGGCTGGCTGAAGCCGGCATGATCGTGGGAGCCGGAACAGTCATCAAGGTCCCGCAGGTGGAGACGGCCTTCCGCGCGGGCGCGACTTCGTCGTCTCCCCGGTTTTTTCACGGCGGGTGGTTCAGCACACCCTCGGCATGGGCATGCTGCCGCTGCCGGGCGTCTCCAGCGCGACCGACCTCATGGCCGCGGTCGACGCCGGAGCGACCGACGTCAACGTGTTTCCCGCGGCGGCATCCGGCGGTTCGGCCGCGATACGCGCGCTTTCCGCGCCTTTCGGCGACGTGCGCTTCGTTCCACGGGCGGCATCTCCGCGAACAACGCGGCCGAATACCTGGCCATCCCCTCCGTCGCCGCGGTGGGGACCTCGTGGGTGGTGCCTCACAGGCTCGTCAAGGCGCAGGATTGGGACGGGATCACCCGGATCGCCCGGGCCGCCGTCGCGCTGGTCGAGGCCGTGCAAAGATGTGAGATTGGCGCTCGGGAATGTAGGGGCTCTCGGAAACGTGGGGCGCTCGAACACGTGAGGCTCTGGGAAACGTGAGGTCCCAAGGACGTGAGAGCGAATCGAGCACGTGAGGTGGCTCAGGCCCCGTCCGTTGCCGTGGCCGCCTCGCTCTCCTTTCGCGGTTCTGGATCGTTCTCTTTTTCTGGCTCGGGGTTGTTCCCCTCTTGTGATTTGCGGTTGCCCCTTTTTTCGGCTTGGGAACGGAAAGGAAAGCAAGTCCGCCTGCAATCAGAGCCGCGTTAAAGTACATGCGTCTGTCAGCACGCGCTGACTCACAGGCACTATTGATGTTGTCAGCTACCACTTGATAGTAGCGATTATTAGAAGTTCCGATAGTCTCCAGGGACTTATAAACCACGTCGGAATCACGGACATCTGAGCCTGAAAGAGCTGAAAACGGAGAACCCTCGTGAGTCCAACCAAGCGGCTGGCAAGAAAACTCACCGATTTCCCCACCGTTGACCTTCAAGTCACCATTATGCAGCCAACCGAGTACAGCTGCCGTTACGAGAACGATAGCGACGCGGATCCAGAGATAAGCCTTCATATTCATTGGGATCGAACCTCCGTTTTCACGCCCATGGGTCAACATAGTGACCCTCTTTGATTTTCTGATTCATTGCTTCAAGCTTTTTCTTGATGCCTCATCCCGCTCACGAATGTAGGCCATTGCAAGCTCGAAGTCTTTGTTACCATTATCGACATCCCACGCAAGTTCCTGAAGAAGTGACGTTAAACGCCATTTCATCCTATCGAAATGGAAAGAGGGACCTGATGGGCCTATTCCTATATTTTCATGCCTACTGACGCAATTCGACATCGATACATGCTTCATTTTTCCCTTAGCCTTTCTGATTTCCTCGGCGACTTCGGGAAGTTTACGTTGTGTGATGTCCTCTACGTAAGCAGGATCAATTCTAACTTCTTTCCCTTGGTTGACAGTTTCCCCGTCTTCAATTGTTTGCACTTCGATATCGAATACCTCTTTTGTTTTTTTGGGCATTTCTTTTAATCTTTCCTTAATATTTTCTTCTACTTTAAGTTCCGCGTTCTCAATATTATCATTGAGTAAATGTAAGATGTCTTCGAGTGATTTAATTCCCTCCGCATAGCTCCCTACATTCTTCGTGACTCGCCTCTCGTCATCCTCACCGGCAATTTCGCCGAGCCCATTGGCACCGGTCTGCGCATAGGCAACGCCTTTCTGTAAAACGCTAAGGGTTGGGTTGACGAAAGTGGCGTATGCCCCAATCGCCACTTTAATAACTTTCAAAACAAAATCAAAGTTGTCACTTTCCTTTCTGGCAACCTTACGAAAGGCAGTTGTAGCTTTTTCTACCGCCAAAACCACAGAGGCGCGCGCTTCCTCAAAGATCCCCTTTTCCGCAGCTAAACTAGCGCCCCACAAAGAGATTCCAAGAGTTAAGTTCTGGGTAACTGCATCAAGCTTACCCACAAAATTAGCGCTAAAACTACTAACTGTCGCAGAAGCCATTTGATTAAGCATTTCTTCGGTGTCCTTAATGGTCTTATATAGCGTTCCCGCACCCGCAATCACACCTCCCTGCTCACTCGGTGCTGCTTGAAGGACTTGCAGAACTTTACCTACATCCCCCATTTCGGCTCGAATTGTCCCAGGGTTCGGTAAATCGAACCAAGGTTCAAGAATACTGTCTATCTTATTTCTAATCTCACTAAACTTATGAACATAATGGTCGTTAAGAAGTTCAGTGCTGTACTTTCCCCCGCCTTCTCCTTTGTCGTCGGGGCAATGCACATATCTGGTTACCGGACCATCTTCAGGATCCCGCTCTTCGCGCTCATAGAATTTATCAGACAGTTTGAATTTTAAGTCTCTCATATAGGCGTCAATTGCAGCACGCTTCAGCGGACCTATAAGACTGCCCAGGTTCTGGTACCTAGCTTCAGCCCTTTTGTCGACTTTGCCGGCATCTTTAGTTCCATTCATTTGAGGCTCCTTTCGCAGAGGCACAAGGCTCGTAAGATGATGCACGCTCAATCAATACGAGACAACGATTGACACATGCGATTTACGATGATCTAAAACGCCTCAGTTCACACTATCATGCTGCATGACATTAGCGCCTTGCCAAATCTTATTTCATTTTGAGTAATGGCTAGAAGGTTGGAGAAAGGAAGGGCGTCATTTCCACGCGTTCATGACGACCGCTTGGTTTTTCATGTCCAGATCTATGGATAAAAGCTGCCTCCCTCTCTTCAAGATGACAAGGTCCATCTTAGCCGAACGCGATGAGGCGGCGCAATTTGATTCGCGAACAGTATCGCGACGGGCACAAACGTGCTTTTGCTTAGACTCGGATAACTTAGCCCTTTTCGAGGATTTCGTTGACCCGCTCGACCTTCGCGGCGATCTGCCCGGTGTAGCCCGGGCGTACGTCGGCCTTCATGACAAGCGAGATTCGAGGAGATTGCTCGGCGACGACGTCGACGCACCGCTTGACCACCGCCATGACCTCGTCCCATTCGCCTTCGAGTGTGGTGAACATGGACGTGGTTTCGTGCGGCAAGCCAGACTCGCGGACCGCCTCGACCGCGGCCGCAACCGCTTGGGACACGGAGCCGTCGGGCTGATCGGACGTCATCGGCGCAATGGAAAATGCAAGCAACATAGGGCCAGGTTAGCCCCCACGAGCGTGGAGGCGCATCTGCGTCGGGAGCCCGGGGGTCGATATTCGGCGGCAGGCGGCCAGAGTTTCATTCCAGTCATTCGCGATTGGCGTCCGTCCACAATCGGCGTCGGCCCACAATCGGCGTCCATCCTCTACAGGTATCCGTCAGCGATCGGTATCCGTAAGTCATCGTCATCGCACAGACCTGCTTTTATCGAACAAAAAATTGACAACCCTTTCTTCTAGCCTTAAGATAGTGGTGAAGGGAATCGAAGGGACGGAAGAAACCAAAGCGAGTTAGGCGGCCAAATGAACTCCGTTGCCGCGGGCCCGACGGCCTCTGGGAGCCGTGTCGGCCGCCCTGCGATTCTCGATGGGCGTGGGATTCCGGCCGCAGCGCCCCGGATCTCGTGCAGGCGAAGGCCGCGCGCCGTCCATCGGCGCACGCGAGGGCGTTCCCAGCGACTGGTCGTCAAAGACCGGCAAAAGTCGCGTGGCGAGCTGTCTCGACACGATCGGGGAGCTCATATCGCGGATGAACGAAGAAGACCTGTCTGGGCTTTCCGGGGACGAGCTTCGTCGACGCCGAGACGCTAGCCAAACTGGTTTCCGCCTCGGCGCGGTCCGCGGACGGATGCTCCTGGCAATCGACAAAGAGGAGCTGGCGCCTCGGGACTCGGACGCTGACGCAGTGGAACGAGAAGGCCTCCGGCCAGTCTCCAGCCGCGGCTTCGCGAGAGATCAAGCGGGCCCAAGCCCTCGAATCCGACTTGCGGAAGCTGTCGGCGGCTTTGACGGACGGCGAGATCTTCCCGGAACACGTCGACGCCGTTCGCCGAGTGTTTTCCACCCCCGCCCTGAAAGAGAAACTGGCTGAGGACGGCGTTCAGGACGAGTTGATCTCCCACGCCCAGAAGTGCGCCCCGCGCGAATTCGAACGGCGAATCAAAGCCCGCGCCTTCGCCCACGACGCCGCATCGGGCGTGGAGGCGGAGAAGAAAGACGCCTCGCGCGAATCCCTTGCCTTCGCCCGCGAAGGCTCCGGCATGCGGGTCACGGGGTGGTTCTCGGACGAAACGGCGGCCGTCGTCGATACGGCGCTGAGCGCGATCATGGGGCGGAAAAGCGCCGACGACGTCCGGACGTTGCCGGAGCGGCGAGCCCGCGCCTTCGTCGAGCTGGCGACCGCGCAGCTCGACGCCGGAACCTTCTCCACGGGCGCCCGCATCCGGCCGCACATCTCGGTGCACGTGCCCTTATCGACCCTTGTGGGCGTGGAAAAGTCCCTGAGCGGCACGGCCGGCTCTTTTGCACGGCGCGGACAAAGCGCAGGCGGCCCCGGTCCACGGGTGCGCGTTCCTTGCGTCCGACGCCGGAAAATCCAACGCTTGGAAAGCAGGCGGAAACCGCGGCAGCGAGAGCCGGCGCGGCGGAAACGGCGAGCGCGGATCTTGCACAGAAACCGGACGCGGGCAAGGAAGGCTGGGCCAATGCCTGGCTTCCCTCGACAGCCAGGCGCAGGAACTCGGCAGCTTGCTCGGGGCGATCCCGGCCTTCCCTGGACGTCAAGGCACTCAACGGGCTTGAACCCGCCAAACTGGATGACGGGTCGGCCCTGTCGATGAGCCAGCTGGCGCGATTGCTATGCGACTCGTCAATCGCCCGCGTCGTTCTATCGGCAACCGGGGAGGTTCTCGACGTCGGACGGGAGAAACGCCTTTTCACCCCCGCGCAAACCCGGGCGGTCGTCGCGAGGGACCGCACCTGTCGATACCCGGGGTGCTCGGACACTCGCCCACGGGCAGATTCACCACGCACTGCCGTGGCAAGCCGGAGGAAAACAAACCTGGCAAACGCGATCCTTCTATGCTGGCACCACCACGCCCTCGTCCATCGCGACATGATCTCCATACGCCACCACGACGGGGATTCGTCTTCACAAGAGCGGACGGGGCGGTCATCGGCATACGAAAACATGAAGGGGCGCGTGCTGAAGGCGAAGATCGGGCGCGAAGGCGTGAGCAGTGCCCGGATAGAGACGGCTTTGGTCTAGGCTTGTTGCTATGGGTCTCGCAGACATCGTCCGTCAGATCGAACGTGAGAACAACCGCCGCGGGATCGTCTCCCCGCCGCAAAAAGGGGTGGCTTCCGCGGTTGTACCCTGTACACGGGGTACGGTTCGACGTCGGCCGTCCGCGTCATGGCCCGGGCGCTCATGGCGAACCCAAACGCAACAGACTGGCAGATGGCCTTCGCGCAGCAGGCCAAACGCGGGTGGCGTCAGTTCTTCACCACCCAGGTCGGGTACCTCGTCACCGTCACCGTCAACGGGCGCGACGTCGAGACCTTTACATCGGAGTCGGGCTACATCGACCTCCTCATCGAAGACCACGGGCTCGAACCCGGACGCCACTGCGCGACGATCACCCCCGCCGCGGGCGATCCGGTGCAGGCGCCGGTCATCGTCGTCGACCCCGGCGTGAGCAGGGGAATCATCTCCGACGTCGACGACACGATCATGATCACCTGGCTCCCCGCCCGATGCTCGCGCTCTGAACTCGTTCGTGCTGCACACCAACGCCCGAAAAGGCCGTGCCTGGAATCTCCGAGTTCTACAAGGCGATCATCGAGCCCGGCTCCCCGTCTTCTACCTGTCGACGGGCGCATGGAACACGGCGCCCACCTCAGCCAGTTCATCCTCGAACACGGCCTTCCCTGACGGCCCGCTGCTCTCACCGACTGGGGCCCCACGCCAACCGGCCTCTTCCGCTCCGGGCAAAGAGCACAAAACGACGCAGCTGCGCAACCTCCTCATCATGTTTCCGCACATCAAATGGATCCTCGTGGGCGACGACGGGCAGCACGACCCGCTCATCTACGCGGATCTGGCGCGCGAACACCCCTCCCGCGTCGAATTCATCGCGCTGCGCCAACTCGACGCCGTCGAACAGGTGCTCACCCACGGAATGCCGGGAAGCCGCGAAGGCAAACTCGCCGGCCGCGCCAGCCGCCACGTGCCCACCGTCTACGGCCGCGACGGGTACGAACTCGCCCGCTGGCGAGCGAGCATGTAACGCACCCTCACACCAAGCGCCACCCCGCCGCCGATTCGCGCTGCGCCCAAAAATCCGCGTACGTGCCGAACGGCGATCAGCTGCTCGTGCGTGCCCTCCCTGCGCAACCTCGCCTCGGGAATTGAGCACGATCACCTTGTCTGCGGCGAGGATCGTTTCAAGCTTGTGCGCAATGACGAGGAGGGTCGAGTGGCGCCGCAGCTCCTCCATCGCCTCGACGATGTGCGCCTCGTTCTCGGCGTCGAGGGCGCTCGTCGCCTCGTCGAAGAGGACGATGGGCGCCCGCTTGAGCAACGCCCGAGCAACCGACACGCGCTGGCGCTCGCCGCCGGAAAGGCTGCGCCCGCCCTCGCCGACCCGCGAACTCCACTCTCCGGGAGGCGCCGGACGATCTCGGTCACCCCTGCCAGGTCGGCCGCGCGGCGCAGCTCGGCGTCGTCGGCCCCGGGAGAGCCGATGCGGATGTTCGCCTCCAACGTGTCGTCGAAAAGGTAAACGTCCTGGAACACCATCGAAAGCTGGGCCATGAGGTCCTCGGTCGTCAGTTCCCTGACGTCCGCGCCGCCGACCGCCACGGAGCCCGCGTCGACGTCGTAAAAACGGGAGACGAGACGCGCGATGGTCGTTTTGCCCGACCCCGACGGCCCCACGATCGCGCACATCCACCGAGCGGGAACCTCGAAGCTCACGCCGCGCAGCACCGGGTGCTCGCTTTCATAGGCGAAATCGACGTCGCGCAGGGCAACCGCGCCGGGGTCCGTCTGCTTCTGAGAAACCTCGGGGACCGCCTGCGACGGGGCGTCCATGACCTCGTCAATGCCGATCAGGCTTTTGGCGGCGCTCCTCAAGGCCGAAAAGGGCGTTGGAGACGGCGTCGAGCATCGTCGTAAAGCGCAGGCACATGCCGATGGCCGCGATCGCCTCCAGCGGCCGGAACTCGCCTCCGACGGCCAGCAGGCCGACGAGATAGACCATCGACGTGACGATGATCTGCGGAGCGTCCCGGACAACAGCAGCCCCAGCGACGACCACAGCATGGCCGAGCGCCCCGCTTGGCGTTCGTTGAAAATGCATTTTCCAGCCCGGCGGATGCGGCGTTGCATGACCTCAAAGCGCCCTGGCAGCGGGAGAACTCGACGATGCGGGAAGCGAGCTCCTCCTCGGTAGGCTCGGTCAAGGAGTGCCCCCGCGCGGTCAGCCGCCTGGCTGCGTTCATGAACAACGCGAGCAGCGGTGCGGCGAAAGTCATGAGCAGGCCCAGGCGCCAATCCCAGAACCACGCGCCGATCCAGATGACGACGACGGAGGCAGCGTTGGAGAACATCGAGTACAGAAATGGCCCGTCGCCTCCGCAAGGTTGACGAGCTCTGGGAGGACAGGCGCAGAGCTTCCCTGCCGTGTCCGCCTTTGAACCACCCCAAGGGCAAGGTCGCGATCTTGTCGCCCACGGCGTGTGAAGGGTGCGCATGAACTGAGGGCACCCTCGATACCCCGTGCGGATCTGCAGGAACTCGAGGATCGCCGCGGCCGCGCCCACACAGGCGAGAACGGCCAGCCACCCGCCCGCGCCGCCCGACGCGAGGGCCGCCGACGCCGGAAGGAGAGCAAGCAGCGCCAATCCGGTCAGAGCCCCTGCTCGCCGCGGCCAAGACCAGGGCGCGGGCCACCATCGCCCAGGACCTCGCGGTCCATCAGCCGTCTGAAACTGGAGAAAAGCGCCCGGGGGCGGTTCATTTTCCTTCCTTCCCTTCTGCGGCGCGCACCCGGCCGCCTTCGAGGACGACGATCTGATCGGCCCCGCGTATCGATCCCGGCCCGTGGGCGATAACGAGCACCGTTTTCCCCCTCGCCAGCCCGGTCAAGGCCTGCTGGATCTCGGCTTCCGACTCCGGGTCGGCCATCGCCGTCGCCTCGTCGAGAATGAGGACCGGCGTATCGAGCAGCACGGCCCGCGCGATGGCGATCCGCTGCTCCTGCCCTCCGGAAAGGGCCGTGTCGCCGCCGATGACGGTGTCATACCCGCTGGGAAGGGCCATGACGACGTCGTCGATCCTGGCGACCCTCGCGGCTTCGCGCACCTCCTCGATGCTCGCGTCCGGCTTGCCCAGGGCGATGTTGTCGCGCACGCTCGCCTTGAGCAGCTGCGCGTCTTGGAGCACGAAGGAAACCGTCGAGAAAAGGGTCTCCTGCGACATCTCGCGCAGGTCGACGCCGCCGATGGAGATCGACCCGGAGTCGGGGTCGTCGAAGCGGGCGATGAGCGTGGCGAGGGTGCTCTTGCCGGAGCCGGACGGGCCGAGCAACGCGGTGACCGTCCCCGGCTCGAGGGTGAGGGAGACGCCCTTGAGCGCTTTGGTCTGCCCGTATGAGTATTCGACGTCGTCGACGCGCACCCGGATTCCCATCGGGCTTGCGGGACTCTCGGCGCTCGGAAGCACGGGGGACGTCGGAGCATCCGCACAGTCGGACGGCGGCGCGCCCGCCCTCTGATAGGACCAGACGATCGTTGTGACAGTCACGATCGTTCCCGGCAGGACGAGCGCGATAAGCGTGGCGGCGAGCGCCTGCGGAACGTCCACGACGCCGACGTCGATAAGCAAAGCGCCGCCTCCCAAATTGACGAACAGCAGCACCGGAATCGAAATCCACATCTGGGACAGGGCCGCGGTCGTCACGAGCGGCATCGCCCAGGCCCTGTAGAACTTTCCGAATTTCTCAGCCTGCTCTATGTAGTTCGCGTGCGCATGGCCGACCCTGCCGAAGGCCTTGACCACCGCGATTCCGGCGATGAATTCGACCATCGTGGAGGAGACCCTTTCGAGTTTCTCGTCCATTTCCGCCGTCTTCTCCGCTCATGCCCCTCAACGTCAGGCTGTAGGTGAGCCCGTACATCGGCACGGTGCATATGGACAGCAGGCCCAGGCGCCAGTCGAGCGTGAAGACGTACACGAGCAGGGCTAACGGCGAAACGAGGGCGTTCGTCTTGTCGACGGGGCCGTGGGCGATGACCGTGTGGACCATCGACGCGTCGTCCTGGACCGCCTTGCGAACAGCGCCCGAGCCCTTGTCGGAGAACCACGCGAGAGGCGCGCGCGAAAGCCGCTCGACAATCGAGCGGCGCAGGCCGTCGCGCATTTTGAGGTCTGCTGCGTGTGTGAGGAGGAGCGCGACGAAGTAGAGGCCGAGCCGGGCGCCGTAGGCGGCCAAGAGAAGCATGAGGACTCCGCGGGCCCGGTCCGCATCGACCGGCGAATCCGTTCGGTAGGCGCTCAGCAGAAGGTCCCCCAGGCGGACGAGGGCGATGTAGGGCACGACGCCGAGCGCGGCCGATGCGACCGTGAGGAGCTGCGCGACGCCGATCCATCCCCTGACCGGGCGAGAAAGCCGCTTGACGGCGGACTGCCCCGCCCTCGCCTTTTCGAGGCTCTTCGCGCCTTTGCTTCGCGATTCTCACTCACGTGAACGCCTTCCTGACCTCTGCTTGGCGGATGCGGCCGCACGCCTTCATGCGAACCTCGCCGGTAAGGGCAACCTAACGAGATTCAGGTTACACTTCCTGCTCCGAGGGGTCAATGCTCAGCCGCACGGCACAAGGCGCGCGTGGAAGTAGGCGGAAAGGGCTGCTGCAGCAGCAGCAGCGGCGTCACCTGCTGAATGTTTGTGGAGCTTGCGGCCGAGGGAGGCGCCCGCGGCACAGCGGCGTCACTGTCGGCTTCGACAGGCCGGGCAGCGGCCAATCGCGACGGCGCAAAGCACGACGATGCATTAGCAGCGGCCAATCGCGCGGCGCAAAACACGACGATGCATTAGCAGCGGCCAATCGCGCGGCGCAAAGCACGACGATGCATTAGCAGGTTCCAAGTTTTGGCCGCTTTTAATGCAAGAAAGTCCTTTTCACCGCAGATCGGCGCTCTGAGCCGCACCTGCCAGCAGGAGCCTCATCGTCCTTTTCGGCGGCGTCGGCCAGAGCCTCGCGCCCGCCCGCGAGAGCCTCCTCCAGAGTGGTCACGCCCGCGACGATCGGCACAAGGCCGACGAAGCCGTGGCTGCACAGCTCCTCCACGCCTTCGCCGAGCTGCCCCGCGAAGGCGACGATCGGCACGCCCGCGGCCGCCCGCGCGACCCCCTGACAGGGTTTTTGCCCATGAGCGTCTGCCTCGTCCATCGCCCCTTCTCCGGTGAAGACGAAGTCGGCCCCTTGACGGCTTCCGCCAATCCGACGGCTTCCACGACGAGGTCCGCCCTGACCGTGCAGCTCCCCGCCGAGAAAATGCGGAGAAAGCGTGAGCCCAGCCCCCTGGCTGCGCCTGCCCCGGCGCTGCGGCGAAGAGTCAAGGTGCCCGGGCGGTCCTCGCCAGGCGCTCCAGGGTTCCGTCCAAGAAGGCGACGTCTTCCGGGGACGCGTCCCTTTGCGGCCCGTAAACAGCGGAAGATCCGCGCGGGCCGAGCAGGGGTTGTCGACGTCGCAGGCGATCTTGAGCCGCCGCCGCGGCCCGAGGATCGCCTCGAGGCGTCGATCGAGTCGAGCCCTCGCGAGGGAGGCGGAGAGCCCTCGAGCTCGCGGCCCTCGGCGTCGAGGAAGCGCACCTCGAGGGCGCGCAGCATCCCGGCCCCCGCCGTCGTTTGTGGCCGAGCCGCCGATGCCGAAAAGGAACTCGCGCGCCCCGCCGTCGAGCGCGGCGAGGATCATCTGGCCGACGCCGAACGTGCTGGCCTCGCGGATGCGGCGCCGCTCTGGCGGAACCATTCCCAGCCCGATGGCTTGGGCGCACTCCATCACGGCAAGCCCTTCGGCGAGGGCGAAACGGGCGACGGCGGGCGCCCATAGGCGTCGAGCACCGGCGCTCGACGGCGGAAAGGCCGAGCGCGTCGGCGAGGGACTCGGTGAAGTCTTCCGCCGCCGTCGGCCATGGGAATCTCCACGCACTCGGCGTCGGGCGCGACTCGGCGCACGCCCTCGGCCAGAGCCGCCGCCGCCTGCGCGGCGCTCATCGACTCCTTGAAACTGTCGGGCGCGCATACGATCTTCACTGAATCTCTGAGCCGCGCCGCAGCGAAACCGGCAGCGCGGCAACGAAAACTGAAAGCGAGCCGCGGGCCTCGGCGTGACGCACGGGCGCCGAGGCCGTCGCGTCAGCAGGGCGCTCACCCTCGGGCTCGCCGGGGCGAAGCTCGATGTCGGAGAGCTTCTCGTAGTACTTGAGCAGGCCCGAATGGTCGTCGGTCTCGAAGCCGTCGCCCTGGAGCACGCTCATCATGTCGCGAACCGCTGCGGTCAGCGGCAGCGGCGAGTTCACGCCGTGGCCGGTGTCGAGGACGTTGTTGAGGTCCTTGATGCAGGTTGATGCGGAAGCTCAGGGCGAAATTCCGGGCGAGCATCATCGGAACCTTGGCGTCCATGACGGTCGAGCCGGCGAGGCCGCCGCGGATCGCCTGGAACACGGCCTCGGGGTCCACGCCGGCCTTCTGCGCCAGGACAAACGCCTCCGCGCACGCCGCGATGTTGACCGCGACGATCGTCTGGCTGGCGAGCTTGCGATGTTGCCGGCCCCTGATGGCGCTGACGTAGGTGACCGATCCGGCCATGACGTCGAGGACGGGCGCAACCTGCTCGAACACCGCCTTGTCGCCGCCGACCATGACGGCCAGGGTGCCGTCGATCGCCTTTGGGCTCGCTGCCCGAGACCGGCGCGTCGAGCATGGGGATGCCTACTTTGGCCAGTTCGTCGTGAACCTCGCGCGAAACGAGAGGAGCGATAGAGGACATGTCGACGTAGACGAGGCCTTCGTGCGCGCCTTCGACGATCCCGTTCTCACCGAGGGCGACCGTCTTGACGTGCGGCGAGTTGGGAAGCATCGTGATGACGAGCCTCGAGGCGAGGGCAGCTTCTTTGCGTTCGCGACGGCGGTGGCCCCTGGGCCACGAGGTCGTCGACCGCTTCCTTGTGGAAGTCGTTGACGTAGAGCTCATGCCCCGCCTTGACGAGGTTCTTGGCCATTGGACGGCCCATGATGCCGAGGCCGATGAAACCGATCTTCATGGAAATCTCCTTAGTGCTTGATTCTGGGGCGTGGCGGCTCCTCTTCGGTGAGGCGCCTGCAGTCACACTGCTAATTCTATAACAAAGATCCGCATACCGACACTTTTTTCGCTTTGCGGACTTCTATTCCGCTCTGCGGACTTCTATTCGGCGAAGGGGCAGCGGTCGACGACGGGCGTGCGCCGTCAGGAGGGCTACGCCGTCAGGAGGGCGTTCACTCGTCCAGGATTCTGCGGCGGCGCAGGCGGCGGCGTCGGCTCGTCATCGTCTTTTCGCGCCGCCATTTCTCGCCCCTGCGTTTGTCAAGGCGGACCTTCTCGCGTTGGGCCTTGTCGAGGCGCATCGTGCGCTCGACGGCCTTGGCCCGCGCATATTCCTCGAAGCTCACCCGGACGCGCTGAGTGAGCGAGTAGTCGTTGTTGACGGGCAGCTTCCATTTTGAACCGGCGGGCCGCGACGCACAGCACCCCGCCCACGGCCATGCCGGAGACGAGGGCGAGGAAGGGCTTGTGCAGGTTCCAAAGGACGATCGCCGGCCATGTCGCCACGAGCGCGCCCGTCGCGTACAGCGTGTTTCCCCCGAAGATCGTCGGGGTCCTCCCCACCGCGATGTCGCGGAACATGCCGCCCCGACCCCCGTGATGACGCCCAGAAGCATCGCCGGGCCCACCCTGTAGCCGGCGTCGAGCGTTTTGATCGCGCCGGTGGCCGCCCACGTGCTCACGACGAAGGCGTCGGCGACGATGAAGAAGCGGTTCCACCATTTGCCCGTCATCCGCATGGCGAAGGCGATGAGGGCGCCCAGGAACGCCCCGCCGATGTAGAACGGGTTTGTCAGCGCGACGGGCGGGCCCTTTTGCAGCAGGGCGTCTCGCAGCATCCCCCCGCCCAAAGCCACCATGACGGCGAGCGCCACGAAGCCGACGAGGTCGAAACGCTCTTCGCGCGCGACCATTCCGCCGAGCACCCGGCCAAGACCACCCGAAGACGTCGAAGAAAGTAAAAGCGTGTGTGAAGATCTGCGCGACAGTCACGTCAGGCCCGCCCTAGAGACTCAGAACTCGACGGCGGCCGCCTCGATTTCGTCGTCGTTCTTCGGCGAGAACTTGGCCTTCGCCGACGAATAGCCGGCCCCTGCGGCGCCGCGCGCCTTGCCGACCCCGGCCTGAACGGGCTTTGAGTTCCAGACCTTCGAGCTGACCTTGGCGATCTGCTCGTAGCGCTGGCGCCCGGCGCGGGCTCCCAGAACGTATCCGGCGGCCAATCCAAGCGCCAGAGACTTCACTCCCATAATCACTCCTAACTGTGCGTGTTGGTTCATCATCGATTTTATCCGTCGATGCCGATCAAAGTTCAGAAGAGCCGCGCCCCCATCAAATATGACCGAAGCCACATCTTATGGCTAGACTACCGCCAGGAGGAACGATGAGCGGAACAACGACGTCGGCACAGTCCCGCGATCAGCGACGATCGCCTGAAAGCCGCCACCGGGCGGTCGCGCCAGCGATGGTTCGCGCTTCTCGACAAGGCCGGGGCCGAGAGCTGGGACCGACGGCGCATCGCGCGCTGGCTGGGCGTCAAGCACGAGGTCGACGCCTGGTGGGCTCAGTCGCTCACGATCGACTACGAACGCGCCCGGGGGCTTCGCCAGGGCAGGACCCGCAGGGCCCCCGCGCACCAGCGCGTGGAAGACGATCCGGCGCCCGGCACAGGCCGTGTGGCCGTTCCTCGACGACGACGACCTTCGCCGCGACTGGCTCGACTGCGAGTTCGGGGTGCGCGGGCGTACCCCCGGCAGGTCGCTGCGGCTCGAGGCCGCCGACGGCTCGCTCATCACGGTGGGCGTGCACGAGCTCGAGCCGACGTCATCCGGCGAGAGCCGCACTCAAATCTCCGTGGAGCATTCGGGTTTGCACGACGCCGCCGAGGTCGCCGAGACCAAGGAGTTCTGGAAGGCCTGCCTGGCCCAGCTCGCCGTGCACTCGAGTGACGCGAGGCGCATGGGAGAATTGGGCCCTGTATGCTTCAAGACAAATCTTCCGCCGATCCCCGCCCCCGCGCCGTCAGGCACAGGGGCGCCAACGCGACTCCTGCCCTGTCCCAGCGGGGAAGCGGAGACCCCGTAGCGCCGGAGCCCCGGAAGAAAGCGCCCGGATAGAAGGTCCAGTCATAAGCGCGACAAGGGCCACGAGCGCGGCCGCAACAGACGCAACGGCGACAAGCGGCGGGCGCCCGCGCCGCTCACCGCCGAGCAAGTGGAGGCGCGCAAGAGATCAGTGCCGAGCATCGCCTACCCCGATCTGCTCGTTTCCGCCCGCCGAGACGAGATCGCGCGGGCAATTCGCGACAACCAGGTCGTCGTCGTCGCGGGAGAGACCGGGTCGGGAAAAACCACCCAGCTGCCGAAAATATGCCTGGAGCTGGGCCGCGGAACGAGCGCCATGATCGGCCACACGCAGCCCAGGCGCATCGCGGCCCGCGCTGTGGCGGACCGGCTCGCCCACGAGCTCGGCGTCGACCTCGGCGCGCAGGTCGGCTACCAGGTGCGCTTCACGGAGGAAGTCTCCCCGGCACCCTCGTCAAGCTTCATGCGACCGACGGCATCCTGCTCGCCGAAACCAATCCGACCCCGGAGCTGCCCGATACGACACGATCATCATCGACGAAGCCCACGAGCGCTCCCTCAAACATCGACTTTCTGTTGGGATACCTGGCCCGCCTCCTGCCGCGGCGGCCCGACCTCAGCGTGATCATCACCTCCGCCACGATCGACACCCAGCGCTTCGCCGAGCATTTCAACGCACCCGTCGTTGAAGTCTCCGGGCGCACGTACCCGTCGAAATCCGCTACCGTCCGCTTGTCGGGGACGACGGCGACAGCGAGGCGATCGACCAGGCGACCGGGATCGTCGAGGCCTGCGAGGAGCTCATGGCCGAAGGGCCGGGCGACATCCTCGTCTTCCTCTCGGGCGAGGGCGAGATTCGCGACGCGCAGGCCGCCTTCGCCGACGAGCTCGGACGCAGGCACATCGAGCCGGGCGGGCGGTCCTCGGTTCCCGACGCCGTCGAGGTGCTCCCTGTATCTCAGCCTGTCGGCGGCCGAGCAGCATCGCATTTTCGAACGGCGCCCCCATCGCCGCATCATCCTCGCCACGAATATCGCCGAGACCTCGCTGACCGTTCCGGGCATCCGCTACGTCGTCGATCCGGGAACCGCTCGAATCTCTCGCTATTCCGCGCGAACCAAGGTGCAGCGCCTTCCGATCGAGCCGATCTCGCAGGCCAGCGCGAACCAGCGCGCGGGCCGCAGCGGACGCGTGGCGGACGGCATCTGCATCCGGTTGTATTCGCAGGAGGACTTCGACGGGCGCGAGAGGTTCACGCAGCCTGAGATCCAGCGAACCTCCCTCGCGTCGGTCATCCTCCAAATGCTTGCGCTTCGATTGGGGAACGTCGCGGACTTTCCGTTCATCGACCCTCCCGAGGAGCGGGCCGTGCGCGCGGGCGCCCAGCTCCTGACCGAGATCGGGGCGATAGACGGCGGGGCCCGCCTCACATCCGTCGGCCGGCGGCTGGCCAGGCTCCCCATCGACCCCGGCTGGGGCGCATGCCCCGGAAGCGGACAAGAACGGCTGCGCCTCGAAGTGCTCGTGCTGGTCGCCGCCCCTGTCCGTCCAAGACGTGCGCGAGCGCCCCGCCGAAAAGCGCCCGCAGGCCGATCAGCTGCACGCCCGCTTCACGGCGCGCCCTCCGACTTCCTCGCATACCTCACCCTGTGGCGTTACCTCAACACCCAGCGCCGCGAGCTCTCCGGCTCCGCGTTTCGTCGAATGTGCCGCGCCGAGTTCCTCAACTATCTGCGCTTTCGCGAATGGGCCGACGTCGTCGCGCAGCTGCGCCAACTCGCCAAACCCCTCGGCATCGACGCGGCGTCCATCGGCCTGCCCAGCCGCGCGCAGATCAGACAGGCTGGGAGAATGGGGCCCCCGCGCTCGGAGGCGCGCCCAATTCCGGCGCCGCGGCCGCGGCGTGCCGGGATTTCGGGCGGGAGCGGACACTCCCGAAGCGGGCGCGATCCATCGCTCCATGCTCGTCGGGCTCCTGTCCAACCTCGGCAACTATTCACAGCGCTCGCGCGATTACGAGGGCGCTCGCGGCGCCCACTTCGTGATCTGGCCGGGCTCGGGGCTGAGCAAGCGAACTCCCGCGTGGGTCATGGCGGCCGAGCTGGTGGAGACGTCCAGGCTTTTCGCCCGACGGCGGCCGCGATCGAGCCGCAGTGGATCGAGCCTTTGGCCAAGAATCTCGTAAAGCGAACGTATTCGGAGCCTTTCTGGAGCTCGCGAAACGGCGCCGCCATGTGCAAGGAAAAAGTCACGCTGTACGGGATGACGCTCGCTGCGGACAGGCCGGTGCTCCTGGCATCGACCGGCTCGGAGTCTGCCCGCGAGGAAGCCCGCGAGATGTTCATCCTCCACGGGCTGGTCGAAGGCGACTGGCGAACGCACCACGCGTTTCTCAAGGACAATGAGCGGGCCCTCGAAGAGGCGCAAGAGCTTGAAGAGAAAATGCGCCGCCGCGGCCTCGTCGCCGGACCCGAAGCCCTCGCCGCCTTTTACGACGAGCGCATCCCCGATTTCGTGGTCTCCGGCCGGCACTTCGACTCCTGGTGGAAAAAGGCCAAACGCGACGATCCCCATCTACTCGACTTCACCCAAGAGCTCCTGGTGGGAGAGGCCGAGGCCGACGAAAGCGACTATCCCGCCGAATGGCGGCAGGGCGAGATCCGCCTGCCGATCGAATACTCCTTCTCCCCCGGCGCCTACGCCGACGGCGTCACCGTCACCATTCCCGTCACGCTTCTGCCGCAGGTGCGCCCCGAAGGGTTCGACTGGCTCGTTCCAGGAATGCGCGAAGACCTCGTGACGGGGACGATCCGAGCGCTGCCCAAACGCGTGCGCCGCCAACTCGTCCCCGCGCCCTGACGTCGCACGGCAGATCCTCCCGCTTCTGCCTCACTGGGAGGACGTCGCCCACGGGCAGGAGGGCGCGCCAAGCTTCCGCCGGGCCTTCGACGAAGCCGTCTTCCGGCTTCGCGGCTTCTGGATCGACGACGCGGCGTGGGAGGAAGCCCGGCTGCCCGAGCACCTCTCCGTCCTCTTCCGCGTGAAGTCCGAACGCGGCGCCGTGCTCGACGAATCGACGAGCCTCGAAAGGCTCAGCTGGAACTCGCGCCGCGCACCCGCTCGGCAGTCGAATCCGTGGTCAAAGGCGCCGTCGCGCAGGCTTTGGACGAGGCGCGCTTCCGGCTTGCGGGCGGCGGCGGAGCCGAGGCCGACGACGCTGGCGGACGCGGCAGCAGTGCAACGGGCCGCGTCGGCGGACAAACCAGTGCGCGCCCAGCAGAGGGCGCCGCATTGCCGCTTGGCGAGATCCTCGAAGGCTGGCCGGAAGCGGCCGGGGGCGTCATTCCGACGTCGGTCGAGACGACTGGCGCCCACGGGATGACGGTGCGCGGCTACCCGGCGCTCGCAGCGGGGGCCGACGGCAAAGTCAGGCTCGACGTCCTGGCCGATCCGGCGCTCCAAGCCCGGGAACACCGCCGCGGGCTTGCAGCTTTGCTGGCGGCGGAGATCGCCCTGCCCGAGGCTCGGATCACGAGCCGCTGGCCGGGCGCTCGCGTTGGCGCTCGCGGGAAGCCCGCACCCCTGACACGTCCGGCCCTGGTCGCGGACGTCCAGTTGGCGTCGGCCCGCAATCTCGCCGCGAAGTGGGCGGCCGAGAACGACCTCGACGTCGCCGACGTCCGAACCCGCAGCCAGTGGGACGAGCTGCGCGCCTGGGCCAAACAGCGCCACGAGGACGAGGTTTACAGAATCAGCCTCGACGTCGCCGAGATTTTGCGCGCGGCGGGCCGAGGTCGACAGGTGGATAGCGGAGAGCCGTTCGCCCGCATTGCTGGCCACCCTCGCCGACGTCAAGGAGCAGATGGCGAACCTCGTTCCGTCGGGTTTCGTCTCCCGCACGCCCGCCGCCAGGCTGCCGCACATCGAGCGCTACCTCCGGGCTGCGTACATCCGCATCCAGAAGGCCGCCACGAATCCCTCCGGGGACGACGCGCTGGCCTGGCAGATTCAAGACGTGAACGACAAGGTCGAAGCCGCCCAGGCCGCCGCCGCTTCACGCGCCTACGATCCGAGCGCCGCGGCGGCCCTTGGACGAGGCCCGCTGGATGGTCGAAGAGCTTCGGGTCTCCCTTTTCGCCCAGCAGCTCGGTACGAACGGCAAGGTTTCGGCCAAGCGCATCGCCAAGGTCCTCGCGCGGGCTTGACCTTAACCTATCGGTTCCTCGCATCGGTAGGCGTTCCTCTGGGGGTAACGATCGGCGGGGGTGCGGAGGTACAGTTTCAGCTGCCCGGCGTTCGGGGTCTCCGTTGTACTGAAGTACAGCCACCCTTCGATCGGTTTGCCTGCTTCCAGGGGCTTTATCGACATCAACGAATCTTTGAGATTTGTCTTCATCGTTGAACATGAGATCCTTCGACGACCGATCGCCGACGTAGAACCTGTACTCAAAGGGATATGCACGCTTCGAGCCGTTGTAGGTCAGCCGAAGCTTGACGCCGATGGTAGTTCCTATCGTCTCTATAGTCTTGGCTGTTCGCAGCCTTTGCCTGTTCCCGGGCGTCGGCTTTGTACCCAGAACCTGAATGGATGTGTCCTGCAACGCGTAGGCGTCCCCCTGCTTCGTCACCGGTTTTATCTGGTAGCCGATCTGCCCCAGCGGATCGTCGGTGTCCCGCGACGAGGGGCCGGTCGGGTCCGTCGTCGTGTCGTCGTCGGTCGAAGTCGTGCGTCGTCGGTAGGGAGTCGAATCGTCGTCGGTAGGAGTCGAATCGTCTGGGTCAGTGGTGTCCGTGACGCCGGAGGTCGGATTGGCTTCGGGCTTGTCCTTTCCGAAGACGCCGGTCGCCCAGAGCGCTCCGACCACGACGCCGATGACCGCTATGACCGCCACGACGACAATCAAGGGGGAGACTCTCCTCGGCTGCTCGAAGGCGCCTCCGCACATTCCTCCCGGCGGGTATCCAGCGCCCCCTCGCCCGCCGTAGCCCATGCCGTTCGCCTGGTGCGGATCGCCGAACGGAGGGCCTCCGGCCGGCGGCTGCGAGAACGGGCGGGAAGATCCGGGCGTGACGCTCGGCGCGTAATCGTACTCCCCGAGGGCCTGCCGGCCCGCCGCATCGGGGCGTGAAGCCCGCCCGGCGCGTTGGGGGCGCCGGGCACTGTGCCGGGGCGCCGGGCATACTGTTCGGGGCGCCGGGCATATTGTTGGAGGCAAAAGCCCCGTCGTAGCCGAGGGGCTGCTGCTGTCCGAACGGCGCCTGCTGCTGACCAAACGGCGCCTGCTGCTGTCCGAACTGGTTGTAAGGCGCGCCCCCTTGAAGCCCTTGCTCAGAATTCAAGCGTCCGGTCCCAGCGGCGTGTCCATCGCCTCCAGGTTCCTGACGCCCCCCGGATCCGTGCGAAAAATCTGTCATGTCATTCCCATCGTCGTGTCTCGCCTGGGCAGTCGACCCACTGCGCTCTCGCAAATCGACGCCATCATGCTAGCACCGGATCCTACCAGCGTGAAAGGTTCGTCCACAATCCGCGTCCGGGGGTGCATTCCCCTTATCGCCGCACCCAGCGCAGCTGGAAGCGCTTGTCGAAACGGGGCGAGCACTTGGCGCACGAGACCGGGGACCTCGGCCGGCGGAAGCGCTCGACCGTGGGGCCTTCCGGGCACCGTCCGACCCACGGCGCGGGAGGCGTCGGCAGGCCGCGCGCCGTCGCCCGGGGCAAAGCCCCGAGTTCGACGGCCGTCTTTTTCCACACGGGGCCGTGTCCGTGCTCGGGCCCCACGAGCGCGTGGGCGATCTCGTGGAGGACCGTGTCCCGCACCTGATCGACCGTGCACAGCGGAACGATGAGCGAAGACAGAGAGATCGTGCGCTCAGCATATCTCGTCACGCCCGCACGGCGCCGAGCCCGATCGAAATCGAGCCGCCACCCGCGCAGCCCGTGTCCGTCCATCAGCTCTCGCGCCATGGACGCCGCCTTCGCCATTTTCCATAAGACCACCTTAACAAGGTAAAAGCAATTGATCAACACGATTTGAATAAAAATAAATTTCAAATAGAGCTTCCAATAACAAGGAGCATCTAATTGTATTTAAAAAGTGCAGCAAGATATTTAATTGTGTTAAAAGTCAAACTTTCCGTAGCGCCCGCGACGCCGACGTCGTCGACGGCCGAGCGCTGCCAATCCTACTCCCAACACGCCGAAGGCGCCTCAAAAGCGGAACCGACGTGCGTCGGAGAGGGAAGGCGCAGGCCGTCCGACCCGTCAGAGAGCCGATGGCCGACTGAATCACCTGAGCGTCACAGGCTCGCTGACTTCGTAGAAAACCATCCCCGAGCTGTCTGACGTTCCGAAGAAGAATTTGGCCTCCTGCAGGTGTTTGCTCACTTTGAAGCGCAGCTTGACGGTGGTTTCTCGCCTCCTGAGCGTTATGCCTCGTCTCAGGCCCGCGTCGCCCTTCGACGAGCTGACCAGGCCGCGCTCGGAATCGACGAGGACGAAATCGACGTCGTAGAAGGGAACGTCGCCCGAGCCCGCGTTCTTGACCTTGAGCGACGCCTCGACGAAGCACTCCGCCTCGTTTTCCGAGGGCGCCGTCTCGCCCTTGCGTCGATCGACTTTTCCAACAACGACGCGGGAGAACGACTGGCCTCGACTTGAGGGCGCCGCCCGCCCAGCCCTTGCCGTCGGAGAGGGCCGCCTCGATTTTCGAAGACGTCGCCTTGGCCAGGATCCGCGAGGCGCTCTTCCCCTTGAGGCCGGCGACTTCGACGGTCGCAGCGTCCGTTGGGATTCCGCCGCTCCCGGCGGCGCTGACCGAAGGAGCGTCTCCGGCCGAGCGGGTCTCGGACGCGCCAGCCGGCGTCGAACCTTCCGCAGCCTCCTCGCCGCGGTCGGACATCAGCCAGCCCAGCATCACAACCGCCCCAAAAGCGAATGCGACCGCCACCGCCATCGCCTGCCTGCGGTTCGCAGGGGCTTCCCGTCCGCCCGAATCGCGGAAGGACTCGCTGAGCTCGGACTCACCTTCGACGGAAGAACGCGGTAGCGGCATCGTTTTCCTTTGCAGTTCGCATGTGGGCGGCAGGCAACCGGCAATTTCCATTACGCTACGGCAGTCCCGCGGGAAAGTACATGGGCAATGTTCCCCGCCGGCGAGGAACGCGAACGGCTCAGAGCGCCGCGAACTTCATTGCTTCGCGCGTTCGCCCCCTCGCCGCACGGATTCATCGAACCATCCGGTTATCGTCGTCGGATGCGTGACGGCCGTTCCGACCACCGCCGCCCACGCGCCCGCTGCCATCACGGCCTCGGCGTGTTCGGGGGTGTGGATTCGACCCTCGCATATGACCGGGAACTCTGGGAACTCGGCGACCATGAGCTCGAGCAGCTCGACGTCGGGCCCGTCCGTGCGAGGGCGCTCGCCCGTATAGCCCGCGAGCGTCGTCGACAGGATCGCGCATCCGCGGCGGCGGCCCGCCTTGCGTCGTCGATGGAGCCGCAGTCCGCCATGACGAGGACGCCTCGGATTTCAACGCCCCCACGGTTTCGGCGAAGGTCAGGCTGTCGGGCCGGGGGCGTCCCGTCGCGTCGACGGCGACGACGTCGGCCCCGGCGTTCGAACACGCTCTGGCGTGGCGCAGCGTGGGCGTGATGTAGACGCCCTCGCGGCCCTCTTTCCACAGGCCGATGACGGGCACTTCGACTCGGCCCTTGACGGCGGCGATGTCCGCTAGGCCCTGGCACCGGATCGCGGCGGCCCCTCCGCGTTCGGCGGCGAGTGCGATCTGCGCCATCGTCTCCGGGCAGCGCATGGGCTCGCCGGGATAGGCTTGGCATGAAACGACGAGGCGGCCTCGGAGCGAGGCGATCAACGGGTGCATTCTTCCTCCTGAAACTCAGCGGCGTAGGCGAGCGCGCCCAGCAGGGGGGCGTCCCCGCTAAGCGTTCCCCGCACGAGCGGGACGCCGCGCACGGGATCCATGGCCTGCCGGCGATACCCGGCCCGCAGCGGCGCCCACCAGTATTCGCCGACCCCGCTCAGGGAGCCGGACAGCACGATCGCCTCCGGGTCGAGGCAGTTGGCGAGCGACCCGAGAACCTCTCCGAGGGCGGCGCCGGCGTCGGAGAAGGCCCTGCGCGCTTCGGCGTCGCCCCGGTCCGCGAGACGGCGAAGCTCTGCGCCGTCGTTCACGTCCGGAGATCCGCCGCGGGAGCGGTAGAGGCGGACGACGCCGGTTCCGGAGGCGACGGGCTCAATGTGGCCGTCGCGCCCGCACGAGCATGCGAAGCCCTCGCCGAGCCGGTGGCCGACGTGCCCGACGTGCCCGGCGAGGTCCCGCGGGCCGAACAGACTTTTTCCTCGGCGACGATCGCCCCGCCGATTCCTCGTTCCGACCGCCGCCACCAACGCGTTGCGCAGGCCTCGCGCCGGCCCCGAACCGCATCTCCCCGAGCGCGTGGGCGTGGACGTCGTTGAGCACAAATGCGGAACCTCCGAGGGCTTCGGCGAGGGCCGGGCCGAGAGCCGTCCCGGCCCAGCCGGGCATGAGGTCGGTGGCGGAGACAACCGTGCCCGTCGCGCGGTCGATGACTCGGCGCTGGTTGCTGCGACGCTGGCCAGCGGGCCGCCCGCCTTCCGGGCGACCTCGCGGGCCAGCTCGAGCGCCGTCTCCGCAACCGCCGCGCCCCCGCGGTGCGGCCGGGTGGGTCGGGTCGCCCGATGGCGGACGGAAGGCTGACCTGGAGTGCAGACTCGCCGCCATCTTCGTGCCTCCGATGTCGAGGACGAGGCTCCGTCCCTCAGCCGAAGGCCCCGCCTCCCCCTCGGTCGAAGGCTCCGCCGCACCGCTCATAGCGCGAGCATCCCCGCAGCGACGAGCACGTTCCGGACGGCTTCGACGTTCCCGCCCTCGAGTGCGCGCACGGGCGCGGCATCTGGTTGGTCTCGAACACGCCCAAAAGCTGAAGCGCCGTCTTGAACGCCCCGACGCCGGCGCCGAAGCCCACGGCGCCCTCCGTCACCGAAGTGATCGTCATGAGCAGCGCCAGCCTGTCCTGGATTTGGACGACGGCCTCCCAGTCCCCTTCGCGGTAGGCCTTGTACTGCTGGACGTACCCGCACGGATCGACGTTGCCCAGTCCGGGGACGACGCCGTCGGCCCCCGAGAGGAAGGCGCCGTCGACGACGACCTCGTGGCCCGTGAACAGCTTGAGCGGGCTGCCGGCCGCCCGGTTCTTCTGGACGAGGAAGCGGAAGTTGACGTCTTCGCCCGAGGAATCCTTGACCCCCGCGAGAACCCCCTCGCTTCCGAGCCTGACGAGCATGTCCGCGTCCAGCTTCTTGTGGACGCACACCGGCAGGTCGTAGGCGAACAGCGGAAGGTCGACCTCCTCGCGAATGGCGCGGAAAATTGGCCTCGATCCGTCGGGGCCGCCGAGCGCGTAGAAGGGGGCGGTCGCGACGACGGCGTCGGCCCCGAGCTCGCGCGCGGCGCGGGCGTGCTCGACCATCCTCTCCGTCTGAGCGTCGATGACGCCCACGAGCACCGGAACCCGCCTGCGGCTGCCTCAATGCCCGTCTCGACGATCTCCTGCGGCGCGAGTCGGTGCAAAACACGACCTCGCTCGACGATCCGAGAAGGAAAAGGTTGCAGACTCGCGGTCGATCATTCGATCGACCGACCGCTTTCAAGCTCGCGCGGTCGAGTTCGCGATCGGCGGTGAGCGGCGTGACGACGGCGGGATCACTCGCTGAAGTCGGCGTGGGCCGCCATGTGCCTCTTCCTTGCTGTATTGCGCGATTCTTCATCCGCGGGATGCGAGGTCGTCTGAATGCTCGGCAGAAGCGAAGGCGCCGCACTCAGAAGCTATGCGTAGGATCCTGCGGGTCGGCCAGCAGCGTCGCCGCCGGCCCTTCCTCGACGATCTGGCCGCCGTTCATCACAACGATCCTGTCGGAGACGTAACGCACAGTCTGGATGTCGTGGCTGATGAACACCATCGCCAGCCCGAGCTCGTCCTTCAGGTCGGTCAGGAGGTTGAGGATTTGCGCGCGGACCGAGACGTCGAGGGCCGACGTCGGCTCGTCGGCGATGATCGCCGCGGGTTTGATCGCGAGCGCGCGTGCGATGGCGACCCTCTGGCGCTGACCGCCGGAAAGCTGGCCCGGGAGGGCGTCGAGGGCCGAGGTCGGCAGTCCCACCAGCGAGATGAGCTCGCGCACCCGCGCCTCGCGCTCCTGCTTCGTCCCGACCTTGTGCACGTGAAGGGGGTCGGCCAGCTGGTCGCGGACGGCCATCCTCGCGTTGAGGGCGGTGGCCGGGTCCTGGAAGATGACCGATATGACCCGCCCGATGGCGCGCCTGTCCTCGACCGTTCGCTTGGTGACCTCGCGGCCCTGGAAATAGACGCGGCCGGCGGTGGGCTTTTGCAGCCCGCACATGACGTTGGCCGTGGTCGATTTGCCGCAGCCGGATTCGCCGACGATGCCGATTGTCTCGCCCGGCATGAGCTTGAGGCTCACCCGCGCACGGCCCCTGATGGACTTTTCTGCGGTCCGCGTTCTAAACGTCACGTGGACGTCGTCGAGCTCGATGATCGGCCCGGACCCGTCGCCGCGCCCGCGGGGCGACTCTGCCGAGCCGCTCTCAACGGGACGTGCGACGTCTGCGGGAGCGGCTCCGGACCGAGCGGCGTCGGCGACCGAGCCCTCGGCCGTCCTCGCCAGAAGGGTTTCGGCGCTCATTTTTCCTCCTCCGTTTTGAGTGTGGGGCGCCCGTCTTCGGGCGCGGCGCCCTCGTCGCGCACAGGGCCCGCACCGTGTGCAGAGGCGACGTCGCGCACAGGACCCCCGCCGTGTGCGAGGCCCTCCGCCTGCGGAAGGCTCTCGCGCGGCGCGGATGCGGGGCTTCGGCTGGCATCCGGCGCGCGATCCGGGCTGGCCGCACGATCCGGGCTGAACGCGCGATCCGGACTGAACGCGCGATCCGGCGAACGCGCGATCCGGGCTCGTCCGTCCCGCGCTGGGAGCCGAAAGGGTCGCGACGGCGGCCGAAGGGGTCGCGATCGCCGCGGACCCGGTCGCGCCCGCGGCTCTGCCGGGCGCCGGGGCGGCCGCTGCCGCGATCGCCGCGTACCCTTCGGGATGGTCGGCGTAGAAGTGCCAGCTGCCTTCGACTCGGCGCATGACGGGCCGGACGTCGCTGCTCACGTCGGGGGTGGCTCGAGCGCGGGGCGAAGCGGTCGCCGGAGGGAAGTCCTTCGGGGACGGACCGTGCCCGAACCCTGGTGAGCTGCCCGAAGGCCGCCTCGATCGAGAGGACCGAGCCGAGAAGCCCGCGGGTGTATTCCGTGGCGAGGGTCGGCCCATCAGCCTCGACGGTCGAGGCCTGCTCGACCACCTGGCCGGCGTACATCACCGTGATGGAGTGGGCCACCTCGGCCACGAGGGCGAGGTCGTGGGAGACGAACACCATCGCGAAGCCAAGTTCGTCGCGCAGCTTGTTGAGCAGTTCGATGACCTGCTTTTTGAACGGTGACGTCGAGGGCAGTGGTCGGCTCGATCGGCGATGACGAGCTTGGGGTCGCGGGTCAGCGCCATGGCGATGAGGACGCGCTGGCGCTGGCCTCCCTGAGAGCTCGTGCGTGATAGGGAGTTGAGGGTCGGTGGGGGTCGATCTCGACGAGCTCCAGCAGATCCTCCATTGACCGCGTCCCCCGCGTTTGGTCAGTTGTTTCATCTGGGATGTGATGAGCATCGACGGGTTGAGGGAGGACAGCGCGTCCTGGTAGACCATCGCGAGCTCGTGCCCGCGCAGCGCGTTGCGCTCGGAGGGCGAGAGCTCCAGGAGGTTCTTGCCGTCGTAGAGGATCTCGCCGGAGATTTCGGCCCGGGGATCGAGCAGTCCCATGATTGCAAGGGACGTGATGGACTTGCCGCAGCCCGATTCGCCCACGAGGCCCATCGTTTCGCCCGGCCGCACCGAGAAGCTGACGTGGTCCACCACGTTGACGTCGCCGTGGCGCGGGAACTTGATGCACAGATCCTTGACCTGAAGAAGCGGCGGCTCCTCGGAAACGGGAATGTGGCGGTCTTTCCTCAGGGTCTCCATTTCCTTGAGCGCGTCGAGCCGGTTGCTCAGCGCCTCGGCTTGGAGCCTGTGCGCGGCCACGGGGTCCACGAGCATCTTGTCGGCTTCGCGTTCGGCGTCGGAGGAGGTCTCGGGAACGTCGACCGGGCCCTTCGGCGCCGCGACTATGGCGTCGGTCATCCCCTCCGAGAGCACGTTGAGGCACAGGACCGTGAGCATGATGGCTAAGCCCGGGAAGAGGGCGGCCCACCAGTAGTTAGTAGATGACGCCGGCCCGGGCGTTTGCCAAGAGATTGCCCCACGTCGGCGTCGGCTCCTGGATGCCGGCCTGGATGAAGGAGAGCGAGGCCTCGAAGACGATGGCGTCCGCCACGAGGACGGTTGCGAAGACCATGATCGGGGCGACGCTGTTGCGCGCCACGTGCTTGACGAGGATCCAGGGGCGCGGGCGCCGGAGACGACCACGGCGTTGACGTAGTCCTCGCCGTATTCGGCTATGACGTTCGCGCGGACCACGCGGGTGATCTGCGGGATGTAAAGGAATCCGATGGCGAGGATGATGACCGGGAGGGTCGTGCCGAACACGGAGATGAAGACGGCGGCAAAGCGCGATGCCCGGGAAGGACATGACGATGTCCATGATCCGCATGATCACTTCGGAGATCCACTTGCGGGAAACGGCTGCCACCGAGCCGATCACGGCGCCGCACAGCAGCGCGAAGGCAGTGGCGGCCAATCCGATGACGAGCGAGTAGCGGGCGCCGTAGAGCATGCGCGAAAGGATGTCGCGGCCGCTTCCGTCCGTTCCGAAAAGGAACGTCAGGTGCTCCTTGGCGGCGCCGACCCACACCTCGTGCGTGCCAGGCTCGAGGTTCTTGCCGAACGTCGCGTACGGATCGTGCGGAGCAGCGATCGGCGCGAGAACGGCGAGAAGCGCCATGAATCCGAGGAAGACAAGGGAGATCTTCGCTCCGGCGTTCATCGCCTTCCAGCGGCGGAGGCGAACGCGCCCCTCCATTTTTTCGGTGAGCTTGCGGCGCATCTCAGACCTCCCTGATTCGCGGGTTGACGAGGACGTAGAGCATGTCGACCAGGATGTTGATGACGATGAACGACAGGGCCACAATGAGGGTCACTCCCTGCACGAGGGCCGGGTAGTTCTCTTTGACGCCCTCGAGGATCGCCCGTCCCATGCCGTTGAGATTGAAGATGATCTCGATGATGACCGCGCCTCCCATGAGGTATCCGATGCGCAGGCCCAGAACCGTGATCGGCGTGATGAGGGCGTTGCGCAGGACGTTGCGCGAGACGACGACGCGTTTGGGGATTCCCGCCCCGATGGCCGTGCGGACGTAGTCTTTGTCGAGCTCTTCGACGACGGCTGTGCGGATCACCCTGGTGAGCGACCCCGCGACGGGCAGGCCCAATGCGAACGCCGGCAGCAGCATTCGGTTGAGCCAAGCGCCGGGATCCTCGCTGAAGGGGACGAGCTCGCCCGAAACGTCGAAGATCGGACTGCTGATGGCGAAGGCCAAAATGAGGAGGACGCCCAGCCAGAACGAGGGCGTCGCGATGGCGGCGATGGAGAAGACGCGAATCGCCTTGTCCGGCCACCGGTCGCGGTAGAGGGCCGCGACGACGCCGAAGAACACCGAAATGACGACGGCGATCAGCAGGCTGAGGAAGGTGAGCTGCAGCGTCACCGGAAGGCTTCGGGCGACTTGTCGCTCACGGGGGCGCGATTCGCGCTGTAGCTGCCGAGGTCGCCCTTGGTGAAGAAGTTCCAGAGAAAGGAACCGTAGCGGACGAAGAACGGATCGTTGAGGCCGTGGCTTTGCGGTATTCCTCCAGCGCCTTCTATGACGCTCCTTCGCCGAGGGCCGTATAAGCCTCATCGATCTTCGAGAAGGACATGAGGAAGAACACGAGGAACGTCACGCCGAGAACTCATGATCGGCAGCGCGACGAGGCGCGTCCGATGAGTCTCACGAGATTGTTCACGAGGATCTCCTGGTGTTGCGCACCGGCCGGCAAAGCCCGCCTGACGCATGGTGGTTGCGAGCGTCCGGCCGCTGCGGGCCGCACGCGTCATGATGATGTGAGGGTTGGTCTGCTAAAGCGAGGAAAGGGAAACGGTGGAATGGGAACGGTGAGAAGGCCGACAGGGGCCAAGAAGACGAGGGGTTTGGGAAAGCGTCAGGGCCTGGCCTGCGGCGGGCTAGCCGGGCGGCAGGCACAGGCAGGGCGCGCCGAGGACAGGGGCGGCGAGCGGCTGCCCGCCGCCCCTGCGGATCACTTGGCTCCGCTTTCGCTGCCGGCTCCGGCGCCGACGAAGTCGATGCCGGTGGTGCTGATCGGCGCGTATGCCGAGACCTTCTTCGATAGTAGGCGGTCACGACTTTGCGGTGGAACAGGGGTAGAGGGGATCCTGGCCACGATGTCGTAGGCCCTCGTTCCACGCCTTCTGCTGCTCGTCGCCCGTCGCGCGGACGGCCTTGTCAAGCGATGCGTGCAGCTTCTTGTATCCCTCGGAGTCCTTCCACTGGGTGCGCTTTTGGGTCCAGCTGTTGTCGCCGTACCACCAGTTCATGAGAAGGTCGGGGTCGTTGCCGAAGACCGACGGGTCGCCGGGGGCCAGAACCACGTCGAAATTCGGATTGTCGACGTCGTGTGGTCCTTGTACAGGAACTGGAGGCGAGCGCTTCAGCTCGACCGTCACGCCCACCGCTTTGAGGTCCTCGACGATCTGCGGCGAAAGCTTGGTGATCCACGTGTGGTCGGTGGTCAAGAGCGTCAGGTGGAGGTTCTGGACTCCGGCCTCCTTGAGAAGCTTCTTGGCCTTCTCCGGGTCGTACTTGTAGACCGTCGAAGCCTTGTGGTAGTTCGGGTGGTTTTCGGGGAGGAAGGACGACGCCGCCGTCGCCGTGCCGGACGTGCCGAGGTCGATGAGCTCTCGGTGTTGACGGCGCAGAAAAGTGCCTGCCGACCTTCGGGTTGTCGAAGGGCGCCTCTTCGTGTTGAACATGAGGAAGGGAAGGCTGAAGCCCTGGACCTCGGTGATCTGGGCCCCGGCGGACTTCAGGAGGTCGGCGGACTCGGCGGGCACCGACCCATGGCGGAGACGGTCTTCTGCTGCATGGCGGTCACCCGGGCGGTGTCGTCCTGAGGATCTTCCACCCATGTGCTTGGCCTTGGCGGGCTTTGGAGCCGTTGTAATTCGGGTTGCGAAGGCGATGTGCGTCGAATCGATCGCCCTGTACGTCCACGGGCCAGTGCCGATCGGCTTGAGGTCAGGGCCTCGCCTGAGGCCGCCGCCGGAACGATTTTGACGAGAGAAAGGCGTGCCTTGACCAGCGAGAAGGGGTAGTTGAGGTTGATTGTGACGGTCGTGTCGTCCTTCTTCTGCACGTCCTTGATGAAGGAAAAGCATCGGCAGATAGATGTTGCCTTCCTTCATCGAGCGCTGGAAGGAGGCCACGACGTCGTCGGCCGTGACGGGCTTCTCGTCGGAGAACTTGGCCCGTCGCGGAGCTTGACCTCGTACTGGGTGTCGCTGACCTTGACCGGGTCTTCCGTGGCGGCGAGGGCCTTGTACGGCTTGTACGTGTGCATGTCGAGCTCATAGAGGCCTTCGACGACGTGCCAGTTCGCACCCTGCGCCAACGCCGAGGACGTCGACGACGGATGGTAGTTGTTCGTCTCGTAGGCGACTGCGGCCTTGATGTCGCCGCCCGTCAAGAGCTTGTCGGTGGGCGAGGGAGCGGCCGTCGGAGCCGGAGACTTCGACGTCGAGGAGGCGCCTCCACTGCCTCCACAGGCGCTCAGCGCGAGCGTGCACGCGGCCGCCACGGCCAGTGCCCTCGCGCCAAACCTCTTGCGATTCATGGGTATTCCTCTCCATTGAGTGTAGTGAGCGGTGCGCCCCCTAGGGGTATCGCGTATACTCAGCATATGATGTCTGACAAATTCTGCAACAGATCATCGCCGAGTCGTCTGATATATTCCAGGATCCGCGGGCGAATCCTCCGCAGCCACGCCCTTCGTCAACCGCTCCACTGCAACGATGCAGGCGGTGCGCCCCTACATTCTCTCCCACGACCTCCAACCCGGCTCCCCGCTGCCCACAGAGGCGGTTCTCTGCGCCGAGCTCGGAGTCTCACGCTCCTCCGTGAGAGAGGCCCTGCGAAAGCTAGAGGCCCTCGACATCGTGCGCGTCCATCAGGGGCGCGGCGCGTTCGTCGCCGACATGTCCCTGCGCCCCCTCGTCGACACGCTCATTCTCCGCCTCGCTCACCTCGACTCCGGGGCGGATTCCCTGGCCGACGTCGTCGCGCTGCGGAAGTACCTCGACCTGGGGATCTCGGCCGACGTCGTCGCGGCGCTCAAGGGAACGGAGAACCCCGTCCTCCACGCGGCCGTGGCCGCCATGGACGCGAAGGCACGCCGGCGAACGGTATCTCGAAGAGGACGCGACCTTCCATTCGGGGATCCTGACGCCATAGGGAACCCGTCGCCAAACAGATGGTCTCTGCGCTGTGGCTCGTGCACATGGCGGTGATCCCCGACCTCGTCGAGCACATCGAGGCCGGGCTGGAAGACACGGCCCGGGCGCACCGCGCGATACTCGACGCGGCCGAGGCCGAGACCTCATGGCACAGAAAAGCCGTCCGCGCCCATTACCGGCCCCTCGAGCAGATCCTCGCCAGGCGGCGCACAGCCGAGTCGCAGCCCGAGTAGCGCTCGTTTCGGTCGGCGCAGCCCAAGCAAGGCTCGGCCCAAACATGGGCAGCCCGCGCACACGAGCGCACGAACGACGAAAGAGCGGCGCCCGCCGCGCCGTCGAGGGCGGGGCGGGCGGCTTCCGGAGCGTCGCGCGAAGGCGGCGCCGCGCGAAATCAAGGGGCGGGCAGGGCATAGACTGGAACCATACCCTTCGATCGAGGAGCCGCATGTCTGCACAACATCCCGTCCGGGACGTCCTGAGTTCCGCCGTCATTCCCGCGAGCCGCCCCATCGACAATCTGCGGCGCGCCGGGACCGGCTTGTTCGCCGGCAACTGCATCGGAACGATTGTGGCCGTCCTCGCCTACGGCGACCGCCTGACGAGCGGCAACATCCTGTACGTGGGCCTTCTCCGTTCGGGCTTCTTCCTTTTCCTCGCCCCTTGATCGTGCGCCGAAAGACGGCCTGGGCGCCCCCGTCGTCGCGCGGACCCTCGCCACCTCCGAGTCCGTGGAGTCAAGGCTCACCAGGCGGGGCCTGAGGGTCCCCGTCGTCGTCCAGCCGGTCGACGGCGCAAAGCCTTTTCGATCGATCGTCACCCCCGGAGGGATGCGCAAGAAGCACGCCAAGGACCCCGAGGTCGGAACCCTTTGGCGCTACAGCAGGTCGAGCCCGGCAGGGCGAGCTCGCCGCCGTCGACGAGCCTTCCGCGCGCCAAAAGGAACCTCGCGGCCCAGCTCAGAAGCAGCCGCGCAAGCTGAAATCTGACGCGCCAATCCTGCCCATGCGCCGCAGCCCGCTTTCGCCGAAGCCGGGGTGGGCCGGGGGAATGCTCGCATCGACCTGCATGCTCGGCGTGACGGTGGCATTGGGAACGATCTTCACGGTGACCTCTTAGTGCTCGGGTCCGCGGCGAGAGGCTGACCGCCTTCGCCATGCTCTCCCCTCCCTCGTGGGCGGGGCTTTCCTCCTCGCACTGATTTTCTTCGTCCCTCCCTCGCCTCGCTGACGGACTGGAACCTCATATCGCCCCCGCGCTTTGTGGGCTTGGACAACTATGCGCACATCCTCGGCGACCCCGGATTTCGCTGCTCGATCCTCGTCACCGCGGCTTTTCTCCCTCATGGCGATCCCTGGCGGCGGTCGCGGCGGGCCTCCTCATCGCCGTCGCCCTCAACCGCAGGCTTCCGGATCCGGCGTTTTCCAGCTGCTCTACGTTCTGCCGTGGGTCTGCGCCCCTCATGCTGGGAATCGTGTGGAAATGGCTTCTCGACCCCTCGAACGGACTCGTCAACGCGCTTTTCGGCAACAGGGTCGAGTGGATGAGCGACGCCTCCCTCGCCCTGCCGACCGTCGCCTTCGTCTACGTGTGGCAAAACGTCGGCTACATCTCGCTGTTCTTCCTCGCCGGCCTGCAGGCGATCCCCAGTCCGTCGTCGAAGCGGCGAAGCTCGACGGCGCCGGGCCGGTCAGGCTCCTGACGCGCATACGCCCGCCGATGCTGCGCCCCACCACGTTTTTCGTGCTCGTCACGTCTTTCATCTCCTCCTTCAAGCCTTCGACCTCGTCTACGGGCTGACCGGTGGCAACCCCGGCTATCCGGGCGGGACCACGGACGTCGTCGCCGCGCAGATCTATCGGACGGCCTTCGGCGCCCCCAACCGGATCGGGCGCGCGAGCGCCATGGCCGTTGTCCTCCTCGTCTTCGTCGGCGGCGACACTCCTTCAGCAGCGCCATTTCCGAAACGGACGGTGTACGAACGTGAATGAGAACATGCGGGGCGCCGCCGAGCCGAAATCGCCGGCCAGGCGGACGCGCAGACCGGCGAGCTGGTGGGCGGCGACGTTGGCGACCTACGCGTTTCTCGCCGCCGGGGCGATTCTGACGGTCGCGCCCTTCGTCTTCTCCGTGTTCACCAGCCTGAAAAGCCCGGAGGAGTTCGCCGGCGGCGACCCGCTTTCGCCGCCGTCCTCCCCGACTGTCGAGAACTACGCCTCGCTGTTCGGGGGCCGCGCGAACTTCGTGGTTCCGCTGGCGGTGACGCTTCAGGCGGTCGCGGTCTTGACCGTCGGCCAAATGGTCTGCTCCGTGCTAGCCGCCTACGCTTTTGCGCGCCTGAGCTTTCCCGGCAGGGAGTTCATCTTCTGACCCACGTCGCAACCCTCATGGTTCCGGCGGTGGTCACGATGATCCCGCTGTTCGCCGGGCTCACCCAGGCGGGATGAAAAACACTTTCGCGGGACCTCGTCGTCCCCTTCCTTCTGGGCTCCCCCTACGCGATCTTCCTCCTTCGGCAGAACTTCCAGGGGGTTCCGAGCGACGTGCTCGACGCCGCCAAGCTCGACGGCGCAGGCCACTGGCGCACGCTCTGGTCGATCATGCTTCCCATGAACCGCCCGATTCTGGCCACGCTCCTGCTCATCACCGTCGTCTCGCAGTGGAACTCCTTCATGTGGCCGTCGATCATCGCCTCGGAACCGACGTGGCACGTGTTCACCGTGGCCACGCAGGCGCTGCAGCAGGAGCATTCCGACGAGTGGACGCTTGTCATGGCCGCTACCGTCCTGGCGCTCGCGCCCCTCATCGTCCTTTACGCCGTCTTCCATCGCCAGATTGTCAGATCCCTGGGGATCTCGGGGCTTCGCTAGACCGCCGGGCGCCGCGCTAAGCCGACCGAGCCGCGCCAGGCCGACCAAGCCGCGCCAAACTGACTGAGCCCCGCCGAGCCGACCGAACCGCGCCAGGCCGAGGGCGCGGGCTCGCGCGATTCTCGTCGCAGCCCCGCCGCCCGGAGCCGGCCCGCACACGTCGCGGAACGGCTCAACGGCTCGCAGAGCCAAGCGATCCCCGGAAAACCGGACGTAGTCCGCAGTGCAAGCCCAAGATGCACTGAACACACGGGCCACCGAAAAGAAACAAACATCGCATACGTACCGGTAATCACTGCGGCGCGCTGGATGGAATACAACAGCTGCCCAATGTGTTCTATAGGATAAAAGATATAAGATCACCGCATTCAACCCCTCGAACGCCGCATTTTCGAGCGAGTCACGAAAAAGGAACACCCATGACGCCCGTGGACTCTTCACACGCCAAAAGAGGAAGCTCGCCGCGCTGGCCGCGGCAGCGACGCTCGCCCTCGCCGCCTGCTCCCCGGCCGATTCCTCCTCGGACTCCTCGGACGGAACGCGGCTGACCTTCCGCGTGGGGACCAGGGAGGCCGCGGCCGCCTACAGGGAGTCCTTCAAGGAGTTCCACAAGAAGAACCCCGAAATCGACGTCAAAGTCGAGGTGGTTTCCTGGAACCGCTACTGGGACCGCCTGCCGCTCGACATCTCCTCGGGCGACATGGCCGACGTCTACTGGGTCAACTCCTCGAATTACGCGCAATACGCCGACAACGGAAACCCTCATGGACGTCGAGGACGCCGTGGGCTCGGACCACGAGGAGTGGCAGAAGTCCGTCGTCGACCTTTACACGCGCAAAGGAAAGCTGTGGGGCGTTCCGCAGCTGTGGGATTCCATCGCCTTGTATTACAACAGGGACGCGGTCGAGGCCGCGGGCGTCGACGCCTCGAACCTCACGTGGGCGCCGGACGCGGGACAAGGCGACACCCTCCTGGGGGCCGCGCGCAAGCTCACCGTCGACAAAAGCGGCAGGCATCCGGGCGAGGACGGCTTCGACGCAAAGAACGTCGCAACCTACGGGTTCAACGCACAGGCCGACATGCAGGCCGTCTACCTCCCCTTCCTGGCCGAGGCCGGCGGCACATACCAGGCCTCCGACGGCGCATTCGCCTTCGCCTCGCCTCAGGGCAACAGCGCGTTTTCCTACCTCGTGGCGATGATCAACGCCCACCGCGTGGCGCCGCCCGCCGCAGACACCAACACGAACGGGGATTCCACCCGCGACCTGTTCGTCAAGGGAAGCTCGCCCTCTTCCAATCCGGCCCGTACAACCTCAAAGAGGTCGCCGACAAGGCCAAGGGCTTCAAATGGGGCGTCGCCCCCATGGTGGCCGGCCCGAAGGGCCGCATATCCACCGTTCACGGGGTCGCCGCCGTCGGCAACGCGAAAACGAAGCACAAGGCGGCCACCGCAAAGCTCCTCAAGTGGCTGGGCTCTGCCGAAGGCTAGCTGCCTCTCGCCGAACGCGGCGTCTCCTTCCCCGGGGCCGTGGGCAGCGCAGTCGGCCTTCGTCGACTATTGGAGAAAGAGGAACGTGGACGTTTCGGCGTTCGTCGAGGCGTCGAGGGGCACGACGACGAAGCCGCCCGTCGGCCCGTCCGTCAACGCGGGGACCAAAGCCTACACTCCCTTGCTGCTCGACACCTTCCTCGGGTCCTATCCGGTCCCCGAGGGCCTGAAGAAGGCTCAGGAGGCAGGCAACAAGAAATGAAATGAGCGGCGGGCTCAGCCTGCGGCCCCCGTCCGCGCGTCCCCGCCTCAGTCAGGTCAGCCCTGCGTGAGCTCGGCGATCAGCCCTCCGCGCCCGCCTCGACCTGCGCCAGCGTGCGATCGTACTCCTCGGGCCCGCCGCCCCATGGATCGGCCACGTCCCACTCGGCCGCTGGAATAGTAGAACTCGGAGCGGCCCCGGGGCTCTTTTCCGTCCGCGAGCGCGCCGCCCGGGCCAAAGCAGCTGTCGGGCGCGACTCCCGGGCCGTCGCCGTCAAACCCTCGCCACAGGTGAATTCGGGCCGCGTCGCCCCCGGCGTCGGCGCACATTCTCCGCAAGGCCCGCGCGTGCCCCGTCGTCATCGCCAAGATAAGCCCCGATTCGGCCAGTTCGCGCCGCGTCGCCCGGTGGGCGCTGCGGACGGGAACAGGGTACCCGGCTTCGCGGAGAACCCTGGCGGCGGGCCGGATAGATCGGATTGCCGCGCCTCGTCCGAAACCCCACAGCTGGCGACGCCGTAGGCCAGCCCGCTCCCTCGATCCTGTTCCGCAGCACGACTTCGCCGATCGGCGAGCGGCAGATGTTTCCCGTGCACACGACGAGAATCTGCGGGTTGGCGGCAAGCTGGCGCTGAATCTTCGTAGGCATGGGCCAATGATATCGGCAGCGCCGCGGGCCTCCCGAACTTTGGGCCCTCCGGCTGGCCGCTTTCCCTCTCCCGCGGGAGTTCGGCCTCGCTCGGCCAGCGGCGCGGACCCCCGATCCGAAAGACGGCTTCCGTGCTCGACTTGATGTTGCCGGCGACGGCCCGTCTCTCAGCGCCAAAGAGTTGCGAAATGTCCCCTGTTTCGGGAACATAGTTCGGCAGCTTTCCGCGAGCGCATCGTGCGCTCGGAAAGCCCGCCGTTCGGCCCGAATCGCATCGGCCTTTCGCCGCTTGGCCGGAAGCGCCTCAGCGCCTCCGATTCACAGCGGTTCCGAAATGCGTCCGATGCCCTGCCGGAACCTTTGCAGCTTTCGAGCGTCAGCCCCTAGTTCGGCCTCAGCCTTGCTTTTCAGCCCTTGTTCCTCTTGCGGAGGAAGACGAGGGCTCCGCCCACAGCCACGGCGACCAAGCCGATGACCTCGAGCCAGAGCACCGCCGCGCCCGTGTCGGGAAGCGAGGGCGTGAGGGCGTTTCGGTCGGCGTGGAAGGCGTCTCCGAGGGTGTCGAGGGAACCGAGGGCACGGGGCGCCCGGCGTCGTCGGCGGCGCAATCGGCGTCGGCGGCGTGGTCCGCGTGGGAGGCGTGGCGACCCGGTTCGCCTTTGTTCGTCACGACGACGGACGTGAGCGTCCTGTCGCCGACGGTCACGACGGCGCTTTTGCCGTCGTCGGCCACCTTGACGTTCGAATCCTTCGAGGAGAAGACGGGGTCGCCCCACGCCACTCCGTCGTCGGTCGGCTTGATCTCGGACAGGGTGACCTTCGTGCCCTTGGGGAGGGAGCCGATCGTCTTAGCGGGGCCGCCGGCCTTGAGGCTGAGAGTGTCGGACTTCTCCTTGCCGTCGACGGTGTAGGCGGCCTTGACGGTGTACTCCTTCGCGGCGTCGACCTGCGAGGCCGCGTCGCCCGTGAGCGGCGCCTTGGTCACGCTGATCGAGCCGAAGCCGGCCCCGTCGAGCCTTCCGGCGCCGAGGGTCACGATGGCGGCGTCGCTCTTGACGTCCGAGCCGTTGATGTTCGCGTGGTTCTGTATGGCGTCGCCGGCTTTGACCTGCGAGGGGTCCTTGAGGACCGTGTAGTACCCGAGCTCGTAGACGTAGCCGTCCTGGCGGGGCCAGCTCGCCTCAAAGCCCTTCTCGTTGGGCTGGAAACGGAAAGTCCCGCCGTCGACGCTCTGGCCGACATTGATCGTCTCGTCGGCGTCGGCCCCGGATTCGAACTTCTTCGAATCCTTCCACACGCGCAGAACGGGCTGCCGTCCGGACTCGTCCGAGAGCTTGTACCCGCCGTGGTCGTCGCTGAAGGTGTCGTTGACCGTGATCTGCCCGCTGTTGGCGTAGGCTCCGGCGTTGACCCAAATCCTCCAGTAGAAGAGGTTGGGGCTGACCTCGCCCTCGACCCAGCCCTGCTTGTAGGCCCTCTCGGGCAGTCCGCGCAGGTCGCCGGGCTTGATCATTCCGCCCGGAATCTCAACGACGATCGGGTTTCCGGGAACCTTGAACGTGAAGTTCTGAACCCCTTCGGACTTGGAGATCTGGGTCCGAACCCAGCCTCCGCCCTTCATGTCGGGGTGGGAATTGACGTAGTCGGTGAAGGTGCAGGTCAGCGTCTGGCCGGCGCCGCCGGGGACCGTGCACTTGGCGACCTCGGTCTTGCCGTCGTTCGCGTACATCGGGAACGACGTGATCTGGGTGCGCATCGAGTCAGGCAGGCCGATGGTGAAGGTGTCGCCGGCCTTTGCACCGGATCCGGTCGTGTCCACCGTGAACTTCACCTTGGTGATGTCCCACACGTGGTGCGGCGTCGACTGGCCGTCGCGCGACGTGTTCTCGACCGTGATGCCGGTAACAACCTTGACTTCATTCGCACTCGCCGCGGTGGGCATGGAGAGGAGCGCACCAAGGCTCAGCGCGAGCGTGCAAATGAGCGTGAGGATCCCCGGCACTCTCCGGCGGACCCCGATTGCTGAGGAAGTTGTCATGAAATTGTCCTTGCGTGTTGAGCCATGGGCGTTGTTCAAATTGTGGGCACGTGTGGGGAATGATTCCCATGGCATAGGTCAATCGTAGATTAAGCGGTGTTTTCCAGCCCCTCCGGGGCTATGGGGAACTCTACCCGTATGTAAAGTCGGCCACAAGGCGCCTGCAAGAATTCCGAGCAGTCTGCGAGGGAGGCTTTTCCAGGCTTCTGCGGGCGACGTCGGAGACCCTGCCGCCCTCGCGGCCCGCATCCCCACACGGGCCGCGGAAGGCCGCTCCAGTGCGTGAACCGGAGCGACTACGTCAAGAGTAAGGAAAGCAAAGGCTTCACCCGTCATCCCGCAGCCGAGCCGGCCAGGCCACTTCGGTGGACGCCTCGAAAACGCCCAGAAGAAAAACAGGGCTTTGCTTTGATTTAATCGTCAACCTCGGGCGGCGGCGTCGGATTTTTCGCAGAAAGAATCGAGCCCCGCGGCGGCAGTGACAATCGCCACCCGCGGGGCCGTGAGCCGCGCCCTCTCAGAAGTCCCAGTCGTCGTCGGTCGTCGCCTCGGTCGTGCCTATCACGTAGGAGGAGCCCGACCCGGAGAAGAAATCGTGGTTTTCGTCCGCATTGGGCGAGAGCGCCGCGAGGATGGACGGGTTGACGGCGGTCTGGTCCGGCCCGAACAGGGCCTCGTACCCGAGGTTGTTCAGGGCCTTGTTCGCGTTGTGGCGCAGGAACATCTTGACGTCCTCGCTCAGCCCCATCTCGTCGTAGAGAGACTCGGTGTAAAGCTCTTCGTTGTCGTAGAGGTCCATCACCAGGCTGTAGGCATACTCCTGCAGCTCGTCGCGCCGCTGCTGCGAGGACTTGGCCAGCGCCCTCTGGTACTTGTAGCCGATGTAGTAGCCGTGGACGGCTTCGTCGCGAATGATAAGGCGGATGAGGTCGGCCGTGTTCGTGAGCTTGGCGTGGGCGGACCAGTACATCGGAGCGTAGAAGCCCGAGTAGAAGAGGAAGGATTCGAGCATCGTCGAGGCCACCTTGCGCTTTTCGGCGTCGTCACCCCGGTAGTAGTCGAGGATAATCTTTGCTTTCTTTTGAAGATGCTCGTTCTCTTCCGACCACCTGAAAGTCTCGTCGATCTCTTCCGTGGATATAAGGGTGGAAAATATCGAAGAATAGGATTTGGCGTGAACCGATTCCATGAAGGCGATGTTCGTGAGAACGGCTTCCTCGTGAGGAGTGACGGCGTCGGGAATGAGCGAAACGGCCCCCACGGTTCCCTGCACGGTGTCAAGCAGCGTCAGCCCGGTGAACACGCGGGTGGTCATCTGCTGCTCGTGGGGCTTGAGGGTGTTCCACGAGGGAATGTCGTTCGAGAGCGGAATCTTTTCGGGGAGCCAGAAGTTGCCGGTGAGGCGATCCCAGACCTCCAGGTCCTTTTCGTCCTCGATTCTGTTCCAGTTGATCGCCTTGACGGAATCGACCAGCTTGATCTTCGGCGGCGTCATGATTCTCCTCGTTCAGGGTTGCCCGCTTGTACCCCGACATTCTTCCACGTCGCGGCGCCCAATGGAACGGACGCGCCAGCCCGGGCGGCCCCGCCCAGCCGGTCTGCGCACGCAAGCCTTAGCTCTCACCCCTTTGGCTCCCTTAGACTTGTGTCATGAGCATCACCGAGCCCGCTTCGTTTTCCTCAAACGGCGACGCTGGAGACTCCGACGCCGCCGCTCAGACGCAGGCCTCCCTGCCGGAGGAACAGGCCGCTCTCAACCCGCAAGATTCCGCGGCGGACGCCTCGGGCGGCCGTTCCGCGGCCCTGAGCGGGGAGACCGCCCGGCGACCCGGGCGGATCGGCGGTTTGGACATCGCACGAGGCTTGGCGGTCTTGGGAATGGTCTACGTGAACTTCGCGCCGATCGGCGACGGCGACGACAGGTGGTCATCGACCCACTCGATCCTGTCTGACATCCCCAGCGGGCGCTCCGGCATCCTTTTGTTCTCGTCGCCGGTGTGTCGCTGTCCCTCCTGACGGGCAGGGACGCGTCTTTCACACCGGCGAGCGCATGGCGATCGCACGCAAGCGCATTGTCGGGCGGGCCTTCATGCTCGTCTTTCTCTCGATGCTGACGTCTCTGCTCAATCTGCCCGTCATCGTCATCCTCAGCTATTACGCCGTCTGGTTCGTCTTGGCTCTGCCCTTCACATCGTGGAGCGCGCGCAGGCTGTGGACGGCTGCTGCGGCAACGGCCGTCGTCGGCCCGATTGTCTCCGTGGCGATCGTCTGGTTGACGGCCTCGCTCGGGCTTGCCGCGCAGGAGAACGACCCGTTCCTGTGGACGATGCTCATCGCCGGGAACTACCCGGGGCTGGTCTACATGGCTTTCATCTTCGCGGGAATGGCGATCGGCAAATCATGCGTCGCCGAGACGAGGCGCCAAGCGAAGCTTGTCGCCTTGGGAGCGGTTTTGATGGCCCTCGGGTACGGGGGAAGCTACGTCCTCACGCACACTTTGTTCGTCTCTGGCGACGCTCTGCAGGTGCGCGGGGCCGTCGTGACGGATGAAAGCGAAGGGGGCCGCGCCGCCGCTCCATCGGACGGCAAGACAGACCCGCCTCCGGCCGACCCCGACAGCGATCAGCGCGAGCATGCCTTCGACTGGGCGCCGGTCGCCTTCGACCCGGCCTCGCAGCTGATTACGGCCAACCCTCACGCCAATACGGTGTTCGAAGTGGTCGGATCGGGAGGCTTCGCGATCGCGCTGACCGGGCTTTGCCTGCTCATCGGCCGGGCTTCCCGCAACGTGCTTCGGCCGCTTGCCGCAGTCGGCTCCATGTCGCTGACTGTCTACGCAACCCACCTCGTGGTCCTCGGAACGATGCCGGGCCTTGCGAACAACAGCTGGGAGGCCGTGCTGTGGATGTCCGTCGGCGCCCTGATCGTATGCGGCCTGTGGCGTCTCTTCTACAGACGCGGGCCGTTGGAGTGGGCGATGGCGGTTCTCCTACTACGTCGCCAGCCTGCTCTCCGCGAAACGAATCGCGCCGCCGGGAGATCCGACGGCGCGGGTTCGCCAGACCCGGTTTCCTCAGCCGGGGCGGAGTCCCAGATCTTTCTCCTGACTGCCAGATTCTTCTTCCGGCGCCGCCCTTGGACCGGCGCAGCATTCTCGGCCAGCAACGTCAGTCGAGGCGGCCGAAGTTCGAGTCCCGGCCGAACAGCCTGTCGAGCTCGCGCCGTTCCTTCTTCGTCGGCCTGCCCGTTCCGGGCTCGCGCCTCATCACGGGAATTCGCACGCGCGGGCGCTCCGGCGTGAGATTCTCATAGCACGCCTGCGCCAAGGGCGCGCTCGTCCGCTTCGAAATGACCCCTCGTGACCTTGAGAATCTGATCGAACTCTCGTACCGATAACGCACCGTCGCCGACTCGGACGGGAGTGGAGGGCTTGGCCGTCTCGCCGTTGACCCTGACGTGTCCGGCTTTGCACCCGACGTCGCCAGCGAGCGGGTCTTGCATTGACGCACGCCCACAGCCAACGTCCATGCGGACCTTCGTCCGTTCGCCGCCGCTTGCGTCAAGGCTCTTCCGTTCATGCCGGCCTCTCCCGCTTGCGCGACCCCGGCGCAGCCGCAGCCGTGCCTCAATCCCTCGCCCGTCGGGTCGCAGTTCCGTCATTTGCCCTTCCCCGCGGTTCGATACACGCCTATGACCGCCTCGGTCAGGTCCGTGTAGACCAAACGGCTCCCCTGCCAGGCGAAGCCGTACGGCCGCAGCACGTCGCCTCCGTTCGCCTCTGAGAACAGCCGGTCGGCGCGCGTCTTGTCGATTCCGGCGAGCGTCGCGCCGTCGCCGTCGACGAGGATCGACGAAACGATGGCGGGCGTCCCTGGATTCGCCCGCAGACTTGCCGCGGGTTTCGACGTTGACGACGGCGATGTCGTGACTGAGGTCCACGCCCTTGACCCTCGCCTCGCCGATGGCCACGCTGCGCTTGCCGTCGATTGAGAGCTTCCCGTCGCCGGCGGAAAGGAGCACCGGGGCTTTCGGACCCGCGGCCAAGTATCGTTTGCCCGGGGGAAGGGGGGACGCCGTGTCGGTCGAATCGGAGGAGACGTCCTTGCCCGCGGCGTCCCTGCCGGCTGCGTTCCCGCCTGTTGCGCCTTCGCCCGCAGTGCCTTTGCCCGCAGTGCCTTTGCCCGCTGCATCGCCGCCCGCTCCTTCTGACGGCGTCGGCTGCGCCGAGGCATCGGGGTCCTCGCTCGGCGCCGCGTCGTCCACGCCATTGGCTCGGGCCAGGGCCGCGAGCGCATGTCCGCTTCGGCGTCCGCAAGGCTGGAGTCGGACTCGACGGCCGAGCTCAGCACGGTCACGTCGGCTTCGAGTTCCCACGCGTCGTCCGCACCGGCGCCGATGCCGACCAGACCCGATTCGGTTTCGCAGATCACTCCGTCCTTGAGTGCCGCGCAAGCGCCGTCGAAATCCTTCTTGACAAAGCGATTTCGCGGGTGAAGTAGACGCCCGACACAGAGTCCGTCCGCACGACGAGGTAAGAGCCGGTCATCTGCGCGCGAATTCCCGTGGCTTGGGAGGCCGGAGGCCTGGTCGCCGGCTTGTGCGCGGATTTCTTTTGCGGCGACGTGCCGGAGGGAGCGCCGTTCGACGACGGGCCGTTCGAAGGCGAAGCGACGTCGGCGGGAGAGCCGGACGAACCGGCGCGCGACGGCGAGTTGCCGCGCGAAGGCGAAGCGCTCGAAGCCCGAGGCGTCTTCGGCCGCTTGGCGGCAGCGGAAGAGGCTGCTTTTTCCGGGGGTCGGCGAAGCCTTTTTCGCCCGGCGACGCCGAGGGCTTCTCTCAGTTCCCTCATTCTCTGGCGCGGCGGTCTTTGGGGCGGCGATTCTCGTTCTTGTCCGCGACGGGGCGCCGTCGGCGTCGAACCCCGTCACGTGGACGTCTTTCGTTCCGTCCCAGGTGAGGAAATAGGCGACGCCTTCGCGCACGTCGACGAATTGGAAGGTGCCGGCGGGGCCGACGCTGAGGTCTTTGAACCGTCCGCTGGCCGGATTGAGGATGCGCGGATCGCTCACGGACCATTCGCCGTCCTCGTAGTTCGAGGTCAGGCACACGGTGGGCGAGTCTCCGACGCAGTCGACCCAGCCGTCTGCGGTCTTCTTCCACGAGGCCTTCGCCTCGCCCGGCGCGTATCCGGCCAGCTCCGAGCTTTTCGCTTTGAAGTCGTGGCGGACGGAGACGACTGTTTTTCCGCTGACGACGACGCCCGCGAGTTAGCCGGGGCCGCTCTCCTTGCGTTCGAGGAGAGCGGCCGTTCCCGGAATTTTTGGTGCGTATTTGAGGGCGGCAGGGGTGGGCGCGGGGCGGTCTCTGTCGTGGACGCTCCTGCGCCGGACGGCGACGTCGGCTTCGGCGTTTGGCCGCAGGCCCCGAGGGCCATGAGAAGACCCGCGAACGCGGCCGATGTGCGCGCGAACGGCCTACGGGTCATTCTCATTCTCCTTCCGGGAGGACCTTGCGAGCCGACCTCCCTACTGTTTCACGGTCTGCAACAAATTGCGAACCGAATCTCTGGCGACGGGTCCCCAAACGGGATGCGCCGCCCTCTGGGAGGGACGCGAAGTCCGGGCATGCGAGCCGGAAATCAAGTCAGCCAAGGGCATTCGGCCGCCTGCCGACCGATGTCCGCACGGCCGTCGGCTGGCCGCTGTTCTATCGGTCACTGCCCGGCGGCCGCCCATCCGATCACCGGCTGACGGCTGCCGATGCGGTCACCGGCTGAAAGCCGCTCGTCCGATCACCGGCTGACGACCGTCGTCACATCGGAGGGCGTCGGCTTCTTGCCCGCCTTCACATTGGCGAGCATGAGCACCCGCGATCCGCGCATGTCGATGACGACGTCGGACCCCGTTCCCTCGGCGTCGAAATCGCCCGCCGCGAGCGCCTTGACCTGGCTCGGATCGATTCCCGCGGCGCGAATGTCGTAGGGCGCGATGCGATAGACCGGGAGGGCGCCCTTCGGATCGTCGTCGGTGATGAGCCACGCGGCGGACCTTCCGCTGCGGTCCTTGCCGACCACCATGACGTCCGTGAGGCGGCCGCCGCCGAAGTCCCCCGCTGCGACGACGCCGTCGATCCCGCTCGCCAGAGGGCCGTTCGCGCCGCCTTCGCCGCCGACCAGGCCTTTGAGGCCGTGGACGGGCCACGGCTTGTCCCTGGTCAGTCCGTGTTTGGACACGTGAAGATAGACGCTCGTCGTGCCGTCGGCCCACACAACGAGGAGGTCGTCCCTCTTGTGGTCGCCGTCCGGGCTGAAGTCGCCGCCGATGATCTGGCGTGCCTGAACCCATTCGAGCGGATCGTGGGGGTTGAGATGCATCAGCCGGCGGGGCCCTCCCGAGCCCGGGTCTTGGAGCAGCATGACCTTCCCGTCCTGCCCAAGGGCGACGAGGTCGTCTTGGCCCGAGCCGTCGAGGTCCGCGGTCGTGAGCATCCGCGGCGGCAGGTTTGACGACGACCCGCGCGAGGCCCTCCGGGAGGCCATGAACGGGAATGTGAGGCTGCCCGAGCCCAGGAAGACGTCCACCGTCCCGTTGCGCCAGGAGACGACCAGGTCGTCGACGCCGTCCACTGCGCCGAAGTTGCCGGCCGCCATGAGCTGGGCGCCGCTCCAGTCTCCGGCTTTCGACAGGTCGAAGGCTTCGGCCTTCGCGATGAGCTCGGCCACGAATCCGGACATGCGCACGCCCACGGATTCGTCGTCGGTGTATCCGCCGCCGTCCTGGCTGCCGCCCGTGACGGCGACCATGCACCACTTGGTCACGCCGTTGACCGTCTTCGGAACGAGCCACGGCCCGCCGGAGACGCCGCTGGCCATTCCGGAGCATTTGATGTTGAAGAAAGACGTGCCCGCTTCCTGGTATTCGGAGGTCGAGTTGAGGCAGTGGCGGGGGTAGGCGGCGGTGTAGGTCGAATTGTCGGAGTCGTCGGCCGGATAGCCGACGATCTCCACCTTCGGCTGGGCGATCTGCGCGTCGAGGGAGATGTCGAACCCGCCCGTCACCTCTTGGATCGTTTGGTTGGCGACGTTCGGGGCGACGCTGAGGACGGCGACGTCGTAGGCGACGCCGTCGTCGCCCTCGCTCTCGTAACGGGGGTCGATGTAGATGGTGGAACCGGACATTTCCCAGACCCCGTACGGCGTTTGGGCCCTGCCGTTCACCCACGAGAATTGGGGGATGAACACGACCGACTGGGCGTTGACGTTGTACCAGCAGTGCGCCGCGGAGACGACGATCGTGCCCGAAGCCGAGTTGACGACGGAGCCGGAGCATGTGTGGTATTCGGCCGTCGAGCGCGGCCCCGTGCGGTAAAAGAAGGTTCCCGTCTGCGGCAGTCCGATGAAATCTCGCCGACGCCCACCGTCCCCTCGCCGAGCTGGACGTTCGAAAGCTTGGGATCGTTCAGGGCCGAAGCGGGCAGCTGGGTCGCCTGGGCCGACGGCTGCTTCTGCCCAGGCTGCTTTTGCTGGCCCGGCTGATTCGACGACGGCGGATTGGCTTGGTCCGGGTGACCGCCCCTGACTGCTTGGGCGAGCCTGTCTCTGGTCCAGAAGCCGTTGCCGCCCACGTGGCCCTTGGCGCGGGAGTCGAGGGCGACCCGCCCGCCTTCCGAAAGCGGGCGAGGCACAGGCGGCTTGAGAATCGGGCGGGAGCAGCCCGCCAGCATAAGGCATGCGCACACCACGGCGAGCACGATTCGTCCGCACCCCTGTGATTCTCGCCATCTACCCTCCTGTTTGGACGCCACTGGCTTCAACGTCGCGCATGCCCGAGGAATTCCCCGGCAGCGCACGTCGGCTTCGCAAAGCGAATTCGCGGCGTCGTGCGGCGATGCCTTCCCAGCGATCTATTCTAGGCCTCCCCTCGGCCCGCCGACGCCTCTCCCTTGGGTTTGCATGTCTCCCTCAGGCTGCGCGTCTTGCGCGCCCCCTTTTGGCCTCCACCCTCTCTCGGCCTGCGCACCCTTTCTTGATTTGCGCCCTCTCGGTCTGCGCACCCTTTCTGACCCGCCTCCCTTCTTGACCTGCCTCCCTTCTTGGCCTGCGCCCCCTTTCTTGGCCTGCCTCCCTTCTTGGCCTGCGCATCTCTTCTTGGCCTGCGCCCCTTGGCGCCAGTGCGTCTTCGGAGCGGCGGTTTTCTCTGACCGAAACGAGCATGCAAAATATCCTTGGTTGCTGTCACACCGAAGCAACGCACCGACCGTCTGGAGCCCTCAGTGTTCTTCAACAACTTTGTGAGCGTCTTGCAGCTCATCGCCTCGCCGTTGTTCTTCGCGACGGCGGCCGTCGCGTTTGTCTTCCTCACCGTGGCGCTCGTGAGGGCTGTTCGGGGCGCAACGCAAGCTGGCCCGGGCTCGCAGACTTCTGATCGAGGCGGACCTTGCCGAACGCGGCGTCGGCGTTGGGTCGGCTGGAAAGCTTGATCGCAAGGGCGGAACGACGGGCAAAAGACCGAGGTCAGGAGCCGAGCAAAGGGCCGACGACGACGGAGAAGCGGAGTCTGCCGACGCCTGAGTCCGCCGTCGTCGGCGCGGAGCCTTTCGGGCCCTAAGCGGAGAAGGGAGCCCTTCAGACCGTCGGCGGAGCGGGTCTGAATCCGCGCCAGGACGCCCGCGAGCCCCTGGCAAGGCGTCTTCAGACGCTCAGTAGGGCGACTCCAAGCCCATCGACTCATAGTGCCTGCGCAGATCCTCGAGCGTCACGCCCGTGCCGATCGGCTCGGTCCACCGAGCACAGTTTTCGCGAGAAAAATGGTCAATGGGCTCGTCCCAGAATTCCATCATGTTGCGGCAGGCAGATGTCGCGGCCTCCGTCTTCTTTTGAGCCGGGGTGAGTCTTTTGTAGTCGATCCTTTGCTCGCCTTCGGCCATGGGGAACAGACCTTCTCGCCAGCGAGGGTCTTTCCACCACACTTCGCCGCTCCACTTGACAGGGGTCAGGACCTCACGAAGCGCCCCCTGCGCCCGGCCGTGTGCCGTACCGCGCTTCTTCATCCGGCCACCGTTCGACGTAGATCGTCCTGAGCCTCCCACGCTCTGTCTGCTGCGGGCGCTCCACTTCGTCTCCGATCTCCAGGAAATCGCCGTCTTCGTAGCGCCACATGTCCACATCGACCCAAACGGACGGCACACGGGAATAGCGGGCATGCGTCGAAGCGGCCCACGGCAGGCCGTCGGACCGGAGGGCAAGCCAGATTTCGCCGTCGCTCGCGAATTCGAGGGCGAAACGCCGCTCGCCCACGACCTCGTGGCGGTCTTCGATCCAGCCTTCGAGGACGTTTCCCTGCCTGTCCGCCAAGGCTCGGCACAGGTCTATCGGCATGAACCAGCCCAGTTCGCAAGGGACGTCGGGCACAGGAGCGGGGATCCGCGGCGGCGGGTCCACGATTCCGTACAGGCCGCGCATGTGGGCGTCTACTCGCGCCACCTCTTCGCATTCGGCGTCGCTGAGCCGGCTCCAATCGAGCATCCCGTCTTCGAAACGCACAGGAAAGCGATCGCCGAAGAGGAACCACGGTTCTTCCTCGACCCATATCCGATTGCCTTCAAAGACGCCGTTGACGGCGTCGCTTGTGCGCCTCTCCGGCGTTTCTTCATTGTGAGACATGCTGCACGCTTTCCCTTTCATTCGAATAATCCGAACTCGCTTCGACTTCCGCCATCCGGGCCCGGCCAGCCTGATCGCCGCCGTCTGGGCAAGTCCTATCATTCAAGCGGAGAAGTGAAGCGATCGCAATACTCCTCGGAACGGCCAGTCCCTTGTCTTTTGCCTGATCTTTTGCCTCGGGAATCATCGCAGCGACCATGGCGATCACCTCGTCCGGATCGATTCCCATGGACACAGGCTGCCCGCTCTCATCGATGATCCATTCCTCGTAAACTCTCACGTTGAGATCGTCGAGCGTCTCGACTGGATAGCCTCGGAATATCCTGCCCGGTGCGTACGTGATTTCTCCGCTTCGGGCATTCCCGAAAAGGCACCGATGTCGCGTCCGGTGCGTCCGACCATCACACCGAGGTCCGACGTCGAAAAGCCGGCGGTGGCAATCGCCATGTCAACCGACGCGGCGGTGATCAGTCGCGTCGCCACATCGACGGCGCCGAGGTCGGCGGGGTGGATCCATCCACGGAAACTCACTCCCGGAACGGGAGGAAGGCGAAGAAGGATCTCAATAAAAGAATCGAGATTCGAATTGTCGCTCGACATTCTCAAGCTCCTTTCACGCAAGTAATCAAACGAAGACATTCAAAACGTCTTCGAAGCATCACCGCTCCTTCATGGTTACTTCCCATCCCTCACGACCGCCATAGTCTTTCTTGACCATATCGAGGATATCGAACTCTGTTCCAGGCTTGAAAACGTGCTCGGCCTGTCCTCTATATGCGGAGAAAGGATCGATGGTGGGCGCCGTGCTGTCTTTGATTCTAAATTGGACTGGGACATCGTCTGGAGAGCCCCTCAAGGCTCCCTGCTCAGCGAGCTTTCTGCAAACGAAGGCTTGCGCGTCGTAGACAAAAAAAGCCGGATCCGAGAAAGACTTCTTTCAGCATTGTCTCAATCACTTCTGGGAACCCTGTGCCTCGATAAAGATCAGTCGGCTGATGCGAAGGAGTCGGTCAAGGCCATCCGCCGCGTCGTCGATGAGCTTCTGCACTTCAGGCGTCACACTCCCACTTCGTATGCCTCCATTCATCGCCTGATACCCCTCTCTGATGGAGTAACGATGAAGAGCCCTGATCGAGTCATCGGGCAGTTCGGGGTTGGCGTCGGCAACCCTTCCGACCCAATCATCCACTCTCCCTTCCCACTCCTCTCTGGTCAAGCCCTCTTGCTTCGCCGCTATCCGGAAATCGTTCGGAGCTTTGCCGACGCCTTTAAGGTCAAGTTTGTCAAGCCTCTTCACTCCGGCTGCGGCGTCGTCGACGCCTCGAGCTGCGTGTCCAACGTCGGCAAGGTCGTCGGCGTGCGTACCGAGCTTCGCCAAGATCGACGACGACTTTGAAGCGGCTGTGCCCGTCCCGGCCGTGGCGATTGTTATGACGGCGTCTGGGACCAAATGGCCGATGGCCCGTGCAGGATCGTCGGCCCAGGTGTCCCAGTCGAGTATTCCTTTGCCGATCTCGACTCCAACGCCGAGCGGGTCCTTCGTCAAGGCTTGAAAGAAAGCCACGGCCGTCTCACCTTCGATCTGCTTCTTTGCGGCAAAATTCCTCAAGGGTCAGTTCCCGCTGAGAAGAGAGAGCACCGTGTCTGTCAACGAGACGATCGGGCTCATTTTCAACAGCAACTCAGCCATGTCGCCAAGTGCCTCGAGTGCGCCCCAGACGATCCCTCCTACGAAATCCAAACCGGTTTCGAGCCAGTTTCGCTTATCGGGGGCGCCCTCGCATGAGCCTCTCAGCAGATCGGCGCAGGTTTGAGCCGCAGCCTCAAGCGCCGACTATCGCCTCGTTGAAAGTCGAGACAGCTTGCTGCCGGATCGGTTCGCCGGGATCGGAAAACGGTTCGATCGTCAGATCGAAAGTTCCCGGGCCATTCTTAGCTTCCCACTCTCTCTTTTCTTTTTCCCGTTCCACATCAGCGTCATAGTCTTTGCGAGCCTGTTCGCTGACGCGATTGCCTTCCTCGTAATCGATCTTGCACTGCGCCGCCGTGCGCTGAGCATCTTCGAGGGCCGTGGCGTAAGCGTCAAGGCCGTCTGCCGCACTTGAGAAACCCCTCGCTGCCTGCTGCCATCTTTCGGGCTCCACTGAGAACTTTTCGCGAAAGCGATCGGCCGCGCGACCGGTCCACCCGTCCGTCGAGAGCGAAGACAACGAGTCTGCGATGGTCTGGTACTGACTCGAAAGAGTGCGCATCTCCGCAGTCTTCGCCCGAATAGCCGAGGGATCGCCCGAGACGGTGAAGTCCGGCGCACCTGAGTATTTAGCTCCCAACGTCAACGCCTTCCAATAGATTTGTCGTTTCCAACAGGCCCGTCGCGTCTACGAACTTTTGCATGCGCTCTTTCGCCTTGTTGTCGAATTCCGCATAGTTCATCGCAACCTTTCCGAGCCGCCCGGCGACCTCCTCGATATCGTCAGTCATATCGTTTATCCCACGTTCCCATCGATCTTGGAACTCGTCGATCGCGTCCCACACGACGTCGTTCGCCACATCATCCTCCTTGGGAACATAGTCTTCAATATCATGATCTTTCTTTTGTTTGACAATGTCTGTAGCTGTTTTAGAGCCATTGATAAGCGACTCTATATCCACCTCAAAATCGTAGCTAGGCATGTTTCAACTCCTTCAGTCGAGTACGGCGACATTGCGCACCTCGGCTTGATGACCAAGCTCGTTTACGTCGTGTAGCGCCTTGGCCGCCTCGTCCAAGGCGTCCGTCAAAGCGTTTGTGCGGGCTTTCAAACGTTCGTCAAAGCTGAGCTGCGCTTGCCGAGAATCGGATTTCTCGCTCCAGCCCGCGATATGGGCTTCAGTCTTGCTTCGCGCATCGGATATCAGCCTCCCGACGTCCGCACTCATGTTTTTGACCGCGTCCTCCAAGTTGGTCAGTGACGATTCGCTGTACTTAAAGGTTCTCTCGCTCATTCCGCGCCTCCCATCAATGCTGCTATATCGGAATAGACGGAAGAGAAATCTTCAGCGGCCTTTTGCGTCCGTATCCGCCGTCGTGGAGTCAACGGCGACCAAGGCTTTGGAATAATTTCCAAGCCCTTCGGGAAAAGGCTTCGCAGCCTCAAACCAACTTTTGATTCCCTCCCCAAAGGTTGCAATCGCCGAAAAGGCCAGAGGCTCCAAACCTTCCTCCAGCCCTTCGCCAAAATTCTTCAAAAGATCCGACAAGTCATTGGCGGTTTCATTGACGACGTGTGCGGCTTCGGTCTGCGCCCCAAGAGTGAGGCCAAGTTCTGTACCCATGGACAATCACGTTCCTTTTCGAAAAATGGTTGGCGCTATGAGGGAGCTTTTTATTTCAATACAAAGATTCCAAACATCAAACTGACTATCAAGATGACGAAAGCCACAGTAAACGCAAAAATTCAAGAAAACAAGCACTTAATAGACTCTGGAGAGCAGTCCCCCTTTAGAATTGGACAGATTACATTTACTTGGGTAAAGAGAAAACTCTTCCATGCATCGGGGCCCGTCCGGGCTGACTTCGTGCCCAACGCCGGTTCGGCTCGCCTAGCTCGCCTTCAAAACCATTTTAATCAGCCCGACCAATCAGCCCAAGCCTTTGCCCTTGAGCCAATCTTTGGCGATCTTCGAAGCGGGCTGGCCGGATTTGACCGAACGGGCGTTCATCGCGCGCAGGTCTTCAGATGTGAGCTTGGCGGAGACGCCGTCGAGGGTCTTGGCGGCGCGAACGGGAAGCTTCGAGGAGACGAGTGGAACGACGTGCGAGGAGAGGAAGAGGTTCTTCGGATCTTGGAGCGCCACGAACTCCCCCGTGGAGAGCTCCGGGTTTCCGGAGTACAGATCGACGACCTGTGCGCGCCCTTCGCGCAGCGATTTGATCGTCAGCGGGCCTCCCGAGTCTTCAATGGGTGTGAAAGAAACGTCCACCCCGTATGCCGATTTCAGGCCTTTCGGGCCGTACGGGCGTGATTCGAGCTCTGAATTGCCGCCGAGCACCAGCCGCCCCTTGACCTTGGCGAGGTCGCCTATGGTGCGAATCCCGTTCTCCGAGGCGAACTTCGCGGTGACGACGTAGGAGTCCTGGTCCGCGGCCGGCGCTTGATTGAGCACGGTGAGCTCGCGCGGAAGCTTTTTCTCCAGTGCACGGTACACGGGCTCGGGGGCCGTCACGCTCGCCTTGGAGTCGATGTATTGAAGAAGGTTGCCCGTGTATTCCGGGAAGACGTCGATTGAGCCGGAGCGGACCTCGGGCATGTAGACCTCGCGCTGGCCGATTTTTCATCTGCCGCTCGATTTTGTAGCCCTTCGCCTCGAGCGCCTGCGCGTATATTTCCGCAATGATTTTCGTTGGAGTAATAATCCTGCGAGCCGACGACGATCGTTTCGCCGGCCCGGTCCTTTCCGTCGGATCTGCGCAGAGGATCGGCGTTGGAGCAGCCGACGGCGAGGGCGACGGCGCCGAGCGTCGCGACGGCCTTGGCGAGCGCGGCGCCCTCGCGGACGCGTTGCACGGCGCGACGCGCGATCCGGCGCCCGTCCGACGGGCGGGCGCGGCTGGGACCGTTCGGCGGGCGCGGACATCGCGTGGGCGCTAGCGCGGGCGTCGCCTGAGCCCGTCCTGGCGGACGCGGCCTGCACGGCGCCCGCGAAACGGCTTTCTTCCAAGCGGAGGCGCCTGAGGCCGCCCTTCGCGGCGACCCTTCGGAGAATGCGTGCGATGAAAGACAATGTCACTCCTTCGAAGCGGCGTGGGCGGGCGCGGCGCGGCGCGCGGTTGTCCGCTGCAAAGCGGACAGGAGCAATTCGCATACGATCGCGAGGGCGATGACTGCGAGCGATCCGCCGAGCATCAACGGGTAGTTGTGGGACCGCAGGCCCGCAAAGAGGAAGCGGCCGAGGCCCCAGTTCGCGACGTATGCCGCGAGGGTCGCCGTGGACACCACCTGCAGCACGGTCGCACGCAGTCCGCCCACGATGACGGGCAGAGCCAGCGGCAGCTCCACGCGGAAGACCACTTGGGCGGGGCTCATCCCTATCGCCGTCGCAGCTGCGGGCACGGCGGGGTCGATGGATTGGATACCCGAATAGGCGCCCGCCAGAAGCGAGGGAATCGCCAGGATGACGAGCGCGATGATCGGCGCGTCAAGCCCGATCCCCAAAATCAGGCCGAAGATCGTCAACAGGCCGAGGGTCGGGATCGACCGCGCGGAGCCGACGACGGCGCCGACGACGCCCGCGCCCCGCCTCGTGTGGCCGACGACGATCCCGATCGGCAGGGGCGATCGCGGCGGCGATCCCGACGACGCCGAGAGTGAGGATGACGTGCTCGAGGAGCCTCGCGCCGATGCCGGACGGGCCCCACCAGTTGGCAGAGTCGGCAAGCCACCTGAGGGCCGAGAGGAAATAGTTCACGCCTGCTCCCCCTTCGCGCCGGGGGCCTTGCCGGCCCTCGTCCACGGCGTGAGAAGCCTGCCGAGCAGAATGACGAGCCCGTCGACCGCGAGCGCCAGAGCGACCGTCGCGACGACCCCCGTCACGACCTCGGCCGTTATCCCCCGCTGAAAAACCGTCGGTCAGGGAGCGTGCCGACGCTGGGGATTCCCACGAGCGCCCCGATCGTCACAAGCCCCACCGTGGAGACGGCGACGACCCTGATTCCCGAGACGAGCACGGGCAATGCGAGCGGAAGCTCGACCGTCCACAGGAGCGTCCTGCGCGAGTGCCCCACCGCCGTCGCGCCGTCGATCACGGTCCGGTCCACCGAGGAAAAGGCGTCGCTGGCCGTCCTCACAAGAAGGGCCATGCCGTACAGGCCGAGGGCCGCGATGATGGTCAGCGGCGAACGCAAAGGCGTTCCGATGACGAGCGGCACGGCCACGAGGAGCGGCAGCGAGGGGATCGCGTACATCAGCGTGGCGCCGGAGAGGATGACGCCGCCGACCTTGGGGAAGCGATGCGCGAAGCGGCCGATCGGAACAGACACTAAAACGGCCAGGGCCGTCGCCGGAAGCGCGATGAACAGGTGAGCCCGCAGAAGTTCGCCGACCCACCGCCAGTTCTCGCCCAGCCAGCTCACACCGGGCCGCCTTCAGTCGAATCGCCGGATTTGCCTCCGAGCCTCCACCGAGCCTTCGCCTTGCGCAGAGAAATCCGAGCGGCGTCCAGGGCATGCGGCAGGCGAGGGCTGCGCCGCTTGTTTGCGGGAGCTCTGCTCGCGGGCGGCGTCGTCCCCCGCGCCTTTCACGCCGCTGACAAGCCCGTCAAGCCCTTCAATGACCCCCCACCTGGCGCCCGTCTCGCCGACGACGACGTTGCGCCCGGCGACCTGGCGCACGCGCAGCGTCTGGTTGACTTCGTCCCGCCGACGAAGGTGCGCACGAAGTCGCTTGCCGGAGCGGCCAGAATCTCTTCCGGCGTGCCGCTCTGCGCGATTCTTCCGCCCTCGCCGAGCACGACGACTTCGTCGCACAGGCGGAACGCCTCTTCGACGTCGTGCGTCACGAAGACGACCGTTTTGCCGATCTCCCCTTGCAGACGCACGAGCTCGTCCTGAAGCTCGCGGCGAACGATGGGGTCGACGGCGCCGAAGGGCTCGTCCATGAGCAGGATCTCGGGCTCGGCGGCCAGAGCCCGCGCCACGCCCACACGCTGGCGTTGGCCCCCGGAAAGCTGAGCCGGGTATCGGGCGCCGAGCTCCGGGTCGAGCCCCACCCGTTCGAGAAGCTCCAGCGCCGCGGATCGGGCCTCGCGCCTCGGCGTGCCGTTGAGGATCGGCACGGTGGCGACGTTGTCCGCGACGGTGCGATGCGGCAGGAGCCCGCCGTCTTGAAGCACGTATCCGATGGATCGGCGGAGTTTGACGGGATCGGCTTCGCGCACGTCGACGCCGTCGATGAGCACCCTTCCCGACGTCGGGTCGACCATGCGGTTGACCATGCGCAGCAGCGTCGTCTTGCCTGAGCCGGACGAGCCGACGAGCACGACGGTTCGATGTTTCGGCACCGTGTACGTGAAGCCCTCCACGGCAACCGCGCCGCCGGGATACGTCTTTCCGACGGACTCAAATTCGATCACGTGTTCAGCATATCGGCGTTGGGTCTGCTTGCAAAAGAGGCTGCCGTGGCCCTGTCGGTGAAAATCGGCGGGTTCTCACAGCCAGGTTTTCGTGAGCCAAGTTTTCAAGAGCAGTCAAGGCCGAGTTTTCACGAACCGCCAGGGCGGGTTTTGTGAGCCGCTGAAGCGACCCATTGGGCAAGTTTGCTTGACGCCCATCGTCGCACCATCGCCCGGTTCGCCGCTTGAACCGGCCGCGCGGCAGGATGCTGTCAGTCGGTGAGCAACGTCTGTCTTATGACAAGAGACATGTTTCCTGCATGAGAATGAAGGGACGCACTAAACTAGAAGCACGACGAACCGCCAGTCGGGGCAGTTGACTGCCGGGGCCTATAAAGGCCCCGGAGCTTGTTTACGGACTCCGCTCGCGTCTCTGGAGCGGCCTCGGAAAGCCTCCCGGACGATTGACGAGCCCGACTCGCTTTTAAGACGGTTGGAACCAGGCTTCAAAGCATGAACGACTTGCTTCCCATACCGACAACAAATCGGCTATTTGGCTGGCAACTCCAGCCGGCCCGCAGGCACTTCCATGACAAGTACGGGACATGTTTCATACATAACTTTAGCGGAGCCCCACGAGCGCTGTTCCTCGGCTAAGAAAGTGCTAGAATAATTCCTATTAGGCGATCGTCGGACGGTGGAACAAAATGGCGCAGACAGACATAACACAAGAAAAGATAAATGAGTTCAATGTCAAACCTAGTGACATCGTGTTTTTAACAGGTTCGGGGATTTTCGCTTGATTCAGGCCTCCCGGATTGAGCGACCTTTGTAAAGAACCTATTAATAGAATCAAAAACTATGGAATCTGATGATCTTGCAGAACTTTTCGTCAGAAGACAGAGCAATCTTCTAGTTATCGCCGATGGAGCACATCAGAGCGCGAAAAGCAACAACTTGGAGTGGAAACAAGTTGCTCTAAAGGGTCTGTATGGCACCGATATAAACGAAAAGCCAGCTTCGCAGATGCATGAGATCGTAGCTCGCTATCAGTTTGAGTTTTCATGCCCTGTCCTCACGACCAACTTCGACGTTCTCCATGAAATAGCGGGCTTGAAACATTTGGAACATCTAGTTGAGAATGGCTGGAATCCGGACGAAGATGCGGATCCTGATGAATTTATACCAAAGAGTCACGACGAAGATCGCCATGACGACGAAGGAAGAATCGTTGTTTCACACCTTCACGGAGTCCTCGACCCCCGCCCAGATGGGCTAATCTCTGAGGAAAAGAGTCTAATTATAGGCCAAAGCGACTATAACAATCTTTTCAAAAAAGATATATCTTGGCAGAGTGAGGTCATAGACGATTCAGTTAGACGACATAAGACATTTGTCGTTTTAGGCCATTCTCTCAATGATCAAGACATACAAAATTGGTTCCATAGACGCTCTGAAGACAACTTTACCGTGTATTTTTTCGTCGTAAGGGAGAGCTTAGGAGTCGACAAGGAGACCTTTGGGAGACTATTTGATCCTATAAAACAGCAGTGGTCGTCCATTAACGTGAAGACAATTATGATCGACGACTATGTAGACGCCAATCAGATACTATTAGAGATATACTACATGAATAAAGAGCGTTCAAACAATAGATACAATCCTCCTGCCACCCGCATAAGTTGCTTATATTCAAAGATAGAAAACGACACACGTAAAGCATCTGAAGATACTCTGATGTGGATTGAGTCCGTAGAGAAACCTTTACGATGCCAATATTGATGATTTCGATGTTTCCGTATGGATTGCAGACGGGAAAGGTTCTATTCACCGTTTTTCGTCTTTAAATAGAATCTTCTTAAAAGATAGACCCTCTAAAAATCTATCGAAACAGGATTTGACTCGAGTATCTTTGCGGGTCGCGCAATTTGTTCGAACTCAGTGATGCTTGAGGATGGTTCTGACGGAAAATGGAATACGATCATGGCAAGGAGCTTCAGCTGCGAGTTTGCGGACGGACCAGAGCTTTCTATCGGAGTCGTCACAGTGGCGGTCAAGTTCAAGGATCAGAGTTCCGATTCTTCCTGGAACAACGTGTTTACATACTGAACAGCTACGTGTTTACATAGATACCCTGCGAGAAATTCTATCTTGTGAGTTTTCACGTCTGGTTTCGTCTTTGGCAGAATGATATTTCATAGCAAATCACAGAATCACAGATGTTTTTCGAATTCGCTTCTGATAAGCTTGCGATTAAGCAAATAAGGAGCGAATTATGTCAACCGCATCAGCATTTGAACTTATACCTACCAGCTTTGGAAGTTCTACTCTGCGGCTTGTCCCTGTCGTCCCAGCGACCAAATCCGCACGCGAGCAGCTTGCAGAGGCATGGAGCCGCAGAGCCAAGAAGACAGCAAGCAGCAGCGTTCCTCCGTCGTCGGAGACTGAGAAACTCGCTGAATCCGGCAATTAAGCCGCAATCAATGTTCTGACGGCCTCCTTTGCTTGGAGGCCATCTTTCGTTCTGCCAGACCCCGCTAACCAGCCGCCCGTCCTGTGTTCTCTACGCCGACTACCTGTGTTCTCTGTGCCGATTGACGGCGCGAAAAAGCCGACAGCACCATCTTCGCGCACTCCAACCGAAACGCTCAACGGCAGAGAGGACGGCTCGCGCAGTCTTAGCAGAGTCGGCGAGCCGTCCATGCGAAACGGAGACATAACCCTGGGAATCTACTGGCGAGACGACCGCGGAGGGCCTCCCATACGGGGCAGAGGCAAAGCCAGAGCGGACCCAGGCAGGTCATCGGGGCACGTCCGGCATGCACGAGACGCAGCCGGCGACCTCCCTGCCGCGACGGTCACAGCATGCACGAGACGCAGCCGGCGACCTCCGTGCCCTCGAGCGCCTGCTGGCGGATTCGCATGTAGTAGAGCGTCTTGATGCCCTTGCGCCAGGCGTAGATGTAGTTCCGGTTGACGTCGCGCGTGGTCACGGTGTCCGGGTAGAACAGCGTGAGCGAGAGCCCCTGATCCACGTGCTGGGTCGCTGCGGCATAGGTGTCGATGATCTTTTCGGGGCCGATTTCGTAGGCGTCCTGGTAGTACTCCAGGTTGTCGTTCGTCATGTAGGGCGCCGGATAGTAGACCCTCCCGATCTTTCCTTCCTTGCGGATTTCGATCTTGGAGACGATGGGATGGATCGACGACGTCGAATGGTTGATGTACGAAATCGACCCCGTCGGTGGAACCGCCTGAAGGTTCTGGTTGTACATGCCGTATTGCCGGACGTCCTCGCGCAGCGCCGCCCAGTCCTCGCGGGTCGGGATGTGGACGTTCGCGAACAGCTCGCGCACCTTCGGCGTCGTCGGCCCCACGCGCCCTCGACGTACTTGTCAAAGAACTCGCCCGTGGCGTACGTCGAATCCTCGAATCCGGCGAAGCGCTCTCCGCGCTCGCGCGCGATCTCCATCGAGGCGCGGATCGCGTGGAACAGCACCGTGTAGAAGTACATGTTCGTGAAATCGAGGCCTTCCTCGGAGCCGTAGAAGACCCGCTCGCGGCCGAGATAGCCGTGCAGATTCATCTGGCCCAGGCCGATGGAGTGGCTCATGGCGTTCCCGCGTTCAATGGAGGGAACCGAACGAATGTCCGTCATGTCCGAAACGGCGGTGAGGGCGCGCACGGCGGTCTCGACCGTCTTGCCAAAATCGGGCGAATCCATGGCCTTGGCGATGTTCATCGACCCCAAATTGCACGAGATGTCCTTGCCCACGTGCGCGTACGAAAGGTCCGGGTTGTACTCCGAAGCCTCGGAAACCTGGAGGATCTCCGAGCACAGGTTCGACATAGTGACCTTGCCCTTGATCGGGTTCGCCGCGTTCACGGTGTCCTCGAAGACGATGTACGGGTACCCGGATTCGAACTGAATCTCCGAAAGCGTTTGGAAGAACGCGCGGGCGTTGATCTTCGATTTGCGGATGCGCTTGTCATCGACCATCTCGCGGTACTTCTCGCTCACGGAGATCTCCGTGAAAGGCACGCCGTAGACCCGTTCGACGTCGTAGGGGCTGAAGAGATACATGTCCTCGTTGTTCTTCGCCAGCTCGAACGTGACGTCCGGGATGACGACGCCGAGGGAGAGCGTCTTGATGCGGATCTTCTCATCCGCGTTCTCGCGCTTGGTGTCGAGGAAGCGCAGGATGTCCGGGTGGTGGGCATGGAGGTAGACGGCTCCGGCGCCCTGGCGCGCGCCCAGTTGGTTGGCGTAGGAGAAGGAGTCCTCGAGGAGCTTCATGACGGGGTTGACGCCCGAGGACTGGTTCTGGATTCTCTTGATCGGGGCGCCAAGCTCGCGCAGGTTCGACAGGTTGAGGGCGACGCCGCCGCCGCGCTTGGACAGCTGGAGCGCGGAGTTGATGCCGCGGGCGATCGACTCCATGTTGTCCTCGATGCGTAGGAGGAAGCAGGAGACGAGCTCGCCGCGGGCGGCCTTGCCCGCGTTGAGGAATGTGGGGTCGCGGGCTGGAAGCGCCCCGAGATGATCTCTTCCATGAGGTCGACGGCGAGATCTTGGTCGCCGCGGGCGAGCGTGAGGGCCACCATGCACACGCGGTCCTCATAGCGCTCGAGATAGCGGGTGCCGTCGAAGGTCTTAAGCATGTAGGACGTGTAGTACTTTGAAGGCGCCCAGGAAAAGTCGGAAGCGGAACTTCTTCGCGTAGGCCGCCTTTGTAGAGCGACTTGACGAAGTCGAAGGGTACTGGTCGAGCACCTCTTTCTCGTAATACCCTCCTTGACGAGGTACTCCATCTCTCTCTGAGGTCGTGGAAGTAGACGGTGTTCTTGTTGACGTGCTGAGGAAGTACTGAGCGCCGCGGCCCGGTCGGCGTCGAACTGGATGAGGCCGTCGGCGTCGTAGAGGTTGAGCTTTGGCGTTCAGGGCGTGGTAGTCGAGGTTCGGGTCCTCGTAGCTCTCCTCGCCCGTGTCCGTCAACGTGCTTGCTGCCAAAACTTCTCCAAACCTTCGCGAACCCGGGCCACGTCCAAGGGCGTCCCGAGCAATTCGAATCTGTACATGTGCGGCACATGGCATTTGGCGGCGACGATGTCGCCGGCAGCTCGCAGGCCGCGCCGAAATTCATGTTTCCCGAGATCACGCCGCGGATGAGGGAGCGGTTGTGTTCGTCGCCGAGGAACTTGATGACCTGTTTGGGGACAGCGCTCTTGGCGTTGCCCCTCCAGATGGGGACGACGAGGACGTACCCTCGTCTACGCGGAGCGGCCCTTCCTTCGGGCGCAGCGGAATGCGGCACGCGGGCATGCCTAGCTTCTTGACGAATCTTTCGGTGTTGTTCGTCGCCGATGAGAAGTAGACGAGCTTTGCCATCCGAGGCCTGCCGATCTGTGAAGGGCTCCGGACGGGCCGGCGATGCCGCAGGCGCCGCCCGACCCGTTCGCCGTCGTCACGCTGTGACAGCCGCCGAATCTCGAGCGGCCGCCGTCAGCGCCTTGATCTTGTCAGGGCGAAAGCCCGACCAGTGGGTCGCCCTCGGCAAAAACCACGGGCGCGGACTGGTAACCCATCGCCTCGACCGTTTCCAGCGCCCCGGCATCCTGAGTCAGGTCCACCTCGCGGTAGGCGAGCCCGGCCTCGCCAGCGCCCGCTTCGTCGCGTTGCACTGAACGCACGAAGGCTTGGTAAACAGTGACGCTCATAAGAGCCGCCCTTCCGATCCCGCGGGTCGCCTCCGACCAACCCGGTACGCATCAACCATGTCGCGCCGCCCTGAGCGGCACACCGCGAAGACACTCACACCTTGTGGTCGGTTTTCGGTTAGACCACAGGCTTGTGTCTGCTGATAAGTGACACCCTTGTCATTCGCCCTGTGGACCGCCCTCCTTTCCGGTGGAGAAGCTGTGCACACAGACAGGTCGCCCGGCCGACTTATCCCCTTCCTTTCCACTATCAAACTGCGCTTAGCCGCCTCAACGGACGGCAGAAAACGATCCTCCCCGCACCTCCGACACAAATTCGACTCCGCAAGAGTCCCTTAGAAGCCTCTTCGCGAAAGCCGACGCGAGTGCGGCCATTGCGGACTCGACGCCGCCGCGGCACGCAGCGCCCACGAAAGCTCTTTCGTCTTCGCCGAGAGAGGCGGCCCGTCGAGGCAAACGATCCAACGAGGCGAGGCGGTCCGCCGAAGTGAAGCCCTGACGGCCGCCTTTCGCAGCATCGAGTGAATGAGTTTTCCACGCGTGGATGAAACGAGTCCACACGTGTGGAAAAACTCACTGAACTCGTCCACAGGCTGTGGGAAAAGATTCCCTCGCTTCCCCGATGGGCATCTTCTCCCGGATCGGCGTGTCTGGCTCTGGCGTGTCGCGTTTAGAGCGCGATCGCCGGCGGCCTCCGTCATCGACCGCCTCGCCCCTGCCCGCCGCCTCGCGCCATCAGCCGCTCCCCTTTGCCCGCCGCCTCCCCGTCATCAGCCGCCTCCGCACTTTGCCTGCGCTCCGCACTTTGCTTTCCGCCTCCGGTCACCCCGCCTCCCCGGCATGCTCATGCGGCTGTCGTAGTCTCCGGCCGTCGCGGTCACGACTTGCTCGCTGTCGACCTTGATCGTGTACTCTTTCCCTGACGACGTCGGGCGAGGAGAACACGAAGGAGCCCGCGTTCTTCGCGAGCGTGTAGGAGGCGATCTGCTGCTGTCTGAATCGAACACAGTGAAAGTCGAGCTTTTGCTCGCTTGGCCGGTGACTTTGATCGAGGGCCTGCGCGGAGGACGTCGCGGCGCCTGGTCCATGCCTTTGGGATCCCGCGGCGGTGCGGCGCCCTCGTCATCGTCAGGCCGCTTTCGGCGTCGATGGCGCTGCTTCCGCCGGCCGTCGGCCTCAGACCGTCATCTTTCCGCCGCTCATGTAGCCTGCGCCGTTCGAGTCGAATCTCGTCGCCTCGGCGTTGACCGTCCAGTCGCCGCCGGTCACGGACAGCCACGGCGAGTCGCCGCCGGTGGCGTTCAGCCCGTCGTCGCTGGAAGTTATGGCCGCCGAGCCTCGGCCAGGAGGATTGCGGCGCCCTCGACGCCCTCCTGCGATTTCGCCACTTTTCGTCGAGCCTCCGGCGAGAATCACGTCCGACGTCGCGTCGATCGCGTCGGATCCCGCCGACGCCGTGACGTTTCCGCCCGTCACAGCACGCATCCGCGGCCCGAGGCGGTCTCGTTGTCGGCTTTGACCGCGTCTCCCTTGCCTGAAGGAGAGGGTCCCCCGCTATGACCACGTAGTCTCCCGGTCGCGACGGCGTCGTCGGCGGCCTTGACGTTGATCTTGCCGCCCAGAATGACGAGAGCTCGTCCGAGCTGGAGACGCCGTCGTTGCCGTTGCCGGTCACGTTGAGCGTCCTGGCACCGCCGAGCGTCAGGTCCGCCGAAGAGGCGATCACAGCCGTGGGGCCGCTGGAATCAGCGTGCTTGAGGTGTCGGACACGGAGTTGACGGTGCGCTCGGCGGCGATGACCACCGCTTCGTCGGCGCTCTTCACGCGAATCGCGGCGTCGGTCGAAGACGACAGATCTCGGCGCCGTTGAGCACGATTTTCACCTTGTCGGAATCCGCGGCCGTCACAAGAATCTGGCCGGTGAATTTGCCTGAAAGCACGTAGGTCCCAGCCGAGGAGACCGTCACTTTGCCCTCGCTCGCCGCGGCGCCGGAGCTTTTCGACCGAAGCGGCTGCGCCGTTCGCGAGACCTTGGTCGCCGAGGCGGCGTCGTACCGCGCGTCGTTCGAATCGGCGTGCGGCTTCTGGTTCTCAGCCATAACGCTTTCGACGGTCGCCTGGCGGCCGTCACCGTCGTCGAATACACATCGCCGGAGGGAAACCGACTTTCGGACACGCTGCGCAGGGAGTCGAGCGTCTTCAAACCGTCGCCGTCCGTTGCGGCGCCGTTTGCGGGAGCCCGCCGACGAGTTCGAGGCCGCGCCGACCTCGGAGGCTCCGAAGAGCCGACTTTGCAGCGCTGCCCAGAGCCGCTCCCGCTATGAGCGCGACGGCCGCGAATTTCCTTTTCAGATTCTTATTCATGTTCTTTCGTCTCCTAGTCTTTTCATCACCCCTGTTCCAACGGTTGAGGGCACTCGGATGGATCGACGCGACGCCGAGCGCGTACTTCGAGATCCCTCAGCGGGCGGTGTCCACTGCGCCACAGCCACCTGTCGGCGGCGGAGGCCCGCCCGGCGGATTTTCGCTTTCGACGACGACGCCCGGAACCTCGACGCACGCGCCGCCCGAGGGCGCGCAGAGGACGAGGCCGCGATCGGCCGTCAGCCGAGAGTCTTCGGGAAGACAAAGGGTCGAACGCGTACACCGATCGGGCCGCCGGGATCAGGGCTGGCTGCGACCCTCATGCGCCTCGCGGCGGCTTTTCAGCGATCCTCTGTCCGCCAGGTGCTCAGCCAGCCATTCGCGCACCCCGCCGAATGAGCAGGTCGGGCGTTTCACGCTGCTGCGCCCATGGCGCAGGCCGCAGGCGCTCACCGGGACGTCCTCCAAACGGAGCCTGTTCTTTGACGTTGTGCCCGCGCCCCGAGCGAGTCTTCAATCTGAGGAAGTGCGTCCCGAATCGAGGTAGACCCGAGCGGAGCTTGAAACGCCGGCGGCGCTTTGGCGGCGGCCGCGCGATAGAGGAGAAATCGGGCGTGTCGTCGTAGTCGGACAGGTAGCCGAAGGCCGACCGCCCGTCGATGGCCAACGCGCGCGCCCCATTTGCCGCCAGCGAGGCGACGAGGTCTGCCGCGACGTCGGCCTGAAGAAGGTATTTGCGATCGATTCTCGTGAGAAGCGAGGCGTTGGCGGAAAGCTCGTCGAGGGCGATCTCCGGCAGCCGTGCGAGATTCGCCGACGGCGTCGGCGGTCCGCATGTCCGGAACCGCCATCAGGCGGCCTCAGGTTTCGGGGCCGAGCGCTGACGGCCACTTTCCCGCCGCATCGCACGTCGACCGTTGTGGGAATCGTTGACGTAATCGAGCCTGACGACGCTCACTTCGCGCACGGCCATGCCCGTGCGCGCCTCGATGAACCGGGCGAGCTCGTCGGCGTCGCCGATAGCGCGGTCGACCACCATCGCCATGTGCCGGGAGCCGGACATGACGCGGTTGAATCGACGGCGCTGAGCGCGAGAACGACGCCGCCGATCAGAGCGGCCGCCGCCGCGAACGGCATTCCTGATCCGAGACCGCTGATGAGCCCGATGGCGAGGGCGGCGAAGAATACGCAACCTCGACCTGGCCCAGCCTGCCTCGAGCGCAGGCGGATGATCGAGAGCACGCCGAACAGGCCGAGCCCCAGCCCCGCGCCCACAGTCGCCGTGGACAAAGCCGTGGTCACGGCCAGCACGCCGACGTTGACGCCCACGAGGGCGACCGCGAGGTCCTGCGCCGATGGCGCGGATAGTACAGCGCGAACGCGAGCGCGCATATCGCCGCTGTGTCAAGCGGGCAAAGAGTCGGACGTCCATACTGCCTCCTTCTTGCGAGCCCTGCACGCTCGGACGCTCGGAGCCGCGGGCGTTGCCTCGCCGACCCGTCAAGAATGAGAAACGCAGCCTCGATTTTTCCCAATGTTTTATTCGAAGCTTTTCTGGGGAACAATCTCGAATTTTGTTTTATGTCGACTAATGCGATTCGACCCTGGCTGCGCCAGACGCGCTTGCAATCGGCGGCGTTCAGGCGAATCCTGCGGAACGCCTGGAAATGTTCCGCGGGATCGCGTCTGAAGGCAGGCGGCGGGCCAGGCCCGCGCGGATTCGCTCCACTTTGAACTCGCGCCGGCTTTGGCCTTGGCGATCCGTGGTTGTCGACGACGATCTTGTACTCCTTGCCCTTCGACAGGTCGGCAGAGGAGAAGAAGATCGAACTCACGTCCTTCGTGAGGGTGTGCTTGGCCAGTTCCTTGCCCCCGATCTCGACGACGGTGACGGTGGTCTGCGCCTTGACCGCGGCTCGACCTTGATCGCCGTCTGAGACGAGCCCGACGACGGCGTTTCGTCCATGCCCGAGGGGGCCTGCGGCGAACAGGGTGCCGCCGTCGATTTCAAGGCCGGTCTCGGCGTCGAGCGAGGCCGCACGCGAGTCGGTGGGGCCGTGATCGTCATCTTTCCCCGCCGATGTAGGCGGCGCCATTGAGTCGAAGCCGTCGCCCCCGGTGTCCAGACGCCACTCGCCCTCCGGAGACGGAGAGCTATGGCCTGACGCCGGTGGCGTTGATGCCGTCGTCGGTCGTTTTGACGTCGGCCTTGCCCCCGCAAGCGAGGACGTGCGCCGCCTCAATGCCCTCCTTGAGCCCGCAATCTGATATTGCTGCCGGCGATGACGATCTCGAGTCTGCGTTCACGGCGTTGGACGAACCGCCGTTGATCGTCAGGTCGCCGCCCTGCACGAGTACGTACCCGCGGCCCGACTTGGTCTCGTTTTCAGACTTGATGCCGTTGTTCTTGCCGTTGACGTGCCGAGCGTGCCGCCGGCTATGACCACGTAGTCCTGGCCGCGCACGGCGTCGTCGGGGCGCTGACGCTGATCTTCCCGCCGGTCACGACGAGGCCGTCGGAGCTGGAGATGCCGTCGTTGGCGTTCCCGATGACCTTGAGCTCGCCCTTGCCGCCGACGGTGAGGTCCGCGGACGACGCGAGGGCGGCTGACGGCCCCTTCGCATTGCCGGCGTAGCTCGACGTGTCGGACAGGCTGTTGAGGTGCCTTCTGCGGCGATGACGACCGCCTCATCGGCCGTCTTCACCCGAATGGCCGAGTCCTGGACGAGGAGATGTTGGCGTTCTTGAGGACGATTTTCACCTTCGCCGTGTCCGGCGCCTCGACCGTGACCGTCCCGTTGAAGGAGCCTGAGAGCACGTAGGTGCCGTCCTCGCTTGATGGTCACGGCGTCCTGCGTCGCGCTCGCGCCCCTTGCCTGAGACCTTCGGCGTGCCGTCTAGCTGGATCGTCGTCGCGGAGGACTCTTTGTAATCGGCGTCGTTGGAATCGGCGTGCGGTTTTTTTGGTCTCCGCCATGACCGCCTCGGGAGTGGCCCCTGTTCGGCTTGACGGACGACGCGTAAATGTCGCCTCCCGTGGGGACTTTCTTTCCGGAGACGTTGCGCAGCGAATCGAGGATCTTCAATCCGTCGGTCTCGCCAGAGCCTCACAATCGACGACCCCTTGACGTCGATTTCGTTCCGTTCGTGTCGGACTTCCCGTCGCCGCAGCCGGCCAGGGCGAGGCCCCCTGACGGCGAGGACCGCCGCCGCGTGTCTATGGATTTTCCCAGTCATCGGATAGCTATCTCCTTATTCCTAGTTTGGTCATTGTCGAATGCCAGCGGTTGGCTGGCAGCTCGATGGACGATTGCCGTGCCAATGGCGTATTTGGACACTCGGGACGGCTGTATGCCGTCGGGACCACAGCCACCGGTCGACGTCGGATGTGCGTCCGCTGGATCTGGTTTCGACGACCACTTGGGGAACTCGAACCTGGAGTCCTCTCCGGGGCCGGCAAGCACGAGGCCCCGGTCGATCGTCAACCTGGAATCGTCAGGGAGGCAGACCGTCGAGCGCCGGTAGTACGAGCGGCCTCGACGGCACAAGGCTCTCCAGGGTTCTGAGCCCCTCCTCGTGAGTCGCCGTGACGCCGCGGCGGACGAGAAGCTTGGCCGCCCAGGAGCACCTCGAACGCGTGAGCGGTCTCGGCGGGGTCGCGGCGGTAGGACCAGTCCTTCGAGCGGACGTCTTCAGCCGCAGGCGGTCTTTGACGTTTTGGCCTCGCCCGGACCGGGCCCTTGAGCTCCATGAGTGCAGCCCTGAATCGAGGTAGATCCGGGAGCGGAGTTTGAAAACGCCGACGGCGCTGGTGGCGGCCGCGCGATAGAGGGCGAAGTCCAGTGTGTCGTAGTAATCCGAGAGGTAGCCGAAGGTCTGAAGCCCGTCGATCGTCAAGGCGCAGGCCCCGATGTCGCGGAGAAAGCCGACCATCTCGGCGACCGTCCTGTCTGGGACGAGGTACTTGCGGTCGGTCCGTTTGAGCAGCTCGGCCCGTGCAGACAGCTCATGGAGAGATCTCCGGCAAGCCGAGCAGCCTCGAATCCGTCCCTCTTCGGACTCGACTTGCCTCTGCTTCGCTCGCACCCTGTCATAGACATCACCGCCATCAGGCTGCCCTCAACGACTTCGTCTCCCGGATCTGGGCCCGCCCCTTCGAGCAGCGGACGTCGACCATGGTGGAGTCATTGACGTAGTCGAGCCTGACAATGCTCACTTCGCGCACTTTCATGTCGGTGCGACGTTCAATGTACCGCGCAAGCTCTTCCGGATTGGAAAGGGCCCCTGTCCACGACCAGCGTCATGTGGCTCGAACCCGTCATCACAAGCTTCGAATCGGCCACCGCGAGGGCGAAGATGATCGCGGCGATGAGCAGCGCCGCGATGCCGAGGGACATGCCTTCGCCCATTCCGCCGATGAGCCCGATGGCGAGGGCGGCGAAGTAATACGCAACCTCGACCTGGCTCAGCTCGGTCGAGCGCAGGCGGATGATCGAGACACGCCGAACAGGCCGAGCCCCAGCCCCGCGCCCACAGTCGCCGTGGGACAAAGCCGTGGTCACGGCGAAAAACCTCGATGTTGACGCCCAGAAGGGCGACGGCCAAGTCTTTGCGCCGGTGTCGTGGATAGTACAGCGCAAACGCCAATGCCCCGATCGCTGTAAGGTCGACGGCGAAAAGGGGATAGTTCATGGTTATCTCCTGTCGTGGTCTTTCATCGCCGCCCCTCGCGAGGCGGAGGCCGGACCCAGAAGCTTGCGTGGTTTTCTGCGGTTTGCCGCGACGCCCGACGCCGTCGAACGGCTCAGGCTTCTCGTTGCTTGACCCTTTCCGAACTCGCGGCGGGTGCGCGCAGAGACGGCTGACGCTGCGGCGACCGCCGAAGGTGGAACGAAAGCCGCACGCCCTCGGATCCGGCATGGTCGCAATGCGATGAAGTTGTTTGAGTTGTGGAAGTGTGGACCGCTTCAATCCAGATAAAAAAACAGCGTGCCAGAGATCGACTTCGTTTTCAGTGTTTGCGACACACTGAGTTTGCGCAGGCGAATCGGCGGTTCTTCCCCGACGGCCAGAATTCATTGATACTCGACAATTTAGAGGTTGATTTCGACATGAGCGAAAAACCGATGTCGCCGATTTGCGACACGGTTGTCGCTGGCGGCCTGACGCACCGGGCCTGTTCTGAGATTCGGGCAGGCCCGAGGATGCAGGCTCACTTGAGCCGTCCGGACGCAAAAAGCGTTGCGCATGGGCACGGGCGCGGGCGGAATCGAACAGTATCTCAACTTTGCCCCTAGGGGTCTTCACGCTACTATGAGTTTGCACTGAGGCCCTCGCGCCGGCGGGCGTCAAGGCGCTGTCCGAGTCGCCGCAAGGCCGGAAACATCGAGAGAAAGGAGAACAATGTCGTTGCCAAACGAAGAACCAGAACAGAAGTCCTCGCCAAACGGGAGCCCACAGGAGGGCGGCCAAGGCCTTCCACAGCCGCAGACGCCTAATTTCGCACAGAACCAGGGGCCTTCCCACAGAGCCAAGGGGCCTTCCCACAAAACCAAGTACAGGCGCCGCATTCGGCGGCCTACGGAAGCCGCCAGCCGGTCGCCAGCGGGATGAACCCTCTGGCAATCGCGTCGCTGGCGTGCAGCATTCTAGGCATCGTGTCCGCCTTGTTCGGAATCGCCGCCCTGGCCCTACTCCTGCCCATAGCGGGCGTCATCTCGGGCACGTCGCTCTCAACGACATCCGAAAAGACGGGCAGGGGCGTAGCCCGAAGCCATTGCGGGCACGGTCATCGGCTACATTGCGCCATTCTCGCTGTGCTCGTAATCATGGTTTTAAAAGGAATCGCGGACATACTCGGATGAATCCCACGCGGCGTCGGAGGCGCAAACCGCCCGGCGCGCTCACGGCAGTCCGGTTCGGGCGCTTACACCGCCGCGTCCGGGCAATCAAGATTCGATCGGCGCGGGGCCCAGAACGGCATTCTGGGCCCCGCGCCGCATTTCCCGCAGGCCGCACCCAACCCACACACGTCCGAAACCGCCACGGGTTCCAACCAACGCATTCCCGCCTTTCGCGAGACTCGTCACGGGGCACGCCGCGAATGCCCTCGTCGCCCTTGTGGCGAGCGGCATACACGCATATCATCGTCCTGACAACATTTCCGCGCGGCAAGGACAGGAGCCCCCTGCCTCCGGGGCGGAATCAAGCGACGCAGCGACAGCGGGCGCCAAACGAAAAGCTCTGTTCTCATCGGCAAGTCAGCCGAGGGAGGCGAGCCAAGGCCAAAAAGGGACGATCGGTTGAATAAAGACGGCGTCACGATGGTCATTTGCGGCATAGCTGCACAAGTAACAGAATTCAAAAGCCACAAACACACGACCAAAATTAAGAAATCAAAAAAGGGTTTCACCATGTCAGTTCCAAACGAATGGAATTCAGAGGCAGATACAAACAGCGAATCCTTTCCTTCGTACGAAGAGAGGAGCAACGGCACCGACTCTGAAATTCATACCCAGAGCTGTGCTAATCTGCCTCAAAGCCCCCAAATGCAAGATCAATACATCCAAAACATTCAAATGCCTATCCAGGATGTATATGGACAGACTCGGCCCCCTTATGGCCCCACCACCGACAGCCATTGGCCTGCCCACAACGGCTACGAACAAGCTCAGGGCGCACGCGCGGTCACTGGTCGAATTTCCCCTACGGCACGGCGCCGCAGCCTTGTCAACAATGGGGGTCCGGCCCGCCGCCCTCACGGGAAAACGAGCTCGCTCGCCATCTGCTCGCCTCGTCTTCAGCATATGCGGATGGATAGTTGCCTGGCTCGTCTTCCCTGCCCGCAGGATCGTCTGCGGGCACTGTGCGCTGCACTCCGTCCGAAAAACCGGCGAGTCGGGAGAGGGCATGGCCCGCGCAGGCTTGACACTGGGGTACCTAGGGCTCGTCGTCACGCCGCTTCTTCTCAAATGGACACACTTCCAGTAGGGGCAACGCCCAAATGGACATACTTCCAGTAGGGCAACGCCGAGGAAACAGACGCCGATTGAGCGATGCGGCCTCGCCTCGCAGTGCGAGCGCCGCGGCGAACCATCTCGTCATTTCCCTCAGGCGTGCGCGCTATTCTGAATCAAGCTCGGACGGCGATCACGCTCCCAGTTTTCCGGCCGCGGTCTATTCGTCGAACGATCACGGCATTTGGGAGAAAGGGATATCGATGTCGGCGCCCCACGACGACCCCTCCAAGACGTTAACCCCGCGCAATCGTCTCAGGTCCCTGATTCTGCTGCTGAGCAAGCAGCCTCGGCCGTGACCAGTCAGCCTCCGCCGCCGAGCAAGACGAGTTTACTCAAGGTCAAGCCCTCAAACACCGGTTCGCGGAGGCCCCAGCCTGCCGTCCTGAGAAACCCTTTGCAACGGCGTCGCTGACGTTCAGCCTTCTGAGCCCTGAGCCGTCGCGAACATGTTCGCGTATTTGATAAATTTTTCCCTCGGCTTCGTTTTTCCCACGCTTTGTCTCTATATTGGGGATAATCGCCGTCACGCCGCACTGAGCAACGGCAGAAAGACGGGCAACACACGCGGCTTTTCGCCTGCACGGCCCTCGCCCACGCCGCAGCCGCCGCTCGCGATAGCCTTGGCCGCCCTCTTGACGCACCTGTTCTCCGGATGGTCTTCCATGAGACGCACGAGGCTGACGGCGCGACCGGCTCGCGCCCTCGGCGGCCCTTCAATCGCCCAAGTCCTCAGCAGCTCAAGTTCTTGGCAACCCGAGTTCTTGGCAACCTGAGTTTTTTGACAGCCCGAGTCCTGGCAATCTGGGTTCTTGGTAATCTAGATTCGCGGTCGATGGCGGCTGTCGAAGCCGACCGGAACGCCGTTCCGGGCCGTGCATTGCGTCGCCGCAGGCGCCTGAAACCGCATCGATGCTTCAACGACCAGGAGAAAGGCGTGCAGGTGGCCAGAGAGTTCGACTTCGATTCGTTCATTGACCGCGAGAACACGGAGTCGTTGAAATGGGACGCCTGGGAGCGCCGCGGTACCCGGAGACGGTTTTGCCCATGCGGGGTTGCGGATATGGACCATCGGACGGCCCCGCCGTCGTCCAGGCGCCCACGATCGCGTCGCCCATGGAATCTTCGGGTACACGAGTCCGGACGCATCCTATTTCGAGACGGTCGCCGCCTGGCAGTCCCGCTGCTCTGATGGGACGTCGACCCGATGTCGATCGTCGCCACAGGGGGCGTGATCCCGCTCTGACATACGCGGTCAGGGCGTTCACGGAGCCCGGCGACCGCGTGGTCATCGAGGAGCCCGTCTACTATCCTTTTCGGTCAATCGTCGAGAACAACGGCCGCATCGCGGTCAACGCGCCTCTCGCGCGCAATGGGGAGGGGCGATATGTCCGCGATCTCGCCGCCTCGAGGCGACGTTCGTCGATTCCGGCGCCCGAACGATGATCCTGTGCAACCCCCACAATCCGGTCGGCCGGGTGTGGACCCGCGAGGAGCTGCTCGGACTCGCCGACCTCGCCGCAAAACTCGACGTCATCGTCCTCTCGGACGAGATCCACGCCGATCTGACCTCATCCGGGCATCCGCACGACGCCGTTCTCCTCCCTGCCGGGAATGTCGAATCGAACGGCGACATTCACGTCGCCGTCGAAGTCCTTCAACCTCGCCGGGCTCCAACTCGCCAACATCGTCGTCCCCGACCGGAAGCGACGGCAGGATTTCATCCGCAGTCAAACGCCGCGGGCTACAGCGAACTGAACGCCTCGGCCCCGCGCACGCCGCGCCGCCTACGAGGAGGGGCGAGGAATGGTCGACGCCTCCGGAGCTACATGGCCGAAAAACCTGGAGTTTCTGTGGCGGCGCTCGAGGGAATCGAGGATCGAGCTCGTCGAACCCGAGGGCACATACCTTCCTGGCTTGACTGCCGCGAGCTGATCCGCAACCTCGGATCGAGGCGGGCGAGCTTGACGAGTTCATGGTCAACGAAGCGGACCTTTGGCTCGACGACGGCGCCATCTTCGAGACGAAGGCCTCGGGTACACCCGGATCAACATCGCCTGCCCGCGGAGCACGCTGAAGGAGGCGGTCGATCGGCTCAGGCGCGCCGTCGAAGCGCAATCGGTGTCCGACGAGCCCGCTTCGGCCCGGCGACGGCCACATTCGAATGGCGCCGATCGACTCTGTGGAGCCGATCGACACGGAGGCGTCAGCCAGTCCTGAGACTTCGGACGATTCCGAGCTTCGGCCGGCCTGGCATCGTCAACCGACGCTCAGACCCCAGGCGATTCCTCAGAAGTTTCTGCGGGCCCGGCAGAACGAGGCCGCCGAGCGGACGGAGGGGATTCGTGAGCGTCCGCGACGAAGCCTCCGGCCGCGAAAGGGCTCCCGCCGCGCCGAGACGGTTCTGCGCATATCGGCACGTCGAGCGACTCCCGGCACCGGCGCGCTGACCACGCCCATCTACCTTTCCACGGCCTACGCCCACCCGGGACTGGCGCCTCGACGGATACGACTACACCCGCACGGCCAACCCGACCCGCGACGTCCTGCAAAGCGCGCTCGCGCAGATCGAAGGCGGCACAGCGGGATTCGCGACGTCGTCGGGCATGGCGGCGGCCGAGCTGGTCGTCTCCCTGGCGGCCCCCGGCTCGCGTATCGTCGCCGCCGAAGACATCTACGGCGGAACGTTTCGTTATTTCGACGAGCTTGCCAGGACCGGCGTCTACGACGTGGATTTCTCCATGGGCGAACAAGGCTTGTGCGCCGCCCTTGCTAAGCCGGCAGACCTCGTCTTCATCGAGACGCCCACCAACCCGATGATGGTCGAAATCGACATTGAGAGAATCGTCGATCTGGGCCATCGGGCAGGCGCGATCGTGGCCGTAGACAACACCTTCTACACGCCGATCTTTCAAAGGCCTTTGGAATCGGGGGCCGACGTCGTCCTTCACTCCGCCACGAAGTACCTGGGCGGGCACAACGACGTCTTGGCGGGCGCCGTGATCGTCTCCGCGAGGACCTCGCCGAGAAACTTGCCGTCCGCCTCAACATGACGGGCGCAACCCTCAGCCCCTTCGACAGCTGGCTGCTCATGCGCGGAATGAAGACGCTCGCCCTGCGCATGGAGCGCCACCAGGACAACGCGCGAAAGGTCGCGGCCGCCCTCGAAAAGAGCCCCCTCATCGACCGTGTGCACTACACCGGCAGGGGCGGAATGCTGAGCTCGTCCCGAACGAGTCCGTGGACATGCCGAAGGTCCTCGAATCGGTGCGCATCTTCACATCTGCGGAATCTCGGCGGCGTCGAATCGCTCATCACATGCCCAGCTGTCCAGACGCACGCGGACGTCCCGCGGGAGAGGCGAATGGGCTACGGGCTGACAGACGACCTGCTCCGCCTGAGCGTCGGCCTGGAGCATTGGCGGGACCTCGTCGACGACCTCCTCGGAGCGCTCGAGGTCAGCATTCGACGACGTTGACGGCCAAGCCCCCTGCGGCTGGTCTCCTTGTACTTGGAGAGCATGTCCTTCCCGTTTGGCGCATGGTCTCGATGACGGCGTCGAAAGGAGACCGCGCCGCCCGTCGCCCCACAGCGCCATTCGCGCGGCGCTGATCGCCTTCACCGCGGCGATGGCGTTTCGCTCGATGCAGGGGATCTGACGAGCCTGCCCACCGGGTCGCACGTCAGCCCCAGGCAGTGCTCCATGGCGATCTCCGCGGCGTTCTCCACCTGCCGCGGCTCGCCGCCCAGAGCCTCGGCAAGGCCGGCTGCCGCCATCGCGCAGGCCGATCCGATTTTCGCCCCTGGCATCCGACCTCGGCGCCCGCGATCGAAGCGTTCGTTTTGATGAGGCCGCCGACGGCCGACGCCGTCAAGCAAGAACCGGCGCACGCATTCGGCGGAGCCGCCCCTGCGGCGTGCGTGTAGGCCAGCACCGCCGGAATCACGCCGGCCGCTCCGTTGGTCGGCGCGGTCACCACGCGGGTGGCCCGCGGCGTTCTCTTCGCTGACCGCGAGCGCGTAGAGGTTGATCCAGTCCATTCCGGCCAACTCGTCGCCGTCGTCCGAGGCCTCGCCGGGCGCGCAGGTCGGCCAGAAGCCGAGGGCGCGCCTGCGCACTTTGAGGATTCCAGGCAGCAGCCCCTGTCGTCGTGCAACCGGCTCGATGCTCACGCATCGCGGCGACGATCCCGTCGAGGCTGCCCGCAGCTCGTCTTCGCCCATGAGCGCGAGCTCGTTGGCTTGACGACGTCGGAGATCTCAGCCCTCGCGCTCGCAGTGGCCGGAGCAACTGGGCAGCGCTCGAATACGGATACGGGGCGGGAGGCCGCCGGGCAGTCCCAGGCTGCGGCGAGCGGGCGCGCCTCAGAGGCCCTTTCGGCGTCTCCGCACTCTTCCATGACGAATCCGCCGCCCACCGAATAGTATGTGCGCTCGCCGAGGACCGCGCCGTCTTCGGCGAAGGCGCGGACAGTGAGAGCGTTGACATGGAAGGGAAGGATCTTTCCCGGGAGGAAGAGAATGTCGCGTTCGGCTGCGAATCCGACCTCCCCTGCTCCGGCCACGCCTCAGCAGGCCGGTGCGTTCGACGTCGCCCATGATGGCGTCGACGACGTCAATCGGCACGCTCGGGAGAATGGCCGGCGAGGCCGAGCATGACCGCCCTGTCCGTCGAATGGCCTTTTCCCGTGGCGCCCAGGGATCCCATGAGCTCGACGACGATGCGTCCGAGCCTCGCCTGCGCGGGGACTTTCAGATGTTCGGCAAAGTGCAGGCCCGCCCTCATGGGGCCGACCGTGTGAGAGGAGGAAGGGCCGATTCCCACGCGAAACATCGTCCCGGACGGACAGCGGGCGGGAAGCTCTTCGGCGGAAATCTGGCCTGAGACGACCGCGGCCGGGCCGTCGGCAGACCGTGAAGCGGAGCCATTGCATTCTTCCATCGACGTGCGACACGCCGCTGCGGTGTGACGTCACGCCTGTGGGTCTGCCGGCGGAACCGACGCCGACGGGTACCGGGCGGCTGACGCAACTCAATGCTACTGGACAGGCCTCGCATCCCCACCGGAACTCCACGTCCCCATTGGGAGCTTCCACTTCACCGCACAGTGCAAACAATCGAGAGAGAGCCGCAGGAGCGATGAGAGACTATTCGAACACGCTGCGCGATGCGGGGCTGCGCGTCACGGAGTTGCGTGTTTGGCCCTTTCTGCGCACAGCGCAAAAGGGGCGGGGCATTCCAGCGTCGAGGCCCTGCGGCAGGGGTCATCGACCAGATCGGGCTCGGTTTCCGTCCAGGCCGTCTACGACATCGTCCACGCTCTGACGACGGCGGGATTGCTGCGCGAGGTTCGTTCGGCGGGAACCGTCACCTGATTACGAGATCAACCGGAACGACAATCACCATCACGCCATCTGCCGGTCGTGGAGGATTGAAGACGTTCCTGTGCAAAAGGAGAGAAGCCCTGCCTTCACGCTTCCTCACACTCACGGATACACAATCAACGAGGCGGAGGTCACTTTATCACGGCTACCGCCCAGATTGCCAGGCAGCAAAGGAAATAGCAAATTGCGGATCCGTTCTCGCGCAGAGCAAGCGGGCGGCGATCCACGCATCGCCGCCCGCCAATGCTTCGGCCTGAAGGGGATTCTCGCCATGCCGAGAAAACCCGAAGCTACTCTCTTTAGGCCGAGGCGCATGTCCTCGCCCGACGGCGGGTCCGGGTCCACGAAATCCCTGGGTGTCCGCCCATGCTTCCATCCCTGCCCAGCCTTTCTGAGCCAACCATGAGGCGACCCTGAGAAAATCCGGGGTGCGATTGTTTCTAAAGTTGACGACCACGCCCGGCAAGAGCCGGTCACAACCGAAAGAATCCGACGCATCCCTCAACGATTGAACTTTCACGCCAACGCACCGTCTCACAAAAATGAGAAACACCGACCAGTCAATGCCTTCCACCATATACGATGTCGTATGTAACATAATGGTAGACGCTGGCCGCAAGAAGCGTCGGCATTTTCAACGCTTGCCTGACCAGAGGAGAATCCGATGCCCGATCAACGAGAACGAATGAACGTAGAGTCCTTCAATTTAGACCATCGCGCAGTTCACGCTCCGTTTGTCAGAGTCGCTGACGTCAAACGACTGCCGCATGGCGATGTGCTTACCAAATACGACGTGCGCTTTTGCCAACCCAACGTAGAGCATCTAGAGATGTCTGCAGTGCACTCGATTGAACATTCCTTTGCGGAGTATGCGCGTAATCACAGTGACGTTGTGGTGGACTTCTCTCCGATGGGATGCCAAACTGGCTTCTATCTCATTCTCGCTTCCGAGCCTGACATCGACGGGGCAATTTCACTCATTTCCGCCACTTTTCAAGATATACTGCGAGCAACGGAAGTCCCAGCCGCGAACGAGGTTCAATGCGGATGGGGCGTACATCACTCACTTGAGGCGGCGCAACATGCCGTCCGCTCTATGTTGAAGCAGCGCGAGGTATGGAAGGATATTGAGGCGTGACCACCGTAAACGCCATTGTGCTGGCTGCACAGGATGTCGAGGTACAGCCCTTCCTCGACATCCTCACCAAGGCGCCCTCTCGTGCACGCGAGCTCGCTGAAAAACGCCCGGGCATAGGCCGCTCTCTGCTCGGCGCCGCGTCTAGAATCACTCAAATCCCCATTCCGACGGGGCAGGCATGGTATGCGCAGACGTCCAGCGGGCGAATTGTCGTCATGCGCACGGGCGTGGAACGGTCGCGACCGCAAGTGCCTTGGGTTGGATACTCTCGGAGTACAGCCCCAGATGCGTCATGTCCATCGGCTCCGCCGGCGGGTTGGCGACCGACGTCAACGTGCTTGACCTCGTCGTCGGATCGACCTACGCTCACGGCTCGGCAGATGCGACCGCCTTCGGTTACAAACTGGGGCAGATTCCCGGCCAGCCGGACATGTTCGCCGGCGACGAAGAGCTGCTCTTCCACCCGGCTCGGCTTCGCTCAGGCCAGTGCTCACGAGTCGACTCTTTTCGTCACGTCCGACAAGGTGAAGCCGTGCGCGCGGCATTCCCCAACGCCATCTCAACCGACATGGAGTCGACGGCGGCGGCGCAGATCTGCACGACGGGGAATTCCGTTCGTGTCTCTTCGCTGCGTCTCGGACCTGTGCGGGCCGGCGGCTGATCAGGATTATCACGTGGCGATCGAGGAGGCCGCCGCGGTCAGCGCCGTGGCCACAGCGGCCATGCTCTCTGGCTACTTCAACCAGCACACAAAGGGCCGTTCGCCGCTGTTCAGCAAGGCGGCAATCGACGGCGCCCTGCTGCCTCATCCTCGCCAGGACGCTCAAGCTCGAACCGGCCGGAAGACATTTCGAACATCCCTGACATCGCGACCGCCGTGCGCTCCCAGCTTCGGGCAACGCCGCCGCCGTCGCCGAGGCGTTGGGGCACGTCTCCGCCGCGCTCACGGCGGTGCGCACTGACCCGAGCATCACATTGACGGCGAAGAAGTACGACGCCGAACGCAGCAACTACGTCACGACCCTCGGCCCGACGTCGGACCGCGGGCAGATCGCGTGCCTCCGACGTCGCAGACGGTTTCAAAGCGGTCGAACGGCTACTGGAACGACGCGTTGGCCGGCCTCGGCATCCAAGTCAAGTCGGGCCGCCAGCGCGGAACCGTCAAATTCACCGAGCAGGAGTACCTGCAGGCGCTGCGCGACTTCCTGCTGTGGGCTGAAACCAACGGGTTGAGCCCGTCCGTCGCCGCCTACGGCGTGTGGTCTTCCGACGGCGGCAAGGGCCAGGTCCCCGGTCGGCCGTCCTCCGCTGCGATTCGCCAGCGTTTCAACACGTGGCGGGCAGCGATCATGACGGCCAGGGAGTGATTGCAGGCGAGCGGCGCCCGACGCGACGCGCCTCAGTCGACGGCGGCCGAGCGCGCAACGGGCAGGCCGATCGCGGCAGTCTGACGGCGATCCGCGCCCGGGCGGCGTACGCGCCAATCGGAAGCTGACCGCCCACCGCTAGGGCGGCGGCGAAACGGCGCTCGGGCAACTGCGAAGATTTACCTTCAGCGTCGCCCGCGCTCGATGCGAGACCGCCGCAGCTCATCCTGCGTCGATCTGATCGAGCATCCAGGCGATTTCGAAGGCGCGCTCACGCCAGGCGTCGTAACGCCCGGATTTGCCTCCGTGGCCGGCAACCATCTCGATCTTCTCGAGAATCGGGCGCGCCATCGGGTCGTTCGTGGCCCGCTCGCGCAGAATTTGATCCACTTCGTCGGCTCGACGTAAAAAGACGCGGACGTCGTTGAGCGAGGTGGTGGCAAGAATGGCGGATATCGCGCCCGCCGACGTTCTCGGTGGGCGAATACGTCTGCATATATCTGTAGACTTCCTGCGATTCGATCGGGTTGCTCCACTCCTCCCACTCCCCCACCGTCAGCGGCAGCTCTGGCTTGAGGATGGTGGTGAGGGTGTCGACGAAAGGCACTCCGGCGTGGATCGCCCTAAACTCGCTTGGCGCCAGGTTGGCGACGGCCCTCATGAGCAGCCCGCCGGCGGACCGCTCCTTCGGCGGCCAGGCGGCCCTCGGCCACCCAGCCGGACGCGTGCGAAGCCAGCGGGCGCAGGCGATGAAATCTGTGAAAGTGTTGCGCTTCTTGAGCAGGCGGCCGTTCTCATACCACGCCCGCCCCATCTCGCCGCCTCCGCGCGGGTGGGCGAAGGCGACCACGGCTCCGCGCTGCAGAATTGAGATGTACGAGGCTCTGAACACCGGGTCCAGTGAGACCTCGTACGAGCCGTATCCGTAGATGTATCCGGATTCTCGCCGTCCGGGGCACGTCGACTCGGTGGACCACCGTCATCGGCACGAGCGCGCCGTCGTCGGCCTTGACCCACACCCCTTCCTGGGCGTAGGCCGAACGGTCGTAGTTGGGAACCTCGAGCTCTTTGAGAAGCTTCGTCTCGCCCGTCGCCGGGGAGTAGGAAAACTGGGTCGGCGGCGTCAGGACGGATTGAGGGAATACACGACGTCGCTCGCCTCCCACACGCAACTCGTCCACCTCGATGGAGGAGAGGTCCTCCGACGGGACGACGACCGGGGCCGACCACGGCGAGGATTCCGCTTCTCTCCGCTCCTCCCCGCGCGACTGAGCTTCTGCCTCCGCCGTCCGGGCCGATTCGGGCCCCTCCCCGCCGTCAGGGGCATCCGGCGACCAATCGGCCGATTTGGGCGGCCGGCCCGCTGCGCCGGACGATTCATGCGCCCCCGTTCGCAGCATGGACCGCAGCTGGGGCTGGCCCCCTGAACGCATGGAAATCACTGCAAAGTCGCGGAAAAGCATCGACTCTGAAAAATCAGTTCGCCGGGCCCCTGGGCGTGAGAAGGAGTCCATTCTCCGGCCCGACCGACCGATCGGGGCGTACGCGACTCGAAGTCGGCGACATTGGCATTGTGGACGATCAGGAGCAGGTCTTCGGCGGGCTCCACGGAGTAGTCGAGCCCCTGGCGCCGCGGGCACACGACGATCGGCGGAGCGTCGATGTCGGCGACGTCGTAGAGAAGCGCCCCGGCGGTCAAAGCCGACGACGAGTGGACGACGATCCAGCGCCCGTCGCGGGAAGCCCAGTGGCCGACGTTGAAACGCCCGTCGTTTTCCTGGAAGAGCAGTCGGTCCTCCCACGTCGGGGAGCCGACTCTGTGGAGCCAGATCTGCCATTGGCGCCACGAGTCGTCGACGCGCGAGTAGACGATCGCCTTTGAGTCGGCCGTCCACGCCAGGCCGCACCCGAGGCCGTCGACGGCGTCGTCGACCACCGCGCCCGTCTCGACGTCGAAGACGCGCAGCCGAAAGTGCTCGTCTCCGCGAAATCGACGCCTCAAAGCTCTCAAACGCCCGTCGGGCGACGAGGGCGAAACTCGACACGCCGAGAAAACTCCTCCCTTCGGCCAGCGCTGTTGCCGTCCCATACGAGGAGCCCTCCTGTCGACAGTTGATGGCGAGCCGGATCCTCAGGGTCCACGGGGATTCTGTAGGGTGGCGGGGTACTGCTTTGCCCTCCCATGTGCGCGTGACGTACTCACCACCGGCCTCCTGACAGGAATCGAGGTGTCGTCCTCTTTCGTCCGAGAGCGATCTCGCGTGACGATTTCCTCCCGCAACGGCCTCAGCGTGGCGGTGTTCCGCCGTCCACCTGTTCTCCGCTTCCAGGAGGGCGAGCTATCGTCAGCTCTTCCTGTCGCGCAGCCATTCGTAGTTATCGACGTAGGAATCTGCGAACGTCCGTGACGTCGGAATCTTCTTTGGCGATCGGTGCTGGCATGGGCTCTAGCCCACCTGAGCGAGCGCCCGGACGGAGGCGACATGTCCACATTCGACGCAGCCGTCCGAGGAGGCCCGCATTCAGCCGCAGGCGCACATTTCATCTCACGGAGCGCCCGCGCCGCTATCGGCGACCGCCCGCATTCAGCCGCAATCTGGGGGCGCGGGCTGTTCGGCGGGAGGCGACTCTACCTGCATTGCAACCAGTGGTTATGCCTATATACTGGCAATGCCCGCAAAGGAGGACGGAACGATGGCCGATGAGGCGACCCAGCTGCGCAAAGGCGTCCTGGAACTGGCAGCTGTCAGTGCTCGCGCCCGCGCCCATGTACGGCGCCCAAATCATTTCGGCGCTTGCTGAGATCGAGGGGTTGGCCGCAAATCCGGGAACCGTCCCACCCAATGCTGACGCGGTTGGTTCCGTGCGGGGCGAGTCGCCGCTCGTGGGAGCCTGCGCGCGCGGCCCCCGCGCAAGTACTGCAGCATCACGGCGAAAAGCGGCGGAAAGCCCTCGTCGCGCAAACCGCAGCGTGGCGGACTCTGGCCACGGCCATGAACTCGATACTAGGAGACGCTGATGACTCGCAGTGACCCATCGCTCGACGACGAATTCTCGAAGAGCTGGCGCGCAAACTCGCCGAAGCGAACATTCCCGTCAAACGCCGAGGCGCGGTGCTCACCGAGGTCGACGAACTGATGTCGGAGGGAATTCGGCCCGAATCTTCGGCTCGCCGGCCTCGCATCGAGGAGATCTCCGACGCCTCGCCGGATCGGATGACGCGCAGCGCGCGACGATATGGAGCCCCGACAATCCGAAGCCTTCGCCGACAAGCAAAGGCCCTCCTGTTCGATCTTGCGACCGAACTCCACAGACCTCAATCTGAGAGCGATCGCCGTCAAACTGATTGCTTCGCGAGGACGACGTCGATCCAGCGGTGCTCGAGGCACCTCGCAACGCGTCATCGGCGCTCTGCGGTGGGGGCTGTTTGTCCCTGACGGCGGCGACCGCTGCCGTCGGCATGCTCGTCCACCGGCGGCGTTTGCGCATACCCGTGAGGATCGGCTTGAACGGAAGCAGGTGACTTGGTCGTCGAAGGCGGAGGCCCCCTGCACAGCCGGCTTCAGTTCCTTTAGGAGCCTCTTTTTCTTTTGGCTGCGCCCCACGCCGAGTCGCGCGACCTGCTCATGCAGAGCCCCAGGCTTTTGGCTGCGAACACGGCCTTCTCTCACCGCCGGGGCTCCGTTCGTCCAGAAGAAAGGGCGCGTCCATCCGATCTATTTTGCTTGAGCATCGGCCTCGTCTCGCAGTCGAAGGCGGAACCCTGCCTCGCCACGCGGGCGGGCCTGCCCGGGTTCACGGACGGGTCCACGGACAGTTTGAGGAGAAGCAGGATGGGTAAAATCGCAGCAATCGGAGCCTCGACCCTCTCCTGGAGCGAATTGTCCCCGGGAGTGCAGAAACTCATCATTGCGCTTATAGCTCTCAGTTTCCTTCTTGCGGCGACGGCCTTTGACGGTCTGGTGCCGCACGGATGCGGAGTCGATGCCGCAGCCGGGAAAAGACCGCCGGCTTCTCATTTGCCTCTTCGTCTCGACTCGCCGGGCTGATCGCCTTTCTCATCGCCCGCCGTCAAAAGCACGGCCTGGCAGAAACGCGAACGAGCGTGGGCCTCTCAGGCTGAACACGGCGACAAGCGGCCGATCGGAGGCGACGAAATCGCTAAAGACCGCGAAAATGTCGATGAAGCCGGAGCCTTTCCGGCGGGCGGCGGCCCTTCCATGCGGGAATTCATGCCGGCGAGCATGAAAACCAGGCTGCCAGGCAGCGCCGGAGTTCCGCACGTCACAAGGGCTTTCGGCGAGAAACTGGCTTTGGACGATGTGAGCTTTCAGATCCCGGCGGGTTCGGTTTGCGCGCTCTGGGTCCCAATGGAGCCGGAAAGACGACGACAATCCGCATCCTTCTGGGCCTTGCTCGCGCGGATGCAGGCGACGTCCGCATTCTCGGCGATCCGGCGGGAAGTTTCGGCTGTGCGGCGACGACTCGGATACCTTCCCTGACGTCCCCGCCTATCCCTGCGTGATGAGCGCCCGCGAATACCTGGAGGCCAGCGCAGATCTGGCCGGGGTGCCGGCGGTCGAGACGGCGCGGTCGGATCGCATCTTTGCTCGATCTGGCCGAGTTGGCGGGGGTGAGCCAGCGCATCGGAGGCTACCTGCGCGGCATGCGTCAGCGTTTCAGGCCTTGCGCAGGCGCTGGTCGGCAATCCCGACCTCATCGTCCTCGACGAGCCGACGTCGGCCCTGGATCCCGCGGGCAGGCGGGCCGTCCTCCGCTCATCGCCCGACTGGCCGAGCATGCGACGGTCATCTTGTCGTCGCACACTTGGAAGAGGTGCAGCGGGTGCACCCACGCCGTCGTCCTGCGTGAAGCGAAAGGCGGTCGCCGCATCCACAATTTCGCGTCTGCGCGAACGCGCGGGCGACCATTCCCTGCTCCTCGTCTCCGGGGGAGGCGACCCGCTGGCCCATGCCCTCAAAGCAGAACCTTGGTGCGCCGGAGTTCGCCGAGAGGGCGCCGACTTCATCGTGGTCGTCTCCGACCTTCGGCGGCCGCCCGCGCTCTTCCTGCGCTGATGGCCCGCGGAGGGTGGGACCTCTCTGCGCTCACGCCGCTGGAACCGAGTCTCGAGGACGTATTCACAGCTTTGACGGAGGGAAAATGACCGGCTTCTCGATTCTGTGCAAACATGAGCTCTACGCGGTTTGGAGAACGTGGCACCGCTACGTCCTGCCGACTGTTCTTTGCCTCTTCGGCGCGATGTCCGTAGTCCTTTCGAGATTCGCCCCGGACATCGTCGGATCGATGATGGGCGAAGCCGTTCGCAAAGCCATGCCCGAGCCGAATTGGCACGAAGCTTACAATCAGTGGACCAAGAATCTGGCGCAAAACGGTCATGTTCGTCGTCATTTTCACCGGAGCGGGGCCACATCCTCCCTAGTCTCCAGCGGCCGCGCCCAACTGTTGGCCGTGCGTCCGGTTTCGCGCGCTTCACAGCCCTTGCGGCCCTCGTGGCCAGAATCGCCGTGCTCGCATCCGCGTCTCTCGCAGGAATGGCGGTTGTGTGGGCGGCGACATTCGGCTTTTACAGAAAAGCCCCCCTCGCCCCTCTCGCGGCGGCGACCGCAACCTGGTTCGCTTGCGCATGCTTCTTTCTCGCCGTGACAGTCGCCATGTCGTCTCTGACAGGCTCGACCCTCGCAGCCGCCGGAATCGGAGTGGGCTCTGTTCTCGACAATGATCGGTTCAGCATCTGAGCCCATCGCGAGAGTTCGCCTGCCGGCCTCCTGACCCTGCCTTCGTCGTTTGCCGAAGGAAAGACTCTGGGGGCCGCGGCGATCGCCGTTCCCTTCGCTACGAGCCTTGTGCTCATGATCGGCGTCGTCGTTTTAGGGGCGAAGTTCTTCGCAAGACGGGAGCTCTGACCGGACTTGAACTTTGAACAACCTGACAATCTCGGATCCGTTGGCGGCGCCCTGACCGATCTGCGTCGCCGCGCCGTCGAAGCGCTTTCGCCGTGAGCGCCCGCCTGCTGATCGACGTCTGGCACGACGTCGCCGACCCATGGAGCAGAATCGGCCTGATCGCCCAGCGCGGGGAATCGACCTCGCACGTGCTGCACGGCGCAGCCTCACGCGCAGGGCACGACTCGCTGGCGCGGGACGCGACGAGGCTCACGGCTCCGCCTCCGACGCCGCTCTCCCGAAGTCGTCGTCGAGGTCCACCTGCTCTCTTCAGGCAGTCCTTTGCCCGAGGCGAACGCGGAGGCCATTGCGGCTGTCGCCGCGAGCGAGGAAATCCCGTCGCGAAGGAAAGGCTCTCCGCCCGCCTCACAACCCCTGCGCCGCCTGGCGCATCGCATCGTCCACGCCGTTCGAGAAGGCGCGAAGACCCGCCGACGGCGCTCGCCGGGCCCTCGAAGCAGCGATCCGCCCAGACGACTGGTTCCCTAGGGTTCGACAACGTCTCGGACCTCGGGACTCCAGCCGATAGCCCTCGCCCAGGCCGCCGCTCAGCCCGGAAGTGAATCCCGGCTCGGAAAGGGCGTGGAGACCGGCAAGCTCGCCCAGCCGACGACGCTCCCCAAACGGCCGCGGACAGGCCGATCAAAGCGTCTTGATGCCGATCAGGGCCTCTTTCTAAGGGGCCCAGTTGAACCTTCTCCGAGGATGCTTTGGCCGATCGCGGGCTTGCTGCCGTCGACCCTGCTGGACCCTCGAGAGACGTCTGGAGCTCGGCGAGTGGGAGGCCGCCGTCGATCGACATTGCGGACGCCAAACGGCTGCGGATCCGCGGGCTTCCCTCACAGTCGTCGGCGCACGCGTGATGCTCGTCGGCGCCCAGTCGCCGAAAGTGTTCGCCGAAGCGATACTAGAGGCGGCCGCGGCACTCGGCGAAGGCGAACAGCCGCCGCAAGCTTTCAGGCGCTTTGCTGAGGGCTCGTCTCTTTGAGAGGGCTCGTCCTTCGTGAGGGGCCTGTCTCTTCGTAAGGCGCTCATCTTCTTTGTGAGGCGCTCGTCTGCAGCGGCGTCCGGCGCCCGCGCCCTCGACAATGTCCGACGCAGGCGGCGCCGGCGCGAGACGCTCAGCGCCGATGCTTCGCCGCCTGCGCGGCGGCCATGGAATCGACGAGCTCGTCTCGCGGCGTCGCCCGAATGCCCTTTTCACCCACTCGACCTCGGTTCTGCTCCCTGCCTGCCCTCGTAAAGCTCCAAAAGCCGCTCCACGAGATCCCGATTGGCGACGGGCGCGCCGTCGGACTTGCGCCAGCCCTTCCGCCTCCACGTCTTCGCCCACACCGTCATGGCCTTGATGGCGTATTGCGAGTCGATGCGCATGAGCAGGTCCGGTTGGCGCCCCACATGCTCGAGCGCACGCACGAGCGCCGTCAGTTCCATTGCGTTATTGGTCGTATGCGCAGCCCTCTCCGCAGTCGTGCGCTCGCCGGTCACCTGCTCGACCCATGCCCATCCGCCCGGCCCGGGATTGCCAGAGCAGGCCCCGTCTGTGGCGACGATCGCATCGAAGCCTTCGACGATTCTTCCGATCGGCCCCGCGCCCGCGTTTCCTGCAGCTCTTCGGCGCAGCCGTTCCGCCTCCCCACCGGCGGCCAGCCCGCCTGCGTCTTCCCCTCCGGCAGTTTCGATTTCTTCTTCGACGTCGAAGAGATCGCCCTGAATGCCTTCGGGCTCGGCGCCCTCGGAGGCGAACGGGTCGCACGACGCCGACGCATCGCCGGACAGCCCCCCGGAAAGGACGGCTTTGGCCAGAGTGACCGCGTCTGCGCGCCAAAGCGAGATCGCACGGCCGCCGTCGTCGACTTCGGGCGTGGCGAGCGAGTGCCTGACCGCGAGCGGAGTGGGCTCGCCGACGTCGAAAAGCCCAAGCAGCTCCAACGCTTCGCGCAGAGCGTAGACGTCTGCGCGGCATTCCTCGGCGAGCTCGCCGATTGTCATCCATTCGGCCATGCCAATAGGGTACCCGGGGCTTGGCGGTCGCAAACGCATAGCCTGCGGCGAGGCGCAAAGGCGCACCCGCCCTTCGCCCTCGTGCTTTTCCCAGCTCTGAACGGTAAATTGATTGCGTTGGCGATCAGCGAAGGAGAAACATGCTGCCCCTGTCCGCATATCGCGAGGCGATTCGGCTAGACGAACCTTTCCCCACACCCGTGGACGACCCCCGCTCCAATCTGGATCTTCTGCGAGTGGCTTTGGGAGGCCTGAAAAACCGCCGTTATCCGGGCATCGATCCCGACCTTTCGATTTTCCCCCAGAAAGAGCTGGCCTTCGCTTTGCGCCACGAGCTGGTCCTTCGAGGCCCAGAGCCGATCGACGACGAAGTCACCGACGCGATCAACCTCTCCTTTACCGCCATTCGGCGCACATGGGCCGCACGACGGCGGAAAACCCCATGCGTGATCTCCGACATGATGCCCGCGTCCGACTACGGTCTCGGCTCGCAACGTGGCAATGTGGCGAGGAGACGTCCGCGAGTTGGCCGCCGACGCCGTCGTCAACGCCGCCATGCCGAATCTCCTGGGATGCAAGGACCCCCTGCATCCGTGCATCGACAACCATTCTCAAGGGCAGGGCGGCCCATGGATTCGCAACGACTGCTCCGTGATCCGCGAGATCCAGGGCAAGGATCAGGAGGTGGGCGACGCCGTCCTCACCCGCGGGTATCGCCTTCCCGCCCGATACGTCCTCCACACGCTCGGCCCCTACCTCAACGGAGGCGAGGTCACCGACGAAGACCGCGAAAAGCTCGCCGCCTGCTACACCTCGTGCCTCGACCTCGCCCTGGAAAAGGGCGACATCCACAACGTCAGCTTCTGCGCGCTTTCAACAGGCCGCAACAACTTCCCCTTCGAGGAGGCGACCCACATCGCCCTCGACACGGTCAACCAGTGGCTCCAGTACCACGGGACGGACGTGATTGAGCTCGTCGTCTTCAACATATTCGAGGACGCCGACGCCGAAGGGTACATGCAAGCCCTCGAAGGCTGGGTGGAGGACTGACGATGAACCGACCCGACACGCCCCAGAACAGCGCAGCGGACAATTCGCGTCCCTCCGGCTCGTCCAGTCCGCTCGATTCCCCGGGCCCAAGCGGCTTCCAAAGCCCGGGCGGATCCGGCTCGCCGCCGAATCGCGAGCTTCCGGGCGTCGGGCTGAACGCCCTGAACTCGGCAAAATTCCTCTGCGGCCAAAACGAGCAAAGGGGTGCGGGATGGGCTATCGCTGCCGTCGCTTCGCTGGCGGTCGTCGCCCTCGCGGTTTCGTTCATGATGCTCAGGGCGAAGGGCGACACGACGGCGAACGCCGAAAAGCTCACGGGCCAGCGCTAAGGCGTCGTCGAGCCAGCCTTTGCCCGACAGCTTCCAGCAGAAAGAAAGGGCCGCAGCGAAGGCCAAAGGGCTGACGACGGACGACTACATCCCTCGGTCTCCGAGGAGAGCCGCAAACTCATATCCAAGATCCCGACCTACGCGAACACCGGCCGCACGCTCGGCCCCGCCGACGCGAAAGTCAAGATCCACCTTTTCACAGATTTCTCGTGTCCGATGTGCGCGAAGTTTCACGCCCAATCCATGGCGAGGCTCGAAGAACTGGCCAAATCCGGGAAAAGTCCAGCTGGTGTGGCACAACTTCGTGATTTTCGAGCAGTACGGTTCCGACAAGCCGGCTCGCGCCACGCTGGCCGCAGCGAAACAGGGAAAGCTGTTCGAGTTCGCCGACGCGGCCTACAAAGACCTGGCCTCCCCTCAGGACCACGCCCACTACACCGACGCGTCGGTCCGGACCGTGGCGCAGAAGGTCGGGCTGGACATGGCCAAATTCGAGGCCGACTACGCTTCGCCCGAAGTCGCGCGAGAAGCTCCTGCGGAACAGCAGCTCGCCCAGAGCCTGGGACCCAGCGGCACCCCCGCAATCATGGTCGGCGACGCCTATCTTCCCGGAGTCGCCCCTACGCAGGTCATCGAGAACACGATCGAGCTGCAGGCAAGGGAGCAGTGACGGCAAGCGTTGCCAAAATAGACGCCTGCAGGCAATAGGTTAAGGTCAGCATGAAGGGCCCTCTGTCGAGGGCCCCTTCATGCTGGCGACCAGGTTTTGGCTGCTTTGCCGGGCCGTTGCAGGGCCTTTCAGTCGCTTTGCCAGGCAGTTCCACAGCGCGGCGTACTGCCGCCGCGGGCCGTCAGCTCGTCGTGGCTGCCGTATTCGGCGACGCGGCCGTCGATCATGACGGCGACCCTGTCGGCGTCGTGCGCGGTGTACAGCCTGTGCGCGATCGAGACGACGGTGCGTCCCTTGAGGACCCTGCCGAGCGCGCGCTCAAGCGAGCGAGCCTCCGTCGGATTGAGCTGGGAGGTCGCCTCGTCGAGAACCAGCACCGCCGGATCGAGCAAAACGATGCGGGCGAGGGCCAGTTGCTGGGCCTGCGGCGGCGTCAACGCGAGCCCTCCCGACCCGATCTTCGTCCCGAGGCCGTCTTCCAGATCGTCAACCCACGTCGCCTCAACCGCCTCCAGCGCGCTCCGAATCTCTTCGTCCGTCGCATCGCGCTTGGCCAGCGCATGTTGTGGGCGAGGCTGCCGAGGAACACGTGGTGCTCCTGGGTGACCATGGCCACGGCGGTGTGGAGGGCGGATTCCGGCATCGAGGACACTTCGGCCCGTCCGATGCGCACAGACCCCGCCGCGGGTGCGTTGATTCCGGCGATCAAGCGCCCCAACGTCGATTTTCCGGCGCCGGAGGGCCCCGACGATCGCGACAGTCTCCCCGCCGTCGACGTCCAACGTCACGCCGTGCAACACGTCCTGGCCCTCGCGGTAGGCAAAATGCACGTCTTCGATGCAGGGCGGCGTCAATCCTGCCGGAGAAATCCGGTCCCGCCGCTTCCGCCTCTGCGGCAGCGCCGGAGACTCGGGCGGCGCTTGGCTCTTTGCAAGCTTCGCGGGCGCCTCCCCGCTTTCGCCCGTGTCACGCACGCTGCCTGCACTCACCTCTCGGACGCCCCCTGCTCTCCCCAGACTCTTCGCCGGCGCCCGCTTTCACTCGCCCTTCGACGCCGAAGATCCTCGCAAGGGCGGCCATCGCGAACTGGAACTCGTCGGCCCACCAGCTGAACGTCCACAGAGGATAGCGCAGCTGGGACGCGTACAGGACGATCGCTGTGACTGTCCCGTACGTCGTTTGGCCGATTCCGATCATGTACCCGCCGAGTGCAAGGCCGGTGACCACGGGAAGATAGGTGACAAGCTGATTCATGACGATGAACAGCATCCGAACCCAGCCGGTGTAGACCTCGTTGCGCCAGTACTCGTAAATGAGCGTGTCCATCCGTTCGGCGCGCACCCGCCCCAGCCGCATGGCGTCGGCGGTGGTCGACTGCTCCACGGTCTCCGACGCGACGCCGGACATTCCCGCGCTGATCGCCGAAGCCGCAAGATACGCCGGCACGCCGCGCCGGACGTAGAAGCGAACCGTGAAAAAGATCGGCGCAGCGGCCAACACCACGACCCCGCCGAGCAAAGGATTCGCCACAAAGATCGCGACGAGGGTCGCGGCAATCGTCAGGACCGTCATGAACAGCCGACTCACGGCACCCTCGACGAAGAAGCTGACCCTGTCGACGTCGTGCGTGGTGCGGCCGATCATGTCGCCCGACCCGGCGGCCTCGACGGTCCCGAGGGGAAGGGAGGTCACGGCCCTCACGACCCGCTCACGCAGCACGGCCAGAATCTTCTGTGAGAAGACGTAGGCGCGCAGGCTTGCCGCGTACCCTCAAAATGGCCTGTATCACCACGACGACGGCGATGAACGCGATCGCGTTGCGGATGTAGGAGGACGTCGTTCCCGCGGCGACGGCGTCGACTGCGCGGCTGACGACCGTCGGCGTCACTAACGCCGACGACGGCGAGCGCCGTCTGGAGCGTGAAAACGACCGCGAATTCGGCCTTGCGATCAGCGATGAGGCCGAGGAGTTTGCGCATGGCGGTGCGCGTGTCGGCCACCGGGAGCCCTCATTTCGCACCTCCGTTCTCACGGTCGACGTCGGCTTTTGCCGAGGCCGACGCCGACCTTCTCGTCAACGCCGCCTTTCCCGTCAACGCCGACCTTCTCGTCGCGGACGTCCCTGCGCCTTCGCCTCTTGCCTCCGGCGCTGTCGGCGCTTTGCCGCCTTCATCGCTTTCGCCGCGGTGGACCACGGCCCGGTACTCGGGTGGGACGAAAGCTCGTGGTGGGTCCCGCGCAGGGCCTCTTTCCCGTCGATGAGGAAGACGACCTCGTCGCATCGGCCGAGCACAAGGGCGAAACGGTGGCGACGATTGTCGTCTTCCAGCGCGGCAGTCGGCCAGCCGCTCGGCGATCCGGGATTCCGTGTGCGAGTCGACGGCGCTCGTCGGCTCGACGAGGATCGTGACAGGCGCGTCCAACGCGAGTGCGCGGGCGAGCGCCGCTCGCTGGCGCTGGCCTCCGGACATCGATCTGCCGCGTTCGGCGACCTGGCCGTCAAGCCCTCCCTCCGTCGAGGAGAGGACGTCGGCGCCGTCGGCTGCGTGGACGGCGCGCAGCAGGCGGGCATCGGCAGGCCGCTCCCCCGGCTCCTCGCTGAGAACCGGGCGAATCTCGCCGCCTGGCTTGAGGGCGTCGGCAACCTGAGCCGCCACTGCGCGCGGCTCGATCGGCTCGGCGTCCGGACCGAGCAGATTCGAGCGGAGCGTGCCCATGTACAGCTCGGCTATCGGGCCGGAGTAGGCGATGTTTTTCCTGACCTCGGCCAGTCGGAGGCGGCGCAGATCGACGCCGTCGGCGTACACTTCGTCGGCGTCGTCGGTTCGGGCCAGGCGCGCGGCGAGGGCGGCGGACTCCTCCGGAGAGCCCGATACGAGGGCGACCGTCTTCCCCGGGCCGATCCGCACCCCCGACGCAGCGTCGGTCAAGGCCGCACGCGTCCAGTCGGGCGTGGCGAGGCCGGGATCGGCCTGGGCGTCGGAAACGAGGCGCTTGGCCGCGAGGATGCGCGACATCTTCTTCGCCCCCGTCCATGCCCGAGTGGCCACGTACGTCGTGTCGATGAGGGCTTCAATGGGAATGGACAAATACGCGGTAAAGCCGTAGAAGGCCACGAGCGCTCCGGGGCTGATTGCGCCGTCGTACGTCATCCACAGTCCTTGGCCGATCACCACCGCCGTAAAGAAAGCCGGACCGGCCTCGGAGACCACACGCAGACGCGCTCGGTACTTCGAGGCGCGGATACCGGCGTCGCGCACCCGAGCGGACTGGGCCGCGTACGTCTCGTTGTAAAGGTCGGCGCCTCCCACGCCGCGCATGACGCGCAATCCTGCGATTCCGTCGGAGGCGATCGAGTGAGAACCTCGATTCCTCCCGCTGCTCGGCCACCCGCGCCTCGAATGGCTTGACCATCCAGCTGGTGACCGCCATGAGAATCGGCATCCCGACCGCGACGAAAAGCCCCAAAGGCACAGAGATGCCGATCATGAGGGCCACAACCGCGACGAAGCCGAGGAACGATCCGATGACGGCCGGCAGATAGGCGGTGAACGAACCGACTCTCTCGGCGTCCACCGTCATCGCCGTGACGATGTCGCCGGAGGCCATGTCGCGGCCGACGTCGGTTCGCCGGCCGAATACGACGCGCATGAGCCGCCGCGCGGGGTTCCACGCCGCCCGCATGGCAATGACGATTTCCATCACTTCGGACACGCTTGTGACGGAGTTGAGGAGGACGAGGCCGACGAACAGGCCGACGCCGGGAAGGATCTCCGGGGTCAACCCGTTTTCCAGCCCCGAATCGAGCACTTTGCCGAGCGCCCAGGGAATGAGGGCGGTGCAGACCGAGGCGATGCAGACCATCGCCGTATAGACGAGGTTGATTTTCCAGGTGTCTCGGAACGCCTTGCGCATGATGCCCGACGGCGTTGCGGGACGCGGTCTGGCTCCGAGGTGTCTTCCCTCATGAAGCGCGGCAGGCGCCTGGGCATGGGGACGACGTATATGCGATGAGAATGGGATGCCATTGTTGTCTTTCGTAGGCAGGGCTGAAAACCCCGCGTATAGCCTTGACTGGGGTGAGGTCATGTCGCCGCGGAATGGACGTCGCGGCGCAGCTAATCAACGAAAGTTATTCATAGCCTGAGACATTACCACGGAATTCGGCGATTCGCACGCCGTTGGGGAAGCTCTCGCCCATCCGAGGACGCTCTCCGCTTTTCTGCCGAAACTTCCCACTCTTCTCGGGAAACGAGGCGGCGGCCTGCCTTCAGGAACGGCGCCCGCGCTGCGACAGCTTTCAACTCCCGAGAAGGCACGTCCACATCCGCAACGCGTCCCATCTGGAAGGCGCGTCCACGCCTACGGCGCATCCCATCTGGAAGGCGCGTCCTCACCTACGGCGCATCCTCGACCCGGAAACGTCCGACGCCCCGAGAAAGCTTTGCAAGAATTTACTTTTAATTCTTTACTTCCATTCAGTAGTTGAAATTGTTACCATCAAGTGGAGGGTCACTTTCCTGAAAGCTCGTGGCTCCGAAACCGAGCGCCGCTGCGCTCACGATGAATGCGAGGCATGCATGTCAACAATCCGAACCCCCTGACGTTTCGTCGCCTTTGCGGCGGTTGCCGTCTCGGCTTTCTTGCCGATGTCGGCGTCTTTGGCCGACGATGCGTCGACGCCGTCCCCGGCGGCGCAGCCACAGCCGCCCGACGTCGGCTGAAAATGTGCCCTTCGCCCCTTCGGCCGCCGACGTCGCCCGCGTGCGCCAGCGCGTGCAATCCGACCCCTCTTTCGCCTCGCGCTCCGCGCAGGAGAAAGAGAACCTCGTGCGCCTGCTCCTCCAGGGGACGTCGGCGCCTGCCCGGACGAACGACGGGCGCTCCCTTTGCCCTCGTCGCCCCGCAAGTGCAGGGCTACGGCAAGACTGACGCCGACGCCGCCGTCAAGACTCAGCTTTACGCGACTGTCGACAGCGCCTCAGATCCCTCGAATCTCGCAGCGCGGGCGGGAGTTTGCCAACGGCTACTGGAAATTCACGGTCCGTCTGCACAATGTCGGGAGCCGGTCGCGGTACGTCGGCTTCAGCGGGTTCACCTCCTGAAGCTCGGCGGCGAGGGAGGAAAGTGGACGAACCCCCGCCTCAGGACGTCCTTCAGCGTGGACGGAAGAGGGTTTACGGCGTGAGGGTGCCGCGCGCGGCGAGCGGACCGTGACCGTTTCCGTCAGCGATCCGAGCTACAGCCTCTACGAGTACGTGCTTCGCGGCGGCTCCAAGACCGCTCCGCTAGGGAGGATTCGTGAACTTCCGCCCGGCTGAGGACAAGACTGCCCCGGCGGTCTCAGTCCCTTCACGGGCATGTTCAAGGCGCTTTGAGCGCATAGCAGAAACCGGACGGCGGGGCCGCCGATGCAAGCGCCCCGCCGTCCCGGAAGGGCTCGGACGGGCCCGGCTCGACAAGGGCAGCCGTTAGAAGAGCAAAGCCTTGCCCGCCGCTTTCAACGCTGCCCTGCAATTCCTATGCCGTGAGCCCTCTCCAACCATCGCCAAAAACCTGGAACAACGTCGAAGGCGTAATGGCGGTTCTTAGCCTGGATGAAGATGTTCGCGTCAAGAAGGTACATCACGCAACCCCCACTGCATCCGCGAGTTTCTCAAAGGTTGAATGCTTCTTCGTGCCCAGCAGCCGATAAGCGTCTCTGTAAAGCGTCGTGCCTCGAAAGCGCCTCGATATGACCGCACGGGCAAAATTGCGGCTCAAACGGAAAGGGACCGTGTGTAGTAGTTTCCGCCGCTAGTGTCTCGAGAGCTTCCATTGGCGAGCATTTTCGTCCGTGCACTCTCATTTCGGTACGTTTCAACGTATTCATCCCACTTCAGAATTCCGAGGTCGAAGATGCGTTTGAGGACCACCAGCGTGCTGACCTTGTACTTGGAAGCCAACCGGTCGAGTTCTTCACTGGAGACTCTTGAAGGCCCCTCGTCGCGCAGCGAATCGATGGGAAGAAGCACTTCGGCAGCCACGCTGTTGCACCAGAGTTCCTCCGCTTTCTCGCTTCTGAAGTCGAGAGCGGCTTCCGAAAGGGCGCTCCTGCCCAACCAGATGTGCGCCAACTCGTGTATCAGCGTGAAGATCTGCGCTGCTTTAGTGTCCGTCGCGTTGACAAAGACGAGCGGAACGAGGGGGTCACACAGGGCAAATCCGCGAAACTCGTCGCAATCCAGCTTACGGTGAGTGTTGTCGCCGACCACGCCATTGATCATGACGAGCACTCCGGCCCGCTCGGCGCTCTCCACGAGAGCACGTAAAACGCTCTGCCTGTCGGCGGATCTAGAGCTGTCTTCCAATCCGAAAATCAAGCAACTCGCGCATTCGCGCCGCCACCTGTGCAGCGGGTGAATCGATCGTTGCCGCACCGACGAATTCCAAAGGTTCAACCCCGTTGGCCAGAGCGTAATCGCGATACCAGTCCTGGCGGTTCTGGCACAGGTAGATCGTGTCGAGGAGATCCGCGGAGGGCCGCCGAATCCCCTTACTGCCAACAGTGCGCAGATCGGGTATTGGCACAGTCTCGACGGGCGGCTCAGAAAGGAACAAGAACCCAAAGGGCGTGTGAGTTTTGTTGGCAAATTTTTCAAGCTGCTTGACGGTAGGACGGGTCTCGCCACTGACCCACTCGGGGAACTTGGGTTCCCTTTTGACGGCGGTTTCAACGTCCCAACCTGCACGCTCAACAGCCCAGTAGAGCACCTCGGGGGCGACGTCGACCCTGGTGATCACCGCTGCACCTCCTAACCGGGTCGGTGCCTGTCATCTTATCCGCAAACGGAAGGCCTGTCAGCCTTGCTCTCTCCTTTTGCAAGGCTGACCGACCGCAAAGCTAACGAACGTCCCTGCGTTCGAACAGCCATGCTGCGCGATCGCTGTGAGGCACACGCCCCACACGAGGAGAACGAGCATCCCGGGGCCCTGGATCTAGAGCGTCTCCCCGGCCCTCGTGAAAACGGCGAAAGTCGAACGGTCGGGAAGGAAGCGGGCTGCCGAGACTATTCCCGACAGCAGCTGGGAGAGCCCGAGGAAGAGGGGAATGAGAACCGCCCCGGGGACGACGGCGGACCGCCAGACGACGGCGAGGCCCGCAGCCACAAGGGCCATTCCCACCCAGGAAAGCGCGATCATGGCAGCCTTGCCCGCCCCGGGAAGAGCGACGCCCCCGGCGGACATCGACAGGCTCAGCCAACCTGCGAAAACGCCTCCCGCCAAGGCGGCGAGCGTGAGCGTCGTCAGAACGGCCAGCTTGGCCGCCAAAAGGCGCAATCGCCGCGGCGTCGCCAGAAGCGCCCCGCGAAGGCCTCGAGCTCTCGTACTCCTGCCCCAAAACCCCCATCGCGAGGATCGCCGTGAAAAAGCTGGGACAGCTGGAGGGACCGAAGCAGGCCTTCGCCTTCCCGACGGCGTTGCCAGCCGCCGCAATCGCGACGACGGGCACGCATGCCAACGGAGCTGCAACCCCGAGGGCGCAAACGGGTGGGTTATGGACTTGCGCAGCTCGGACGCGTAGAGCCCTGGCGTATCGCGCCCCCACGTCTCGCCTGGAGAACACCGCCCATCCGGCGGTGACGAACAGCGCGAGCCATGCGACGAGGGCCGCAAACTCGCATTTTTGGCTGACGTGGCACGACTTGTCCGGAATTGCGGAAAGGCAGCCTCGGCCACCGAGGGCAGGAAGGCGCTCCGCCCCACCGGCTCGCTGGGTGCGTTGCCTATTCCAACGGTCAGCGGGGCCAGCACGGCGGCGGCTGGCAGCCAGTTGCGGCACAGGAGCGCAATCGCGTACGACATGAGGCCGAGCGCCGTCCAGTGCACCGCTTTCCAGGCAATGAGCCGCCAGACGCCCGAGGTGAGGGTTGCCGGGTCCACTCCGCTTTGACTGTGCGCCGCAAGCTGCTGGGCCGCAACCGTCAGATACGCGGACGCAAAGCCGACGAGAAAGAGGAAGGAACCCAGGCCAAGGAACTTGGCCCCGAGAATGCTGAGACCTTCGGTTGACCGCGAGAAGGGTGGTCCGCACTTCCCTCGTTCGATAGTCCGCCGCGCCGAGGATGGCCGCATAGATGAGGATGACGAGCTCGCCCACGGGCAGAACGTCGAAACCGAGGTACCGCGGATCTCCTACCGGCTCGGCCAGCTGGGGATGGGTCTGCGGCGTCGCGTCCAGGCCAATCGCGAGAAGCTGCCTGCCTTCGATGTAGGGAGAACAGAGGCTGCACAAGGAACAGGAGGGACAAGAAGACGACGAGGCCCCTGCCCGCCCTCCCATCTTCCGAAACTCGAGCCAAACGCTCCTGAAGAAGGCGCTCATGCAACCCCTTCCGTCAGTCTGAAGAAAAGGTCTTCGAGCGAGGAGATCTTTTCCGTCGCCTCCGCGAGGGGGGAGTCGAGCAGGATGCTGCCCTTGGAGATGACCACCGCGCGATCGGCCACCGCCTGCACCTCGGAAAGCGCGTGGCTCGACAGCAGAACCGTGCGCCCCAGCGCCGCCTGCTCTCTGACGAAGTTCCTGAACCAGCGAATTCCGGCGGGATCGAGGCCGTTGGTCGGCTCGTCAAGCACAAGGAACTGGGGCTCGCCCAAGAGGGCGACCGCCAACCCGAGGCGCTGCCCTCGCCGAGGGAAAGCGTGCCGAGACGCGACTTTCGCTTGGCGGAGAGCCCAACCTCCTCCAGAACCTGCGAGACTCGCGTGCGAGGGATGCCGTTGCTTTCGGCGACGATTGCGAGATGGGACGCCACGGAACGCATCTTGTTTCCCGCCAGCCCGTCGAAAAGCGCGCCCACGCGGGTGAGCGGCCGGTCAATGTCGCGGTAGCGCTTGCCCCCGAACAGAGCTGAGCCGCTGTCGGCCCTGTCGAGGCCCAGAAGAATCCTGAGGGTCGAGCTCTTGCCGCCCCATTGGGCCCCAGGAACGCGGTCACCTCGCCGGGGGCGGCCGTGAAGCCCACGCCATGAAGAATCTCGACGCCCCGATGGCTCTTTCGCAGCTCGCTTATGGAGATGCTGTTGACGTTCGTCTTTACGTCGGTCATATGCCCGCCCTATCTCACTATATGATATGCAAGAGCAGCTTAAACCAGGTGTTGCTCGCTTGCCAAGTTTCTGTAGATCTGCGACTTGACGACGAGCTCGGAGTGGGTGCCCGAGGCCACGAGCCTGCCGTGCTCTAGGACGTGGATGAGGTCGGCGTCCATTATGGTAGACAGCCGGTGAGCCACCACCAGAACCGTTCTGTTGCCGGCCATGTTCCTCAGCACGTCGCCGATCTGGCGTTCGTTGTGGGAATCGAGGTTGGCGGTGGCCTCGTCGAAGAGGAGGATCCGCTTGTTCGAAAGCAAGGCTCGGGCAATGGCCAGGCGCTGCCTTTCGCCGCCGGACAGCGAGGCGCCCGATTCCCCGACCGGCCCGTCGAGCCCCTGCTCTGAGCGGGTTGCGAGGTAGCCGAGGTTGACTCTTTCCAGGGCCTCCATGCATCTGTCGTCCCCGACGTCGCCCAGGCCGAGCGTGAGGTTCTCCGCAGGCTTCCCGAAAGCACGGGCGCGTCCTGTTCGACGTATCCGAGCACGTTGCGAAGGTCGCTGCGCGAATAGTCGCGTATGTCTTTGCCGAACACGCGTATGGCCCCGCGGTTGACGTCGTAGAACCTCTCGATGAGCTGGAGCACGGTGCTTTGCCGGCGCCGGAGGGGCCGACGATCGCCACCCGCTTGCCCTCGGGGACCTGCAGGTTGAGTTTGTGGAGCACGAGGGAGTCGGCGTCGTCCATTTCCTGCCCGAATTCGCGGGTGCCGTGTGTGAAGACGACGTCGTCGAAGTCGATGGCAGGGGCATTGGGCTTGGCGGACGCCTCGAGGGTCTTCAGAAGCTCGGGCGAAAGGAGGTTCGCCATGTCCAGCTCGTCTTCTCGCGGCAGATCCAGAATCTCGTTGATTCGCTGCAAAGATCCGAGGGAAGAGTGCAGCTGCGAGAGAGCCGAGGCCATCTGGCCCAGCGGAGAGACGAGAATGAAGAGCAGGGCCGCGAATTGGACGAGCTCTGATATCGACATCGCCCCGATGCTCGTGCGGTAGGCCCCCACCAGGATGACGACGATCGCCGAAAGCTGAAATCCGATGTTGGCGATAGGGCTGACGATCGACTGGACCTTGGCCATTTTCAGCCCGGCTTGCCAGGCGTCCTCCACCCGGCTTTCGAGCATCGAGGCCTCGGAGTCGGTGGCGTTCGTCGCGCGAATGGTCCGTATTCCGCCCATGTCCCGTTGAACCTGCGAGGTGAGGCTGCCGAGCTTTTGCTGAGCGACAAGGCTGGCGCCTTGGATCAAACGGCTCACCGCGAAGAGGACGGAGCCGAGCCCGACGATGAGGGCGAGCGCCGTCCCCATGAGGAACGGATCGAGGAAAAGCATGAGCGCGCACGTCCCGATGACGAGCGGAAATCCCGTGGTGCACGCGACGAAGATCTGAAGGAATCCGGTTCGCAGGCTGGACGTGTCCGCCGCGACCCTGCTGACGAGGTCGCCCGCGCTTCGCCTCGTCGTACTCCTTGATCTGGAGGCGTAGGAGGTGGTTGCTCAGTTTGCCCCTGGCATCGCGGACGATCGTTTCGCCGACCTTCTGCAGGTAGTAATACTGGAAAACCATCGCCACGCCCGAGGCAAGCAGCACCCCCAGAAACACCCCGATCCACCCGAGGCTCGGCAGCGAGAACGAGCCGTCGCTGAAGAACTTCGCTATGAACCCCGGAATCAGAAGGGTGAGCCCCGAGCCAACGAGGGCCATGAGGGCGGCGACGACGAGAAGCCGCTTGTCCTTGGCGAGCCCGAACAGGTCGCGCGGCCGCACGGGCGCGGCAGGCGGCGGCTCCATCATCCTGTCGGGTTCGAGGAAGCCCGCGCCTGCGGATTCGCCGGAAGCCGCCGAAACGTCGGCGTCGCCGCGCGCCCGAACCTCCAGGCTCTTTGTGTAGTCCGCTATTTCGACGTTCTCGCTGACCGGAACCCCGCCGACCTCGACCCACGCGTGCCCGCGGAACGGCTCGAGGGCGAAGCCCGAGCACCACGTGATCGACCGTCGGCGATACTTGGCCGCCCTCGCCACGGCGATCGAGCGCAGGAGGCATCCCTCCTGGCTTCTGGCCCGCTCGCTCACAGTGCATACGGCGGCCCTGTCCGTGCGGGCCGTCTCCATGTCCGTCACGGGGTATTTCGAGGCCCACTTGCCGATGACGCGCTCGATGCGTTCGGGTTTCGCCTTGGCCAGCCGGGACGAAGCGAGAATGGCCCGGCGAGCGCGCATCCGATCGCGCCAGTGGGTTTGCGTGGTCTCTTCGGAGAAGAGTTGGATCGTCATGCCGCCACTCCAAGTTCCTTGATCTGGGCGAGGAAGCTCTCACGTCGGCGTCGGCTGTCTCGGTCGACGTCGTAAGCCTCGACGACGCGGCGGACGATCGCATCGACGCCCATCGCCTCCCCTAGCGACTTCACGACGATCAGCCTGAGCTCGTTGAGCTGGAAATACCGCCCCTGCCTGCCGTCGAAAAGGACCGTGCCCTTCTCCGTTTCGAGGACGGACACGCCGGGCGCCAGCGACAGGCCCTCGTTCGTCGTTTCCTTTTTCTTTTTAGCGAACACTGCGGATCCACCTTTCAGCGGCGACTAGCCTTTTCAATTCGAAGAGGAACTCGCTGGAGAGCGCCTGCATCGACAATTTCGTTTTGAGGGCCTTGCGGTCGATGAGGCCCAGGTCCGCGACGGCGCCGTCGGCAAGGTCGCCGACGAGGTGCTCGCGGCGCGCGTACAGCGTCTCGTATGAATCCTGAGAATACTCGCCCTTCGTCGCTCTCGCGAAGATTTCGCGGGGCATGAGCCCGCGCATGGCGCGATACAGCATCGGCTTGTTCAGGAAGGGATGTCTGCGCATTTTCAGAGGCAGCGCAAGGGCAGCGCGCACGACGCCGGGATCGACGAAAATCGAGGCCCACGTTGTTCGGCCCCGGCCGAGCATGTCGTTGACCTGGCGAATGATCGCGGCCTGCCCCAACAGAGACTCCAAGACCTGGTGGACGGTCCGATCCCGGTTCATCGGCTGGAGAGACCCGGCGTCGAAGGGGGCGTGAAGGAGCTCTCTTGCCTCGCCTGAGAGGTACGAGGGGTAGGCAAACTCGCCGGACCATGACAGATCGTCCTTCGACGTCGAACCTTTGGAGGCGAGCTCGCGCATTGAGCGGTCGATCCAGCGTCCGTACTCGATCTTGCTGACTATGCTCGGGATTCCGCGCCGCAGGGGCAGGCGGCGGTTGAGGCAGTAGCGGACGGCCAGGAACGGCGCCCGCAAAGGGGCTTGGTGCGCCAGAGACCATTCCATGGCCGGCAGCGGGGCAAACAGCTCGTCGCCGCCCAGCCCCGTGAATTGCACGCCGGCTGGGCGGGGCCGATCCGCGAGCGCTTGGGCGTACCCTTCGCTGTCGCACCACATGGGCGGCGTTTCGGGGATGTAACCGTTGGGGAAGGGCACGCTGGCGTCGTAGGTGAGCCCGGTCGCCCCAATTGCGGGGTAGAACGCGGCGGGTGCGCCGACGTCGTTGACGATGCGCCTGGCCCACATGTCGTCGAGGTTGTACTGAGAGCTAGACGAGGCGTGCGTCGCGTCGAAGGGCACATGGAGCGCGCGCAGAAGATAGGCGTTCGCAGCCGAGTCGACCCCGCCCGAAACGTCGCAGGAGATCGGGCCGCCCCGCTCGCACCAACGGAAAGTCGCCTCAAAGAGCGCTTGACGCAGAGCCGCGACCGCGTTGTCGACGTCTTCCTCGCTTTCTCCCGGCCGTTCGAAGACAGGCGGGATCTGGATCAGGGCGGGCTTTTGAAGTTCCGCCCTCGTCGGGATTGCGATCCACGGACCGCTTCGAAGGGTGCGAGCGCCTGGACGCCGTCCCAGGGAGCGATCCTGGACGCCACGCCGAGGGAAGGCCGTCCACCAGGAAAGAGGCGAGGAAGTTCCGGCTCACCGCCGTTCCGATTTCCTTTGGCGATTGAGCGCGCCGACGTCGACAGAAGAAGAACGCCGTCTTTCACGGCCCAATAGAGGACTTGCCCGGACCACGCCGGAACCAGGGCGATCGTCTGCGCCCCGTCGAAAAGAACAGCGACCCCCGAACCGTCCGTGTTCGCGAGCTCTTCCGCCGCACGCCGCGCCGTGACCTCGTCGGGCAGCGCTGCGACCGCATCGCGCATGGCTTGCGGGACGTCGAAGGCTACGCCGAAACGGACCGTCCGCTCACGCCTGCCTTCGTCAAGCACCCGCCATTCGAGGCCGGGCGGAACCCGTGTCGAAGAAAGGCGAGAGCCGTCCGAGCGCCTTCCTTCTATTAGTGTCTCTGACAATCTTGCCTCCTGTTTCCCGGCAGGGTGTGTGAGTCTTTCTATCGAAACGTCTGAGTCGTTGTGCCTATCGGGCCCTTGAGTCGAGTGCCTCGATCGGGATGCCTGAGTCGGTTTTTCAATCCGAGTACGGAAGTTACTGGTTGACCTGCGTAGGCGCGTCGTCCGGTTCGTCAGAGGCGCCGCAGGGCGACGTATTGCTAAACCGGATGCGGACCAAGGCGTCGGCCCGCATCCGGCAATGTGACGCCCAGCATTCAAACGCAACGCCGAATGCTCGCGACGGGTGCATTCCCTGTAGGCCATTGAGGTGACGATGCGCTAAACATCCTCAAAAGGCATTGCTATTTCGCGCAGTTCGACCTCAACGCCGGCCCGGTCAGAGGACGATGCGTCCTCGCCCGCCGATAAAGTCACGCAGCGGTCCGTAGAACCAGCCGCGGGTCGCATCGGCGTAGTCGGCGATCTGCTCGATCGCAGGGGAAACGTGAGCAGCCATGAGACCGCTCCTTTTCTTCTAATTGTTGAACTTGACGACTATTGGCTGTCGGGTCCGTCGGCGGGAGCCGAAAATCTAGTCCTCAGCCCCCGCCATGGAGAACCTGGCGCCGCGGCTGACTGCAACCTTGTTTGCAGGTCGATTGCGCGCCGCTTTTCAGCTGCCAAAACAGCTTTCCATTGGCGCGGCACCCCAAAGGTCACAGCAACTGCATATGCCTTACCAGGTCCTCAGAAGACGGCCGCCGAAAGCGTCGTACAGGGAAGCCGTAGCGCAGCCCCTGCGTCGCATCGGTGTAATCGGCGATCTGCTCGATCATGGGGGAATTGTACGTAGCCATTATGACTACCTCCTTGTCAATTGGTTAGGTTCGAAATAGATCGATTTCACAGACAGGAAAGTCATTAACTTCCAGTTCAGACTCTCCAAACTGAAATCGACACGATGCCGTGCGGCACCACTTGCTTCAGGGCCAAATCGGGCCTATTAAGAGGGCGCGGCCGCCAAAGAGGTCGCGCAACCTGCCATAAAACGTAGCCCTAGTGACATCCGTGTACTCGGCGATCTCCTCGATCGTCGGAGAAACGTACGCGGCCATTGAAGCTACCTCCTTGATTGTTGAAAAGAACTCTGAGAACCGTGGAACCAACCGACCGTGGATGATAGCCTTGTCCCAACGATCTGCTTGATAACAGGGGAAACGTATGCGGCCATCAAGGCCGATGCCTCAGTTCTCAGGCTGCGGCGGCTAGCTTGTTGAAGCTAAAAGAGCGAAGCTTCAACAAGCTAGCCGATATTTCACACCATGACGGCGACAACTGCCCTGCCACCGAAGACGTCATAGAACTTCCCCCAAGGGAGGCCATGAGTCGTGTCGGTGTAGTCGGCGATCTGCTCAATCGCGGGGAAACGTAAGTAGCCATGAGGCTGCCTCCTATTCGTTGTTGTATACAGTCAAGCCGCTTCGCACGCTCAAACGAGCGACATGGAACGACGCGGCCTCCATCCCGTCACGCCGCGGGCACTTCGATTGCACGGGCGCCCGGTAGGCATCAACGGGTTGGTCTAAAGACTTTCCTAGGGAAAGCCAAGCTTGCGGCAGTCCCCGTCGGCAAAGGCCATATGCCCTTGTTTGATCCGACGGAACTATTAAATCGCCAATCAAGAAGTATGAGGGAATAAGAGAAATGACAAAGGCACCAGGAGCTCTCGAAAAGCGCTCTAGCGCGAGGCCGACGATTCTTCACCGCCGGGATCAACGCATGTCAGCAGATCTTTGCGAACCCGAGAAGTGCTTTCGACGAAGGATTCGAAAAACTCGGATACCCTAGGACCGAACATGAGCGATCATTGGCGTTCGCCAATCCATTTGAGACTAACGGATAGTTTTAAATCCTATTCATTTGTGATGGATCGAGCTTCAACTCGCTGCTTTACAAGAGCACCGAAGTTGCAGTGATTAACCTCGTTCCGTTCGCTTAGTTATAAGACTACTATCCAGTACAGGTTGTTTCAAGAACTAAAATAGTGACATAGAAGTCATTGATTTACGCTTTTCCTCCCTTTAAAATAAAGATTTGGTCTGCTAATAGTCTTGTAATTTTCAAGAAACTACAAGATTGTTGCTTCGAGGATATGCCGTTTTCGGCGAAAAGACTTCGTGAAGCACGAAATGCTTCCTTCGGTGCGGCCTGGATGCGCCGACGCGTAAGGTTCCCTCACTGTCTGACGCGTCGACGCATCCTCCAGCCTCAGCTAGTTCGTTAGAACATTGTCTGCCCTAACGAGACTCAGCTGGAGAGGTTCCCGTTTGAGAAGATGATGTTACCGCGGCCGCCGAAGATGTCACGGAATGGGCCGGAATGAATCCCTGGGTCGCAACGGTGTAGTCGGCGATCTGCTCAATCGCGGGGGAAACGTAAGTAGCCATAAGGCTGCCTCCTATTCGTTGTTGTATACAGTCAAGCCGCTTCGCACGCTCAAACGAGCGACATGGAACGACGCGGCCTCCATCCCGTCACGCCACAGACGAATGGACGGCGACGGGTTGGTCCATGACGGCCTCCCGAAAACGGGAAGCCAAGCTAGTGAGACCCGAGAATCCGGGAAAATGAGAGAGGTGAGTCAGAACGATTCAATCAGGGCCGACGGGCGTGCGCCCGGCGACGCGTGCGCCTAAAACGACTGCACGTCCTAAAGAAGATCCACGCCTAAAGGAGATGCGCGCCTAAATACATCGCGCAGAGTTGCAGTCCGTCGAAAACGGGGTCATTGCGAGAGACTTTCCGAACACGGATCTCTTCCGTTCAACCTTAAAAATGGATTATTTCAATTTTTCGAAACGCTCAACCGGGATCGCCGATCAAGCCGTCTCAGGGTTCAAAGCCCGAGGGAGCTTCGGCTCTTTGTAAAGAACCACAGCTCGAACTTCAGTTTGACAAACACATCAGATTCATTATGTTTACCCTCGTTTTCTTTGCTTGACTAAAAGCTTACTTCCGAAGAGAGGTCAGCTCAAGGGTACAAGAGGTGACAAAATTACTATTGACTAACGTCTAATAATCTAATAGTATTAGAAGTAACTACTTACATGTTAACTAAGTTTTTAACCACATATATATTTAAAAATTGCATCGATTAGTTCTTTTTGGTGGCGCGCGCAAAACCCTGAACTCGAGTTCTAAAAGATTTCACGAGCAATCGAAGCGGCCCGCCGAGGCCTGCCCGCCGCGCCGTTTCGAGATTGCCGCTGCCCGCGGGCAGCGGCGTTATTCAACGGGTCGGCAGACAGGCCCGAAAATCGTCACAGACCGCAAGTTGCAAGCCGCCCGCCCACGCTCCGCCGCAGGACACATACATTAAAACATTTACGTCCATGACGGCATAAGCCGCCCGCCCACGCTCCGCCGCAGGCTCCCAGTTTCACGGCATTTTGCGATGGCATGCTCAACCAGCCGCCCACGCCCGCCTCCGACCATGGGGGCACGGAGGGCGTTCACAAAAGCGAGTGAGGCCTGTGACATCGCGACTCTGAGTTCTTTGATCTGGGCGAGAAGGCTCTTACGTCGGCGTCGGCCGTCTTCGCATCGACGTCGTAAACCTCAACGACGCGGCGGACGATCGCGTCTGCGTCCTTCCCTCCTCAAGAGGCGCACGACGATCAGCCCAAGCTCGTTGAGCTGGAAATACCGCCCTGCCCTGCCGTCGAAAAAGGACCGTGCCTTCTCAGTCTCAAGAACAGAGACGCCTGGGGACTCAGCGACAGCCCGTCCGGCGCCGCGTTCTTCTTTCCTTCTTTTTTACCGAACACTTCGGATCCACCTTTCAGCGGCTACCAGCCTTTTCAATTCGAAGAGGAACTCGCTGGAGACCGCCCGCATCGACAGTTTTGCTTTGAGGGCGCTGCGATCGATCAAGCCCAGCTGCCCCACGTATCCATGCGCAAGTTCGTCCACGAGGGACTCTCGGCGAGCAAAGAACGTCTTGTACGAGTCCTTCGTGTACTCGCCCTTCGTCGCCCTCGCGAAGATTTCGCGAGGCATCAGCTCGCGCATGGCGCGGTAGAGGAAGGCTTGTTGATATAGGGATGCAGCCGCATCTTCAAGGGAAGGGCGAGAGCCGCGCCTATGACCCCGGGATCGACGAAGATCGACGTCCACGTTATGCCGCCCCGGCCGAACATGTCATTGACCTGGCGGATGATCGCCGCCTGCCCCAGCAGCGACTCCAAGGCCTGGTTGACGGTGCGGTCCTCGCTCAAAGGCTCGAGGGTCGGCTGACGTCGAACGGCGCGCGCACGAGCTCCTTCGCCCTCGTTGAGCATATAGGAGGGAGGAGAATCCGCCCGACCACGACAGATCGTCGTTTGGCGTCGATCCTTTGGAGGCGAGCTCGCGCATCGAGCGGCTGACCCACCGCCCGTACCTGACCTTGCTGGCGATGCTCGGAATCCCGCACCGCAGGGGTATGCGGTTGTTTCTGCAGTAAGCGATCGCCAGACGGGGCGCCCGCAAGGGCGCCTGGTGCGCCAGGGACCACGCTATCGTCGGCAATGGGGCAAACAGCTCGTCGCCGCCGAGCCCCATGAGCTGCAGACGAACAGACGGCGGCGGGGCGAAGTGCTCGGCATGGTGCCCCTCGCCGAATCGGCCGCCTTCGGGCGGGCTCCGTCCGATCCGCCAACGCCTTGGCGTATCCTTCGGTGTCGCACCACATGACGGGCGTCTCCGGAACGTAGCCGTTGGGGAAGGCCGCCCCGGCGTCGAAGGTGAGCCCTGTCGATCCGAGCGCGGGATAGAACACAGCCGACGCGCCGACGTCGTTGACGATGCGCCTGGCCCACATGTCGTCCAGGTTGTACTCAGAACTCGACGAGGCGTGCGTCGCGTCGAAGTCCATGTGGAGCGCACGCAGAAGATAGGCGTTCGCAGCCGAGTCGACCCCGCCGGAAATGTCGCAGGAAATCACGCCTTCTTGCCCGGCGCACCGCCGATATGTCGCCTCCACCAGCGCTTGGCGCAAAGCCCTCACGCCTTCGTCGACGTCCCCCTCATCCTCGCCGATCGGCTCGATGCGGGAGAGACCTGAACAGGGCCGGGCGTTGACGCTCGAATCCCTTAAATCTCTGTCTGCCCGGAGCATTTCGAAGGGCGCGAGCGCCTGGACGCCGTCCCACGGAGAGATTCTGGACATCACGCCGAGGGGAAGGCCGTCCACCAAGAAGGAGGCGAGGAAAGCGCGGTTGACGTCGGCTCCTATCTCCTTGGCGATTGAGCGCGCCGACGTCGACAGAAGAAGAACGCCGTCTTTGGCCGCCCAGTACAGGCTTTCGCCCGACCACGCCGGAACCAGGGCGATCACCTCCGTGCCGTCGAAGAGAACGGCGACGCCCGGACTGTCGGTGCGCACAAGCTCCTCCGCCGCCCGGCGAATGGTCGCACGGTGCGGCAGCCCGAGAACCGTCTCGCGCATAGACTCCGGGACGTCGAGACGACGTCGGAACGGCTAAGCCGTTCGCGTCGGCGGCCGTCGGCGACCCACCACTCGAGATATGGCGAAAGCTGCACCGAGACGAGGCGGCGCTCGTCGGGTCGGAAAGTCTCCAGCAATGTCTGCATCGGTCTTCGCTCCTAGTTGAAACCTGGGTGTGAGCCAGAACGCTGGCCCACACCCAGGGATGTGCCGTTCAGGTGGGAATCAGAAGAACGTCGGCGTCCGGCGACGCGGCGCCCGGCCACAGCCTTCTCGCAGCCGAGCCTCCACGGCGGACAGCTTTCGCCGTCCAATCCCGCCTCGGCTGGGTTTCGCTGCGCTCAAGAGCGCGACGGACTCACCACCAGGGCACGGGGTACCAGCGACCGCCGCCGAAACCTCCGCCGAAGGCGTCGGCCCAGCCGACGTAGTATCCACGAGTGGTGTCGGTGTAATCGGCGATCTCTTCGATCATGGGAGAAACGTACGTAGCCATTGAGGCCACCTCCTTTGTTTGTTGTTTGTGACTTAAGCCGTTCCACGTGTTTCGACGAACGATTCCTCTATTCGGCAGAACAATGTGACAACGACTTCCATACCCGTCACGCCGCGGGCGCCACGACTGGCAGCAACGAGTTGGTCTTTCGGCCCCCGAATGGGAAACCAAGCCTGGGAAACGCGCTCCGCGTCCAGGGCGGCGAGCGTTTAGAGAAGAGTTGACGAGATCGTTTAAAGAAGAGTTGACAAGGTCAGAGTGGCAAGGGGAGATCGAAGAACGATGCATTTGACGACACGCACAAGGGTGTGCGCACCAGGTTGACGGAAAGAACGCAGCCAGAATGGAAACGTCCTAATAGAAGCCCCTGAGTAGAGAAAGCATCAGTCTCAGTCGTGATGGGTCTTCTATCTGGTTGTCGTCAAGTTTTGCCGGTCGCGATCGCCAACCGATCCACTTGAGAGGTGAAGGCTTGCGAAGCATCGATTCTCTTTTGCCGAATCGAGACTCAACCCGATGCTGTACCAGGGCACCGTCAGCTGTGTTCTTTAGTCGTATTTACTTCGCTTGGTTTGAAGACTACTAGCGGGTATCGATCGGCACAAGCGCGACCAAGGGTTTACTCACACCATTGACAAACACGTTTAGTCCCGCTATCGACACCTTCTTGCCCATAGCTTCCGATCAAATTCGAAGGCCAATGAGGCGCATGAAAAGGAGGAGAACCGCTGACTCTATCAGCGAGCATACGAACTGCGCCCAAGTTCCTTTCAAATGGCACGCACAATATCCGAGACGACGAATATGAGTCGATATACTGTGAATACTTCAAAGCCCTTTATAAATGAATTTCATTCCTTGCTTTGCCAGTACAAAAATGCATATTTCCTATCTTTGGAAACGCAAGTCAAACGTCAAGATTTATCTTTCGCACCTGGAAGTTTTATATAGAGAAACTTTCGATTCTGTACAAAAGTCGCTTGAGAACGCAAAAGACAGTTCGAAACCTCCTGGACTTGAGCGTGGAAGAAACGGGCGACGTCGTCGCCCTCTGCTTTGGATCTAAGGCTTTCCTGGCAAACGAAGATGGAGGAAGCGCCTGTCAACGCCGCCGGACCTCGAAGACAGATGCGCATGTCGACGTCTACGGGCTCGTCGCCAACGAACGCGCGCCTATGGACGACGAAGGGCGAGACTGCCGTTCGACACCGCCAACCGCGGCTCACAGATGCGCACCTATGGAGTCGCCAAACGCTGCGCACCGAAGTTAGCCCACGGACGGGGACGGGCTGCAAACAGGCTTTCGAAAGGGAACGGGCCGACATGGAAGTCAACGGCACGGGTCCTGGATGAGGAGAAGCGGCTTTGCATGTTTATGGATGCACCATTCTTTATGGGCGCATCAGTCGCATACGCTGTGCGTCTGTGTTCAAACCTTATCGGTGCTCAAGGGAGTTGAACCCCCACGCCCTTTCGGGCACACGGACCTGAACCGTGCGCGTCTGCCTATTCCGCCACTTGAGCTTGGCCGCTTGCGCGGCGACCTACAGCATATAGGCCGCGGCCGGGTTTTCCAAGTCCGACGGCGATGATCCTTGCGACACTTCGCTCGTCGGACTCAGCCGGCCTTGTCCGTCTTTTCGGAGCCGTTCCAAGCATGCTTCTTTTCCGTCGGCCTCGCTTCCCGGATTTCGCCCCGCCGGCCTCGGACGCCTTCCGCCTACTCCCTTTCCGTCGGCTTCGCTTCCGCCTTCTTCGGCCTCAAAACGCCGAAACCAAGGATTGCGAGGGCAATGCCGAGAACCACAAGTCCGACGCCGGCAAAGTGATCGTTCCCACCGTCCACCAGCCGTAGGCGTTGAGGGAGCATGCCGCGCACCGAGTTGCCCTCAAACAGGGTCTGGCGCAGGTCTTTGAGCTTCGCCTCCTGGGTCCGCCGAGACCTTGCCGCGCGAAGACATGTACTGCCCGGAGACCTCCTCGAAGGTCTTGCCGCCGGAGGCCTCGAGCATGTGCTGGCGGATGTAATGGTCGGCAAAGGCCTTCGCTTAGGGGGCCGGTTGTGAGCCTCTGTCCGATGTGGGGCGAAGCTCCTCCTTCGACTCCTTGTCTTTGAGCGCTTCGATGCCGCCCTTGGAGGGCATGTCGATCCTCTCCTGGGCGAGTTGCTCCGAGACCGTCGAGTGGGCGATCTTGCCTCCGACGATCGCGGCGGCTCCCGCTGCGACCAGCACTGCCGCGAGGACCTTCGCGAGCGCAGAATAGATTGCCTTGGACATGGTTTCCCTTTCACGATGGCGACGCTGGTCGCCCCGGGTCTCGAACAGACGGGCATCGAACAGATCCGATGGGCCGGAGCCCGCATCTGCGCCGACCAATGCGAACGAGACCCCGTTGGCGGGCACTCCGACGTCGGACCGATTGGCCTTGAACATCTTATTTCATATTCAACTACCGTCGTGTTAAAAAGTGTCACATCCCACAATTCGTCGTCGGTCCACTGTTACGTTATCGGCTTACTCGGTGCCCCGAACGCGGCCAAGCGCCGCAAATCCAGTGTGTTCGCCGTCAAACCTTTGGGGAGAAGGCCCGTACGATGATGCCTTGCGGGGGATTTCGCCGTATCGTTAAGACTGATGTTGCGTTGATAGGAGGTGTCTTGTGGGCGCATTCGAAAAGTTCGAAAGGGGCGTGGAGAGCGCGGTGGCATCCGTCTTCTCGCGCGCCTTCCAGTCGGAGCTCAAACCGGTGGAGATCACGTCTGCAGTCAAGAAGGCGATGGATACGAACTCTGCCACGATGAGCCGCGACCGCATCATCAGTCCGAACGACTTCGTCATCCGGCTTTCGCCGAAAGACCGGGAGACGATGGCTCAATGGAGCGAGGACGCCCTGATCGAGGAGATCACCTTGGCGGTCACCTCCTACGCCACAGAGCAGGACTACACCCTCCTCGGCCCGGTTCGGATCGCGTTCGACACAGACGAGACCCTCAAATCCGGCAGCCTTCAGGTCGAGGCCCTGATCAAACGAGGCGCGGTCGCGCCGGCGACCTCGTCGGTCCAATCGGGCCACCCGATCATCGCCATAGGCCCCGACCGCTATCTCCTGACCGGCGCAGTCACCGTGATCGGAAGAGGGTCCGAATGCGACATCACCGTCGATGACACAGGGATCTCCCGCCGTCATCTCGAGCTCAAGGCGACGCCCAACGGCGTCATCGCAACTGACCTCGGCTCCACGAACGGCAGCTTCGTCGAGGGCCACAAGATCACGGCCGCCACTCTTGTGGACGGCAACACGATCACGATCGGACGCACAAACATAATGTTCTGGAACTCACCGGGAACAGCATGAGCGCACTAGTCCTCACACTTCTTCGCCTGGGCTTCCTCGCCCTGCTGTGGATCTTTGTCTTCTCCGTAGTCTTCACGCTGCGCCGCGACGTCTACGGAACCCAGGTGCGCGATCGCCGCGCACTCGTCGAGGACGGCGCGCCAAGGCTTCGAAGGCCGCGCAGCAGCCCCGGAAGCAGGCGTCGTCGGGCCGCGAGCCTCAGACGCCTGCGAAACAAGCCCCGGCAACCGTCTCCTCGCTCACCGTGACCGCGGGGCCATTGACCGGCACGTCGCTTCCGCTTGGAACCTCTCAGATCATCGTGGGACGCTCACCCGATTCCGCCCTCGTGCTCGACGATTCCTACTCATCCTCCAGGCACGCCCGCTTCTACGAAGAAGGCGGCCAATGGTGGGTGGAAGACCTCGATTCGACCAACGGCACATACATCGGAGAAAGCGCATAACCACGCCCACGCCTGTGGGGCCGGGGGTTCCGTCGTCATCGGGCGCACCACCATGGAGTTGCGTTAATGGGTATTCAGCTTCGATTCGCCGCGTTCTCCGACGTCGGCCTGGTTCGATCCAACAACCAGGACGCCGGATACGCCTCGCCCAATCTCCTCGTCCTCGCCGACGGGATGGGCGGAGCCGCCGCCGGGGACGTCGCCTCTTCCGTCGCCGTGGGGCATCTTGCCTCGCTCGACGACGACGTCTACGGCGCAGACGACCTCATTCCGCTTCTGCGCACGGCCGTCAACGAGGCGCACACAGACCTCGTCGACCGCGCCAAAGCGGACCCCGAGCTCGGCGGAATGGGCACGACGTGCATCGCGCTCTTGCGTTCCAGCAACAAGCTCGGAATGGTCCACATCGGGGATTCTCGGGCCTACCTCTTGCGCGACGGCGTTCTCACGCAGGTCACGCATGACCACACCCTCGTCCAATTCCTCGTCGACCACGGCCAGATCACGCCCGAAGAGGCGGAGAACCACCCGAAGCGCAACGTCATCATGCGGGCGCTCGGCGACACCCCCGGCGACGTCGAGATCGACGAGTCAATTCGGGAAGCCGTTCCGGGCGACCGCTGGCTGCTCTGCTCCGACGGACTGTTCGGCGTAGTGGCCCACGACACGATTGAGTCCACTTTGGCGGGCACGGACATCGTCCACGCCGGCGAGCGCCTCATCGAGCTGGCGTTGGCGGGCGGAGCGCCCGACAATGTCACCGTTGTGCTTGCAGAGGTCGTCGACGACAAGAGCACCCACGAGGTGCCCCGCAGCCAGCATCCCATCGTCGTGGGTTCGGCCGCGGTCGACTACCGCAAGCCGACCCGCGGCGGCTACGTCCGCAGCGGCCAAGGCCGCAGCCTTGACCTCGAAGAGAGCCGTCAAAGACACGGCGGAAAACGAATCGGAGGCGTTGCCCGAAGAGCCGCCTCGTTCGCGCGCCGCCGCGAGGCTCGCCGTCGTCTTCGCCGTTCTGGCCATCGTGTTCGGGGGTCTGTTCGCGGCCCTATCGCTGGACCCAGGGGCAGTACTACGTCGCGGTCGACGGCGGCAAGGTGACGATCTACCGGGGGATACCCGAATCGATCGGCCCGATCTCGTTCTCCTCGGTCTACGAGCGGACGAGACATCCCGTCTCGCAGCTTCCGTCGGTGGCCCGCGAACGGCTGTCCTCCCCGATCACCCGCAGCTCGCTGGGCGAGGCCCGCGCCGTGGTTTCCAATCTCAGGGGCCCAGCGCAGCACTCCGAGCCCGTCTCCTCGCCGAGTCCTTCTGCGACGACGCCAGCGCCCACCGCGCCCGGGCAGGAACAGCCTGGGCAACCTGGGCAGCCGGGCAGCCAGTTCAACCGGGTCAGTCGAACCAGCCGGCGCAACCCGGCCAGCCCGCTCAAACTTCCAATCCGACGCCGGGGCCAATCCATGAGCGTCGTCACCCAAACTTCCCCACGAAGCGGACGCCTTCGGAGGCGGTCCTCTTGGGCCAGCCCTCTCTCAGGGCTTTCTGCCTACTGCCTCGTCCATTTTGGGCGTCGGAAGTCGGGCCTCCCGCCCTCCTTCCCCCAGATCTTCCTGGTCACCGTCCTGACCGCCGCGGGCGCACGTCGTCGTCCGACGCTTTGCGCCCTACGCGGATCCGGTTTTCTTCCCGCCGCCCTCGCCCTCAACGGGCTTGGTCTCGCCATGATCTACCGGGTAGACATCGCCGAGGAGACCGACCACGCTTCGAACCAGCTCTTCCTGTCCTTCGTCGCCATTGCCCTCATGCTGGGCACGGTCATCGTTTTGCGCAACCATCGCACCTTGCGCCGTTTCACGTGGACCAGCCTCATCGCGGGCATCGTCCTCCTGCTGCTGCCGATGGTTCCGGGGCTCGGACGGACGATCAACGGCGCGCGCATCTGGATCAACATCGGAATGTCCTTCCAGCCGGCTGAGCTGGCGAAGATCTGCTTCGCCGTGTTTTTCGCGGGATACCTCGTCACCGAACGCGACAACCTTTCGTTGGCGGGCCCGAAGTTTTTGGGCATTCGCTGGCCGAAAGCCCGCCATTTCATTCCGATACTCGCAGCCTGGGCAGCGTGCATGGCCGTCCTCGTGATGGAGAAGGACTTCGGAACCGCGATCCTCTTCTTCGGCTTGTTCGTCGGCATGCTGTACGTGGCGACCGAGCGGGTTTCCTGGATAGCCATCGGCGGCCTCCTCGCCGCCCTCGGCGTCGCCGTCATCGTCAGCCAAGTCTCCCACGTTCAGGCCCGTTTCACCGTGTGGCTGCACGCCTTGGATTCGGACGTCTACGACTCGGCCCACGGATCCTTCCAGCTCGTGCAGGGGCTTTTCGGCATGGCCTCGGGCGGACTGTTCGGCACCGGTCTGGGCCAGGGCTACCCCAACAAGGTTTACGCGGCCAGCTCCGACTTCATCATCGCGTCCTTCGCCGAGGAAATCGGTTTGATCGGGCTTTTGGCGCTTCTTTGCATCTACCTCATCATCGTCGTTCGCGGCCTGCGCACCGCGGTCGTCCTCCGCGACGGCTTCGGCAAGCTCCTGGTGACGGGCTTGGCCTTCACCATGGCCATCCAGTGCTTCGTCGTCGTGGGAGGCGTCACCCGTCTCATCCCGCTCACGGGACTCGCAATGCCTTTCCTTGCACACGGAGGCTCGGCGCTCATGACGAACTGGATCATCATCGGCCTGCTTTGCGCATATCCGACTCGGCCAGGCGCCCGGCCACCGCCGACCCGCTTCCCTCGGACGATTTCCTGAAGACCATACCCGAACTGGAGAAAGACAGTTCCTCGAATAAGAACGACGCCCTTGAGACGCAGGTGGTGAAACTGTGAATCGCCCAATCCGCAGAATGGCCTCTCTTGTCTTCGCCATGTTCTTGGCGCTCATGACCATGGCCACTTACGTGCAGTACGTCCAGGCGCCGAAGCTGAACTCTGACGCACGCAATGCCCGGACCCTCTACCGAGAATACGGAACCGAACGCGGCCCGATCATCGTCGACGGCGAATCCATCGTGGTCTCGACCGCCGTCGACGATCCGTACAAGTATCAACGCGAGTACAAGGCGGGAAGCGCCTACGCCCACATCACGGGCTACTTTTCAACGGCCCACAATTCGATGACGGGAATCGAGCGGGCAGAAAACGGAGTGCTCGGCGGGTCCGACTCGGCATTGACCACCCAGCGAATCCAAGAGATGATATCGGGCTCGCACCGCAAGGGCGGCGCAGTTTCCCTCACACTCAACCCCGCGGCGCAAGGCCGCCACCGAGGCCCTTGGAAACCAGCGCGGCGCCGTCGTCGCCGTCGATCCGAAGACAGGTGCGATCCTCGCCCAGGTCTCGACGCCGTCCTACGACCCCAACCAGCTGGCGACCCATGACTCGAAGGCCGCAAGGGCGGCTTACAGCCAGCTGAGCACAGACAAAACGCGCCCGCTCGTCAACCCGCGCCATCGGAGGCGACCAGTACGCCCCCGGCTCGACGTTCAAGATGCTCACGGCCACGGCCATGCTCGAGAATTCGGACCTCACGCCCGATTCGATCGTCGATGCGCCCGACACCTGGACCCCTCCGGGGACGACCCACAAGATTGACAACTCCGGCGAGCGCTCCTGCGGGGACGGGTCCGGGCGCGTCTCCCTGCGCCAGGCCTTCATCCAGTCGTGCAACATCCTTTCGCAATGGGAGGCGTCAACGTAGGCGGGGAAGATGATGGCACAAGCCAAGAAGTTCGGCTTCAGGGAAGACGTTTGAGACGCCGCAGAAAGTCAGCTCCTCGCGGTTCCCGGAGCCCTCCGGCAAATCCGCGCTGGCAATGGACAGCATCGGCCAGCAGGACATCCGGGTCACTCCGATGCAGATGGCCCTCATCGGCGCGAGGATCGCCAACGACGGCGTCGTCATGGAGCCGCACATCGTCAAGCAGACCCTCACGTCGGACCTCGACGTCATTTCGAACACGAAACCGAAGGAATTCGGGCGTGCGATGTCGAAGACGACGGCGAAGCACATGCAGGAGATGATGGTCGCCGACGTCAGAATCGGGAACAGGTACAGAGCCGCGATCTCGGGCGTGAAGGTCGCCGGAAAGACCGGCACCGCTGAGATCAACGCCTCGACGCCGCCGCACGTGTGGTTCGTGAGCTTCGCACCGCCGACGATCCGAAGATCGCCGTCGCCGTGGTGGTCGAGAACTCGGGAAACGCCGGATGGAACGGCGACGGCGGCTCGGTGGCCGCGCCCATCGCACGAAAAGTCATACAAGCGTACTGGGGTCCTCATGATGACGGCGTCCCCAATCCACAATCACTGCGAGAGAAAGGTGACGGCGTGACTGACATCCCCGCATCTTGGGCAGCCGCTATGAGATCGGCGATCTCATCGGACGCGAGGCATGGCTCAGGTCCACCTGGGCTACGACACCCAGTTGTCACGAACGGTTGCCATCAAAATCCTGCGCACGGACCTGGCTGCGGACCCTCTGTTCCTTGCGCGTTTTTCAGGCGCGAGGCCCAATCCGCCGCCGCGCTCAACCATCCGTCGATCGTGGCCGTCTACGACTGGCGAATCCCCGGTCACAGCAGCCACCGGGCACGAGATCTCGCTGCCCTACATCGTCATGGAATACGTCAAGGGACGCACCGTCGCCTCCCTTCTGACAACCGGGGAGCCCGTTCCGATCGCGGAAGCGGTGCAAGTGGTCACGGGCGTCCTTTCGGCGCTCGGTACTCGCACCACGAGGCATCATCCACAGGGACATCAAGCCCGGCAATGATGATGCTCGCCGGACGGCAAAGTCAAGGTCATGGATTTCGGCATCGCGCGGGCCATCGCCGACTCCGCGGCCACGATGACGAGACAAACTCGGTTGTGGGAACCGCGCAATACCTGTCGCCAGAGCAGGCTCGCGGCGAGGTCGTCGACGCCCGGTCCGATCTTTATTCGACCGGCTGCCTTCTCTACGAGCTTCTGACCGGGAAGCCTCCTTCACCGGCGATTCGGCGGTGGCTGTGGCTACCAGCACGTCTCCGAAGCGCCCGGCCGGCCTCGGAGATGTTCCCCGACATCCCGGACACGATCGACCGGGTCGTTATGAAGTCCCTGGCCAAGAATCGCGATGAGCGCTACCAAAACGCCGCGGAGTTCAGGGGCGACCTACTTTCGGCGGCCCGCGGCGAGGGGGTCAACGCCCCCGCCGTCACGGCGGCCATGAAGACCGTGCCAATGCCGGTGAATCAGCCGACCCCCGCCACTCAGGCGACGACGGCGCTTCCGCGGACTTCGACCTCGGCCCCCGTCATCTCCTCGGGGCAAACGGGCGTTCAGCCGGCCGTAGGCTCCGGTGGGACGAACAACAGCAGGCGAAACCGCCAGATGATGTGGATCGCCGGAGTCCTTCTCGCCATGGCCGCCGTCATCGGACTCTACGCGCTGTTTTTCGGGCGACAGCTGACCCGAAGCCAACGAACACGGCGTCCGCCGACAGCACCGACAAGGTGACCGTTCCCAAGCTCACCGGCATGACCGAAAAGCAGGCCAGAAGGCGCTTGAGGAGGAAGGGCTCGTTTTCGTCAGGGCAGCGACCAGGCTTCTGACACGGTCAAGGCCGGCCAGTTCGTCAGCTCGTCGCCTTCCCCGGATCGACGGTGAGCAAGGGAAAGATCACCGTCCACTTCTCGTCCGGCAACTCCGAGATCACCGTCCCCGACGTGACCGGAATAAGCCTCGACCAGGCGAAGAGGAAGCTTGACAGAGCCGGCGAAGGTGGGTGAGATCACCAATTCGGTGGCAACTCAGCCACAAGCGGCACCGTCGTTTTCGACGTCGCCAAGCGGGCGAATCCGTCGAAGAAGGGTCGAGCGTGGACATCAAGGTCTCCGGCGGCGGCGACTCGGACATTCCCAACGTTTCGAATCTTTTCCGGCCGAGGAGGCGCAGAAGAAGCTCGAAAGCGCGGGATACAAGGTGAACGTGACCTACGTTCCGGTCTATTCGGAGGCCGAAGACGGGAAGGTCATCGGCAGAAAAGACCGACGGCGCGGGCAACGTCACCCTTCAAGTCAGCAAGTACGACGAACATCCAACAGCCGACGGAGAGCCCCTCACAACAACCCGACGACGCCGGTGCCGACGCAGAGCCCCACTCACAACAACCCGACGACGCCGCCCCCAGCCGATGTGCCGACGGTCGCGCCCACGGAACGGGCGGCTAAAAGCCTCCCTCCCGCTCCTCCGGCGCGGCAAGCGGCGGCGAGGGCGGGAGGCAGCTGAAGCAGCTCGTGCCGTGCCAGGGAGCTGCATGCAAGGCGGGCCCGGCTCACGCGGGTCGGAACGCCGGTCAGGGCCGGCACACACGGGCCGTGAATGAAGGCGGGCCGAACCAAACTGGTTCGGCCCCTCATCGCTCAACGCGCCCTCGTCGCCTCGATTTCGGCGCCAGAAGCTTCCGTTAGAAAGCCAAGAGAGTCTGCGCGGGCCCGTTCAACAGCCGTGGGAGGCCCGCTCCTCGAATCGTATAAGGGGCGCCTTGCCGCGCGCCGCTTCGAGAGCCTCGGGCTGGCCGCACGCGGCGAGCCAGTTAGCAAGCATCCGATGCCCGCCCTGGGTCAGCACCGATTCGGGGTGAAACTGCACGCCCCATAGGGGGAAGTTCAGAGTGCTCGACGCCCATGACGATCCCGTCGTCGGTGCGGGCGGTGATGACAAGCTCCTGACCGTGTCCGCCTCGGCCGCCAGCGAATGGTACCTTCCGACCGTGAGCGGCGAGGGAAACCCCTCGAAGAGCCCTCTGCCGTTGTGGCGGATGACGGACGTCTTCCCGTGCACCAGCGTCGGCGCATGCGAGACGACCCGCCGAAGACTTCGGCCAGCGCCTGATGCGAGGCACACGCCCAGCATGGGGGTCTTGGTCTGCGCACATTGCTCGACGGCGGCGACGGTCGCCTCGGCCCAGCCGGGGTTCCCGGGCCAGGCAGGCAAGCACGCCGTCGTGGGAGGAAATAGAAGCCAGATCCACGACGTCGTTGCGGACCACCGTGGCGCTCGCGCCCAGCAGGCGGAGATAGTCGACAGGCGTGTAGACAAGCTGTCGTAGTTGTCGATGACCAGAAGCTTCGCCATCAGCCCACCGTGTTGTCGAAGGCGGGGAAGGTGTCAGCAGCCCAGGGATGAACCCAGGTGAACAGAACCGCGACCGCAGCGAACAGAAGGGCGAGACCTCGAAGAACCGCAGCCATGCGGGCCCGGCAGGTGGCGCCAGATCCATGAGTACACGTCGGTTTCCTCTCTACTTCATTTCCGCTGGTATTCCGTCGCTTCGCGCGACCCAGTGGTCGTACTTCGCGTGGATGATCCATCGCTTGTCGGAGACAAAAGGCGGATGGCAGGTGGTGATGGTCATGAGTCGTTCCGTGGGTTTTGTCTCAGGCTGTTTTGGAACGGGTGCCACGACGTCGACGTCGTTGGGCGAAACCACGTACGAAGAGTTGACGTAGTAGACGAAATAGGCGTCTTTCGTGCCTACGATGATGGGGTCGCCGGCCTTGAGCTTGTCGACGTTGCGCATCGGCGCGCCGTAAAAGTCTGCCGGTGGGCGGCCAAGGAGTAGTTGCCGACCTCTCCCACGTACGCGGTGTCCTTGTAATGGCCGAAGGCACCCTTGTCGAGAACCTGGCTGAGCGACGTCCCGTACTCTATGGAGTGCTCGTAGTCTTTGCCGAACTTCGGGATGTACATGATCCCTCGACGTCGCCGATCCGGTGACGTGCTCGACCGCCGGCGGCGGGTCGGTGCGGGCCCTGCCGATCTTCGTCTCGTTCTGGCTGCCCCATTGGCCTTTGACGCGCGCAATCTGCTCTTCCTGTTCCTGGCCGGCGATGATGTCGGTCCACCAGACCTGCCAGACGATGAACAGGCCGATCACCACGCCGGCGGTGATGAGCAGCTCGCCGACGAAAACCGAGAAGCATCTGGAAGACGCTGGGGCGACGTCGTGCCTTGGGCGCGGCAACCGCTGCGGCTTCGGCCCTTTCCCAGAGTCCCGCTCCCATCCGGGGGAGCCAGTCGAGCCGTCTGAGGATGCCGGAGCGCCCGACGGAGATGGGGCGGCCGGCCGCTGTTCGACGCCGTCGGCGCCAGGTTGCGTGAACGGCCCGTCCGCTCCCAATGTGTGACGTCCCACGATCAACGTCCTTTCTTCCGTTGTAAGTTGCCGCACGCTCGTGAAGCGGCGGTTTGCGCCCGCAACTTTATAGATTACGGGGATGCGGCCCTCTCTTCCACGTCTGACGTCGCGAGCCGCGCCAATGCATGCCCTCAAGCCTCAAATGGGTACAAGATCACGCCGCACGGCTCGAACCAGAGCTGCGCCGGAGCCGCGCCGGTCGCCGGGCGCGGAGCCTTGCAGGCCCGCCCACTCCGGTTTCCGAGTCTGCCCGCCTTTCCGAGCCTGCTCGCCTTTCCGAGTCTGCCCGCCTTTCCGATTTCCAAGCTTGTCCACAACGATTTCGCAGCCGCGAATGTGTACAGTTTTTCGATGGGCAGGTGCGCTCACTCCTGCCTTTGACTACTCTTGGCTGAGTACGCGTACCCGGAAGGACGACCATGGCTGATTCTGACAAGCTCGATTCCGACGAGCTGGGCGAAGTCGACGATCTCGACACGGCGAAAGAGGCTGAGACGGCGGAAGGCTCGGACGTCGTGAACGACGCCGCCGAAGAACGAGGGGCCGACGAGGGGCGGGATTGGCGCCGCTGAGGCGGACCCCGCCGAGGCAGACGGCGCTTCCGCAAAAGGCGACGAGGAGGACGTCAAGGCCGCCGCGAAAGATTCCGGCAAGGGCGAAGGGCCCGAGGAAGCCCCGGCAAAGGGCAAAAAAGGCAAGAAACGCGCATCGAAGAAGGACGCGGCGAAAGGCTCGTCTAAGAAGGACGGCTCATCTGAGGGGGAAACCACGGACGAGGCCTCGAGACGTCTCGCAAACAGAAGAATCCTCCGCCGAGTCCTCGAAGAAAGGCTCGAAGAAGAGCTCCGGAAACCCCGAAAGGGAACGAAGCGCTCTATAGAGAAGAAGGCCGCGGAAAGAGGGCCTCGTCGAAGGAGCGCAAGCCGGCCAGAGTCAAGAGGCTTTCAATCGCCGAAGTGGTGGGCGCCCCTGCTTGTCACCCTCATGATCGTCGGCCTCGTCATCGTCGTCTCCGCCTACATTTTCGGCGGCAACTTCCCGATCAAGGGCCTGGGCAACGGCAACCTGTTCATCGGCTTCGGCTTCATGCTCACCGGATTCCTTATGACGATGGGGTGGAAGTGACGCCCGCCGGGTCGGCGCCCTTGCGGCCCGGCCTATATAGGCGCTGCGGCCTCGCATAGTCGAAGATTTGATCGGGAAGGCGCCGCTGCCGGAGAAGACGTCTTCAGGAATAGCCCCATACAGCGACGACGACGGCCAGCGCCTCGCTGAGCGCCGCGAAGGCGACGGCGTCGACGATCCGCCTTTTTTCCGGCGAAAGGACGCGCGCCCGCGAAAAGACGTACATGGTCGCCGCGCCCGCGACGAATCCGCCCGCATGGGACTGCCACGAGATCCCCGAGTCGGGGCTCAGGGAGATGACGGCGTTGAGCGCAATGAAGACCAGGAAACCCGTCAGGTCCGCCCCGGACACCCGGGCGACGACGAGCTGGACGCCCAGCAGGCCGAAGACCGCGCCCGACGCGCCGACCGTGGCGGTTAACCACGAGTTTCCCAAAGGGTCGGCGGTGAGGATGACTGCGGCATTCCCGGCGACGGCCGAGAGAAGGTAGATCCCCAGGTACCTGGCGTGCCCGATGGCGGGCTCGAGAACGGATCCGAACACCCACAGCACGTACATGTTGAGCAGCAGGTGCCAAAAATTGGCATGCACGAACGCCGAAGCGAGGAAACGATAAGGCTCCTGCTCCGCGAGCTTCGGCACGAACATGAGATAGGAGCCGATCGACCCCTCGACTCGGGTGACGAGGTCGACTCCTACGCAGGCCGCGATGAGCGCCATTGTCACGGCCGCTCTGGGCCAATGGCCGCTGAAGACGGTCAGCCTTCTGCGAGCGCCGCCCGCGGAGCCTCCGCCCGAGCCGCGCGCTTCGCCGGCGCTGGGAACATCCACGGAATTCCGCGGCTCCTCGAGGGGTCGGCAAGTCGCCCTGACGGTGAAAAGCCGGGGTCGTCTCGTTCGGAGGCAGATGCACTCATCGCGGCCTGCGGAATGTCATTCGGCGACGTCGACGGATTCGATGACGACGTCCTCGGCGGGCTTGTCGCGCATGTCGGTGGACACCTTCGCGATCTCGTCGACGACGGCCTTCGACGCGTCGTCGACCACCTTGCCGAAAAACCGTGTGCTTGCCGTAAAGCCAGGTCGTCAGGGCCACGGTGATGAAGAACTGCGAGCCGTTGGTCCCCGGCCCGGCGTTCGCCATGGCGAGCACGTAAGGGTCGTTGAAGTTCAACTCGGGGTGGATCTCGTCCTCGAACTGGTAGCCGGGCCCCACGGTTCCGCGGCCCAGGGGATCGCCCCCCTGGATCATGAAGCCGTCGATCACGCGGTGGAAGATCGTGCCGTTGTAGAGCGGCTCGGTGGTCTTCTCTCCCGTAGCGGGGTTGGTCCACTCGCGCTTGCCCGTCGCCAACTCGACGAAGTTTGCGACTGTTTTGGGTGCGTGGTTGGGATACAGCTCACGACGATGTCGCCGTGATTGGTGAAGTGTTGCTTCCATGCGTACATCTTCCCACAGCGCCGCGGCGGGAAGGGCAGCAGGGCGATTCACGGCAAACTAATGCGCTGCGGGCGAAAACAAGTGGGCAGAGACCGGCCAGAAAGCGCGTTCGGGCTGACATTTCGCCGAAAACCCGGCAAAATGGGAGAGTACAGTCATTTTCCGGTCGACGCCGGACAACCGAAGGAGGTTCACAGTGTTCTGCTGCCGTTCCAAGAAGAAGAAGGCTAAGAAGAAGGCCGCCGCCCAGGCTCAGGACCTCGTGGCCCAGGCCGGAGCCGCCGCGAGCCAGGCCGCCGAGAAGATCCGTCCGGTCGCCGCCCACTTGGCATCGCAAGCCCAAGAACTCGCCCACCAGGGCAAGGAGTGGGTCGCCCCCAAGGCCGCCCAAGCGGCCCATCTCGCAGCGGAGGCAAAGGAGAAGGCGGTCACCGACTACATTCCCAAAGGCCAAGCGCGTCGCCCGGGCAGCCGTCGACGCCGCCCGCACGACCGAGGGCGATCTCAAGACCAAGGCCCAGGCCGTCCAAGCGTCCGCAGCGCGTCCCTCGCCGATCCCAAGCCCAAGAAGAAGCGCCGGTTCCTCAAGGTGACGGGGACTCTGGCCATTTTCGGGGGCGCAGCAGGCGCAGCTTTCCTCCTGTGGAAGCGAAGCCAGCCCATCGAGGATCCCTGGGCCGAGTCGTACTGGGAGGACGTCGAGGTTCCCACCGAGGCTTCCGACGAAGCCGAATCCGGCAAGCTACAAGGCCTGAATGCAGACGCCCTTGGGGTTTGACGCGACGCCTAGGGTTTGGCGCAGTTGAGGCAGCGCCCGGGGTTTGACGCAACGTTCAGCCCCGACGCACAAGCCGAGCCTGCAAGCCGAGAACCCGACGAACCTTTCCGCTTTCCGCCGCGGGCTCGCGGCTGCGCATCGAGAATTCGAGGAACGATGACGAACGACGCCGCAGCATACCAACTGTTTGAGACGCCTGAAGGAGTCCGCGGGCGATACGTGCGCGTGCCCTCTCCGAGCTCGGGGAGGGGACGCCCTCGTCAGGGTGACGCATTCCTCCGTCAGTACAAAGACGGACTGGCCGCGACAGGCCGAGCCCCCATCGCGCGATCGCTCCCCATGGTCGGGGCTGCTGCTGCCGTCGGCGTCGTCGTCGAACCCGGAGAATCCGGCCTCGGCGTCAGGGGCCCCCGTCTCGATCGTGGGCGCCACCCTTTCCGAACAGCACAGCGGCGGATACTGCGAGTATCTGCGGGTCCCCTCCGCCTGGCTCACCCCCGTGCCGTCGCGGTTTTCGCTCGTTGAGGCGGCGGCCATAGGAACGGCCGGCGTCACGGCCGCGATGGCGGTGCTCAAGCTCGAGGACGCCGGCCTCGCCCCCGGAGCCGGGCCTGTTGCGGTGACCGGCGCCAGCGGCGGCGCCGGTTCGATTGCAACAGCCCTGCTGGCCGCCCGCGGCTACGAGGTCACGGCCTTCACCGGCCGGCGGGACGCCGAAGACTACCTTGTTTCGCTCGGCGCCGCGCGCGTCGAGCCGCGGCCGGACACGTCTGGCAAACGGCCGCTCGAAAAGGGCTTGTGGGCGGGGGCCATCGACGCCGTCGGCGGCGACACCCTCGCCTGGCTCACGCGAACGGCGGCGCCGGGAGCGTCGATCGCGGCCTTCGGCAACGCCGGCGGAAACGCTTTGAATGCCACGGTGCTCCCCTTTATTCTCCGAGGGGTCAACCTGCTCGGGGTCACTGTCACCTTCCCCTCGGACGACGTGCGGAAACGCACGTGGCAGATTCTGACCGACTCCCTCACGGCCGACGCTCTGCGCGCGATCACCTCGGAGATCGCCTTCGACGAGCTCGAATCGTCGCTTTTCCAGATCGTCGAGGAGGGGGTCCGCGGCCGCGTCGTCGTTCGGATTTCTGAGGAGGACGCGCCCCAGTCGCCGTGACAGGCCCTCAATCGCCGTGACGGACCTCAATCGCCGTCGTATGACCGAGAGGCTGGTTTCCTCGATTGAAAGGGCTGGTTGTTTTCGGGGTTTTCGCGCTGGGCTGCTCCTTCGGCGCACCGGGCCTCTCGCACCGCCTCAAGCTTGCGGCTGGCGTTCTCCCCACGCAATGGGATCCACGCGTCGACCCGTGAAGAAAGGTGTGTCCTCGCGCACATAGAGGCGCGCCTCCGTGTAACGCTGCGCGTGGAGGACGCCTTCGAGGCGATCGAGGCTGTCCGCCTCGAAGCCCAGGATCCACTCGTAATCGCTCAATCCGAACGTCGCCAATGTCGAGACCTTTGACGTCCGGGTACTGGCTGAAGCCGTTGCGCCCGTGTTCGGCCATGATGCGCGAACGCTCCTCTGCCTTGAGAAGGTACCAATCGTAAGATCGGACGAACGGGTAGACCATCAGCCACTCGCGCGGCGCCACGCCGCTGAGGCATGCGGGCACGTGGCGACGGTTGAATTCCGCAGGAGTGTGAAGCCCCATACACGTCCAAACGGGCTCTAAACAGCGGCCGAGGGCACTGGCGCGCAGCCTGTGATAGGCGTCTTGGAGACGCCCGGGGTCGTCGTCGATCCACCACACCATCAAATCGGCGTCGGCGCGAAAGCCCGCCGTGTCATACCAACCGCGCGTTGTGACGGCTGCGCCATCGACGCACTCCGCGCTCTCGGCTATGAGCAGGCGCCGTGCGTCGGCGTCGGCGGGCAGGGGATCGGCCAAACGGAATACCGCGTACAACGCGTAGTGGAAAGCGTTGTTGATTGCGTCGAGGTCCACGTTCTGCGCGTCACGAGGATCAGGCACGCGCTGCATATGCTCATCCATAAGGATCTCCTTCGGGTTGGCGTGGGCGATTCGCAGTTTCTTCTGCTTTCGCAAGTCTATGCCTTTGTCGCACCTGAAGCCTTCCGCGCCGAGGGCTGCCGGCGCGCCGCTTGGGCAAGCCCAACATGCTCGGCTTTAGACGCTTTTCGCCTGTAGGCTGCCTGCGCCCGCAGCCCGCGTCTTGCACCCGCTCTTCAGGGTCTCACCGTTCGAGTCGGGGCTCGGCTCGTGCCGCATCGGATTCGCCTCGCCGACGAACGCCGGGCCGCCCCGAGCGGCAACACTGCTCCGGACAAACGGTGTGAACGGTCCGGCGCCCGTCAAGGTGACGGGCTGGACGTCTTCGCCTCGCGCTTGGGCGGCTCGCTCCTCGAGCACATCGACGAGGCTCGCGATGAAATCCCCGTGAGTGGAAACGGTCGCGGCCCGCTCGTAGGGCAAGCCGACCTTGGCCGCGGTTTCCCGCGCTTCGACGTCAAGGTCGTAGACCACTTCCATGTGGTCGTAGATGAAACCGATGGGTGCGACGACAACCCCGCTCACCGAGGGCCTGCCGGTCGTCCCTTGCGCGCAGGCCGCCGGTGCGTCGGCCCCCCGCCCGCCTTCTGCTCCAATTCTCGCCTTTTCGCCGCCCGCGTCCTCGTCTGCCAGCTTCTCGAGAAGATCGTTGACGTCCGGTTCGAGCCACAGCGACGATGCCGGCCCGAACGCGAACAGAACGCCAGATCCCATTCGATCCGGCTCAGCCCGAGGCTGCCGCGCACGAGAGGAAGCAACACCCGTATCAACGCCCGGTGTTGGGCGACGTAACTGATCTCCGTCGAGAGATCGGGGGCGATGGACGATCGCTCCGCCTCGGTGGGCGCCGAGCCTTCTTCCATTGCAACCGGTATCGAGTGCGTGACCAAAGACGAGGCGAACGTTTTCCAAGTCAATCCCATCGTTCGCGAGCTTTCGATAGGCCGCAGCGATCGCTTTTCGCCTGCGCGCCGACCATTCCCGGCGTGTTGTAAAACGGACGGACTTTGTCGACGATCAACGACGCGTCTTCGGCGTTGTCCGAACTTGACTCCGCGCCTAGCGTCGCGTACCCGTAGCGCCCTTCGAAAGAGGCCAAAGCACTGTCGAGGTCCTCTCGATACCGGCGGCAGCCGGAGTACGAAGCGTAAGCAGAGGTCGGCAGAACCAGGATGCGACGGGCCCCGGCGTCGGCCAGTTCCGCCAAACCTTCGTCGACGAACGGATGCCAGTTCCGATTTCCCCAACCGACGGAGATTTTCGTGCCCGCGGCGGCGCAGCTCCCCGCGGAGGTCGGCAAGGAGCCTGCGGTTCCATGCGTTGATCGGTGAAACCCCCTGGAATCTCTCGTAGTGTCGGCCGACGGCGAGGAGCCTTTCATCGGGGATTCCGCTGCCTCGCGTCGCATTGCGCAAGAAGGGAAGAACGTCTTCGGGCCCGTTCGGTCCGCCGTAGGACAGCAGCAGCACGGCGTCGTAGGGGGTCAAGCCTCGCATTTGTCGCCTTTCACTCAAGGAATCGGGAAGGCCGGGAACGGAAGGGCAAACGTCTGCAGCCGTCTGCGCGCATCCGCGAATTCGCCGCTGAAAGGGCTCCTGGATTCACTGGAACAGTTCAAGCTCACACTCGATGCTACACACAGGCGCTTGCTCAGGCGAGGGAAAGACGCGCACGCAAAGGGTTCGAAATGCCGGAAAGCGGCAACCAGAATGTCGCATTGCTTGCATAGTTGATAGCACTACTGCTACATTTTGAAGTATCACTACAGTAAGGAGGGCGAGATGAAAGCCGATGCAGTCGTCAACGTCGTCAATCTGACGAAGAAGTACGGGGACGTCACAGTTCTCGACGGTCTGAACTTGCGCGTCGAGCGAGGGCAGACGGTTGCCTTGCTCGGGCCCAACGGCGCCGGAAAAACGACGACCGTCGAGATCATCAGAGGCCTGGTTCCTCGAAATGCGGGCTCCGTCGAAGTCTTCGGCGAAAATCCGACCAATAACTCCAATCCGTTTTGGCAGGCCAGGATAGGCATGACGCTCCAAGCTCAACGGGACCATGCGAAATGGCGCGTCATGGAGTTCCTAAACTGGATACGCGCCTCATACGAGGGAATCCGCGACTGCCGCGACGTCTCGGAGCTGATCGATTCTTTCGACCTGGGCAAGCATGCGTACAAGACGATCTCGACTCTCTCCGGGGGGCTGCGCAGGCGCCTCGACCTCGCTGCCGCACTCGCCACCAGCCCGGACCTCCTCATTCTCGACGAACCCACGTCCGGGCTCGATCCGACGGCAAAAAGAGCGGTTCACGACATCGTCGCCGACAAAGTCGACGCCGGAATGGCGCTGCTTCTGACAACCCACGACCTGTCGGAGGCCGACCGCCTCGCCGACGCGATTCTCATCCTCAACGAGGGACGAATCGCTGCGGAGGGGTCGCCCGAGTCTTTTGCGGCTCCGTGTCGAGACGCAGGCCGAAGTCATGTGGACTTCGAATGGAAGCCGTTACGTGCACGCGACGCCGGAGCCAGAGCCATTTCTGCGAGAGTTGATGCAGGATCCGTCCGTGAGCGACCTCGAAGTTCGCAGGACGTCCCTCGAAGACGCCTACCTGGGCCTCGTCGAGGGGACCCAGAACTCCGCCTTAACCAGAATGTCGGAACCGACGCCCGAACCGCCGACCACAAGAAGCTCGCCGAAGGAGGGGCGACCAATGATCCACTCAATGCGAACTGCAGCCCGAGCGGGCTGTCTGCAGGCCCGCGCCGAACTGCGCATAGCCTTCCTCACACCCACTTTCTTTGGCATGCTTCTCGGTCCATGCTTTCTCGTGTTCTTCGCCAGCCTTGAAAGACACAAACAGATAGCAAACACCATCTCAGGAAGCGCCTATGCCCTTGTGGGTCTACTCGGATCGATCGGTCTGCTCGGCGCCTTCCAGATCATGAGCGAAATGTTCAACGAACGCAACGACGGCTCTCTTCTGCGCACGCGCACCCTGCCGCGCGGAACGGAATCGTGGATGTTCGGAAAGCTTCTTTCCGTATCAGCGGTAACCGGCATCACCCTCATTCTGGCAATGGCCGCGGGATTCTTTCTCTTTCCCGATCTGCAGTCGGCTTCCCTCGCCGACTTCCTCGTCCTCGCGGCCAGCCTCGTCTTTTCTTTCGTCGCCTTTCTTCCCATCGGAGTGGCATTGGGATCGCTCGTGCGTTCCACGTGGGGCTTCCTCATCTCCATGATGGCCATCTACATGATCTTCCTCGGCGCAGGCACTCTGTCTCCCATCAGCGTCTTTCCGAAGCCCCTCCAGTGGCTCACGGCCTCGACTCGATCTACTGGGGCGCACGCCGCCCGCAGCGCCGTGCTGCCACCCGAACTCGGATCGGTGGAGATATCCGGATCGTTCCAACCCCTGATCGCCTTCGCGGTCCTAACCGCATGGGCCGTGGCCGGATACATCGCCGCACCCCGCATTCTCCGACGCAGCATACGCCGCGAGACAATGGGATCCGTCGCGGCAGCACGGGAGAAGATCGCCTCGAGGGGTTACGCGTGAGCAGGACGAAACAACAAAAAGAACCCGGATCGGAACGGGAAAGAGGGCGGTGCGCCCGGTAAGGACAGCACTAGGGCGCCAACGACGACGGCGTACGCAGCAAGGACAGCGCCGCGCGCACCAACGACGACGCCGCGCGCAGCCGGGACGAACGCGTGCACAATCGCCTGGCGGTGCTGCGGGCCGCTCGCGGGGTAACGCGCCGCAAGCTTGCCGAGGAGCTCGGAATCCACTATCAGACGATGGGCTATCTCGAGCGCGGCGAGTACGCGCCCTCCCTGCATCTGGCCTTGAGGATCGCCCGATGGTTCGGCGTCCCTGGTGGAATCGGTCTTCAGCCTCGACGAGTTCCCGCCGTTGATCTGAGAGAGCGTAGCCCGATTCGTCATGCGCGTGGACTGCCCGTCCGCCGCAAATGGCCTAAGCCTTAGATGCGCACCGCCCAAACGCCCAGCGTAGGGCAAGGTTCCGCCTTGTAGCCGTTTTCCAAGTTTCACGTGCAACACTGATACCCATGACGACCATCGCCGCTTCCTGGCTGGACTGGACCGAGCCTCGCTTGTCCACGAACGGCCGAAGTATCGCCGTTTTGCTCATTGGGGCCGGCATATTTGCTTTTACGCTTGCGGTCCCGGCCGTCAAACGCGGAGGGCGCACGCTGGTGACCGTAGTCCACGAGGCCGGGCACGCCGTCGTCGGCATCGCCTGCGGACGGCGCTTCCAGGGCTTCGTCGTCCAACGCGACATGTCCGGGCATGCCGTCACAAAGGGCAAACCGACGGGCCCAGGCCGCATTCTCACGACGTGGGCGGGCTATCCGGCCCCGGCGCTCCTTGGCGCTTTTCTCGTCGTCGGCGCTCTGAGCGGGTGGTCCAAGGCGATCGTCATCGTCACGATCGTGGCGCTCATCGGCCTGCTTGTCATGTCGCGATCCGTCCGAACGGTGCTGGTCATCCTCGGATCGGCGCTCGTCTTCGCCGCGCTGTGGCAGCTCGGGGACCGCATGCAGGTCGGCGCGCTGGCCCAGGCGGGAGTTGTGGCGGGCATTGGTCTCATACTCCTCATCGGCGCTTGGACATCGCTGCAGGACGTCGCTCGCACGCGCGACCGCGAGCAGGACCACTTCACGCTGGCCGCGCTCACGCGCATGCCGTCTTGGATGTGGATCCTCACATGGTTCCTAGTCGACCTCGCCGCCAGCGCGTGGGCGGTCCACGTGGCGTTCGACGCCGTCACATGATTCCAACGCCGGAGAGTCCCAGCGCCGCCCCAGGGCCCCTAGCGCCGTGAAGCGGCCCGCACTCGAGGCCTGCAACTTGAGGCCGACGCTTGAGAGCGCCAACGCTCGAACCGGCACTTGCATCGGCGCAGAGATTGAAGCCGTCCCTTTCCACAACGAAAGGCCGACGCGGCGGGCGCGCCGTTTGCACGGCGCAACATCGACGCGCAGACCTCGACCCTGGGTCCGCCGTCGACACACGCCCGCGCCGCAGAGTATCCTCACAGTTGTTGTAAACCACTGATACGCCAAGGAAGTCTATGAAAGTGAAACCGCGCGGGTCGTATGGAATCGACGCCGCCTACGTGCCGATCCTGTGGTTCATACCCGGAGTCATGTTCGCGTCCGCGACACTCAGGGGCGCTTGGCGGCAGCGCGTGGCAGCCAATCGTCTATGGGTTGCTGGCGATCCAGTTCCTTGGGGAACGGCGATCTACCTGCACCACGCTTCGCGGGAAGTTCGCGGTTTGGCGCAGGATCCTGAGCGAAACCGACGACGCCGACGTCGAACGAATCCTCGACTTGGGCTGCGGACGCGGAGCGGTGATCGTCATGGCGGCTCAGCGCTTCCCAAGGCGAAGCTGACGGGTGTGGACCTGTGGCGCAAATCCGACCAGTCCGGCAACGGAGAAGAGGCGGCCACTGCCAACGCGAAAGCCAACGGAGTCGATTCGCGCATCGATTTCGTCACGGGCGACATGACCGAGCTTCCTTTCGAGAACGGCTCCTTCGATCTCGTCACCGCGAGCATGTCCATTCACAATATCCCGAAAGCCGAAGGCCGCGCCCGGGCGATCCGGGAAGCGGTTCGCGTGCTCAAACCGGGCGGAAGGATCGTCATCGCGGATCTTAAAGCGATGAACGAGTATGCCGACGAGCTGTCGAAGCTCGGTCTGAAGGTCGAGGGACCGAAGAACCTCGGCTGGCAGGCCTGGTGGAGCGGACCCTGGGTGTCCAGCAAGATGCTGCGAGCCGCGGCCGAGTAGCCGCGAGAACGCATTCTCTGACGCTTGCCGGTCCTCTGCCTGCCCTTGGCCGCTCGCCTGCCTTCTGGCGCTTTGCCGCCCTTGACAGTCCGCCGGCCTTCTGGCGCTTTGCCACCCTGCTGACAGTCCGCCTGCCTTCTGGCGCTTCGCCTACTTTCGAGGCTTTGCCTACTTTCGACGGTTTCCCGCCTTTTGCCGTTTGCTCTTTGACGATTGGGGGTCGGTGCGACTGCGTCGCACCGACTCCTCCAAGTCGCTTGCGCGTTGCGGCAGTTATCCGACGCCGCTGCGCTCGCCGTTGTCACCCATGCAGTGCAAAGGGTGTCGGGCGCCTGTCGGCGAACACTCCGGAAGGTACCGGGGAGCGCGTGCCACCCGCGACGAGTACCCTCCGCACCCTTTTGATCGAGGATTTGGAACGTTCCGTCGGAATAAAGCCGATGGTGTCGGCCTTCTGACCCGAGGCCCAGCGCCCGGCCAACGCGACCTCCTTGCCGTTGCCTGCGGTGAACTCGCTCGTCGCTTTGCCGCCCGCCAGCCGATCGGTGAAGTAGAAGACGGCTCCGCGCCTGACTGCGAGAGTGTCCTTGCCGTCCCCGTTCCAGTCGCCGACGACCGGGGTGTCGCCGTCGCGCCCGAACATGAACGTCGCTTCGGCATTGCCGCCTTCGAGCCCTGTGTTGAGGTAGAAGGTGTGCCCGCGGCGCACCGAGATCGTCTGGCTCCCGTCGCCGTCCCAGTCGCCCACCAAAGGCGTGTCGCCTGCACGGCCGTAGGAGAAGACGACGTCGGCCTTCCCTCCCGAATCGAATTGACCAAATAGTAGGTGTTGCCGCGCTTGACTCCCGGGGTGGCGATTCCGTCGCCGTCCCAGTCGCCCACCAAAGGCGTGTCGCCTGCGCGGCCGAAGAGCACTTCTTTGCCGCCGATGACGAACGCATTCTCAGCCGACGGCGCACCGGGCTGGGCGGTCGGCGACGCCGTGGCAGTCGGGCTGGACGTAGAAGTCGGGCTTGCCGTGGGCGAAGCGGTCGGAGAGGCCGTCGGTCCGTCAGAAGCGCTCGGCGACGAAGTCGGCGAAGCGGTAGGGACTGATCGAGGGAGAAGAGCTCGGCGAGGCCGTCGGCGTCGGGCTCGGCGCCGGGTCGTTGCTGCAGTGACGTCCTTCTGAACTGTCAACTCCGTGTGGTCGCGGACCTCGACCTTGACCTTCTGACCAGAGGCGGGGATGTCATACGTCAAAGTCGCCTGGTAGCCGTCGCCCACGGTTTCGCTTCAGCCCAATCCGAGGCCTTCGTCGAACCGGAACCGACGGTGAGGATCCGCGCCTGGTGGGAACCCTCGGCCACACCGCCGCGGACGTTGACCGTAACGGTGACCTTCCCCTGAGAGGTTCGAGACTGTGTGGTCACGCTCATCGGCGCGTACCGTTTGAGCTGCTTGTTCGGATCCATGCCGACGCCCAACATCTTCTCCCGCGCCAGCTTCCACGCGGACGAACCGGGGTCGGCAGCCACGTAGATACTGCCGCAGCTCTTCGCGCCTCGTTCCCCCACGTGCCGCTGCCTAGCTCGAGATTCTTCAAGGTGCTGGGCAGGACGAGGACCTTCGGCAAGCGGCCGTCCGTGTACCGAATGTCCGTCATTCCCTCGCCAAAGTATGCCGACACGGTTTCATTTGAGTTCCCATAGGTCTGATCGTACTTTCCGTTCTTGCCTCCGCGCACGATGATCCGCTCGGGAGTCCTTCCGGTGAAGGCTCTGTCAATTGACGTGATTTGAGTGCCGAAATCGACCTTGTGAAGGAATCAACTCTGTTGAAGCCGCCGACGACCTCCAAACTGTCGGGGAAATCAACGTTGCTCGATTTGTTGCGTCCTCGAAAGAACGGCTTCCCAAAGTCTTGAGGCCCTCTGGCAGGTGGAGTGAGCGCATAGACGCAACGCCGAAGAATGCAGAGTCTCCGATCGCCACGATGCCGTCCTTGACTCGAACGTCTGAGCCCACGGAGCCCCCGGCACACGCAATGAGGTGCAAGCCGTTCTCGCGTTTGGCGTAGAGCATCTTGCGCGAATCGTCGCTAAAGACGGGTTGCCTTCTGCCACCTCTATCGAGCGAAGTTTCGGTGTGTCTGCGAGAGCCATTTCCTCTATAGTCGCCAGCCCGGAACCCAAGCGGATCTCGGAAGGCTGTGGTTGGCACAGAAGGCGCGCTCGCCAATCGTCGCCAGAGAGTCCGGCGTTTTCACTTTTTCCAATCCTGAATAGAAGAAGGCAAAGGCGCCGATCTCCTTGAGCCTGTTTAGCTCGGGATGCAAGTCGACGGTCTTAAGCGCCGAATCGTTTGAAAAGGCGGACGCGCCGATCTTGACGGCGCCTCCGACGTCGGCGCTTTCCAAACTGGTGCATTCCGAAAAGGCGTTCTCTCCGATGCTCTCGACGCTAGAGGGAAGCTCCAGCCGCTTGAGCGCCGAATGGCTGAAAGCGAAGTCGCCGATGGTTCGAACGCTGCTTGGGAAATCGATCTCCTTGAAATCGGGCCGAGAACGCACTGTTGGCGATCTCTCTCACGCCGGCCGGCACTCTGTATTTTTTCACCGTGTCGTTGTCGAAAGTGCGGCCTAGGGGAATCGCGATGAGCTTGGTGCCTTCCCCGTTGAACAGCACATTGGCGATTATCTTGTAGTTTGGGTTTTCCTGGGAAACGGTGATCGTCTTAAGAGATTTGGTTCCGAAGAACGAACCGTCAAGCTGATCGGGCCCTACACCCTTGCCGATGTGAAGGGTCACGAGTTTTCTCATGGCCCTCATCGCGCCTTTGGCTTCGACGACCGAATCGGGAATCGTCAGATCGGTTATGTCTGTGCCTGCGAAAGCCCCATCGCCAATGGACTTCAAATCCTTGTTGAAGGTCACTTTGGTCAAGTGCGAGCGGTCGAATGCGTCGTCGCCGATCGACTCCATTCCGCGAGAAAGTCACTTCCCTCATCGGCGAGTACCAGAAAGCATACCGGCCGATAGCCTTGAGTTTCGAAGGAAAGCCCGTCGATACCTGTCCGTCCGCCCCAACGACCTGAGAGCCTGGGTTTGCCTGCTCTGCCGAACGCCCTGTATCCGATCTTCTCAACGTTGTCCGAGACGACGACGTCGGTGAGGAGGTTCGCGCGGAAGAAGGCCTCGTCGGAAATCTCCGTCAACCCTGCGGGCAGCGAAATCTTCCGAATCCCGCTTCGGCTGAAAACCGCTCGCCCGAGTGAGGTCACCGAACGCGGGAGGGCCGTCTCCTTCAAGGCACTCGTTCTGTAAAAGGCGAGCTCGCCGATCTTGGCCAGTTGGCTCGGTTTGGCGTCGGTGTCTTCGAATTCGACCGTCGTCAGTGAGCTGCAGCCGAAGAAGGCTCCCTTTTCGATCTCGACGACGGTGGCGGGGACCTTCGCCTTCACGACGCCGGTTTTCTTGAAGGCGTACTCACCGATGACTTTGACGGAGTCGGGGATCGTCACGTCCGTGGCCGAACCCTTGTATCGCACGAGCTTCCCGTTGCCGTCGATGTCGAAATCCCCTGGTCGGCGTGGAAGGCGTGTCAGCGGGTGTCGCGCCTGCGCTCGAGGGCGTCCGCCGGAGTCGCGCCAGGGGGATCCCGGAGAGGCCTTGTTTTCGGTGTTGTTCGAAGGCTCTTGCGAGGGGCCCTCGGATTCTTCCGGCGTCGGGGATTTTGACTGCGGCGAAGCGCCGTCGGGATCGTCCGGGTTGTTCTGGCCGTTCGGGTCGTCGGTTCTGTCTGCAGGGAAATGAGAGCCTAGAACGGTCGCAGCCGTCGAGGCGTCGGCGCCCTGCGTGGCTGCAGTCGCCGTTGGGAGCCAACGCAGATGCGACCACGGCGAAAGCGGCGAAAAGCCGCAGTATAAGAGAATCTCTTAAAAGAGGTGGACATGATTCCCTCCATATAGTGACAATGAAGGCGTGCAAATGAGCGCGCATGGGGAGTGTGGTGGCGTCTCCGCCACGTTTGTGAGGCAATTTAAACTCTAGTCCGAGCCACTGCCGTGTCTGTCAGTACACGCGGCGAGGTGAAAACGCGGTTCTGCGCGAGACATTGCGTCTCGCACCTCGCCTGGGCGGCCGTCGCCGCGAGGAACTCGGAATTCTGTTTCAGTTACATTTTCCTCCACATTAGAGGCAGGCGGTGAAGCGTTTAGGGTGAGCGACGCGGCATCCCTGCCGCTTTAGAACGCTTTGATCCTATACCGTTTCGACGTTCGCGTCGATGGATTTCAATACCCATCTTTTCAGTTGAAAATGGAACGCCGAACTGATCGGCATTCGTTCATTGAAGGAGCGGCCTATGCTCTGAACCCCTTCCGCACACCTCTTCGATTTCCGGGGCCAAGGGCTTCGAACGACGCGGCAAGAGCAAACAAAGGCGGTCGCGGCTCGATCGTTTCAATCCGGCTCGATCGTTTCATCCGGCTCGATCGTTTCATCCGGCTCGATCGCCTCAATCCTGGTAATTTGGACGGGTGGAAGCCTCCGACCTGACCTTTAGACCTCTGTCGTCTTCGGACCGCGAGCTCATGCGAGCGGCGACGCTCGCGAACATGAACTGGACCGGCTCGCGCAGATTCACCTACGCCGACATCGATTCGACGCCGGAGTTCAGCCACTACTTCCGATTCGACGAGGCGTCGGGCGATTTCGGGCTGGCCGCCGAATCAAACGGACGGCTCGTCGGCCTGGCGTGGCTGACGTTCTTCGATGCAACGGACCCGGGCTTCGGCTACATAGCGGACGGCGTTCCAGAATTGAGCATTTCCGTGTGGGACGGCTACCGACGCCGCGGCGTCGGCCGTTCGCTTCTGCGCGCGCTCCTCGGCGAGGCACGGAATCGCCGCATTGAACGGGTGTCTCTAGCGTCGAAGAGGGAAAGCGGCGCCGTCGACCTCTACAGGCAGTGCGGCTTCGCGCCCGTAGAAGGCAACCCTTGCAACGCCTACATCGTTGATCTCGAGTCTCTCGCTTGATCGCCTGCCTCTCGCTCAATCTCCGCCTCCCGCTCAATCTCCGCCTCCCGCCATTTCCTTGGGCGGCCGATTCGACGTAGGCTGATGGGCATGGAACTCGTATGCAACGTCGCATTGTGGCCGTCGAAGGTGGAATGTTCATTCAAAAATGTCACGAGAGGAGATCTTGGCCGTAGGGCGCAACATTGCCTGCGTCATCGGGGGAGTCGCGTTGATCAAAGCGATCAAGGCGATTGACGTCCGCCGTCGTCAATGACGGAGCCTTTGAACGTACAGCTGAACCTCAAACGCAAACATCCCCAGTCCGAGGGAGGTCGGACTGGGGATGAGTGGAACTAACGGGACTCGAACCTGTAACCCCTGCTTGCAAAAGCAGGTGCGCTACCAATTGCGCCATAGCCCCGAGCCGGCAGCAGTTACAGGAACGTGCTTCCCGGACTATTCGACGGGATCGGAAACCTCGTACCAGACTGCCCGATCCTGAAGCTTCTTTTGAATGCCGACCCATCCGATATATCCGATAACGAATGCGAGGGCCGTGACTGCGATCTTCTTCATGATTCATTCCCTCCGTGTTCTTGCGTGGGCCTAGCTGGACTCGAACCAGCGACCTCTTCCTTATCAGGGAAGCGCTCTAACCGACTGAGCTATAGGCCCTCGCACTTCTGGGTGCCGATCTAGATTACCCCAGTGTTTCGCTGATTTCCAAACCTAAATCAAGGGATGTGTGCGGTGCCTCAGTAAACCTTGGGCCGCTGAGCCCGCCAGACGACGCCGACGCGATCGGCGTCGTCGAAATCCGCGGAAGCAGGCACAACTCCGGCGCTCTGTTCGCTATTCGTCGGTGACGGTTATGCGTTGGCCTCCGACGAGAGAAGCTATGAGGTTGTACAGCAGCGCCCTCGACTGCCGCCATCGCCGTCAGAAGCACGACGTCGATGATGGCGATGATGACGGCGAGCTCATCCACCGCCAAACTCGAGGTACTCGCCGAGTCTGAGCAGGTCGGGCTGGTTGAGCGTCTGAAGCAGGTCGTCGATCTGGCTAAAAACCTTCATGTTGTTCAGAACGAACCATAGGATCATCATCGCGACGACGATCATGATGCCTATCGCAACTGATGTGATGAAGCCAATCTTGAGGGCCGACAGGGGATCGATCTTTGAGATCGTCATCTTCACCCGTCGGATGCCCACTGACTGCTTCGGTTGGGGGTCGGCGGCGAACTTGGCCCCAATGCGGCCTTTCCCTTTGCCGCTGCCGCTTTGAAACCTGTATTGCGGGTATCGGCGGCCTCGGTCTGCCCACTCGTGGGGCGCGAGGCCGCCGTCTTCGGCTTCTCACTCATCGATTACTCCGTTGCTCCAGCCTGGTTGGCGTGATCTGTGGCGGCTTCCGTAGAAACCTCCACCACAGAGGCTACCGTGTCCGCGGCGTTTTCGCCTTCGCCGTCGGCCTGCCCGACCTCCGCTTCGATCGTCGTTTCAATGTTTCGAGCGATTGCGATGATCCTGTCACCGCCGTCGGGACGGGCGAAAGTGACGCCTTGGGTGTTGCGTCCGGTCTTCGAAACCTCGGCGGCAGAGGCCCGCATCACTTTGCCCGATTCCATGATGACCATGACGTCTTCGCCCTCGGTGACGAGGGCTCCCACAAGGTCTCCCCGTTCCTCGGTGAGTTTGGCGACCTTGATTCCCAAGCCGGCACGGCCTTGGATCCGATACTCATCGACCGACGTCCGCTTGGCGAAACCGCCCTCTGTGACGACGAAGACCTCCGCGTTGTCCCTGACCACCCTCATTGTCAGCAGCGAGTCGCCCTCGCGGAACTTCATTCCCGTCACGCCCGAGGAGGGGCGCCCCATGGGCCTCAGCGCATCGTCCGTCGCCTTGAAGCGAAGGGACATTCCCTTGCGGGAAACGAGGAGGAGGTCGTCGTCCTCATTGACCAGACAGGCAGCAACGACATGATCCGTCCCATTGCCGTTCTCACGGAGTTTGATCGCGATGAGACCGCCGGTGCGCGGCGAATCGTAGTCGCTCAGCCGCGTCTTCTTCACAAGGCCGTCTGCCGTGGCGAGCACGAGATACTGCGCCTGGTCGTAGTCCTTGAGCGTGATCGTCGAGGCGATCGTCTCACCCGGCTGGAAGGCGAGCAGGGTTCGCAATGTGCTGGCCCTTCGCGTCGCGCCCCGCCTCGGGGATTTCGTATCCCTTGATTCGATAGACCCTGCCCAGGTTCGTGAAAAGAGATGCCATTCGTGGGTCGAGCCGACGTCGAAGTGCTCGACGACGTCGTCCCCGCGGAGCGAGGCGCCCATGATCCCCTTGCCGCCCGGTGCTGAGCCCGATACTCGGAGGTCTTGGTGCGCTTGATGAATCCCCGCGGGTGATGGTGACGACGACGTCTTCCTCGGGAATGAGGTCCTCGACCGACATCTCGCCGTCGAAGGGAAGGATCGTCGTGCGCCTGTCGTCTCCGTACTTGTCGACGATGGCGCCGAGCTCCTCGCCGATGATGGCGCGCTGGCGCTCCGGCTTGGCGATGATGTCCTTGTAGTCTGCGACGAGGGCGGCCTTCTCCTCGTACTCGTCGATGATCTTCTGGCGCTCGAGGGCCGCCAGGCGGCGCAACTGCATCTCGAGGATCGCATTGGCCTGGTCTTCGTCGATCTCCAGCAGGTCCATGAGTCCCGTGCGGGCGAGGTCGACCGTCTGCGAGCCGCGGATGAGTGCGATGACGGCGTCCAGCTGGTCGAGCGCCTTGAGATAGCCCTCGAGTATGTGAAGGCGCTTGAGGGCCTCGCCGAGACCTGTATTCCGTGCGGCGGAGGATGACCTCCATTTGGAACGTCACCCAGTGGCGAACGAAGCCGTCAAGAGAAAGCGTGCGGGGAACGCCGTCGACGAGCGCCAGCATGTTGGCCGGGAAGTTGTTCTGAAGCTGGGTGTGCTTGTACAGGTTGTTGAGCACGACCTTGGCCACGGCGTCCTTCTTCAGAACGACGACGATGCGCTGGCCAGCGCGCCCCGAGGTCTCGTCGCGGATGTCGGCGATGCCGGGAAGGCGGCCGTCCTTGATGCCCTCGACCATCTTGTCGAGCAGGCGGTCGGGGTTGACCTGATAAGGGAGGTCGGTGACGACGAGGCACTGCCTGCCGTGGATCTCGTCCACTTCGACGATCGCCCGCTGGGTGATCGACCCGTGGCCGGTGCGATACATGTCCTCGATGCCGCGGGTTCCGAGGATGAGGGCGCCCGTCGGGAAGTCAGGCCTTGATCCGCTGGATGAGGGCCGCGAGCAGCTCTTCTTTCGTCGCGTCAGGGGTTCTCCAGATACCACTGGACGCCGGCCGCGACTTCCCGCAGGTTGTGCGGCGGAATCCGCGTCGCCATGCCGACGGCTGTGCCTTCGGATCCGTTGACGAGCAGATTCGGGAAGCGCGACGTGAGAACGGTCGGCTCCAGAAGCGAGCCGTCGTAGTTGGGCTCGAAATCAACCGTCTGTTCCTTGATGTCGCGCACCATTTCCATGGCGAGGGGCGCCATCCGCACCTCGGTGTACCTCGGCGCGGCAGCGCCCAGGTCGCCGGGCGTGCCGAAGTTGCCTTGGCCCGCAACGAGCGGATAGCGCATCGACCACGGCTGGACGAGTCGCACGACGGTGTCGTAGATGGCGACGTCGCCGTGCGGGTGATAGTGGCTCATGACGTCGCCGACCACCTTCGCCGACTTCGAAAAACGAGCTGTCGGGCCTGTAGCCGCCGTCGTACATCGCATAGATGACGCGCCTGTGCACGGGTTTGAGGCCGTCGCGCACGTCGGGCAGGGCGCGGCCCACGATGACCGACATTGCGTAGTCGAGGTACGACTTCTCCATCTCGCGCTGGAGGTCGACCCCCTTGATGAGGCCGTGATTGTAAACGGTGTCTTCGCTCACTGGTTCCTTGCCTTAGATGTCGAGGAATCGCACATCGTGCGCGTTGCGCTGAATGAAGCCTCGGCGAGACTCGACGTCCTCGCCCATGAGGATGGAGAAGGTCTCGTCGGTCGCCGCGGCGTCGTCGATCGAAACCTGTTTGAGGGTGCGGGCCTCGGGATTCATCGTGGTGTCCCACAGCTCTTCGGCGTTCATCTCACCCAAGCCTTTGTATCGCTGGATGCGTTGGCTTTCCTCGCGGGGAAGGCGAAGGCCCTTGCCTTTGCCTTCGACGAGCTTCTCGTCACGCTCGCGATCGGAGAAGACGTAGTCGTGGGCGGCATTCGTCCACTTGATGCGGTAGAGCGGCGGCATCGCCAGGTACACGTGCCCGCCCTCGATGAGGGGGCGCATGTATCTGTAGACGAGGGTCAGCAGCAAGGTTGCGATGTGGGACCCGTCGACGTCGGCGTCGGCCATGAACACGATCTTGTGATAGCGGAGCTTGGCCATGTCGAACTCGTCGCCGATGCCCGTGCCGAAGGCCGTGATGAGCCCTGGATCGTGTCTCGAGGAAAGCGCGCGGTCCAATCGCGCTTTCTCGACGTTGAGGATTTTCCCGCGAATCGGCGCGATCGCCTGGTGTTCGGGGTCGCGTCCGTTGACGGCCGAGCCTCCCGCGGAATCGCCCTCGACGATGAAGATCTCGCACTCTTCCGGGTTGCGCGACGTGCAATCCTTGAGCTTGCCGGGCATCGACGCCGATTCGAGCACGCTTTTGCGACGCGTCGCCTCGCGGGCCTTGCGCGCCGCGGCTCTGGCGGCGAAAGCCTGAAGGGCCTTGCGGATGACGTCCTTCGCCTCGTTCGGATGCATGTCGAGCCAGTCCGTCAGATGCGAATAGACCTGCTGCTGAACGAATGTCCGCGCCTCGGTGTTCCCGAGCTTCGTCTTCGTCTGGCCCTCGAACTGCGGGTTGCCGAGCTGACCGAGATGATAGCCGTCAGGCCTTCGCGGATGTCGTCGCCCGAAAGGTTGGGGTCCTTGTCCTTGAGCAGCCCTTTGTCTCGAGGCGTACTTATTGATCACGGAGGTCAGCGCGGAGCGGAATCCCTCCTCGTGGGTGCCGCCCTCGGTGGTGTTGATCGTATTGGCGAAGGTGTTGAGGGTCTCCGAGTAGGCGGACGTCCACTGCATCGCGACCTCGCATTGAATCTGCTTCTCGCGGTCCTCCGCTTCGAAGTAGACGACGTCCGGGTGGACGACTTCGACCTTCTTCGTCGTGTTGAGATGCTTGACGTGAGTCGAGGAGCCCTCCCGAATACATGTAAGAGACGCTGCGGTATCCCGGCGTCGGAGAGCCTTCTCCCGTCTCGCCGGCGACCTCGTCGCCTTCGGGGGTGGCCGTCGGCCGTTCGTCGGTGAGCGTGATGCGCAGGTCTTTGTTGAGGAAGGCCATCTGTCGGAAGCGGCGGCGCAGGGTTTCGAAAATCGTAGTGCGTCGTTTCGAAGATGTCAGGGATTGGCCCAGAACGTCTGCGTCGTTCCGTGCTCGTCGGTTTGCGCGCCCCGCTCGAGAGGGCCCGTCGGGACGCCGTTTTCAAAGGAGATGCGCCAAACGTAGCCGTCGCGGCGCACTTCCGTCTCCATTCGAGTCGAAAGGGCGTTGACGACGGAGACGCCGACGCCGTGCAGCCCTCCCGAAACCGCGTATCCGCCGTTTCCGAACTTGCCTCCGGCGTGCAAGATCGTCATGACCACTTCGACGGCGGGCTTGTGCTCCGTCGGGTGCTCGTTCACCGGGATGCCGCGGCCGTTGTCGCGCACCCTCAGGCCGCCGTCGGCCAAGATCGTCACCTCGATGTGGTCGCAGATTCCGGCCAGCGCCTCATCGACCGAATTGTCGACCACCTCGTATACGCAGTGGTGGAGTCCGCGCTCGCCTGTAGATCCGATGTACATGCCCGGGCGTTTGCGGACGGCTTCGAGACCCTCGAGAACGGTGATCGACGAGGCGTCGTAGGACTGGCCTTTTGAGACTTTGACGACGCTTTCCTCTCCGGGGACCGCGTTTTCTGCGGATGTTTCGTCTGTCGTCACGCTTGAGTTTCTCCTTCGCCTAAGCATGCGGAGCCCATCACGACGCCTGTGTGAAGCGCTGCCCCCGCTGCGGTAGGCCCCCACCAACAAAGGGGCCTAAGCAATTCTACCGCGCTTCACGGGATGAATGGACCAATCTGACCGTACGTGTGCTAGTGCACGTTTCCTCAGGGTTCCCCCGCGCATCATCCGTACGTGTCACGCGGACCCCGCCCTCGAACCGAGAAGCGGCCGTGTTTCCAACTCGGCTGCGACGGCCCTTTGACCACGATTTCCTTGACGACTCCTTCGCCCACCTCTTTGGCGAGAGTCGCTTCGAGGGTCGCTTGAAGGGCGCGGATCTGGGTTTCCCACGACGTCGACGACGTGCGCAGCGTGAGCCGTCCGCCGTCAGAGAAGTCTTCGACCGTGCAGTGCTTGGCCACCGTCGGGCCGACGATCTCAGGCCATCTGCTGGCCACGGACGCCACCTCGAGCCTCTCGCCCCACCCTTTGTCCCGAACATAGCGGGCGAGGATCTGGCCGATCGGGTGGGGGTCGCGGTGCGAAGGCCGCGGGCCGCTTCCGACGTCGCCCCATCCCGGGCCGGGGCTCTGCACTCGTCGCCGAGAGGCTCGTCCGCATCGTGCGTCTCTCGGCTGCGGGCCTCCTCGAAAGTCCGCGCTGCCGACGGGCGCCTCGTACGCACGTCGCCGCGGGCGTACGCGGCCTCCCGAGCCCGATCCAGGGCGCGAAGCGCGAGCACGTCGCCGTTTCGCTCAATCGCGGCCCTCCTCGCCGCATCGATCGCGCCGTCAGCCATCGCCGCCGCCCTGCGCTGCGCCGCCGTTCCCCGGGACCGGCGCGTTTCCGCCGTCTTCCTCAACATCGCCTCGAGACTCCTCGGCGAGACTGCCAAATCCTTCGGCGGCGCCTCCCTGTTTCCTCCGAAATGCTTTCGAGTTCCTCCGAGACATTCCCCAGCGTCACCGTCAGGCGTCGCCCGCCCAGTCCGGTCGGCAGTTCGCTGCCGACGGCCGCGTGACGATCGTCTGCTCGGCCTCTTCGACGATTCGCGCCAGCCGGTCTCTTCGCCGCGCATCGAGCTCGGCGAAGACGTCGTCGAGAATGAGGACGGGCTCGCCGCCTTCCGCCCATTCTCCAGATTCGTCGCCGCGCAGAACTCGCCAGGAGGCGAGCTTGAGAACAAGCGCGTAGCTCCCGACTCTCCGTGGGAGGCGTAGCCTCTGGCGGGCAGCGTCCCGAGCGAGTTCGAGTTCGTCTCGGTGCGGGCCGACGAGGTTCACGCCGCGTCTGATCTCCTCCTCGCGTCGCTCGGCCATAGCGCTGATGAGCCGGTTTCGTTGAGTTCGACGTCGTGAAGCTCTTCCTGCAAGCCTTCGCCGAAAATCGGACGCGCCGCCTGCCCCGCTCGCCCCCGCTCGCCCCCGTGCCGCCCCACGCTTGCGCGGTAGACGATTTCAGCCGGGCCGCGTCCGCCCGAGACCTTCGCGTAGAACTCGTCGACGCAAGGCCGCAGCCTGGCGACGATCTCCGCGCGGGCGGCGGTTATCCTCGCCCCGAGCTTGGCCAATTGGACGTCCCAGACGTCCAGGGCTGCCGCGTCTGCCGCGCCGCCGCTCCTGCGGGCCGCCCCGGCCGATTTCAACAGAGCTGCGCTGCCGCGCCGCCCTGTCGTATTCGGATTTGACCGCGACCATCCTCGGCCGAAGCTGAACCATGATTCCGTCGAGGAAAGACCGCCGCGCCGCGGGATCGCCGGAGACCAACTCCAAGTCCTCGGGGGCGAAAAGGACGCTGCGCACCGTGCCGACGATTTCGGGCGGACGCACGAGTCCGCGGTTGATCCTCGCGCGGTTGGCCCGGCCGGAGTAGATTTCCACCTCGACCGTCGTCGGCGCGGAAGAGCGGACGACGCGCGCCTGAACCACCGCGGCCGTCGCCCCTTGGCGGACCAATGCCGCGTCGCCCGAAACCCTGTGGGACGAGAGGGTCGACAGGGTAGCCGACGGCCTCAATGAGATTCGTCTTTCCTGCCCGTTCTCGCCGACGAGAACCGTCACCCCGGCTCCAGGGCGACGATCGCCCGCTCGTAGGAGCGGAAATCCGTCAACGCGAGGTCGCTAAGGTACACGCTCTCTCCGTCGCCTGCCCGCCTCGCGGGTCATCCGCCGTAGGTGCGGATCGGCATGAGCAAAAGCCGGAACTCCTGATCGTCCTCCCCGTCGATCTCGGGCTGCGCGGTGAGAACGGCCGGTTTCGAAGCGCTCGTGAACGACAGGCGGACGCATAGGGGCCGACGTCGCCCCGAGCCCCTCCTGGAGAAAACTCGGATTGAAGGCCATGACGATGTCCTCGCCGTGGAGCGTCGCCTCGAGTGCCTCGCTCGTCTGGGCGTTGTCCCCCTGGCCCGCTTCGAGGATCACTTGCCCTTCGCTGAAGGAAAGCCTCACGGCGGAGTTCTTTTCGACGACGAGCCTCGCGCGCTTGATCGCGTCGAGCATCTCCTGACGCCCGATGACGGCGTATGTGTCGCCTCCGAGGGAAGATTGCGGACCTGGGGGTACTCGCCGTCGATGAGCCGGGCGACGTTGTGGCGGCCGGCCGCCGAAAAAGCCGATCATGCCCGTCCGGCCCGAATTGTCTATCGCAAGTTCGACCTTGCCCACGGAGCCCAGCGCCTTTGCGATGTCCGACAGCCGCGAGGCCCGCACGAGGATCCTGTGCGAGGCGTCCTCGTTCGAGGGCTCCCACGTCAGATCGCGCACCGCGAGCCGGTAGCGGTCCGTGGCCATGAGGGACATCGTCTTCCTTTCGATCTCGATGCACACCGAGACGAGAAGCGGAAGAGTGTCGTCGGAGGAAGCGGCCGTCACCACCTGCGCGACGGTCTCCTGCCAAAGAGCCCCGTCGACGACGCCGGAGACCTCGGGCATGGGCGGCGGCGACGGGTAATCCTCGAGGGGCATCGACTGCATAGAGATGTGCGACGACCCGCACACCACCTCGAGCTTGGCGCCCTTCAGCTCCATGTCGATCGGCTTGTTGGGCAGGGCCCTGGCGAAGTCCGAGAGAAGCCGGCCGTGGACCAGCGTCGTTCCGGGCTCGTCGACGGCGGCCTCTATCACGGCGTGCGAGGAAATGTCCGGGTCGTAGGAGGATAGGGCGACGACGCCGTCCTTGTCCGCTTCGATCTTCATTCCCGCGAGAACGGGAAGGGAAGGGCGCGAGGGGATCGTGCGGGCAACCCACGAAACGGCGTCGGCGAAGACGTCGTGCTCAACCCTAAGCTTCACTACAGACCTTCTTTCTTTGAATCCTTAAAGGATATACCTAACTCCACTTTACGCGAGAACGACTTGGCCGTCGTCGATATCCGCCTCGTTGCGCAGTCCGAGACCGACCGTTCCCTGTACTAGATAAGTTCTTAGTAGTGGTTGTAGCACCTGTGGAATCGGTGGATAACCGGACTTTTGTCAGTATTGTCAACGGATTTTGCTGTGGATGGAACTGTGCGGAACTTGGGAGCAAAACTCGGGAATCAGTGGATGAGACACTTTCGACCTTGAAAGATCCACAGACAAAAAGCTCTTGTCCACAGAGAATCAGGGGTATGCCACAGCCTCATGCACAGTGCGTGTGGATTCCACAAGCGCCTGGCACACGGCGAACCGCGTGAATCTCGGGCCTGCGCCGGGCTGTGAGAAGCCCGGGCACGGCGATTGCGCGAATCCGGCGGGCGGCCGCGGCGAAGCCCGGACACGCGGATTACAAAAAGAAGCCTGCTGGGCGGCTTGCTTGATTCGGCTCGTCAGCTCGGAAACCTGGTTGTACGTGGTTTGCCGCTCGGCCATCTGCTTGTCGATCTTTCGGCACGCGTGCATCACGGTGGTGTGATCGCGCTTGCCGAAAAAGGTGGCCGATCTTAGGAAGCGACAGCTCCGTCATTTCCCTGCACAGGTACATGGCCACTTGGCGAGCGGAGACGAGCACCCTGCTCCGGTCGGTCGATATCATCTCTTCGATGGAAATGTCGAAGTATCCGGCCGTTTGACTCATGATGAGGTCGCGGTGATCTCGATGGCGTCGGGATTGGCTATGAGGTCCTTGAGTATCATTTCCGCCAGCCCGAGGCTGATCGTCTGCTTCGACAGATCGGCGAAGGCTGTGACTCGCCGAAGGGCGCCCTCCATCTCGCGCACGTTCGTCAGCATGTGGGTCGCGATGTACTCATTGACCTCTCGGGGAACCGTGAAGCCGTCCGAGTGGGCCTTCTTCTCCAGGATCGCGATTCTCGTTTCGAGGTTGGGACGGTCGATGTTCGCCGTCACGCCCGAATTGAAGCGTGAGAGCATGCGCTCCTCGAATCCGTTGAGGAGGTTGGGAGACACGTCCGATGTGATGACGATTTGCTTGTTGGAGTTTGTCAGCGCGTTGAAGGTGTGAAAGAACTCCTCGACCGTCGAGTCCCGTCCGCCGATGAACTGAATGTCGTCGATGAGAAGGATGTCCACCGTTCGGAACTGGTTTTTGAACTCGGCCTGATGTCCGTCGCGCACGGAGTTGATGAAGGCGTTTGTGAACTCCTCGGCGCTCACGTAGCGGACTTTGATCGAGGGAAAGAGATTGAGAGCGTAGTTTCCGATGGCGTGCATGAGATGGGTCTTTCCCATGCCGGAATCCGAGTAGAGGAAGAGGGGGTTGTACGTCGTTCCGGGCGATTCGGCCACGGCCAGCGACGTCGCAGTGGCGAAGCGATTGTTGTCTCCGATGACGAAGTTGTCGAAGGTGTAGCGCGGATTGATCCGCGCCTTCTGGGATCGCGCCGCGGTGTCGGGACGCTTGGCGAGACCTCCTCCGCGATCGTCGTCTGGTCGACATGGCGTATCCCCTGCGTGAAGGACTCGTGCGATTCGTCCTGCTTGTTTGGAAAGCAGCGGCTCGTCCCCAGACCCGGAAACGTCCAGATGCCTGCGGCGAGCTCTGGTATAGCCTCCTTCGACGTCTGCCGAGCTTTCCCTGTATCTCGCTGTTTCCGAAAAGGAATGCTCGACGGATCTGGACATTCCCGGATAGCGAGACTGCGGGTAGTCCGACGTCGCAGAATCCGAAGCGTCCTCTTCTCCCGCTTCGATGCCCGGCGGCGAGGCCAATGACGACGCCAACGGCGGCATGGTCAACGAGGATGCGGGCAGAGAATCTTCCGAGGGCGGGAGGACGCTGGGAGCGACCGCGCTCGGCGCAATGCTCGACGCCGTCGTCCCGACGGGCTGGGACTCGTTTACGCTCGGATCGACGGAGATGACGATGCGCACGGAACGTCCAAGTATGTTCGAGAGCATCGAAGTCATCGTCTCCGAAACGTGTTCCTCGATCCAGGTTTTCACAAACTCGGACCCGACGGCGATCATGAAGATCTCGTCCACCCAGGCCAAAGGATGGGCCATGCGCACAAAAAGCGGCCTGGGAATCCGAGAGCGAGCCGTCTGCACGCAGTAATTCGGTTGCCGCATTCCACGCGTCTTTGGCCGGATTACCGTCGCTCATTGGAACTCCTTGGACGTGTGAAACCCCAACGCCTATTGCCTCCTGCGTGGGACCTGACCAATTTGAACACAGGCTTGGGGACAATGCAACAAGTTTATCCACAGGCTTGTCCACAGCTGTGGAAATTACATCGATGTTGTTCACAGGGAGATTTGCCCGTTTTGACGCCGAACATTCAAAGATCGGTCTTTATCCACATGTGTGGACACAGGTGTGAATAACAATCGTGTAGTTTGTCGATAGCGAGATACCCTTGAGATTCCACTCACCAGAGAGGACGCTGCATTGACCCCTGAGCGGACCCTCGCGTAAAGTTGTTTAGTCATGTGTGCCTCGCACACGAGCAGTCTTCGCGAGATCTCCTCGCGCCGTTTTAGGGAGAACAACCGTGACCAAGCGGACTTTTCAGCCCAACAACCGCCGCCGGGCCAAGGTGCACGGCTTCCGCAAGCGCATGTCGACCCGCGCCGGTCGCGCGATCCTCGCCGCTCGCCGTCGCAAGGGTCGCCGTTCGCTTTCCGCCTGACGTGCTTGCTGCCGAGAACCGCATGCGGCGCTCGGCGGAATTCGCCCGAGCCTTCCGAGGCGTTCGAGGCGGATCCGCCAGGCTTCTCGTAGCAATCGGCGCAGACCGCTCCGGCGTCGACCGGTCCAGCTCGGATTTCACGGGCAGCGTCACCGACCTTCCCCCGAAGGTCGGTTTTTATCACTACCCAGGTCCGTCGGTAACTCGGTCGTCCGGCACCGTCTCTGCCGGCAGCTTCGCCATCTGATGAGGGAGCGCATTCAAATTCTTCGCCCTGGCGAGCTTGTTTCCGTGCGTGTTTTCCCTCCGGCCAAGAGCGCCAGTTTCCAAGATCTCGCTGCCGACCTCGACCGCTGCATCGCCTCCGTTCGCCGCAAGGAGTCCCTTCGCGAGGGGCGCGGGGAATCGCTTCGCGAGGGCATTGAGGCGTCGATTGGCGGCAAAGGCTGCAACAGGCGCTGCCGGCAGCATGCCCTGCCGACATGAGGGAATTCCAACAGGGAGCGGCGATCAATGAGCTTTCTCACCAGGTTTCTTTCGTGGCCCATTCGAGCCTATCAGCGGTGGCTTTCCCCGGGCCTTCCGGCAAGATGCCGCTACGCGCCGACCTGTTCGCAGTACGCGTTGGAATCTCTGCGAATTCACGGGTTTTGAAAGGTACACTACTAGGAGTGTGGCGAGTTCTGCGGTGCAACCCGTGGAGCAAAGGCGGGTGGACAGGGTTCCCGCCAAAGGACGGTGGCCTCGAAAACCCCTGGATGTGGACGGGCTTCACGCTCTCTACGAGCAGGGAGGACGCTGAAGCAGCTCAGCGGGCGATCGCCGCGGCGGCGAGGTCTGCTCGGCCTCGCAAGCTTGACAGCAAGAGCGGGTAACCGCCGAATACGAAAGAAGTAGCGTGGATACAATCCTTTTTCCCACTCATGTGGGTGATCGCCTGGATCATGGAGATCCTGCGTCGAGTCTTCGTGGCGCTCGGCCTTCCGGACGAGCGCCGGCGCGGCGTGGTCTTGTCGATCATCGGCCTGACCGTCGTCGTTCGCCTTCTGGTTCTTCCCTTTACAACAAACAGATTCGATCCTCGCGCCAGGCCCAGGTCATCAACCCGAAGTCCAGAAGATCCAGAAGAAGTACAAGGGCAAGAAGGACATGGTTTCCGGCGCCGGATGCAAGAGGAGATGCAGGCGGTTTACCGCAAGCATGGAACCTCTCCTTTTTGCCACGTGTCTGCCGATGCTCGTCCAAATGCCCATTCTTTTCGCGCTTTACAGGGTTATCTCCGCATTCCCCGGAATCTCCAGCGGGCGCCGCGACGCATTGGGCCCTATCACCAAAGAGCTTGCGACGGACTTCGAAAAGTCCACGGTTTTCGGAGCCCCGCTCGCCACGAATTTCAGAACTGCGACGTCGACGAACAGCCAGATCGTCATTGGGGTGCTGGTCCTCATCGCGAGCGCCACGATGTTCTACACCCAGCATCAGCTCATGCGCAAAAAACATGCCCGAGTCCGCTTTGGACAAGAGCAACCCCATGTACCGCACGCAGCAGATCATGATGTACGGCATGCCGATCATGTACATCTTCATGGGCGGAGTCCTTCAGGTGGCGGTCCTGGTTTACTGGGTTGCCGGCAACATCTGGAATCTTTGCCAGCAGGCTTGGTTCATTCGCAACAATCCGACGCCTGGATCGCAAGCCTACAAGGAACGCCAGAAGCGCCTTCGGGAAAAGCGCGAACGCAAGGGTCTGAGCAAGGAGAATCGAGAAGCTCGAATCTGAGGACGCAGCTCGCGCAGGGGTTCGGGTTCAGCCCCTCGGCAGGAAAGGTCGAAAGGCTGCGGCGAAGGCCGCCAATCGAGCGCTCCACAACGACGCCGATGACTCCGACGGCGACGAAGCCGATTCCGACAAGCCCGAGGAAGTTCGCGGCAAAGACGGTCTTACTGAGGCCGAGCGAGCTCGACGTCGCTATGAGCGGCGCCAGGCCGAGCGGGCGCGCGCGAAGAACAAAGCCGCCAATCGAAAGAAACGCGTCCAACAGAATCAGAAGAAGCGGAACTTCTGATCCTTTGCTCGCCTCACGTCAGTTATGAGTTCCTCTGTATTCATACCCATGAGTCTTTCCCTAGCCAACGATTCTCCTTGAGCCATGGCTTCACTTGAGCTGTGAAAGTTTTCCGACCGGAAGGTTATAAGCTTCCATGCCGGAAGATTTCCGAAGTTCGCAACTACCAATCCCCACAACCACAACTACTTTTACGCACTGCAGCGGTGCTTGCCGAAGAAAGGACGATCCGATGCCTGACAGGGCCGAACTCGTCAAAAAGTTAAACGACGAAGGCGATTTTGGAGCCGACTACATTGAGGAGCTTCTCAACATTGCCGACTTAGACGGAGACATTGAGATTGGCGTCGAAGCCGACCGCGCCTCTGTCGCGGTTGTGACGGAAGGCGTCGCCGACCGCAGGCTCAAACGCCTCATCGGCCAGGGGGGCGAGGTCCTTGACGCGCTCCAGGAGCTCACGCGTCTGGCCGTTCAGGCGAAGACCGGCGAGCGTAGCCGTCTCATGCTTGATATCGCCGATTACAGAGAATCACATCGTCAGGAGGTCGCAGCGATCGCTCGCGAAGCGGTGGCCTCCGTTTTGGCCAACGGGGAGCCTGTTTCCCTGGAGCCCATGAATCCGTTTGAACGAAAAGTGGTTCACGACGTCGCCGCTGCCGCCGGTCTAGCCTCCGATTCCGAGGGACTCGGCAATGCGCGCCATGTGATCGTCAGCGAGGCCGTTGCGGACGAAGAAGCCTCGGAAGAAGAGGAAGTTTCCGATTCAGTCCCCTCTGGCGCTGCTGATGTCGCCGCTGCCGCCGTGTCTGAGGATGCTTCCGATGACGTGCCTGACGATTCCTCCGATGATGTGTCTGACGATGGTTCTAATGACGTTGCGTCTGGCACTGCTGAGACTCATGCTGCCGATGAAGCTTCTCCTGATACTGAAGTTGCCTCAAGCTCGGATACCGTTGTTTCAGATTCGGATGGCGTTGCTTCTGCCACCGCGGATGTTGTTTCTGGTTCTGCCGACGCCGCGAAAGACTCTTCAGATCTGACCGATACCGATAATGTCGGCAAGGGCTCAACATCCTCGACTGCGAAGTAGATTTGAGCGTGGACGACAACTGTGATCGTGGAGGCCCCTCCCGAAGGAGGGGCCTCCCATTTTAGGACGGATCCGTGGCAAAAGCTGGTGGACTATGCGGGAATGCTTGAAAGGGAAGGCGAGCTGCGCGGATTGCTTGGGCCTCGCGAACTCGGGCGCCTATGGACTGAGACACGTCCTCAATTCCACGGCAATCCTCGACTTCATCCCGTTTTGAAGCGAAGGTCGTCGACGTCGGTTCTGGTGCCCGGCTTTCCGGGTATTGTCGCCGCGATAGTCCGCAAAGACCTTCGCCTTGATCCTCGTCGATTCGATGGAGCGGCGAACACGCTGGTTGAACGACGTCGTCAAGGCTCTTTCCCTCGAACGCCAAAGTCGTCCATGCACGATCCGAGGATCTTGTCGGCAAGGTGGACGCGGATGTTGTCACGGCGAGGCCGTGGCGGCACTGAAGAAGCTGCTCCATGGACAATGCCATTGCTCAAAGGCGGCGGTTCATTGCTGGCGCTTAAAGGAGCCCACGTCGATGACGAGATTGATGGTGCAATTCACCTTCTGCGAAAGTATCGCGCCAAATGGGCCGATGTCCCATGTGGTGACTCCCTTTGGGAACGACGGAGGAGACTCGAGTACTGGAAATCAGAAAGAGCAGACAAACAAACGGAAGTGAACGATTGCTTTTTCATTTTGTTTTCTAGCGATAGATTGCATAAGAAGGTTGATTATTCAGTATCTATTATTCTATAGGTGTTGTAGAAATAGATAATGCTTTATAATCTAAGTTATTTAACTATCTTCCATTAGGAGAGTCAACTAGGCGAAAAAGTAGTTTGATACTTTATAGTTTTCAGTGGGAAATATAAGCTTGCGTTTATTATTGTGTCTTTTTATTTTACTATGCTTTTTAACATGTGGATTTTGTCCACGTTATATTGTTTTATCCAATTTAAACTGTTTTGTCCGGCTTATACTGTTTTATCTAACTTGTATTGTTCTGCCCAACTTATAGTGTTTGGTATAACTATACTGTTCTGTTTAACTTATGCATCTCTTTCTATCTTTAGTCTTCTAATCAACCTATGTTTTTCTAGTTTGTACTTTTCTGTCCGATGAGCGAACTAGTTTAGACTGCGGAACATTGAACCAACTGTCAAAGATCTATTGTTGGTGCAACGATATTTCGAACCTCAGACCTGAGGGCGAGCACAGAAATTCAATCGCCTTTTAGGAGTAAGTGAAGCTGTAGATCGGCAACGCGTCAGAATGACTTTTCGTACTGCTGCCTTGCTTGGCCGTTTTTAAGTTCTACGACTAAATGAGCAGCGCTTCCCAAGCGTTTCGAACACGCTTTTGTGTTAATTTTTCGAAGAACATGGCCGTCTGCAGAATGAAACTTGCTATACGCACGTTGAGATCGGTCGTGATGTCTTGACGACAGACGACGGACAGTCGTCTGGAACATGTTTCGTTGCCTGTCAGAGTTGATCCTCGTTCGCCACAGTTTCCGTTCATTCCGGAGCACATTCCGTGCATGAGGCGACTTTCTTCGGTGCACTAGCTACTATCTCATCGCCGAAATGTTGTCATTACAGTGGATTTCAGGAGCATGCTGTTCGCAGCAATAGTCTGAACCTGTCATCTATGGTCCATAGAGACGACGGTACATATACTCAAAACGTTAGTACTTGGCAGTGTCTATGCTTGAAACTATTTGTGACTACGCTGAAGAACCGCATATCTAAACTCGCGCGTTTCTCAGGCACACTTACATTCATTGCAACCTCACGAGAAAAAGCACTTTTCTCATTCCTGTGCTCTGGTATACCGATTGCCGTTTCGATGTATCAATCCGACGACCATGGTTGTTTCAATTGCTGCCGAGCGGTTGTCAACGTAGTGATTGACGGTAAGGTTACGACTGTCTGCCGACCAGTATTTGATCTTGTTTTGAATGTGGAAGAAAATGCTTACTACAACAAGCTGCAAGATTAATCCATGTGTCGGAGCTAGTAAGCTGTCTGAAAGTATAACTCGGTTTTTACTTTCTATGGATACTTGATGACGGGCATTTCTGTGGAGGTCTGTAACTCATACAGAAAATCTATCCCGATCGTATCCGTTATGTTAAGAAGTTGTGAATACTGAACGTCTAGAGACTGTAAATTTTGCAGTTGAAGTTTTATAGAAGCCGTTTGACGTGCACCGCTAAAGAAAGTGACGCCTAGCTGGTATTACGGCAATCCATACTGTGGGATCGTAGATTTGAACAGTGAATGTTGCGGGAGAAATAGCTGATTTTGAACGGCATCATTTGGACTGCAGTTGCCGCGACAATTTCAGCTACGATTGCTTACCGCTGTTTGAGCTGCGCTTGCCTGCCGCGGTTGCTATTTTCGCCGTGTTCATGGACTAGTGTTAGGCTCCCAAAATAACCCCGTGGTTGCCGGCATAGTGTTTAAATTGATGCGTCGGATCGAGCGACGTTGGACTGATGGATCCTTTTGGCAATGGTGCTGCTCTCGCGCGGGTCCACTCGATTTCGAAAGCTGTACCGCTACTTAGAGTAGCGGTCGTTTGCCTCATCGCGTAAGCTTGCGCAGTTTATAGTTCATAGACAATTGAGATGGTTCAGGGATGAATTCGGGATAAGGGATACGTGAGGTCCAGTGATTCTAAGTCCATTCAGGATGATCTGTCGGCGCCACGTAGCTGGTTATGAGACTGCAACGAGTCCGTTACTCAGTTGAATTACACAAGGTTATTTTGCGCACCGCGTCGGTCGAGGACAGTCAATTGAGGCGGATGTGTCTCAATTTTTGGTGCGTACTGTTTTTCTGCTTGAGCAGCACTTGACAAACTTGTTCAGACCTCAGTTGTCTACTGGTTGTTAGTAATAAAGGAGTCGACGGCCTTTTGCGGTCGAATGGCCTGCGAGACCTGAATGACACACCTCGTTGTGTACGGGGCGTCGCTGGTTTCTCTGTTCTAGTTAGGTTCTGTATGTTTGTAGGTTTGATAGTGACATTTTGCCTATAGGACCGGCTGAGGTTGAGTGCTGGGACATATTTGACTACGATACTCAACCGAATAGAGTATTTCGATAGTTGTCTTTGACAACTAGACGAAGCAAAACTACATCGCGTTAGCTACGTCAGCGGTTTGGCCTAGCTTTGTGGCAGAGCTGGCAGAGTTCACCTAGCTTCGACGGTCGTTTGACCATTCTGCGGTAATGACTAGTCTCGCTTGTTCATCCCAAAACTATTCATAGCTATGTGTACGAATTGACTGGTAGGTCGAGTTTTGATCAGTGAACGGTGTTATACGAAAGGCCAATTTTTATCCTGCTTGTTTCACGTGAAACAGTCCAAGGCATTCGTAACGTTCTGTCGCTTTCGGGATATAAATCGTAGATAACGTATCTGAGTGTGTTCATGGGCCTAACTGCTAGGTGTTTCTAAGCACCGATTGAACGACGTGTTGACGTAATGGTACGGAGCGTACCACGAATCTGCCGGTAGAACCTGTTACTTCATTTAAATGCTGTTAGTAACGAGTTGAACGAGCACTTCGAATCAGACGAGTAAGTTAGTCAGCGTTTGTGTTTTCAAAGTGTGTCTGCGATAGTCTTCGGAAACATGTCTACTTGTGATAATACCGACTTCCCTTAGGTGGGTGTAGCTTCGTCTATACAGTGAATCGAATGTTAACTAATGATCATGGCCTGTACTTTGCACGCAGGTTATATGCGGTTAACACGCTGAATGAATAGACAGTTAGAGCTGAAATACTGTTTGTGCTTTGTAGCTGAGCAATCAACTAGAACTTTATACATGTTGTCAGTGCTAAGTTCGTTATAAGGTTCATGAAATGTTAATAACATCCACGCTTAGGGCGAAGTCGCGATCTTAGTGCCATCTGCTGTAAACCGCACCGATCGACGACAACTTTCGGTCAACCCAATGAGTTGACTGTTTCTGTTCGACGTCTGTTGCGATCCCTAACTGTAGTATCAACGTTTCACGTGAAACAATGAGCTGAAAACCCGGTTTACTGCTATTAACGGTAGTTGTATAAACGCTAGATGATCATAACAACTTTGCAATACACTTCCCATTATTTACTAAGTATTTCGTAACAAGTACGGTAACCGACGATCTTCCACTAAGCCGGAACTAGGTCTTCGGTCGTACAAGGTTGAAACGGGGTTAAAGTTAGTACATTTAACAATGAACAGATAGCTTCAGTTCGGATACGAAGTTCGACAAAAAACAAGTGGAAATGCTAAAGGCGCGTAGGTTTTAGGTTAATACTTTTGTTCAGCACCATCCGTTTAGGATGTCTATGTTTCACGTGAAACATCCCCTTGGCAACGTATTTACTTGGCTAAAAGCAGGGTAAAGGTACTAGTGTAATTGAGTTGCTTAGCTGCCTTGTTTAACTACAAACTGAGATTTACAAGGAATGCTTGCCTAGAAGTAGGAGTTTGTAGAGCTCGGCCATCTAAATAGCTGACAATGCTGAAGCTAATGATGACCCTCTGTGTTGCGCATAGATGTGATAGTGATCTGCCTGGTATCGATCTGAGTAGGGTGACCAGACCACTGGACACCGCTCGTCTGAAACCAGTATCGAAAGTCAGCACCACAGGTTTGCAACGAAGGCCCTGCACTTCTAACAATTGAAGGAGTCAGGTACATACTTGGTTCGTATTCAAACAATGCAATAAAGACGCCAGTTAAACGTCCGATATGCATGCCAAGCCTATAGAGATGACTGTTCCAGGTCTTACGCAAAATGCGTTGATGAGCTGAATGATCTGTTGCAATCGTTATTCACGAGGGTTAGGTTATGTCCGTTGAGCCGCACGCGTCGGATATCAATGGAAAAAGCCGATTGATAACAAGCTGTCTGGAAGCAGCGTCGTTTTACAACCATCTAGGACATCGAAGACGTTGCCAGCTAGTGGAGTTGCAGTAAATCGAAGCAAATCCCCAACTTCCTGGGCTCGCTATGAACGAAATTGGCCTAAGGCATTTTTGCTGCGGTATGCGGACAGCATTTTGCCTGTTTGGTACTTTCTGTGCTCTACAGGATCATCGTTGTTTCACGTGAAACCGGAATCTAGATCGAGGTCTACTTGATTTGACTGAATCAGCCTAGCCCATCACATGAGTCACGTAGTCCATTCATAATATCGTCTTACAGTTGCTCGTATTGTACGGAGAAAACATGACTAACTACAGATAGGCACTCCGGAGGCTTCTGCGTCTGTATGCTCGTAAGTCTTTACCGACGGTGAACTGAGGAAGCGGCCAGAGACACTTGGAACTGGTCCAATCACCTATCTTTTAACTTCGTAGCTTTGCCAAGTTGAAGACTGTATACGTAGTGATGTGCTATGAGCGGTAAGATCCACTAGAGCTTTCGGCAGCACAACAGCATACTTCGAGTACTTCATAGTAGTTGGAGCCAGTTGATGCGGCCCATTTGTCTACTACGGAGACTCCGAAAAGTGATAGGGCGACTGAACACAGATTTTACGAGTCAACTATCCTAATCAAACGTCCGTTAGTTTGGTTAAATGTTGTAAGCTATTTGCTTCACTATGACTGAAGGACTTACGAATCTTGTAGTAGGAGCCGTACTAATGTACCGTACTAAAAAAGTATCTGACCGCTTCAACTGCCATTCAAAGGTGAATACGTTCAACTTGGTGAGGCCCATACAAACTGCAATCGGATGTGACGCGTTGAACGATAGGGTCCAATGATCGATGTTTCACGTGAAACAGGCGTTTGTCTAAAGACTTTGCTAGGCGCTTTCGATGACTTTACAGTGCAGACCGTCGAGACACACAATGGGCTAGCTCAGCTGTACTCTACGAGTGACTGTAGAAGACATCAAAGCTTTTTGTACTCTATCGACTAAACTGATTCATGATAGCGGTACCAGTAAAAATCATCTGACTATGTTGCTTGATTCTAAATGATCGGACTATAAAAGGGATTCGCAATACTGCGTCGTTGCCGTCCTCCATGGCGCCGAAAAATAGACTAGCTAAGACTCTATTCACGTAGATCTACGTGTACCTTTGAGCATTAGCAGTGCCTAGTTTTAGCTTAAAAATGGCTAATCTAGTAGCCATATGGACTATGGCAAGCTCGCAAACGCAGTCTTCACAAGAACCAGTATGATGTTCGTGGAAACATCATGGTGACAGGATCGTTGATTTGCAAGTTACCGATGATGAGCGTTCCAATCACTATTGTGTGGTGGGTGCTTGAGCTGCATTCGAAGCTAAGTGTAGACGTGAGAGCTGGATCTTGTATCAAGATAAATCAGCGGTTTCATTCGAAGGCTGAAGCAGGTGGTCCATACTCTAAGGGATGAAAATGGATTAGCGATGGTAGCTGCACGAGTTATCGACTTGACGTTTACGTGAAACGTTGAACTAGTGCCCAAGAAGTTGTCTAAGCATTTCCATCGAATATCGGACATATAGGTTACCGAAAGCACCTCCGACTGGAACTAGTTATCTTGGCCTTTCCAGCTAGTTAGCCTAGTTCAATCTCCTGTACAACGATCTGGTCTATAGCAAGTAAACTAGTTGATCGTTGCAAAACTGTTTGGCGCTCTAGACGCATATAAGAGTTTTATCAGCGGGCATATAGATAAGCGGCTGGGGCATTCAATCTTGTGTAAGCTGCAAGGTAGGTATTCTAAACAGAGCGTTGCTCCAATCTCCACTGAAGTTTCGAAGTGACTAGATGCCTGATTGTGTTTCACGTGAAACATAGGCTTATACCAGGTCCGCGAGTAGTGCTTGCTTGTTCGCGGTCGTCAAGGCTAAAAGTGTCATATGCGACGTTCCTGTACCTTTGGACGATATCAGGTCGGCCGTGCTGCGAAGGGCTAATCCGTTGCGGGGTTAGACAGAATGATATTAAGTCCATTCATTTGGCAAGACTGTTTCCGAAGCCTGCTGAAGATAAACGCAGAACGTTTTAACCGATTCGAAGCTTTACAAACATCGCATCAAGCTGGAATGTGAATATTGAATACTTGTTGTGTGAATAGAATTGGTGCTACGCATTGTCATTTGCGCGGTTCCAGTCTAACAGCAGCGCCGTTAAGCAGGTCGGAACGGAGCAACATGCCACAACGACAGCTTTTGCCTGTCCTAAATCCGTAAGTTGCTATCGGAACGTTGCATATAACCTGACGTGTTCAGGGAATCCAGAGTCAGAGATCGATATACGAAGCTAAAGCTAGTAGATGCGTGAAAGTATCACAGCTCAATAGTATGTCGACTTAAAGGGTTGACCTAACCAAAACTTGATCTCGTTACGCAACACAGAATTATTTCCCTTTATTCCTGCTGTTAGCTAGATCAGAGTTGGCATTACAGAAACTTTTGGTTTATATGCGCTTCTCAGGGAATCATATAGACTGGCTGTAGATACTTGGCGAGTTTAAAACTCAAATCTGCTCTGCATACTAAATAGTGCAAAGGTGTAGGTAACCATGCAACGATCGACGTTGTAGGCACATAGCTGGAGATTTAGACGAAACGAAACTACCCACAGAACAATTGTTGAACTTGCATGGCCCTATTCCCGTATCCATGGATGAAACACGCCCTTTTCCTGATGTGAGTGGCACTCGTTGGGTAGTTCTGACTGGATCGGGCACTAGTTTATAGAAACGTGTCCCTATATTCGTTCTACCCTATAAGCAGCCATTACGACTTCAAGCATCTGTTAATGTTTGCCGTTCTGGAGTTTCACGTGAAACACTGCTGACTTAAAAATGCTCTGCAACGTGAGGGCTCTACAATGTTGGTAATGCGTAGAAAGATCTGTGTTGTTCTAAGATTAACGACAAATACACAATCTAAGGGTAAGACCTGTGATTGGTTAGAAGTATGTGACCGACTAGAAGCAATTACGGAAATGCTGCCATCTTGAGCAGTGCAGAAAGTCACATCGAAAACTTGCCTCGGAACGTTGGAAATGATTTCTAGTCATCGCGAGCTACTGCATTGTCTTTAGCTTTTCTTAGCGTTATAACTCAACGTAGTTTTCTTTCGATGGTTAGTATGCTTCACCTATTCCGCAAGTTCAGGTGTGTTCTTGACGCACCTTAGGCGGTGGCGGTGATGATTCATCTGAAGAGCGCCATCAACATATCTGATTAGTTTCGTTCGCCTGATGTGCTCGATTTGTTTTCTGACTCTAGTGCTTCATCTGTGAGAAACAGAACTGCAACTGGAATATTCTTGAAAGGTAAAGTGCTGGCATGAGAGACGTCGGCGTATCCTCCCATCTATTTGTATGATGTTTACTCCTGATTAGCATCAGAGAGCGTTGCGCTGTTGTTAGGTGACGTCGCTTCTCGCGAAGTGCTTTAGTCCGTTAGCAAAGTTAGTCGCGGACAATTATGTGTGTTTTACTCAGGAAGGAATAACCTAATGGAACTGGGAAGGAAGGCAATGCACACTCGTCATGACGTTAAAACACAAGAGCTTTCAGTTCCACGAAAATGACGAAGCATGTCTTGCGGCTTGAATCTAGGGGCAAAGTGAGAAGCAACAACGCCTTCGGTAACGACGTCTTTCGGTAGCCAGACGGCAAACGACTGAGTCGTAGTCTCGCGGACTTTTAGATCTGAATGATAGAGTCTCAAACTGCGCACTGACGACGTTGACGACTGTTTAGTTTGACGCATGTGAAAATGACTGTCAATGAAGTAAAGATTGAAAATGACGCCAGGTTCCTTTTGAATGCTTTCGAGGTAAAAACAATCCAACATATAGAAGCGCAAATCGAGAATGCTAAGCAAATGTGAGATTGCTTTGCAATGAACGTTTGGAAAAATGGCGCAGTCAACCTGTGGAAAGTCGGCCCATGAAATGCGGTGTGGATCGGACAATTTCAACTCCGTTTTGCGTAGAATGTGATGAGACGAGAGGAGCGGATACGTGAGTGATCCCATAAGGAAGGCACGAGGGCGACCGTGCGGGTTACCGAAGAGGAAAGCTCGTGGGATCGCCTGCGAGGGCGAAGGATCCTCTCTTGCCAATAGTCTGGCTGAGGACACGAAAAGCTGTGATGCGATCGGGGGTCGAAGTTCGTCTCCGGCGTCGACGAGGATCATCGCGATCGCCAATCGTAAAAGGCAGCGTTGGTAAGACCACCACGGCTGTCATATTGCAGCTGCCTTTAGCGCAAAGGCGGTCTTAACGTTCTTGTGGTCGATGACGATCCCCTAAGGCAACGCGTCCACAGCTTTGGGTGCAAGTAGGATGAAGACGTCGCGACTTCGTATGACGTGCGTGGTTGGAAACGTGACTGTGCGCGATGCTATGCAACCGACGGAGAAACTAGAGAATCTGTGGTTCCTTCGTCGATCAATCTGTCGCTGGTCGACGTCGAACTCGCTGATCAAGATGACCGTACGACCAGGCTTCGGATACTTTGCGGAGGGGCTTTGCAGCGACCGCTGCTGAGGGAACGCCATTTGACTATGTGTTTATCGACCGCCCGCCGAGTATGTCTCTTTGCTCTATCAATGCGTTGATAGCTGCCAAGAGGTGCTGATTCCCGTTCAGACGGAATATTACGCTCTAGAGGGTCTTACGCAGCTTCTGCATACAATTGAAGGTGCAAGCGCTTCATAATCCTGAGCTTCGAGTCAGTCACCATTCTTCGACTATGTCGTCGAAGAACACCAATCTTTCTGCAGAAGTCGCGGAGAATGTGAGACTGCGGAACAGACTCTTGAAACAGAGATTCCGCGGTCAGTCTCGCATCGCTGAATCTCCTTCGTACTGGCGAGACCGTCATCACATTTGCCCCCGCTCCAGTGGAGCTTATCGCGTATCTGGCGGCGGCGCAGCGAACTGAAGCTAATCGAGCCGAGTAAGGAGCAGGACAGGAATGGCCGAACGCAGACGCGGTCTTGAAGAGGAATTGGCGCCCTCATTCCTTCTGCGCAAAGGAGTCTAAAGATCGTCCCATTGACGTATTCTTCGGCAGCAGAGTGTGACGTCGCGAGTCATGAGAGGCAGCCCATCGTCGAAGCAGAAGAAGCAAAGAACTCTGCACCTCTAAGGCTACTGACGACTCAAGGCCGAAGCGGCTGTTGGGACTGCTGCTAAGGTAGAGAAAGCTTCGAAGAAGTCGCCTGAAACAAACACCATCCTTCTGGTGGCGGCGATGCATCAGAATATGAGCGGCTCATCTCCTCTGAAGGAGAAAAGCGAAGCAACCGGCAGAAGACGGCGCCGGGAGGAAAGGCGCCGGAAGGAGAAAGGCACCTGGCGGAGGAAGGCGCTGACAAGCGACCGATCAGGCCAGGCGGAAAACAATTGTCGGCGGTTCGGCAGCCGTCGAGACTTCAGCCGTCGACAGTCATGCGGACGTCGGTGCAAAAGCCGTGAATGCCGATGCGAAAGCCTCCGGTGATTTCAGAAGACGCTCTGCGAAAGCAAGATGGACGGGCAAGGCGACGTCGCAGGACGTCGATCGTCCCGCCACACGAGAGACTCAAAACGGACGAACATAGCCGCTGACGCCGCGCCTGGTCGGCTGCTGAACTGCGAAACGACTGCGAAGCCTGTGGATACTCGTCAGAGCGCGCAGAGATGAAACCTTCGAGTTGAGAGCCTACGAAAGTCTATCGTCGAATCCACGAGGTCCAAGTCCGTTGTCAAGGGCTTCGCAGAGCGGAGTGGCTTCGTCGGGAGACGAAACGCAGAAGCTCAATCATAGTCAGGCTGCGCCATTCGATGACGAGATACAGACGTCCCTGCCGATCTCGAGAGGGAGCGAAGGAATGCATCCGAATTCTTCCGTCTCAGCATAAGACGAGCGTCCGAGCTTTCGATCAAGCGGGCGCCGTCGAGTTTTTCGAGGAAGTCCCTCCGTAGACGTGAGGCAAAACAAGACAAAAGATTCGAAGAGCTCCGCATCTCGTGACAGTTCGACGTCCGGAACCACAGAAAATCAGGGCGGGCAGACAGCTGATCCTGCAGCTCGCCCCTGCTAGGGCGCAGAGGGCGTTTCGAGCCGGAGGTGGCGCCTCCGGTGAAGACGGACATTCAACGCGAGCTGAGGCCTCGACGATTCGCGGCGACGTCGGCGGTGCGGTTGACGCGGATAGGAGCGACGAAACCCGAACCTGGCGAAGGCGACAAAGTCCATTCAGGCGAGTGGGTGAGCCCGTTGAAGTGCGGCGCCGGTCGGGCGGGAGTCGGCGACGACTCAGGGATTAATGAGTCGGAGTCCGGTGACGTTGCAGAGAGCGGGCACGCGGTGTCATGCAGAAATGTCCGCCTTGTCGAAGAAAGAGTGATGGTGACGCCGAGAGCGGCGGCAGCATGCAAGACGCTATCTGGAGAACAAACGACGAGACCGAGGCTGCGACGCTGCCGAGGAAACAGCAGCGACGACGTTCCGGCAAAGGATGCGGACCACGCCCAAAAATGAGCAAGATGAGGCGGACGAAGGCCTCGTTGAGGTTCCCGGCGCTACACTCACGCGGAGCCCTCGACCAGATAATCCTGAATACGAGACAACCGCGAAATGTATTCGACGAAGAAGAGCTTGGGAACTGGCAGCTTGATTCGCGAAGTCGGAGGTCTTCTTCAGCCCGCGTTATCGTCGGCCGTTGGCAGCGCCGACCTCGAGCAACCAGGCTGCGCCTTTACGAGACTATCATGGGCGAAAGCGTCGTCGGCGTGCCTCGGAGCTGGTACGGCATTGAGACCGTTCCCGCCATTATTCGGCGTACGCAAAGATGAGAGGATCTGCTTCGAGGACGCCCTCTGAGTAGAACTTGCATCGAGCGGAACCAATCCGCGGGCAAGAGGCGGCCGCCTACTCAACAGCTTTCGTAGAAGACTTTCAGTGCACTCAAGAGTGAACAACTGTCGCGTCGAATCGTGAGGTCGCGTCCACAGATCTCCAACACGCTGCGGATTGCCCAAGCTGCCCCTCTCCGTCCACAGCGGCAGTGGCTGCCAGGGTCAGTCTCGGGCATGCGTGCACCGCTTGGTTTGTCCGGACCCCGCATGCAGTCGGAGAGACCTCGCTCAAAGATCGTCTCCGAGGGCCTTTCTGATGCGACAGGAGTTGAGGAGATCGTCGCATGGCGACGAGACCGACCGCCTCGCCAACTGGCGGACGTGAGGCGAGCTGTGAAGATGCGGGCCCTGAACTCAGCGAACTGGCCAGAGCAGGCTGGCTGAACCGCTCTTCGTCTACTCGCGACGAAGTCGAAATGGGGGCAAAGAAGGGCCTATTAAGATCGACTTTAGCACAATCGACGATCTCAATCGCATCCTGGGACGTGCACGCCCCGGTGAGACAGCGTTGATGTCGCCGAGTAGAAGTGCAAAGTGAGCTTCGGCGTTGAAGGTGCGGTTAGCATGAATACTGTATCACGACACGTAGCCAATAGGTCGTTTTGTCCTTTGTTTTTACCAGGTTGGACAGAACTCGTCCCAACCGTAAAGTCGCAATCAAGGTCTGTGGGTTCGAGTTCATATGACCTGGAAAGGCCAAACTAATCTAAACGATTCTTGTTGCCCAAAGGACCAAACCGGACTGAAGCTCCAAACTCACTTAGAAGACAAGACCGAAATTGTCAGTACAAAAGAGTCCGCCAAGGTTGTCGTATTCAAAAGGCTGGCTGCATGATCAGAAAGTTCGGTTTGCCTGCACAAGAGTTCGCGCCACGATCAGAAGTTCAGGTTGCCGTGCACAAGAGTTTAGCCGTCGCGATCAGAAGTTCGGTTGCTGCGCTCAGAAGCTCGCCCGAGATTCTCGGGCTGAAAGTTCGTCCATCTGTCAGGCCGATAAAGTCAACAGGCTTTTACGAACTGGAGCGAAGTCCGACAGGTTGAAATGAAGACAGATGGACCCAGAGAGTCTGCGCCTTGAGAAACCCTAGGGAGAGGCGTTCGAGAGCAGACGGTCCCGGTTGTCAGACGCCGTTTGCACCTGACGGAAAGACCGATGCGACAGACGGAACGCGTGCGTGAGGCGATGGAGATCTAGATTCGGCGGCGGGAAATGTGCGTGCGATGGAATGCGAGCTAGAACATAAAAGGTGCGACAGAGGGAACATGTGTGACGCGGGAACGTGCGTGCAACGGAGAACGCGTGTGACGCTGGAACTGCATGCGACGGAGAGAACGCGTGTGACGCAGGAACGTGCATGCGACGGAGAGAATACATGCGACGGCGGAAACTGAGCGTACGGCAAGACCTGAGGCCCGTGCGGCGTGGACGCGGCTTTAAGCTATCCTCTATCAGTTAGAGCCGCGTTCAGAATCTCCACGTAGAGATCGTCGACGGTTGTTTCGCTTTCTAAGCACCGGCTGTGCAGCTGAGGAAGAGCGAAGTCTCCGTCATGCCGGGGCGACGCTGACGTCAAGGGATCCAAGCGCGGCCGGCGTCGTCGAGAACAATGTCCGTGCGCGAAAGATATCTGGGCTCGAGAATGGAATCACAGGCGCGCTCGGCAGCCTCTTTGACGGCGGCGGTGTCCTCTCGGAAAGGCGAGAGGAACGAAGTATTCGGCACGCCCGGCGAAGTGAGCGCATCCGTAATCGTAGGGTCCGTCAGCCGCGATCTCGACCGAGGGGAAGAGCGCGGGGTCCGCTTCCGCTTGGACGACGGACACCGCCGCTTCGGTGCCTTCGATGTACTGCTACGCCGACGCGCGCTCGTCAAGTCGTGGCAAAACAATCCACCACGGCGCGAGGCAAGCCAGCCGCCGAGGCCACAATGGTCACGCCGAGCGCCGAGCTCCCTGCTGGCTTGACGACTCAGCGGAAAAGTCAAAAGCGCGCTTAACGAGATCGAGGACTTGGCCCACCTCTACCTCGCGGAACAGCTTCTGCCGGAATCGTCACCGAATCGGGGACGCTCAGGCCGGCGGCGGAGCAGAGCGCGCCACCGCCTTGTCTGAGGCGATCCTGCATGCGGCAGGGACGTGCCGACGCAGGGAACGCCGACGAGTTCCAGCAGGCCCTGAAGCGACCCGTCCTCCCCGGTGCTTTCCTGGAGAGCGCCAAACGACGTCGGGTTGCAGATTTGAGGGACTGCAAGATTCGTCGACGTCGAGCACCTTGACGTGCTGCCCGCCTCGGAAAGGACCGCTGCAAGGCGGCGCCTGAGTGAAGGGACACTTCGCGCTCATGCGTGAGTCCTCCTGCAGAATCGCCACCGTAGAGGCCCGAGTATTTTTCTCCTTTGGTCAGGGGTGACCCGTTTGTTGTTTGCCTGTTCGTTGTCTGGATCGACATTGTCGGTTGTTGTGGTTGATCGGATTGGATTGAGATCGGTCGGGTTCGGCTGAGATCGATTGGATTGAGATCGATTGGATTGAGATCATTGGACTGAAATCGGTCGGATTGGTCTGAAGGTTGGCCGCTGGGATCGTCTGCGACGAGCGGGCCGCTGTGCGGCGTCGTCAGAGTCTTTGCGCCGGCCTCACACCGCTGCCAGTGCAACTCTCCAGGCGAAGGTTTAGCGCCACCGTCGCCGCGCAGGCTGAACATGTCGACCGAGCTCTCCGTGCGAACCACCTCGGCCAGGTTGCACGCCTCTCGAATTCGCTCCGGCGTCGGATAACAGAAAGACAAGCGCATATGGTCCCGCCCTTGGCCGTCGGCATAGAAGGCTGTTCCCGAAACGTAAGCCACCAGATTGGTGACGGCGCGCGGCAACATGGCCTGTGCGTCGAGACCCTCCGGCAGCCTGACCCATGGTGTAAAAGCCGCCTCGGGGCTATTCCAAGAACACATGGGCATGTACTTTGCGAGCGCCGCCTCGCATGGCGCTACCTCGTTCACGGTACATCTGCGATATTCCTTCGACCTGTTGATACCGTCGTAAAGTGCGCAGGGCACTCGTTGATCGAAAGCTGCGCGAGGTGCAGGCGCGACAGACGCATTCTCGGCGAGGAGCCGTGCGGCGACGGCCGGCGCGCGCCCAACCAACGCGGTAGCCGGGCGCGAAACGTCTTCGAAAGGGCGAGTTGCAGACGACTCGTCGAGCGACTCGACTGATGGTTGACCGGGTCTCCGTCAAAACCCAGCAAGCCGTAGGATTGCCCTCTCGACCACGAGAATGCGGCGGCGTGACGGATTTCAGCGATGCGCGGGCGGCGCTCGGCGAAGGCACACCGCCCGGCCCGGTGTGGAAATTGGGGAATCGTGTAGAAATCTTTGATCGGTTTGCTCGGCCTCGAGCTCGTCGATGACGCGCTCGAGCTCTTCGAGGAACGAGTGCCCTCGAGTCCATCGGAACGTGCGTACGACGTTGCCTGATAGGCCCGAAAAGTTCAAGGGCCCCGATACAGAGGGGCTTCCGCGAGGACGACGTCGCCCGGCTGACAAAAAATTTGAGAGATGAGGTCGAGAGCCTGTTGAGAGCTCGTGATGACGACGTCGTCCGCATGCTGCGAATGCCGTCGGGCGCATGACCTCGACGATCATTCGCCCATCGGATCCTTGGCCTGAACCGTATTGAGGATCGACGCGCCGCGATCGCGCAGAAGCAGCTGCTCATCTCGCGAGGAACCGAGGGCAGACCTTCGATGTTGGGCATGCTCTCCCGCGAGCGAGAGACGACCAGGGGCGGTTTGCCACCGCGAAGAGTGAACGAACCTCGGACTGCCTCATATTCCGAGCGCGCGGTCGGTGCATAGGTGTTGTACCAGGGTCCAGGCGTGTGCCGGTGGCAACGGCGGCGCGATTGGCGCTCGTCGGTCAGCGTTCCTCTGCTTGTCGCCCGCGGCGTCTCCTCGTGACTGTGCGCACCCCGGTTTCCGGACGCGTTCCCGCCGGAGCGCGACCCTTCTAAGTTTGCCACGGATCGGCCGGACCACGCAGCCGGAGGAAGAAGGTCGTCGCCGAGCGCCCCAAGAACTGGTCGCGAATGTGAAGCTTTCGGCAGCGACCGCGAAGCGCGCCAGTTCCTCGCCCTCCGTGGGCTGGTTCCCTTCGCGCATGAGGACGATCATGACGAAGTCGATCGTTTCGGCGAAGGCGGAAATGAGCGGGTCGAGCTCGAAAGCGGATCGTCGCCAGGCGGCGTCGTCGGCCCTCGAGCGAGTACGCGTCGACTTCTGTCGACGTCGAGGACGACGCCGCACGCCTGCGTGCGCGAGAGGCCGAAGTGAGCGAGTCGGGACCCGGCGGGCGGCGAGGCTTCACTGGCGGGGAGGTTTTCGCCGACGGGCGTGCTACCCGGCAGGCCTCGACGACTTGCGTTCGAGGTCGCGGACCGCCCTCGTCGAAGATGACGCGCATAGGAACGGCGGGCTCGCACCAGCGCGCCGTCGCGAAAACGAGCGCATAACGCGCGTCGGCCTTCTGGCGGTTCCAACTCGGTTCTGGCTTCTTCGGCTTTAGCGGCACGCTCTCCTCTGTCCATGCGCCGACGCGACCGAGAGCCGCGGCGGCCGCGTGCGCCGCCGGGAGCCGGGTGAGCCTGGCTTTGCGCTCGCCAGTCCGAGGGCGGCGTCGACCATTTCGGTTGCGGGGACAGCTCGCCCTGCCGCAGGCCCGCGCGACCGAGGCTTATCGACCGCAGTTCTTCGCCGTTCGCTTATGAGCGTGGGCGAAGGGACGAGCCATCTGCGGCTCGCTGGCTCCGTTTGAGAATGCCGCCTCCGATAGCTCGGCCGGAGAGCTCGGCGCGAGCCCTGCTCGCAGAATTGAGGCAGGCCAGGGGTAGCGCCCGTTCCCGCGGCGGAGTTCTTCCGCCAGGCAGACTCTGTGATTTGAATTGAGATGGCGCACAGCGGGCGGCCGCTGAGCTGCGAGGCGCGGTATTTCGCAGTCACCGCCGTCAAGAAAAGGTCAGACTGGGACGCGTGAGCGGGACGATGACCACGGGTCCCGCGCTCTGCATTTGCATGCACGTACGCCGGTTTCGCTGCTCCGCGCGAATGTCGTGCCGTGCAGGCGGCTGTGACAAAGTTCGCGGCCCGAGAGCCAGCGTTCTCGGCCTCTTTCTCCCAGAGCCGCCAACGCCCTCTGGACGAGAGCACAGCCTGGCGTCACGAGGATGCTTCTCCCGCCGGCTGATCCCGAGCAGGTCGGCGGCGGTCCAGCTGCCATCGCGGGCGCGAGAGGAGAAAGTGAACAGCCGTTGTTGCCGGTGACTGCTCCAAGTTTGACCGCGCACTCGGAGAGCGGGCGTCACGCGAAGAAGCGTGCGCGCACTCGTCGAGGCGGCAAGCGTAGACGCGGGCGCGAGCAACCTCGACCATTTGGCTATCCGAGGCGGGCGCCCACGTCCTTCGCCGCGCGTCGCGCGCGGACGCGTGCAGACGCGGCGGCCAGATCGCGCCTCGTCACGGACTCCGGCGGACTCGCGGCGTGCGACGCCGAGCCTCCCGTAATCCTTTTCGGCCAGCAGTATAGACGCCGGCTATTAGCCTCCCGCCGAACACCATCGCGCTCGAAAAGAACCAGTTCGATGCCTCGAGACTGGTCGCGCGAAACGGCGAATCGCAGCAGGCGCAGTTGACGCTGAGCATGTTCCGGCGAAGAACGAAGCCGAGCCCGCGCACACAAGAAAACCGGCAGGCGTGGGTTTTCAGCGCAGGGCGCCTCCAGCCGAGGCAAGCGCCGCCGGGCGACACCTCTGCCCGCAAGGCAGCTCTCTCGCCGGCGTGGCTCGCGAAGGCGCCCGGCGAACCCTCGATACGACGTGAGATGATTACCACGACGGCGCCGTAGCGGCTTCGCCGGAATTGCGTGAAGAAATCGAGACCAGGACACGTGCGCGCGCACCGAGCGAGCCGACGCGTTCGCGGGCCGCCGCCGCGCTAGGGAGGGTCAATGTCCACTCCATCGACCCGGATCCGCCCGCCTCGGCCGCAGCTGCCGCTCGCAGACTGCGGACTTTTTCTCCGACAGGACCTCCTTCGCAGATTTCCTCTCTTTGCGTGCGGTTTGCTTCGCCAACGCGGGCCTTTCGAACGCAGGTTTCGGACCGGCTGCGCCGAGGAAAGCCTCGAGGAAGCTTCACCGTCGCTGGCGCGAGCAAAGGCGGCGTCAGCCGCACGAGGGCGAGGACAAGCGTCACCTGCCCAGCGCACCGCCCACCGACGGCGAACCGCGCGATCGGAGCGGGAGTGAAGAAGGCTCCGCGAGCTTTGCGGGCGCCGCAGCGGAGGTCCCGGACATACTCATATGGTACTGCGCCCCTCCGATCAGAACCTCGAGGGCGACGCTGGAGGTTGGCGACGACGGAAGTCTCCGCCGCCGTGCAGGTATTTCGAGGTGCTGCTCCGGCGTCCGAGTGGCGCGGGCTCCGGAACCTGCCGCCGTGATGGCTTCTGGCGGTACGTGATCGACGGCGTCACCGGCCGCGAAGACTCCGGGGACGTCTAGCGTGGAGGCTCATCGACCGCCAAGATGCACGCGCCGTCGATGGCGACTTCTGTCGCGAACGAGCGCGGTGCGCGGGCCGGCGGCCGATCGCGCCACAAAGTCCCGCGACGCGAAAGCACCGAGGTACCCGCCCGTGACGGTGCGTCGGCGAGCGGCGGACTCGAGGGTCTCCCCGCCGGAAAGCCTTCGCGACCGTCTTGCTCCAGCGGAATTTCGATCTCGTCGAAAGCCGCGACGCAGTCGGCCAGCACCTCGACGCACGGAACGTCGCGGCGGTGGATCGTGACCCTCGAGCCGAAACGCGTGAGGAAAAGCGCCGCCTGTCATGCCGAGTCGCGCCGCCTCCGGACGACGGCGATCCTCTGTCTTTGAAGAAGAAACCGTCGACAATGCCAGCAGCACGACACGCCCTTGCCTCAATAGCGCCGTTCGCTCGAGCTACGAGCTTCTTGTACGCCGAGCTGAGCGCGAGGATCACCGCTTCGCCTTGTGTGGTCGAAGTAGTCGTGACGACAGTCTCGACGTCGCCTTCTCGCGAGCCGGAGCTCTGCCGCGCGTCTTCGTACTCGACCGAAGCGCGCTGAACTTCGTGCCTGGGCCTGAACTTGTCCATGAGGTCGGGGACCCATGATCCCACTCGGCCAGCCCGGAAGTTCTCGACCTCGGTGGTGTTCATGGTGAGCGCTCCGCCCGTCTTTCGGAGGGCGCTGCCGCCACCACCGTCGGCTCGAATCCCGCGCGCGCTGTGCATATGGCGGTTGTCCAGGCCGGCAGGGCCGGATCCGACGATGACGACGTCGTGAACTTTTCAGTCATGCTGCACGTTCGTAGGTGTCGAGAAGTGAACGCGCGCGAAGGGTCCTTCCGCTATTCCCGGACGTCCGGTCAGCTTTCCGCGCGCCGCTGCAGCGGGCGCACCGTTCGTCACTCGACGCAGACCTCCGAAATGTCGAGCCTGTACTTGGCGTTTCCTTCGACAGCTCCTGGGAAACGCAGAGGATGACGGGTAGCCGCGCCACCGATTCCGGAAGCGAAAGCGCGGGTCAATCCCGGCTTGAGTCTGCCTTCGGCGACGACGCCGCTAAGCTGTGCGGGAAGACCCGAGGAGTTGGCGTGCCACTCGACCTTTCCCGCCGGAAAGCTGGATCTCGATCTCGACAGAGGTCACTTTCGATTTGCCCGAGTTTGATGCTGCTCATCCTCTCTTTGTACCTATTGTAGGAGGCGTTCCGTACCACCAGGGACGCCACATGGAGGTCGAGGGCTTCGATCCGTCAGATACCCGATTTCGCAGAGGGGATTGGTTGTCCTGTTCGTTGACCGTGACGGTCTCCATCTGGGCGCCGTAGGGGTAATAAGGAGGGATGCCGCTCGAGACTCTCGGCTCGGGAAGGCGTCCGGATCCTCTTTCTGTCGGGCCTCAGTCGGCTGAGGCTGCTTGAGCCTTTGGTCGGCTCCAGCGACTCGCCGTACGGGCTTGGTTTTCGTGAGCTCGCCTGTCGGAGAGAAGACCTTGAAAACGGCGCAGCGCCCCGACGACGAGCGATAAGCACAAGGGCAAGCGCCACAACGACCCTGAGGGATCGTAGAGCGGCCTGTCGACTCTCCTTCCGCCAGGTCCGGGAGAACTGGCTCCTGCTGGGCGCCGAGGAAGCCAGGCGTCGTCCTGGCTGCCGAAGCCGTTTGACTTTGCCGGAGCTGCGTGCTTTTGCGAAGGCGCCCGGTCTCGAGAGGCCTGGCATCGCGCAGACGTCTGGCCGCCTGAGGAAAACGGGGCATAGCGAACAGTGCCGCCTCGCCCCTGCCGCACCGTCAGTTCAGAATGAGGCAGGTGGAACGACGTGAGGCATTTCGGAGGCCTCCTGTTTTCGCCGCCGAGGACTGCCTTCCTGGCCCGCCTGCCTTGGCGCGGTTTGCTTCCGCCGCGGCATGGCCTGCGGCTTTGTTTCCTCCGCAGACCGCCCGGCGAGAGCGTCAGCATCGCTGCGCTATGTCCGCGTTTCGTTTCTCCTCCTCCTCGACAAAGGCGGCTGTCGTCATGGAAGAGCCGGAGGGCTTTGCCGGAGTGCGGCTGTTTCTTTCGGCAGCGGGATCGGCTGCATTGGCCGCCTGCAACAAAGTATTCCGACGCCTGGTTGCGCGCAAAGACACCGCTGCCGTTCCGAGAAAGTGCTCGACTCGAGCCTGCGAAAGCTCGGCTTGCCTCGCTCGTGTCGGCGGCCGCGCCGCCGCTTGCTTTCTCTTTCCGCGCGGACTTCTCTTCTGCCGTCTTGCGTCTTCTTCTTTGCCTTGCGGTGTTTTTCGCCCTGTGGCGCCTTCTCTTGCCTCTCTGCGGTCTCCTTGTCCCCGCCGCCGCGGTTTCAATCGTCTTGTCTTCAGGAGACCTCGTCTCGGGGCCGTCCGCAATGCTCACGTAGTCGTTTTCTTCCGCGGGCGCCGACGTCTTCGACGGAAGATGGCAGGTGGCTGCGTGACTCGACCGCCCGCGTGCAAACGTCCTCCGCGAAGGCGCCCAGACTTCGACCATTTCGGTTTATGCCGCCGGACTTGTACGGACCGTCGGAAAGTCGATGCGTCGCTGCGTGCAGAGCTGCTCGTCCGGGGCTTGCCTCCGACGGCCGGCCCGCTGCGATTCGCGTCCGCCCCTGGCGGTGCGCGGTCCGGAAGAGGTTCCTGCCGCCGGCCGGCTTTCCGCCGACGGCGAGGCCGATTTTGCCTGAGAGTTTTCGTGGAAGCGGGAACCCAGGGTCTCGACGGCGTCCTCTAAGGGCGAGCTCCGCGAACGAGGTCGGCCGGGACAGCGCGCCCATCCTCGGAGCCTCGCGCGCGTACCGCGCTGCGCAGCGTCCGGGCAGGGAGCCGCTTTCGGCTGCGGACCGCAGAACGGCGTCGCTGACGTTCCGCGTCTCCCCGTGAGCAGCCGGGCCAGGAGAACCCGCGATCTGAGACCCATGCGGCCCGGCCTGAGAGCCGACACATCGAACCGCGCCGAAGCAGTTGGCTAACGCCGCCTGACGCCTGCAGCCCGTCGGATGAAGACCTCCCAACACGCCTCCACCTCGGACGTGCTGAGGCGTCATCAGCCGAAGACGGCGGGACTCCTCCGGCCCGCGCCGAGTTCAGCGCGCGACCCTGCCCGTCGCGCTGCGCCGCGCCTGCGCCTGGTCAGCGGCGGGCGCCGTGGAGATAGGCGGACAGCGGCGTCCCGAGGATCAGGCCACGTAGGGCGGCGGGGTCCGCCGATGGAGATGGGATACAGTACGACGGTACGTTGATGAGCGAGGCTGCGCTCGGTTGCAGCCGAGCACCCGCTCGTATCGCTGCTGGGGTCCAACGCGAGGATGCGCAGCGAGGTCCCGAGGAGCGTGCCGACCACGTTCCATGCTTTCTGAACTGCCGCATACGGCGGCGCTCAGAAACGGCTCGGCGAGCCTGTAGCGGCCGGCGATCGCCTGACTGCCCATGGGCAGCTGTTGCACAAGACACTCCTGTGGACACGCGCGAGAACCTCCTAACCACGTGCGCGACGCCGTCCACATTACTGGGGAAACTTGATAGGGCCAGGCTCGCCTTGCCAGGGATTCGAGGGCACTGGCATGCAGCCTCGCAGCGGCTGCCCTTGCAGCGCCTTCCCATGTGCCTTTACGCGACCTCTTTCGCGCTGAATGAGCGCGAACGGCGTCCCTCATGAAGCGATTTGACGGTGCCGACGACGAGGAGCGTGAGAAAGAGCCAAGAAAAACGCCGAAGTCTGATAAGCTTTTCCCAGCCAGAACGCGCACGCGTCGTCTGCAGCGGCGACTTGTCACACCCATTTCGGAGGCCCCCGCCTCGCTGGAGACGACGTCGGCGGTTATGTTTCCGGAGCTGCAGGCCTGACGGGAATGAGGACCTTGCGAGGAGCTGGCGCCAAAGTCGCCTTGGACCTTCCTTGCCGAAGCTTTCAAACGCGCGGGCCGCGCGAGTGCACTCAGACCCAGACGGTGACCGGCACCGGCAGAGAGTTGCCCACGTGAATCGATCTCCGATTGTCGTGACGATGATGTTGATCGTCGAGGACCGCTCGGCCGCGCGATGCTCCTGAGGGAAGATCTCGCCTGCTACGGCTTCGCAGGCCTTGAGAGACCTCCCGTCCGAGAGCGTCCTCGCAGCCCGCCAGGCGACGCCGGTCAGCGAGTAGGCGCAGCGCACCAATCGTCTGGGTTGAGCAGCGCTGCTTTCCGGAGACGTCGACGATGACGCAAAGTTCTTCCGCGCCGAGTCGATGCCGCGCCGGAGTCTCCTGCAGGGAGGAGCATCCAGTTCGGCGAGCGATACCCGGAAGCGAGCCGAGCCGCTGTCGACGGGGCTTTTGCCGAAGGCGGCGCTACGGTGGTCGGCGGCCACCCAGCTATGCCGACATCGCGCCCGGACCGTTTCGCCCATGTTCTCGGGGCTGGAGGGCGCTGGTCCGTCAGAGGCCTCGCTGCCGGATCTGCTCGCCTGAGGTAGGGCATGCCCGGCGCGGTCCCCTTCTAACAAGTGACTGCGGACGTGCTCGGCTGCCTCGGTAGCACGCCGACAGGCCGAGCACGAGCTGGCGGCAGTCCAGCGTCGAGGGTCTCCGATCCCGAGTCAGTCGAGTCAAGGTCCGCGCAGCCTGGGAGAGTTCCGAGAGGCGCGCTCATGGCGGTGTATGTCTGACGCCAGGGCGGCGGTCGAGCCCGGAAGCCGCATCCGCGCCGACGGCGTGGTTCCTGGTGCTGACCGGCGTCTGATTGCCGGAGAGCACTGCGGGCCGGGCGCCGCCTGCGCTGGCAGGCGCTGCCGGTGGCCGGTCAGCGAATCGCCCGTGCGGCGGCAAAAGGCGAGGTCCGTGCGCGCGTACGATGCAGCCTCGCGGAGATGGGCGTTCCTCGAGACCCGTCGCGAGGGCCTTTTCGGCATCGAGATAGGCTTTGGCACGAGCGAGCTCGCAGCGTCGTCGCAGCTGTGCATCCGTGGGCGACGTCGGAGTCGGCGCCGTGGTGAATGAGCTGGCGGCTACGAGGGAAAAGCGAGGCGAGCGCCTGTCACAGACTCGCTCCGGCGGGCGTCGGCGATGAGCGGTCAGAGGGCGAGCGTCACCCGGGCGCTGAAAAGCTCTGACCGCCCGAGGGATTTTTCTTTCAGGGACCGTCGGCGGCAGGCGTCGACGCCTGCGACTTCACGGGAAGGATCTCAGGGCGATTTCGGCAGAAGACGCAGCATCGAGTGCGCATGCTCGCATCGGCGTCACCGGAGTGCCGTGGGCGCGCGCGATCGACGATCGATCAATCGGTCTTTGACCCGTTTCCCGCCGATCGTCGCAAGAGACTCTCGACTCTCGCGGCAGTCGTCGTCCGTCGCGCCCGGCACGCAGCACGAAGCGCCGATCGGTGAAGTTGTCAGGGTCGTCGTCGATCTGGCGGGGACGCACGACGGAGTCGCGCTGGCGAGAGCGTCTTCCATGCCCGCCGAGCCTCGGGCGGACCCGGATCCATGGAGAATGCGAGCACCGCGAACGCGCGACCTGGGACGTTCTTCTGAGCGGCGAGCTTCGAGGCAGAGACCGTGATCGCCGAGCCCGACTTTCACCTCCGCCGAACGCTGAGATCTCGTCGGGCTGGAGAATCGGAGAGCCCACCGAGGTTATCCGAACGTTCGGCTGCGCCTTCCTCTCCGCCGGGACGGTCGAGGCGGTCTTCAAGCTGATTTCGCGCCGGAGCTGGACTCCGAGCGGGCGTCTGAGGCTGCGTGGGAGCGCCCGAAGCTGTGCCCGCATCTCGAGAGGCGCTCGCCTGAAAGCGCCGTGTGCGCCTCGACGCCGTGTGTGTGCGTGCCTGAGGCCGGGAGCGGCAAAGGGCGCCGGAGAGGCAGACGATGCGCACAGAAAGGCCGAAATCCATCATGTCTGCGCGACCTGCCCTGAGCGTTGTCCGCAGCTCGCCTTGCCTGTGACTTCTTCAGCCTGTCTGCGTACTCTCTCATGCGCGTCGCCGACGCCCGTCGTCCTGGTCGCGTACCTTTCACGTCAATCACGTCCCGGAAAGGGATGGTGAGCGCGGCGGCCACGCCGATTCCGGCGCTCGTTCGCAGGCGAGGCGAGAGCCGACCTTTGTCGATGCGGGACCCACCGACTTTCTCCGGCCTCCCTGATCGGGGTACGTTTTCGCTGTCAGGACGCCCGGACAGCGCCCTGAGGAGGAAGTGATGGACCACTTGTAGGACGCGTGGCGGTCAGCGCCCTTCCGAGAACCAGTAGTCGAGGCCGCCAGAGGGCAGTGAGAACCCTTCCGAATATGCCGGTCTCCTCCGGAAACTTCCCTCACGGCGGCGTTTCCTCCGGGGGTCTCTGGTTCTTCCAGATGGCCCTTGGGAAGGCAATCTACTCGAGACGGCCGCCCCCGTTGCGGCGTGCAGGTCGACGGCGACGTAAGTCTCCATCCGTCTTTGACGGACAGTGACCAGCCGCCGCCCGCGCAGTCTCATCTCACCCACGGGATAGGATGCGTGATGGCGAAACGGCTCCAAGCGCGCTTGTGCCGGAGCCGTCCCGTCGGCGAAGCGCCGCGGTGCTGATGTCGACATGTTTTCGTCACGCAGGTTGTGGCGCACCGGAAAGTGCATGCAGAGACGATCGAACATGGCGCTTTATAAGGTGCAACGCGTGAATCCCTCCTCACGAAACCGGATACGCAATGCGGCGACAACCGAGTCAACCGCCGGGCCCGCTCCCTGCTCAGCATAAGACCCCGGTCCCTCCCTCCGGCCATCGATGATGAACGATCCATTTGCTCGCAGATGTGGGCGGGCGTGTCACCGTGGAGGGTACCGCCGCTATCCGCGACGCCTTCCCTCGGATTGCTTCCAGTCCACGACTTTCGATTTGACGACGTCGGTCGCTGAAATCGCTCGAGAAGCCCTCCTCGTCGTGCGCCGCAACCTGGGACGTCGAAGCCGAGGAGTTCGTGCACGATAGATCCGTCCGCGACGACCTGATTGTGGAGGGTGACCACGTATCGCTCCGACTCTTCACGAGGTCGAGCTCGTCAAACCGAAGAGACGACTTCGGCCGCACCTCCGAGGGCGACCCTCTCGCGCGATTTCACCGCCAACGCCATGGCTGTTCGGATCTGTAGCCAGAGCCGGTCGACCCGTGCGTGGCGGCCCTGACGACCTCGTCAGGCGGGCGCTTTTCTTGAGAACCCCCGTCACGGTTCAATCCTTCGACGACGACTGTGATCGCGTGCGCGCCGAGGCGGCCCGCCCGCCGCGCGCAGCTGCGGGTCTCGACGTGGGCGAGGACGTCATGTCCGCGCGCGGCCGAGATGCCGCCGAGCGCCCGCGGTTCGTCTCCCGCCGAGTGGATCCGGGCCGAGCTCGAGCGCCTCATGCTCGCCCGCGCCGCGCCGAGGAATCGAGCTGCTCGTCTACACCGGCGCGGCTCGACGTCATGTCCTTCCCGGAGATCGCCCGGCTGCGCGCGACACGGCAAGGCGGACGAGCACGTACGCCACAAGGACGTCTACGAGCACACAGGCACTCACTCGTCGTCGATCAAGTGATCGCCCTCGAGGACCCCGCGTCCAAGGAGGAGCACGAGGCGTACCTTCTGGGAGGCGAACTTGCAGCTCGACCTGACGCTGCGGCGCTGGCCGCCCCTCTTCCACGACGTCGGCAAGCCGCAGCATGCGGCGTTTCGAGAAAGAGACGCATCGGTCACGTTCTGCCCACGACGTCGCCGCAGCGCGCGCATGGCGCCAGCTAGCAGCGGATGGCTGCGCTGCGCCTTCGACAAGCGAGACGGAGAAGGACGCGAAGGAGTTAGTCGAGCTACGCTACAGCGCGCGCCTTTTCGGGAGTCTCGGAGGCCGGATGGACCGATTCGGCCGTGCGCCGCTCTGTGCGCGGACGCCGGGGACCCGTGTCCGCATCCTTACATGCGCCTCATTCGCGCGGACGTGACGTCCCAAAACCGCCGCACGTCGGTGCATGCTACAGGCGGGTAACGCCGAGTGCGACGCGCATCCGCGACCTCGCCGAGAGGTCATGGGAGGCGCTTCGACGCCATCCGTCCCGACCTGGACGGCGCCTGCATCACAGAGATCCGCTGGCCTCAAGCCCGGGCCTTCCGGAGGTCGGCGCCGCCCGCAACGCACCTGCCCGAGCTCCGCGTCTGACGAGGGCCCCTCCCCGAGGAAGAAGCCGACACGCCAGCCTGCCTCGCCTGGTGGGCCGAGCGAAGCTCCGCGCGCGATCGCACAGCCCCGCCGCCGGTTGCCGCTTCGAGCGAGCCGTGAGCGTCCCCGTGATCTCACGGCGCTCGCGAAATCCGTCGGCATGCAAGCCCTGGGCGTGCGGCCCGCTCTGTCGTCGGAGACGGCATGCTCCAGGCCGGACTCGCTCCCTGGTTCGTCGCCCGCAGTCCATGGCCTTCTGCGGCCGGGGTCGCTGCGGCCATCGTCGACAGTTCGCTGCAGCCTGTACGGCTCTGTTTTTGCCCGCCCAGCTTCCTCGACAGGTGGCGACGTCGCCAAATCCTCCTGTTCCGGGAAACGCAGCGCAGCCTCCTTGCGCCGCCAGGCGTCGCGTACCACGGGGATCGCGACCGATCGTCTACGCGCTGACGCTCAGCGCATCGGGCCCGGAGCTGTTTCCTCCTTTCCCGCCTTTCGCTTGGCTGTCGGTTGCGTCGGCGGAACGCGAGCGCCCTGACCGCCAATCTCCGTGGTCCCCACGCTCGGGGGCTGGCAATGGGGATCGGCGCCGTCGCCGGCTCTCATCCGCGTTCTTCAGCCGGAAGGATCCTCGTGGTCGTCGCCCGCCGTTCGGCGGCAGGTCCTTTACCCCGCCGCCCGGCCTGGCGAGCCTCCCGCGCCCCGACCAGCGCACGTCGCGCCGCCCGAAGCGGCGGGCTTCGATTGCGGCCGGCTTCGCCCTCCTGCTCGGACGGTTCGGCGACCTCGTCGGCGCTGCGCGTCTATCTGACCCTGCAGGCGGACCCCGGCGTTGGCCCTCGCAGACGATGTCCTTCCACTGCGATCGCGTGTACGAGATGCAATTCATCACGATCACTCGTCTCAAGGAACCTCCTCGCCGAGCCGTCTCGATCGCCGACGCCGGCCTCGCCTACGTGGCATCGCGTCGCCAGCGATGGTCGCCGCAGTTCACGCCGCCGTCGTCCTTTGTCACGGCCGATCGCCCACCAGAAGATCGCCCTGCCCTGGCGCCGTCACCCGCCCTCATTGATCCGCGGGTCAGGCGACTCTTCAGTCCTCCCCGAGGACGGCACGCTGGCGGTTGCGTTCTTCGTCGGCCTCGAGCAAGCGCCGCAAGATCGCCGTCGACACGACTCCTGCATCCGACGCCTCCGACGCCGACGCGGACGGTGCCTCGCCCTGCACGCCTTGTCTCAATCTGGCGTGCGCGGCGGCGGGGTCGGCTTCGCAGCTCCTGACGTCGGATGCAGTCGCGCGAGGCCCAGCGGCGCTGTTCGCGCCTTGCCCGGATCTGGCTCTCGGTTCTTTTCTGGGCCATGGCGCGCAGCTCGGCGGGAATCCGAGGACGCAGGCTCTCCTCCGGATGAAACAGACCTCCCGCGGACGAAACAGCCCTTCTTCGATGACAACAGGCTCCGCAACGGACTCCATAGGAGCTCGAAAAGTGAAGGCGAAGCTTTCAGGCGGGCGAAGGCGAAGTCTCGCGGCGTGGCTGAAAAGTGTGACACGCGCTTGTTTTCGCGTCACTGACGGCTATAGCGTGCGGTCCATAGGGCAGACTAGACTAGATGTACACGATCGAGGAGGGTGGAGCCTCGATGGCTCGCAGGATGAAGTGAGCCTTTTGCCCGGCTCCCAGGACGTGCCTCGCAGGAAGAGCCGCCGAAGTCGGCCGAAGCGGTACGCGCGGTCGGGCGGAACGTCAACCGGTGCTGCGCAAGGTCATGGCGGAGCACGCCGCTGCAGGACCGGGCGCTGGACCGTCCTGCTGGATGAAGGCGCTCGATCGTCCTCTCCCTCGTGACGTCTCGGCTGCATCGGGCCGGCACGAGGTCAGCAAACTCCTTTGGCCCGGCCTTTTTGCGCTCACGTCGTCCTCACCGTGCGGCCGCAGCACAGGTGGCCATACGCGAGGCTGCCTCCCTCGGCTTTCGGGTCATCTTCGACGATGACCGCCTCGGTTCGGCTTCCCGCTGGGAATGGTCGGCCTGACCGTGTGGTCCCTCATCGACGCCCGAAACCTCCTGGCGCTATTCGGGAAGTTTGTGCCAAAGGCCTCGTCCAGAACGTCGTTCGACTGGGCCGAAAAGCGCACAATCTCTTCGGGGCAAGCTTTCCAGACCCGCTCGACAACCTTGATTTCGACAAGATCGTCAGCAGCGGTCACCACCGTTCTCGAATACTTGACCTCCGCGGAAGCCTCCGCTCGAACGATCGCCTTGTCGATGCTTTTCATCACCGTCGATCACGATGACGATGAAGTTCCGTTCGAAGATCGTCTACGAACACGATTCGCATTTCCACGACGCCCTCGAAGGTTTTCGAAGGGCGGGTCCGCCAGTACCGGATCGTCTCCTCGATTTTTGGCGCGACTCGTCGCGGTCATCAACGGGATCGTCTTGGCCTTCCTCCATGTGCCCATGCCGGCGGCGTGGGCGATATTCAGCTCGTCACGAACCACTACCGAACATCGCTGTCATCGGCCTCGTGCCGCCCGCGCTCTGGGGCTGCTCGATCCGGCTGGCTCACGGCCCTGTGGTGGTGATCGCCTACAGCGTCATCAACCTGTGATCCAGGGATCTTCCAGCCGAAGATCACGGGCGACGCCGTCGGCCTGTCGACAACCGTCACTTTCTTCGCTTCTTTTTCTGACCGTCGTCATCGGCCCTCAGGCGCCATTCTGGCCGTCCCGCTTACGCTTTTCGCGAAGGCGCTTCATCGATTCGAGCGTCAGACCAGATGGCTCGAAGCGTTCGTCATCCCCGAGTCCGGAAGCGAAAAACGTTATGACAGCGGTTTCTACGACGTCGAGAACCTGCCGACGACGACTTCGTCGATTTTATGTCCGCCGAGCTCGACGAACACTCGAATCCGGAGCGCTCCAAAGCGGGATTGGGCCGTTCCAAGGTGAGGTTGCGCAAATCGGCCCCGGAAGGCGGAGAGTCCGGAGGCTGAGAAAGCTATACGCCTTCCAGCCAAGGCTGCGCAGGATGAGCATTCAAGATAATCTAGAAACAAGCCAAACAGTCCTCTATATACTAGGTGCCTCACGGAACCGTTTCTGATTCCGAGAGAGGAACACGGAGGTCCGATGCCCACCACTACCGGAAACGTGCGGGGAGACAAGGACACACAGGCAACTCGCAATGTTGACGAAGGAGCGTTCCGCAGAGGCGACCGAGCACGCCGAAGGACGACGCAGGGAAGCCCAGCGCAAGCGCGGCTGGAACTATCCCAGAAGGGATACGGGCCGATCTCATCGGTGGATCCCCAGCTGGCGGGTCGTCCTCGCGTCCTTCATCCCGATGTTCGCCTTGCTCGTCGGGTCCTCGTCGCGCTGTACGCCACCACGGAAGTTCTGAGCCGGACGATTTCGCCTTTGGCAGACCACCACCGTCTACTATTCCGACGGCGTGACAAAGATGGGGACATCTCGCGGACTCACGAACGCGAACCCGTCAAATTGAAGACGCTGCCGAAGCATCTTTCGAACGCGCTCGTGGCCTCCGAGGACTCGACTTTCTACGAACAACGGCGTCTCCTCGAAGGGCATCTTCCGGGCGCTCGTCATCAACATCAAGAGCGGCCCGAGGCAGGGCGGCTCCAATTCGACCCAGCAGTACGTCGAGCGTTACTACCTCGGTAGCACGAAAGGTACTGGGCAAGATCAGCAGCTTCATCCTGGCCATAAAAATCGACAAGCAGCAGTCCAAGGACCAAACTCGGAAAAACTATCTCAACACCATCTACTTTGGCCGCGGAGCCTACGGAATCGAAGTGGCTTCCCAGAAGTACTTCGGCATTCCCGCAAGCAGCTCTCCGTTTCGCAAGCCGCGCTGCTCGTCGGCATCATCTCCGGTCCCACGATTTACGATCCCGCCGTAAACCCCCAAAAAGCGAAAAGAGTGCGGATCGCGTCCTCGACCGAATGCGTCGGCGAGGGTTACCTGAGCAAAGCGGACAGACAGGCCCGAAGTTCCCTCGAAACGATTGAGCGCAGCAGGCCACGGCCTTCAAAGCGCCCCAACGGATACCTCCTTTCCGCGGTGAGCAACGAGCCTCGCGAGCGGCAGTTCACCTCGACGACCCTCAATCAGGGCGGTCTGAAGATTGTGACGTCGATCGACAAGGACAAGCAGGACGCCGCGGTGGCGGCCGTCAACGGCGCCCAAGGACCGGCCGAAGAACAACTACGTCGGCCTCGTCTCGGTCGACCCCGGAACGGCGAAATCTATGCGATGTACGGCGGTGGTGACTACCTCGCGCGCCAGCGCAACTCGGTGACGCAGACCGCGCGCAGGCTGGTTCCAATCTTCAAACCTGGTCTGCTTCGCCGCGCCCAGAAGGACTATTCGCTCTCGAAGACATATCGATCTCGAAGACCCAGAACGCTTTCTACAACGGCTCTGTCACCGTTCAGAACTTCGACGGAAAGGGACCGCGGCCGGATCGACCTCGTCACTGCGACGAAGCATTCGGTCAACACATCCGCTTTTCGCCCAGCTCAACGACACCGTGGGTCCGCAGCAACCAGGATAGGCGGCTGTTGAATCGGGGATTCCTGATTCGACGCCGACTCGACAACAACCTGACGAACATTCTCGGCTCGGCCTTCGCCCCGCCCGATCGATCATGGCCAAAAGCTATTCGACCTTCGCCAATCAAGGGGTGACCACCACCCCGCACATTGTGCGCGCGGTCGATGACAGAAAAGGCCAGCTAGGTAGCAAGGTCCGACGGCTGGAAAGCGGACGTTCGAAAAGGAGACGATGAACCAGCTCAACTACGCCTGCAATCGGTGACCGAGAGCGACGGAACGGGTTCGACTGCGGGCACCCTCGGCAGGCCGATCGCCGGCAAGACGGGAAACGTCGTCCGGACCCTGGTCCGCGTGGTTCATCGGCTATATCCCGCAAATGGTCACGGTCGTTGACATGTACCAGATCGGCGCGAACGGCAAGCGAGGAGGTTCTCACCCTTTCGCGCAAGTACTCACGGCATTGGAGGAGGATCGTCCCCGCCGAGATATGGCTTCGATATCGAAGAAGGCCACCGCGGGCATGGAGGTTGAGAAGTTCGCGGCTTCGCATGTGCCAGAGAGGTCCGACGGCGACAGCCGCGTCCCGACGAGAAGACCGCGACGCCGACGCCCGCCCGCACGACCGGTCCCACGGCAACGCCGACCCCGAGCGGACAACGGCACACCCGGCCGACCACAAGTTCCACGTGATGACGACGACGATCGACAGCATCCGTCGCCTGGATCCTTCAGATCAAGACGAGCCCGATCCGCCAACGCATCCGACGCCTCAGACTCCCGTGCAGCCTAGCGAGGATCCTCCAACGGGCCCGCCAACAGAAACGGGGGCAGAAACGGCTATGGCGGTCAGCAGCATATGGCGGCCGCGGAGGCTACGGCGGACAAGGCGGCTACGGGGGCTACGGACGTTATGGAGGCTACGGAGGTTACGGGGGCTACGGAGGTTACGGGGGCGCATGGAGGTTACGGGGCTACGGAGGTTACGGACGTTATGGAGGTTACAGGGGGCCACGGCGCCGCAGGAGGTTAGCGATGTGGCTGTGCCCGCGGGCCTTCCTGCCCATGTGGAAGCGATGGCGTGAAGCCTCGCGATCCGAGTAAACTTGTAACTCGGTGTGCTTTTTCCGCGGGAAGACTCTGAAACGCATTGTCCCTCCTGTCATGGAAAGACCATGACCGCATAGACCAGAGGAGGTGGGAACAGCATGCTGATTACGAGATGATGATCATCATCGATCCGACCGTCGACGAGCGCAACATCACAACCTTCGTCGACAAACCGCTTCAAGTCGTCCCCAATGAGGGCGGCACGCTGGAGAAGGTCGATATCTGGGCAGCGCCGCCTCGCCTACGACATCAACAGCGCTCCGAAGGCATCTACGTGGTCGTCGACATGAAGGCGACGCCGAAACCGCTCAGGAGCTCGATCGTCAGCTTGGCCCGAACGAGGCCATTCTTCGCACGAAGCTGCTGCGCTGCGCAGAGGCCTGAGGCCAGTACACCGAAGGAGAAACATGGCAGGCGAACCGATCATACTGTCGTCGGAAATCTGACCGGCGATCCGGAACCCGTTACGTGAGTTCGGCACGCCTGTCGCGTCTTTCACCGTCGCGTCTACCCCGCGCACGCTCAATCGCCAGACCCAGCAATGGAGGACGGCGAGGCGATGTTCATTCGTTGCCTGTGTGGCGCGAGTGGCGAGAACGTCGCCGAATCGCTCAGCAAGGGCAGTGCGGTGCTCGACCGGACGGCTGACCGTCCGCAGCTACGGAGTACAACGGCCAGCAGCGCACGAGCCTTGAGATGCGGTCGATGAGATCGGCCTGTCTTTGCGGTACGCGCGCGCTCAGGTCACGAAGGTCGCGGGCGGCGGCTCGGAGGCGGAAACTTCGGTGGCGGCAACAGCTACCAGGGCGGCGGAGGTTACGGCGGCGGCCGTGCCTCGTACGACGCGCCCCAGGGCGGCTCTCGGCCCACGATCCGTGGAGCAGCGTTCCCCAGGGCGGTTCCGCTTTCGACGACAACCCCCGTTCTGATTTCGCAATTCGACTTTCTCGGCGGCCTGCTGCCCGGCAGGCCGACGGCCGCCGCAACTGAAGGAGCAAAACATGGCGAAGCCAGTTCTTCGCAAGCCGAAGAAGAAGGCCAACCCTCTGAAGTCGGCCAAGATCGAGAACATCGATTACAAGGACACCGCCACGCTGCGCAAAGTTCATCTCGGACCGCGGCAAGATCCGCGCCCGCCGCGTCACCGGTGTCACTCGTTCAGGAGCAGCAAGATCGCCCGCGCCGTCAAGAATGCGCGCGAAATGGCACTGCTTCCCACTCGAGCTCGGCTCGCTGAGGGAGGGGCTCTGCGAAGATCATCTGCACCACGACGTCGACCGGCTGGCGTCGCCGGCGAGCGCGTCGTCACCGTCAAAGACGGCTACGGCCGCAACTACCTGATCCCCCGCGGCTATGCGGTGCGCTGGACGAAGGGCGGTCAGAAGCAGATCGACCAGATCGCCGAGGCTCGCCGCCGCGCGCGATCCAGTCGCTCGACGAGGCGAACGCGATCCAGGAGGCTCTCCAGGCCAACGTCCTGAAGATCGTGAAGCCGGCCGGAGAGAACGGCCGCCTTTCGGCCCGTCACCAACGCCGAGATCGCCGAGGCCGCTTTGCCGCCACCGGCAGAAGGTCGATCGCCGCACGATCACCCTCGTCTCGCCGATCGTCGACCGGTTCCGACAAGGCTGCGGCAAAGCTTCATGACGACGTCGTTGCCACCATCTCGATCGAGGTCGTGGCTGAGAAGAGAGAAAAAGAAGCACTGTGCCGTGAAAAGCGCTCCGCGTGCCGCAGCCGCTTCAGCGGTTTGCGACGGCGGGCGCTTTTCTTGTTCGACTTTCCTGGGAAGAAGGTTCGAGAACCACTGCGGCACTTGGTTTGTAGCGCTCGGCCGTCTGCGAGATGATTTTCGAACCACTGTCCAAGGACTGGGCCGCTGAGCGATTCCCAGTAATCTTCGTCGAAGACGAACTTGGTGTATCGACCACGATGTTGAAGGATCCCCACGTGTTCGCCGTGGAGGAATACCGCATAGGCCGAGGATTCGTTGTTCATGCCGGCGCCCCGGGCCACCGTCCGGGTCACCGTCGTCGAAGATGAAGTCCTCCAGCGAGGCCGATCCTCTTGCCCGTAGGCGGTGCGCGTCGAGGAAGTCATTGAGGTAACGCCGAAGAACCCCGGATCTCATTCTGAGGAAGTCTTCGTGGCGGTTCTCTTGAAGGGCGCTCAGCATCTTTTCGTCGAGAAGAAGCGAGTCAAGGTTGGTTTCGCACTTGCACGCCCGATGAATTCTGGCGGTCGACGAGCGAAATGAGCCGGTTCGCGGCGAATCCCGCGCTTTCGCGCGAATCTGGCGCAAGCTTTTGATCGTCACGGCTTGCGGCGTGGAGTCGTTTTCGAGCCGATCGGCAAGCTGGTCCGGCGTCATGGCAGAGTTCGTTCGAACGTCCACTGGATGCTTGTTCCACAAGGCTGCGAGGGACGACTCTTTGAATTCGCCCGATCCGTGCGGAACGTTGTCAGATCGAGGAGGTTGGTGAAGTCGCTTCCGGTTTCATTAGTCGTTTGGCGGCTTTGATGAGCCGCTGAACTGAGTTGGACTCCTTTGCCCGGCGCGATGAGCTTGGCCATGAAGCGCATCTCTTTGTGAGCCGCTGATGCCTAGTGTTTCGCTCCACGCTCGTTCGCCAGAACCATCTGCAGATGAGCTCGAGATTGCGATCGTGCGGCTTTGGGGAACAGTGCAAAGAATCTGGTGAGAACCAGAAGTTGGAAGCGGGTCCGCCGTGGATGGCGTCAAAGATCTCCGCGGATTGAGCCGCTTGCCACGGGAGTTTATCCTGTCGAAGATTTCGTAGAGTCCCTTCATTCGCTTCTTCCATGATTATGGCGGGAATGGAAAGTCTGTTGAGCCTGGCCGCAACCTCCTGGATGTTCTCAGCCGCATTCGATACGTCGGGGTTGTTCCTCAACCATTCGAGTGCCCGTGCGAAATCGAAGAGGTCAGGAAGCGGGATCACGGACGAGCCTTCATTCCGATTCAACAGAACGACCTTCGCTCTCAGGGAGTAGCCGAGCGCGAACCGAGGGTCCGCCATTCCTCTTGGTCGACGGCGTTGACAAGGCTTTGTGATGCGCTGTTGGCCGTCGACCACCCACAGGGCGTCTTGGCGTGCTCCGGCTTGAACTCGAGCGCCCTGATCCTCAGATCATCCGCCCCGGCCTCGCGTTGCCATAGAAGAAGGCTTCCGAAAGGATACCCGCGAGTAGTGGAATCGAAGAGATTGAGGACGTCTTGAGCATCCCAGCGAAACGAACGTTGGAACTGCGGCAGCCGCAGTCTGCCTGATGTCACGAGCGCAGAAAAGCTCAGCGATCGTGTAATCGCGGTTCGTTGAAAGATGCCTGAGAGTCGTCCATGCGTCAATCTCCGGCAAGAAAGCTCGTCGGCTGCCTCACGCCTGCATGCGTCGGGCCCGCAGGAATTCCCTTTTGAACGGCCCTTCCGGGAGGCCAGCTCCTCCGGGAGCCGAATTGCACGATGCGGGCGCAGCCGCCGCCGTCGGACGGCCTCGAGGAAGGCGACGTGATCGGCGTCGCGAATCGTCGACAGCCGGTGGGCCACGACCACGACGTGTTCTGCCGCGCGCCAGCTCGCGCATGACCTCGGTGATGGCCGCCTCGTTCTCGCCGTCGAGGGCCGAGGTGATCTCGTCACAGGAGGATGGGCGCGTCCCGAGGAAGGCCCGCGCGATGGAGACTCCGCTGGCGCTCGCCGCCGGAAAGCTTTGAGGCCGCCCTGGCCTCACCTCCGTGTCCCAGCCGTTGAGCAACGCCTCGATCACGCGGTCGAGCCTGGCACGGCGCGCGGCCTCCTCGAGCTCGGCGTCCGCGGCCCTGGCGGGCCATCCGCATGTCTCGCGAATCGTCGTCGAAAAAGAAAGACCTCCTGAAACACCATTGACATCATCGACATGAGCGCTTCCGTGGGAATTCAGGCACGTCGACGCCGCCGACGCTCACGCTCCCGCCGTCGACGTCCCAGAACCGCGCGCGATGAGCCGCAGCAAGCGTCGACTTCCGGCGCCCGAAGCGCTCGACGAGTGCCGTGGATTTCTCCGGTCCACCCGAAGGTCGATCGCCTCGACCACGGGCGGCCCTCCTCGTACCCGAACGTCACATCCGCGAATTCGACGTCGTTCGACGGCGGATCCGCAACCGCCTCGTCGGCGCCCGGCTCGGCAGCGGCTGGCTGTCGATGATGGGTGCGACCGCGCGAAGCGCAACCGGAGTTGTGCACCTCGTCGCTGTAAAGGATGGAGACCGACAGCGGGGCGACCATGCGCGCGCATATTGTCATGACGGCCAGGTATCCGACGGCGTCCAGGCTCCCGCCCAGAACGGAGGAGAGGCCGACGGCGAGAACGAGGGCGAAGGCAGCTTGGACGGTCAATGTGAAAGCATGCGGGCGGCCCACCGCTTTGAGGGCGCGGTGGACGGATTCGTTTCTCGGCGAGTCTGCGCTCGAGCGGCTCCCAACCCGGGAGGCGATGCCGGTGGCTCTGAGAACGGGTTGGAGCCTGGCAAACTCAATGAGGCGCCCGGCCGCTTTGATTCCGGCCCGGGTGGAGGCTCGTGCGATTCGCGGACACGCGCCGCATGATCCGCCACACCCGCCTGAGCGGGACGGTCGTCAGAAAGAGGATGAGCGCCAGCCTCAATCGACGAAGGCCACTGACACGGTCATCACGGCCGGAACGACGAACGCGTTGCACAGGGCGGGTATGACGATCGACGCGACGTGCGAGAGGGTGTTGACCTCGCGCGAGACGGCCGAGGCCACGGCGGCCTCCGTGGAGGCGTCGAACCATCCCAGCGGCAGTTTGAGCGCTGTCCGCGATCCGGCGGATGAGGACGTCGCACACTTCGTAAACGCTGATTTTGCGTACGAGGCGATCATTCCGTATGTTCCATATGAGAGTCGCCGCACCCGCGACGAGGACGGCCGCCAGCCACCGCCAAGGCCTTCGCGATTGCCCAAAAACGAGCGCAGGAAAGGGATCATGAGGTCAGGGCCAACCCTTGCGCCACCGCGAACGTCACGAAGATCAGCGTGAGTTTGCGCAGTTCCTGATTCCGACCATGCGCCATGAGGGTCCACATCTCAGCCGTCCTCCCTTTCGACGTCGGCTTCTGCTGTTTCGACGGGCGTCGGGCACTTCGTCGGCGATTCTCTTGCCGCCGGCTCCTGCCCGGCAGCGGCGCCTTCCGCATCTGTCTCAGGGGCTCCGCCAATCGTGTTTCCACATGTCCGCGAAACCCTCCCGCACGCAGGAGCTCTTCGTGTGCGCTGCGTTCGGCGATTTTTCCGTCGACCACCGTCAGGATGGCGTGCCGGCGCCGGCGATCGTCGCGAGCCTGTGGGCGATGACGATCACGGTGCGCCGGTGCGAAAGCCGCCGGTGAGGGGCGTGTGGCTCCCGCTCGGAGCGCGGGTCGGATCGCCGTCGCCTCGTCGAGGATGAGTATCGGCGCATCCTGGATGTAGGCTCGTGCGATCGTCAGGCGCTGGCGCTCCCGCCCGAGAGCAGGCCGCCTTTTTCGCCGATCACCGTGCCATACCCCGGGGAAAGCCTGAGGATTCGGTCGTGGATCTGTGCGGCGCGGGCGGCTTCTTCGATCTGCGCCTGCGTGGCGTCGGGGTGCCGAGGGCGATGTTGGCAGCCACGGTGTGCCGGGCCAGCGCGACGTCTTGGAGCACGATCGCCACGCGCGAGAGCAGCCACTGGAAACTCGTATCGCGCACGTCCTTCCCGTCGATCGCCACGCTTCCGACGTCGACGTCGTAGAACCGGGCGATCAGCCGGGCAGGGTCGTCTTTCCGCCGCCCGACGGGCCGACGAGCGCGGTGACCGAACCGGCGGGCGCCTCGAAGGAAACGCCGCGGATGATTGGCCTCCGGGTCGTAGCCGAGACGACGTCGGTCAGCCTCACGGAAGCGCCGCCCGCCCGGGGGTTCGCCGTGGCTTCGCCGCGCCCGTCGTTCCTGCTTTTCCGCTGCGTGCGAGCCCTTTGTCTCCGCGTTTTTGGCCTCGGCTTTGCGAATCCTTGCCTTCGGGCATCGGAGGAATCGAGAGCACGGCGGCGGTGTCCACCGCGGCCTGGCGGGCCTCGTAGAGGTGCTGCATCATCTGGACCAGTTGGACGAGCTCCGCCCGGTATTCCCAAACCGACCATGAAGAATGGAGGGTGGGCGGCGTCGATCCATCCGGCGTCGACGAACCAGACGGCGATGAGCGCGACGGTGGCGAAGATGACCGCCGGCTGGAAGAAGGAGCTGAGGAACGCCATGCCCTTGCCGGATTTCGCGGTCCAGGAGAAGGAAAGGTCAGAAAATGCTCGCGCGCTTTCGTGAAACGGTGTGCGCCGCGTCTGCGCCCTGGAAGTTCTTGATTTCTTTTGATGCCTCCACCATTTTTCGACAGTTGCCGCCGAAAGGCGCCCTTGAGCCTGGAGAAGCCTCGTCAAGCCCTCGAGCCCGCGGAACGTCAGGCTTACGACGAGGATCGCGACGAGCGCCCAGACGGCGAGCAGAATCGCGCTCATGCGCCAATCGACCCACACGAGATAGGCGAAGCTGGCGAGGAAGGCTACGGCGGCGTTGGTCGCGTCGCCGGCGAGATGGGGCGACGAGGGTGTGGATCGAGCTCGTGTCGTCGGCGACCATCTTCCTGATCTTTCCCGGAGGACGTCTGATCGACGGCCCCCAGCGGAATGCGGCCGAGCGTGGCCACGAGCCGACGGCGCAGATCGTAGCGCAGGTCCGCCTCCGCCACGTGGGTCAGTCCCAGCCCCGCGCTATACAAAAAGCCTCCGGCGGCGATTCCGACAATGCCCGCAGCGGCCCAGCGCCAGAGCGTCGAAGCTGAGGCGTCGCCCAGAAGGCCGGCGGCGATCTCCGTGAGCGCCGCGTAGGGCAGGATCGAGAAAACCGCGCCGAGCCCCGTTACAGGCAGCGGATACGAGCATCGCCCCTTTTGGCGGGTGCGATGAGCTCCATACGGTCATTTCGACCGTCTCCCTTCCGACCCGTGCGCGGGGTCGTCTCGCGTTCGCCTTCGATCCGCCCGCCGCTTCGCGATCGGGGCGCCTCGGCAGTTAGGATGCCCTAACTCTACGCCTGACCGCTCAATGGCGAAAGGGGCGGGGGTTCCGACGCGCGCTTTCTGCATCTTGGGCTCCTTCCCGAGGCGTGTGAGACGAATATACGCCCGAGTATGACATCAGTGTGTATGTTGAGGCATGGACACTTCCCTGACGCTGCTCGGTTTGCTGGGAGTCGACTCGGGGTATGGGTACGACCTCGCAACAGCCATGACAGATGGTTCGGCGTCAGCAAGCCCCTGGCTGGCCAGGTTTACGCCACGCTCGCCCGGCTTGTGCGAGACGGTCTGATCGCCGTCGCCGGCGCGGAAACGGGCTCGGGCCGAGCGCAAACGCTATGAAATCACGCCCGAAGGGCGCGACCGCATTTCCCAATGGCTCGCGACGCCCGACGCTCCCGTAGGTCCGCTGCGGTCGAATCTCTTCGCCAAGACGATCATCGCTTTGATGCTCGACGACGACGCAGAAAGGCTTCTCGACGTTCAGAGGGCGGAGCACACGGACCGCATGAGGAAACTGCGAAAGGCCAAGAGGGAAGGCAGCCTCGCCGACGTCCTTCTGGCCGATCACGCGCTTTTCCACATCGAAGCCGATCTGCGGTGGATCGATCTGACGGCCTCGCGGCTGAGCGAGCTGCGCGAGCAGGTGCGACCGTGATCGGGCAAACGGCCGACCTGGCGGCGCTCGCGTTCCGGGTGCGCGGCGTGAGGCATTCTTTCGGTAAAAACCGAGGCTTTGCGCGGCATCGACTTTGACGTCCGCCGCGGAGAGGTCTCAGGTCACGGGGCCCTCGGCTCGGGAAAAATCGACGTTTGCACGTGATGGCCGGGGGTGTTTCCGCCGGATGAGGGGAACATCGAGTACGAGGGCGCCGACATCGCGGAGTTGGACGAAGCGGAGAGGTCGGAGTCTGGCTGCGCGCCTCTCGGCTTCGTCTTCCAATTCGGTCAGCTCCTTTCCGACCTTCGGCTGTCGACAACGTGACGATTCCTCTGCTCCTGGCCGGATGGCGGCGCAAAGCGCCCTCGCCAGCGTCCGCGACGCTCTGGAAGAGCTCAATGTGGCGGACCATCGAGACAAGAGGCCGGGCGAGCTCTCAGGCGGTCAGGCCCCAGCGCGTCGCCGTCGCCCGCGCCCTCGTCGCCGAACCCGCGGGTCCTTTTCGCCGATGAGCCGACGGGATCCCTTGACACCCCTCGCCGCGGAGAAGACGATGGATCTCGCCCCTCGACCTCGTGCGGTCGAGGGGACGACGATGGTTATCGTCACCCACGACCCGCGGATTGCCTCGTACGCCGACCGCGAGGCAATCGTCCGCGACGGGGCGGTCAGTTTCGGGGCGGCGTCGGAAACGCGAAGGCGTCGCCAACGTGAAGGCGGCGGAAATGTCGTGAGCAAGGGCCGCTCACATCGGATGCCCCTGAGCGAGGGCCGAGAATCCAAAGGGCATGGCCTGGCCCGCGAAGCGCGGGGAAGAGGGGCGACGTCGCACTTGCCCGGCTTGTCGCCGCAGGCAATCGCCCGAGCCGACGCCGGCTGGTTGGAATCGCCGCCGGAATTGCGGTGGGCGTCGCGCTTTTGCTCATGCTTGTGGGGGCCTACAGCGATTCGGGCCGCGCAGCGAAAGCGGCTGCGACGGGTTCGGTCGTCGTCGAACGTCGAGCTGAAGTAGCGCGCGCGCTGGGCCTGGGGCGGGCGGGCTGCCGCGGTCATGAGCGACCATTGGCGAGAAGCCACCATTCGATCCTGTATGTTGCGGGCGTCGCCGAGTCGGGGCTCGCGATTCCCGAGCGAGCGCGGTTCCCGGACCGGGGCAGGCCGTGGTTTCCCGCCTGAAGCAGATGATCGACGCTTCGCCCGACGAGCTCTGGCGGACGCTACGGACGAGTGATCGGGACGATTTCGAAAGAAGGGCTTGAAAGCCCGGAAGAGATCACGGCCGTCGTCGGAACGACAGTCCCGAGGCTTGCCTCTTCGGGGCTGGACGCGAAAATCGTCGAGGACTTCGCCGGGGTCGATTACGCCGGCCGCCCCTACAAGCGCGATAGCGCTCATGAGGGCAGTCGCCACGCTCATCCCGTGCTGCTGCTCATCGCCATCGTCACGGACCTAGGCGCCTCCCAGCGAGGCCGAACGCTTCGCCGCGTTGCGCCTTATAGGGGCGACCCGCGTAGGGTTGCGGCTGTGGCGGCTTGGGAAACCGGCGCGGTTGCGGGAGTCGGCGCGTTGGCGGGAATCGCCCTGTATTTCGCGGCCATCCCTTTGGCCGCCCGGACAAAGGTCGGGGCGGGCCGTTTTTACAACGACGACCTTCTTGTTTCAGGCCGGATCGCTGGAATCGCGGTCGTGACGGTGATGCTCGCCGCCGTCGCTTGGCGGCGCACGCTTCGCGCCGACGTCGGCCCGCTCGGTCAATCCCGCGAACGAGTCGAACGCCCGCCTCGGGCGGCCGCTCGTTCCTTTCGTCCTCGGCCTTGGGTGCCTGGGCTGCGTCGCGGCCTCGGCACGCGGCGGGCGCGCCCTTCCGTGCCGCTTCTCGTCGTCGGCTTCCTTCTCACCGCCCTCGGCCTGATCGTGGCGGGTCCTTCGTCACACGGCAGCTGGCCCGCGTTGGAGCAGCTGCGCGGGCAAAGCCTCGACGGTCATTGCCTTCAACAGAATCGCCCGTTTCCCAAAGCCTCTTTTTCGCACCGTCTCGAATGGCGGTGGCGGCTTACACGGTGACCGCTTTTCGCCGTCGGCAGTCACCGCGGCCGCCGGGGTGCGAACTGCCCCTCGACGGCCCTGACCGCCTCCCGATGTCGGTCGTCGCGGTATTCTCTGGGGAAAGCCGAGGACCGAGCAGTCGAGACGCTGCGCGAAGAGTCAGTGAACGAGCCAGGAGTGCGGCCATGGCTGTCGGGCAACTTGGCGGGGCAGGCAAGGTGGGCGGTTTCGACGATCGCTCGACGGCCGCCGATCAGAAGATGATTTTTCCCGTCGGCGCAGGCCCGTGCCTTGGGCGTGGCGGGCCCGCAAAGGTCCGAGTACGTCGCCTTGAACATTGGCGCCGTGTTTCTCGACGATCCGCTCGACGTCGAAGAAGCGCCGGGCGACGTGCAAACCCACTCGGAGGCCCGCGCGATTCTGGTCCGCACCGACGGCAGGCCGGCGACGATCGAACGCGTGCGCACGCGCGCAATAGCCAGCGGAATCTCATTGAGCGCGTCTCCGGCAAGCAGGGCCGACCTCGCTGCGGAGGGCGCCCTGGCGCCTGAAAACCAGTTCGCTGCAATCGCCTACGTCGGAATTGTGATTGCCGCCTTGCTCTCGGCCGTCTCCCTCACGGTTTCTGCGATCTCCTCCGTCATCCAGCGGCGGCGGGCTTTCGGCCTCATGCGCCTGACCGGGATGCCCCGAGCGGTTTTGCGAAAGGTCGTTTCAATTGAGGCGGTCGTCCCAGTGGCGGGAGTTTTCCTCGCGTGCCTCGCGGCCGGCGCTTTCACCGCCTGGGCGGTGGTCTCCGCCGCATCGGAGGGGAGGCGAACCGTGGGATCGCCCTCCCTCGGATTCTATGCGGTTCTTGCCCTCTGCCTCGCGTTGGCGGCCTGCTCGACGGCCGCGACGGTGAAGGCGGCGTTCAGGGTCACAGGCGAAGGGAGCGTGCGTTTCGAGTAGACGAGCGCTCCTCGCGTCGGCTTGACGCCGACGGCCCTGAAAGACGCGGCCCTGAAAGAAAGACGCGGCTGTTCGCGACGACAGGCGGCGCCGGGCGATTCGATGAACTGCACCGCGCCGCCCGGCGCCTTCCGCCTCACTGAGTCCCTGGACGCGCCAGGCTCAGTTTTGGCCGCTCGCAAGCCTCTGCGTTCCCAGTCCCGACTCGCGCGAGGTCACTTGTCTCTGTTGGCTTCCTCAAACAGCTTCTTCGCGCGATCGTCGAAACGAGGCCCGCCAAGATACGCCTCGGTTTCGGACCCGAACGATGTGACGGTGCGAATCTCGCCGACCCCCGTTTTCTCATTGTAATTTTCCAGCCAAGGTCCGCCGGAGGCACCTTCTTTCAGATTGCATCCCGTGACGGTATGGAAGTGGTATTTGCGGTTGGCCCACTCGTCCTTGGTCATCTTGCTGCACGTCTGCAGGGTCATGCCCTTGTCGATATTGTGGGGGTAGCCGAAGATAGTCGCGTTGAACTCGGTGGTCTTCCCGGTCACGACCTTGTGCCCGCCGACGGCGTCCACGAGGCGCTTGCCCTGCTCGCTGTTCTTCGTCGTCACGAAGGCGACGTCGGAGTTCCATCGCTTCCCGCGTCGTTGCCGCGGTGGATGTAGTCCCTGGAGCACGTGGAAGTGCTGAGCCTGGAATGTGCCGTAGGGCTTGTTTCCATTGTCGTATCCGGGGATGAACATCCAATTCGAAAAGTACTTTGTTCTTCCTGCATAGACGCAATGCGCGGCGGTGACGACGACCCTTTTCGAGGCGCTGTCCACCGCCGAGGCCGAGCATTCGTACTTTCTTCCCTGATCGTCGTTGAAGAAGACCTTTCCGTTCACTCGCGTCGTTTTGCCGGCGGCCTTGTCCGCCTTGAGGGTCTGTTCGGCTTTCGCAGCACCCTTGCGGAGGGAGGATTTGTCGGCCTTGGGCCCGCTGGGCAGAGGCATGGGCTTTGCGCTCGCGAGGCGCTCGCGCGTCCAATACTCCCGGACGGCCTTGCGCGCCGCGGCGTCGCGCTCGGCGGCGCGGCCGGTGGGGGCGCCCGAGGCAGGGGCCGCCTTGCGTTCGCCCGCGGAGACTTTGTGGGCGGTGACGACCTGTGCCGTCGGCCTTCGTGACTGGCGCGGTCACGCTCACGGTCTCCGATGCGGCGGAGGCCGATTTCCCTGTGCGTGCGGAGCCCGATTGCGACGTCGAACTCCCCAAGGAATCGCCTTTCGAACGGCTGTCGGCGTGCGAGGCGGCAACGGGAACCGTCATGGCGAGAGCGAACGCGACGACGGTGCGTGAGAAAAGTGTGCCGTTTACTCATTGATTAACCTGCTTTCGTTCCGATTGGCCCGGCACTGTTCGGGCTCGTCGGCGTGGTTTGAATTGAACAGTGCAGTATTTCGAGATCTTGTCGATCATGTCCTTCGGAAGGGCCGACGCCGAAGCCTTTTGCGGCCAGCCGTCCCGATGCAATCGACCGTAGAACAAAGAAAGCGCTCGCGTCAACGGTTTTGACAACTTTGATATAATCATGTATTATAAAGAACAGCCGAACAAATGCTTTCGATGAGATTGGAAGATATATTCTTCGCTTTTCGGTGCAAATGTTGCGGGTGGTGCTGTGCACAAATTGTTCTGTGCACAGCACCACCCGCTTAGTCGGCGCAATGTCAGGCAATGCGGTTTTTGTGTCTTTGAGCCGCTGAGCCTGGAACGGTCGGATGCGCGTTCGCTGACTATTGATTTACCCGTCGCAGCGATCGCAGTTCCGTTCTAAGGGTTCCGGGGCCCGATTGATCTGTTCTTCGGGTCTCGGAATCCAATTTGCGGTCCTGGGACCTCTTTCCACGCTCTTCAAACTTGTGTTCCGCGGCTGCCGGACGCCGCACGCCCCTGCGCCCGTCATCGGTCGTTGTTGGCTTTCGCGAACAAGTCGACGGTCCGATTGTCGAAGATCGGCGCCCGATATAGGACACGTCGTTCTCGTCAATCGGCTTGTACGAGGTGATTGAACGGACATCGCCCAACCCCGTCTTCGGATCGTAGTTTTTCGAGCCAGGGGCCGCCCGAGGCGCCGCCCCCGAAACCGCATCCCCACACCTGGAGGAAGGGGAACCCGTTGTTAACAATGCGCCGCGTGGTATTCTTGCAGACCTCCATCGTCTCGCCACCGTTGATGTTCTGCGGATAGCCGATGATCGTCGTGTCGAAGTCCGTCCGGTCGCTGACGGCCAGCCTGTGTCCGCCCACGGTAGTCGACCAGGCGCTGGCCGCGCTCGTTGTTCTTCGTCGTCACGAAGGCGACGTCGGACTCAAACCCCTTTCCATGGTCGGGATCGGCCTCCCGCTGCCACTCGTCCACAGCGTGCATGTGGTAGGCCGGGAACGTGCCGTAAGGCCTGTTCTTCTTGTCATAGGCGGGAACGAACATCCAATTGCTGTACCAGGTGCCGCCCTTGCCGCCGTGGACGCAGTGCGCGGCGACGACGATTCTCTTCGTGGGGCTGTCGACAGCCGAGGCCGAGCAGACGTAGTCTTTGCCCTTTTGTCGTCGTAGTAGAACCTTGCCGTTGGCATGGGCGATCTGCTTGTCGTTGGCCAGCTTCTCTTCCTTTTGCAAAGCCTTCTTGGCCTTCTCCACGCTCTTTTTGAGCGACTTCTGAGAAGAGGCGCCGGACGATCCGACCGGCGCCGGCTTGGCGTTCGCGATGCGCTCGGGAGTCCAGTACTCCTGAACCGTCTTATACGCCTCCGTCTCCCGCTCCTGGCCATCTCCTCGGGCGAGTCGCTCGCTGCGAGGTCCGCCTTGCGCTCGGCGGCGGAGACGGGGCGGGCGGTGACGACCTTCGTGCCGTCGGCCTTGGTGACAGGCGCGGTCACGCTGACTGCGCCTGACCCGTCGGAGGCCGGCTTTGCCTTTTTCGCGGAACTCGATTGCGACGTCGAACTCCCCGAGGAATCGCCTTTTCGAACCGCTGTCCGCATGCGAGGCGGCGACGGGAACGGACATCATAAGCGCGACGGCGACGGCTGCGCGCGGAAATATATGGCGTTTACTCATGAAACAACCTGCTTTCCCCCGTGCACAGGGGTGCACGAGTCTTGTTGTAGCGTCGTGTTGTATGCGATTAATGCAATTTTCAAAAGCGAAACCGTGGGCAATTGCCTGTGATTTGCCCTGAAATTGCCGCCAAGGGCGCCGGTGCGCTTAGAATTCAGCGCTGAGACAGGCTGAAATCTTTCCAGATGCGTTCCAATTGCGCCGCGTGGCATTGGGCCGGCGGACATTGTATTTTTTTCGGGGTGCCGCGTGGGCCGGCCCTAGTGTGTTCCTCCCCCGACGAGGAAGTCTAACGGGGCGGCGTCGAAACGAATGCTCTACATGTTGCGCGTTTGACGCCGCCCCGGTCGGTCAATGGAGTTGAATGCCCTCGAGGTGGCGGACCTTGCGTTCGCCGATGGGCTTGTCGGTCTTGACCGTCACCGAGGCCTTGCGCAACTCCAAAGTGCATTCCCTCGGGGCGTTGGGAAGTCTGCCGATGACGGTGGCGACCTCCACGCTTGTGTCTGTTTCTTTGACTGCGACGCGGGTCCCGTAGCATCTCTCCGTGCCCGAGGCGAAGTAGAACTTCAGCCGGTTGGGGGCGATCTGCTCGAACCTCGACCACGGGGCGATCTGCTCGTTCATCAGATCGTCGCGAGACTTGTCGTCGTTGCCCGTCGATGCGTCTGAGGCCGCTCGCGAGCGACTCAGACCCATCCGCAGACGAGCTCGAACTGGACGCCGACGCATCGGCGGACCCGCCTTCGCTTCCTGTGCTCGGGGCCCGGCTCGCTGGGAGCCGAAGGCACAGGCGAACTTGCGTTCGCCGAGGACGGCTGGCTCGTCGTGGACGATGGGTTCGAGGAAGGGCCCTTCGAACATCCCGATGCCGCAAGCAATGCGACGATCGGCAGAATCGCCCATTTGCGAAGCCGGTTAATTGCGCCTGTCATGAGCGCATGTCACTTGTCGTTGTTGGCAAGGTCGAACAGGCCCTTGACACGCTTGTCGAAGTGCGGGCCGCCGTTGTCGATGTACTTCGTAGGCGCAGACGCCTCAGTCTCGACGAACGAGGTGACTCGAGCGAATCTCGCCGGTGCCAGTGACGCCGTTGTAGTTCTCAGCCAGGGGCCGCCGGAGGACCCGGGGCCGAAGTTGCAGCCCTTGACGCCGTTGAAGCTCAGCTGTCGCCGCCCTGCAATGCGAAAGTGTTCCCGTTGCAGATTTGCAGGCTTTCGCCGTTGTTCAAGTTGCTGGGGTAGCCGAACACGGTGGCGTTGAACTTCGAGGTTTTGCCAGTCACGAGTTTGTGCCCGCCGACGACGTCCGTCAGGTGCTTGCCCTGTTCGTTGTCCTTGACTGTCACAAAGGCGACGTCGGAGGCGTATCCCTTGAACTTGCGAGCTCCGCTGGTCTGGTCGTCCCGTTGTTCACCCAATCACGAAGAGTGTGCATGTACTGGGCGTGGAAGGTGCCGTACGGCTTGTTGTGGTTGTCATAGCTGGGAACGAACATCCAGTTCGTGTGCCACTTATGGCCCTTGCCGCCGTGGACGCAATGCCCGGCGGTGACGACGATTCGCTTTGTCGGGCTGCTGACCGCCGAACCGGTGCATGCATAGTCCGCGCCGTCGTCGCCGCGATAAAAATCCCTGCCGTTCGCGCGCGAAAGCTTGTCATTGGCGAGCTTGTCGCCGTTCTTGAGGGCCTGCTCGGCTTTGGCGACGTTCCTCTCGGCCGACGCCTTGACAGAATCAGAGCCCAGAACAGGCGCCGGCTTGGCCTTGGCCATTCGCTCGGGGGTCCAGTACTCCTCAACGGTTTTGTAGGCTTGGGATTGTTGCTGCTTCCTGCTCTTGGCCGGAGTGTCGCTCTTGGCGAGGGCCGACTTGCGGGCTTGAAGCGATGCCGTGCGGGCGGTGACGACCTTTGTGCCGTCGGCCTTGGCGATGGGCGCCGTCACGCTGACGGTGTTCGAAGCCGCCGACGCCGACGGCGAGGATGCCGCGGTGGAATCGCCTTTCGAGCCGTTGTCGGCGTGCGAGGCCGCAACGGGAATCGTCATGACGAGCGCAACTGCGGCCGTAGTGCGTGTGAGTATGCGTCGTTTGCTCAAAATTACCTACTTTCACCCCGAGGGCGGCGGACACCGCTCGGGCGCGTGTGCGTACAATGAAACTGTTTGCATAGTTTCGGCGTTGCGTGAACGCCTGTCTATTCGGGGGCGATCGACGTCGACGCGAGGTCGCTGGAACCGGCCGAAGCCAACCCATATTGTGAAAAAGCAAGTCTGGATTCGACGTCGCCGACTCCGTTTGACTATGTCTTTACAAGTTACCCTTGTGGTCCGGCTCCTGACAAGCCCCGGGAGATCGGGTTGCAAAGCTATGATAAATTTAGGCGCGAAGCGTCAAACCCTGGGATGCTCCGATAGACGCAAGGACGATCGAAACGAGCACAAGCCTCAGATCTCTTGCCGGGAAAAGCTGATATCGTAAGCGTGATACCGATTTGAATCTTTGAACGTTTAAATGTGCATAGAGGGCCTGGCAGCGGCGCCCTGAATCGCCGCCGCGCCGAAGGCTCTACGGGGCCGACGGATCCCTTGACGGCGGCCGAGCCCCCGTTCGGGCAGATCCCAGAACGCCCAAAGGCGCGAGATGGAGCCGAAGTGTTTTGCGGCCCGCCGCGATTGGGGGATAAGCTAACCTGAAGCCCTCGCTGGAGGGCGATGCGACACGAAGGAGTGACGATGCCCCGCCTATCACGCGATCGATTGCTCGGCAGCCTCCCGCCGGTTCCCCCGGTTTCGGCGGGCGACGTCGTCCGGGCGCAAGAAGCGAGCGGGATGCGGCCCGTGTACGTGGTCCTCGACGACGACCCCACCGGGACCCAGTCGGTGGCGGGCCTTCCGTTCTGACGTCTTGGGAGGTCGGCGATTTCGCCTGGGCCTTCGAAACGGGCGCCCCGGCCGTGTACGTCATGACCAATTCGCGCTCGCTCGCCCCTCGAGGACGCCGAACGCGTCAACCGGGAGGCCGTGGCCGCGGCGGTCGAAGCGGCTGAGGCGGGCGGCGCCGACGTCGCCTTCGTCTCCCGTTCGGACTCGACTTTGCGCGGCCACTTCCCGCTGGAGCCGAACACGATCGCCGAATGCCTGAGATCCGCGATGGGAGCCCGCGCAGACGGCATAGTGGTGGTCCCCGCCTCGGCGACGCCGGGCGGATCACGGTCCATGGCACGCACTACGCAGGAGATCCGCAGGAGGGCTATCTGCCCGTGGGCGAGACCGAGTTCGCGCGCGACGCGACCTTCGGATACGCGGCGTCGAACCTGGCCGAATGGGTCGAGGAGAAAACGGGCGGGGCCGTGCCCGCCTCCGACGTGCTCGTGCTCGACATTGAGACTCTGCGCACCGACCTCGACGGGGCGGTCGCCCTGCTGACCTCGGCGCGCGACGCCCGGCCGATCGTCGTGGACGCCGTCGAGGAGGGAAGACCTGCGCCAGCTTGCCCTGGCGCTCATCCGCGCGGAGCGGGCCGGCTCGCGCTTCGTTTACAGGGTTGGGCCGCCCTTCGTCCGCGCGAGGGTCGGACAGGAGGTCCACGCCCCTCTCACGCCCGAGGAAGTCGAAGCCTCTCGGGCCGGCCGGGAATTCGCCGCCGGCGGCCTCGTCGTCGTCGGCTCGCACGTGATCTCACCACCCGCCAGCTGGCCGAGCTGAGGGCCCGCCGCCGCCCCTCGAGTTGGAGATCGACGTGGCGAGGTCGTCGATCCCTCCTCCCGAGGCCCGCACTTGTCCGAGCTGATCGACGCCGCGGCCGCAGGCCTGAAAGAGGGCGACGTGGCAGTGCGCACCTCGCGGACCCTCGTCACGGGTGCAGACGCGGGCGATTCGCTCGCGATTTCCCGGAAGGTCTCGGCGGCGGTCGTCGAGGTGGTCAAGGGCGTCCTCGCGCGGGCGACGCCCCGCTTCGTCGTCGCCAAGGGCGGCATAACGTCTTCCGACGTCGCCTCCAGGGCCTCGGCATTCGACGCGCGACGGTCGTGGGCCCCATGCTCCCGGGAATCGTCTCGCTGTGGTCCGGCCAGGACGGCCCGGCCGCGGAATCCCATACATTGTTTTTCGCAGGCAACGTCGGCACGGCCTCCTCGCTTGCCGACGTCGTCGACAAACTCGCTTAGCGGGAGGTCCGAACCGCGCAGCCGGCCGACGAACGCGCTTGGCAGGCAAAGCCCTCGCCGCAGGCACAACCCACGCAGCGGGCCGACGTGCCCGCGCAACAGATCGAACAGGACGCACAGTGCGTCGGATCCGCCCGAACGGCGGATGCGAAAGGAGAGAACATGACCAAAATCGCGGTGCTCGGCCTGGGGGCGATGGGGCTTCCCATGGCGACGCGGCTCGCAAACGACTTCGACGTCCTCGCCTACGACGTCTCGGACGAACGGCGCAAGCTGGCCGAAAAGGCCGGGTTGAAGGTCGCGGCCGGCACGCCGGAGGCGGTCGAAGGGGCCGACGTCGCCCTCGTCGCCGTGCGAAACGCCGCCCAACTCGAGGCCCTGCTCTACGGCCCCAGGGGAATCGTGGCGGCTCTTCCCAGGGCGCCGTCGTCATTCTGACCTCCACTGTGGGAATCGCGGCGGCCGAATCAGTCGCCGCCCGGCTGGAGAAGGACGGGATAGGGCTGGTTGACGCGCCCGTCTCCGGCGGGCCGACTCGCGCGGGGCGAAGGCGACCTCCCTCGTGGCATGCGGAGCCCTCCCGCGCGATTTCGAGAAAGTCCGCGAGGTTCTCGAAGCGTTGGCCGGCAAGCTGGTTCTCGTCGGCGACGAGCCGGGCAAAAGGCCAGGCTCTCAAGACGGTCAACCAGCTTTTGTGCGGCGTGCACATCGCGGCCGCGGGAGAGGCCCTCGCGCTCGCGGGCAAGCTTTGGGCTCGATCAGCGCACCGCGCTCGAAGCGCTGATGTCCGGGGCCGCGGAGTCGTTCATGCTGGGGCATCGCGGGCCTCGCGCCATCGAGGCCTACGAGGGCGGCGACCCCGACGTCGCCTCGCGCTTGGACATTTTCGTCAAAGACATGGGAATCGTGACGTCCGCGGCGAAGGACGCGGGCATGGCCGTTCCCGTGGCGGCTGCCGCCGAACAGCTTTACCTCATGGGGTATGTGCGCGGTCAGGGGGCCATGGACGATTCGACGGTCATCCGCGTTCTCGCCCCGGATTCGGAGGGCTGAGGCGCAACCGGCTTGCGCGAAGGATCGGAGCGCGCCGTCGCTCAGGACGTGGAGGGCCGCGGCCGGCCGCGGCCCTCGGCCGGGTGCATCGGCCTTGGGCGCGCAGGCGGCAGCCGGCGGGCCGGTCAGGGCTTTTCGAAAGGCCTCCCGCTGCGCGCGCGGATCAGCATCGTGACTGCGCGGGTGGCCATGAAAAGGCCCGCGTAGGCCGTCCACAGGGCGGCGAACAGGAGGGAGGCGGGCACTCCTGGCCAAGCGGCGTGCGCCCGCCCGAGGCCCACGCGACCGGAGCGAAGGTCGCAAGCGAGGCGAGCATGAACCAGGCGAGCCGCCGCGTGTCGAGGGCTCCGATGAGGACGCCGTCGAGGATGTAGGCGACGGAGGCGACGGGCAGGCAGCATGCGGCGACGATGAGAGAGAGCGTCGCCAAGCCGCCTACTCCGGCTTCCGCGCCCATAGCCGATGGCAGCGCAAAGCTCGCCGCGGCCAGCGCCGCGCCGAGAACCGCCCCCGTGACGACCCCCGAAGCGCAGGCAGCGATCGAGGGACTTCGCGCACGGCGTCCGCGCGGCTTCGGACGCCCCCATGGCGGTGGCGACGAGGATCTGCGCCGCGGTTGCCAAAGAGTCGAGCCCGTAGGCGGCGAAATGCCAGACCGTCATCGTGATCTGGTTCGCCGCGAGAGACTCGGCGCCCAGATCTGTGGCCACGGCGATCTCGGCCAGCATGACCGCGCGCAGACACAGGGTTCGGACGATGAGCGGGCCGGCCTGGCCCAGCGCCGAAACGATCCCGCCGCGGGTGGGCATGAGCGACGCGCCCTCCTTGCGGGCGATTCTCGATATCTGCCAGGCCATCCACAGGCCCATTCCGGTCTGGACGATCGCCGTTCCCGCGCCGGCGCCGGCGACGCCCCAGCCGAGCGGATAGATGAGGGCGTAGTTGACGGGGATGTTCGCCAAAGCGCCGGCCGTCGCGGCGTACATCGGCCGCTTCGTGTCTCCGAAACCGCGAAGCGTGCCGGTTGCGGCGAGGACGAGGAGCATCCCCGGAAGGCCGGGCGAGGATGCGCGAAGGTAGCGTTCGGCTTGCGCGAGGGTTGCTGCGTCCGGGCCGAAGATCCTCAAGATCGGCTCTCCGAAGGCGAAGAGGACGAGGGCCAGCCCTGCGCCGATGCCCAGGGCGAGCCACATTCCCTCGATTCCCTGCCGGGCCGCCTCGCCGCGCCTGCCCGCTCCCACGAGCTTTCCGGCGGCCGACGTCGTCGCGTACGCGAGGAATATGCACAGGCCCACGACCGTCGACATGATCGTCGATGAAAGCGACAGCCCCGCAAGCGGGAGCGTGCCGAGGTGCCCGACCATCGCGGTGTCCGAGGCGAGCAGCAGAGGCTCGGCCAGCAGAGTGGCGAGCGAAGGCAGGGCGTATGCACGAATTTGGCGGTCGAGGATCCGTCCGCGGTCGGGTGAGGTCACCCGGCTAGACTAACCCCGCGGAGGTAGGCAGGCCAGTAACTTCAAGTGCAACTTGAGGTAAGGGCGTGTCTCACCATCGTGGATATCTCGCGGCCGGTCGCCTCCGCTTTCCACTCCTGTGGACAGACTTGGGGACGGAATCGAGGGCTTTCACCCTGTTGTCCACAGATGTGGACAGAGACGCCGCAGTCTGTGGATTCTCGACATGCAATATCCACATGAGGTCCACACGCCGCCCACAGCGTCGGCGGCGTGTCTCCACAAGTTATCCACAACTGGGGGTGATACGAGTTTGTGGACGGACGCCTGGGCGATACCCTTGGATGGCCGAAAGCGAGGGCGGGCATGGGCTGTCAAACTCAATTCCATCACCGGCCAATTCCCGCGTCGTCGCTGGCTGTCCACCGTGTCGATCACCGATAAGCGAGGCCAATGTGAGCATTGTGAGCGAGGGGGCTCAGGGCGGTTCCTCTTTCGAGCGGGTCCCGCCGCAGAACGTCGATGCGGAGATGTCCGTTTTAGGGGGCATGATGCTGTCGAAGGACGCCATCGCCGACGTCATCGAGATTCTCCGCTCCACGGACTTTTACAGACCGGCGCACGCCTCCGTGTACGACGTCGTCGTCGAGCTGTTCGGACGCGGCGACCCCGCCGACGCCGTGACCGTCGGCGCCGAGCTGAAGAGGAAGGGCGAACTGGAGCGCATCGGAGGCCTTCCCTATCTTCATACGCTTGTGGCCACGGTCCCGACGGCCGCCAATGCCGCGTATTACGCGGGCATCGTGCGCGAGCAGGCGCAGCTGCGCTCCCTTGTGGAGGTGGGGAACGCGGATCGTCCAGCTTGGATACACGACGGACGGCGCGGACGTCGAGGGCCTAGTCAATCTGGCGCAGTCGGAGGTTTTCGCGGTTTCGGAGCAGCGCAATTCGACGGACTACGTCACCCTCGAACAGGTGGTTCCCGAACTTTACGAGGAGTTGGAGCGCAACGCGAACCGCGACGGCGGGCTGGACGGCGTGCCCACGGGCTTTTCGGAGCTTGACGCGAAGCTCAACGGGCTGCGTGCGGGCCAGATGATCATCATCGCGGCGCGTCCAGGCGGCGGCAAATCGACCTTGGCGATGGACATCTGCCGCTCGTGCGCCGTCCACAACAACAAGGCCGCCGCCTATTTTTCGTTGGAGATGAACCGGACGGAGCTCTCGATGCGGCTGCTCGCGGCCGAATCCCGCGTGTTCCTCGACCGGATGATCAAGGGCGAGCTGGAGACCCGGGACTGGCAGGAGATCGCCCGAACCCTCGACAAGATCTCGCAGGCGCCCCTCATCGTAGACGATTCGCCGAATATGACGATGGGGGAGATTCGCGCCAAGTCGCGCCGGATGAAGCAGCAGTTCGACATTCAGCTCATCGTCATCGACTATTTGCAGCTGTTGACGTCGGGCGGAAAGTCGGTGGAGTCTCGCCAGCAGGAGGTTTCCGAGTTCTCCCGTTCGATCAAGCTTTTGGCCAAGGAGCTTGAGATACCGATCGTCGCCGTCGCCCAGCTCAATCGAGATTCGGAAAAAGCGCAACGACAAGCGCCCGCAGGTTGCGGACCTTCGCGAGTCGGGCTCGTTGGAGCAGGACGCCGACGTCGTGCTTCTCATCCACCGCGAGGACATGTTCAACGAGAACACGGAAAAAGCAGGGCATGGCCGACATCATCATCGGCAAGCAGCGTTCGGGCCCGACGGGGATCGTGGAACTGGCGTTCCAGGGGCATTTCTCGCGTTTTGCGGAGGTCGCCGACTGACCGCGGAAGGACGTCGGCGGCGTCGCCGTGCCGCAGCGGAGCGTGCCGCAATCGGTTGACGCCTCTGCGCCGCAGACAAAGCCGCCCCGGCGGCCCGTCCACTCGAGGGCCGCCGGGGCTGGCGGCGGCACGATTCAGCCGCGCCGCCGAAGCATTGCGTCAATCAGCCGCGGTAGGGCCCCTGCCACGCCCAGTCGTAGGTCGTGCGAGCGGGAACCCTGCCTTTGATGGCCGCGGTCACCATGTCCTTTCGCGACGCGGACGGCGTCCTCGATCGCCGCGCCCTTGGCGAGCTCGGCGGTGACGGCCGCCGCCAGCGTGCAGCCCGCGCCGGAGACCTTGTACTCGCCGATCTTCGGCTCGGCGAACACGGCCGCCTTCTCGCCGTCCCAGAGCAGGTCGACGGCGTCCGGCCCGGGGAAGTCCACGCCGCCCTTGACGACCACGTGCTTCGGGCCGAGGGCGCTGATCCTGCGTGCGGCCTCCGTCATGTCCTCGATCGTTTCAAGCTTGTCCATCCCCGCCAGCGTGCACGCCTCGAAATAGTTCGGCGTGGCCACCGTGGCGAGCGGAAGGATCTTGGCTTTCAGGGCCTCGTCCGTGGACGCGCCGAGCTCCCCGCCCTTGCAGATGAGCACAGGGTCGAGGATGACGTTCTTCCACTCCTGGCTCTTGAGCCCTTCCTCGACGACGTCGATCGTCTCCGGCGTTCCGAGCATGCCGATCTTCACCGTGTCGATGTCCCGAATTCCGAGGGCGGCCTCGATCTGGTCGTGTATGAGCTCGGGGGCGATCGGGACGAAACGATGGTTGAAGTCGTTCTTCGGATCGACGGAGACGATGCACGTCAGGGTTCCCATGCCATAGACGCCCAGCTGGTGGAAAGTTTTGAGATCGACCTGGATTCCGGCGCCGCCGGTCGCTTCAGACCCGGCAATGACATAGGCGTACGTGACCATAATGCTCCTTAGTTAGCGGCCCGCGAAAGCGGGCGTGCGGCAATCTGCCGCGACGTCGGTACGATACTAGTACGCCAGGCGGGGCGCTGTCGTTGGCGCTTCTCACGGTTTGCCGGTCGTCCCTCTCCAGTTTCCGTCGGCCGCTTCCGAGCCGAGTCAGAAATCGGGGCGGGCCGCTACCGTGCAGCTCTCTCCATCGTCTCGGGGTGATATCCGGTGCGCCCGGCCTCGCCGCGGTCGAGCGAGTCGATCGCTTCGACGTCGGCGGGGGTGAGGGCGACGTCGGCGGAAGCGAAGTTCTCCGCTATCCGGGCAGGCGTGACGGACTTGGGGAAAATGATGTGCCCCTTGGCGAAATGCCAGGCGAGAACCGCCTGAGCGGGCGTGCAGCCGTGTGTGGAGGCGATGTTCGCGACGACCGGGTTGTCCGCTATCGCGCCGCGCACGAGGGGCGCCCACGCTTCGACGGCGATGCCGTTGTCGCGGCAGAACTGCGCCACCTCGCGGTTTTTGGAACAGCGGATGCAGCTCGATCTGGTTGACCGCGGGAACCGTGCCCGACCTCGTCGATGAGCAGCTGCAGATGGTCGCGCTCGAAGTTCGAGACGCCGATCGAGCGTGCGCGGCCGTCCTCGACGAACTCCTCCATGGTCTTCCACGCGGCGAGATACCCGGTCCCGTAGAGGTTGGGCAGCGGCCAGTGGATGAGGAACAGGTCTACGTAGTCGAGCCCGAGCTTCGTCAGGGATTCCGCGAAAGATTCGCGCGCGCGATCCGGGGCGTGGTTGCCGTTGTCGAGTTTCGTTGTGACGAACAATTCCTCGCGGGGGACGGGCGACGCCGCTATCGCCGCCCCGACCTCCGCCTCGTTTCCGTACATCTGAGCAGTGTCGATGTGCCGGTAGCCGATCGAGAGGGCGTGCTCGACCGTCCTTTGCGTGTCCTCCCCTGTGATCTTGTATGTGCCGAAGCCGAGTTGGGGGATCGTGTGGCCGCTGTTGAGGGTGATGTTTCGAATGCTCATGTCTCTATTCTCTTGGCTTTTCGGCCTCGACGGAAGCGGCGCTGGTTCGGCGGAGCCTGGCTTTTTCCCGGAGCGCGGCCGTTCGGCGAATGTCCCAGGGGTTTCAAAGCCGGGCGGGACGCCTTCGTGCAAAGCCTGGCCGTTCGGCGAATGCCTGCCGGTTCCGCGTCCCCGCGATTCGTCGAAGGCCGGGCTAGGCCGGGCGCTGTTGATCGGTTGCCATTTCAGCCCTCTATTCGATGGTGTGGCCATAGCGGCCGACTCTCGCTTTGCGGAAGCCTTGAGCCGAGTTGGCGTCTTGCTCCTCGAGCGCTTTTGCCGCTTGGGTCAGCGCCTCGGCATGCTGGTCGAAGCGATTGGTGAGAATCGTGCGCGTCTTGGCCAGGGCGTTGGCGGCACGTTCGGCGGCTGCGCCGAGATTTGTTCCCGTAAGCTGATCGTTGGATGCTCGTGCTTGGACTTCGCCCGACATGGCGCGGATGCGCGCGGACATGTCGGTCACCTTCGCTCCTGCCTGCTTGACGGACGTCGGATTGATGGCGGTTTCCTTCATAGTCAGTGCTCCTTTGTGGGAAGTATGCATGTTTTGATAAATGCTGATACGTTTTGAATCGATAATTTGAGAGAAACAGTTTAGGGAATGTAGGGAAGCGTGAGGAGGTCAAGCGATTATGGATTGAGTCAGAACCGCCGGTTACCGCACTCTTCTCCGTGCTATTGTTGTCGTTTGTCGAGAAATTGCTCGATGGCGTGGATTGTTCGCCGAACCGTGCTGTTTGGCTACTTTTTGTGGGTGACGTTGGTGTTGTGGAATTGTCGCTTGGCGTCCCTGCCGGCCAGACTTCGTGGTCGAGGTGGATTGGGTCGCGACCGGTTGTGCGGAGGCGTTCGGGGAGGACTTCTGTGCCGTCGGGCCAGCCTTTCCCAGGTCTCGCCTTTGGCGCATCCTGTGTTGACAATAATTACTGTGGCTTTGTCGTACCGAATCTCGACGTGCCCGCCGGTGCCGGGGTGGTTGAAGACGGCGATGTGGTCGTTGCGGCGGGAGTTGCGGATTTGCCTGACCCCGGGTTTGTCGTATCCGAGGGGTTTGAGGGTCCTGTAAACGCGTTCGACGGCCTGCCTCCACTGGGATTCTTTGATTGGCCCGGCGGTGGCGAAGTCCCAGGACTCCGTGACATGTCCGTCCGGGCAGGTCACCTTCGACGAGGCCGTGACCTGGGAGTTCTTCTGGGGAGGGTTCCACTGCCCGACGCCGTATTCGCGGGTGAAGAGGTCTTGGATCTTGAGCTCAAGTTGGATCGCGTTGCGTCTGGCCTCGACCAGGGGCACGACCCGGGTGGGCGAAAGGTCTCGCCCCCTCGCCGTGCCCGGGTTCGGGGGTTGTCGCGCATGCAGCCATAAAGACTCCTAAGGTTGCCAGAAGGGATGAAATCTTGCGTGTTTTCTTTGTCATTGGCGCCTCCTCGGTTACGGATGTTGGCGACTCAATCGTCTTTGACGGCGACGCCGTCGCCGATGAGGATGCTGCCTTGGTTGTAGGTGGAGGTGTGTCCTTTGTTCATGTACTCGGAATGGCCTTCCGAGTACTCGTATTCTGTGCCGTCGGGAGCAGTCCAGTCGTCGCAGCTCCAGTGGGTGAATTCTTTGCTGTAAGACGGGTCGCCGCCGAATCTGCCTAGATCGGCGACTCCGTCCCATGCGGCTTCGCCGAGACCCGTGTGGCCGGGAAGCATGTTGAGGTCCTTGTTGTTCATCGTCGTCACCCCCGGAGAGCCGGAGAACATGGCGTCGTCTGCGACCGTCGAGTGCTGCAGCGCCCAGCCGGTTGCCGACGATCCGTAGGAATGGCCCGAGGCGACCAGATGCGGGTCGCCCGAATGAGTGGCCTGGACCGCGTAGAGCATGTCTGCTCCCGACTTTCCGCCGACCTCGACCTGATGGTTGCCGGCAACCGAGTGATTCGGCGTCCCGATCTCGCCCCAGCGCGGAGCGTCGTAATTGAGGACGGTGATACCGGCGACCTTCTCGTCGCGTCCGGTTGATTCTAGTTGCGCTTTGCCTTCAGCGAGAACGTTGTCGACGCCGGAGACGCCCGATCCCCAGCCTTTGCCTTTGCCCATGAGGGTGGGATTCGACGGTGGCCGTCATTCCCGGGGTGTGGACCGCGACGTGGTCGGCGTTGTCGATGTCGCCCGAGCCGACAGCCGCCCACAGGTGGTCGCCCTGAATGCGTCCAGGCTGACCAAAGAATGCGTCCCGTCCGGCGCTCCGCCGAACTTCCGTTTGACTGACAGCAAGTCGGGTGCTTCTCTTTGAGGATCCTAAGTTTTTGTTTCTCTTCGTCCCAGCTGGTTCCCTCGATCGAAGAACTGCCGTGTTCCTCCATGTAGGCTAGATTGCTCTGTGCCTTCGCTATACGAGCATTCAGTTCGGAGAGCATGGGGTCGATGCGGCGGCGGTTGGCTCGGTCGCGCACGTCGAAAGGCACGCCCCCGAGGTTGCCGACCCAATCGGGGTGCATTACCTCGATTCGCTGCTGCTCCTCGGGCGAGAGGGAGGTCCACCAGTCGTTGACCTCCTCGACATTCCACGACGGATTCGGCTTGGCCACGCCGTGCGAAAGAATCGCCTTGCTCGCCTCCTTTGCCCTCTCCAAAAGGTCTTCAACGACCTTGTACGCCAGGCCCAGCGCGTTGACGATCGCGGCGGCCTCTCGCATGATCAGTTCCCCTTCAAGCGTCTCATCTGCTTTTTCTTCCGGAACTCGGTCATCGGGAATGAACACCCTTCCCCGAGTGCTGATGTTGCAGCCATCGGCATCCGCGCGCCGCTTGAGGTCCTTGGCCTTCCTGGCCACGGCGTCGGCCGCGTCGGCCGCTGCCAGAAGTCGTGAGCGGCCCGTTCGAACTGCTTGTACACGTCGCCGACGTCGTCCACAAGCGCCCTGCGCGCCCGAGCCTCGGCTTCAGCGCATGCGCCGAGGAACTTGTCGGTGAACAAACGCTGTGACTCGTCATGGACCTGCTCGAGATCGCGGGCGTTTTTTACAAGCACAGAGCGAAAGGCCCTTAAACCTCCGCTCTTCCATGTCAAGATATCCTGAAACGTGATCATTGCCCGATCCTTTCTGGTGCGTAACCGGAATGCCGTGAACTCTATCATGCTTTTCATATGTGAGCATGGGAAATAATGCCCATTGCATTTTTCGTTCATTGCCTGCCAAGAACTTCTGTTGAGCAGGCAATTTGCTGGGAGCGAGCGGGGTTGAACGGCGTCTTCGTGGACTGCGATTTGCCTTTCTGTCGATCTAAACCGCGCCGTGCTTTCAGTCTGTGCCGCGCATTGCGCGGCCGAGGGAGTCGGTGGTCAGCGCCGAGGCTTCCGGTATGGCGATCATCGACTCGTCGGCCACCCGATCATGGTTCGACTCCGCCGAATACTCCGATTCCGCCCTGCCCGCGTGCCAATACCCTATGATGAGCTGGTTTCGCCGCGGCACGCCCCGGTCGCGCAGGTCTTTGCGCATGTCGCGGACCACGTGGGACTCGGCCGAAACCCAGGCGAAAACGCCGCTGAGGTCCGGCGGGAGCTCGAGATCCTTCCCGGCCTCCGTCAGCAGGCGCGACGCCGCCGGATCCGCTCTCGCCGGTGCAGCCACCGCACGGACACGCCGGGCGGGCACGCGAGCGGCTGCTCGTCGGCCTCGGCGTCGACCTCGATGAGCGCAACGCCCCGCTGCTCCTCGGACAGAGTCTCCAGGATCGCGGCAAGTGCCGGAACTCCCGTGTCGTCGGCCATGAGGAGGATCCAGTCGCAGGCCCGAGGGAGCCTGCCGCCCCCGCCGACGGCGCCGATGACGTCTCCCGGACGGGCGGATTCCGCCCAGGAGGAGGCCAAGCCCGCGCCGTGCCGCACGAAGTCCACGTCCATCCAGGATTCCTCTACGCTGTAGGCGCGGACCGTGTACGTTCTGACCCTTTCGCGCTGGCCCGGCGCGTAGGCGTACCGCCCGCGCTCGCCGAATTTCGGGAGGTCGAGCACGGGCCCGTCGGGGAAGAACAACTTGACGTTTGGAACCCTGGGGCGGCTGAGATAGCCCGCCACGGCCGGGCCTGCGAAACGTATTCTCCGCATCGAGCGGGTGACGTCGCTGACCTTTTTCCACGACGATGGCGGCGGGCAGCCCTCCGTGGCTATGGAGTGCTCGTGGTGCTCGTGGCGTTCATGCTTCTCGTGGCGCTCGCGGCCTTCGCGCCGTTTGTGGGGGCCGCTGCCAGCATGCGCGTCGTTGTCGTTATGGTCGGCATTTCCTTTTGCGTCAGGCATTTCTGACCTTTCCTTGAATTGTCTGCTTTGTTTGGTCTGCGCGGCCGATGGTCTGCGCGGTGGATGGTGCGCGGCGGAGGGATCGGGGCGGACGGCTCGCGCTGCGGATGGTTTGCGCAGCCGGTTCGCGCGCCTGACCGCCGGCCGGCGGTCAGGTTTGCCGGGCGTCAAGCGGCACGACGAGCGGGAGGCCCGTGAGGGTCGGAATGCACATGCAGGAGATTCCGTAGATTTCGTCGATGAGCTCCGCCGTGACGATTTCAGCCGGCGCGCCGGTGGCTGCGACGCGCCCTTCCTTCATGACGATGAGATGGGTGGCGTAGCGGAATGCGAGATTGAGGTCGTGGAGCACCGTAACCAGCGTGAAATCGCCGGATTCGTGGAGGCTGCGGCAAAGGTCGAGCACCTCGAGCTGGTGGGCGATGTCCAGGTACGTGGTCGGTTCGTCGAGAAGGAGAAGAGGGGTCTCCTGCGCAAGCACCAGCGCAATCCAGGCGCGTTGGCGTTGGCCCTCCGGAGAGGCTGTCGACCGCGCGGTCGGCCAGCTCGAGTGTCCGAGTCGCGGCCAATGCGGCGTCGACGGCGGCGTCGTCCTCGCCGACCACTGCCTGAAGAACGACTGGTGGGGAAACCGCCCGCGGGCGACGAGGTCGCGCACTGTGATGCCGTGGGGCGCGTTTGAGCTTTTGAGGAAGGAGGCCGAGCCTGCGCGCGACCTTCTTCGCCGGGTAGGAGGCGATTTCCTTCCGTCGAGCAGCACCGTGCCTTCGCGCGGTTCGAGGAGGCGACAGAGCGCGCAAAGGGTCGATTTTCCGCACGCATTCGGCCCGATGACGGCCGTGAAGGATTGGGCGGCACTTCGACGTCGAGCTCTTTGCTGACCGTCGTGTTCCCGTAGGCCAGGTGCAGGCCGCGGCCGACAAGCGGGTTGCCCGCGCCGCCGCCTTTCGTTCTTTTGACGCCGTCCATTCTCCTCTTTCGGATTGAGAGCCGCGAAAGCCTTCGGCTCAGTCTGGTTGAGTCGGTCTGATTGGATCAGTCCTTGCCTTTGCCGCCTAGACCGTCGGCGACCGGGCGATGAGCCACAGCAGATACACGCCGCCGATCAGCGCGGTCGCGAGGCCGACGGGCACGTCGACGCCTGCGGGAACGCGCATCGAGGCGACGTCGGCGGCCGTGAGCATCGTTGAGCCCATGAGCGCCGACGTGAAAATGTGGAGGCGCCCGCTGCGGGTCAGCCTTGCCACGGCCTGCGGCGCGGCCAGAGCGACGAAGGCGATGGGGCCGGTGGCCGCCACCGCGGTCGATGTCAGGGCAACCGCGGCGAGCATTGCGGCGATCCCTCAGGCGCTCGGGCCGGATCCCCGCCTGCGTCGCCTGGTCGTCGCCCATCTCCAATATGTCGAGGCGCCGCGACATTCCGCACAGCGCAGGCACAAGGAGAACGACGGCGACGGCGACGGCGAGCGCCTGCTCCCATGTGCGTGCGTTGAGCGAGCCGGACAGCCACATCGATGCGAGGGCGGTTTGCTCGGCGTCGCCGTAGGCGAGCAGGAGCGAGTTGACGGCCGTCAAGAAAGAACTGACGCCGATGCCCACGAGAACCAGTTGATATCCGGTGCTGTGCCCGGCGCGCCGCGCGAGCAGGTAAACGGCCGTCGCGGTCGCCATTCCGCCGCAAGTCGCCGCAAACGCCGTTTCCCGGGCTTCGCCTGCGAGCACCGCCACGCTGACGATGCCCCCCGTCGCGGCCCCCGTGGTGAAGCCGATGACGTCGGGTGAGCCCAAAGGGTTGCGAGAGACCGATTGGAAAACCGCGCCGGCCGCCCCGAGTGCGGCTCCCACAGCCAAGGCGGCGACGAATCTTGGGAGGCGGACGGTCTGGACGATGCGCACAGTCTGTTCGTCGCCGGAGTGCCCGAGAAGGGCCTTGACGATTTCCTCGGCCCCGATGGGCGTGCTGCCCGTGCCGATGTGCACGAGGCCGACGGCTGCGAGAAGCGCCGCGGCCGCCGCGCCGACGACGAGGGCGCTCCTCGTCGCCTCCAGGCGAACGGGGCCCGCCGCGATCCTGATTTTTGCCGCGGGCTTTCCTTCCGCCGCGCGAAATGGGCGCGTGCCTGACTTTCCCGCTCACGTCTGCCCCTTTCCCGCTCACGTCCGCCCCTTCTCCGTTCAGATCCGCCCCTTTCCCGCTCACGTCCGCCTCTTCTCCGTTCACGTCCGCCCTTTCCCGCTCACAGGCCCAACACCTTGCCGCGCCGAACGAGCCAGACGAAGAAGGGCGCTCCGATGATGCTCGTCATCGCACCCACCCCGACTTCCCTGGATAGACGACGATCCGCCCCAGCGTGTCCGAGGCCAGCGTCGCCGTTGCGCCGAGAAGCGCCGAGAAAGGGAGAAGGCGCCGGTGGTCCGTTCCCGCCAGCGCCCGCGCCGCATGCGGGCAGGCCATCCCGACGAAGACGACGGGGCCCGCAGCGGCCGTCGCGCCTCCCGCGAGCACGATGATCGCGAGGTTCGTCAGCCGACGTGGCTCGGGGCTTGACGCCCAGCGCCTTCGACATGTCCGCGCCCAGCGTCGCGGCATTGAGCGACGGCGCCAGCGCGAAGGAGGCGGCCGCCCCCGCGGCCAGGCAGGCGATGAGGACGGGAAGGTTGTCCCAGCCGCGTCCCGCCAGCGATCCGAGCGCCCAATTCCTGTAGATCTGCTGCACCCAGGCGGGCTGGGCCAGGAGCAGAATTGTGTTGAGCGCCCACAACACGATCGACAGGGCGGCGCCCGCGAGGATGAGGCGCGTCGGGTTGGTTCCGGCCGTCTCGGCGCGCCCCAGCCTGTGAACCAAGGCCCCGGTCAGCGCGGCGCCGATGAAAGCGAACCAGACGTAGACGGCCACGTGCGAAGCGCTCGTGAAGAACAGGCCGACGATCACCCCGGAGGCCGCGCCCTGGCTGATGCCGAGCGTTCCCGGCTCGGCCAGGGGGTTGCGCGTCAGTGATTGCGCGAGCGCCCCGGCCAGGCCCAGGCATGCGCCGGCCATAATTGCCGTGAATGTGCGCGGAAGCCTCAGTTCGCGCACCACCAAGTGGGCGTCGTTCTTCGGATCGAAGTCGAAAAGCGCGTCCCAGACCTCGGGCAGCGGCACGAGCCGCGAGCCTATCGCGATGCTCGCGGCCGCAAGCGCGACGAGCAGGCCGGTCGACAGCGCCGCCCAAGGCAGCAGGCCGAGGGCTCGGACGCCTCGGGGCCTGCCTGTGCGGAGACCGTCGGATTCGCGTGCGCCCGGCGGGTTCGGCCCGCCTTCGGAGCCGACGGCGGATTTGCGTTCTCCGCCGGCCCCGAAGGCCTCGGCCACAGCACGCCCGTCAGCCACCGAGTCGCTTGACGACGGCGTCGATCATTTGCTTGCCCGAGTAATAGTCGATTCTGAACGACGTGGGGCCGAGCCCGTAGACCTGCTTTTGATTTGACCGCCGGCATGTTGGCGACCACCGGGTCGGCCAGGAAGGAGGACTCCGTCTTCTGGTCTCCCGTCAGAAGGAAGACGGTCTGGGGATTGACGGCTTTCGTCAGGTTTTCATGAGTGACAAAGGAAAAGTCGCCGCGCTTGTCCTTCCTCGCTTCGAGGTCGGCGGGCGCCTCGACGATCCTGAAGCCGAGTTTTTCCAAAAGCCTGCTTTGGGGCCCGCTTTTCTTGGCCACGCCCTGCTCCTTGCCCGGGCCGTTGTAGAAACGACAGCGGCGTTGCCCTCGGGCGCCTTGATTTTTGGCGGCGTCGGCGACGTACTTGTCGAAGTCCGCGGTCGCTTTCTTGGCGTTGGCCTCCTGGCCGGTGGCCTCTCCGAGTTGCTTCGACAGCTCTTGCCACGTTTGCTTCGAATAGTCGACGACGATCGTCGGGTACTGGGCGGCTATCTCCTTGTAATGGTCGATGGCGCTGTCCGCTCCCGAGCTCGCGATGACCACGAGGTCGGGGTTGGCCGCAATGAGCGCCTCCTTGTCGAATTTGAGGTTGGGGTAGAGGACGTCGACGCCTTTTTCTTGGCGACGGAGGACCACTGGGAGAAGAAGCCTTTGTCGTCGGTTATGTTCGACGGGGTCGTGGCGGCCGAGGCCTTTGACCGGAGCGTCGATCGCCAGAAGGGTCCCCGTGAGGGTCACCGACGTCGACACGATTCTCTTCGGTTTGCTTTTGAGCGTCAGCTCCCCTTTTTCATGCTTGATTTTCCGAGGCCAGGTCCCGGATTCCGCTCCCGAGGAGTTCGATGCCCCGTCCGACGACGTCGTGTCTTTCGAGTCCGAGGAGCACGCCGACAAGAACGTCGTCAGCGTAAGAAGAAGCGCTGCAAGAACGCGCGAGAGGCGAGATGTCATACTTCTCTCCCTGTGATGCCGAGTGCCGTTTCCGGCGCGATGTAAAGATAGGTAAAGTCAGGGTAGCAGTCCCTTACTCACGAAGGAAGGGGTGCAGACCCATGTGCTAAAGCACCCACTGTGCGGAGGCGCTCGGCCCCGGCCGCGCCTCGCGCCCGGGCGGCGAGACGGGCCTCGGCGAATTCCCCGCAACGGCTCCCGCCGGGGCGGAGGCAGGCCGCTACTTGGCGTTGCCCGCCTTGTCCCGCTTGGACTTCTTCTTGTGGCGCGGCTCCTTGCCCGTGACGTACCGGACCACGGCGTCGGCGACCTTGTCGACGACGCGCGGGATCGAACACGCCGGGATGATGTAGTTGGAGTTGCGTTCCTCGTCGCTGACGACGTCCGCCACGGCGATGGCTGCCTGGCGGAGCATTTCGTCGTCGATCTTCGATGCGCCGGCGTCGAGCATTCCCCGGAAGAGGCCGGGGAAGACGAGGACGTTGTTGATCTGGTTCGGGAAGTCGGAGCGGCCGGTGGCGACGATGGCGGCGTGGCGGCCCGCGGCGATGGGGTCGACTTCCGGCGTCGGGTTGGCCATGGCGAAGACGATCGCGTCGTCGGCCATCGTGGCGATGTCGTCCCCGGTGAGGATGTTTCCGGAGGAGACGCCGATGAGCACGTCCGCGCCGGCGAGCGCCTCCTTGAGCGAGCCTTCGAAGCCGCGCGGGTTGGTGTTCTGCGCCAGCCAGTTGCGGTGGGGGTTGGCCTCTTCGCGGAAGGGGCCGAGGGCGCCGTTGCGGCCGCAGCCGATGACGTCGGTCGCCCCGTGGAGCATGAGGAGGCGGATGATCGCCGAGCCGGCGGCGCCGACGCCGGAGACGACGATCCGTGCGTCTTCGATGCGCTTGCCGACGAGCTTGAGGGCGTTGATGAGCGCCGAGAGGGTGACGATCGCGGTTCCGTGCTGATCGTCGTGGAACACCGGGATGTCGAGCTCTTCGCGCAGGCGCTCCTCGATTTTCGAAGCACCAGGGGCGCCGAGATGTCTTCCAGGTTGATCCCGCCGTAGACCGGGGCGATGGCCTTGACGATGGAGATGATCTCCTCGGTGTCCTTGGTGTCGAGGCACACGGGCCATGCGTCGACGTCGCCGAATCGCTTGAACAGGGCCGCCTTGCCTCCGCGACCGGCAGGGGCCGCCTCGGGGCCGATGTCGCCGAGGCCGAGGACGGCGGTTCCGTCAGTGACCACCGCGACGGCGTTTCCTTGACGGTCAGGCGCCGCGCCTCGGCCGTGTTCTTGTGGATCGCCTTGCACACGCGCGCGACGCCGGGCGTGTAGACGCGGGCGAGGTCCTGCCGGGTGCGAAGGGGATTCTTCAGCTCCACCGAAATCTTGCCGCCGATGTGCGCCTGCATTGTGGCGTCGGAGACCTCTTCGACGACGGTTCCGACCATCATCTCGATGTTGCCCCGAACCTCCTGGACGTGGGCGGTGTTGACGCAGTCGCAGGTGACCGAGACGATCAGATGCTTCTCCAGCGACTCGACCGTGTCGATTCCGGTCACGAGGCCTCCGGCGTCCGCGACCGCCTCGACGAGGTGTTGCGTGGCCCGCGGGTGGGCGGGAACGCTCACGCGAAGGGTAACGGTGTAGCTGGGACTCGGCATTGCCATAGGAACCGCCTTCATTCAGGACGCCTGCACCGCTCTTTGGCACACCCGCGCTTCCTTGGGACAACCCGCACTGCGACGTCGGAAAACAAACGCCTCTATGATAATGCCTTGTGCGGCGAACCGCACCGCGAGGCTGTTCGCTCCGGATTGCCGGCGTAGTCCCGTCGGTTGCCTGCGTAGTCTCGTCGGTTGCCTGCGTAGTCTCGTCGGTTGCCGACACCGCCCCGGTGGCTGCCTGCGCGTCTTCGATGATCGCCGGTGCGCAAACCTTTGCCGTGCGGCGTGCTCAGCTTTTCAACGATCCTGGTGTTCCAGTGTTGTCACATCGACACGTTTTGCCCTGTTCCCCCGAAAACGCTTGCCGTTTAAGCCGTCCGTTTTCAGACGAAATGACGCGATGTTCACAGGCGGGCGGATTAGACTCGGGCCATGTACGACGCGACGTTCAGCCTGCCGGGGCACACAATGATCGAGCATTCGCTTTCGGGTTCCGCTCGATCGCTTCGGGGCCTTGTCCCGTTTTTGCAGCGGACGAAACGGCGGCAATCCCTGAGAAGATCGAGCTCTTCGCACGCGAATACGTGAGGCACGGCAACGAGAAACCGCCGCGGCTCGTCTATTTTCAGGGAGGGCCGGGATTCGGCGGCCCCAGAATGGCGCCGATCGGTTCGTGGCTCGACACCGCGCTCAACCACTCACCGCGTGGTCCTGCTCGACGAGCGAGGCACCGGCCGCTCGCATCCCATCGAGGCGCAGGCCGTTTCCGCCGTCGGGCCGACCTCCGTGCAAGCCGCCTTCATTTCCTGTTTCCGCCAGGATTCCATAGCCGCCGACGCCGAGGACCTCCGCCTCGCCTTCGGGGGCGAACCCTGGGCGGTGCTCGGCCAGAGCTTCGGAGGCTTCGTCGTCACCGCCTGCCTTTCCCAAGCGCCGCAAGGCCTGTCCGAAGCTTTCATCACCGCCGGGCTTCCGTCGGTTGAAGGGCATGCCGACGACGTCTACCGGCTGACCTACGCCCAAACCGACGTGCGCAACCGCGAGTTTTTCGCCCGGTATCCCGGCGACGAGCCGGTCGCGTGGAGCGTGGCCAAGCACCTGGCCGACGTCGAGGAGCGCCTGCCGACCGGCGAGCGGCTCACACCCTGGCCGATTCCGCCAGATTGGCATCTGCCTCGGCCGTTCCTACGGGGCTGGAGCAGCTGCATTTCCTGCTCGAAGACCCGTTTTGGACTGTGCGGGGAGCGCGTCGGCTGCGCCCGCAGTTTCTCGATCGGATAGGGGCGCAGGCCTCGCTCGCGCCCGCGCCGCTGTACGGCGTGATGCACGAGGCGATCTACGCCCAGGCCTCCACCGGCGCCACGGCATGGAGCGCCGACCGCATCCGCGGTGAGTTCCCGCAATTTCGCCTGCCCGACGTCGCCGCCGGGGCCGCAGCCGAATCGGAGCTAGAGGCCGAGGGCCGCGGCTTCCGCTTCACCGGCGAGCACATGTATCCGTGGCAGATGCGCGAAGATCCGGCGCTCGCGCCCATCGCCGACGCGGCCGACGCCCTGGCCGCCGACCCCTCGCTGCGTCGCCTCTATGAGGCCGAGGCCCTCGCGGCGAACGGGGCTGCCGCGGAGCGCGGGGTTCGAGCCGGGCGCATGGGGTCTGCGGCGCACGAGGCCGCCGCGGGACACGACGCAACCGCTGCGCGAAGGGTTCCCGCGGCCGCCTGGGTGTACAAACGGGACATGTTCGTGCCCTACTCGATCTCGATGGAGACGGCGCGCCTTGCCGGCTTCCGCACGCTGGTTTCCGACAGCTTCCACCACGACGGCCTCCACTCGGGCGGCCCGCAGATGATCCTCAAGCTCATCGAGGCGGTGCGGGGGTAGGGAAGCACAACGGCTTAGTTCCATCTGCCAAGGAAAGCACTTCTTAGCTAAATGGCTCTATTTCGTCATAGAATGCATTTGCGTAGTGTGAATTCCAAAAGTAATCAATATAAGTTACAGCAGTGTTTATCGTATCTTCCTACGTGTTCTACACACTCTTCTGACCCTAGCCGATTGGCTATTTGAGGCATTTCGTCACCGGATAGAGGTTTGGGTCGTGCTGTTCCCAAATGCTGGATTTCTTCCATTCGTCAAAGAGTGTTCGGTTGAGCAGATCGGAACCAGCGCGTTTCCCACGGTTGAATAGCTTTCGAGCTGGTAGAATCCCTCTGCGATCTGGCTTACCACGGATCGCAATGCGTGGTGGTCGCTACGGCGTTGAAGCGACTTAAGACGATGGAGGCAGCACCATGACCGAAGGTCAATACAATTCTTCCCCCTACGGCGCCTGGGAGGCGGCCGGAGGCTTTTCCGGCGGCGGGCGACGTCGGCGCGCTCAGACAAGCCGCGGCGCCGGGGCAAGCAGGCGAGTTCAACCAAACCGGCATTCCGCCGCAAGGGTTTGGAGCGGCGGATTCGGGGTCCCGCCAGACGACGGCGAAGCGCTGGGCCGCGCGCGGCGGACTCGTGGCGCTGGGATTGCTATTCGGATATGGGATTCATTCCCAGGGCGACGTCACCGATTCGCCGCAGTTCCGGCAGCTCCAAACCCGATCGGCGGCCGTTGAGCAAGATCTGAACTCGGCCCGGCAAGAGCTGAAAGATCTGCGCAATGAAAAATCGACGTTGGAGCAGAAAGTTAAGCGCAGAAGTCGAACTCGAAAGCGCGTCTCCGAGCTCTCCACGCAGATTTCGACCCTGACGAGCGAGCGGATTCTTGCAAATCTCAGCTGGACAATGCGAAGCAGGCGTCCCAGAATTCTCAGCGCTCCTCCGCAGTGACGCAGACTTTCGGCGGTTCGGGGACGGCAGGCGATTCTGGGGCCTCGAGCGGCGCGGGAGCGTCGGGCGCCTCGGGTGCGTCCGGCGGCTCCGATTCGTCCGGCGGATCCGGGTACGGGACGGACCGCTCGTCGGGCGGGTCGGCGTACTACCCAAACTGTAAAGCGGCGCGAGCCGCGGGGCGGCGCCCTTTACAGAGGCCAGCCCGGGTATCGGCCCGGCTTTGGATAGGGACAACGACGGCGTCGCCTGCGAGCGCAGATAAGGGGCGCGACTGGAGGCGGCGACAGCCGATAGAACTGAAGAAAACCGACAGAAAGGGCAGCGGCGGCGGATGAGTTCGCGACTCAACTGCCGCCGCTGCCTTTAGATTAGGCGGACGCGCCTGCGCGAGGGCGGCCCTGTACGCATGCACGCGTCTGGCGCGGACGATATCTGTTGGGGGCGCGCGCCTGCGAGGCCGGCCAGCCATTGGGCAACAGCCGACATGCAGCGGGGCGAGCGGGCCACCACCAAAGCGCGAGCAGCCCAAAGGATAGCCATCAGAGCAGCATCCGACATGCCGCGGGGCGAGCGCAGCGTGCCGTCAGGCGACGCCGCACCCGCCCCGCAACGAGGCGTTGCTCAGCAGCACTCAGCCAAGGCCGCCTTTGCTTGCTCGCGTACGACGGCCACGGTGTCCTTGCCCGTGCCGGTCCAGTCGCCCACGACGAGCTTGTCACTGGCCCGCCCGTAGGTGAAGGACGTGTCCGCGTCGCCTCCGGAGAGGGCGTTCTTCACGAACAAGGTCGCACCGCGGCGGACGGCCACGGTGTCCTTGCCGTCGCCGTTCCAATCGCCGACGAAGGCGACGTCGTCGCTGCGCCCGTAGGCGAAGGTGCGATCGGCCTCGCCGCCCGTCAGGGTGTCTCGAAGGAGGTTGATGTGCCCGCGGCGGACGCCGAGGGTGGCCTTGCCGTCGCCGTCCCAGTCGCCCGCGAGGCCGTAATCCTCAGCCTTGCCGTAGGAACGGCGGCATCGGCCGCGCCCGAGGCGGTGGCGTTGTACTGATCGAGAAGACGTTGCCGTTCTTGACGGCGATATCGTCCTTCTTGTCGCCGTTGAAGTCAGCCACGAGCACCTGACCCGATCCCGTTCCCGGGAAGGTCGCAGCGGTGGTTTTCGCGTCAGACCGGTTGGAATCGTAGAAGGTGTAGTTCTCGCCGTTGCGGATCGCGACGGTCGAAACGCCGTCGCCGTCCCAGTCACCCGCGATGACCTCGCCGCCCGCAGGGATCCTCATGCCGAGCTTCGCGATGGAGGCCGGGAACTGGTCTGCGAAGTAGAGGTTGCAGGCGTCATCGGCCAAAGCAGGGATCCGCGATCGGCTTCTGGCTGTTGTCAGCCGGAGGCTTGGGCGTCGGGTTGCTGGGCGAGGTTCGGCGTCGGCTCCGGTGAGGGAGCCGGGTCGGTGGGCTTCGGCGAGGGAGCCGGGTCGGTGGGCTTCAGCGAAGGTGCCGGGTCGGTGGGCTTCGGCGAGGGAGCCGGGTCGGTGGGCTTCGGCGAAGGTGCTGGATCCGTGGGGCTCGGCGAAGGTGCCGGGTCGGTGGGCTTCGGCGAGGGAGCCGGATCCGTGGGGCTCGGCGTCGGCGTAGGCGTAGGCGAAGGGGCGGCCGTTTCGTTGATTTCGAAACTGAAGGGGTCGAGCCCGTTCCTCCTTGTAGAAGTTCGCAAAGCCCTGGCGCCCTTCGCGGTCAAGGCGACCTTGGGAGCCTTCACGGTGAGTTTCTTTTTCGCCGTCGTGCTGAATCGTAATGTTGCTCAGCTTGGCGAACTCGATCTGACCGTAGTCGGTGACGTCGGCGGCGCCCATCGCCTTGCTCTTGACGTTGAGGAGCAAATCGGCGGTGTCCGGGCCGGTGAATTTCACGACCGGGTTGGCGATCGTGATGTCGAGCTGGCCGTCGTGCCCGGTGAAGTGCACACCGCCCTTGAATGTGATCGTTCCGGGGGTGTCGGCGGTGATCGACTGTCCGTCGTCCACCGGGAAGTTGAATTCCCCGGTGGCGCCGTCGAGAAGCTCCCAGCTTCCGTGCGCCGGACCGGTCTTGATGTAGCTGCGGAAACTCTGACGCAGGCCCCATTCCGCCGAACCTGTGAGCTGGGCGGGCTTGGCTGGCTCGAGTCGCGAGATGCTTCCCGGCGCAGACTCGTGAGCCGCGAAGGCCGACGCGCTGAACAGGGGCGCGGCGGCCAGTGCGGCGGCCGCGGTGAGAACTGTAGCGGTGGCGAGCGAGCGATGAGTCCGCCGAGGAACGCGATTGTTGTGCATTGATGTTCCTTCGGTTATTTAGTTGTTTTCAGTGTGCGAGAGCGGCGACGAAAATGCCGGTTGCGATGCCCTGCGCATTTGGAGCTTACATGAGTGTGGGTCCGCTCACCAGGGTTTCTTTTTCACTTGAATCCTGCGGTCAACTTAGAGAAGTTCATCCTTGTTATTTGCTATTTTACGGTCGCGTAATAGTGTTGCATGCTTCTGGCGAAGACGCCTCTGTGCGTTTTACTCCTTCCGCGACTGTTTGTGTTTCGGGTCTGAAGATGTGATGAACTGTGCTTAAGTGTTTAAAATTGATCAAAAATCTCAGCCTTTCTCTTTAGGGGTCTTGCGTTAACGTCTGAAAAGAGTTATAGACTGCCGAATAAAAAGAAGTGTATATACGGTTTTTGATGTCGTGAGCGCAAGGTCTTCGAAACGAGATAAATGAATGCGGTGATGACGGGATTTGGCGGCAACTGAATGTGGCAGGAACGAAACTGCGGCGATGTCCGTGTAGGATTGCGGTGCGTTCACGTCTGACGCACGAAGGCATAAAGGAATACATGAACACCACGTCTGTCCCGACGCCCGTACGGGCGAATCCGGTGGTGCATCTCGGCTTGCCCAGACTGAGGGCGAGCGGTGCGGCCCCAGCGGACCGCCCGCGCGTGCCGGAGCTCATCGATCGTTTCGGACGCGTCGCGCGCGATCTGCGGGTCTCGCTCACCGACAAATGCAATCTTCGCTGTACGTACTGCATGCCCCCCGAAGGGGTGCAGCCCGCTCCCGGCGAGCGCATTCTGACCGACGCCGAGGTGGTGCGGCTCGTGCGCATCGCCGTCGAGAGGCTCGGTGTGCGAGGTGAGGTTCACCGGCGGCGAACCCTCTGCTGCGAAAGGGGCTGGAGGAGATTGTGGCGGCGACGTCGGCCCTTTGCACCGACGTCGGGACGCCCGTTGAAACCTCGCTGACGACGAACGCCCTCGGCCTGCGCCACCGCGCGCGCGGGCTGAAAGAGGCGGGCTTGACGAGGGTCAACGTTTCCATGGACGCCGCAGATCGGGAGACTTACGCCGCCCTCACTCGCAGAGACCGCTTCGACGACGCCGTCGCCGGCGCCCGTGCCGCGGCGGAGGCGGGCTTGCTCCCCGTGAAGGTCAACGCGGTGCTCGTCAGGGGAGTCAACGACGCGCAGGCCGTCAGGCTGGTGGCGGAGGCGCTCGCGAGCGGCTACGAACTGCGTTTCATCGAGCAGATGCCGCTTGGGCCCAGCGGGCAGTGGACGCGTTCCGGGATGGTTGCGGCCGAGGAGATCCTGAGCAGATTGGAAGGCGCTTTCGAGCTTGTGGCGCGGCCGGGGACGGAAAGGGGAGCTCGCCCGCCGAACTGTGGGACGTCGCACCCGGCAAGGTCGACGGCGTCGAGCACCCCGGCGGGACGGTGGGCGTCATCGCGTCGATCACCCGCCCGTTTTGCGGGGACTGCGACCGTACGAGGCTGACCGCGGACGGCCAGGTTCGCTCCTGCCTTTTCGCTCGCGAGGAAACGGATCTTCGTTCGCTTCTGCGCGCGGGCGCCGATGACGATACAATCGCCGATGCTTGGCGTGCGGCCATGTGGGGCAAACAGCCCGGACACGGCGTGGACGATCCGAGTTTTTTTGCAGCCTTCGCGCACGATGAGCGCGATCGGAGGATGAAATGACAGTCAACTTTGCGATACTTCGCCGCTGTGGCAGAGGCCGCCGGCGTGACCGAGGAAAGCGTCAGCCTGCCCGCGGGCGCAACCGTCGGGGATCTGCGTGCGGCCTTGATCGCCGCTCGAGGGCCGGCTTTGCCAGGCAGCTCGCCGTGAGCGCGCTTCTGATCGACGGAGCCCACGCCGACGACGCCGCGCCGTTGCCTTCCGGCGCCGTCAGGGCGGACGTCCTCCCGCCGTTCGCCGGCGGGTGAGCCGAGCCGTCGGCCAGGCGCGCTGACAGAGTCTCGCAAACTGTTCGGCGAGGTCGATCCTGCTGCGCCGGGGGCCTCCAGTGGACCCAGCCCTGCTCGGCGAGGCTCCTCCCGGCTCGATCCTGCCGCGCCGGGGACTTCTAGAGCTAGCTGGTCCACTCCGCCGAGCCGTCGGCGAATTCCTGCCGTTTCCATATGGGCAGGCGGAGCTTGACCTGCTCGATGACGGCCTCGAGGACGCGCAGCGCCTCTTTCCGGTGGGAGGCCGAAACCGCTGCGCCCAGCGCGATCTCGCCCACGCGCAGACCGCCTGTGCGGTGGAGCACCGCGATCTTGCACGCCCCGCTTCCGGCGGCGACGTCGGCGGCGATCTTTCGAACGACGTTTCCGGCTTCGGGTGCGCCTCGTAATCGATGGACACCACCGGCCGGGCGTCGTCGTGATTGCGCACCTGCCCGCAGAATGTGACGACTGCGCCCGCGCTTGGATCGTCCACGGCGGCGGCGAGGGCCTCCATGTCGATGGGCTCGGCGGTGACGCCGGCGACGATCGCCTCGGCGTCGGAGCCGTCGCTGCGGCCTCGATTCTGTATGGCTATCGTGGCGGCCTTTGTGCGGCGCGGGATGGTCGCCGTCAGCAAGCTGGTCGACGATGTGCCCCAGAAGGGGCCGACGGCGGCGACGGCGTCGCACGCCGCCCGTCGATCCTGGCGCGTTGAGGATGAAAACTCGGCGTCCGTCCCCTCGATGACGCCAGCGACTCCGCGAGAGAGGGCGGCGGTGGGAACTCGGGGATTGTCCCGCAGAAGGTCTTCGACGCCGATGAGCCTGCGCGCGAGCAGCGGCTCGGTCGCCTCCGGCGTGAGGTCGCGGCTGGTGATTCCCGTGCCGCCCACGGTGAGGATGGCGTCCGCCCCCGAGTCGGCCGCCTCGCGGATCGCCGCCTGCACCGATTCGACGCCGTCGCGCACCACCGCGGGCCCTTCGACTTCGCCGAAGGCGGCGAGAAGCCGAACGGCGAGCGGGCCGGAAACGTCCTTGCGTTGCCCGGAAAACGTGCGGTCGGAGACTGTTATGACGGCGATCCTCATGTGGCACGAGTTTAATCGATGCACGCATTCCGCTTCGCATCACGGATGCAGGCTGTGTCCGCTCGCGCCCTCTGCGATGCCATTCGGCACGGCGCGCCGCCCTTCCATCGCCTCGTGCAAGGCGATGCCCGATCAGTAAAGGCGTGCCGCAACGTTGGCTGGCCGTGCCACGAGATTGGTTTGGCGTGCCGCAACGTTGGCTCGCCGTGCCACGAGATTGGCTTGGCTTGCCGCAACGTTGGCTCGATGCGCCATAGGTCGGCTCGCCGGCAGAGGCCCCGCCTGCTGCGAATATCGGCGTGCTGCGACGCTCAGCGGTACCATGGCGGTATGAGTCTTCGCCCCGCAGTCGAGCCTGAGAGCGTGCTCGACAATCGCCAGCGCACGCGGTATTCGCGCCAGATTCTCCTCCACGGCGAGGACGGCCAGGCCCGTTTGCCGCGGCGCGCGTGCTGGTCGTCGGCGCTGGCGGGCTCGGGTCTCCCGCGCTTATGTACCTCGCCGCCGCCGGCGTGGGGACGATCGGGATCATCGACGACGACGTCGTCGACCCTGTCTAACCTTCATCGGCAGGTGATTCACGATTCGACTGCCATCGGGACGCCCAAAGCGGTTTCCGCCGCGGCGAAAATCGAGGCGCTCAACCCCGACGTCGATGTGATCGTGTACCCAGAGCGGCTCACGGAGGAAAATGCCGCCCAGCTGATGTTCGGCTACGACGTGGTGTTGGACGGAAGCGACAATTTTTTCACCCGCTACGCGGTGGATGCCGCATGCTCCGAATTGTCGATTCCCGAAGTGTGGGGGTCGATCCTTCGATACTCGGCGCAGATTTCGGTGTTTTGGACGGGCGGACGGGCGCGGCAATTCGGCGTCAAGGAGCCCGGCGTGCCTGCGCGACCTCTTTCCGAGTCCGCCGCCCGCCGGGGCGACGTCGAGCTGCGGAGAGGCCGGCGTGATCGGAAGTTTGTGCGGCCAGGTCGGCTCGATCATGGCGGGCGAGGCCGTCAAGCTCATCACCGGCGTCGGCAAACCCCTTCTGGGAACCGTGCTGGCGCTAGACGCCCTGAACAACCGATATGAGACGATTTCCCTGGTTGGCAGGCCTGACAGGCCGGCGCCCCTGAAAGGAGAACGCTTGATGAATGCATGCGGCGTTCCGGGCTACTCGGAAAGAGGCGGGCTCGGGTCAAATGCGTTTGGCTCAAATGCGCCTGGATCAAATGCGCCTGGATCGCACATGGCCGAACCTGGCGCCCATTGGCCGCAGGGGACAGAGCTGGACGCGTCTGAAACCTTGGTGCCGGGAGCGGGTGCGCCGAAAGCGCGTGGGTCCGAGTTTGACCCTCCGAAACATGGGTGCCCGGGGCGGGCATGCCGAGGGCTGGTGAGCTAGGGCCGGGTGAGCTGGAGTTCGATGCGTCCGAAACGTTGGTGCCGGGATCGGGCATGGCCGGGGTGAGGATGCCGAGGGGCGTGAGCCTGAAATTGATCCGTCTGAGACGTTGGTGCCGGGAGCGGGTGCGCCGAGGGTGCGTGAGCCTGGATTTGATCCTTCCGAAACGTGGGTGCCCGGGGCGAGCATGCCGGGGGCTGGTCTGCCGGGGTTTGATCCCTCTGAGACGTTGATGCCCGGGGCTGGCGAGATCAATTTTGATGTGTCTCATACGCCTGTGCAGGAAATGAGTGCGCCCAAGCAGCGTAAGCCGGAGCGCGACGCTTCTGGAACGTCGGCGCCCGAGGCGGGTGAGTTCGAAATCCGTCAGTCTGAGTTTGATGTGTCTGGAACATGGGTGCCCGGAGCGGGTGCGTCAAAGGCGCCTAAGCCTGAGTTCGACGCTTTTGAAAGGTTGACTTCCCAAGAGGGTGGAACAGGGGCATTTGTCTTTGAAACGAATGCCCCGGAGGCGCGAGTTTCGGAGCGGGGCGACGCGGCAAAGGCGGCTGCGTCCGAATCGGGTCCGGCCAAATCGGGCCCGGCTAAATCGGATCCGGCCGAATTGGGCTCGACCGAATCGCGTTCAGTCGAGTCAGGCGTGACGGGATCCCGTGCGCCTGGCTCGGACGACGTCGATTCGAGCTCGCTTCAGGTGCGCGTCTCGGAGCCGAGCATGTTTGGGCCAAATGCGCCGGGGATGCCTGCGCCTGAGACGAATGCGTCGGAGGCGCGCGCTTCTGAACCGGGTGCGGCTCAGTCCAAGCCGAGGAGGGCCCAATCCCGAAGCGCGATTCGGCCTGGACCGGGTGCGCCTCGATTTAGGCGGGGCTCGGCCGAGTCAGCCGGGGACTGCTCAATCTAAGCCGAGTGCGGCCGTGTTGAAGCAGATGCGCTTCAAAACGAAACCGGGTGCGGCTCAGACTGAACCAGGTGTGACTCGGCCGCGGCCACGTGCAGCTCAACCTGAATCAGGTGCAGCTCGACCTGAGCCGGGCACGGTCGCGCCGAAGCCGGATGCGGCCCGGCCTGGTGGGGATGATGTGGGCGTGCCGGAGGCGAACGTGAGAGAGGTGGCGGTCAGGCTCGCGCAGGGGGCGAAGATGCTTGATGTGCGCGAATCCCACGAGCGCGCGATTTGCGCGATCCGGCCGTCGACGCACATTCCGCTCGCCGACGTCCTGGCCGACCCGTCTGCTGCGGCGAAGAGGCTTCCCGAGGGGCCCGTCTACGTCTACTGTTTGGGCGGGGTCCGCTCGATGCAGGCGGCGAAGGCCCTCGCCGCCGAGGGCGTTGAGGTGATCAACGTTGCGGGAGGCCTGAAACAGTGGTGGCTTTACGTCGATCCGTCGATGCCGCGCTACTGACTTCCGGCTGCAATGGCCGCAGGATAACCAGATCCCGACGGCGCAACTGCTGGCTTGTTCAAGCAGGGGCGCTGACGCTCGCAGTCTGACAGTGCGGCTGCGGATAGTGCGTCTCAGCTGTTTGCCGGCAGTCTCGCCCGCGGCAGTGAATGCGACTGCCGTGGCTCATGTCCATGAATCGGCGCGTCCTCGAAGTGCCTCCAAGGGAAAAACGGCGGATGCCTCCCAGCTTCGCGCCTCGGCGACCGCCTCAAGGCCGATCCGTGTCCAAATGGTGAGAGGCTCGCATGGAACGACTTCGAAGGCATGATTCACCAGGTGGAAAGCAGCTGAGCGAGGCTGCTCCAATGAATACGTAGGCGTCAGTTTAGAGAATGTTATATTGCAGCAATCTTTGTTTGAATTAGTCCTGCAGGTTGGCGAAATTTGCTAAACAGAAAGTCTTCGAAGAAAGGCATTGATTGCCGTTAGTGAGTGGTAGGTTGTTCTTATCAACGAAAAAGTTGGGTCACGCATATCGATATGGATCACGTAAACAAACAACAACATGGAGCGTCGCCATCGTGGCGATCCAAAAGAAAGCATACGATTATGCAGATGTCCCAGAGCTGGTCGGCTATCTGAAGCGATCGGCCATCGACGTCTCACGATGTCCGAAACCCGGAATTACATCTCACTGCACCATTATGGACGATAGGTACGTGGTGTCTTTTTCCGATACCTTCTAGGTTCTAGCGACAGGGATATCGCAAGACCGAGAATGGACGGTCAGGGAGGCGTGGAGAAGCTCTCGACTCCGGCAGTGGCGGGAGGCGGCGCGATTGCACGTCCGAGTTCGACAAGATTCGTTGGTCTATAGACAAGATCGTTGAGCCATGGAAACAACTTCCTGATCCTAAGAATGTCGATAATGAGATCGAGAAGTGGATAACCGCCGTAAGTCCGCTTGCGAAAGGATCCGCAGACAGTCGGCAACAGTCCACCGGCGGGGAACGATCTTTCAGCGAACCTTGAAACAGGATGGAGCTTTAGGGCAACATGAGGGCGAAGTTATCCAGAAGGTTAGAGCTTTTTCGTTTCTAAGCTCGAAAGGTCACCTCTGGACTTCACGACAAAGACAATGGTGCTCGGAGGGAGCGCTCAACTGCGAAATGAAGATGTTCGAGAGAAACGCGCAGCTTCCGTGGTTGAGGCCCTCAAACAGGATCAAGGTCTTTCGATGCCGATAGCTTCGAAGTGAGGGCGAAGGCTTTCATAATGGTTCTGAGATCGTTTCAACAACAATCGATGCGGGCATTTATATTTCACAGCACCAGAGGTTCTGACTAGAACGAAAGTCTGTCAAAGGCGGCATCAAAAGCGCTTCAGAAACTTAAAGTCGTCTGCAGATGCAACGCTGACGATGAAAAAGTTGATGACTACCCTGATCGGCGATAAATAGCTCGAGAAGCTATCGATGCAATGCATAGCGTGACAAAAGCGCCGAAAAGAGGTGGAGAGTATGTTGATCGGCAACCCTGGATTCGATGTCACGCAGTGACCATAGAGAGTATTTATGATCTGACGATGGATCCGCTACTCGATTCGAATGCAATCAGAGCTAGCTCCAGCTGAACGACTACAGAAAACCAGACGTTTGCCGCAAAGTCGATGTGCGCGAAGGCGTGATCAAGCGCAGGACCAGCCAAGAATAATCTGCGCGTTTCGATGTTTACGTGTCTTCTGAGAAGCGGAGTCGTCGGCATTGGTTCCTATGGTCCATGCGCGCATTCTCCGATCTGAATGTGCGCATGAGAAGCTGCTAAAGAACCTCGCCGACGACGGCAGGAGCAGGCGAAGAATTTCGCGACCTGTTGTCGAGCAATGCGTCGTGAGGACGCACCGAGCCGCGAAATGACTCCAGAAACTATGGATTACGGTAAAACTAATCCCAGGTGACCCTTGGGCAGGATCGAAGCCTGCTCACAGCAGTGAAGGAAATGCAAATTTGTCTAAGAATATATCGTGATTGTCAGGTGTCGTTTGCTGGCGTGATTCGCCACCGTGTGTTCTTTTGGCTGTTCTCGTTCCGCCTTCGGTTAGGTCTGGGCAGAAACGCCTCGTCTTGTCACCCTGTTGGAGACTTTTCCGACGATCTGGACCCGTTGGTCAATGACTCTTTTGACGATCGAGTCGACGAGGTTCAGAAAGTATCTTCGACAGGGTGCCATTGCCACAAGATGGAAACTAACGGGGAGAGGCAGGAGGGATATTCAACGGCGCTGCCATGAGGGGCGCGTCTGGGCATGCCAGCGTGCTGATCGTTCCTCCTTTGATCGTCTTTGCGATCGTCTTCTTGTCGGTTTGACCCAAACCTTCCGGGCGACAAGAGCGCTGAGCGACAAAACCTTCGACGACAACGGGTCTTCGGGAAGGAAACCGCAAATCGTTGACGGCGTTTTGCTCTGTGTGGGTGACGGTGGATCTTCCGGTCGGTGTGGTCGTCATGACGGCAGAGTCGAAGGCAAACCCGCTCAACGGCAGGCCGAAACCCGGGTCCGAGCCTCACAAACAGCCGTGAGCTTGGGGCATCGATGCTTAAAGACGGACCGAAAGACGATCCGAAAGTTAGGCAGGGTCTGGGTCGCCTGTCAAAGGCCTGTCTGCTGCAGCTCTCGGGGCTGGCCTCCGTCAAGGCGGCAAAGGCCGAAAAGAGAACCTCGGGCAGGTTTCGAACTTTCGGGTTGGCACTCCAGAGCTGGAGGCGGTATCGCTTATTCCTGAAATATCCGTTTGAAAACAAAATTGGTCTGGGTTGAGCCTTCGATAACATAACGAGACAGAAACATTAACGTCGCCAAGGAATCAAATTGTCTAGAGGCTATCAGTTACGCGGAGCGTCGTTCGCTGGCGGCGAATTCGCCCGTGTTCTTTGCCGTATTTCTCGATTCCGCAACAGGTACATCTGGAGGAAATGAGTATTACCATGCCATCAGTCGGCTGGAATTTTCTGGTGACATAGATCCACCATAATGACTCTTTTGACGTCAGGGAGCCGGCAAAAGTCAAAGGTACGTCGATACCACCCTCCTTCCGTGTAAGCCAAAACCACCAAAGATAACTCAGGGACATCGCTTTAGCTTTGCCGCTAGCGGAGGGCGCGTCACGGGCGCAACGTAACTGATCATTCACCCTTGATCGTCTTTGCCGTCATCTTCGTATCTGGTTCCTAAGCCCGACTCTCCCAAAGCGCGGATGGCGTCGTCTCTGATGCGGGCAGCGGGTCGTCGTCCGGCAAGGCGGCGTTGAACTATCGGAAGCTGGCAGGCGACAAAGGCGGTTGCGACGAAATGCACACCAAGTCAGCCCGTCAATCAGTGGAGGACCGGTGTCTGAAGGCCTATCTGATTATCCGGGATGTATCGTTGCTTTGGCAGCGTTCGCCGTGTTCTTTTGTATTTCGTTCCGCAACTGATTGAGTCTGGGGCGAAACGCCTCGTCTTGTACCCTGTTGGCTGGAACTTTCCGACGATCTGGACCCGTTGATTATTGGCTGCACGGCGTCGAGGTCCGAGCAAGGTTCAAGTATCTCGACGGTGCCATTGCCACCACAAGATGGAGCTAACGAGAAATAAGGAGGATATTCAACGGCTTTGCCATGGCGAGGCGTCTGGGCTGGCGTGCTGATCGTTCCTCGCGGTCATAACACCCGTCGTCTTCTTGTCAGTTTAAACCCAAACCTTCCAGGCGACAAAAGACGCTGACGACAACCGGGTCTTCGGGAAACCGTCGTTGACGCTTAACAGCTCTGTGGGTGATGGTGGACCTTCAAACGGTGTCGGATCGTCAAACGCGGAATCGAGGCAGGCCGCGCGACAGGCAGAAGCCCGGAGACGATCAGGCCTAAGCAGCCGTGAGTCTGAGGCATCACGATGGCAAGGCGGTTGAAGAGGGCAGTTACTGACGAATGCCGAGGCCAGGCCAGCGTCGCGGGTCGTGAGCGCGGCACTTGTGGCAGGAGTTCGAAAGAGGGTTGCGGTTGAGGGCAGAGGTGGCGAGCCAAGGCGAGGCCGACAACAGGATGGACAACCTCTGCGGGTGAGTCCTGACGAACTTTCGAGATGCTCAGATTTAGCACCTTATCGGAGAACGCCGTCTTTGTGTCAAAATAAAGAAACGAACTCCTGCCACTCGCTGTCAGCCTCGTTCGCCACAGCGCGATCAGGAATACTATGAGAACTGATGGCGTGATTGCCATGGGTCGGCCTCGACTATCCGGATAACTACGACGACGCCGTCAGCCAGACCTCGAAGACATCAGCGAACGCTCAGGAACGCGGTTTCCGACTGCACCCGCGGTAAGTCCAGCTGCTGTGAGCGACCATCGACGCCGGCGAACCAGCTGGTGTTGGGGCGTTATCTGTGCAACAACACCGAAATCCGACTCTGCTTGCTGGGGCTGCTGTCTAGAAGGGAGACGCGCCTGTGAAAGTGTGGTCCCTGTTTGCTTTGTCTGTCTCTCCGAAGGCAAAATAAGGTGTTCGATGTGAGCAGTTAAACAGATGCCGATTTGAAAGAGCTGGAAGAAGCATAGCCTGGCGTGCTGGCTTGCGTGAAAAAGGCGTCGCGTCTTGTGGGGGGTTGTGCTGGCCTGTCTCGTTTGTCGCTTGCCGGGTGAATTATGAACGAAGTGGGATCAGGTTTCAAGCCAATAGCGCGATGTGACTTGACTTTGCTCGAGATTCGAGATTCATGGCTGAAATCAAATGAAACATGCGAGGGGATCGACTTATGGTTGAGGCGCATGCGACGTTTATTGGCTCCTATAAGGTTTGAGGATGTGACTCTACCGGCGGCATCTGACATTTGAATTGACCTCAGTTAAACCTTTCAAAGACATGAAGCTGACCGAGCGAGACCAAATACCATTCAAGTACTATGGCACTGATGATGACGACACACAGACTAGTGACTTTAGACGAGGATCGTGGTGGTATGCCGAGGAAAATGACACTTGCAGTCCAGTCTATAAGGAGGTTCAAAGGAAACAGGTGATTCTTGAAACCTTGACACTTCCTCACCTATAGGGTGGAGATCACGGCCGAAGGAATCCGCTGGGTCAGCACTTCGTCGTGCCGGGAAGAAAGCCGACGCAGCCTCGTCGTCAGCTGGCGTTCAGTCTGGGGGTGGAAGCCGCTGTCGGCGCGGGCGTGCTGATCATGATCATGGTCTTGCGTTCGTCGCGGGCAGGCGTCCAGGCATGAGGTGTTTTCAGACGAAGGCTCTCTCTCGCCTGGCGGTCAAATCTGGAGTCCGGGGATCTGCAAGTGGAGGAGGATGGTCTTCGTTCGGTATGATGTTCTTGGTCTACCTTGTTCCGCGGTTTGTGCACGGCGACTGGCTAAATCTCAACTTCTCTCTATTGCCGTCCGGTCCGTCTGCTGGTAGGACGTTGAACCAAATGGATTGTCTCTGGGTGTATGAGACCGAGGGCTTCAATGGTTGAAACTACTTCATTATTTCTTGATTTGGTACGTTGGGGCCTGTGGGCGCTACGCTGGGGTCCTGTAGCGTGGTGCTAGCAGCCTTTGCCTAGGAGATGTCAGAGCTCGATGTGTCTGTCCATGAAAGAGACGTTCGCGTCTTGTGCGGGGTTATGCTGTGCTTGTCTCGTTTTAATTCTTGGGATGCAAAATTAATGGGGCAGTTGATTTCAAACCAACGGTGACATGAGTTTGACTTCTTTTAGAAGAACTCGAGAACACAATGGCTTAAATCAATCAGACATGTGAAAGTGTGTGCTGGACTATTTTTTCTAACGAAGATTAGGTTTGTTGGCTGGGTTGAGGATCGCAGCTCACTGCTGGCGGGCATCTGACGTGAGGTCACCTCAGATAAGCCTTTCAAAGGAAATGAAGCTGACCGAGCGAGATGGGCCACCATTTTCAAGTATTACCGAACGCACGATGATGACGCTTTGGACTAGAGTGGAAGCAAGACGAGGATCGTATGAGTGAGTATGCCGAGAAGGCGGCGCGGTCCAGTCTGGGGTTCAGAAACAGGGTGATTGTGAAGACCTTGACTTTCTCATATATGGAGCCAGGAGATTACGGCCGAGAAGGAATCCACGAATTCTGGCTTCATCAATCAACACAGGAAGAAAGCTTCGGCACCCAGCCTCGTCGGCTGGTGGATCTCGGCCTGGTATGGAGCTGCCGTCGGCGCGGGCGCGCTGGTCGTGATCTGGGTTTTGTATCGTCGTCAGTGCGAGCGTCAGACGAGTGAAGACCGCCGCCCGGCAATTGGCGGACGGGATGCTTGCCGGGGGCGGCTACCGAGCCGTCTTCTGGTGCAGGAACCTCGGCCGCGCAACAACAGGACTCGGAGGTGGGTCCGGACGGTATCCGCAGACGATCCGCTCGATGTGAAGGGCTTCTGTTCTTTTGATGTCGAAGTTAGATCTGCCAGAAAGGCAACGCTGGACTGACGTGATCTACGCACAGGGCAGGTCTTTCGCAGGAATGACCATGCTAGTCGTCTCTGGAGTGCAGATGTCGGATGTGCGGTACAGTTCGTGCACTGTTGGGTGCGTCGGACTTTGCAGAGGCGCTACGCTGGAGCCCGTCGTGTTTTAGCGCGGTGCCCGCAGCCTTTGCCGAGTGTCTGGAGGCATGGATATCCGCACGACGAAAGGCGTTCGCGCGCGTCTTGTAGGGTCGTGCTGGCCTTGTCTCGCTTTATCGACTACGTGCAGAGATCACGGGACGATTGAGTTTCAAGGCATGATGTGTGACACAGTCCTGATCTTACCTCTGACGACTCGAGAACTCCATGGCTAAAAATCAAGCAGACAGCTATGCGGAGTCCGCCTCACTTTTGAGGCGGAGCCCAGACTTACGTTTGTTAAGAACCCGAAGGTTGAAGAGGAATCAACTCAGCAGGTCGTCTTAAGTGTCGTTTAACGTCGAACGAACCTTTCAGTCACGTAAAGTTCATTTAAAATGATGGAAAGCATTACTAGAGTGTCCAGGTGCGCATGACAAAGACGACATGATGACTATAGTGATTTATGTAACGATATAACTATTAGTATGCCGGCCTGAAAGTAGATTAAAAGCAGACTAGGAGAAGTAAATGGAAATAAACAGTGACTATTACCAGTTTGAGACTCTACCACCTATAGGAGATGCTATCGGCGAGCAGGAATCCGCAGGGTCGGCTTCATCGTCGTTGCCGAGGAAAGCCGACGCAGGTCCTCGTCGTCGGCCAGCGGATTTCCCGCGCTGATAGGTCGCTGTCGGCGTCAGCGTGCTGGGTTGTGATTGCAGTGCCACCTGCCGCATTCATGTTGCGACGCGAGGCGTCAGTGAGGGTGAAAGACCTTTCGCCGTCGGCAATCTCGCGAGACCAGTGACGCGCGCGTCGGAGGCGTCCTATGTGCCACCGCGTCGGTGAACCTCGCCTCACCGGCAGGCTTTTCCCGACGCTCGGCAGGATCCGCAAAAGGTGATTCCGTCCTAGCTGCCAAGGCGACGCAGGCGGTGGCCACGCCGAGGCGCGGACCATTTGCCAAGCCGGGCGGGAAACGCAATACATCGTGCCTGGCAAGCCTGTAGGCGCAGACGGTCCTGCGAGTCTGTCTCAGTGGTTTCAGGAAGTTCTTGAAGTGCTGGATCGTTCCTGGGTGCGCTGCTGCCAACTGCGAGTGCCTGCAGAGGACGTTCTGAAAGCGAGACGCGGGTCGGCGCGCAGCGGTATGCCGGCCCCGCGTGTTTTGTACGCTGAGGTTTAGCGGGCGTTGTCCCTCGCTGTCGGCCATGCGGCGTCCGGCTTGCGGAAGGTGACGGTGCTGTCGTCTCGTAGGCCGTCACGTCCGTGCCCGTCTGGTCTGGTCGCGTTTCTTCTTGTCCGCGTTGGGTGCGCGCGTGACGTCCGGTCAGGGAGGACATTGCTCGACGGCGAAACCGGTCCGAGCCTGTGGAAACTTTCGCTCGTCAGCAGCGTGCCGTCAAGGAGGACGCCTCGTTCCACGCGACCCGGCTCTGTGCCGTCGAAGCCCCGCTTCGCGTCGATCGAGACTCGCAGCAGTTTTCGTCCCGCGGCGACCGTCGTTCCTTCCCGTTTTGCGGCGCGGCCGATTCCCGCCTGACGCTCCTGCTGCGGCCGTTTCGCTGGCGCGATCTGGCGTATGTGCCGCGATCGGCGAGGCGCTGCGCGAGGACGTTCCCGCCGTGCGGGAGCAGTTGACATCTGTTCGGGCGCTGCCGGGCTTGCCGACAGGGGAAGACAGGCCAGAGCTGCAGTGCGCACGTAGCCGTGGTCGCCCGCGCACCTGCAATCCCACGCGAGGTTGGCGCCGGAGCGTACCGGTCAGTGCGGGCGCTGTTGCGCGCGCGCAGATCCCGCGCAGAAGACGGCAGGTGGGCCGAGGCGATCCCAGTGCTCCCGCCCCGCACAGCTCTACGTGACGCACGACCGCGCGACGCGGGGTTCGCGCCGCTGTTGGCTCCGCGCAGGATCGACCAGACGCAGACCAGCGTCGTGCGCAGCGCTCGCGCCCGAGCGCAGCGCCTTGGCCACGGCCCGGAGCCGTGCCTCAGCCCGCCCAGTGCGGCGCGCGCGGCCCGGTAGCAGGCTCTTTGACCGGCTACACCGCCGAGAACAGCCTCGCCTCGCATCGCTTGAGAGAGTCATCGTATGCTCAGACCCGCCGATCAGTTGCAGGCATGAGGTCGGCGAGCGTTGGAACGACACCCCGAAGTTGCGCGCCGGCGAGTAAATGCGACCCCACGGCGGCCACGCCGCCGATAGAGCCCACCGCGCTGGTGGTGGGGACGGGCCCGCGTGGCTCCGCAGCCCGCACGGAGATGTCTCCGCCTGGCCTGCCAGTCCGTGGCCGAACGCGCGTCGGCGCCGACCCTGCCACTGGCGACTCCACGTTTGTCCGGCTCGGCTTGCCGGCAGGGACTCACCAGACGCCGCGTCGGCCGCTCAGCGAGACTCGAGATTGTCGCTGCCTAAAAATCGCTCGGAATCTGCAGTCCTGAGAGCGGAAGCCGCCAATCAGCCGTCAGCGTTTCGCCCGTTCAACGTCGATTTCAGCGTCTTTGCTCGCCCGCTACTCCAGTCTCAGCATGCGCTGTCACGCTGAGCCTGCGGTTGCTGGCAGACCGCCGCACTGCCTGGTGTCGAGGTGGCTGTCAAGGGTCTCTTTGCTAAATTTGTTGATTTTTGCTGGGTCAGGATTGGTTGGGCGCTTTCGTGGTTGGCGTTTGCCGCCTTCTGCGGCGTCTTTCGACCACGTCAATGATCTTTTGGAGGTTGTCAAGGCGTCCTCAGAAACCTGCGACCGCGTGGCGATCCCGTCGAGGATCTTGCGAGCGGCGTTGGCTGCGCCTCCCTCCTCAAACCCAGATCGGAGGCGTACTCGCGGTTGACGGCGGCGATCTCGGTCAAAGAGCACTGACCGAGGAAAACGCTGAAACGAATCTCGATCGCGCTCGTGCGCCAATCCTCAATCACGCAGCCGGTCCGCGTTTCGGCGTGGCCATAACAGGTCCTTTCGCAATAGATGAGCGTAGGTGTTGGTGAATACGTAGATGTGAATGTGGACTCGTTCACGGGCCGCGCGTCCGTCAGACGGTTTTCGGAAGCGCCTCAAGGAGATGAGCCTGGTTGTGTTTCTCTGATGATGTCGGCCATCTCCTCGGGGCGTCGGTAGGTGAACTTCGTAGTCAGGGCCTCGCAACCGCCCTCAAGTACGCGCTCTTCTCGGACTGTTCATCACTGAGAGCGGTAAGCGCCCGGCGGCGTGCGTTCGATGGCGGCCTTCTGGTTTGGCGCGAGATGGACGAGAGCTTGCCGTCCCAGCACGATCACCGAGGAGTGCAACGGGGAATGGAACTGGTCGAGCCTCCGATGCCCGACCAATGCTCCCGCCAGACGCCCCCGACCCTGACGAGCTAGAGCGGACGAAGACCCCGACGAGCCGGAGCTCAGACGGGGGCTCAACGCCTGGAGGACCCGCGCCCGTCGTCGCCCCGGCGATGGCCCCGAGCTGCCACCGCGAACTGATGCTGGGCGGTGTCGAACTTCGGCCGGCGCCCAACCGACTCAGCCGCTGATTAAACTTATCGATCCAGGCGAAACACGGACACGGGCAAACTCCTTTCCACGCCGCTACGGATGTTGAGGCAATGCAACAGTGAGGAAAACAGGTGAAAGGACAAACGGATGCGACGAGGTCGCATGCGGCTTTTGACAGTCGCATACCGCTGGCGAGCAGCCGTGATGCGCCGTAGCCTCGGGAGACCTGTGGCGGCTAGGACCTCAGTGTGCCACATGTATACGCTATAGCCTACAGGGATTCGGCCGGTTGTCCACCCCAAAATGGGAAACCTCATGCAATAGTGTAATCAATGTCAATGATGGCGCGGAAAATTCCTTGAAACACGTCCCGGCGGAGGCAAGCCATCGGTGAAGAATCGCCCTACGCATCAGCAGTTGTTTGGTCATCTATAGTGTCGTGTAGCCATAGAAAAGCTTTCTAGTGTGAAAAATATAGAGCTTTCATCAGTGTTTTGGGAGGAGTTTTCGTCGTTGTATTGCCGTCGGTGCTTAGGTCGGCGCACTGCTCTGGAGTCTGGCACACTGCTGCTTGGACCGGCGTGCAGCGGAGGCCCGAGCACTGCTGCTTGGGCTGGCGCACTGCTGCGGGGCCTGCCGCACCGTTGCTTGGGCCGCGGCGTATTGCAGCGGGGTCGGTGCACAGCGGGGGCCGGCGCACAGCTGCAGTTCACAATGCGGCTCCGCCGTCGTCCCTGCTTCTGGCTCTTCAGCGGGTGCTTCGTCGTACTCGGAGCGGTCACGCGTGTAGCATCGTGTGCGGATCGTTTGCGACGCAATCGGATGACGGAGTCCTACCGCACATTCGAAATCGTTGGGGACGGCGAAGGACAGAGGCTGGTTGCCGCTGGCCGTCGAAAGACGACCGGTTGCCACCGGCTGTCGGAAGGCGGCTATCTGCCAGTGGCCGCCGAAAGCGACGAAGGGCGGCCGACATGCTCGGAATCAGCGGCGGGGAGTTCTTGGTGCTCCTCGTTGTCGGCGCGCTCGTTCTCGGCCCTAAAAACATAGCCGAAGCCCTGCGCGCAATGCGCAAAGGAATTGAAGCTTTGCGGCAGTGGAGCGCCGGCATGCGGGCGGGGGCCGACGGCGAGGTGGGCGTCGCGGAAAAGAGGTCGCAGCGCTCGCAAACCTGGACCTCCGCCAGCTTGACTCGCAGGATCGTGCGCGAAGCCGTGCGCGACGAGATGGAGGCGTGGATGGCGATGGCGGGCGCGGGCAGCGCAGCGGCCCTCGAGCTCGAGAAAGGCGCCGACCCGCCGGGGACGAGGGCGAACAGGCGACGGCTAGAGACGGCTGAAAAGAGGGCGGCTAGCGCCGCGTTTTCGCGCGCGCCGCTGACGAGCAAGCGCCGGCCTGGCGCGCGCACCTCAGTTCGGAAGCGCGCGGGCCAGAAAGCGCTGACGCAGCGGCGACGAAAGGCGCGCACGCCACGCAAGACCGGACGCGTGCTTGCACGAACCGGCTGCGTGCGCGCCAGCTGGCCGCCCAAGCCGCACCGAGGCTGGACGTAAGCGCGTCCACATAAACCGGCCGCCCGAGCCACCGCACAAGGTCCGGGCCGCGCTGAGCGCAGGCAAACGAAAAGTCGCCGGGCGAGGCTTTCCGCCGCGCGGGACCTCGATTGAAGGAGCGTAACTGCAGAAACCGCGCATCATTGTTCTGGTCGTCGTTCTCGCGTGGTCTTCGAGCGCTGAAGTCGCCCGGCGTCGCTGGGTGCTGGGCAGTCGCTCAAGGTGCTCCGGAAGGAGATGCGGGAATTCCACGACCAGGATTTTCAGCCTCACGCCGTCGACCGTCTGGCTCCTCTGCGCACGCGCGCGCGCGCAGAGCCACCGCCTTTCGGGCGAGCAAAAAGTCGCCCGAAGTGCGCCGTCGATCCACGGCACGACGGGCGGGCCTGACGTAAGATTCCCCTCATTCTGGCTGGCGAAGCACAGCGGACGCACGAAACGCAGACCAGCCGCGCGGCAGGAAGCGTAGACGCGGCGGCGAGACGGCGCTTCCGCGCGAAAAGACCCGCAAGCACGAAAAGGCCGCGCACGAGGCCGCGCCGCAGCAAGGGCACGGCCGTTCGGCGCGAGCGGCCGGCGGCGCATCGGCGAGGCTACAGCCGGGCAGATCAGACGCCGCAATCCCGGGCTGGGCAGGAGCGATCTAGCCCAGCCACCCGCAGGAAACGTCGCTCGCGCCATCCGATCGCCGGCGGGGTGTGCGTTGCTGCCGTCGCCGTCTTCGTCGCTGAACCGAGCTCGATTTTGCATCCTCGAGCGCGGCCGACTGCTCCGAGGATTCGCACACAGAATCAACTTCCAGACGATCGGAGCGGAGTCCGACCGAGCCTCGCATGTCTTTGTGGATTCGCGCGATCGTTTCGAGCCCTGGTGGATCTATCAGGTCGGCGGCATCAGCCCCGGCCTCAAGCGCAGCGAAAAGGCCTACGGCGCCGCTCAGGTGCGTGGGCGTCGCGCTCGTCGCCGCCAGGGCGTTCAGCGCCGTCCGGATGGCGCACGCCGTCAGGAATTCTCCAGAGCTTCGTCCCGGGCGGAGGCTATCTCGCTGCTCGAAGCCGGCTCCCGTGCGTCGTTCTACGCGCTCGTCCTCGCTTTCGGGATCCCTCACTCTCGTTCGAAGCGTTGACGGCGCTGAGCTTCCTCGGCTCTCAGCGCGCGGCGCATCGCTCTGCGCGCGGCGTTGGGCGGACGTCCTCGCCTTCCGTCTTCGCGGCATGATCGCCAGCGCTCCAGCCCGTGGCCGATGACGGTACGAGCCTTCCGTACCGATCCAGGCTCTGTCTGGCCGCGTCCTCATACGCCTGGACCAATCAGAGAATTCGGGCGCGTCGTCGAAGCGGAGAGCAGGCCAGCGCGCTACCGGCGGCAAGCCCGGCCCGCGGAGTCGATAGAAACCTGGGCGACGACAATCGACGTACCACGACATCAAGGATCACGCTGCGATGACCGTATACTCCTACGATCCGGCCAGCTCGTCGACCGAGCAGAACGCGCTGCGGGCGCCTTCGCCCGTCCGTTCTCTCGCGCAGCAGGCGGATGCCGCCTGGGCTGAACGGCATCTGGTACGCCGAGCATCACAACATGCCGACTCTCGCTTCCCTCCGCGCCGGCCGTGCCCATTTCCCATGCTGGCGCGCAGACCTCGAAAGATCAAGCTTTGGCGCGGGCGGGCGTGCAGTGCTTCCCAAACCACGCCCCGCTCATCGTCGCCGAGCGACCGTTGGCACCGCAAAGCTCCCTCTAGTCCCAGCCATGTACCGCCCGCCTGCGGCGCCGGGCTTTACCGACCGCGAACGCTCCGCGCTGTGCGAGGGAACGAACGCAAGCCGAGAACTTCCCGACGACGTCGCAGAGCTGCGCGGCCTGCTCGACGCGACGGTCACGCCGGGCGTCGACCGCCAACCCGGGCAGGGGTCCGCGTGCCGCGTACATCGTGATCCTGCGCTACTCGCGCGCGGCTGAAGCCGCCGCGCTTCGGCTTGCCGTACGCCATCGCGTCCATGCTCGCGGAGATAAAGCGCGATCACCCGTCTCATCGCCGCCCGTTTCCGGCCCAGCGAGACGAAAGTGCCGCCCGTCAATCCTGACGCCGCGAATTTCATTGCGCGGATGGGGAAGAGCCGCGAGTCCAGCACGCCAGAGGTCGCGCGTCGCGTGAGATGTTCGCCAAGCGCGCCGAAGAGACTCCTGACGCCGATCAGCGCGCACATCGCGTCGTCCGGCAGAGCCGGGCAGATCGTCGGATGCTGAAGTACGCGGCCGTTGGCACGGGCGAGGACGCGGCGGTTCCGCACGCAGTCTCGAGGCGACGACTGGGCGCAGACGAGGTCATGCTCGTCAGCCTCTCTCGGAACCAGCTCCAGTGGCGCCAGAGCCTCGACCTCCTCGCGCAAGCGGTTAGTCCGGTCGGCGCGTTGAGCCTCAAACGCCGACTTCTCAGCTTGTTCGCGGATCTCGCGCGGCTTCTCGTGGCGGCCGCCGACCGCATTGACGACCAGGCTGAAATGGGTCCAACCGGGCGTGCGCGATCCGAGGACGACATGACCGTGGAAAACGACGGCGTTTCCCGCCAATCGGGTTGCGCAGAACAGCCGCAGATGTCCACTTCGGCGCGATAGCTTGGTGGTGATGACCGGTTGCCGGTAACAACGAGTTTGCCCATGCGTTGAGTTTGCCCGAGCGGTCTGTGTCGATGTGGGCCCATGGCTTTTTCATGACCTGTCGAAGAACGCGACATTGGGCGTCAAACCAGGACCACTAAATCGGGTACAGGACGATGCAGGAGTCCGCCTCGTCGACCAGTTTCTGGGTACCGCGGTGACAAGCGGATCGGGCCGTTTCGCCCTTCCTTGTGAGGGACATCTCGCCTCGGTCGAGTGGTTTGGATCGGAGCGCCGTCGGCGTGCGTCGACAGTGTGCTACGCCCCGCCTTGCCCAGGGCCGGCTGTGACCGCCTCGAGGATCGCGTGATTGAAGGATTTCGCCGTACGCTGGGTGGCCCGTAAACGACTAGGGTGTGAGACATTGTTCTTCCTTTCTTTGTCTCCAGTGCGTGAACGGTCTTTGCGGCGCATCGCTCCGCCCGTGTTTTGCCTCGGCCCGTCCGCATCGGATTTGTCGCCGGCTGGCATTCAGCTGCCGGGTCGATTCAGGGGTTTTCTGCGTTTGCTCGTTTCTTTGTCGACGCGAGCTACTTCTTCATGGGCAGCTTGCGCCTTCTTCCCGCCGTGCCCAGGGCTCTTCGGCGGAAGAAGTCTGCGCCGTCGCAATCGGCACTTTGGACCTCGACGCCGCTGAGAAAAGCGCTCCGACGCGAACGGTTCCGGACGTCACCGTGAGCTTCAAGTAGCCCTGAATGAAAGACCGGCTCACGAACAGGCCCGGTTTCGGTCGGCGCGACGCCGGGGCAGAGACTGACCCGACGAGCCGCCCGATCCCGTCGCGAACAAAGGCAGCTCCCAGCGGGGCCCCGCCCCGGCCTCGACGGCGGACGTGCAAAGGTTGCTCGAGGGGCCGAAGAAAGCGAACGAGGAGGCGGGGGTGTTTCGAACATGATGAGGCGTTCGCCGACGTCGAAAGACTCGAATCGACGTTCTCGCGGGCCGCTGCGTCCGCGAGCGCGCCGAGCCCGCCGGACATCTTTCCTGCGCGGCCTCGGAAAAGAGCCGCCTTGTCTGGGAAGAAAATGTTTGTTACATCGCAGGAGTCGAGATCGAGCATCAAGCCGCCACGGCCCTGCAGGAGCCGTCACCGAGGGCCAGCCCGAGGTCCGTCGATGATTTCCTGACGGTTTGCCGCCGCCAGACGGCTACGTGTGTCCGTCCGGCCGTTTCGACAAGCCGCGACGCCTCGCCGCGTTTCGCCGCAGCGCGCTCGGTTCCGCGAGCCTTTTCGTTTCTCCGACGCGGCAAACGCAATCGATCGAAATGGACGAAACCGCATGGCAACAGGGTTAACCCTAACCCACGGCAAGTGCGAGCGTGGCCGCGCGCCGGGCAGTGCTGCTCAGCGAGCGCGGCGGTTCGAACGCCGGAACAAGGATGCCCGCCTCAGCGCGGCTAACAGTGCGCGAGACGTGAGCGGCGGACGAAAGATGCGCGCCGAAACGGGACGGCGAGGTCGAGGTGCGCGCGATAGGGTCAGAAGCGTCGGCGTGAACGAGGACGTCGCGCAGCGTCTGTGCGGCGTGCAGGCGCGAGTGCGAAAGCGTGCCGCCGAACTGAGATGCCCGTGCAAAACGTGGCGACGGCTCAATGTCATGCGCTGGCGCAGTTCTGTGCGCCGCTCCGCGGTCACGATACGCGGACGTCCGGCTTGGACGTCTGGAGTGGGTCAACGGTTACGATGGCAACCGCGCCGATGGCAGGCAGATCTCGAGGTTTTCGGCACCAGCGAAACTGGACAGTTAGCGCGAGTCTGAGCCCCTGGCTGAACTGCACGCCCAGGGAGGCGTTCGCGTGCGCTCGGCGTCGTCCTCGGCCCTAAGCCTGGGAACATCGCTGCATTGCGGCCGCACGCCGAGCTTGCCTTCGCAGAAGGACCCGATCCAGCGCCGGCTTGATGTCGCCCGTCAAACGATGCTGCGGCGCCAGCCGTATTTCTTCGCCGCCTGTCCACGACGCTCAGCTGGAAGTGCGGAAGTCCTGTTTCAAGGCAGATGCGGGTAAAGCCACCCAATACCCTGATCGCGCGTTCCTTTGCGCGATGACGAGGCGAAGTCGTCGTTGCTCTTCGCTTCCTGGACGATCGCGCCGATGTTCCGTTGCTTGACGAGCGATCGACCGCTATTCCGTGCGAGTCGATCAAGCGCGTGAGATCACGAGCGATCACTAGAAACTTGTAGTCCCGGTCGATCGACCAGAATGCCGCGACTACGAAGAACCAACCTAATTCGACGTGTGCGGAGCGCCGATGAGAACAACTCTTTCCGGAAGCGGATACCAGACGGTGCACGTCCACCGCAGAGAAGCGCATGTACCGTTTTGAGCGACGAGCTTCTTCAGGCCCATGGGAGTCCTTCCTTTGTCCTTTCCTCGCCGAAGTCGTCGTTTTAGAGCGGCGCGCCGCCTTCGGAAAAGCCGCCAAGCGGCGGCCGGGCGGACCGGCGGGCGACGTGCCGAGGCGGACGCCTGTCCCGATCGGACAGTGCCCTGGCCGGCGGGGCGTCGGCGCGACCGGCGGCCTTGCGCGACCCCTGGCGCGTGCGCGTTTGCCGCCGCAGACTCCACTGCTGCCGAGTGGCTCGGCCGCGGGCGCGCTAGAGGAGGCGAGGACGCACTGGACGAGGAGGCGAGGGCGCGGCTCAGGAGAGCAGGAACGCCACCGGGAGTCCGGGCCCTCGAGCTCGATGCTCAGAGGATTCTCCATGCAGGGCCAAGAGTCTTCGCCGATCCGCCCGGCCCCGGACTCAATGCCGACGAGGGCGGCGCAGTCTCAGAGTTGTTCTTCTTCGCGAACTCGAAAGTTATCGATGTCCCTCGCCGTCGGTCAGCACGCCGTCGAGGAAATGGCGGAGCGCCCCGGGCTTTTTGGGGAAAGGTGCACGTGAGGCGGCGCCCTCGGTAGACGCTCGAGCGTTCCACGACGAAATCGGCGTAGCGACGTCGCGTCGCTCGAGACCAGCGCAGGCGACCGGGCCGTCGGGAAGGTCGGGAAGGAACGAGCGTACGGCGGCGCGGCGCACGCGGACGGCTTCGGCGATGATGCCTCGACCTTGGTGGAGTCATAGCTCGGAGCGGGTAATAGGCGCTCTTCGGACGACGACGCATCTCTGGTCGACGAACTGGCGCGCGATTCGTACAGGTGATGTCTCCGGCCCGCGCCATCGCCGTGCCCGTCGGCGAAGCCGTCGATGTGGGGCAGTGACCGGATGTCTCCGCCCAGAGGGCGCGCGCGCATCGAAGCTGCGCGCCTCCGCTCGACGCCGGATGACCCTCACCTCGGGGTGGAACGTGTGTGCAGCCAGATCGCGGTTCCCGCCAGAGTCCGCCGCCGCCCACGGGGACGCACCACGGCCGCCGGAGGCTCTGGACGCCCGTTGCTCGAAAATCTCCTTTGACCACGGTTCCCTGGGCTGGCGATCGTGCGCGGTCGTCAGCGGGTGGACGGTCGCGCCGTGCTCGCGCGCATGCTCTTGCGCCGCCGCGGAGGCCCTGTCGTCGAATGTCGTGCCCACGACGACCTGCTCGATCCACCGCGGATGTCCTGGGCGATGTTGCGCTCGCTTCTGCCGCGGGTGGTCGGACGGCAGGAAGACCTTGCAGCATGGATTTTCAACTGTCAGCACAGCGAAAGGCCACGCCCTGGGCGTGGTTTCCGCCGACGCATGCACAACGCCCGCCTCGCGCCTCTCGGCGCTCAGTGCCTGGAGATGAAGCTGCAGCGCGCCGCGGGCCTTAGTGAGCGGCCCACCCTGGATGTCCTCGCGTTTGAGCAGAATGTCCTGATTGCGAATGCCCGAAAGGCGAAGCGACATGTCGAGCGGAGTGCGCGGATCGTCGAACCGAGGGTCTGGGCGGCGACCACCACATCGACTCCGGTGGGGAAGCTGATTGTCCATAGTACTTTGCCACCGGCGCGCCGGTGTGATTCGTCCCGGAGGATCCCGGCTTTCCTGCTGCTACCTGGAGCCTTCCAACCTCTCGGTCTCGCCTGATTCTTTCTGGCCCTTTAGCCCTGTCGATCTGTTGATCTGGGTATTCCAGTTCGCGCGAGGCGGTGGATCTGTGTTTTCGGGAGGAGGGCGACATAGCCCGTTGACTCTTGTGACCAGCGCTGCGCGCTACGGGCGTTTGGGTCTCAGCGTCCTCGTTGTGCCTGTGTGCCTGGCCACCGCTGGCCGGAGGCAGCACGGACCGAGAAGGCCGTAAGTAGGGCTTCGATGGCCTGTCGCGGCGTGTGAGCTGACGGTGCTTGCCGATCGTTCTGGTGTGCACGAGCCCCTGACTCGGAGCACTTTTGCGGTGGAGACATGGTCGACGGTGCGACGTCGTAGTCGAAATCGCCGCAAACCTGAGGCCGTTGATGCGATCTTCCGGAGGATGCCGCGTGATCGGGTCGATAGCGCGCTCAGACGCCGTCGCTCGATGGCGTCCTGAGCCGGATGATGCAGCCTTTCTTTCCCACTGCTGACCTTTCGTTGACTTTGACCTCGAGTCTACTGGGTGCAGGTGCGTGCACCTTCTCAATGACGGGCGGGCCTGCCTGAGTGATCGACGCGAACGGTCCGGCGGAGCGGCCTTCCTCAACGACGGCCCTGCCAAGGGCGACTGACGAGTTAGCCTGACAGCTGCGAAAGCGCGGACGGATCATTATTTCGAGAAATTTCGAAATGAAAATAGCGCGTCGTCGGCACGCGTTGGCGACCTGAGCCCTCGATCCGCAGTTTGGCCTGCCCTTTGAGTGCGTCCGGCCGCCTAGCCACGGCTTGTGGGGCAGCCTGAAAGGTGCACTCTATGACCGTCCTTCGCAGTTCACGCCTGCGTCCGAACCCACGATGCGCCTGCTCTCCTTCTCCACCTATTCGTCTGTCGGCACGGATACGTTCCTCACGGCTCCGCCGCTTTCCCCTGCTTCAACGGGAATTCGTGAGCGAATCTCGTTCCGGTTGGCTCGTTTCAGCCCAGGCGTCGTTACGCTTTATTTGCTCTCATTGCGGGTCCCATCTCCGATCGTCTGGACCGCCGCAAGGTTCTGCTTGCCGGGCTGGTCGGATTCGGCGTTTTCACCTGCGGCTTGCGGTTGCAATCGGGTTTCTGGTCGCTTTTCACCGCACGCTCGCTCGCGGCGCTGCCGCCTTCGTCGCACCGCAGATCTGGGCGTCGATCCCGGTGACCGTGCCGCCAAAAGCAATTGTCAAAACCATGGGGTATGCGATGCGGGCTTGCGATCGCCCAAGTGGCGGCATCCTGATCGCTTCCTTCTTGTCCTCACTGGATGGCGCATTCCATTCTTCGCGATTGCCGCGTCCAGCGCCGTGCTGTGGACAATTCTTTATAAGGGTTTCCCGAATGTGGCGCCCGCAGTCTCCGGCGGCAGACTATTCGCGCCTTACGCACACGTCGCCCGTTCGCACCCCTCCTGATGTCGCTGATTGCATATTTTCTGCTCTTCCAGACCGGTAACTTCACCGCCCTGTCTTTCATTGATCGTCTGGCAAAGACTTTGCGCCGATCAGAACGCGATCGGCACGGCGATGATCATCATCGGCTTCTGGCAACGCCATCGGCCTTGACGGGCTCGCGCTCGTTGCACGCCCGGGGAAAGGCGTTCGCTTCTGTTCGGATCATCGCCCTCGGCGCCATTTACCTCGGCACTGCTTTCGTGTCCAATATGTGGGTGGCCGTAATCGTCCTGGCTGTGGCGATGCTCGTCGGCGGTTTTCTGTTCCCTGTGCTGATGAGCGAGCTTCAGAGTCACACCGATCTGGCCCTGAGGCACCGTGCGTCGTCGCTAGCGAGCGCCGCCATATGCGGGCGCCACCATCGGCGGAGCCATTGGCGGCTACCTGCCGTCCAGGTTCACCGGATACAGCGGAGTCGCAGTGTTCACCGTCGTTGCCTACGCCGTTTCGCTCGGTGTGTATGCGCTCGGCGGAGCTTTTAAACGAGACTCGGAGTAGGGCAAGTGCGTTGTCTCGGACGGAGTTCGCCGTCGTCCGCGGATGCCTCGTGGGCGTACGGCGGCTCTGCGGGACCCTGTGCGCAACGATCCCCGGGCATCTTGTCGAAATCTTTCGGACTGGTGGCGGACGGCTTTCGCTGGCGACGCGCCGTCGGAGCGTGGATTGTCCGTGAGGCCTTCGCCCGACTTCCGTATCCTTGAGACATGAGCGATTCCGACGACGTCGACCTTCAATTCGAGTTCGAGCGTGTTCTGGCGCGCGCTGCCGAAGGATCGGGTTCGGCACGGCTCGAAGCAGGTGATCGTTCAGGCGTACGTATTCGCCGAGGACGGGTACGCCGTGCGTGAGGATCGCCTTTCCTGGAAGGTCCGTCGAGTGCCCTGCCTCGACGAGGCGACGGACTATTTGGGCCCTTACGAACGCCGGCTTCTCACCGGGCTTCTGGCCGACGCCGAAGACGAGGCCTCGCCTCGATGGCGGTGAAAGTCGCCGGCGGTTCGCGAGCGCTACGAAATGGAATCCAGTATGGACCTCGCAGTGGCAACTCAGATCATCCGGCGCCGCCCCACCGTCATCTTTGAAGAATCGCTACCGCTCTGGTACGACGAGGACGGCTGGGAATTCGACGTGTTCGCCGGCCAGAACGAGGGGCTCATCGTGGCCGAATGCGAGAGGTTTCGCGCCCGTCGTCGACCCTGAAAAATCCCCGAGTTCTGCGTCACGGAGGTCTCCGACGACATGCGCTTCACCAACGACTACCTGTCGAAGGCTCCCTGGAGGCATCGAGCCGATGTACGCCTCGAACCTGCTGCGCGCGGCCCGCACTTCATGAACTTGACGGCGACGGCGGCGGACCTGGGAAGGGCGCGGCTGAACCGGGGCGTCATTGCGTCAAAGTTGATAAGCCCATATACCCGCGGCCTTCGTAATGGGATACCGTAGACACGGTACAAGCAATGTGGCGGGCGCCGACCCGCCGGAAAAAGCGAAAGCGAGGAAGCGATGAGCGAATCCGACATCCCACACTTGCCGAGCCGCTGCGGGCGAAAGGGCCCGTCAACATCGTTGTCATGCGGGCGTTGCGGGCTCTGGAAAGACAACGATCGGCATGATGCTCGGAGGCAAACTCGGCTACGCATACGCCGAGGGCGACGAGTTCCACACGCAGGCGAACCGCGACAAGCAGGCGTCCGGACCTCTCGACGACGCCGACCGCCAGCCGCGGCTCGAGGCACCGAGACTGATGCGGGCGGAGAACGCCGTCGGCCATTCGACCGTCGTCCTCCTGCTCCGCGCTCGCGCGAGTATCGCGACACGTTGCGTGAAAACGGCGCTCGAACCGTCTTCGCGCACGTTGCGCCGCCCGAGGACCTCCCAACGCGGAGAGGATGGAAAAAGAGGCGAGGGCACTTCATGAACCCTCGCTGCTGTCCAACCAGTACGCCACTTTGAGAGGCTTTGAGGACGACGAACTTGGCTTCGTGGTCGACAACCCCGGAACTCCCTGAAGAAACGTCTCGTCGAGGTCTCACACGCGCCTGGCAGACCTCTGATGAATTTCACTGTCGGCTAAGTCGATTTGTGATGTCGGTCGAAAGTGCCTAAACTTTTAGACCTACGGTTGCTGCGGATCGCGTGTCTGCGGTATATCATTAGAACAGCACAACTTCATAGAGCTTGCGCCCCCATCGGGTGCGCGCAATGGCAAGACGCATCCGTCCCAAATGAGGTGAGCGTGGAATCCCGGATTCCTTGCCAATTGGCTGGGTGGTTCGTTTCCGCTGCTGTCGATTCGAACCACCCAGCCTTATCTATGTCTTTGCTTTTCTCTTCGTCCACGCCTTTTCGGCGTTTTCGTTGCCCGGCATTGGCTGGAAGCCGCCCTGCTCGACGCCGTCGGCTTGTCGAAGCGTTGGCGGTCTGTCGAAGCGCTGTCGGCTTTAGACGGCCGAATCCTGACTCATTCCGGCGGTTTCGACCAGTTGCAGCGGTTTCGACCTGTTGTGGTGGTTTCGACTTGTTCCCGTGGTTCCCGTGGTTTCGACCCGTTTCGGCATAGGAGGGCGGCATGACCGAGTTCCCCGTTTCGATGATCCATCCCGACGCCCCGGAGATTCTCTCCGCGACGGCTCTGTTCACCGCCCCCATCGACCTTGAGGCGGCTGCGGCGCGTGGGGACGCTGTGGAATGAGAGCGTCGCCTTCGAATGGGAGGAGGGCGGCAGCATTCTGCGATTTGACGCTGCGCGACGTCGTCGTTGCTGAGCCCCTGTTCCGGGGAGGCCGTGCCGGAAAGGGGCGGCTTCCCGCGCACAGTTTTCATGTCGCCTGACTAGCTTCGCGCCGATGGAGGACATCGGCGGTTTTGGGGGCTGGAGCGGGAGGTTCTGGGGCTGGGGCGAGGCTTTGAGGCCGGAGCGGGAGGTTTTGGGGCTGGAGTGAGGCTTTTGGGCGAGAAGCCGGCGGTTCGGGAGGCGAAGTTGGCGATCGGGCGGCGGATGCGGGCGGATCGGGGATTCCGGGTTTCACCGGCGAGGAGATCGCGGAACTGAAGGGCTTCCTCGCGAGGTCGGATTGAGGCGGCGCGCGCTGACCGCGCACGTCGTTCTCGCGGAAGTGGCCGACGCGCTCATGCGCGAGGAGTCTGCGGTGGGGCTCTTCCGGCCGGAGCTCGGCGTCGTGCAGCCTCCGCGGATGGTTGTCGAACTTGCGGACCTCTTGAGCAAGGGCAGGCCCCTGATCCCGCTGTGGTGGAATCTGAGTGTCCAAGCCGGACCTCGTTTACGGCCGGACATTGGGACTGCCGTTGTTCGGGCATCTCGACCTTGAGGTGGTCGGGTCCCTGCACAGCGAAGAAGAGGTCTATGCGATGCTCTCAAACGTGGTCGACTATCTGCTTTCTGCCGACGCCTTCCTGCTTCCCGGGCAAAGCGTCGGGTATCGCGACGGCAAGGATCTGGCGATTTCGCAGGCTGTGAGCCCGGCCGACCGTGCGGCGGTTTTGCACATCGGGTTCTAGGGTTCGTTCCAGGGATGTGCGGGCCTTTGAGAGCGAAAAACTCCACGATGAACCGCCGATGCGTTCGTTCCAGGGCTGCTCGGGCCTTGGCCCTGTGTGCGGGTGGCCTCTGTGCGCGGGTCTGCGATGGGGCTGCGCGGTGTGATGCGCGCTGGTGCGGGTGGAGGTCGCGCGGCTGGTGCGGAGGCGTCGTCGTCGGACGTCCTGCAAAGGTCGACTTTGCGAATAAGCAAGAAAATATCGAACAAAAATTGAAACCATATCAAGTTTCGCGTGATGATGGAGGAAGGAGGCGCCGGGGATCTCACGGAACAAGCTCGGCCCACCCTTGGCGGTCATTCCCTCTGCAATCGATCTGAAGGCTTTGGCCAGAGTGGAGCCGGCCGCGTTTTGACGATGGAACCGCACTGTCGATGTCTCAGCTTGCCCGGCTGGCATGCGACTCTTCGATTGGCCGCATCGTGCTCTCTGCGACCGGGGAAGTTCTCGACGCGGGGCGAAACAAGCGTTTGTTCACACCTGGGCAGACTCGCGCTGTAATCGCCAGAGATCGAACCTGCCGGTACCCGGGGTGCTCGGAGACGATCCAGCACGGTCAGATCCACCATGCCTTGCCCTGGAAAAAGGAGGCGCGACAGACCTGGCCAACGCCGTCCTGCTGTGCTGGCATCACCATGCCCTCGTCCATCGCGAGATGACGACCATCGCCCACCACGACGGCGGATTCGTCTTCACTCGGCCAGATGGAACAATCATTGGAACGCGAAGGCACGGGTGTGAAGATGGGCCGCGAAAGACGATTGAAACGCACGGCGATCGCGAGTTCAGGCTTCGCGTCGGGCGCGTGCGGCGCTACACTCTACGAGGACGGCGGAGCGATTCGACGTCTCGGTTTCAAACCGGCCCCCGTGGTGGCAGCGCGGGGCGAACCCCGCATCCCGCACCGAATGCCCTGTCTAAAGGAGTTCTCCGTGAGCCACCGTCATGCCCGCCGAGGATACTTCGACATCGTCGCAGTATGCTTCGTCGCATTCCTTCTGCTGTCCAACATCGCCGCCACGAAACTCATCGGCGTAGACGTAGCCCTCGGAGGCTTTTCATGGCACCTGGTGTTCGACGGCGGAGCATCCTCTTCCTGCTGACACATACTCGGCGACGTCCTCTCCGAAGTCTACGGTTTTCGGCGGGCGCGCAGAGTCATCGTCACCGGATTCGTCGTTCAGATTCTGGCGTCTTTGACTTTCTGGCTCGTTCAGATCGCGCCGTCCGACCCCGACTACAAGAACCAGGAGGCTTTTGAAGCGGTTCTGGGCCAGGTGCCGCGCTTCGTCGCCGCCTCGCTGCTGGGATACCTCGCGGGGCAACTCCTCAACTCCCTTGTGCTTGTCAAGATCAAAAAGGCATTCGGAGAGAAACGCCAATGGGCGCGCCTGCTCGGATCGACCGTGGCGGGAGAGGCCGCCGACACCGCCGTCTTCGCCCTCATCGCGTGGACCGGGAACGCGGGATGGGCCACGATCTTCAACCTCATGCTCGTCGGCTTCGCCTACAAAGTCGGCGTCGAAGCCGTTTTCCTGCCGCTGACATACGCCGTCATCGGATTCGTCGAGAAGACGGACCCCGAGTATGCGGAATCCTCCCTGAAAAGAAGGCCTCGTGCGAAGAGCGGGTTTCCTGCGAAGAGCGGATTTCGACGCCGACGGCAAGGAGAATGCGAGATGACGTTTGAGATTCGAGCCCGCTTAGACGCCCACCCGCTTGCCCGCACCGGAGTGCTGGCCACCCCGCACGGCGAGATTGCCACACCCGCTTTCGTTCCGGTCGGAACCAAAGCCACCGTCAAGGCGGTGGCGCCCGAGGCGATTGCCGACGTCGGCGCGCAGGCCGTGCTCGCCAACGCCTATCACCTGTACCTGCAGCCGGGCTCCGACATCGTCGACGAAGCCGGCGGGCTCGGAAAAAATTCATGAACTGGCCCGGCCCGACGTTCACCGACTCGGGCGGGTTTCAGGTCCTGTCTTTAGGGTCGGGCTTCAAAAAGGTCCTTTCCGAGGAGTTCTCGGCCCTCGCACGCTGACGGGACGGTGGCGCCGTCGAAGGAACGCCTGGCCGACGTCGACGACGACGGCGTGTGGTTTCGCTCCCACCTCGACGGAAGTCGACACCGATTCACGCCCGAAGTCTCAATGCGCATTCAGCACGAGCTTGGGGCGGACGTGATCTTCGCCTTCGACGAGCTGACGACGCTGCTCAACTCCCGCGCCTACCAGGAGGAGGCCCTCGAACGCACGAGGCGATGGGCGCTGCGGTGTCTGGCGGCCCATCGCGCACTCACGGCCGAGCGCGAAGGCAAGCCCTACCAGCAGCTCTTCGGAGTTGTCCAAGGCGCCCAGTACGAGGATCTGCGGCGAAGGCCGCCCGCGACCTCGGCGCGATGGAAGCGGACGGGCAGAGATTCGACGGCTTGGCATCGGAGGGCGCTGGAGAAGGAAAAATCTGGGGACGATCGTCGGTGGGCCTGCAGGAACTGCCCGAAGATCGGGCGCGCCACCTCCTCGGGATCTCCGAGCCGGACGATTTCTTCGCGGCGGTGGAGGCCGGGGCCGACACGTTCGACTGCGTCAACCCTTCCCGCGTCGCCCGCAACGCCGCGATCTACTCGCCCGACGGGAGGTTCAATCTCACGCGCGCCCAGTTCAGACGCGATTTCAACCCGCTCGTGCCCGGATGCGGCTGTTACACGTGCACGCACTACTCACGCGCCTACCTCCACCATCTGTACAAAGCCAAAGAGATGCTCTTTTCCACACTCGCGACGATCCACAACGAGCATTTCACCGTGCAGCTCGTCGACGGGATCCGCGCGGCGATCGAAGCGGGCGACTATGCGGACTTCAAAGAGGAGACCCTTGGCCGGTTCTACGCGGGGAAATGGGGGAGAAGCACGGATCTAGCGGACCGCGGAGCCATGCGCTGCGCTCAGAACTCGCGGGTTGAGGCCTCTTTGAGGGCGGCCATCTGGGCGTCGTCGGGAAAGCCGGCGACGTTCCAGCGCGGGGGCCACACGTTGTGCATGGGGGACAGTCCCTCGTGCCAGACGTCGCGGGCCACCTGGGTTCGAAGCCGCACGTGGTCGGAGGTCTCAGCGTCCCACGGATGGGGAGACCTCTGGCGCACGAAATCGATGTACTCGGCGTCGGGAACGGATCCGAAGCCGTCGAGGGACGTCCAACGCGTCGCGGAGGAGGTGAGAGCGCCGTCGCGAATCACCTCGAAGGGCGCCAGCCTTCCGAAATCGTTCGGCCACGTGCGCATCTCGCGTTCCTGCACGCTGTAGATCGCCGCCCGCGAGCGCGCGCGGATTTTGGAAAGGATGCGGGCGGCGGGATGGTCGTTCATCGGAATCCACTCACTCCACCCGTCGCCGGTCACAACGTGCGGAAGGGGGTAGATCGATTCCGCGTCGGCCGCGGCCCGTGAAAGATACTGGAACAGCGGGGCGAGATGCGGATCGTCGGCCATCACCACGAACGCCAGGTCGCGCGAGGCGGGAACGAACAAGGCGAGGCCGTCGTCGTGGACGGAACTGAGCGACTCGGCCACAGTGAGCGCCATTTCGACGTCCATGAACCACGAGCTTTGATAGCTGGGAGGGCCGGCGAACTCGAAAATCTGCGCTCCCGCGAGAGTCCCCGGCTGAACCTGCACGGAAGGCTGGCCGTTGGTCAAGTCGGAGGTCCGCAGATGCATGAGCGCCTGCTGGAAGAAACCGACGATGTCGGTGGGAAGCCCCAGCCGTTCGGCGTCGGAGAAGTACATGGGCGTGATGAGGTCGCGGCCGTCGATAGCGATGCCTGCGCCAACGAAAGGCGTGAGGGGGACGTAGATCGTGGAGTCGTCGCGCGCGTGGTCGTGGGAGGCGACGAAGTAGTCGGCGCTGCGCACGATCGGCATGATGTGGGCCAGCACAGACTCTCCGCTGCTTGCGTCCAACGGCTCGCGGCGTTCGGCTGCGACGGCGGAAGGCTCGTCCTCCGGCGGGGCCTCGTCGAACGACTCGAGCTCGAAGGCCGGTCGAAGGCCGCGTCGTCTCGGGCTCGCCCGCATCGGACGCGTCGGATTCAAAGCGCACAGATTCGGAGGGCCCGGATGCGGCGGGGGCGGACTCGGACGGGCGGACTCGGCGCGGGCGACGCCGATGGAGATGAGGCGGTCGAGGAGCTTGCGGCGGACGGGTTCGGGCTTCGACTCGTCGATCATTTGGCCGGGGCGAAAGCGGAACGTGCGGCCGTCGGGCAGCAGAATGTCAAGCTCATTCGCCGTCGACATCGATGAGCGCGCCCGTCAGTCGGGGTGCGCCGCCGCGACGTCGAATGCCCAGTCGATGAAAACCCATGCGGTCATTCTCTCCCGAAATGGCGGCAAAAGCCCACCTGTTCGTTCCGCGCGATCGGGGAAGAGGCCGGATCGAGCGAGGCGGAGGTCGGGACGAAGGTCGTGTTTCCTTGTGTTTAAGCCGAATCATTCCACTTGAGCTCGTTTTGGTGCGTAAGCGCGAAGCCTCACGTCGGCTGAACGCGCGTCTCGCGGCGGTCGGCCGACCGCGAGGGCGGTGCGGGCGACGAGACCGATGCCGGGTGACGACGGGCGGGGAGTGAGGAGAGGGCGGAGCGACGAGGGCGGCAGGCGCCTTCGTTGGGGCGGCGCCGTGATGCGATGCTCGATCGGGGCCGCTGAGCGCTGCGCTCGCGAAAAGCGGGGAAGGCGTCTGGAAGCTAGCAAAGAGGCAATATATTTTGAACAGCGGGGTCCTTCGCGCTGTTCGAATAGTCGAAGAGGGCGGGGCGCCTCAGCCGTGCGCGGGTTCCTCCCACACGCCACCCGCGTGCGGAACATCCACTAGGAGGTAAAAGGATGTCTTTGCCGCGTTCGCGCGACCTGGCGCGCGACCCTGACACGCGATGCCCGAGGCCCCGCCGTCGCGGGCTTTCGAGGCGCACCCAGCGTCTGGTCTCAACCGGGGCGACTGCGGCGATCCTCCTCGCATACGGAGCGGCCATCGCCGCGTCCCAGGGCATCGACAGGGCCGAACTCTCTTTGAACGACGGCGGCGTGTGGGTCACGAACCAGAGTTCGCGCATGCTAGGCTGCGTGAATTACCCTCACAATCGGTCGACGCCTCCGACAGGACGAAGACCGACAAATTCGACGTGCTCCAGGAAGAGGACACAGTTCTCTACCGCAACATGGAGGCCGGGACGCTTGCGGCGGTCGATCCGGCCAAGTCCCTCATCGGCACGGAGCAGCAACTCGGAACGGTCGACGGCGTCGGGTTGGGCGGCGGCACGATCGGGCTCATCGACTCCAAGGCGGGAAAGGTCTGGACGACGGGCCTCAAGTCGCTTCCCAGCTTCTCGCCCGAGGCCGCGGAGCCGACGACCGAAGGCGTCGAGGACGGGACGATGGCCGTGGGCAGCGACGGGTCCGTCCACGTCGTCTCGGCTAAGGAGAAGGTTCTGCGCACGATGCAGGCCGAGGGCTCGGCTTTCACGCGGATCGAGCACAAAGTTCCCCAGATGAGCTCGCCTCGGTCAAGGGGCTCCAGATCAGCTCGGTCGGCGACAAACCGTGATGCTCGACCCTCGATTCGGGCAAGCTTCTGCTTCCCGACGGCAAGCCTCGTCTCGCTCGGCGACAGCAACGGCTTGCGCCTCCAAGAGCCCGGGCCGAAGTCCTCGGACGCGCTCGTGGCCTCATCGACGTCGCTGTACCGCGTCTCCCTCGACGACGGCGCCGTCACGCAGAAAGCCGCCGACCCAGACAACCCGAACGCGCGGGGAAGCGCGGCCCCTCCGGTGCTCCACCAGGGGTGCGCCTACGCGGCGTGGGCCAACACCGGCCGTTTTGTGCGAGACTGCGACGGCAACGCCGACGACGTCTCGCGCCCCGCCGAGAAGCTCGAGGCGAGCAAGAGCGTGCGCTTCCGCACAAACAGGAAGATCATCGTCCTCAACGACGTGGCCAACGGCAACGTGTGGCTCCCCGACAAAGACATGGTTCTGGTCAACGACTGGAACAACATCAACCAAAGCGAAGACGTCGACGACGACAAGAAGGAAGACAGCTCCGACCTCAACACTCAGCAGCAAGACCCCAACAGGACGGACGAGAACCACCCGCCGAAGGCGGAGAACGACTCCTTCGGCGTCCGGCCGGGGCGTTCGACGACGCTGCCCGTGACCTTCAACGACAACGACGAGGACGGGGACATCCTGACGGTCAAGGCGCTCAGCCAGCCGTCCTTCGGCACGGTCCGGCCGGGGCGCAACGGTCAGGCTTTGCAGATCGACGTGCCCGAAGGGGCGACCGGATCGACGTCCTTCACGTATGAGGCCGACGACGGGCGCGGGGGCAAGGCGACCGCGACGGTGAACGTCTCCGTCCACCCGTTCAGCCAGAACGCCCCGCCCGTGCAAAGGATCAACACGAGCGCCAAGCTCTCCTCCGGCGGCACGACGACCCTCCAGGTGCTCGGGGATTGGATCGATCCCGACGGCGACCAGATCTACCTCAAGAGCGCCGCCGGAACGAAAGGGCTGAACGCCTCGTTCCGGGAGACCGGATCCGTCTCCATCTCCGACCTCGGCCAGGGGGCGGGCGTGCAACGTCAACCTCGTCGTCTCGGACGGACAGGCGGACACAAACGGCTCCGTCGTCGTCGAAGTGACCGACGGCGTCAATCAGCCTCCCAGGGCCAACGGCGACCTCGTGCGCGTCGTGGCCGGCGAATCGACCACAGTGACCCGCTGGCCAACGACACGGACGCCAACGGCGACCTCGCTCAAGCTCGTGAGCCTCGGCCCGAGCCCCCAGGGCCCTGACCGCCAAGGCCTCTCGGATCAGAGCACCGTGACGGTCTCGGCGTCCAAGCCGGGCACCTACTACCAGACGTACTTTCGTCTCGGACGGGCCGACGTCGTCGATGGGGATCATCCGCGTCGAAGCGGTCGAGCGCGACGCCAACTCGACGCCGATCGCCGAGAACGACATTGCGATGCTGCCAGCCGGAGGCCAGAACCTCGTCGACGTGCTGACCAACGACTCTGACCCCGGCGGCGGCGTGCTCACGCTCCAGTCCGTCCAGACTGAGCCGGGTTCCAAGCTCGTCGTCTCTCCGTACAACCACGAACATGCGAGGGTCAGCGCGCCGGCCGGGCTGGACGCCCCCGAAACCTTCACCTCACACCGTCTCCAACGGAAGCCAGACCGCGACCGGCCGGGTCAAGGTCATTCCGTGCCCGCGGCGGACGCGCAGGCGCCGCCCGTGCTCGCCGACGACCAGCTCGTCGTCCGGGCCGGAGACGTCGGGTCGGTACGCGTGCTGGCGAACGACAGGTCCCCCGGCAACCTCAAGATGACCGTGCTGCCGAACCTGCAGTCGAACGCCCAGAAGGATCAGGGGGAGGTCTTCCTCTCCGACAACGTCGTTCGCTTCAGAGCGGGGAAGAAGCCCGGCTCCGTGAAGGTCGTGTACACCGTCCAAGACTCCCTTGGCCACACGGAGTCCGCCACCGTCAACATCACCGTCACGGCCGCCGACGCCGAGAAGGACAGCCCTGCCCATACCGAAGAACATCACGGCCCGCGCCGTCGTCGGCGAGAAGCTGAATATAACGGTTCCGCTCGACGGGATCGACCCCGAGGGCGACTCGGTCGAGCTCGTCGGGCCGGGCGAATCGCCGAAGCTCGGCCTCGTGGAGGTCGGCGGCGACTCTCTGAAGTACACGGCCGGCAAGCCCGGAACCGACAGCTTCCAGTACATCGTGCGCGACACGTACGGGAAGACGGCGACGGCCAGAGTGCGCGTGGGCGTGGTTCCGGCGCCCAAGACCAACCAGCCGCCCAACGCGGTTTCCGACCAGGTTCGGGTGCGGCCCGGGACGAAGGTGTCGGTGCCCGTGACGCAGAACGACTCGGACCCCGACAGCGGCGACACGCCGAAGCTCGTGGCCGGTTCGGCCAAGAGCAAGGCCAAGGACCTCAAAGTCTCCGAGCGCCGCAACGAAGTCATCGTCAAAACGCCCAAAACGGCGGGGTCCTATCCCGTCTCCTACCGGATAACCGACGGCAGGGGCGGATTCGCGGAGGGCCTGCTGACGGTCAACGTCTCGCCCGACGCCCCCGCGCTGGCGCCCATCGCCCGCGACGATTCGGTGAGTCGGGACAAGGCCTTCGGCAAAGACAGAGGGTCGACGTGCTCGCCAACGACACCGACCCCGACGGCGACGTCTACGACGAGAAAGTCGAATCCGACGACGAGGGCGTGACCGTCAACTCCGACAAGTCCTTGACCATCAAGACCTCCGACAAGGCGCGGATCGTCCTGCAAGGGTGAAGGACTCGACGGGGATGGAATCGGCCGCCGTCGTGCGCGTGCCCCCGGCCAGGCAGACCGAGCCCGTCGTCGACACGTCGAAGACGATCGTCGCCGAGGCCGGGAAGCCGAAGAAGATCAAAATCAACGATTACATCCTCACGCGCTCGGGCAGGTCCGTCATCATGACCGACCCCAGCAAGGTCGCCGCGTCGGTCGGATGGAACGGCGACCCCCTCTACACGGACGAGCGGACGATCACCTTCACCTCGCAGTCGGACTTTTCCGGCCCGACGATGATCACCCTCGAGGTCACGGACGGAAAGGACCGCAACGACGGCAGCGGCCTGGTGAGGACCTTGCAGCTTCCGGTCGAGGTCAAGCCCTCCGGCAACCGTCCGCCGGAGTTCACGCCGACGCCCGTGCAGGTCGAGGCCGGATCGACTGAAAGCCCGTTTCGGCGAACCTGGCGGCGATGACGACCGACCAGGACCGGGGCGACGATCCGAAGGACTTCACGTACAAGGTGGTCAAGGCTCGAGGGATCGACGCTAAAGGTCTCGGGTCCGTGCTCTCCGTCAAGGCCGACGCCGAGTCGCAGCCCGGCTCTGCGGGGCCGTGGAGGTGTCCATCGACGACGGGCACAATTCGGTCAAGGGCCAGGTTCCCGTGACGATCGTCAAGACGGACAGACCGCTCATCCAGGTCGCCTCCTACGAGGAGACCGTGAAGGCGGGGAGCACGGCGAAGGTCGACGTGTCCAAGTTCGCCGTCAACCCCTTCCCGGACAAGCCCTTGTCGATAGCCGGCCAACCGACGGTTTCGAGCAAGGTCGGGGAGTCAAGGCCTCCTCCTCGGGAACCGTCGTCTCCGTGTCGATTCCGCCCGACGTTACGGGGACATTTACGTCTCCCTATCAGCTCTGGACGCCACGGGGCTGGCCGAAAGGTCGGTGCGCGGCCAGTTCAAGCTCTCGGTCTTGGGCAAGCCGTCTCCGGTGCAGATCCTCGGCGCGCGGGTGACGAACAAGAACTCTGCGACGGTCATGTGGAAGGTCATCGATTTCAACGGCTCGCCCGTGACCGACGTCGTGGTCCGCGACGTGACGCAGGGCGACGAAAAGCACTGCGGCGCGGTCACCCAATGCCAGCTGGACGGGCGGACTCTCGGCATCGACCACATATTCGAGGTCACGGCGTACAACGCGGTCGGCGCTTCGACGCCCACGCGGTCGCGCCCGTGCTCATGGACATCGTGCCGAACCGGCCGGCGGGCCTGACGGCGACCCCGGCGACGGCAGCGTGACCTTCTCGTGGAACCGCGTGTCTTCCGACGGCAGCCCGGTGACGGCGTTGACGCTCAACGTCACCCCCGGGCAGTCCGTCCAACTTGCTCCGGGCGCGACGTCGGCGACCGTCCGCGTCCCCAACGGGACTTCGGTTCAAGCGACCCTCGTGGCCACGAACAGGCAGGGCAGTCCGAGCCGTCCGCGCCTCGGCGCCCGTCACGCCCTTCGGCCGCCCAGGCGCCTCTCTGCGAACGTCGAGAACACGTCGGTGAACAAGTCGGGCAGCGACGGCAAGGGCCAGGCGACCGTGCGCTGGACGAGCGCGCCGAGCAACGGCAGGACGATCGAGTCCTACACCGTGCAGGCCAGCACGGGCGAGAGCGTGACGGTCGCGGGCAACAAGAATTCCGTTGTCATGGACATCGCCTACTCGAGCCAGCCCGTGAGCTTCACCGTCACGGCCTACACAGCAGGAACCCGAACTCGTCCACGGCCGCAAACGCCGGGCTCCGTTCGGATCCTGGGGTCGCTCAGCGCCCCTGCGGGAGGCCGCATCGAGGCGACGGGAACCTCGGGCGAGGTGAGCATCACGAATGCGCCTCGCGGATCGGCGACCAACGGCTGGCGCGAATCGGAGCTCGTCTACGAGTATTCGACCAACGGCGGAGGCTCCTGGAACCGGATCGACGGCGGGGGCCAGATCGTTCGCGGCCTGCCCAACGGACAGAGCGTCAAGCTTCAGTTCCGGGCCCGCACCGTCTCGGAGAACCGCACGAGCCTCGTCTCCTCGTCCAACGCCGTCGTCCCCTACGGCAAGCCGACGCCGCCGGACGCGTTCTCCTGCGGCTGGGAGGAGCCCGGCGACGACGACGTCATCTGCACGTGGAGCGGAGGTTCGCACAACGGGTCCTCCGGCGAATACACCATAACGGGAAGCGGCATCAAGAAGTCGAAGTCCGTCGATTTCTCGAAGAACTCGGTGAAGATCGACGACGTCGGACTGGGGCCGGTCAGGGTATTGCATCAGGGTCGCCAGTCCCCGCAAGAAATTGACAGCGACCAGCGCTGCAACGACCTCATGCCGGGGCGAGCGCGTGGGCATGTACTCCGTTGCCTGGCGCTCCGATCCGGGAGGCGCGCTGGGCGGGCGCCTCCCCAGGAGGCCCCTCGCTCTGCCGCCCGAGGCCGCCGCGTTCCGCACGCCGCGGGCGCGAAAAAGCGCGAGAAAGATCGACAGGAAGAACATGACTCAACAACAAGAACAGGTGACCGAGCAGAACGCCGCGTGGTTCGCGGAGACGTTCAGGGAGGATCGTCAGCAACGATCGGCCGTGCGCTTCTGGGCAAGGACGACGTCATTCGCCTCGCCCTCACAGCGATGTTCGCGGGGGGCCACCTGCTTCTCGAAGACGCCCCGGGGACCGGAAAAACGGCTCTCGCCCGGTCGATCGCGGCAACCGTGCAAGGCACGCATTCGCGCATCCAGTTCACCCCGGACCTTCTTCCGTCCGACATCACGGGCGTGACGATCTACGACCAGAAAACCGGCGAATGGAACTTCCACAAGGGGCCGATCTTCGCCTCGATCGTCCTCGCCGACGAGATCAACCGCGCCTCGCCCAAAACCCAGTCCGCCCTGTTGGAGGTCATGGAGGAGTCCGCGTGACGGTCGACGGCGTGGCCCACGAGACCGGGCGTCCCTTCATGGTGATTGCCACGCAGAATCCCGTGGAGCAGGCCGGAACATACCCGCTGCCCGAGGCGCAGCTCGATCGCTTCCTCGTCAAGACCTCCGTCGGATACCCCCAGAACGCCGCAGGAGTGGAGATCCTCAAAGGGCGCGGCCTCGCCGGACCGTTCGAAGGACCTTCCTCCGGTGATTTCAACCAGCGCGGTCGATGAGATGTCGCGCAGGGCGGCGAACAACTTCGCCAGCGAAGCGGTGCTCGGTTACGTCCAGAATCTCGTCGAGGCCACCCGCGCGTCGAAGGACGTGCGGGTCGGAGTCTCCACGCGCGGCGCGATCTCGATGGTTCGCGCCGTCCGCGTGTGGGCCCTCTCGCGGGGCCGGAACTACGTCCTCCCCGACGACGTCAAGGGCCTTGGCCCACGTCGTGTGGGACCACAGGCTCGTTCTCGATCCGGACGCCGAGTTCGCGGGAGCGACCAGAGAGGCGGTCGTCGAGCGCGCCCTGGAAGAGGTGCCGGCGCCGACGCTGCGCAAATAGAATGGCCTTTCTGCACGTGAAGGAATCGGGGCCGCCGTCCCTCAGGGCGGGCCCTTCCCGTCTGCGGCGCGCCGCCGCTTCCGCCGCGGACGCCGCGCGCCGGCTGGGCGAGCGGGCGTCCGCGCTGTCCGGACTCCGCCGCGCGATCCCCGTGCTCAGGGTCGTCACCGGTTTCGGCTGGGCCGTGCTCGTCTTGGCGATCCTCGCCTGGCACTACGGCCGCCAGCGCCACTGGATGGAGCTCGTCTGCCTGGCCGTGCTCTTGGGCGTCGCGTGGATAGTCGCCGTGGCGTGGACGATAGGAAAGGTCTCCTACAAGGTCGATCTGACGCTCGCCTCCAGCCGCGTCGTCTCGGGCGAAACCGCCGTCGGAGAGTTGACGGTCGCCAACACGGCGGCCAGGCCCCGTCCGTCGTCGGTCGTCGAGGTGCCCGTGGGCGCCACGGTCGCGCAATTCGGGGTTCCGATCCTCTCGGGAGACCGCGCGTTCAACGAAATCTTCACGATTCCGACGCATCGACGGGGGGTGATCCCGGTCGGGCCGGTCAGGTCCGTGCGCGGCGACGGGCTCGGCCTGCTGCGCCGCGAACAGGTGTGGGTGGAACGCCAAGACCTCTACGTCCACCCCAAAACCGTCAACGTGGGCTCGTCTTCCATAGGGTTCATCCGCGACATCGAGGGCGCCGCGACCCACGACCTTTCCTCCAACGACGTCGCCTTCCACGCCCCTGCGCGACTACATCCCGGGCGACGATCGGCGCAACGTCCACTGGAAGACGACTGCGCGCACGGGCAGGCTCATGGTCCGCCAATTCGAGGAGACCCGGAGGGCCCACCTGCTCATCGTCTTCGACGACGACGCCCGCTCCTGGGCCTCGGAAAGCGAGTACGAGCTCGGCGTCAGCGTGGCCGCCTCGATCGGGGCGGCGGTCCTGCGCGAGCGCAGGGAGCTGAGCTCGTCAGCCAGCTCGGCCCGCTTCCGACCAGTTCTCCCAGGCCCTTCCTTGACGGCCTGACCCTTCTGGACGCCCGCCCCGGCGTCGCCCGCCTGCGCGAGCTCGCCCGAGCCGCGACGGACAAGGCCCCCAACGCCAGCGTCATCGCACTGGTCACGGGGTCCCTCGTCGACGTCGCCGAAATCCACAGCGGCTATGCGATCCTCCCCGTCAACGCCCGCACATTCGCGCTCCGGGCGGACGAGCAGGGCAAAACGGCGCGCTCGCTCATCGCGGGCCTGCCGCTGGTGACCGTCCCCAGGCTGGACGACCTGCCCCTGGCGCTGCGCAAGGCGGTGACCTGATGCCCGCAAGCCGTCTGCGCTACATGGACCTCGGCGTCCTCGTCGTCATGCTCGTCGCCGCGAGCATGACGTGGGGGCCGGTTTTCGGCGACCTCAGCGGATACGTCGCCGCCGTCGGCGGCATCGCCGTGGGCGTGGCCGTCGCCTGGGCCGGCTATGCGGCCCGGCTCACGCCGTGGCTCACGGCCGTTTTCGGCGTCGCGTGCTACCTGCTGTTCGGCGGGGCGATCGCTTTGCGGCCCGTGGCCGCCGCGGGCTGGCTGCCGAACTCCGAGGTTCTGCAGATGCTCATGGTGCAGACCATCAAGGGGTGGAAGGACCTCCTCACGCTCACTCCGCCCGCGGCGGCCTTCGTGGGGCCGACCGTCCTGCCCTACTTCGCGTGCCTTGTTGCGGCGCTCATATGCGGCTCGCTGGCGCTGCGCGCCTCGCGCCCAGAGTGGGGCGTCATTCCCGTCGGGCTGGTCGTGATCCTGGGAATCCTCTTCGGCTCGAGGCAGGCGCCTCTGGCCCGTTGGATCGGAGTGACCGTGAGGCCTGATCGGCCTCGTCTGGTGTTCGCGCGTCATCGAAAGGCGCAGAGTTGTGGCGGTCTCCGCCGCGGAGGCGAGAAGGCGAGCCGACGTCGCCGGAACGGGGCCTTTGCGCTCGCGGGGGCGGGCGCTGTGGCGGCGCTTGTGCTCGCTCCCGCGCTCACGGACTCGCAGGCGCGGTACGCCGTGCGCGACCACGTCGTCCCGCCGCTCAATGTGCGCGAGTATCCGTCGCCTCTGTCTGATTTCCGCTCGTACAACGACCAGCATGCGAGCGAGACCCTTTTCTCCGTCGGCGGGCTGAAGAAGGACGAGCGAGTGCGCCTGGCCACACTCGACGTCTACGACGGGATCGTCTACAACGTCTCGACCGACCCGAAAAAGGGCTTCCGGCGGATCGGCCCGGAGGTCTCCCTCGAGAACCCGCCCGCCAAGTCCCGTCCCAGCAGGCTTTCGATTTCGGTGGGCAAGTACTCGGGCGTATGGGTTCCGGGGAGGCCTTCACCCACCCTGAAGTTTGCGGGCGATCGGGCGAAGAAGCTCCAAGACGACCTCTACTACTCCCCTCCGAGCAGACGGCGCTGACCGTCACTCCCCTGAGAGGGGGACTCGTACAGGATCGTAGACCTCGTCCGGCCCGCCCCGTCGGACAGGCAGCTCGAAGGCCACGCTTTCGGGGCGGTGCCGATGGAGGAGAATGCGAATGTGCCCAACGCCGTCGCCGCGAAGACCCAGAAGATCCTCAAGGGGACGATGAGCCCGATTCAGCAGGCCCGCGCAATCGAGCAGCACCTGAAGAACAACGGGTTCTACGCGGGCGGCGAGCAGTCTCCCTCGCGCCCGGGGCACAGGAATCAGAGGATCCAGGCTTTCTTGGAGGCCGAGTACATGCAGGGCGACGACGAGCAGTACGCCGTCGCCATGGCTCTCATGGCGAGGTCGGCGGGAATGCCCGCCCGCGTCGTCATGGGCTTCTATCCCGACTCTCACAGGGACGGAACGATCAACATCAGGGCCGCGACGCCCACGTGTGGGTCGAGATCAACTTCGACGGGTACGGGTGGGTGATGTTCGACCCGACCCCGCCGCGAGACAAGAAGCTGCAGACTCAAGAGCCCAAACCGAAGCCGAACCCCCGGCCCATCGTGATCCAGCCGCCCGACCCGCTCGATCAGCCGGTCGAGCTGACCCCCACCAACCAAAACGACGACGACCGCAAGAAGGACGAGGACGCAGGGGCTTCCCGCTGGCTCGTCTACATCGCGGCGGGACTGGGCGTCACGCTGCTCGTCGTCGGCCCTTCGTGGCGGTTTTGGCCGCGAAGGCGCTGCGGACTCGTAGGAGGCGGACGAAAGGCCGTCCCGACGAGAGGGCCGCCGGAGCATGGGAGGATGTACTTGACGTCGCCCGCGACGGGCGGATGACGGTCGACGCCCGGATGACCCGCAGCGAGCAGGCGTCCGCCGTGACGGACGCAGTCGCAAAGGCCCTTTCTGGGAAGAAGAAGCTCGCAGGGAAAACGGAGGCCGATTCGGCGCCCATCGTAGAAACGGCCCGCCGGGCCGACGCCTCGGTTTTCGGAAGCGGTGATATTGGCGATACTTCTTTGACTGCGATGTGGCGAAGCGCGGAGGAGGCGAAGTCTGTCATCCGTCGAGCCTCGGCCAGAAGGTCGCGTTTTTCGTTGAAATCCTTTGGAGCGCGCCGCAAGTCGAAGCCTCCGCGGGCGGGCGGGGGCCGTCGCTGGAAGCGAGCGAAATCGTTCAAGGCGAGCGGTCCCCATGAACAGGGTGAGCGCGGATCCGCCGGGTCGGTATATCCTCCCAAGAGACCTAATGAAAAAAGAGGGAACTCATGAGTAATGAGAGGGTGTTCTATCAGCCAGCGGGCAAGCGGCGTCGCACCACGTCGCGGATCCTCAGCCTTCTCATCGTTGTGGCCGAGCTAGGAGCCTCGGCTCTACCGATAGTGGACGCGGATTTCCCGCCGCCTGGCGAAAAGCCGATGCCCTACGTCGCGTGCGTGGGGCTGATCGTCGTTTTCATCGCGGGCAACTGTTACTACGTCGCCAAAAAGGGGACCCTTCCGGGACTGACGTCTCTCGGCGTGGTGGCCGTCCGAATGAGGGACGGCGGCAATGCCGGAGTGTTTGCAGTGCAGAAGTACGCCGTCGAGGCCGCCGTGACTTTGGCGACCCTCGTCGTCGGCCTCCCGTTCATCCTTCATTTCACGAGCGACCGCTTCGGGCGCACGTGGTTCGACAGGACCGGAGGCATCATCTACGTCGACACGCGGCGCCCCATCGAGGACGACGACGAATTCGGCGTCCCCTCCGCCGCGAGCGCCCAGCTGGCGCAGTCGGCCGGATCGCCGATGGCCGCCCCTTTGCAGGGGGCTCCGTCGGGAATGTCGCTGCCGAGCCGCCGGCCGATCCCCACGCGCAGCGCCGGGCTGGTCGGCCCCGGCTTCCAGGGTCGTCGACCAGCGGCAGCTCCGCCGGCGGCGTACGGGCAGTCGGCCTACAGTGCGCCGGAGGCGGCGTACGGACAGTCGGCTCACAGCGCGCCGGAGGCGGCGTACGGACGGTCCGCGTACAGCGCGCCGGAGGCGGCGTACGATCCGCGGTACGGGCGCCCGCTGAGAGCGCTCCTTCGGTAGCCGGCGCCGACTACTCGGCGCCCGGCTATCCGGAGCTCAGCTATCCTGCCCCCGGCCATCCGGCGCCGGAGACGTCCCACTTTGCGCCTCAGAACCAGCCGCCGGATCCTGAGGAGGGCCGGGCGTCCAGGCGCGCCCGCAGCAACCGGGCGCAAGCTCAGGCTCGAATCGCCGAGCAGCTCGACGAGTACGGAATCTCTCCTGCCGCTGAGCCTTCCCGCCCGCCTTGAGACCCTCTTCACGCCAGTCGCGTTCGGCGCCGCTCGCCCGCCACGCGGTCTCCGCCCGTCGTCGGCAGCGCCGCCGAGGCTCCGGGGCCCGCCGGGCAGGGAGGCCGACGAAAACCCGAATCATGAGAGGGTTACGGGCAGCCGAGAGCCCGCCACCGTGCGTCGATGTTCGACGACGGCGTGACCCACGTCCTCAGGGGAACCGTGGTGCTCGGAAGAAACCCCGTCGTCGACCCGTCGTGGCCCTCGGCCGTGCCGATGCCCGTGGCCGACCTGCAGAAATCGGTCTCCAAGACCCACGTCGCGCTCACCCTCATGCCGGGGGCGTCAGGTCGACGATCTCAGATCGACCAACGGGACCATCGTCGTCTCTCCGGACGGCCAGCCGGTCCCCGTGCAGCCGAACCACCCCGTGCTCGCCACCGACGGCGCGAGCGTCGTCTTCGGCGGGCGCCGCGTGAGGGTGACGTTCCAGTGAGCCCTTACGCGTGTGCGCCGCGGATTCGCCACGGACATGGGATGCGGGAGCTGAACGAGGACTCCCTTCGCCTCCTCCCCCGTGTTCGTGGTGGCTGACGGGATGGGCGGGCACGCCGGGAGGTCGCCTCCCGCACGGCGGTGGACGCGTTCGCCTCCCTCGACGGCAGGGACTTCGTAAGCGCCGGCGAGCTCTGAGGAGCGAATTGCCCTGGCGGCGAGGCGGTGCGCGGCCTCGCCAGCGAGTCGGGGATCCCCGAACCACCCTGACGGGCCTCGTCCTCGGCATTGAAGGAGGATTCCCCTACGCCCGCGTCTTCAACATCGGAGACTCCCGCACCTATCACCTGTCAGGAATGGCGTTCATCCAGGTGACGAAAGACCATTCGGAGGTTCAAGAGCTCATCGACGCCGGAGTGGCCGAGGGGAACAACTGGGGCCGCAGGAACGTCATCACGCGCGCCCTCGGCGGACATTCGGGAAGCGACGTGGGCGCCGACGTCTTCCTAGTGCCCCTTTCGATGGGAGACCGTTTCGTCCCTGTGCTCGGACGGCCTGAGCTCCGTCGTGTCGAACGAGAGGATCAGCGAGGTGGCGCGATACATGGAAGATCCGCAGGAGACCGCGCAAACGCTGGTCCAGAAGGCCTTGGGCGCCGGCGGCTCGGACAACGTCACCGTGGTCGTCGTCGACATCGTGATTGTGGTCCGCAGTTGCGCGGCACATTGAGGAAGAGACCGTTACTGCCGCTCGCCGCATTGTCGGCGACGACACCGTTCCCCGGAGGGGTTAGGAATGTACATCACACGTGCGCAGGCAAAATCCGGCGACGTTCTGGCCGTCGTCGCGCCTCACGGAGCCATGATGGTTCAGGCGCCACCCCGAGCCAGGCAGAGTGGCTGTGGAGGCCATTCGTTCAGGATCGAGCTTCCAGCAGCTTGTGGAGGCCCTCGGTTTTGGCGTGCGCCCGTCGCGCCAGATCCCGCCTTCGCTATCGCGGTGTCCGAAGCGAGCACCTTCGAGTCGCGCTTCGCGGGGCCTTCCGCGCCTGCGACAGGGACGGAAACGTCCTGGGCACCGGAATGGAGATCGCCGACCTGAACGAGGCCTTCATCGACCGAATGGTCGACTCGTTCTCGACGCCGGGCCCGGCGCCGGCGTCGGCCGAGCGGAGGGGCTGCCCTTCGCCGACGGCATCGCGGCGACCTCCGCCCTTCTTCTCGCATTCGTGCCCTGGTCACCCGAAATTCGCGGGCCGCCGCGGATTCCCGTGCCAGGGAGGCGGCCGCATACGGCGCCGCGGGCTCTTCGCCGGCCCCCGGCGGCTACGGCGCCGCCGATCAGGGCGTCGAGGCCGCTGCGGCGCCGCAAGCCGTGCAAGAAGCCGTCGGCGCCTCGGAGGAGCCTGTCGAGGCCGACGGCGCGGCCAAGGAGGAGAGCCCCTTCCCGTCAACCCGATCGACGCCCTCGAAAAGACGCGCATGCCGCTCGACGAGCCCACGCTCGACGCCGTCGCGGAGCCGACGACGTCGCCTCGGCCGAATCTGCGGAAGAGGCGGACGAGCCGTCCGCGGAGGCGCCGTTCTTCATCGACTCGGTTCCCGGAGACTTCCACACCCCTCAGGCCGAGGAAGAAAAAGCCGAGCGGCAGAACGCCGCCCCGGTCGAGGCCGAAGCCTCCGCCCCGCAGAGGCGGAGGCCCTGGCGGCTCAAGCCCGGCCGCTGAAGACGGCGCCCCCTGAAGAAGAGGACGCGATTCTCGCCGAAGAGCTCGAAGAGATCGCCGCGAACCTCTCGTCGGCGGGCGAGGTCGGCGATCTGAGGGGCCTGAGGAGGACGTCCCGACGAGCAGCCGCGGTTCCCGATTGAAAGCCGCTTCCCCATGGCCGACCAATTGGACGAGACCGAAGACGCGGCCCAGGCCGCGTTCTCTCCCGTCGAGGCGGCTGGCGGCTCTGAGCAGGGCCTGACGGATGCGGCGGAGGAATCCGCCGAGCCTGCTGAGGAGCCCGTTCGCCGCAGCCCCCGGCCCTGGAGGTCGCTGACGAGGCCCCTCGTCCGAGGAGCCGGCCGCGTCTGAGCCCGCGGACGACGTCGCCGAAGCCGCCGAGGAACCGGAGGCGCCCGTCGAGGGGCAGGCAGGCTGGGACGGCCCGCCGCAGGAAGAGGCCTTCCGAGACGACGAGCAGGCGCAGGGAGTCTCGGCTGTTCGAGCTTTCCTTCCCCAGCGTCGCTGCCCAGGCGGCGGAGGCTGAGGCTTCCGGAGGATTACGACGCGGAGACGGTCGTCGGCGAGCAGAGCCCGCAGGAGCAGGAGCGGGTCCAGGCGGAGTCGCCTCAGGCGATGGTCTTGGCCGTGCCAGTGCCAAACGGCTACCTCAACCCGCCCCACGGGAAGGTGTGCAGGATATGCAGCGGCCCGCTCGGAGGCGAGCCGAATTGGTACCCCTGCCCGTCCTCGGGGAGATCTGGGTGTCCACGGGGCTGAACGTGCCCTAGACGCCGACATCATCATCGGCCGCAAGCCGGCGTCCGCCCCTGAGCCCGGCGTCCGCGCGCCCACCTCGTCCCTCGTCCCCAGCCCCGATCAGCAGATCCGCGCACCCACTCGCGAGATTCGCGTCGACAACTCGGGACGTTCGGCTCGTCGATAGGAACTCGAACAACGGGACGTACGTCCTACGTCCGAATGAGCGGCCGATTCGCATCAGCCCTGACCGAGCCGTTCTTCCTCAGGGTCAGCGACGTCATCGACATCGGCGAGGGCGTGACCATCCAGATGCTCGGTCCGAGGTCGGGAGCCTGATGTCGGCCGGCCGACGCCCCCGCCACACCGCCGAAGATTCCCAATGCCGGGTACCTGTCCTATCTCAGTCCGAGCTTCGCCGACGTGTACCCAGTACGATCAGCAGGTTCCGCACCGTGAGTTGCCATCATTGCGTTTCTGGCGGGCGTGACCGAGCAGCAGAAGCTGGCTTTCGCGCGGAGGCCAACCCTCATGGCGCGCATGAGTTCGCATCCTCGGTCGTCTCCGTGCACGGCGCCGGTGAGACCGAAGACGGCCGCATGTACCCTCATCATGGAGTACTGCCCGCCCCGCATCTGGGCAAGCTTTTGCGCATGCGCCCGCTGCCGGTGACCTTCGCCCTCGAAGTGGGCATACAGATCGCCGGCGCGGTCGAGACTCTGCACAGGGCGGGAATCGTCCATCGCGACATCAAGCCGTCGAACATCCCTCATGACTCCGTATCGGCATCCGGTGCTCACGGACTTCGGCATCGCAACCCGGATGGGCGACACGACTCAGGCCGAGGGCTTCTCGTTCCCTGGGCCCCGCCGGAGCAGGCGACGGGCGAGGGCGAGGCCGCGCCCGCCGTCGACGTCTACTCTTTGGCGGCGACGATCTACCCTTGTCGCCGGGCGCGCGCGCCTTCGAAATCGTCGACGGCGACAACTCGGAGATCGCCGTCATCAATCGAGTTCTGCGCTCCCCGCTGCCGAAGACCGGGCGCACCGACGCCCTCGACGAGCTCGAAAGGGTCCTGGCCACGGCGATGGCGAAGGACCCCAAAACAGCGCTACCAGTCGGTGCGGGAGTTTGCGACGGCCCTTCCAGTTCATCCAGGCCGAGCAGCTCCATCAGCGCCCGACCGACATGAACGTCCAAGGCGAGGGGGAGGAATGGCAGGAGTCCTCGGCGATCGACGAGGACGCCACGCGCCAGGCGGTGCGGACCATCTCCCCGATCGACGACGAGAAGCGCGCGATGTGCCTCGACGGGTCGGTCGGCATTCGATCGAGGTCGATCGCGGAGCGGGAGTCGTTTTTCGCCGTCGACAGCGCCGACGTCGCCTCTGCGGGCCGCCGCCACTCGTACTACGGGGCGCCCGCCGGAGACGACGAGCCCGAGGCGGCCCCGCCGCCAGAGGCCTTCGGAGCCAGGCGAAAAGTTCGCTGCCTTTCTTCGCAAAGCCGGTCGCGCGATTCTCGATCGCGGCCGTCGTCGTCCTCATCGTGGCGCTGAGCGTGGTCTATTTCGCGAACCGCAGGCAGGGCGAAACGATCAAGCTTCCCCTCCGCCTCGGAAACCACAAAGATGGATCCGGGGCGGAGCAGCCTCAGGGCGTGACAAAGCTCAAAGGGACGGTGAAAAACGGGCGCGTGACGTTCACGTGGGAGAATCCCGACCGCACGACGGCGACATGTGACCTCTACAAGGCCCGTTCGCCGCGGGGGAGGAAAAGTCGAAGTCACGGAGAAGACGAAGCGTGACCGTGGCGGCCAGGCCGTCGAGACCCGCATCACGGTTCAGGTCAGGCGGGTGGGCGTCTCGAACGAATCAAAGGCGGTCAGCGCGTGTGTTGTGACATCGGGACAGTAACCTATCTCTCACCGTAGCCGACCTCTCATTGACGGCGCTGTTCCCGTTTAACAGCAATACCTGACACAATGGTCCATATTGGGGTCATGCCGGAGACGGAGGAGGATCGATGGCTCAACATGTTAAAAGCGAGGCGGTCTCGGTTGCGGTCGCCCAACCCGCGCAGAAGGCGCGCATGGCGCTCGAGATTGAGTTTGCGGCGAGGTCTACAAGATCGATCCGGGAGACACGTTCACAATCGGCCGCGTCGGCACCCTGGCCATCGAGGACAACCCGTTTCTCCACCGAAACTTCCTCGTGATCGAGTCGCACAACGGCCTGTGGTGGGTCAGCAACGTCGGCTCGCGCATCGCCGTGACGGTCGCCGAGACCACGGGGATGCTTCAATCCTGGATAGGCCCGGGAAGCCAGATTCCGCTCGTCGTGCACAACATGAGCCTCGTCTTCACCGCTGGCCCCACCACGTATGAGATTGACATGACGGTTCCCGACACGATGTACGGTCTCGTCCACCGGGCGCGAGGACGTCGCGCGAGACGACCATGGAGCCAGGGTGACGCTCACGCACCCAGCGTTTCTCATCCTCGCCCTGGCCGAAAACTGGCTGCGGCGAGTGGGGACCGGCCTTCGGACATTCCCCGTCGGAGGCCGCCCAGCGGCTCGTGGACGCAGACCCGGTTCGACCAGCTCGACAACGTCTGCAGAAGCTGGACAGGCTCGGCGTGCGCGGACTGCGCGGGGGAGGGCGTCCACGCGACCTACCGCCGTGCAAGGCTCGTGGTATGCGCGTGAGCCAGCTCGTCACCGCCGACGACCCCACGCTTCTCGACGAAGAGTTTCAGACGAATCAGCGGCAAAAGGCCGCGAAGGCTCCTGCAGGGTCCGCAGGCGGGGATAGCAAAGAAAGTGAGGCCCACCGCCATGGTGGGCCTCACTCATCTCCGGTCCATTGGAGCGCAGACCCAGAGGCAGAGGTCCTGGCTGGCGACCGGCGACCTCGTCGCCCACGTCGTGCTGGAGGCTGACGTGGGCTTATCACACCGCGCAATCAACCGTGGCTGACTACGTCATCTATAGTACCGCGTCGTGACCACAGTTGCATGGGCAATGATACCGCGTGGGAGTCGGGGCGTGAGACGCCTCATTCTTTGATAAAATTCGGCGGTCAAGGTCGGCTCCTCGGCGGAGGATGAATCTGGCCTTCGCCCTGACGCTGGGAAAAGTCGCCGTCGGCGCAGATTTTCCGGCGCTTTGGTAACGGATTCTTCAAATCGCGTAATGTTCTAGTAATATCTCTTGAGTTTTCAACGCGCGCGAGCCGACCGTTCCTCGTCGCAGGCGGTCTTTAGGAGGGCGGCATGGACAAGCTGACCGAGCTCATATCCGACGAATAACTGGATCACAACCCACATCCTCATCGTCATGCTCATCGGAGCGGGAATCTACTCACGATTCGCACTGGCTTCGTGCAGATTCGCCTGTTCGGCCAGAGATGGTCAAGCAGGTCTTCGACCCCGCGACGTCGACGGCGACGGCATCTCCTTTCAGGCCTTTTGCGATCGGTATCGCTCGCGGGTCGGGACGGCAACATCGCCGGCGTCGCGATCGCCGTCACCCTGGGCGGGCGGCGCGGCCTTCTGGATGTGGCTCGTCGCCTCTTGGGGATGGCCACTGCCTTCATCAGGCCACGCTCGCTCAGCTGTTCAAGATCAGATGGCACGACGGCACCTCCGCGGCGGCCCGGCTTTCACATCCAAAGGCTCGGCTCGCGCACGTGGGGAGTCGTTCGCGCTGTTCCTCATCTGCTCGTTCGGAATCTCCTTCGAGATGGTTCAGGGTGAACACGATCGCCGCGACGCTCGAGACTCAGTTCAAGGTGAGCCCCCTGGGCACGGCCGCAATCCTTCTGATCCTGTGCGGGCCGATCGTCCACGGCGGCCTCGGATGCCGTGGCAAAGCGCCTCGGAGATCGTCGCCCCGCTCGCGACCGTCTCACATCGGCCTCGCCGTCGCCGTCGTGCTCGCGGACCTGGACAAGATCGGCCCGACCTTCAGCCTGATCGTCGAAAACGCCTCGGATTGCGGGAAACGCTCGTGGGGCACGGACTCGATGAGCGCGGCGATGATGAACGGCGTCAGGCGCGACCTGTTTTTCGAACGAGGGCGAGGCTCGGCGCCGAATGCGGCGTCGACCGCGCACGTCACCCACCCGGCAAGCAGGGCCTCATCCAGTCGGCGGGCGTCTTCGACACCATCCTTGTGTGTCTCGGCGACCGCGTTCATCCTTCTTCACGCCGACCCTCGAGGCGCTCGCCCTACTGACCTCTTCCGACCCGCAGGCGCGAAGCGACGATCACTGCGCTTGAATCCACGCTGGGGTCGTGGGCAGGCCCGGTCATGGTCGTCTCATCTGCGTCTTCGCCGGTTCCTCCGTCATCGGCAACTTTGCACGCCGAGGTCAATCTGCGACTATCTCTCACGAAGGGGCAAAGCGGGGCGACAAGCTTCAAGGCGATCAGAAGTCATCGCCTCGATCGTCTCTGGGTCCGTCGCCGAGCTCAAGCTCGTTTTGGAACTTCGCCGATCTGACGATGACGGGAATGGCGCTCATCAACATTGTGTCCATCGTCAGTCGCCGGCGAAATGGGCCTTCGGGGCGCTCAAGACTATCTCGCGCAAACCGCGAAAGCGCCCTTCGTCGCCACGGGAACCCTGTCGATGCCCGGGTGAGCCTCGACCGACATCTGGGGTCCACGGGGCACGGATTTGCCGAGCGGATCGACCGCGGCGGTCTCGACGGCTTTTTCAGGCCCGGCTCGCTTTGCGTTCCGTCGCCGTTGGAGAGAAGCACTCTGGAGCGTGGAATGTCACTGGATGAACGCCCTGAAATAACTCGAGCACGGGGCAATGTGTATTTCTGTCCGATCGGCGAGTAGGCCTTCCTCGGAAGCCGTGGCATTCCAGGCGCTATTGCCCTCGCCGCCGCCGATCGCGTCGTCGTCGGAGCCGTACGCCCAGCCTCTGAGGAGCGCGATGGGCAGGTTACCCGCCGAGGGCCGATTTTCGGCGCGGGTCGCCCATTATCGTGCCGTAAAGTTGAATGCCTCCAGGAGGCATATGAGAGGGCTGCGAATCTTCGCCGTTGTTGTGCTTGTCGCCCTTCCAGCCTGTCCACTTTCAACTTCGCGGGCCCAGCCCCTCTTCCACTTCGCCGCCCTCGACCAAAGGCAGCGGCCCGACGATCGGAACGGACCCTACTAGGGCGACTTTGGGGAAGCGAAATCAAGGTTCTGAATTCCGTCTGTTCACGGGCAAAGTCTGGGTCGGCTTCACGGCTCCAAACGGCTATGCGGTGAGCAGGGCGAAACAGGAAGACGTCAAGCTCGTCGGGTTGACGTCTTCCTCCGATTCGAAGACGAATCTCATGTTTCCCATTTGTCCTCACGCGACGACGCTGCCTTTTCAGCCGACAGCGTCGCCGCAACGCCTCAGGACGAAGCAGTTTACAAACATCGAGGCCCGCCACGACATCCAGAACCTGGGGACTTCAGGCCGTCGCCGCCCAGGCGATCATCCAAACCGTATGTGGCGATCGTCGTCATCGCGGATTTCGAAGGTTACCTGCGGTCGGCCACGATCAACGCCCCAGACGCCGCGACCGCCGACGAGCTCAAAACCGTCCGCGCGCTCAAGCCTCGTCAATGCGGGTCGAGAACTTCGCCCAGCACGGCCGCCGCGCGCCGTCGGCCCTCTGAAGGCCACCGTGTCCGGGCAGACGTACACGGACGTCAACGGGGCGAAGATCGTCATGCGGATGCCCGACGGGTCGTCCTCAAGCCCAGCGCCGAAGGCCTGCTCGGCTTCGAGGACCAGCAAAATTCAGGGCGCAACGTCTCCTCTACATTGACAGGGAAGGGTTCACGACCGATCCCACGCAGATACTGGCGAAGATGCGCGAGGACGGCGGGATGAAGGACATCGAGCATATGAAGACGGTGCCCGAGGTCCAGAAGGTGGCGGGTTATCCCGCCGGAGCTCATTCTGGTCAAATCCACCAACGGCACGATTTTGCGCATATACATCGTCAACGTCGACGGGTGATGATCCAGCTGGTCGTCAACTCAGGCAAGGCGGAGACCGAGATCTCGGCTCTTCTCCAGGTGGTCGAGGATGCGACTTCCTAGGCTCGCGGTTGTTGTGTTCGCGGCGGCGATGTGCCCGACCGCGTGCGCTTCCGAGCCCGAAAAAGACGGTGTCCTTCGGGGTGAGCGCTGCGCCGACGCGGACGGCGTCGCCCACGCCCTCTCCGACGCCCGTTCCACTGCGACTGCGACAAAAGGGGCCCAGCCCCAAGGGCAGGGCTCTTCCCCGGTTCGGCCAGCGTCACGAACGGGGTGCTCTACGGTCGGCACCGGATCGGGAAGGGTGACGATGAACGGGTCCGTCGATGCGCGTCTTTGAACGCACGTACGCGGAGACGGGGTGACTGGCGTGGAGAGCCGTCGAACCGAACGTCAAACTCGCTTTTTCCGACGGAGACGGCGGTTTCCAACACGACCGCCGAGCAGCTGACCAAGATCGTCCAGTCGCGGGGTTCGACGTCGGTCAGACCGGTCCAGACGGCTTCCCTCGGCAACGTCAAAGCGGTGGCCGTCGACGCGAAGACGAGGGTCGGCCATCTCAGCAGGGTGTATCTGCTTCGGATCGAAGACGGGGTATGGAATCTCACGGTGGCGGCGCCTCCCAAAAGGAGCTTGACGCGCTGCTCAAGGCGGCGCAGACGTTCAACTTCGCGGGGCCCTCAAGCGCTCAGGCGGCTCGGACATGGTCGCCGGTGTGGGGGGCGACGGGCGCTCGGATTCCCAGCCCGGCAGCGACCCCCAAGAGGAGAGGGTCTCTGTTCTCAGCCGCGACGGGAAGCTCAGAGGGGGCGTCAAAGGGGGCCAGTACAACCTCCAGACGCCGTCAGGCGTCATTTCCTTCCCGATGCCGAGCAAAATGACGTTGACCGAGCGGGACGAGGACGATCGAGACGCCATCGGCATAGAGGCGAACGGGGCGTCGCTGCTTTTCGAAGTCGGCGACGAGGAAGAGTACCATTCAGGTGAGGACCTTGCCGACGAATGGGCGTCGAAGGAGGACGACGACGCCTCGGGGGAGTACCTCGGGCAAACTAAGATCGCCGGACTCCCCGCCGTTGCGGTCAGGCACATAACCGAATCGGGAGACTTCCGTTATCTTTACGTGGTCGAGTTCAACGGAACGTACCTCAACGTGATGGTCGAGGGCGAGAAACGGTCGGCGGCGACCGTCAACATGCTGCTCAACACGATGAGACGCGCGAAGGCGGGCAGGTGAGGCGCCGGCCTTCTTTCGACGCTGTGGGAAAAAGGAGAACGACGGATAGAATGACCCTAATCTGTGGCAGTAGTACCTTCGAAAACGTAGGTATTTCTGGGTATAATTCAATTGCCGACGGGCGCACCCGCGCAGTCGGCACCGCAGACTCGGGAGACAGGATGTGTGCGTCAGGCATTCGGGTCGGGAACGTCTCCTTCCCTTCCGATGTGCGTGAAGTCTGACGCGTGCGCTTTTCGTGCACCGCGAGGCCCGGGAGGGGATGCGTGACCTCCCGGGCCCTCGTCGTCTCTGCGGCGGGGCCGCAGCGTGCGATTCGGGCGGGCGGCGATTGTGCTCGAAGCAGTGATCCAAGGGGATGGCAGTGCCGAAGATCAGCGCGCCCACCGTGCGCCAACACAGGGAGATCGTCAAGACGAAGCTCGTCGATGCTGCCGAACGGCTTTTGCGCGAGTCGGGCCCCGACTCCCTTTCCGCCGCGGCCGTGGCGGCGGAAGCCGGCATCGCCCGCAATTCGATCTACCGGTACGTCGATTCCGTGGACGACTTGCGGCTGCTCACACTTGCCCGCTACATTCCCCGATGGCGCGAGGCCGTCTTCTCCCAGATCGACGCCGATGCGCCGCCCTTCGTCCGTCTTCGGCAATTTGCGGTCGCCAGCCTCATGCAGTCCAACGAGTCTTCCCACGGCTGGCTCATGAGCCTCATGCACGCTCGCGGGCGCCCCGCCCGATCCGACGGATCAGGAGGCGAGCGCGCCGCCGTCGCCGAGGACGTCGCCGACATCCATGCGATGGCCGACGGCTTCCTCCGCGAGCAATGGGAGGAACTGGGAGTGGAGAATCCGCGCATGTGGGCGGGGTTCACCCGCGCGCTCCTGCTCGAGGCTTTCGCGCAAGTCGATGCGGGCGAGGATCTGACCGACGTCGCCGGAGCGCTCGGCGAATCCGTCGCCGCTCTGGGGAACGCGGCTGAGAAGTGAAGTTGTGTGCACTGCTTGGACGGTTAATGCAACTAAACTGTATGTCAATTAATCTGGGTACATGCACGCGCTTCTATTCGATCTATTCGGATTATTCATATCCGAACAATCACGCACATCATTTGAAACGCTGGCGAGAACGGTAGGGGTTGAGCCGGACGCCCTCCTTCCCGCCTACCGTGGAAAATCGCGTCGAATACGACGCGGGGACGATTGCTCGCGCGAATACTGGGCGAGGTCGCCGCAGAAACAGGCGTCGACATCGATTGGCAGGCAGCCCTCGCCGCCGACCTTGCGGCGCTGGGCGCCAAAAGACGAGGCGATGGTCTCGTTTGCTCGCAGCCTCAACCGCTCCGGCTTCACAATGGGGATGCTCTCGAACATACCCTGCGACTTCGTCGGGTGGACGAGGTGGCACAATCCCTGGATCGACGAGCTTTTCGACCCGGTTCTCTTCTCGTGTCGCCTGCGCTTGGCCAAAGCCCGACGAAGAGATCTTCGCCGTCGCCCTCGCGCGGCTGTCCCAGTCCGCCGGGCGAAAACTTGCCCCGAGGACGTGCTGTTCGTCGATGACTCCCCGAAAAACGTTGAGGCCGCAACGAAATTGGGTTTCCTCGGGCATTGTTTCGAGAATTTAGAGGCCTTGTCGGCAAAAATCGAAGCGGTTTTAGTGCGAATCACTCTGTTTTATCATCCCTGAGGCCTATGAGCCGACTAGTGACTCCCACTTGGCGCAGACGGTAGGGTTGAGGTGCATCTGTGCGCTTCTCACCTATGACGCCGGAAGGGATTTTCATGTCGAGCACCGTGTCGCCCCATGCCCAATCGAGGGGACGCCGAAGAATTCTCGGTTTCTTAACCGCTGCGCTTCTCATTTTCGGATTGGGGTCGGCGAGCTTCGCCGACGGCGGCGCCCCGACCTTGCGCGTGACCCTCACCCCCGAACGCGCAGACGGTCAAGACCGGCGACAACGTTGTCTACACGGTCGAGTTCTCCTGCGCATCGACCGACGCCAACTGCGACGGCGCGGTTTTGACGGTCGACGTCCCGCGCTTCGCCAACCCCGACGGGGCGGTGAACTCCGAGGTTGCGCCGGTCCTCGCGGCTGCCACCAGCACGACGGGAGTCGTCGCCCCTCCGACGATCGTCGCCCCCACGCGGAACTCCGACGGAAAGGTCGTCTATAACTTGGGAACTGTGCCTGCCGGCACCGCGGGCCAGGCGACTATCACGGTCAGACCGCCGCGCGGGCTCGTCCCCAAGGGCGCGACGATCGCCCCCGAGGCGTCCTTTTGCCGCAAGCTCCGCGACGCGGGTGAACGCGAAGCGTCCACGACGGTCGACGGCTCGGCCGACCTGTCCATACTCAAATCAGGGGCCTGTCGTTCCGCCCGTCAAGGGGGTCGAGGTCACCTACACTCTTCGCGCCTCCTACGCCGCCGCCATGGACGCGACTGGAAAGTACACCGGCGTTCCCGCCGTCGGGCACGTCAACGCGGACGACGTCGTCGTCACCGACCGCCTCCCGGCGTGCGCGCAGTACGTGCGGTCTTCGCTGTCGAAATCTGCAGGCACCGCCAAAACGCCCTCGGGCAGCTACGACGCGGCGAGCCACTCGGTTGTTTGGGACATGGGCAATGCCGCCGAAGCCTTTGACTCCACGTTCTCCGTGACCGTGCGATACCCGCTTCCTGCGCGGACGCGAGGTGACCAACAACGCCGAGATAACGGGAAAGATGCACGGCAACCACGCGATCGCCCTCCGGGACGGCGCCGATTTCTCCCACGGATTCGGCGCGGAGAGCGCCAAGGGCTCTTTCAAAAGTTCACGCCGGTGAACGTCCTCGACCGCGGAACGAAGGCCACGTGGGGCTACCGCATGCCAACGCCGGAAACGTCCCCTCCATTTTCTCGGGGACCGACGTCCTTCCTGCCGCCTGGCCACGCCGAGCGACGGCGAGGCCGGGTGCGCCGTGCCTGCGATCAGAATGTGGGCGTGCGCGACGTCAGCAACGTCGGCTTTACGGTCAAGTGCACGACGAACCTGGGCAACACAGGCACTTTTTGTCGCCAACGCGACGGAGCAGACGCCTGTCTCCTCCGAAACCGAGTGGATTGTGAAGCTCGAGTTCACGGGCGCCCTTCCGGGCGGCGCCAACGTTCAAATGTTCGTCACGGGAACGGTCAACAGCGAGCTGCCCAGAACCGAGGACGGCGCGGGCTACGAGCAGGCCGCGTTGTCAGACCGCAACTTCAAGGCCAGGGGCCTCGCAGGATTGGGTCCGAGTCAGAACTGCCTCGCCCCGGGATCGAAGTACACGACCGACTCCGGGCGCAGATAGCCTTATCGAGGGACGCCTCCTGTGCGTGGATCCGAGTGGCGAACGAAAGGCCGCTCCTGAATCTGCGCAAGCTGGTCTTCTCTGGAAGCCCCCAGGCGCCCAACGGCAACGTCACCTTCCGAATGGACGTGGCGAACTATTCGACGAACAGCCCCGTCAGCCCCGTCGTCACGGATCTTCTTCCCTGCGGCATGACCTACGTCGAAGGCTCGGCGGTAATGCGCAACGACGTCGATTCCCGCCCGAGCCTGAAGGTTGACTCCGGCACGTGGAAGACGGACGCCGCCGGGTGCAAAAGGCAGCTCGTCAAGTTTTCCTTCCGGGGACGGAACTGTCAGAACGGACAGTGGGGATGGTTCGTCTTCGAGGCAAAGGTCGGGCAGATGAAGGCGGGACGTTACCCCAACGACGCGCAGATCTCTCCCGCAGGCAGGAACGCACGATGGGCGAGCTCACCTAGTGCAACTCCACCATGGGCAGCCCCGTGGCCGACTCTCAGGACCTCAACGGCAACGGGCGAACCGACGACATGCTCTGCCAGAGCTCGGCCAATTTCGACGTCATCAACGCCTCCTCGATGTCGGTGACCAAGGAGTCAAGGGTCGAAGGACGCGGACTTCCTGGCGCGCGTCCGTCGGCCTCGTCGAGGCCAGCAAGTCCGCGCAGTATAGGGCTGACCGTGACGAATACGGGCAACGTCGACCTCGACAACGTCGTCGTCTCACGACGTCCTTCCCCACGTCGGCGACCGCGGGTGGGGCCGGCCGTCTCGAACGCCCGAGGCTCCCAGTGGCAGCCGAGGCTGGCCCGAGCCCGTTGCCGTTGCGGACTCTGACGTCCAGCGGGACCGGGTGAAGATCCAGTATTCGATCTCGCAGAACGCATGCCGCGGCGAGGTGACCGCGCAAGGCGCCGCGAGGGCCGCCGGGCCAGCCGGATGCGTCGACGACTGGACCGACTCGCCGGCGTCGTTCGCCGACGTGCGCGCCGTCCGCGCGGAGTTCGCCAACGCGAATCTCGCCCCGAAGGCGTCGATCCAGATGATCGTCCCGTCGCGGCGCCGACTGACGCTTCAGGCACGGCGTGGAACTCGGTGGCATGGCCGGCCGGGGAGAAGGACGGAAATGGCTGCTTCCATCGAGCCCATAAAGGTGGGGCTGGAGACGACCGTCGATCTAGAGGTTGAAAAGGCGATAGCCGAGCGAAAGCCCGCCTATGGAGTGGGCGACGAGGTCGACTTCCAAGTGACGGTCAAGAATCTGGGCTCGGGGGAGGCGACGTCGGTCAAGGTGCGCGATCTCCTTCCAGAAGGCTTGGGTACGTCTCCTCCGGGACCCGTCTGTGCTCGAACGCGGGAGGAAAGCGCACTTCGGGCGAGACGGTCGGCTCCTGACCCGGCGACCGGCCTGTGGACGCTCTTCCCGGACGGGCAGGGCTGCGCTCGCTGTCCGCTGGAGCCTCTGCGACCCTCGTCGTTCGCGCAAAGATCGCGCCCGGCGCGGCGGGAAAGAAGCTGACGAACGCCGCATCGCTTGAGTCCCTCGACCAAAAGGACGACAACGCGGCCAATGACAGCTCGAAGGCCTCGCTGGACGTGCTGCGGTCGGTGTCCGGCAGCGTCTACCGCGATTCCGATCGCGACGGCGCCAGGGGCGGCGGCGAAGCGGGAGTCGAGGGACAAAGGTCGAGCTTCGCGACCGCGACGGAGCGGTCGTGGCAACGGCGACGACGGGCGCCGACGGCTCTCTCCTTCAACCGCGTTCCGTCCGGAACTTACGAGGTTGTGGTCGTCGCCGACGGCGGAGAGCTGGCGAAGCTGTCGCAACGGGCGACCCGATTCGACGAAGGACGGGCGGGCGAGCGTGTCCGTCGATCCCGGCTCCCCGTCGGTTTACGGGGCTCGACTTCGGGTACTATCGGCCCGCATCGGTCGGCGACCGGGTGTGGTACGACCTGAACGGCGACGGCGTTCAGGGCGCTGACGAGCCGGGGGCAGAAGGCGTGAAAGTCACGCTGTGGACGCCTCGGGCCAGCCCGCGCGCGACGTCCTGGGCTCGAGGTCGCGCCCGTCACAACAGACGCGAAAGGCCGGTACTCCTTCGAAAAAGCTGGCCGCGGGCTCGTACACCGTGAAATTCGAGGTTCCCGGCGGAACGGCCGCTGCGGCGACAGGGCGCCGGGGGCGATGCTTCAGCCGATTCGAACGGGCCCGACGCCGCGGTGACGCTGGCCGAGGGCGAATCGAACGGCTCAATCGACCTCGGCCTCGTGGGCGAGGGGCTCCGTCGGCAGCCTGGTGTGGCTCGATTCAACCAAAACGGCGCGGCCGACCCCGGTGAGCCGGGGATCCCCGGCGTCGCGGTGACCGTCACATGGGCTGGGCCCGACGGCAGAGTTTGGGACCGATGACGACCGTCCGCATTCCGTGACGACGGACGCCAACGGCGAATACAGAGTGGACAGGCTCTTCCCGGCGAGTACTCGGTTGCCCTCGGCGACGTCGCCGGGCCCTCTGCCGCCGTCGGCGACGGCGCAGCTGTGAGCCTTCAAACCTTCGAGCCGGAGCGCGGCGCGCTCACCGGAGACAAAACCATCGACGTTTCCTCGGGAGGGGCGTTCGCACTGAAGTCGCGGCTGACCCTAGCGCCCGGCGAAATGGAGAATCTGAGGCACAACTTCGGCTTCGCCGTCCCATCGACCTCAGCCCTGACGAAAAAGGCCGTGGGGCGAGTCCGCGCGCAAATCGGGCGACGAAGTCGTCTACAGGCTCGAGGCGGCCAACCGCGGACCCGGAACCGCTACCGGCGTGAAGGTGGAAGACCGCCTTCCCAAGGGTCTGACCTTCGTATCCGCAGACCGCCCCTATGACTCTGCCACGGGCCTGTGGGACGTCGGAACCCTGGCGCGGAAGTCCGCCGAGATTTCCATTGTCGCGCGGGCCACGGGAGGGCGACCTCGTCAACAGCGCGGAGATCGCAGCCGCCGATCAGAAGGACGTCGATTCGACTCCCGGCAACGGCGTCGCCTCCGAGACGACGCCGCCTCCGCAACGGTGACTGTGAAGCCCGCCCCAAGCCGACGCCTTCGCCGAGCCCTTCGCCAAGCGCCGAGCCGACGGCGACTCCGACACAGCCGGCGCCGACTCCGACACAGCCGGCGCCGACGACGGCGACTCCGACGAGTTCGCCGACTCCCTCGACGTCGAGTCCCGCCACGCCGTCTCCCACGACGTCAAGTCCGACGTCAAGCGCCTCGAGCTCCTCGGCGGGCGCTGCCTCGCCCAGTGCAGCTTCGCCCAGTGCAGCTTCGCCCAGTCCGACAGCCTCTGATCAGACGAACGGCCCTGCGCCCTCCGCCGATTCGGCAGACCCACGGCGTGACGGCGCAAACCACGGAGGATCAAACCACGGAGGATCGAACCGCGACGGGATGAACCGCGGGGGCGAGGCCCCCGGCGACGGAAGGGACGGGGCGGAGGCGCCCTTGACGGCGACGCCGCGCAAGGCTCCGCTGGCCAGGGCAGGCGCCAGTGTCGGCCACCAGGTGGACCGCAGCCATACTCACCGTGATTGGCGTGCTGATCGTGGTTGCCAGGCGTCGGAAGGGGCGCTGACTCGCCTTCCGCTCCGCGGACGGATCGGCACGACGAGGGGAGCGATTCTCGTCGTGCCGGCCGTCGCGGCTCCTCGACCGCGCGAGATCGCTCCTGACGCGGGGGCTCCGAGGGCGTTTTGTTCAGGCCCTCCGTTTGCGGAGCGCCTGGGCCGCCGTCCTTTTCAGCCTCTTGCACCTAATTTGAGATCGATTCTCAATAGGGACCTGTGGCCCACTAGTTTTCGGTCTACCGAAATATCATGAATTCATGACGAAGTATTGCGGGTTCAGAAAACCCGCCCATCGACTTGCGGGCATAGCCGCGGTTTTGGCTGACGGCGTCGCCTTGGCCGCGTGCAGTGCGCGGCCTCTTCGATTCCCGCCCTTTGGTGCTCACGACCTTCACCGTCATGAAGGACAGCGGCCCAGTCGATCGCCGGCGATCGACTGCGCGTCGAATCCATCACCTCGCCCGGCGAGAAATACTGATTACCAACCGAGGCCCGGAGGACATCAGGCGCAGCGCTGCCGACCTCGTCATTCAAAACGGGCTGGGCCTGGAGCGATGGTTTGAAATTCACCTCGCAATCCGGAGCCGAGACCGTTGTCGCCTCCAAAGGGGTGGCGCCCATTCCCATAGCCGAAGGCGATCACAAGGGCAGGCCAATCCCCACGCGTGGATGAGCCGAAAAAGCGCAAAGGTCTACGTCGACAACATGGTCGCCGCCTTTCTCCAGCTCGATCCGTCGCATGCGAAGGAGTTCGAGGCCAACGGAAAGGCATACAAAGCCAAGCTCGACGCGATAGCAAACGACATGCAGAAGAAGCTCGCCTCGGTCCCGCAGGAGCAGCGGGCGCTTGTGACGTGCGAGGGGCCTTCAGCTACCTGACCAGGGACTACGGGCTCGCCGAGCGTACCTCCTGGGGCGTCAACGCCGAGGGCGCGATGACTCCCAAACGCGTTGCGGCCGTTCAAGACACCGTGAAAAAGAACCGCATTCCCGCAGTTTTCAGTGACATCGACGGTCGAAGGCAAGATGGACGCCGTCGTCAGGCGACCAGCGCCAAATACGGCGGAACGCTCTATGTCGACTCGCTCACGGACGCGAAAGGCCCGGCTCCCACGTATCTGGACCTCCTCGAGTACGACACGAAGACGATCGCCTCGGGCTGGCCGGCGGGTCGGCATGAGGCGACGCAGCGAAATCGAACCGCGAAGGCGAATGGAGGCCGCGCTGTCGGTCGAAGGCCTTCGCGTTTTCGTATGAGGCCCGTCAAGGCCTTGACGGGCGTGACCTTCTCGCTCTGCCCCGGGCGCGTGTGCGGCGTCGTCGGAATAGAACGGCTCAGGGAAATCGACGCTCATCAAGCGGTCGTCGGCACGGTTCGCTCCACCGGGGACGTCTCCCGTGTACGGGGAGTCGCGCGTTCGGCCCGCAAGGACGGCGGTCGGCTACGTCCCCAGAACGAGGGAGTCGATTGGGACTTCCCGCTGAGCGTGTGCTGACGTCGTCATGATGGGCCGTTACGGGCGAATGGGATGGACGAGGCGCCCTCGCCCCGACGACGTCGAAGCGGTCGACCGGGCCTCGACATGGTCGGCGTGCCAGAGCTGCGCGATCGGCAAATCGGCGCGCTGTCGGGAGAGCCAGCGCAAAAGGGTCTTCATCGCGCGCGCCATCGCCCAGGGCGCGAGGCTGCTGCTCATGGATGAGCCTTCGCCGGCGTCGACAAGCCGAGCGAGGGGCGATCGTCTCGCTCGTGCGCAATCTGCCGCCGGCAGCTGGCGGTGCTGGTCGCCACGCACGACCTCGACGGGATGTCCGAGCTGTGCGACGAGGCGCTCCTGCTCCTGCGCGAGGTCGTCTTCCAGGGGCGACGTCGAGGACGCTCTGCGCCCGGAGAACCTCGGCCGAGCCTTCGGCGTGACCGGCGTTCAGGCCCGCGAGGCGCGATGCCGCTCAAGCCGACGGGCGGCAGATCCGGAGGCTTCGGTTGACGCCCCGCACGGAAAGGAGAGGGCGATGCCTGATCTGTGGGAGACTTTCGGGCGGATGTGGACCTACGAGTTCATGGTCCGCGGAATCGTCGTCACCGCGATAGCCGGAGCCGTGCGCGATCATCAGCTGCTGGATCGTCCTCGTCGGCTGAGTCTCTTATGGGCGACGCTCTCTCGCACGCAGTTCTGCCAGGAGTCGTCGTCGCCCATGCTCGGGATCCCGTATTCCGTCGCGCGCTCGCGGCCGCGTCTCCTCGTCGTCGGCCTCATCTTCGCGGTGCGGCAAACGTCCCACCTCAAATCGGACGCGAGCATGGGCATCGTCTTCACGACGCTCTTCGCCATAGGCCTCGTGCTCGTGTCGAAGAATCCTTCGAACATCAATCTTTCCCACGTGCTCTTCGGCGATCTGCTGGGGATCACGCAGGCGGACATGTGGCAGGTGCTCATCCTTGGGCCGCTGGCGGGGGCCGTCTTGCTGCTCAAACGCGGGACCTCACCGCCTGCGCCTTCGACCCGAGTGCACCTGCAGACCATCGGCCTCCCGGCGTGGCGCATGGGAGCGCTGCTGCTCGTATGCCTGGCGATGACTGTGGTGACGGCGATGCAGGCGGTCGGCGCGGTTCTCATCGTGACGCTTTTGATCACGCCCGGGGCGACGGCGCTGCTCATCACCCAGAGATTCTCGAAGATGCTGCTCATCGCCCCGGCGCTTTCGGTGGCGTCGACGATTGTGGGCGTCTACGTTTCCTACTGGTTCGACACGGCGTCGGGGGCGACCGTCGTGGCGACCGGCGGCTTCCTCTTCTTCGCCGTGTGGCTCGCCTCGCCGCGCGGGCTGCGGGGATTCCTCAAGAGCAGGCGCGCCGCGGCAGGAAGGCTAAACCGGGCGCGAGCTGGCGGACTGGCTAGCCGGCGGACTGGCGGAGCTTGGCGCTCGGCGCGGATGTGGAAGCTGGTGGCCCCTAAAGCCTGCAAACGCTCGGTTTGGCCGACACATCGCTATTACATGTTCGGTTTCTATTTTGGTTTCGTTCCAGGTATCCTATCTGTATGCAGGGAAACGAAGTGTACCCGAACCCTTCGATAGTCAAACTGCGGTCGAAATTGCAGCACGATCGTTGTGAGCCGCTGGATTCAGTCAGCGCTCAGTTGTTTCAAATCTGCTGCGCGAGGGCCCTCCCTCTCGCTGTGGAAGAGACGTCGATCGACTTCGAGTTCCATCAGCCGGATGGGAGTCTTGCCCGTTCCTCATCCGCTGGGGTTTCCGGCCTACCGATGGGTGAGCCGTGACAGGCGTACTGCGGCAACGTTCAACAGGATTCAGTCCTGCTTGAGACCACGGATTACCAGGCTACAGCTCTCTTCGACCGCTCGTTGAGCTTGTCCTCAAAAGCTCGTGCGCGTGCTGGGGGAGCCTAACGGTGTCGAGCGCATCGGACTTCGATACGTTGATGAGATTCGCGTTCCGGATTTCGTTGATTCTGAGATCGATTGGAGCCCTTGGGTGGATTCGAGTCTTCTTGGCCCGAGAAGCCTTGATCGAGTCGACGGTTTGTCGGCAATCGGGACGCAGGGCATTTCGATGTTCAAAATGGGCGTGAGTCTATTCTTGCTCTTCGATATGGTCCGGGCGATGGCTTTTGCCATCGAGTCGAAACAAATCTGCGCAGGCCTATGGGAACGCCGGGGCCTTTCTTCCTTCTCGATATCGACAGTTTTGGCAAGCTTCATCGGAAGTTCCGGAATGGAGTACGACCGATATTCTTGAAAGGGTCGACTGCTCACGCTCCGATCCGTCTGGCTTTTGAAGAGTTGATAACCGATCGATTGCGAAACGAGGTGCTTCGTCATGGCTAATGCCAAAACGGGCGGGGTGGGAGCTCGTCCGACTGGCGGTGAGCTTACTAGCTTCCCTCCGCTGCGTAAGACGGGGACTGCCGCTGAACTTACTGAATCCGCCGGATATCGACGGTCTACAATCCGTGCTCTCCAGGAGGAGGCCAAACATGAACATCAGGACTCGCTCATGTCCGAGTGGCGGAAACTCACGACGAAACGAGCTAAGAAATCGTTCGAGCAGTTGCTCGAGGAACTTGCCGACATGGGTTTCTCTTGGCGAGACATCGGACGCATGCTCCGCGTGAGCGTTCCGCAATTCGAAAGTGGCGTCAAGGTCAAAGCCCTTCCGGTGAAAGCCGTCTTCAGTGGCGTCGCTTCTTGCCGCCTGTGATCTGGTTTTCTCACCATTACATGGTGGAAGAGACGGCATCATGGTTCGAGGTGCCTCTTGTTTCCGGAGCTCCCGTTACTCCGATTGAGCTTTTTGCAAATGATCGGATCGATCTGGTTTTCGACTTTGCTAGTGCCCAGTCTGATCCCGAAGCTCTCCTGACCGAGTTTGATCTTGAATGGCGCGCTCGCTACTCGAGCGACTTCGAAGTATTTGAGGCTCAAGATGGCCACTATTCGTTGCGCTTGAAAGGGTAAAACGTGGCGAATCGCCTGGAGTCTCCGTATGTGGCCGGTCGTCCGAACTGGGGTAGTCTCTACCGCACCCGTGGAGAAGAAGTCAACGCAGCGCGGCCAATCTTGACGGGGGATGTGTTTGCCGACTTAGAACTGCCCGGAAGCACCGGAAAAATGCGGAAGCGCCACGTCATGGTGCTTCAGCATCCGTGTTCTATGCGCAAAGACGGAGTGTCACTGAACTGGCAGCTTTTTGGTAGCGGAAGTTCTGAAGCGTTCAGTCTTGGAAGAAGGCGCCTGGCAAGGCAACTATGGGCTCATGCCTTTGCCTGATCTTTTTCCCCACGAGGAAGGCAAAAGGCGGGATTATGCGGCCAACTTCGACAATCTGTACATGGTCGCGCCTGCAACCCTTGTCGATCGCGTTGCCTGTCTCGACCCGTTGGGCTTGAATCTTCTTCTTCAAGGTGGGTTCATTACGGTTCGCGGGTAATCGTGCCAACGTCAAATTTTCAGGAAGAAACTGCTTCGTACTACGAAGAGGCTGATCTTGTCGAAGAATGGTGCGAAGAACGGGGAGCTGAAACTGATAAAGAGATTGAGGAAGCTCAACGCGAATGCATCGAGTGGCTTCGAGAAGGAACTGAGGATGGCGTGACCAGGCAAAAGATGCTGAAAAATGCCCAGTATGGAAGTACTGTTCGCCGCGAACTGCGGGCGCACCTCAAGAACAGGGTGTTGAGCAAAGACGCCTGGAACCGGAATGATGGCACTCTGTGCGCGTATTCTGAACGATTGGTTCGATACACTGATGACAATGAGAACCGAACGTAGCGGCGGAGGTGTGGCGTGAAGCCAGATTGACGTGTCGGAGGGTTGCTGTCATGCCGATTATCGTGACGACTGGAGCCCTGTTGGCGGGCGTCCTCGCCTCCTGCGGTTCTGAGGATCCGAGCCCCAGCCCGTCGACGACGG